>Ga0114958_10000047_pt1 | contig 98161 bp, 93 predicted proteins | sample C_130208_EF_Meta_FD_89577 | JGI IMG/M metagenome (GOLD analysis project Ga0114958, IMG submission 89577) | Freshwater microbial communities from Lake Croche, Canada to study carbon cycling - C_130208_EF_MetaG | ecosystem: Environmental > Aquatic > Freshwater > Lake | place: Lake Croche, Canada...
CATAGCAGCTAAAAGCTTTTTATCTACGTTGGCCGCGATTGGATATTCCCCCACCGCTAAAATTTTGCTTGCTTGTCCTAGAGTAATTTTAGCTCTTTGGCTTAAAAAGTAGGTATTTAACACGCCCAACTCTTTTTCAGACGGGTTGCGACAAACAATCATTCGGAAAGCCTTTTTGATTTTATCGCTGCTGTTACTTTTTTCCGTTAATAATTTGGCGGCTAAAACTCTAGATGCCTCCAAGACGGTTGGGTCATTCAGCATCATCAGCGCCTGCAAGGGGGTATTTGTTTTTAGCCTTTTGACTTCACATAAATCCCGATTACTAGCGTCAAAAATACTCATTGTCGGCGGCGGAACCGTCCGTTTGATCAAGGTATATATCCCTCGACGGTATAAACTTTCGCCATGATCTTGCACGTAGATAGACAATAAGCCTCGGCCAGAAGTAGCACCTTCCCATAGTCCGGGTGGCTGATAAGGTTTGACGCTTGGACCCCCGATTTTAGGAACCAAAAGCCCGCTGCTGGCTAGCACGATGTCTCTGATATTTTCAGCATCGACGTGGTACCGAGATGATCTGGATAAATAGATATTTTCAGGATCTTTGGCTAATTTTTCAGGGGTGGTAACGGCTGATTGTCGATAAGTGGCAGATGCAACCATTTGCTTTACTAGACGCTTCACATTCCAGCTATGTTCCATGAAATCGACGGCTAACCAATCCAGCAATTTAGGATTGGTAGGTAATTCACCTTGCATACCAAAGTCGCCAGTCGTTTTCACGATGCCTTTCCCGAAAAACTCTTGCCAAATTTGATTGACAAAGACTCTTGCCGTCAATGGATTTTTTCTGTCAAATAACCACTTAGACAATCCCAGTCTGTTTTTCGGATAATTTTTATTGAATGGCAAAATGGAATTAGGAGTTCCAGGACTCACTTCATCGCCAGGCGCATCATAGGCACCCCGTTTTAAAATGAAAGTTTTTCTTGCGGTGTCCATGTCGGTCATGACGGAGACAATCAAACGATTTGTGTCTTGTTTATTAATAAACTTCAAGATGTTTTTAACATCATCATTGCTGATTTCCATCAATGGTTTTTTCGCGTAGGTCTCCGGCCCACCGATCACCGATTCGATGCCAACCTCTTTGATGTTATTAAAAAAGGCAAACATTTTATAGTAATCTTTCTGCGAAAATGGATCGTATTTATGGTCGTGGCAATGGGCACATTCCAAGGTCATGCCTAAAAATGCTTTCCCAAATAAATCGTTTCGATCCGTTACGTAGCTTAATCGGTATTCTTCTTGGATGACTCCTCCCTCTTCGGTGATCTTGTGGTTTCGGTTGAAACCCGTAGCTAATAATAATTCTTTGGTTTGTTCAGGTCTAGCTGGGTTGATCAAAAAGTCGCCGGCTAGTTGCCAAGTAACAAACTGGTCATAAGGCATATTTTTATTTAAGGCATAAATGACCCAGTCTCTCCAGGGCCATTGCGTGCGGTAGCCATCATCTTGGTAGCCATGAGAATCCGCATAACGCGCTAAATCAAGCCAATAAATAGCCATTTTTTCTCCGTATGCTGGATTTTTCAAAAGCTCGTCGACCATCTTCTCATAGGCATTCGGACTTTTGTCGGCCATGAATCGGTCCATCATGGAAAGGGTAGGAGGCAAGCCGGTTATGTCGATGCTTAGACGTTTTAATAAGCGTTCTTTATCTGCTTCCTCGTTCGGCTTTAATCCTTTTTGCTCTTGTTTTTCCGCGATGAAATAATCGATTTCATTTTTTGCCCAGGATTCATTGTCTATCTCGGGCAAAGCAGGTTTTTTAGGAGCGACAAAGGACCAATGCTTCTCATATTTTGCCCCTTGCTTGATCCACTTTTTGATTACCGATATCTCATAGCCATTTAATTTCAGGTTGGACGTCGCCGGCGGCATTAATTTAGTTGAGTCTTTTGTAGTGATTCTAAGGTAAGCCTCGGATTCGTTAGGTTCACCTGCCACCCAAGCATGTGCCCCAGGATGTTCTTTTAATGCTTGGAATGCTAATGCGGGATCATCTAAACGTAAACCTGCTTGGCGTTTTTTGGCATCCGGGCCATGACAGGCAAAGCATTTATCAGATAAAATGGGACGCACATCAAAATTATAACTGATCTCATCCGGCATTGCCTCTTCAGATTCCTGCACACCCGAATTTCGATTGCATGCATTAAATGTCCAAACGATGGAGATTAAAACAACTGAAAATAGGAGTAATTTTTTATGTTTCATTAGGCCAAAAGATCTTGTACGACTTTTCCTTTTCCATCTGGTGTGGTATAGAATGGTCGTTTTTCAATTTCATATTGCGTATCAGGTTTGATGCCTAGGGCATGGTAAATCGTTTGGTGAATACCATCAATTTTGACTGGATTAATAATCGTCTTGCATGGACGTTCATCCGCTGTTTGTCCATACACATGACCCTTCTTGATCCCCCCACCCCACATTAATATCGAACATCCGTCGGTAAAGTGACGATGCATGCCGTAAAACTTAATGTCATTTAGGATTTCAGGTTGCTTTACTTGCTCTTGAACTTTAAGGTCTGGTCGGCCTTCCACCATCATGTCCCGACTAAATTCACTAGCTAAAATCACCAATGTACGGTCCAAATGGCCGGTTTTATCTAAGTCTTTAATCAATTGGGCAATGGGTCCGTCAATCATCCGCTTCATTCCTTCTAATCTGGTGTGGCCATTTTCGTGGGTGTCCCAACCAAAAAACGGCTCATATTCCGTCGTTACACTTATGAATCTCGCTCCTTTTTCAGATAATCTACGCGCTAATAAACATCCCAGCCCAAAGCGACCTGTGTTATAAACATCATAAATTTCTTTTGGCTCAGTGCTCAAATTGAAAGCCTTTGACTCGGGTGAATTCAATAAAATATAGGCCTGCTCCATAGAGCGACGTAAGGATTCTTTTTGGTAATCACTTCCAAATTCTCCATGCGCACTTTGCGAGATTAAATTATTGTATAATTGATTTCGACTTTCAAATCGCTTCATGTCCATTCCCACCGGTGGACGAACACTTTCTAAGCCTTGACTTGGATCCGGAATTAAGAATGGTCCATGCTCATTACCCAAAAATCCAGCGGTGTGAAATGCTTTTAATTCCTCTGCTTCGCCCACGGTAAAGCGCTGTCCTATGTCGATAAAGGAAGGAATAACGGGATTTTTAGGTCCCAATTCTTTTGAAATCCAAGCCCCAATATGAGGTGCAGCTACGGATTGAGGGGGTTCGTAACTGGTATGCCAGTGGTACTGATGACGTGAGTGAAGGATGTGGCCTAAATCAGCTGCCACATAAGACCGTATCACGGTCCCTTTATCCATGACACTTCCAACCGACTGAAGACCTTCTGAAAAATTAACCCCATCTATGGCCGTTGGCATAGATTTGAAGGTACTTAACACCCGATTCCCCTCCATTCCTTTTTCATAAGGAGTATATCTTTTGGGATCAAAGGTTTCTGTATGGGCCATGCCGCCAGCCATCCATAACAAAATAACGGTATCGGCAGTCGCCGCTTTTTTAGCTAAAGGGCTTGCTGGATCCGCCATTAAACTCGCAATAGGAGAGCTCATTCCCAAGGCCGCGATCGTAGCGGCGCTGGTATTTTGTAAAAACTCTCTTCTATTCCATTGGTTTTTCATCATGATACGAATTAAATAATTAATTGAAATTCGGGGAGTAAAGTAACTGCCCAAACTAAATCTTGAATCCCTTCCACACTTGGCTTTTTTCCAATATATTTCACTGCTAAGGTAATTTCTTTGAGACTAGGTTCTCTTCCTAAAGCCTTCAAATATAAGGCTTTGACTAGGGATTCCCCTGTTTGGTATTTTTGCGACCAAATTTCCGCTCCTTTACGTAAAGTAACATTGAATTTGTTGCCATTGGTGAGCTCCAAGGCCTGCAATAAATTAGCCTGCGAAATACGACTCGTGGACACATTTTCTCTATTGGGCCTTCCTAATGCGGTTAAAAATGGATCGTTTTTGACCAAGGACGCTCGGGCAAATGGAATATCATTTTTAATATCGGCCGGCAACATTTTCTTCACTAATGCTGAATCCGTGTAAAGAGGAAAGAAGGATTGACTTACTGCGTCTGCAAATTGTTCCGCTGTAATTCTGCGTTTCATAATTCCTTTGAACACAAAGTTTGAAGCGGTTAGCATTTGTGATTCTTTAAGGCCCATCGCTGGTGTTTGATAGGTTTTAGAGATCAAAATTTGTCTCATTAATCGCTTCATGTCATAGCCATTGGCCGTAAAGTCAGAGGCTAGCCAATCTAATAAATCTTGGCTCCAAGGTTCGTTGTCCATCATGTCAACAGGCTCCACAATTCCTCTTCCCATTAATTGGGCCCACACGCGGTTCACTAAGGTTCTGTACAAACGTCCATTTTTCTTTTGGACTAAAATATCAGCTAAAGACACCAAGCGCTCCGCCGTAATGTTGGTTTCTTTAATTTTACCAAGTGAATTGTACAAAACACCATAACCCGCCATGCGGCCCGTTGGCAAATCACAGCGGTGAATTTCTAATGTTTTGCTAGAGAATACGTTGGCAAAGGCATAGGCGTCGTCCAACTTCCAATCACTGATAAAACTATCATGGCAAGAAGTACATTTTAAGTTCAATCCTAAAAGTACTTGTGATACGTTTTGCGCCGCTTGCATCTCAGTGCTTTGGCTGGAATTTATGGTTCCCCGCCATTGAATTCCACGGATAAACCCTTCCGATTCTTTGGTCGGACTTATTAATTCTTTAACAAAAGTATCATAAGGTTTATTGGTTTTTAATGAACCATAAAGCCATTTAGTTATTCCAAATCGGCCATTCGTAATGTATCCCGTTCCAGTATAATCATTGCGAAGGGCATCATTCCAGAAGGTTAACCAATGTTGGGCGTATCCTTCGTTGTTGGCTAGGAGTTTGTCAACTAAAATTTCTCGCTTATTCGCTTTTGTATCTTTGACGAAATCGCTGATGCTTTCTGGGCTAGGCAGTAAACCGGTAACATCTAAATAAACCCGTCGAATATACGTTTTGTCGTCCACCGACTTTTGCCAAGAAATTTTATTTTTCTTAAAATATTCATTCACAAATAAATCGATCGGCTGATTTAATCCTGCTGTGGTCTTAGGCAATGCGGGCATTCTAGGTTCTAATGCAGCGACTCGATACAAACTTTTTTCTGGACCAGTAGGCCAAGGAGCGCCTTGTTGGATCCAATATTCCAACATAGCAATGTCCTCTTTGCTAAGACGCTTGCCTTTGGTTGGCATCGCATCATCATGACCAGCAGGCAATTTAATGCGGCGGATCATATCACTTTTTTCAGGATTTCCGGGAACCAAAATAGGTCCATCCTCGCCACCTTTAAAAATAAATTCTTTCTTGTCTAAGCGTAAGCCGCCTTTTGTTTTGGTGGCATTGTGGCAACTGTAACAGTTGTGGGCCAATATCGACCTGACATTAATATTTAATTCTTGTAATTGGTTCGCGTTTAGAACTTCGGGTGCTTTCACAGGCGCCTCAGACGGATTGAGGATTCGGTCTTCGGAAATACGTGTTTTCTTTTCTGTACTTGTATTTTCTTCTTTTGAATCAACTTCTTCGATGGCGGTGGAGGTAGTTTGTGTGGATTTAATGGAGGAATTAGGCCAAGGAGCTCCTTGTTTTACCCATACTTCCAATATTTCAATTTCTTTTTTGCTTAAGCGCTTGCCTTTTGTCGGCATGGCATCATCATCACTGGCCGGAAGTTTAATCCGGCGAATCATTTCACTTTTTTCTGGATGGCCAAGGACCAAAGCGGGACCTTCTTCCCCTCCTTTTAAAATATATGCTAACGCATCTAAGCGTAATTTGCCCTTTGATTTTTTGATACTATGGCAGTCAAAACAATGACTTGCTAAAATATTCCTAGCCTCTATGCCCAAATCTTGTTTTTGATTCTGATCGATGTTACCTTTTAATTTCTCCACTTGGAGTGAAGGATTCAAAGCGATGGTTGTTTTTTTTTCCTCATGGGAAGGATCTAAATAATCTTCCCCGTGGGTGAGCTTAGCTCCATAATGCCCCGCAAAACTAACGCCTAAAACAGTCAGGAATAATAGTAATCGGTAGCTTTTTGATTCTTTGGCGATGAACGCATAGAGCGTTAATCCGGATAAAATGGCGGTTACAATGCCAGACCATTGATGTATGGTGATGGAATTTCCAGTGTATTCGTCTTGATTGATTAAAATAAAGCCTAGTCCAACAGCCAGAGCCGCCGTCAGCGTACCTATCCATAAAATTACTCCGATAGCCGATTGAAATTGATCGGATTTTTTTCTCCAGGCGATGCATTCAAGTACGAATCCAAGCCAAAGGAGACTAATGGGAAAATGTACGACCAAAGGATGCAATCGGCCTGAAATTTGCCAAATATCAATGAGAAAATCGTTTTGCAATGGAGGTATCTGTTTAAATAGGCTTTTTAAAACTTGCGATGCAAGCCTTTTTTGGGCTTACATCGCAAGGGAATGATAAATATAATTATTTTACTAATTAATTATACCCTGGATTTTGAGTTAAATTTTTATTTATCAAAATCTGAGGTGCAGGAATTGGTAAATAGTATTCAAAATCAGAATATTGATAATCCAATGCATTAAATGCAATACCACCACGAGCGACGGTTGGATTTGCTTTTTCTTGAGCACCATGGGCATTCATGAAGGCGGTCAGTTGGGATGGCGTAAGGGTTCTTTGAAGATCGAACCAACGGTGATTTTCGAAAGCTAATTCTACTCGTCTTTCATTGAGAACGGCTGTCCTGAATGCTTCTTTGGATAAACCATCTAAGGCGGCTAAACCAGCTCTTTTTCTTACTTGGTTTAAGTAATCATACGCCTCGGCATTGGGTCCTGAAACTTCGTTGATGGATTCAGCTAACATCAATAATACATCTGAATACCGTAAAACTGGCCAGTTATTATCTGTACGGCCCGTGATCGTATGTGGATATTGATATTTACTTACATAAGGGATTCCAACAAAATTACCGTTCAATGTATATCCAGATTGTAAAGAAATAGCTTTCCTTAAATCGCCTGCTTCGTATGCATTGATCATATCACGCGTCGGAATATTTCTTCCACTCGGAGAGGTATTCGCGAATCCAGTGATGGCACCTAAAGAAAGTCGAGGAGCAAATACATACATGAAGTTACTTTGCTCACCCAAATCGTTTCCTCCTTGGTACTGCACTTCAAAAATAGATTCTACGCCATTCTTTTTAGCCGGATCAAAATTATCCTTGTAGTTTGCATTCAAAGCATATCCTAACGAAGTAACTTGCTTTAAAGTGGAACTAGCCGAAGCATAATTTTTCTGGGTCAAGTATACTTTTCCTAATAAACTTAGCGCAGCACCTTGCGTAGCACGACCTTTTAAAGCAGCCTTGGCAGGAAGCAATTTTGAAGCATCGGCTAAATCAGCTAAGATTTGCTTGTAAACATCTGCCTGTGGAGATCTCACTAAATCAAAGGCCTCGTTTGGATTTGTTAATGTTTTGGTAGCCAAAACTACATCTCCAAAATAGCGCACTAAATTGAAATAGTGATACGCGCGAAGAAATTTAAATTCTCCTTCTAAAACGCCTTTAGCCGTAGCATCAATTTTACTTGCCGCTAATTTTTCCAAAGCATAATTGATGTTATACATCGTGGAGTAATGATTATTCCATAACGTTGAAATTTCTCCATTTCCTTGATTGACAGTGGAATATTCAAAAGCTTCCCAACCCGCTGCACCTCCACGATCTAAGGGATTAAAATCAAAGGTGGTATTATCCGACATCATTTCTTGTTGGATATACGCGGAGTTGGTAATCGTTTGCAATTGGCCATACACGCCATTCAAGGCTTGCTCGAATTGCGTCTGGTTTTGATAGAACAAATCACGACCTATTCTGGTAGGGTCGGTTGTTTTCAGAAAGTCCTCTTGACACGAAATCTGTGTCAAACAAAGGGACAAGATGATATAAAATGATATTTTTTTCATGTTTCGATTCATTATAAGTTTAATTTAATACCTACTGCAAACGTACGTGGAACTGGATATGACTCATCATCATTATTCAATTCGGTACCTCCTCTTACGCCCGCATCTGGATTATTTCCGGGGTAGTTCGTAAATAAGAATAAATTGTTTGCGGTAAAGAATATCCGCGCATCGCTAAATACGGATTTCAATTTAGGTAATGTGTATCCTAAAGTGACAGCTTTCAACCAAATGTAACTACCGTCATAAACATAACGCTCGCTACTTTCACGCGACCACTTAAAGTAGTTCGTACCTCCTTGAGAGTTCTTCGCATTTGGATTGGATCCAGGATTGGCAGCTGAGCGCCAACGATCCTTTGCCTTCGTTAACACGTTAAACACACCATCCATATTCATGGTCGATGCTTCAATGTTACGGTAGATATCGAAATTTTGAGCTCCAACAAATAGTACATTTAAATCAAAATTATGGTAATCAGCTGAACTAGTCCATCCCCACGTGAAATCAGGATTTGGATTACCAATTTCAACCATATCCTGCGTATCATACGAAACAACACCGTCACCATTCGTATCAGCAAATTTCATACCCCCAGGGATCACGCCATCTTGCTTCGCCCAACCGTCGATTTCGGCTTGCGTATTAAAAATACCTAACTTCCTATATCCATAGATCATACCGATTGGTCGGCCTACTTTCATCACGTTATAACCTCCGTAGAAACTACCGTACCATAACATATCATTAGCTCCTTTAATCGCTAAGATGGTACTTCTATTCGCCGAAATGTTAAAGTTAGTTCTGAAGTTTACAGGTCCAAGATTAGATCGGTAATCAACACTTAATTCAATACCCTTATTTTCTACCTGACCAATGTTATCCAAACTGCTTGTAAATCCAGAAACCGCTGGGATCGAAACAGGAAGTAACATGTCGTTAGTCAATTTGCGATAATATTCGAACGTGAAAGTCAACTTATTATTTAAGGTGGCTAAGTCTAATCCTAAATCTAATTGATCAGATTTTTCCCATTTCAATGATGAGTTGGCAAATGAGCTAATCACTTTTCCAGCTGCAAACGCATTATTTAAAATGTAGTTATTTGCACCTACGAACGCTAAGCTTGGATAGTTACCGATGTTGTTGTTACCCGTCACACCCCAACTTGCACGTAATTTCATGTCATTGATAAAAGGTAAATCTTTCATAAACGACTCTTCCGAAATCCTCCAACCAATAGATGCTGCAGGGAAATCTCCAAACTTATTAAATTCACCAAAACGTGAACTACCCTCTCTTCTAAAAGATGCCGACAATAAATACTTGTCTTTGTACGAGTAATTGGCCCGCGCGAAATAAGCCAATAAAGACCAACCATACTCATATGAGTTAGATGATTTAATAGAAGCCGCACCGATATAACGAACTAGGTCATCTGGGAATGTATTTCCGGATGCATCAATTCCATAGACATTTTCTTCTTGAGCTGTGAAACCAAGCATCGCATCCACTTTTTGATCTTCTCCTATTTTAGGATTGTATGTCAATAATTGATCAAATGAATAGTTGACCAAACGATCTGTGATATCTCTCGCTGTTGCAATCCTAGGAGGCGCGCCCGCCGTTCCTGAGGCCACCGAGTTTCCAATGGTAGAAGGTACATATTCCTTGAATGCATTATAATTTAATTTCGTATTCGCTGAAGATTTGAATTTCAACGAAGGCAAAATCGTAAACTCAGCATAAGCATTTGCTAACACATCGGCGATATTTCTCTTACGAGTCACATTTTGAAGCAAAAATAAAGGATTAGGAAAACCAAAAGCCCCATCTACTCCACCGATATATGGCCTCATCGATCCGTCAGCATTATAAATAGGCTCACGTGGATCCATTAAAAGAGCCCCACCTACTAATGCACTACGTCCGTCTGTATTCGCAATATTTTGCTTCGTAATACTTCCATTCACATTTAGGCCCACGTTCAAAAATTTATTGACCTGACCACCTAAATTACTACGAATCGAGATTCGCTCGTAATCTGTATTGACAATCGAACCAGCTTCTTTAAAGTAGCCCACTGAAAACATGGACTTCATTGTTCCTTTGCCTGATGAAATAGTTAAGTTGGCATCCGTGTAGGGGGCATTATTATTTAAAATCGCACCAAACCAGTCGGTTGAATATTTCGTTTGCTCTGGATACCGATATCCTAATGGCACATCCTCCAAGGTAGGTTCTTTTTTATTAAAATACCTAAAGTTATCTTCAAATACCTCTTTTTTAAATTGCGCAAATTCAACTCCATTTAGCATAGGAGTTCTACGGGACATTGGGATATTTTGAATTCCATTATCTAAGGTAAAGTTGATGTTAACCTTTCCTTCCTTTGCATTTTTGGTATTAATTAAAACCACCCCATTGGATCCTCTCGCCCCGTAAATCGCTGTAGAAGCTGCATCTTTTAAGATGGAAATACTTTCGATATCATTTGGGTTAAAGTTTTGACCTACTGAAGTACCTACGACAAAACCGTCGATTACATACAATGGATCACTACCGGCTCCTAAAGAACCGATTCCACGCACACGTACTTCGAATACGCCACCCGGTGTTCCACTTTTTTGTTTTACGGTAACTCCCGCAGCGCGTCCCTGTAGCATTTGGTTCATGTTATTAGCAGGTTGTTCACCGATATCCTTCATGCCAATCACCGAAATGGCTGACGTGATATCCTGCTTTCTTTGTGAACCATAACCCACAACAACTACTTCAGATAGCTCTTTCAAGTTATCCTCTAAAGTTACGTCAATGATTGAACGGCTTCTAACCGTTTCAGATTTACTAGTCATCCCTACAGATGAAAAAACAAGGACTGAATTCGCTCCAGACCCCACTTTGATGGTATAATTACCATCAGCACTTGTCACGCTACCATTACTGGTACCTCTTTCCGATACGGAAACACCAGGAATTCCTGTCCCGTCAGCTGAGCTAACCTTTCCTTTCACTTGCAGACTTTGTGCAAATCCTTGGAAAATCATTAGCATCATGATGAATGTTAATTGAATTTTTTTCATAGAAATGGTTTTATGTAAATTAATGTGATTTTAATTATCAAATATATTTTCAATTCAATAACTAACTATCCTATCAGACTATAAGGATAGTTCAATAATGTATCAAAAAAGTACAATAATAATATTTGCTTCTGAGCTCTTTAAAGCACGATTATAGGCCTTCATTTTTAATTTTGAGCCGTTTTTACCTTTAAATTTTTTCATTTAATTAACTCGTTTTCAAAAAAAAATCCACCATTCCTTTTCAGAATGGTGGATAAATTAATCCGAGTATTTTGATTGCTTAAAAGCCTACTCCAGTCGTCTTGGTTTTTACCCGAAGTAAATTCATATCAGCGGTTATAAATAGCGTTTTACCATCTTCACCGAATGCACAATTCGCCGTGGCGGATCCCGCCTCAATTCTTCCCAATAATTTTCCTTCCGCGCTGATGATTAAAACTCCACCTGGACCTGTCGCCCACAAATTCCCTTCCTTGTCCACTTTAAATCCATCCGGAGCCCCGCGCCAGCCTTTTTTCGCTAAATAGCCCGCATCGAAAAACACCTTTCCTTTACCTAAATTCCCGTCTTTTTCCACCGGATATGCCATCCAAATCAATCCTTTCATGTCCGACTGACCCACATAGAGGATCTTCTCGTCCGGACTAAAGGCTAATCCGTTCGGTCGAATTAGGTCCGTGGTCTGTAAGCTCAGATTTCCTTTTTTGTCGATTTTATACACTCCTTGAAAGGCTAATTCCTTGGCTGGTTCATCCTTCCCCCGACCCGGAAGTCCATAAGGAGGATCCGTAAAATAGTATTCGCCGCTGCTTTTTTGAACGACGTCATTCGGGCTATTCAGTTTCTTCCCTTCAAATAAATGCGCAAGCGTTTTCTTTTGCTCAGGTTTATCCAAGGGCATTTCAGCGATGCGCCGGTCCCCATGTTCGCAAGAAACCAAATTGCCTTTTTTGTTGATAATCAACCCATTCGAACCCGGTTCTTCGGAGTAAACACCTGTCCCTGTATAGCCAGAAGGTTTGAGGAATTGTTCGATGCCGTTTTGGGCTGACCATTTATGAATCACATTTTCAGGTACGTCTGAAAACAACAAATAGCCTCCCTTTTTTACCCAAACTGGGCCTTCAGACCAGGTATAGCCGGTACCTAAAATTTCTATTTTCGAGGTGCTATCCAGTAAATGATCCAAGCCTGGATCTAATCGGTGGATTTTCCCGATGGTCGGGTAGGTTTGTTGTGCTTCTGCCATGGTTGAAATGAGCCCGACAATCAATGCGGACAATAATATGGTTTTTTTCATATCGAAAGCTGAAAAAAAATGCGGATCGAAATCCGCATTTTGTAGGGTTTTATAAGTTTTTCTTTTTGATTTCCTTCACCGCAAAATCTGCCGCACGGGCCGTTAAGGCCATGTAAGTCAAGGAGGGATTCACGCAAGAAGTAGACGTCATTGCCGCCCCATCTGTTATAAACACGTTCTTACATGCATGCACCTGATTGTGCCCATTTAACACCGAAGTTTTTGGGTCACGACCCATCCGTGCCGTTCCCATTTCATGGATGGCCATGCCCGGGTAAGAACCATTGTCATACGCTTTCACATTTTTTAATCCGGCAGCTTCTAACATTTCTCCCGCATCATTCATGATGTCCTTCCGCATTTTCCGCTCATTCTCTTTGAATTCTGCATCAAACACAACTACGGGTAAACCCCACTTATCTTTTGTATTCGGGTCTAAATACATTTTATTATCGTGGTATGGCAATGTCTCCCCAAAACCACTCAAGGCCATCGACCATGGACCCGGACGCGTCATCGAATCTTTGTAATCCGGACCAAAACTTAGGTCACCGATACCCCGATTCCAGCCTTGACGACTTCCACTTCCTTGATATCCGAAACCACGTAAATAATCACGTTTGTCGTTGCCTATATTTCGGTAGCGTGGAATGTAGATTCCATTCGCCCGACGGCCAATGTAATACTTATCTTCATCACCTTCCCAAGTTCCGCTGGCACCAATTTTAAAGTGGTGATCCATCAAATTATGTCCTAATTCACCCGAATCATTTCCGAAACCGTTTTGGAATCGGTTGGATTTTGAATTCAATAATAGCGCTGTCGTACTCACAGTAGAACCACACACAAATATCACTTTAGCAAAATATTCTTTCACCTCATGTGTCACCGTGTCGATTACACGAACTCCTTTCGCGCGTTGTTTGTCCGCATCATATATGATTTCAGAAACCAAAGAATCCGGACGAAGGGTCAATAAACCCGTCTTCGCAGCCGGTGGCAAAGTACAAGATTGCGTACTGAAATATGCGCCATATGGACAACCTAAGCGGCATTTATTGCGATACTGACATGCAGACCGACCAATGCCCAATTGCGCTTGTTTCGCCTCAGATAAATTCGCAACCCGACCGATCGTCATATGTCTACCCGGGAAATTTTTCTCAATTCTCTTACGAACCTCCTTTTCTACGCAATACATGTCCATCGGCTTCAAAAATTCCGAATCAGGTAATTGAGCTAAGCCTAATGCTTCACCTGAAATTCCCACATGTTTTTCGACATAGGAATACCAAGGGGCGATATCCGCATAGCGAATCGGCCAATCGACGGCGATGCCATCTTTTACATTGGCCTCAAAATCCAAATCACTTAAGCGATAGGTTTGGCGACCCCACATAATCGACTTTCCTCCGACGATATTCGGTCTGAACCAGTCGAAGCGTTTTTCTTCTTTATATAAGGAATCGGAATCGTTCATCCAATACTTCTCGGTCATCTCATTGTATGGATAATCGCGGGAAAGTTTTGGGTGGGAGGCCTTTTGTTCTTGTGTCAATAACCCATTGTATTTAAAATCCCAAGGATCTTTATAACTCGGCTCATAGCCCGTGATATGCTCCATTTGCTTGCCTCGGTCTAAGACTAAGGTGCGCATTCCTTTTTCGGTTAATTCTTTGGCGGCATAGCCTCCAGAAACACCTGATCCTACGACAATGGCGTCATAGGTAATCGATTTTATTGCGTCTATATTTAAATTCATTGGTCAAATAGTTCAGGTAAATTATAAAGCCCAGGTTTTTTGTTTCGGATCCAAAGGCATACATCCATCAAATTTCCCTGGAATCGGGAGGTAATCTAAGGCCTCCGTGGCGCCTATTTTCGAAGTGAAATAACCCACGGTGGCGAGTTCTTTGATCATAAAGAAGAAAGGAACAAGGCCTTTTTTAGTTTTTCGGGCCATATCGCCTTCTAACATGCAAGCGGTCAATGCCTCTTTTTTCTGAACCTCCGTAGCTTGAACGAAACCTTTGCTCGTTTTTGCTTTGCAATCCGCGTCCAATTTCACCAAACCCGCATAAAATATTTCTTGTTCGGCTTTTGTGTAGCAATCTTGAACCACATTCATGATGTATTTTTCAGCACCGGCAGCTTTGGCACCCGGAGTTTTCGTGGAAGGAATGATCACATCAGCGATGGCGACGATGAGGTCCACTTGGTCGGCTGAAAAAGAAACGAATGTGCCTTGATTTGTTTTTTGGCCCATAATGCCGGCCATCGCAGGGGCAGAAATCATGCCTCCCATGAGCGCAGCGACCCGTTGGACCGCCTCTCTTCGATTTATATTCATAGGTAATTGTTTAGAATCTCAAATATAGGGATTTTATGTAAACTCCATCAAAAAAATAATCCTAAATTTGCTTGATTCTATTCAAATGACAAAAATTTCATCCTCCCTTCTTTTTGAACAAATCCTAATGGCTTTGGGTGATCAGTATTCGACACAAGAACGCAAAGCCATCGCCTTTCGCTGCCTAGACCTAGGTTTTGGCCTATCGGCATCTGATTTGGTTTTAGGAAAAGAGGTTGAGTCTTTGGCTGATTGGGCTTCGCGGCTTCATCGAATGTCCATCGGCGAACCTTTCCAATATGTCATGGGCGCTGGATTTTTTCTGGACCGCCTTTTTGCTTTGAATGCATCTACCTTAATCCCTCGACCTGAGACGGAAGAATTGGTCTTAAAAATCATTCCAATGATCAGGCCGGACTCGAAAGTCCTGGATGTAGGAACAGGTTCGGGTTGCATCGCGATTTCTCTTGCCTTAGCCACGGGGGCGGAGCTAAGCGCTTGGGATGTTTCCTCGGAGGCTATTTTGACCGCATCGCAGAATGCCCGGACATTGGGCGCGCGGGTGGAATTTTGCCAACAAGATCTTTTTTCTTGGCCTCAAAGTCACGGCCAATGGGACCTGATTGTTTCCAATCCTCCTTATGTGATGGAAAAAGAAAAGTTGGACATGCAATCTCATGTCTTGGATTTTGAGCCACATGGGGCCTTATTTGTGCCGGATGAGGATCCTTTGAGATTTTATGTGGCCTTGGCGGAATTGGCGATGGAGCGCCTGCCCGAAGGGGGCTATTTGGCCTTAGAAATTAATCAGGCATTTGGAGAGGAAACTAGGGAATTGCTGATTCAAAAAGGCTTTTCCACCGTTACTTTATATCCGGATTTTTTTGGAAAGGATCGGATCATTTTGGCACAAAAATAATATTCATCATGGATTTGGAACCTTTAACATCAAAAAATGATTTTGATGGAAATATGCGAAGGACATTTTAAAATATGTCTACCTTTGCGCAGCTAAAAACCTTAAATTTAAATCAAATGAACAAGAAACTTTGGATTGCATTAGGTGTGATTGCCCTTATTATTTTCTGGGGCGTGGGATCTCGAAATGGCATGGCGACGAGCGACCAAGAAGTGAAAGCCTCCTGGGCTAATGTGCAAAGTGCGTATCAACGAAGAGCTGATTTAATTCCTAACCTCGTAAAAACGGTACAAGGGGTGGCTAATTTTGAGAAATCAACTTTAACGGCTGTGATCGAAGCGCGTGCGAGTGCGACACAAATGAAATTAGATTCGAAAGATTTAAGTCCTGAAAATCTTCAAAAATACCAAGCGGCGCAGTCTTCCTTAGGTGGAGCCCTTTCCCGGTTGATGGTGGTGGCTGAAAATTATCCGCAATTAAAAGCAACGGAGAATTTCTCAGAATTACAAGCCCAATTAGAAGGCACGGAAAATCGGATCAAAGAAGAGCGTGATCGCTTTAATGAGGCGGTGAAAGGATTTAATTCCTTGGTCGTTACATTCCCAAATAATTTAATTGCATCTTTCTCCGGATTTACAGAAAAAGGCTTTTTCCAAGCTGAGGCAGGATCTGAAAAAGCACCAGAGGTTAATTTCGACGAGAAGAAATAATGCATATCGCTGAAGACCAACAAGCGCAGATTTTGCAAGCAATCCAAGAGGCTGAATTAAAGACCTCTGGGGAGATTCGAGTGCATATTGAAAGTCATTGTGAAGGGCGTCCTGTGCAACGCGCACAGGTGCTCTTTTTTGATTTAGGCATGCATCAGACGGATTTGCAAAATGGGGTTCTGGTCTATTTAGCGGTCAAAGATCGTAAGTTTGCGATTTTAGGCGATAAGGGAATCGATGCGAATGTGCCTGTTGAATTTTGGGAGACAATCCGGGATGAGATGCGGCCTTTTTTAGCGAAACAAGAAATCGGCTATGGCCTTTCCCATGGGATTCGACGGATCGGTGAAGTCTTGGCTACTGTTTTTCCTTATCAAAAAGATGATTTGAATGAGCTCACGGATGAATTGTCCTTTGGGGCTTAAGCGTATGAAATACAAATTTGCCAGTATTCTTATTGGGTGTCTGCTTGGGATATTTATTCCGGCCTTCGCGCAGGATATACCCGCCAAGCCAAATGGCTATGTGCTGGACGCATCTTCGGTGTTAAAACCAGAAGAAAAGGAATCCTTAGAACAAAAACTGCGTGGGTATGCGGATTCCACGTCGACCCAATTTGCCATTGTCCTAGTCCCCAGCACCGGCAATCGTGATCCTTATGATTATGCGATCGAAATCGGTAAAACCTGGGGGGTGGGTCAAAAAGATAAAAATAATGGAGTCGTTATTCTCGTGGCGGTTCAGGATCGCAAAATTAGAATTGTGACTGGTCGCGGAATCGAGGATGTTTTACCCGATGCGATTTGCAAGCGGATTATCAACCGGATTTTAAAGCCTTCCCTGAAAGGCGGCGATTATTATGGCGGCTTGGATGCGGCGACGACGGAAATGATGCAACGCGCCAGTGGTCAATTTAAAGCCGATCCAGATGAAGAACCCGGTGGAATTCCTCCAGTGCTCATTATATTCATTATTTTTGTCATTATCAGTATTATCAAAGCCATTCGTAACCGGGGAGGTGGTTCTGGTCCAGGGTCTCGCGGTGGAGGCGGTATGTTTTTTCCACCGATTTTCTTGGGAGGCGGCGATTATGGACGAGGTTCTAGCGGCGGCGGCGGATTCGATTTCGGCGGATTTGGCGGAGGCGACTTTGGGGGTGGGGGTGCCGGAGGAGATTTTTAAGATTTGTATATTTGATAAAAAAATAGCGATCGTGAAAGCAATTATCGAACAGTCCTTAGTGGAATCCCAACAAGTTTTAACCCAATTCTTATCGGATCCGAGTAAAATCGAAGCCATTCAAGCTGCAGCGGAGTGTATGGCTGGGGCGCTCCAACAAGGCAAAAAAATCCTTTCCTGTGGAAATGGCGGAAGTCATTGTGATGCCATGCATTTTGCGGAAGAATTATCTGGCCGTTATCGAGAAAATAGACCCGCTTTAGCCGCCATGGCTATTTCTGATCCATCACACATTACCTGCGTGAGCAATGATTTTGGCTATAATTTTATTTATTCTCGGTTTATCGAAGGGTTAGGAAATGAAGGCGATGTGCTGTTGGGTATTTCAACTTCCGGGAATTCAGCAAATATTCTTGAAGCGGTTAAAGCGGCTAAAGCCAAGGGAATGCAGGTTATTTTATTGACCGGAAAAGATGGGGGGGCTTTGGCTAATGCTGGAGCGATTGAAATCCGAGTGGATCATTTTGGTTTTGCGGATCGGATTCAAGAGATTCATATCAAGGTGATACATATAATGATTCAGTTGATCGAAAAGATGATTTTCGACACGAAATAGCCTAATGGTGACATTCGTCACGACATTCATTTCTTTTTGTTAGTAGTTTAGAGATCTAAAACAAAAAGCAAAATGAAATCAGAAGAATTTTTTGTGGAGAATATAAAATGTAGTGGATGTATGTCCACTATTAAAACTTCTATGTTGGCTTTGACTGGTGTGAAGTCGGTGAAAATCGATTTAGAAACGGAGCACATTACCCTAGCGGGTACGCGTATAAATCGCGAGGAAGTCATCAAAAAATTAAATTTCTTAGGCTATCCTGAAAAAGGAAAAAATAGCTTATTGGACCAAGCGAAATCTTATGTGAGTTGTGCCGTGGGGAAAATGAACTCATAGGGTTTCGGAGGTAAAATAATCGTTGCCAATAGGCTAACATGCGTATTATATTCTTCGTATTTAATCAAATAAAAAATGCCTGAAGAATTCAGACATTTTTGTTAATATTCTCCAACCTCCTCGCTGCCTCCCATCAAGGTATCGACGATTCGATTGAAAATGTTTTTAACTCCCGGTGGTTTGGATGCTCCGCCAGATGGCCCTGCGTACCGAGTTCCATCGGAACCGGAATCTATGGTTTCGACTAATTCGCCTTCTGCTTCGACATCTGCAACTTGGTCAAAATACACTTGAACCAAACCAATGGATGTAGCATAAGATGGATCTTTGATTTCTTCGGCGATTGAAGATTGATTCGAATGGGCATTTGGAATACCTACGCGAGTATCGATGTCGGTCGACCTTTGAAATAATTCACTGATATCCGGTAATTGTGCGCCACCACCCACGAGGACAATTCCTCCTCGTAGTGTTTCGGGATTGGTTACTTTGGAAATTTCGGTCAAGACGATCGCGGCAAGCTCTTTGGCGCGCTCTTCGATGATGATGGCTAAATTCTTCACGGAAACTGGAATCGGTTTACGACCCGCAATGCCAGGAATCATGACGATTTCGTGAATATCGATTTCCTTATGTAGGGCCGAACCGAATCGCACTTTAAGCGCTTCGGCATGCTCAGCAGATACTTCTAGGCCTATTTTAATGTCTTCAGTAATCCGGTCGCCACCCCAATTGAGGACGGTTGCATGGGTCAAACGCTTGTTAACATATACGCTAATCTCCGTCGTACCACTTCCGATGTCCACTAATGCGACGCCTTCTTTTTTTTCTTCGGCACTTAAAACTGTGCTTGAGGTTGCTAAAGGACTAAAATATAAGTTTCCTCCCTTAATGTGCTCAGATTCTGCTGCACGAAGGGATTTTTTAAACAATTCAAATTTGTCAAAACTAGCGGTTACGACCATGTAATCACCTTGAATTTTCGACCCGATTTGCCCGACGGGTTCCATGGTTTCAGGCAGATTCCCAACGGTAAATCCGATAGGAAGTCGGTGCATTACGCACGGATGCTTTTCGGAAATAGCCTTTTTAGCCTCTTCATTTAGGTCAAAAATTTCCTTTTCGCTAACCGCATCGTTTGGGTTTTTACGAAGTTTTGAAATCGAAAATGGTTGGACATTAATGTGGCTACCCGATAAATTCGATGAGAAAAAGTAATCTTTATTTTTTCCAGTGATGACGGATTCGATTTGACTAATCGCCTCTGAGATTGCGGAGGAGGTTTTATTAATATTGACAATATCGCCGTTTAACAAATACCCAATGGTACTTGATTTTCCAGTCGCTATGATTTCTAATTTCCCTTCATTTAGCTTTCCTGCCACAGCTCTCACGTGAGAACTACCAATGTCAAGGCCAATGATCAAATCGTTTCGCATATGTTGATAATCTTTTAAAACTAATTTTTTTCCTCGTTCGAGGATAATCTTTAAAAATAAGAAAATTGCCTAATAATCACAAATTACCTGATTCTTATATTTTAAGTGAATCCAGGAATAGGTATTCCAGCCTTTATTTGGGATGATTTTTTCGTAGAAAAGTTTCAATTTTTTAAATTTTGATTCGATGTGAATCGGTAAGCCGAAATCGATATTCGTTTTGCCTAAAGTAGGTACCAGGATCACACCTCCATCAGCGGCCACCATGATTTGACTTATTTGGGCGCGCAAAAAATCATCTTCATTAATAAATTCAAACAATGGAATCAAGGTTTTACCTCGCGCATCACGTAAATCTCTTCTATTTTGCGTGAAAAAAGGGCCTGACACGACCAAGGTCCGTGGGGTAAAAAAGTCGCTGGTCCCGATAAATTTCCCTTCCTGCGTGACGTATTGGTCCCGCTGATTGCTTTCTCCACTGGTAAACCGCAGGACTCGAGCGACGGGGCTATATTCTTTGATCGATATGATAATCTTGCCACTGAAATCATGATGCGCTTCGCAGGATTTAACGAGCGGAATGCGTTTCACGCGCTGCTCGATTTTCCGCAATGAAATTTCGTTCAAGGGCTTATCTAAAAAATAATCAGCGCCCTCGTTCGTAATCACTAAATTAATTTCATTTTTTCCCAATAGGGGCTTTTCATTCTCCGAATCTAATTTGATAATAATTCCAGTACAACGGATTTCCTTGTATTGCCATTCCGAATATAGAATGCCCGCCAATGCCAGTGAAAATAAAATCACATAAAGAACAATGGTTTTTAAAGACCTGAAATTTCGGTTTTTCAATATGCTCATAAATGATTTTACGAAGTTAACGCCATTTTTAAATCATTCAATATTAAGTCAATATCTCCCGCCCCCATCGTAACCAAAAGGGCTGGTTTCTTTTCATTTATTCGTAAAATCAAATCGGACTTCGAAATAACCTGCTTGTGTACATGTGGGATTTTTTCCAACACTAATTCCGAGCTGATGCCTGGAATCGGTAATTCGCGGGCGGGATAAATGTCCAACAAATAAACTTCATCCGCCAATCCAAGGCTTTTGCCAAAATCAACCAAGAAATCACGAGTGCGAGAAAACAAATGCGGTTGGAACACAGCCGTCAATGTTACCCCGGGATAAAGGGCTTTAACCGAGCGCAAACAGGCCTCGATTTCCGTTGGATGATGTGCATAATCGTCGATCATCACATGGTTTTTAGATTCTAGATGGTATTCAAATCGTCGTTTCACACCCTTGAATGTCGAAATGCCCGCATGAATTTCGTCTGCACTCAGGCCGGCAAACATCCCCAAAGCACTGGCGGCTAGCGCATTTTCGATGTTATGAAAGCCTGGAATGCGCATCGGAATTTCCTCGATTTTGCCACCTGGATATCGCATATCAAACACCATACGATGGTCCTGAATTCGGATATTAACCGCTTGGAAATCTCCTTTTTCGATGCCAAATGTGGCGTTTTTTTCCTTGGATTGAAGACTTAAACCCGCCTTTTGAATAAAAAATCCATTGGGCTGAATTTGATCCGTAAACAATTGAAACGATTCCAATACTTGTTCCGCGCCACCATAGATGTCTAAATGATCGGCATCGGTGGAAGTAACTACGGCGGCTTGCGGGTGCAAGGTCAGGAAGGACCGGTCGTATTCATCGGCTTCAACGACGCAAATCACGTTTTCAGGCCCCTCATTCGGGATAAAATTCGTTCCGTAGTTTTGGGTAATACCGCCTAAAAAAGCGGTTACATTTTTTCCTGCGTGTTTTAGAAGATGCGCCAATAACGAAGAGGTAGTCGTTTTTCCATGGGTTCCGGCGACGGCTAGCGTGGGTATTTGTTCCGTAATCCAACCTAATATTTGAGATCTTTTCCAAAGCGCGATGCCCTTAGATTCTAAAAATTGTTTTCCGAGGTGCGTGTTTGGGATGGCAGGTGTAAATATAAAGAGGCATTGTTCCGGGTTTTCCCATACGATGGCCGGAATTAATTCGATGGAATCTTCATAATGAATATGCATGCCTTCAGCGGCCAGTTGGCGCGTCAGCGGACTTTCCGTTTTATCATAGCCCGACACCGGAAATCCATTGTGTAAAAACCAGCGGGCAATGGCCGACATGCCTATGCCTCCAATTCCCAGGAAATACACATGTTTTAGTTCGGAAATACTAATTTGTATGCGCATAGTTAGGTTAAAAGGGTGTCGGCAATTTTTTGAGCGGCTTTTGGTTTTCCCAAGCTAAGACTTGCTTTTTCTAAGGTTTCCAAAAGTTTTTTATTGGCCAAAGTTTCCAAAGCTGTTTTCATTAAAATTTCTTGGGCTTCACCATCTTTTACGAGAATCGCAGCATTTGCACGGACTAAACTTAGCGCATTTTCGGATTGATGATCTTCCGAGGCATTAGGGAATGGAACTAGGACACTTGCTTTTCCAGCGAGGCATATTTCGGAAACAGACAAGGCGCCCGCGCGGGAAATAACGATATCCGCCATCGCATAGGCTAAATCCATTTCATAAATAAACGCGGAAACGTAGGAGGAAAGAGGAGGGTGTGCTGCGACGGCTTTTATGGCTTGATTTTCAAAAGGAACACCCGTTTGCCAAACCAGTTGGACCCCAGCCTCAAGCATTTCCTTTAATCCTTTTTCGATAGCCAAGTTAATGCTTCGCGCTCCTTGACTTCCGCCTATGACAAGCACCGTCGTTTTTTTCGCATCTAAGCTAAAAAATGTAGCGGCTTTAGTTCGTTTTCCTTTAGATTCAATCAAGTCTTTCCGAACAGGATTCCCAAATAATTTTAATTTTTCTTTGGGGAAAAATTTCTCCATACCAGGATAGGCGACGAAGATATGCTGCGCTTTTTTGCTCAGTAATTTATTCGTGATGCCAGCAAATGAATTTTGCTCTTGTATCACAAAGGGAATGCCCTTTACATAGGCCGCCATCAGCATGGGACCGGATGCATATCCTCCGACGCCGATCGCCAAATCAGGTTTAAAATCCTGTAAAATGGCAAAGGCTTTCGACAAACTACGGAGTAATTTGATGGGGAAAAGTAGATTTTTCCATAGGTGTTGACGATTTATCCCCACAATCGGAAGGCCAATAATCCGAAATCCAGCCTTCGGAACTTTCTCCATTTCCATTTTCCCTTCGGCGCCTACAAATAGAAATTCAAGCGAGGGATTGGCTTCTTGTAAGGCCGAAGCGATGGCAATGGCCGGATAAATATGTCCGCCTGTTCCTCCTCCTGAAATTAAAATACGTTGAATACTCACTAAATAACAGGTTTTAAGTCTTTGGCAATCATTTCGCGATCTCTACTCACAGACAAAATTAAGCCTATACTAATGGCCGTAAAAATTAAAGAGGTTCCTCCTGAAGAGATCATCGGCATCGGCTGGCCCGTGACCGGACCGGCACCCACCGAAACCAGCATATTGATAAAGGCCTGCAAGACGATCGAAAAGGTAAGGCCTGCCGAGAGTAATCCCCCCAGGGGTTTGACGCTAAATCGAATGACAGAAGCCCCTCGATACATAAACCAAAGGAAGAGCAGGGGAATAAAAAGGCCAATGATGATGCCATATTCCTCCAAAATTATCGCATAAATAAAGTCAGATTCGGCCTGGGAGAGAAAATAGCGTTGCTGACTTTTCCCTGGACCTTTGGGGGTTAGGGCGCCGGTGGCGATGGCGTACCAACTTCGATACAGCTGATAATCATCTCCCTTTTTATTTAATTGTTTACTTTCTTTTTCGTTGATTCGGGAATTAAAATTCGCGATCCTAGATTTAACGGTTTTTGCTCTTTGGCCTACTTCAAAAAACACGACCCCGACTGCCAGCATAAACACCGCCGAGACGATATAAATGATTTGCATGATGGGTACCCGACCGAAAAACATCAGGACGATACTTGTTCCAAAAATGAGGATGCTCGTGGAGAAATTGGACAACATGATAAGGAAACAGGTCATCCCGATTTTGAATAAAAGCCAAAAAAACATGACCCAATTGTAGGAGGATTGGTCGGCTTGTCGGGTCGAAAAGTCCTTCGCCAAACTCGCCGTTAGGCATAATTTAGCCATATCTGAGGGCATGAAACTAATCGGCCCTAATTCGATCCATCGGCTCGCGCCTCCTTTGCTTTCACCGAATTTCAGGGCAATACCGATGAGAATCCATGAAAATATGAGAGCTACATGACTGAATTGTGTCATTTTAATGTAATTCTGCCGCGAAAACCAAGACATTAAAAAGAACGAAAGGCCTAGAATGGCCATGGATTTTAGCATGTTCGTGATCGGGTCGAATGGCCCGCTCATGTTCAATTTCCCTTTCGCTGAAAATTGAATTAATAAACCGAAAATATTTAAAAGGAAAACGATGAACCAGATTTGGTAATCTCCTGCCAAATGCGATTTAATGTAATTCGTTATTCTAGTTTCCATGGCATAATTGTTTTACTGCCTTTTTAAATTGATCTCCTCGATCTTCGTAATTTTTAAATAAATCAAAACTAGCGCAGGCAGGCGAAAGCAAAACGACATCCCCCGACACACCCCATTCCATTCCTTTTTTGATGGCAGTTTCAAGCTCATCCGTGGAGAAAATCTTCGGACAAATCGGCCCGAAATGATTTTCTAACTTGCTATTATCTTTGCCTAAACAAATGAATGCCTTGACTTTTTCTTTTACTAATTCGTCGAGTACTTCGTATTCATTTCCCTTGTCCACCCCGCCCATGATCAGGATAATCGGTTTTTTAAAGCTATTTAAGGCATAAAATACGGCGTCCACATTCGTGGCCTTGGAATCATTTACAAAAGAAATTCCGTTCCAATCGCCGCAAGGTTCTAATCTGTGAGGGGCGTTTTGGAAGCTAGCCATATACGTTTTAATATCGGATAGTGGAATTCCTACGGCCTCAGCTGCCAAGATTGCGGCTGACATGTTAATGGCATTATGTGGGCCTTGGATGGGTGCAGTGGTTAAATCAAATGTCCCATCTGAAAATTCGATGTGATGCTCCTTAATTTTGGCGCTGGCATCGGGTCGAGAAAAGCTGATCGTTTTTTCTTGGGTTTTAGGAATATGTCCCAAATACTGTTGGATCACCACATCATCTGTCCAATAAATACTGGTTGTCTGTGCAGATGCATTTTGGAAAATCCGGAATTTGGAAAAGATATAATTTTCGAATTTGTATTCGTAGCGGTCCAAATGGTCCGGTGTAATATTTAATAACACCGCCACATCGGGTTTAAAAGTGAAGCATCGATCTAATTGAAAACTGGAAATTTCGAGCACAAAATAGTCATAGGTGTTTTCCATGACTTGTTTCGCGAAACTTTGGCCGATATTGCCGCCAAGTCCTACGTTGAAGCCCGCTTCTTTTAACAAATGATAGGTCAAAAGTGTCGTGGTCGTTTTTCCATTTGAACCTGTGATGGCGATGATTTTTGCCTCGGTATAGCGTGCAGCGAATTCGATTTCAGAAATCAAGGAAATCCCTTTGGCTTGGATGGCCTTGACTACTTCATTTTTTTCTGGGATGCCAGGGCTGATGATGATTTCGTCGGCGCTGAGGATTTCGTTGAGGCTATGTGCGCCTGACTCAAATTGAATGGCATTGTTGGCTAAGGATTGTTGATACGCGTCTTTTAATAGTCCTTGGTCCGACAAAAATACGTCGAATCCTTTTGATTTTGCGAGTATGGCAGCACCTACACCACTTTCTCCTCCTCCTAGAACTACAATTTTGGACATGCGAATAAATTTAATACAATTTAGAAAATGTCTTGGACTAATTCAACCGCCTGGACTTGCATTTTCAAAAATTGACACAAAAAAAAGACTAGCCATTCGACTAGTCTTTTCTATGCGTTTTGAGCCAATTTCTTAGACTAACGAAATACGTTTGAAGGAAGAAATCGTTAAACCTTTTTGAGTTTGCTCAAGTAATTGACGAATCGTGATGGATGAGTCTTTTACGAATTGTTGGTTCAATAAGGTCTGCTCTTTGTAGAACTTCTCTAATTTACCTACGGCAATTTTCTCTAACATCGCCTCTGGTTTCCCTTCTTGACGTGCTTGATCTTTTCCGATTTCAATTTCGCGTTCGATTGTCTCAGCATCCACACCATCTTTGTCTAAAGCGACAGGTTTCATGGCTGTGATTTGCATGGCGATATCTTTTCCAACTTCCATAACATCAGCTCCTTGAACATTTTCGAATGCAACTAATACACCGATTTTGTTATTCGAGTGGATGTAAGAAACCACTTTTTCTGCGGATACGTTTTCGTAGGCGGCTAAGGTGATTTTTTCACCAATTCGACCTGTCAGCTCAATGATGTGACCTTCTACAGAGCGTCCATCAGCTAAAGGCTCGGCTAATAAATCATGTGCTGAAGGAGCATGCGATGCCGCAGCTTTTTCGATGATGGTACTAGCTAAATTGTTGAAATCCGCCACTTTAGAAACAGGTTCTGTTTCACAAGCCAGCGCGATGATTTTTCCGTTGGAATGATCTGCTGACATGGCTACAAGCACCACACCTTCGTTGGTTGCATTGTCTGCGCGTTTTGCAGCTACTTTTTGACCTGCTTTGCGTAGGATATCGATGGCTGCTTCGAAGTCGCCTTCTGCTTCAGTCAACGCTTTTTTGCAATCCATCATGCCTGCGCCGGTCATTTGGCGTAATTTGTTAACGTCTGATGCTGTAATTGACATTGTTTGAATATTTATTCTTGTTCTGCTTCTTTTTCGTACTTAGCGGCTACTTTAGCGGCTTCTATTTCTGCTTCATTGTCAAGAAGACGCTTTGCCTCTTCTTCCTCTGCTACACGTGCATCATCCTTATCTTGCTTTCTTTCAGCTAAGCCTTCTTCGATGGCTTTTCCGATGGCTGCCGTAATAATGGAGATCGACTTGTACGCATCGTCATTAGCTGGAATAGGGTAGTCCACTAATTCTGGATTTGAGTTGGTGTCACACATAGCAAAAACAGGGATACCTAATTTTTTTGCTTCAGAAACGGCGATGTGCTCACGCTTCACGTCTACGACAAATAAAGCTGATGGAAGACGAGTTAACTCGGTAATTCCACCTAACACACGCTTTAATTTTTCTTCTTCACGAGTCATCATTAAACGCTCACGTTTGGCTAAGGTTTTCACGATGACCTCGTCCTTTAACATTTTATCGATGCTGGACATCTTCTTGATCGACTTGCGTACGGTCGCGAAGTTTGTCAACATACCCCCTAACCAACGGTCCGTCACGTAGGGCATATTTAATTTGCTCGCTTCGGCAGTTACCACTTCTTGGGCTTGCTTCTTAGTGGCAACAAACATGATTTTACGACCAGAACGCACGATAGAGCGCATGGCTGCAGCTGCTTCGTCTAGGCTAGAAATTGTCTTATTTAAATCGATGATGTGGATACCATTCTTCTCCATAAAGATGAATGGAGCCATTTTGGGATCCCACTTACGGGTCAAGTGACCGAAGTGAACACCTGCGTCTAACAGGTCATTGTAGCTTAATTGTGCCATTTTGGGTTTTTAAAAATGAAAAATTAGATAAGATGTGGAAAAGGCATCGGCAACACACAAGCCTTTTCCACGCAATTCGAATATTAACGTTTTGAGAATTGGAATCTCTTACGTGCTTTTCTACGTCCTGGTTTCTTACGCTCCACCATACGAGGATCACGTGTTAAAAAACCTTCTTTTTTCAAAGGAGAACGCAATTCAGAGTCTTGTGTTTGAAGAGCTCTTGAAATAGCTAAACGTAACGCTTCAGCTTGTCCCTTGATACCACCACCATCTACGCTAGCAGTTACATCAAAAGAACCCACTGTATTCGTTAGCGCGAAAGGCTGATTTACCACAATCTGAAGAATTTCAGATGGGAAATAATTAGCCAATGTACGACCATTGATTTTTATCTGGCCTTGACCAGGGGTCATTGAAATACGAGCAATCGCCGTTTTTCTTCTACCTATTTTATTTGTTAATTCTGCCATTTGATATAGAATTGACTCCGTTAAAACTTAATTTCTTTAGGCTGTTGGGCCGAATGCGGATGCGTTGGACCTGCATAAACGAATAGGTTGTTAAATAACTCACGACCCAAACGATTCTTAGGTAACATACCTTTAACGGCTGATTCAACAACTCCTCTTGGATTTTTTACCAAAACCTCACGAGGCGTAGCAAAACGTTGACCTCCTGGATATCCTGTGTGACGGATATACACCTTGTCAGTCATTTTCTTACCAGTTAAGCGAACTTTGTCCGCATTGATCACGATTACTTGATCTCCACAATCCACGTGGGGAGTGAAAGATGGCTTGTGCTTCCCACGAATAATTTTCGCGATTTCTGAACACAAACGTCCAAGTATTTGATTTTCAGCATCTACCACAACCCAAGCTTTCTCTACAGTAGCTTTGTTGGCGGAGATGGTTTTGTAACTTAAAGTATCCACTTATTTATTATTTAACTGTTTGAATCAATTCTCAAAGGCTACGGAATTCGTCTCGAAGATTTGATTATGACCTATTTTACAACTAAACGGGCATTCAATCGAAAAAATGGGAGTGCAAATTTAGATATTAGAAAGCTAACTTCCAAATGAGATTTGAAATTATTTGTTTAATTCATACAATAAAAAAGGAGGCCTTCGCCTCCCCCTTCAAAATCGATCATTTATGGGTCTATAATCCCGACATGTCAAAGCTATCCATGAAGGCCGTCGTGAATTTACCCGATTGAAAACCAGGGTCATCCATCAACTTAATATGGAATGGAATCGTCGTCTTAATACCTTCAATCACAAATTCCTGAAGTGCCCTTTTCATACGTAAAAGGACTTCTTCCCGACTTTGACCACTCACAATCACTTTCGCAATCATGGAATCGTAATTTGGCGGAATGGTATATCCTGAATAAACGTGGGAGTCGATTCGCACCCCGTGACCACCTGGAAGGTGTAAATTCGTGATTTTTCCTGGCGAAGGACGGAATCCATTCGCTGGGTCCTCGGCATTGATCCTGCACTCCAATGCAAATAATTTCGGGAAGTAATTTTGACCCGAAATCGGAATCCCTGCAGCTACTTTGATTTGTTCTTTGATCAAGTCAAAATCTGTCACCTCTTCCGTAATCGGGTGTTCTACTTGAATTCGCGTGTTCATTTCCATGAAATAGAAATCTCCGTTTTTGTCTACCAAAAACTCGATGGTTCCCGCACCTTCATAGCCAATCGCACTCGCACCCGCAATCGCCGCATCCCCCATTTTCTTCCGTAACTCATCTGTTAGGGCAGGGGATGGCGTTTCTTCGCATAATTTTTGGTGCCGACGCTGAATGGAACAATCCCGTTCAGACAAGTGACATACTTTACCGAATTTATCGCCGACGACTTGTATTTCAATATGACGCGGTTCCTCCACGAATTTCTCCATGTACATCCCGTCGTTGCCAAAAGCCGCCGAAGCTTCCATTTTGGCATCATCCCATAATTTTTTAAATTCTGATTCCTCGCGAATGATGCGCATGCCACGTCCACCCCCTCCGGCAGTAGCCTTGATGATGACCGGGTATTTGATGATTTTCGCTAATTCGATCGCTTCTTCTACCGTATCCAATAGTCCTTCAGATCCCGGAATAACCGGAACACCTGCTATTTTCATGGTTTCTTTGGCTGTCGCCTTATCTCCCATGGAATTAATCATCTCCGCTGAAGCGCCGATAAACTTAATGCCATGCTCAGCACATATCCGAGAAAATTCCGCATTTTCAGAAAGAAATCCATAGCCTGGATGTATCGCATCCGCGCCAGTTACCTCGGCAGCTGAAATGATGGCTGGGATACTTAAATAGGATTGTCGGCTCGGCGGCGGACCGATACACACGGCCTCATCCGCAAAACGAACGTGCAAACTATCCCTATCCGCTGTGGAGAAAACGGCAACCGTTTTGATGCCCATTTCGCGACAAGTACGAATAACACGCAGGGCTATTTCCCCACGATTTGCAATAAGTATTTTTTTAAACATAGATTAGGCTTTTTCTACCAAGAAAAGAGGTTGGTCGAATTCCACAGGTGTTGAATTCTCCACTAAAACTTTCACAATTTTTCCAGCTACTTCTGAGTCGATCTCATTGAAAAGTTTCATGGCCTCGATCATACAAACCGTTTTTCCTGGTTTGATGTCAGATCCTACCTCCACAAAATTATCCTTATCAGGTCCTGCGGCACGGTAAAAAGTACCGACCATCGGTGATTTTATGGTGTAATAATGGTCAGTTGAAGGTTCTGCTGCTGCAGGTGCCGACGGGGCTGCAGCTACCGGAGCCGCTGGGGCCGGAGCCGCTGCAGGTGCTGAATAAGTCACCACGGGAGCTGCTTCTGAAAATTTCTTCACCGAAACCTTTAAACCTTCTGTTTCGATGCTCACCTCAGCGAGGGGTGATTTAGCAATATAATCTAAAAGTCGCTGTATTTCTTTGGTATCCATTTCGCTTAAAATTTATGCTTGCAAAGATATATATATTTACTTTACACGCTCTGCGTACGAGTAAGTTCTTGTATCTACTTTTATAACCTCATCTTGCTCGATGAAAATAGGCACCGTAATCGTCGCACCCGTTTCTACCGTGGCAGGTTTTTTGGGTGAATTAGCCGTATCGCCACGCACACCTGGTTCCGTGTAGGTAACTTTTAATTCCACAAATGGAGGCAATTCACAAGAAAGTGCTTGCTCATTTTCCGTGTTAATTAAAATCTCTACTTCTTGGCCTTCTTTCATCAAATCAGCCATCACGACTAAATTGGTGTTCAATAAAATTTGCTCAAAGGATTCATTATCCATGAAATTATATCCAAATTCATCCTTATAAATGAATTGAAATTTTCTGCGTTCCACACGGACTGGATAAATGGCAACACCCGAATTAAAGGTATTGTCAATCACTTTCGCGGAGGTTAATGAACGCAATTTTGTGCGGACAAAAGCTGGGCCTTTGCCTGGTTTAACATGTAGAAATTCAATGATGGAAAATAAATCATCATTAAACTTGATCACCATGCCGTTTTTAATATCTGCTGTCGTTGCCATGTTGTAAGGTTATTTTGGATCGTAAGCCCACTTGACATACGCTGATGCCCACGTGAATCCGCCCCCAAATGCTGCTAAAATTAAATTATCTCCTTTTTTTAATTGTTTTTCATAATCCCAAAGACACAGAGGGATCGTTGCGGCGGTCGTGTTGCCGTATTTTTGGATGTTCAACATCACCTTCTCTTCCCCAATTCCCATCCGATTCGCTGTCGCATCAATAATCCGTTTATTCGCCTGGTGAGGCACTAAAAAACGTACATCATCCCCTGTTAAATCATTCCGCTCCATGATCTCCGCTGAAATATCTGCCATCCGCGTAACCGCGAATTTGAACACCGATTGGCCTTCCTGGCGGATATAATGCCATTTTTGATCGATCGTCTCATGCGTAGGAGGGTAGGCACTCCCGCCCCCTTTTTGCATTAAACTTTCGCAGCCATCCCCGTCAGACTTTAATATAAAATCCTGAACCCCTACATCCTCGGTAGTCGCTTCCAATAAAACCGCTCCAGCCCCATCACCGAATAAAATACAGGTCGTCCGATCCGTGTAATCCACAATGGCCGACATCTTATCCGCACCTACTACCACAATTTTCTTATAGCGCCCTGATTCAATAAAAGCTGTACCCGTAGCAAGGGCATTTAAAAATCCTGAACAGGCTGCGGCCAAATCAAAAGAGGCCGTTTCTTTAATGCCAACTGCCTTACAAATTAAATTCGATGCAGACGGAAAAAAGTAATCCGGTGTAACGGTGGCGCAAATTAATAAATCTATCTCCTCCGGTTTAGTCCCCGTTTTGGCGAATAAGTCAGCCACCGCCTTGGCTCCCATAACGGAAGTTCCCAATCCCTCGCCTTTTAAAATTCTACGTTCTTTGATACCTGTCCGAGAGGTAATCCACTCGTCATTGGTGTCAACTAATTTTTCTAATTCATCGTTCGTCAGCACATATTCTGGAACATATCCCGCTACTCCTGTGATGGCCGCATGTATTTTTTGTTGCATGGTTTTTATTTCTCTTCGATCGCTACTTTAATTTTTTGACAGACATTCGATTCTACGACTGATTTACACAGCTTAACCATATTCCTGATGGCCTTTGGCGATGAAGCCCCATGGGCAATGATCACATTTCCATTGATGCCGATAATCGGGCTACCCCCGTAATTTTCATAATTGGTATTCTCGACAAAATCATTCATCATCCCCTGTTCCTTCATGATATTGTAAATGGATTCCCCCATTTTCAATACAATATTTCCCGTAAATCCATCCGTCACAATCACGTCTGCCCTATCTCGGAACAAATCCTTTCCCTCAATATTGCCAATAAAATTTAATTGCTTGTTTTCTTTTAACAAAGCATGAGTCGCTTGTGCCAACATACTACCTTTCCCCTCTTCCTCCCCAATGTTCATTAGACCCACGCGCGGGTTCGATTGACCCGTAGTGGCCTCAAAATACACGGATCCCAAAAGACCCCATTGTTCTAACATCTCCGGTTTGCAATCTGCATTCGCGCCGATGTCCAACATAACCGCATATTTTCCATTTACCTGAGGAACAAATCCCGCAATCGCCGGGCGTTGAATGCCGTCGATCGTTTTGACAGAAAATAAGGATCCAACCATCATCGCTCCCGTATTCCCAGCCGAAGCAAAAACATCAGCCTTGCCCTCTTTTAAAAGCGCAAACCCAATTCCGATGCTGGAATTGGGTTTTTGACTTAAAGCACGGGTGGGATGTTCTCCCATTTCAATTACCTGTTCCGCATGTATCACCCGAATTTGATTACTCGTGCAATGACGCTCAGCTAATAATTGATCTATTATTTCTTTTGGACCAATGGCCAAAATGACTTCTTTGTTGGTTAGGCTTGGAATCGCTTGGATAATTCCATCAATCACAGCTTCTGGGGCATAATCCCCGCCCATCACGTCGATTGCTATATTCATTTAATTGGGTTTAATTACTAAAGCGTATCGCAAAAATAGTATTAAATTTAGTCAAAAAATAGCATTTTAACGGGATATTTTCGGAAATCTCCAAAAATGTGAATTGTATGGACCTAGCTTAGCGCAATTAAGCCTTTGCAGAATACCCTTCTACAATCATTTTACCTTTGTAAAACAAATTTCCCTCATGCACGTGAGCGCGGTGGTATAAATGTGTTTCGCCTGTTTGACCGTCTACTGCCAATTGTCTTGGAGTGCCAAAATCGTGTGCTCTACGAGTATCCCGACGTGTTGTAGAATGTCTTCTTTTAGGATGTGCCATGGTATTAGTATATTAATTATTGTCTTTTAACTTTTTTAAAGCAGCCCAGCGTGGGTCCACTTCCTCTGCTTGTTTTTTAATTTCCTCCTCCGTCAATTCTTTGACAGTCGTGTAAATAAATATATCTCCATCCATCGCCTCAGCCTCCGATAAAAAGCGTGGATGAAGTTTTTTCATCGGCACCTGAAGTGCGATAAAATCAAACAAATCCTGCGATAAATCAAGCCTCGACGCCCTTCTGTCGATTAAAAACAAATTATCCCCCAAGTCCTCCGAATGATCTGAATACTTATAAATCACCTGCTCATTCACTTGAAACGGATAATCAAATTCTTCCATTGACCGGTCACAAACCAAACGAATGTGGCCACTGATCTCAAAATGAACTTGTATCATCGTGGCCGACTTCGCTAAGTCTACCACCGCATGAAAATCTCCATTTTGCACCCAATCCTGCTCAAAAGCCGCAAAAAATGAGTCACTTCCTTCAAAGGTATATCGATACGATTTATCCTCTAAGGATATAACAGGTATCTGATATGCATCTAATCCGTTCATTTCCACTTGGGTCAAAAAAGGAATGCAAAATTAGGTAAATTTTCGGAAAGAGCAAGAGAAGAAATAACATTTTCCGAAAAACTTCCGACCTTTGAGGCTATGCAATCCATTGAAAAATCCATTCGCGCGTATTTATTGGGTTTCCTCGTATTCGAAGTCCTGTGTGTTGGCTTCATGTTTAGCGGCGATCGTTTTGTTCAAATGCAATTTATTAACTTCCATCATAGTCTTTGGGCGGATTATCTATTCCAAGGTCTTAGCGCTTTGGCAGAAATCGCCTCACCCATTTTGATTTTCGGCTATTTTTATTGGAAAAAAAGATCTTTTGCCTTCCCTTTTTTGTGGTCCTATGCCCTTTCTACCGCCATCATTCAAGCCGCTAAACATTTTTTATTTCCCCATGCGCTGCGTCCTTTTGCGTATTTTAAAAGTGTTCCTTACACGTGGCATTTGGTCGATGGCGTTTTTATGAATGAATATAACAGTATGCCCTCAGGCCATACGTCGGCGGCTTGGTTTATGTGCTTTTGGTTGGTCCTTTTGAGTAAATCCCGATTAGCGGCTGGGTTTTTTGCGTTATTAGCAGCCAGTGTGGCGTATGCAAGGGTGTATTTATTCCAACATTTTCCTCTAGACACCGCCGTCGGCGCCTTCATAGGTAGCGGCACTTCCTTACTCATTTATTATTATTTCTTCTTAAAGCCTCAAAAACATGATTAAATTCCTTCAGCAAAAACCTTATTTCGTTTGGACGTTGGTGGGGGCACTCGTGTACATTCCTTTTTTAGGGGCCTCTCATTTGTTTGATTGGGATGAAATTAATTTTGCAGAATCCGCACGCGAGATGATTGTTTCAGGCGATTATTTAAGTGTACAAATCAATTTTTTACCTTTTTGGGAAAAGCCTCCTCTATTTATTTGGTTACAAGCGCTTAGTTTTCTAAGCTTTTCTACCTTCACAGATCAAGCCTGGGTTTCCATGGAATTTGCAGCTCGCTTTCCGAATGCGCTCGTGGGGATTGCCACCTTATGCACTGTCTTTGCCATCGGGAAAAGACATTTTTCAGAAAATTTCGGTCATTTATGGGCCTTTGCCTATCTCGCAGCGATCACGCCACATGTGTATGCGAGCTCAGGGATTATCGATCCGCTGTTTAATTTATTCATTTTTTTAGGCATTTATTTTTTTGCAGCGTTTACAGCCGATTCCCGGCATCTGAAAAATGCGATTCTAGCAGGGGTGATGATAGGTTTGGGGATGTTAACCAAAGGTCCCGTGGCTTTATTAATATGGGGCCTTAGCCTGTTGGTCTTTGGTATTGTTCAATTTAATAATCTAAAACCTCAGCTAGGCCGACTATTTTCTGGTGCCTGCATCGCCGGTATCTTGGCTTGCCTGTTTTTTGTTTCTTGGTATGGCTTGATCGCGATGAAATTCGGATTTGGCATCATCGAAGATTTTTTTGCCTATCAAATCCGCTTGATGACAACGGGGGATGCCGGCCATGGCCAACCTTTTTATTACCATGCCTTAATCTTGCTCTTGGGTTGTTTTCCGATTTCCATCTTGGCCATCGGTCGGCTGGGGATTGGGCCCAAGTCCAAACATCCTTTTAGCATTTGGATGCGCGTGCTTTTTTGGGTGGTATTGATTTTATTTAGTTTGGTGAAAACAAAGATTGTTCATTATTCATCGATGTGTTGGTTGCCCCTCAGCTTTTTTGCGGCGCAGGTACTAAGTGATTGGAAGGCGGGTCATTGGACTTGGTCGAGACCCTATACGATTGGAATAAGCATCGTGGGAATCTTGTTTGGCTTGATTTTGGCAGCGGTTCCCTATATAGGTGAGCATGCCTTTGAATTTGCGCCTAAGATTCAGGATGTTTTTGTCCGAGGAAATTTACAAGCGCCAGTGGCTTGGTCGGGCTGGGAAAAAGGCTTGGGCATACTTTTTATGGGGGTGATCCTCTTTTTTTTAAGTCGGAAAGGCGAGGTGAAACCGAAGCATATTTATTCGATTATGGTATCGGGGTTGTTGATCATCATGGCCTACATGGCGATCGTGGTGCCTAAGATTGAGGGGTATACGCAGGCGACGCCGCTTGATTTTTATACCTCCAAAGTGGGCCAGCAGGTCTACATCGAAACCGTAGGATTTAAGTCCTATGCCCATTTATTGTATTTTCAAAAACCGGCCGCTAGCCCTTCTGCGGAAACGTTGTTTCAAGCAAAAAAGCTAGACCGCCCGGCCTATTTTGTCATGAAAGTGGATGCGGAGGAAAAATTCAAATACCATCCCCATGTGATTTTCATCAAAGAGGAAAATGGATTTTTATTTTACAAGCATCGATAATTAAGGATTTAATTCCCGGTCTGTAAAGAAAAAGGCAGATTCGATCGCTGCATTTTCATCTGAATCGGAGCCGTGAATGGCATTGGATTCTATTGACCTCGCAAAGCGTTTGCGAATCGTACCTTCAGCGGCTTGTTCGGGATTTGTCGCGCCGATTAAGGTCCGAAAATCCTCCACCGCATTTTCTTTCTCCAGCACCATCGGGATGATGTGATTCGAGGACATGTGGTCACAAAGACTTTGGAAAAAAGGGCGCGCGGCATGTACCGCATAGAAGCGACCTGCTTCTTCGGGACTCAAATTCATTTTTTTGATAGCTACGATGCGAAATCCGGCGTCCTCAATCTGTTGGATCATCGATCCAGTAAATCCGTCTAATACGGCATCAGGCTTAATGATAGTAAAGGTTCTATTTGTGGTCATGTGTCAAATTTTATTCAAATTTATCTCTAACTTTGTGAACGCCCAAATTTATTATGGCGATATCCAATTATATGTCATCCATTTCTGCGCTGAAATCCCTTCTGGCACCCGGGCAAAAAGCCATTATTACCACGCATTTTAATCCAGATTCAGATGCGATAGGCTCGAGTTTGGCTTGGTACCAATATTTACTAAAAAAGGGTTTACAGGTTCGGGTCATTGTACCTTCGGCCGTATCAGCGAATTTAATGTGGATGCCGGGGGCAGAAGAAATCCTAAATTTCGAAAATCCTTTGCATAAGCTCCAAGTGGACCCTTTGATTCAATTGGCCGATTGGATTTTTTGTTTAGATTTTTCAGGTTTACAACGATTACATAGTTTAAGTCCGCATGTAAAACATGCCCGCGCACCTAAAGTGGTGATTGATCATCATTTGGATCCAGAGGATTTTGGGACTTATTATTACCATCGAACGATTGCGGCATCAACTTGCGAACTCATCTTTGATTTAATTCAAGAGTGGGGAGACGAAGATTTAATCGACGAAGCGATGGGTCAATGTTTGTATTCGGGCATTATGACGGATACGGGGTCATTTCGGCATCCGAATACGACGGCACATGTGCATGAGGTGGTGGCTCAATTAATTCAGTTGGGTGTGAACACGAATCAGGTGCATCGGCGAATTTTTGATTCAGCGAGTATTGATCGCTTAAAATTTTTAGGGCATGTGTTGGCGAATCGTCTTGAATATTTGCCGGAGTATCATTTAGCCTTGATGTGGATTAGTCAAGAAGATTTAGAAGCATTTAATTCACAGGCTGGGGACACGGAAGGGGTGGTAAATTATGGTTTACAGCTTGCGGGGGCGGTTTGGTCGATCTTGATGATCGAACGTCCGGATGGGGTTAAATTCTCTTTCCGTTCGATTGAACCCTTTGCGGTGAACGGTTTTGCGGCACAATATTTTGAGGGGGGCGGTCATAAAAATGCGTCGGGTGGTCGATTTTCTGGCGGGACTTTAAAACAAGCGAGGGAAAAATTGCAGGAAGTATTACCTTTGTACCTTTCTGAAATAAAACAAGTAAAAAACTTATAACATCTAAACATAGAAATCATGCGTAAACAACTAGGATTATATTTTTCAGCGGCTCTTCTTTTGGCGGCGTGTAATCAGAATAAGGTCGAGGTGATTGATGGAGTGAAATTACAAATGCACAGCCATGACGATAAGGCTAAAAAATTAAAAGAAGGCGATATCGTTACGTTTGATTTAGTCATTAAAAATGGCGCAGATTCAGTGCTTCAAGATACCAAAAAGGATGGTCAGCCAGGAAAAGGGATGATTCAGCCACCAAATAATGCGCCAGGTTCTTTCAAGGGTTCTTTTGAAAATGGGCTTCGTTTATTAGCCTTGGGTGATAGTGCAACGATCTTAGTTCCTATCGATTCATTAACGAAAGCGGTTCAATCGCCACTTCCTCCATTCTTGAAGCCAGGGACTGATTTGAAGTATACGGTGAAGATTTTGAAGGTTCAATCCCGCGCGGAATTTGAAAAAGACATGGCAAAGGAAGCTGAAAAAGCGAAGGCAGTGGCGGCTAAGGATTTAGCGGTTCAGCCCAAATTAATCGCGGATTATGTGGCTAAAACAGGTAAGGCATTCCAAACCTCTGCAACTGGTTTATTTTATCATATTGAAAAGCCAGGTGCGGGTGTTAATCCTAAAATGGGAGAAACCTGGGTGGTTAATTACCGTGGAACTTTCATGAATGGAAAAGAATTTGATAAAGGTTCATCTTCAGAAATGCCTTTGGGACAAATGATTCCAGGTTTTAATGAGGCCTTGACATTGTTAAAAGCAGGAGGAAAAGGAACCTTTGTGATTCCTTCTACCCTAGGGTATGGAGATCAAGCACGTGGGCCGATTCCTGCGAATTCGGTATTGGTATTTGAATTAGAGGTGTTGTCAAAGAAATAAGAAATTTACGTATCAGGAATGAAAAATTGGGGTAAAATTAGTTTGCTAGGGGTGTTTATAGGGCTCTTGTTAACCGCTTGTTTGTCAAATGTCGAATTAGCGGATGAGGTGAAAGCTGCGGAAAACAAAACGCAAATTTTGTCCTATTTTACTAAAATGAATCAAAGCCCCATTGCCATGGATAATGGGGCTTTTTATGCCATTACCAAAGCGAATCCCTCGGGTGAATTAGCATCTCGAGGGGATAGTTTGGTGATTCATTATGAATTGGCCAATCTAGTGACGGGTCAAGTTTTAGATAGCACGAATCGGAAAACAAATTCCCCGCTGATTTATCGCTATGGATTCACGAATCCGGTCTTTTCCAAGCTTATGGCCTTTTTAAAAGATGGCGAACAAGCGGTGATGGCTCTTCCGGGTACCTCACAATCTTTCGATGGATTGCCGGCCTATACGCCTTTGAAATGTACGATAAAGAGCTATTGGGTAAAAAGTCAAAGTGATCAAATTGAAGCCTACATAGCTAAAAAAGGGTATAAGGTGACTAGTACAGAAGCGGACGGTTTGCGGTACATTCAATTATCACCGGGTACGGGAGATATTCCTGCTTCTGGAAAAGTAGTGAAATTAAAGTATACAGGCCGTTTTTTAAATGGATTTGCTTTTGATGGCAATATGGCTCGGACGGATAGTTTTTCGGTGACGGTTGGGGGAACTCAGACGGTGATTGGCTTTCAAAAGGGAATTGAGAAGATGCGTTTAGGAGAAAAAGCGGTTGTAGTGTTTCCTTCGACCATTGGATATGGGGAAAAAGGTTCAGGAACTAGCATTCCAGGATTTACACCTTTATTGTTTGAAATTTACATAGCCAAAATTCAGTAACATCATGCGTGCACTTATTTTATTTTTTGGAATTATTGTTGGGCTTTCGAGTTGTACCTTTAATGCCATTAATCAGCAGGAGGAAATCAATGCGAATGCGATTGATACCTACATCAAGAAGAATAATTTGACGATGCAAAAGTCGCCGGAGGGTCTTTATTATTCCATCGATAAAAAGAAATCGACCGGAAAACAGGCATTTAACACGGATTTAATCAAGTTCCATTATGTGATGTCCGTGATGGAGGGGAAGAAATTAGATTCCACGTCTCGGTTGAAAAATCAAATCAAAGGTATGGTGTGGGGAGCTTCTTCCAACGTGTTTAATTTACCTATTTCCTTCATGAAAGAAGGTGAAAAAGGTCTTTTCATATTGCCAGCAAGTTTAGCCTTTGGAGGGAATTCGTATGCGGATATTCCGGCTTATTCGGTGATTCAATTAGAAATCGAGATTGTAGCCATTCGGACAGAGGCCGAGCAAATTCAGGATTTTCAAACGACATATAAAATTACAAATCCAGAAGTTACCGCGAGTGGTTTGGTGTTTAAGAAATTAGTGAGCAATCCCACAGGAGCGACTATTTCCCCTGGACAAACTGCCAAAGTGAATTATATAGGACGATTCAGTTATGGGGTGATTCAAACGGATGCCTCCAATAATGTCATATATGATTCATCCTTTGGATCAGGAACATTGACCTTTGTGCCCGGTGCTGGAAATTTAATTGCAGGATTTGAAGAAGCTGTTTTAAAAATGCGCGTTGGTGAAAAGGCTGCTTTAATTTTACCTTCTAAAATCGCGTATGGGGTGAATGGAAATAGTACGATTCCGGCTAATTCGCCTTTGTATTTTGAAGTTGAGCTTGTCGGCGTACTCTAATGAAATCCCTGTATTTAGCTACCCAAAATGCCCATAAGGTCGAGGAATTAAGTGCCCTTTTAGGGGATTTTTTTCAGATTCGTTCCATATCCGACTTACACATTTCAGAAGAAATTCCCGAAACGGGTCAAACATTGGCCGAAAATTCGATGCAAAAAGCCCGCTATGTGGCGGAGCGATTTGGAGTGACTTGTTTAGCAGATGATTCGGGTTTGGAAGTCCGCGCTTTGAACGGCGCACCCGGCGTTTTTTCAGCGAGATATGCGGGTGAACCCAAAAATGATCAGTCGAATTGTGTTAAATTATTGAGCGAAATGCGGGACAAGAAAGATCGTCAAGCGCGTTTTGTGACTGTATTGACCTTTCATGAAAATGGACAATTCGTTCAGTTTGAGGGGGAGATTATCGGGGAAATAACACATGAAGCGCGGGGTCAACAAGGGTTTGGGTATGATCCTTTGTTTTTACCCTTCGGACAGACGAGAACCTTTGCTGAAATGAGTCTTACAGAGAAGAATAAAATCGCTCATCGGGCACTTGCCTTAGAAAAATTTAAATTGTTTGTCGACGAATCCTTATTATTTCACGACGAATAGTAAATGTTTGAAGCTTCTTTGTATTTTTGTCGCGAATTAAAATTAAAATTTTCATCGCCTTGAAAACATCACTACGTAGTTATTTTTTTCGACTACTGTTTTTTTTCATATTCATTCAAAGTGCTCATGGGCAATATGTCATCAAAGGACGTATTACGGATGCGAGTAATGGCGACCCTATTCCTTTTGCTTCTGTCGGACTTCTAGGGATTAATGCGGGTGCAACAACTGATTTTCAAGGGCAATATGTTTTGAAGGCCAAGGTCTTAAGTGATTCAGCTTTCGTCTCTTATGTGGGCTACAAGCGAAAGGTTAAAAAGCTAAACAAAAAACTGCTTACCCAAGAGCTTGATTTTCAAATAGAAGCTACTCAATCCGCCTTAAAAGAGGTTATTGTTTATTCAGGGGAGAACCCGGTATTCAAAATAATGCGGAAATTATTGGCAAATCGGGAACAAAATGACCGGAGTCGATTAAGTGCCTATGAATACAATTCCTACACCAAAATGGAATTGGATGTGGACAATATTTCGGAAAAATTCCGGGAACGCAAGGTCATGAAGGACATCGAGGCCGCCATAAAGAAATTTGAGAAATTAGCAGGCGATGATGGGAAAATGGTGATCCCGACCTATATTTCCGAGGCCGTTGGTAAATTTTATTACCGAGAATCACCCCAGCGAAAAAAAGAGATTATTCAAAAAACGAATATCAAAGGGGTGGGGGTGAAGGATGGGAGTTTTGTGTCCCAGCTTGTCGGTGGAAACCTGATCGCCAATTACAATTTTTATCAAAATTATGTTGGATTTTTTGGGAAGGATTTTGCGAGTCCGATCGGGGAAGGATTTAAAGCAAATTATAAATATTATTTAGGGGATACGGTGAATGTCGATGGTCGAATCTGCTATCAGATCGATTATGAGCCTAAAAATCCAATGGATTTAGTCTTTAACGGACAGGTTTGGATCGATACGACGAGTTTTGCTTTGGTGCAAATCGATGCGACGGTTGACAAAACGGCCAACTTAAATTTCATCGATAAAATCAAAATTTCTCAGGAATTAGAGCGGACGGAATCAGGTGCTTGGCTGCCAGCTAAAACCCGTTTTTTGATTGATTTGGAAGAATTGACAAAAGGTTCTGCGGGGATGTTGTTAAAGATGTACATTTCGAATAAAGACTTTGTCATTAATAAACCACGCCCTCTTGATTTTTATGATTTAGCTTCTGAGGTGGCGGAAGACGCCAAAGAGCCGGATCCAAATTATTGGAAAAATGCACGGCATGAGCCATTAAGTAGGCAAGATGTGCAAGCCTTTAGTCTCATTGATTCGGTTACCAATTTGCCGGTGGTGAAAACCTATATCGAAATTGCTGAAATTGTTTTTAGTGGGTTTAAACGTTTTAATGATATCGAATTAGGGCCTTATATTTCTAGCATTGCGGTTAACCAACAAGAGGGTGTACGCCTTCGCCTGGGATTTCGAACGAATGCAAGTTTTGATAAAAACTGGATTTTGCGTGGCAATGTGGGCTTTGGCACAAAAGATTTAATTCCAAAATATTCCGGGGAGGTCGATTATTTATTCTCCAAAAAGAAATGGACCATGGCCGGGATTCGACATTCTTATGACATAGAACGTGTGGGTTTAACGCCAGAGCTGATTGGTGATAATAAATTATTCTACGCATTTACGCGTTGGGGAGCCTTCTCTGGTGCCTTTTTTCGACGAGAATCCGAGGCATTTTTTACGACGGAACCAAGCAAAGGAATTAGTTTTATGAGTTCCCTAACGACGCGTTCATTTGATCCTCTTTTTTGGTTTCAGTATCGCCTTAATCCAGAATTAGGCAAACTTTCCCCCGTTCAAAATTATTATCAGGAAACATTCTTGACTTTCGAAGCTCGTTTTGCAAAAAACGAGACCTACCTCATGAATGGAAATGAAAAAATTACCTTGGCCACTCGACGAATTCCGGTGATTACTTTTCGGTATCAACGCGGATTTAAAGGATTCTTGGGTGGGGATTTTGATTATGAACGCATTACCCTGAAAGCCTATCAAACCTTCCGGTTAGGAAAAATAGGTCGTTCAGACTATACCTTACAAGCTGGATACACGCCATCCAATTTGCCTGCGCCATTATTGTTTCCACATCTCGGAAATGAAACCGCCTTTTTTGTTCGAAGCGCATTTTCCACGATGAACTATTTTGAATTTGTCAGTGATCAATTCGTGTCCTTGCAATACAACCACAATTTTGACGGTTTATTTTTCAACCGGATTCCGCTCATTAAAAAACTAAAATGGCGGTTTATTGCCAGTTCAAATATGGTTATTGGAAGCCAACGCGCGGCTAATAAAGACCTTATGAAGGATGTGAATAATCCTTTGAAATCTAGATTTCTAAATCGCTACTCGTTTGATTCCCTTGAGCCCGGAAAACCTTATGTGGAAGCAGGTTATGGAATAGACAATATTTTTAAAATTTTTAGGATTCAAGCCTTTCATCGCTTGACTTATTTGGACCATGGAAATCCCATGAATTTTAGGCTCATGGCATCGATAAATGTTTCCTTTTAAGTATTATTAGTACAATATAAAGAAGGAAATTTAAACATTTCAAGAATTTATTTAAGCTATTTGATTTTAGAATCTTTGCGTTCTATATTTGAACATCACCTACCTCAGGAATGGTAGGCCCCTAATTTGAAATATGGTTTTTTTGATCGTTGGTTTGTGTATTTTGAGTTACCTGTTAGGTTCAATCCCAACCGCACTCTGGTACGGGGAAACCTACCATCAAGTTGACATCCGAGAACACGGCAGTGGGAATGCCGGCGCTACGAACACCTTCCGTGTATTAGGCCGAAAGGCTGGTTCCATCGTTTTGTTTGTGGATGCCTTTAAAGGCTTTTTAGCTACGGGACTTGCCGCTATTTTATTCTATTTTCGCCTAGTTGATTGGGAAACCTGCGTAACCCTTAAAATCCTTTTTGGATTTCTTGCGGTCGTGGGTCATTTATTACCTATTTTTTGTGATTTCAAAGGAGGCAAAGGTGTTGCAACGACTCTTGGCATGGTTTTAGCCTTACATCCTCAAGCAGCTCTAGTTAGTATTTTAATTTTTTTATTAGTGTTTGCCATTTCTAAATACGTCTCCTTAGGAAGTATGGTCGCTTCCCTGGCCTTTCCAATCATGATCAGTCTGGGAGTTTTCGGACATGAGTTGCCCATCATCATTTATTTCGGCTCATTTTTAGCTTTTTTAGTGGTCTTTACACACCGAAAAAACATCCTACGAATTTTCCAAGGAACGGAAAATCGGATGTATCTAATCCCTCGGAAAAAGTAATCCAAGTGTATTTTTTTTTATATTTGTGAGCGAGGTATTAAGCACCTCTTTCCCCATATTTATGAAAAATACACAAGCTTTTATATCCGCCAATCAAGATCGATTTTTAGCTGAATTACTTGATTTTTTGCGCATTCCTTCCATTTCTGCCGATCCTGCCTATGCAGGATCCGTTCGAAAAGCCGCAGAGTGGCTAGCCGCCAAATTACAGGATGCCGGTTTGGATCATGTTCGTCTCGAGGAAACAGCCGGTTTTCCGATTGTCTATGGCGAAAAGATGGTGGATCCTTCCGCCCCTACTATTTTGGTTTATGGACATTATGATGTTCAGCCTGCGGATCCCTTGGACCTATGGGACAGTCCACCTTTTGAACCTGTGATTAAAAACGAAGTTATTTATGCGCGGGGTTCTTGCGATGATAAGGGCCAAGTATTAATGCATGTGAAGGCCTTTGAGGCGATGTTGGCCTCCGGTGAACTAAGCTGCAATGTCAAATTCATGATTGAAGGCGAGGAGGAAGTGGGTTCGGATCATTTGGGGATTTTTGTCGAGGCAAATAAAGAATTACTCAAAGCAGATGTCATTTTGATTTCAGATACGGCCATTATTGCGAATGATATTCCGTCCATTGATGTTGGACTTCGTGGCCTCAGTTACATGGAAGTCTCCGTACAAGGACCTAACCGAGATTTGCATTCGGGTGTTTATGGTGGCGCTGTGGCGAATCCGATAAATATTTTGTGCCAAATGATCGCCTCCATGCACGATGAATTTAACCACATTACGATTCCTGGATTTTACGATGGGGTACATGAATTAAGTGCTGCCGATCGGGCTGCGATGGCGCAAACGCCCTTTGATTTAGATGCTTATCAAAAAGATTTGGGTATCCAAAGCGTACACGGCGAAAAAGGGTATTCGACGATTGAGCGGGCCTCCATTCGGCCCACTTTAGATGTCAATGGCATCTGGGGCGGTTATACCGGTGAAGGAGCCAAAACCGTATTGCCTTCCATGGCCTATGCGAAAATTTCGATGCGTCTGGTACCCAATCAATCTTCTGAAACCATTACGAAATTATTTACAGAACATTTCAAGGCCATCGCGCCGAAAGGCGTGAAGGTTACCGTAAAACCGCATCATGGTGGGGAGGCTTATATTATGCCAACGGACAGCATCGCCTATCAAGCGGCTTCCGAGGCTTTAGCGGAAACCTTTGGGAAAGATCCTGTACCTACACGGGGTGGGGGGAGTATTCCTATTGTAGCGCTTTTTGAAAAGGAATTAGGAATTAAATCGATATTAATGGGTTTTGGTTTGGATTCTGATGCGATTCACTCCCCTAATGAGCACTATGGTTTATTTAATTTTTATAAAGGGATCGAGACGATTCCGCATTTTTTTGCCAATTTTCAACGTATATCCCAATCCTAATGGCTGAAAATTTAACCTTGCTAGCCACCGAATCGAGTTCTTCCTATGAAGATTTGGATAAACAAACGGTAGATACTTTGTTGCGGCAAATCAATGCCGAGGACAAAACGGTTCCATGGGCCGTGGAAAAAGTTATTCCTGCCATTGAGGCGCTTGTTCATGAAATTGTGAAACGCATGAAACAGGGTGGACGTTTGTTTTACATTGGTGCGGGGACTTCGGGCCGATTGGGTGTGGTGGATGCGTCGGAATGTCCGCCGACCTATGGGGTGCCACATGATTGGGTTATTGGTTTAATTGCCGGTGGAGATTCAGCGATTCGGAAGGCTGTGGAAAATGCGGAGGATGATGAGCAACAAGCGTGGAAGGATATGGAGGCTTATCAAATTGATTCATTAGATACGGTGATCGGCATTGCGGCTTCTGGTCGGACGCCCTATGTAATTGGCGGATTACGGGATGCGAATGCGAAGGGTATTTTGACGGGTTGTATTGTTTGTAATGCGGGAAGTTTAGTGGCGAAGGAAGCAACATTTCCGATGGAAGTGGTCGTTGGTCCCGAATTCGTGACCGGGAGTACCCGGATGAAATCGGGTACGGCGCAAAAACTGGTTTTAAATATGATTTCGACGACGGTGATGATTCAGTTGGGCCGCGTGCGGGGCAATAAAATGGTCGATATGCAACTGAGTAACCACAAATTGGTTCTTCGGGCTATTCGGATGGTTCGGGAAGCTACGGGTGTTTCGGATGAATTAGCGGCCGAATTATTGGAAAAACATGGGAGTGTTCGGAACGCGGTGGATGCATTTCAGGCAAATTAATTTCGTGATTAACCTTAAAATGCCTTATTTTGTGAAATACAATAAAATCTACATATGAAAAACGTTACAAAATTATTCTTATCAGCCATTTTTGGGCTAATGGTATTGGGCTTTCAAGCGAAGGCAGAAGATTTTCCGCCTGAGATTAAGCCATTGATGCAAAAATATACTTGTTTTGCTTGTCACAAAGTGGATGCACGTTTGGTAGGCCCTGCCTATCAGGATGTTGCGAAGAAAAAATATTCAGTGGATAAAATTGTGTCTTTGATTGCAAAGCCACAACCTTCCAACTGGCCTGGTTACCCACCGATGGCTCCGATGACCAATGTCCCTAAGGAGGATGCGGTTAAAATCGCCAAATGGATTAACTCTTTACGTTAACAAAAAAGTCCCGATTTGATCGGGACTTTTTTTTGTTCTTTATTTGGCTTTCTTCGCCGCTGGTTTTTTCTCAGATACCTTTTTTTCTTTTGGAGCTGCTTTTTCTTTTGGAGCTGCTTTTTCTTTTGGTTCAGCTTTTTCTTTGGCCTCTACTTTTTTAGGTTCTTCGGCTGGGAAGGCTTCAGGAGTAAAGCTACAAAGCAATAAATACCAGTTCAATATTTTCTTAATGTCAGAAGCAAAAACACGGTCTGAATCATAATTGGGAACCACTGTTTCTAAGGTGCTATATAATTCGGTGTCCGAGGATTTCTTTGGTTCTATCGGTAAAACGCCTTTGAACTTCTCATGGATTTTCAAAAACAATTCCGCCAAAGGCATGGTGCTGTCTTGGTGATCATTCAAATACAAGGAAATGTCTTTCAATACAGAAATACGCGTTTGGCCACTCACTACCGATTTTTGCTTTAAAGCGTCCAAGGTTTCTACGATCACCCCTGTTCGAGTAGGTTTTAAAACTCTAAATAATCCACTTTTCCCAGAAATATGGGCAATCTCATTCAATAATTCCATGCCTGTGTGCTTAATTTGCCTGCAAAATAGTACTATTTACCTATTTTGTAAGGTGATGTTTTAATTAATTCTTCAATGTTCTTCAAAATTTCTTCGCGGCCCACATGCCTCTCAGCCGAGGTGATAAAGATGTCAGGAAGGCTTTCCCAGTTTTCGAGCAAGAAATTTTTATATAATTCAACACTATCCTGCACTTGTTTTTGAGATAATTTATCTGCTTTCGTAAAGGCAATGTGGAAAGGTACTTGTTCTTGCACCATACGGTTCATAAACTCGATGTCCACGGCCTGAGGTTTTAGGCGGATGTCGATCAGGACAAAAAGGCAAGTTAAATTTTCGCGGTGCAATAAATAATCGAAAATCATTTTTTCGAATTCGCGGCGCTTTTCCTTGGAGACTTTGGCGTAACCATAGCCGGGTAGATCGACCAAATACCATTTTTCGTTGATGATGAAATGGTTGATCAACTGCGTTTTTCCAGGTGTTTGCGAGGTTTTTGCCAAACCTTTGTGAAAGGTAATCGAATTAATTAGGGATGATTTTCCCACGTTTGACCGACCGATGAATGCAAATTCTGGCATGCGTGCGGGCGGACAATTCGTGAAATCGGTATTGCTTGTGATGAAGCTTGCCGTAATGGGGATGGCCATAGGGGTAAATTTAGTTACAAAGGTAAGTTTTTTTAGGTATTACCTATTACCTAATACTTATTACCTATTACCTAATACCTATTACTTATTACCTAAATTTTCCCTTACCTTTGTACCTTCAAAATGGAAAAATTACAAAACGATTTACTCATTCGTGCCGCGTTAGGCCAACCAGTTGAGCGGGTACCCGTTTGGGTGATGCGCCAAGCAGGCCGGATTTTACCTGAATACCGGGAGGTTCGTGCGAAGGCCGGATCCTTTATTGGACTCGCCACCCATCCAGAAATGGCTGCTGAGGTGACGATTCAGCCGGTTACACGTTTTGGGGTGGATGCGGCGATTATTTTTTCAGATATCTTGGTGGTTCCGGAGGCGATGGGCTTGCCCTATGTGATGGAGGAACAAAAAGGTCCGGTTTTCCCAAAAGTGATTCGATCTCTGGCTGATTTGGCGCAGATTCGGGATGCGGAGCCAGAGGAGGATTTAAAATACGTATTGGATGCGATTAAGATTGTCAAGAAGGAATTAGCAGGTCAAGTTCCCTTGATCGGTTTTGCGGGTGCCCCTTTTACGATTTTCTGTTATATGGTAGAGGGGAAGGGTTCCAAAACCTTTTCGCAAGCGAAAAAAATGATGTATGCGGAGCCGGAATTAGCGCATGCTTTGTTGCAAAAAATCACGAATTCCACCATTTCTTACTTGAATGCCCAAGTGGCTGCCGGTGCGAATTTGATTCAGGTCTTTGATTCGTGGGCGGGAATTCTTTCGCCGGCACAGTATTCGGAATTTTCGACACCTTATTTAAAGCAAATTTGCGATGCGGTGACGGATGTTCCGGTGACTTTATTTGCCAAAGGTGCGTTTTTTGCACGAAAAGAAATGGCGGCATTGAATTGTGCGACGATTGGCTTAGACTGGAACATGGATATCGCGGAATCCCGTGCGCTCGTGGGACCGAACAAAACCCTTCAAGGAAATTTAGATCCATGCGCGCTATATGGTGATTTCAAAACGGTGGAAGCGGAAACGAAGAAAATGATTCAGCAATTTGGTACGCAGCGCTATATTGCGAATTTAGGCCATGGGGTTTATCCAGATATTCACCCAGATAAAGTCCAATGTTTCGTAGATACGGTTCAAGCGTATCAAGGATAAAAAAAGCCAACCAATCACGGCTGGCTTTTTGTTTCAATCCCCAATAATTTTAAATTGACGATTCAGCAATTAGTGCGAAAACTGTTTAAGTTTTCATATTGAGAGCATTAGCTTTCGATTTTTGGGGCTTTGGCCTCTTTAATGCCAGCATCAAATTGAACATCTAGTCCATGAGATACGGTTTTAGTATCTTCGTAAACGTCAAATTTTACCGCTTTGCCCCATTTGATGGTGATAAAATGAGCGCCAAAGTTCGTATAGGGCTCACCATTTAGTAAAACACAAGTGGCTTTCCAGCGGACAATCGCAAGGGTATTATTCGGCCCCCCCTTTATTTGAATGTCAGAAATTTCTATCTTCAAGTCTGGTAATACCGTGCCTAAGCGTTCAAACCATTTTTTAAAACTACCCTTGTCATGACGTACACCCCCTAAGGAATGATCACCGGCAAATTTGTGTTCCAGTGTTTCATCTGATACCCCTTTGAGAAGTTCGTCATACTTGTGTTCATTGACATAGAGAAATTGTTGTCTTACCTTTCCTTTGATGATGGAATGATAGGGGTTAAACCCTTGAGCGGTAACTGCTGAGCCTAAAAAGGTCAGTACGGCGATTGAAATGAATAGGTTGTTCATATTTATTTGTTTTTAGTGATAGGCAAAACTACCTATCGACTAACTCATAAAAAATGAACCCAAGTTAAGAAATACGATTCCTTATTCGGCTGAGTGCTTGTGGGGTGATTCCGATGTAGGAAGCAATGTATTTAAGGGGAATCTCTTTTAACAAACGAGGTTCTTCTTTGAATAAATCCAAATAGCGATCTTCAGCAGTTTTCGTCAGTAAGGATAATTCTCGTTTGGTTTTTTTCATGTAAAGCCCTTCACTGGCATATCTACCCAGCGTATTGCCAATGGTCGTATTGGAATAAATTTCCTGTAAATCTGCGTGGGAAACACTCCATAAAATGGTGTCAGTAATTGCCTCGATCTGATACTCACTGGGTTGCTGAGTCAAAAATGAACTATAGGCACTGAAAAAATTACCTTCAAATTCAAAACTAAAAGTAAGGTCATCCCATTCTTTCGGAATGCACATCCGGATCATGCCTTTTTCGATAAATGAAAGGTAGTTTTCTATTTTTCCTTGGGCTAGAATAATGGATTTTTTGGGGAATGCGCGTCGAGTCAGTTTGGAGGAAAATATTTCCCAATCGGCATCTGACATCGGAACAACGCGTTCGAAGTACTTTTTTATTTCATTCATGGCACAAAACCAATTATTTATAGTGGTATACATTTGTATGCATTCCATACAAAATGTTACAACTACAGGTTAGAACTAGAATTACAATTTAAAAAATTATTTCGCCGAATAATTCGGAGCTTCCTTCGAAATACTCACATCATGCGGGTGACTTTCTTTCACGCCTGCAGAAGTAATTTTGACAAACTTCGCTTCTTGCATGATTTCGATTGAGGCGGCGCCGCAATATCCCATGCCAGCTTTCAATCCGCCAACCATTTGGTATAAAATTTCAGTCACAGAGCCCTTAAATGGCACTCGGCCTACAATCCCCTCTGGCACTAATTTCTTAATGTCATCTTCCGCATCTTGGAAATAACGGTCTTTGGATCCATCTTCCATCGCTTCTAAGGAACCCATCCCCCGATACGATTTGAATTTACGTCCTTCTAAAATAATCATTTCACCTGGCGCCTCATCCGTTCCGGCTAATAAAGAACCGATCATTACCGTGCTAGCTCCTCCGGCAATTGCCTTCGCCACATCACCCGAATACCGAATTCCGCCATCGGCAATCAATGGAATATTATACGGTTTTAATGCTTTTGCCGCTTCGTAAACAGCGGTTAACTGTGGCATGCCCACGCCGGCAATAATCCGAGTGGTACAAATACTTCCAGGTCCCACGCCCACTTTCACCGCATCGGCTCCTGCTTCCGCTAAGGCTTTGGCAGCCTCACCAGTGGCGATATTTCCTACAATGACATCCAAATTTGGAAATGCTTTTTTAACCGATTTTAAAGCGTCAATCACACCTTTGGAATGGCCATGGGCGGTATCGATACTGATCACATCGACGCCCACTTGGACCAATGCTTGCACGCGATCCAATAAATCTGGAGTGACCCCCACGGCTGCACCTACACGCAATCGACCTAAGGAATCTTTCGATGCCAAAGGATGGCTTTTGCGTTTCAAAATATCTTTGTAGGTAATCAAACCGATCAGTTTTCCGTTTTTGTCTACGATCGGCAATTTTTCGATTTTATATTCCTGCAAAATGCTTTCCGCATCTTCCATAGTAATGCCTTCTTTTGCGGTAATTAAATTCTCCTTCGTCATGATTTCGAACACTGGTCGCGCAGTTTGTTTTTGGAAACGCAAGTCGCGATTTGTCAAAATCCCCACCAATTTTCCGGCGTCATCAATCACAGGAATACCACCGATTTTAAATTCTTTCATGATGCGTTGGGCATCACCCAAGGTTTGATTGTCCTTTAAGGTCACAGGATCGATAATCATGCCGGACTCAGAACGCTTTACTTTCCGCACTTGAGCCGCCTGCTGTTCGATGCTCATGTTCTTGTGAATGATTCCGATTCCCCCTTCTTGTGCTAAGGCGATCGCTAATGCCGCTTCTGTTACCGTATCCATAGCCGCCGAAACGATGGGAATGTTTAGGGTGATGTTGCGGGTCAATTGCGTTTGGGTACTTACCTCGCGAGGTAAAACCTCCGAATAAGCGGGCAATAACAAGACATCGTCGTAAGTTAAAGCTTCAAAAAGAAATTTATTGGAATCGAGCATAGCAAATAAATTGAATGGGGCTTTGATGATACCCTTATTTGCCGGATAAAATTACAGATTTTTTTCGTAATATGTGCATCATGTTGAAAAAAATAGTCTTTACGCTTTCGCTCATCTGCTTGATTTATAGTTCCTCGGAGGCCCAATGGCAGAAATTTACCTTTGAAACGCAACGTATGGGATCGCCTTTTCGGATTACGATTTCGTGTCAGGATTCGACGGGAATGTCAAAGGCGGTAAAGCGGGCCTTTCGATTGGCCGCCGAATTAGAAAGTCAATTAAGTGATTATCAAAGCACATCAGAACTAAGTCAGGTAAATCTTCGGGCAGGAACTGGGGAATATTATCCTATTCACGAGCCCTTGCGTGCAATTTTGAGCGCGGCTTTGGATGCACAGGAAAAATCGGGGGGAGCTTTAAACATTTTTGTGGGGAAAGCTGTGGGGATGTGGCGACAGGCGAGGAAGCTGCATCAACTGCCAGATGTGTTTCGATTACATCAAATCGCTACCAAAATACAAGTCCCTTGTTTGGAATTTTCGAAAGATTCTTCTGCGATTCGTTTGTTGGATTCGGATTGCCAAATGGACTTAGGTTCCTTAGGCAAAGGTTTTGTGGCGCAGCGGGTTTTGGAGGATTTGCGATCAAAGGCTTGGTCCTATATCCTCGTAGATGCGGGGGGTAAATTATCGATGACGAGTCAAAATTCGTCTGGTTTGCCTTGGCAAGTGGCCTTAGAAGTGCCTGTATCTAAGCAAATAATGTCGGAGGTGCTACCTTTGAATCATGTATCGGTGGCTACAAGTGGGAAAACGTATCAATCGGTGGAAATTGATGGGACATCATATTCCCATGTGATCGATCCACGGACGGGGATGGCATTGCAACATGCCCGTTCGGCCACCGCTATTTCAGCAGATGGAACGCTATCAGATTGGCTGGCAACGGCGGCAACGGTGATGAATATGCAAGAAATTGAAAAATTATTAGTAAAATTACCAAATGTTCGCTTATTGGTTTTTGAAAATCAAGCCGGAGAACCTAAAATCCTATTTAACTATCATTTTTATCAACCATGAGGCGTCTCGTCTTTTTGACATTGCTATTTTCTGGATCCTTGCACGCGCAGGTTTTGAAATCATACCAGCAGACGATTCCCAATACTTCCGTTTCTTTTGACTTGATCGCCGTTCCCGCTGGGAATTTTATATTGGGCAGCCCAGAAAAACAAGCGGGCCGAAAAGCTGATGAAGGCCCACAAAAAAAGGTGCAAGTGGAGGCTTTTTGGATGGGAAAAACAGAAGTGACCTATGATGAATTCCAATTGTTTTTTGAAGAGGCAAGAGATCCGGAACCTAAACCAGCCAAGGTAGGTCCTGATGCAGTAACACGACCGAGCCCGCCTTACATTGATTTTACCTTGGGCATGGGAAAAGTGGGTGGATTTCCGGCGAATTCGATGCAACAATTTGGCGCCATCATGTATTGCAAATGGCTTTATGCCAAAACGGGCATTTTCTATCGCCTTCCTACGGAGCTTGAATGGGAATATGCTTGTAAGGCAGGGGCGGAAATACCGGCTGAAAAATTAGGAGATTATGCCTGGTTTCAGGGAAATTCTCAGGAAAAATATCATCAGGTGGGATTGAAAAAGGCGAATGCATGGGGATTGCATGATATGTTGGGCAATGTCTCTGAATGGGTGCTTGACCAGTATGACGCCCAAGGCTATGCACGCAAAGATTCCCCTGTTTTCTTAGATAAATATGCGGATGCGGTGGTGCGTGGGGGTAATTTTCAGGATGAAGCGGCTCTTGTGCGGGCCTCGGCACGCATGGCGGCGGATCCGGTGTGGAATCGTCGGGATCCGCAGATTCCGAAAAGTATTTGGTGGAATGCGGATGCGCCCTTCGTGGGATTTCGGGTTATGCGTCCGGCGAAACAACCCAGTCAAGATGAAATTAGAAGCTTTTTTGAAAAATATTTAAACTAATAAAACCTATATCAATGAAAAATACAAGACGTGATTTTGTCAAGCAAACTGGCCTGACGGCGAGTGGATTGATTCTGGCACCTTGGGCATCGAATGCCTTTGCGGGTCAAAGTTTAGTAAATGATACCTTAAAAGTGGCTTTGATCGGCTGCGGGGGTCGAGGAACTGGTGCGATTACCCAGGCCTTGAGTACGAAGGAGAATATCAAATTAGTTGCCATGGCAGATGTATTCCGGGATCGATTGGATGATTGTTACGGGAATTTGATGAAATCTCGTGCGAAGGATGCTTCTTCCAAGGCAATTCCGATCAGTCAAAAAGTGGATGTTCCGGAGGATCGCAAGTTTGTGGGATTTGATGCCTATAAAAAAGCGATGGAATTAGCGGATGTGGTGATTTTGACTACGCCTCCAGGATTTCGTCCTTTGTATTTTGAGGAAGCGGTTGCGCAGGGCAAGCAAATTTTTATGGAGAAACCGGTGGCGACAGATCCAGCAGGGATCCAACGGGTGTTAGCTGCCGCGAAAATAGCCAAGCAAAAGAAATTAAATGTGGTGGTAGGCCTTCAAAGACATTATCAAAATTCGTATCGCGAAATCATGAAGCGGATTCAAGATGGGCAGATTGGGGATGTGGTATCGGCTTCATGCTGGTGGAATAATGATGGTGTTTGGGTAAAACCTCGGAAAGAAGGTCAGACGGAGATGGATTATCAGTTGCGCAACTGGTATTACTTCAACTGGATGTGTGGGGATCATATCACAGAGCAGCATATTCATAACATCGATGTGATCAACTGGGTAAAGAATGGCTATCCAGTACGTGCACGTGGTACGGGTGGACGTGAAGTGCGAAAAGGAAAAGATTATGGTGAAATTTTTGATCATCACATTGTTGAATTTGAATATGCGGATGGTACGATTTTGAATAGTCAATGTCGGCATATTCCGGGTACGTGGACGAGAGTGGATGAGCATGTGATTGGAACGAAAGGGAAGGTGCATTTTGATGCGGCCAAAATTTTTGATCATAAGGGGAACGTGCAATATGCTTTTGACAAAAAGACGAAGGAAAATAATCCTTATCAGACGGAGCATGATGAATTATGGGCGACGGTTGCGGCGGGTGAATACAAGTTTGCGGATGCTGAAAATGGGGCTTATTCGACGATGACATCGATTTTGGGCCGCTTGGCGACCTATTCTGGACAGGTGATTGAGTGGGATAAGGCGATTAATTCGGGGATTAATATAGCGCCGTCGTCATTTAGTTGGGACGCTGATATGCCATCCAAGCCAGATGCGAATGGATTGTATAGCGTGGCGGTGCCTGGAAAAACAAAGTATTTTTAATTATTTAACTCGAAAACAGTAGATTTTAATTAAATTGCGGCTTCATTTTTTAAGCCTTAAGTAATGAACTATCAACCACAGGATTTTCTTCCGATATTCGTCCAATTGGCTGCAGCGCTTGCATTTATTGTAGCGACTATGTTGGCCACACATGCCTTAGGCCCGAAGCGGCATTCGGCGAAAAAAGATGACACTTTTGAGTGTGGGATTGAGTCGGTTGGGGATGCACGAACACCTATTTCCATTAAGTATTTCTTGGTGGCCATTTTATTTGTCCTCTTTGACATTGAAATCGTCTTTATGTATCCATGGGCGGTTAATTTAAAGCAATTGTCTTGGAATGGTTTTTATGAGATGTTGGTGTTTATGGGCTTATTATTAGCCGGGTTTTTATACGTAATTAAAAAGGGAATTTTAAAGTGGGAGAAATAAACTTTCGATGTGTTCGATTGTTAATTAATTTCAAGATAGCAGCAAAATTGTATGAGTAATTCAACAGTACAAATGGTGGAATCGCCACCGGGATTAGAGGGACAAGGATTTTTTGCAACAAGTTTAGATTCATTGGTGGGACTGGCCAGAGCGAATTCGCTTTGGCCATTGCCTTTTGCGACCTCTTGTTGTGGAATCGAATTTATGTCCACCATGGCTTCTCATTATGACATTGGTCGTTTTGGCGCAGAGCGTTTGAGTTTCTCGGCCCGTCAGGCAGATGTGTTAATGGTCATGGGAACGATTGCCAAAAAAATGGCTCCCGTCTTAAAACAGGTGTATTTACAAATGGCGGAACCGCGTTGGGTTTTGTCCGTAGGTGCATGTGCGTGCTCGGGGGGTATTTTTGATACCTATTCGGTGTTGCAGGGCATTGATCGGATTATTCCGGTGGATGTGTATGTGCCGGGTTGTCCACCACGTCCAGAGCAGATTTTGGATGGATTTATGCAAATCCAGGAATTGGCGAAAAAGGAATCGACTCGTCGGCGGAACTCGCCCGAATACAAAGCCCTATTGGCTTCTTATGGTATTGAATAAGCGGTAATATGGAAAATCAACAAATTATAGACGCACTTCAAAAGCAATTTGGCCAAGAGGCGATTTACGGAATAGGAGAATCACATGGCATTTTGCAGCTGACGACTTCGGTGGACAATATCGTGCCGATGCTTCATTTTTTATATGCTGATCCGGTCATGAAATTTCAGTTTTTGACGGATTTGGCGGGCATTCATTTTCCGGAAGCGGTGGGTCAGGAATTAGGTGTGATATATCATGTGCATAGTTTGGAAAATAATGTGCGTTTGTGGATAAAGGCTTATGCGCCGATTGACCGGCCGAATTTCCCAACCATCACCGATTTATACGCCTCGGCGAATTGGATGGAGCGGGAGGCTTTTGATTTTTACGGGATTATTTTCGAGGGTCACCCGAATCTGACCCGTATTTTGAATGTAGACGATATGGATTATCATCCAATGCGGAAGGAATATCCCTTGGAAGATGCCTCGCGTCATGATAAAATTGATGAATTATTTGGCAGATAATTGCCTAAAAATAAGATGTTATGTCTGAAATAGCCTTAGTAAATAACCCAAATGTAGGATTAGATAAAACACAAAAAGGGGGACCTTATGTGAACGATCTATCGACCTTAAATTTGGGACCTACGCATCCGGCGACGCATGGTATTTTCCAAAATATTCTGACGATGGATGGGGAAACGATTGTGGATGCGGAGCAAACGGTGGGATATATCCACCGGGCTTTTGAAAAAATTGCGGAGCGCCGACCATTTTACCAGATTACCACATTAACAGATCGGATGAATTATTGTTCCTCGCCGATCAACAATATGGGCTGGCACATGACCGTCGAGAAGTTATTAGGCATCGAAGTGCCGAAGCGTGCGCAATACATGCGGGTGATTATGATGGAATTGGCGCGTTTGGCAGATCACATTGTGTGTAATTCGATTTTAGCAGTGGATACGGGAGCATTAACCGGCTTTTTGTACGTATATCAGTGGCGAGAGCATATTTATGAGATTTATGAGGAGATGTGTGGGGCGCGTTTGACGACGAACATGGGTCGTTTTGGGGGGATGGAGCGAGATTTCTCGAAGGTGGCGATTGAAAAAATCAAGGTGTTGTTGGAAGGTTTACCGAAGGGCTTGAAAGAGTTTGAGGGCATGGTGATGCGGAATCGTATTTTTATGGATCGTACGCAAAACGTGGGAGCTATTTCCGCGGAGCGGGCTTTAAATTATGGCTTTACGGGTCCGAATTTACGGGCTGCGGGGGTTGATTATGATGTACGTTCGTTGAATCCGTATTCTTCGTATGAGGATTTTGAGTTTGATGTGCCGGTGGGAACGAAGGGAGATACCTATGATCGTTTCTTGGTGCGTGAGGAGGAGATGTGGCAGAGTTTGCGGATTATTCAGCAGGCTTTGGATAATTTACCGGAGGGTCCGTATCATGCGGATGCGCCGCATTATTATTTACCCAAAAAGGAGGATGTGTACCATAACATGGAGGCATTGATATACCATTTCAAAATTGTGATGGGGGAAATCGATGCGCCGGTGGGTGAGGTGTATCATTCAGTGGAGGGAGGAAATGGAGAATTAGGATTTTATTTGGTTTCGGATGGAGGACGGACGCCGTATCGGTTGAAGTTCCGTAGACCGGGATTTATTTATTACCAGGCGTTCCCGGAGATGATTAAGGGATCATCGTTGTCAGATGCGATTGTGACGATGTCGTCGATGAATGTTATTGCTGGAGAGTTAGATACATAATACATGGAAGGAAAGAATCAAATTGTATTTCCGGCTGAAACGCTGGAATTGGTTGCTAAAATCATTAAACGTTATCCGGAAGGAAAGCATAAGTCGGCTTTATTACCGATTTTACATTTGGCGCAGGCGCAATGGAGCTGGTGTAGTCCGGAAGTGATGGATTATGTGGCGTCTTTGTTAAGTTTGAGTCCGGTGGAAGTATATGAAGTGGCTTCGTTTTATACGATGTTTCATTTGGAACCCGTGGGAGAACATGTGATTGAGTATTGTCGGACGGGCCCTTGTTGTTTAATGGGGGGCGTGGAAGTGTATGATCATTTGAAGAAGCGTTTGGGCATTCAGACGGGAGAGACGACGGCGGATGGAAAGTTTACGATTAAAGAAGTGGAGTGTTTGGCGGCTTGTGGATGGGGACCTGTGTTTCAAATCCGGGAGAAATATCACATGCACTTGACGACAGAGAAGGTGGATCAAATCATTGATGAATTAAGTAAATAAGGCTGGGATGAAGATATTAACCGAACATATAGACGTACCTCAAATCGAGACGATGGCGGTATACAAAAAAAATGGCGGCTACAAGGCGGTAGAGAAAGCTTTGAAGAAAATGACGCCGGATGAGGTGACGGAAGAAGTGAAGAAATCAGGTTTGCGGGGCCGTGGGGGTGCTGGTTTTCCGATGGGCATGAAGTGGTCCTTTTTGGCGAAGCCGGAAGGAGTACCTCGTTATTTGGTTTGTAATGCGGATGAATCGGAGCCGGGTACATTTAAGGATCATTATTTGATGTGGAAATCGCCCCATACCTTGATTGAGGGTATGATCGTATCGAGTTATGCCTTAGGAGCGAATACCTCGTATATTTATGTGCGTGGGGAGTTAATGTATGTGATCAATATTTTGGAAAAGGCGATTCAAGAGGCCTATGACCAAGGATTATTAGGTAAGAATATTTTAGGGTCGGGATATGATTTAGATCTATTTGTCCAACCGGGCGGCGGGGCATATATCTGTGGCGAGGAAACGGCTTTATTGGAATCTTTAGAAGGAAAACGTGGTAATCCGCGGAACAAGCCACCTTTTCCAGCGGTGAAGGGGGTTTGGCAATGTCCAACGGTGGTGAACAATGTGGAATCCATCGCAGCTACTTCCTGGATTGTGAATAATGGGGGTGATGCGTATGCGGCGATTGGGGTAGGTAGAAGTACGGGAACGAAATTGATTTCAGCTTCAGGACATATTAAGAAACCGGGTGTGTACGAGATTCCTTTGGGAATTACGGTGGAGGAATTTATTTATTCGGATGAATGGTGTGGAGGAATTCGGGATGGACATACGCTGAAGGCGGTGGTAGCCGGAGGAAGTTCGGTGCCGATTTTACCTGCGGATTTAATTTTGACAACGGCCACAGGTGAGAAGCGTTTGATGACGTATGAATCCTTGTCGGATGGAGGATTTGCTTCGGGAACCATGTTAGGTTCGGGCGGCTTTATTGTGATGGATGAGACGACTTGTATTGTACATAATACCTTGACATTTGCGCGTTTTTATCACCATGAGTCGTGTGGGCAATGTTCGCCATGTCGCGAGGGAACGGGTTGGATGGATAAAGTGATCCATCGGATTGAGCATGGAAAGGGGCGTAAGGAAGATATTGATTTATTGGTCGATGTGGCGAAGAAGATAGAAGGAAATACGATTTGTCCATTGGGTGATGCGGCGGCGTGGCCGGTTGCGGCAGCGATTCGACATTTCAGAGATGAGTTTGAGTGGCATATCGAACACCCAGAATTAGCGACGAAGGACGGAGCAGTATATATGCGTCCGGGCGCTAGTTGGGCTCGATAAAAGGAAAATAATGGCGACCAAAATTTTGTTTGTCGGGCATGATGCCAATCGCGCAGGGGCACAATTAGTTCTTTTGCATTGGTTGAAAGCGGAGGCAGCGAAGGGTCGTCAAACGTATTTATTGCTGGAGAAGGGGGGGGATTTGTTAAACCAATACGAACGATATGCTCGGGTATGGGTTTGGCGGAAGGGGCCGAGCAATATGGAAAAAATTTACAAAAAAATACCTTTCCTCAAACGTGAGGAACGGATGGATCGGGAACCTAATCGGCCGGAAATAGCTATAATGTTGCGTGATTTTCGTACTGAAAAGTTCAATTTGATTCTTGGAAATACAGTCGCTTCATTGGCTTTGTTACAGGAATTGCAGGGATTGCGGGTGCCTTTTGGGACCTATGTGCATGAATTGAGTTTTTCTTTGTCGATGTATGCATCGGAAAAGGATATGGCGTTTTTAGCTACGAAAGTTTCGAAGGTCTTTGGTGTTTCGGAGCAGGTAACTCGTTTATTGGCCCAAAAATTTCAAGTTCTTTCCGAGCGTTTGTTTGTATTACCTCCGATCGCGGAATTAAGTAAAACGAAGGGAACAAAAACGGGTACGATTAAAGAGCAATTAGGAATTCCTGAGCGGGCTCAGGTAGTATTAGGTTGTGGTATGGCCGAGTGGAGAAAGGGAACGGATATTTTTATTCGGGTGGCGAGGCAGGTAATCCGACAAATGCCGGATGTGCATTTTGTTTGGTTGGGCGTGGGTGATAATGTGTTTTCGGCGGAATTGGAGGCGGAAAAGGAGGGTTGGGATGAGAGTGGCCGTTTGCATTTGGTATCGAATAAATTGGATTCCAAACCTTATTTTGAGGCGATGGATGTGTTTTTCTTATCATCTCGGGAGGATCCATTTCCGCTTGTGATGTTAGAAGCTGCTTTTCAGGCAAAGCCGATTGTCGGTTTTAAAGGAAGCGGTGGCGTGAATGATTTTTTAAAGGAATTTCCCGACTTGTTAGTCGGGTATTTAGAAGAGGATGAGGCGAAGCAATGTTTGATGAATTGGTTGAAAAAAGATGCGGAAGTATTAAATACTTTAGGAGAAAAATTAAAAAACTTTGCCATGAATTATTCGTCTGACCATTTTATGGCGCGATGGAAAGAAATGGACATATAAATGTTTAAAAAATGAAAGTAACGATTGACAACATCACCTTAGAGGTAGAACCAGGCACCACGATTATGCAGGCTGCACGTCAGATCGGACCGGAAATAGCTCCGCCGGCGATGTGTTATTATGAGCCTTTGAAGGGTTCAGGTGGAAAATGTCGGGCTTGTTTAGTGAAGGTTACGCAGGGTTCGGAAAAGGATCCTCGGCCGATGCCTAAATTAGTTCCGGCCTGTATCACGGCGGTTCAAGATGGCATGGTGGTGGAAAACACAGTAAATGAAACGGTGTTGGAAACGCGTAAGGGAATTGTGGAGTTTTTGTTGTTAAATCATCCTTTGGACTGTCCGGTTTGTGACCAAGCGGGCGAATGCCATTTACAAGATTTTTCGTTTGAGCATGGAGTTTCGACTACGCGTACAGCGGAGGAGCGGAATACATTTGAGCCGACTGATTTAGGTCCGAATATCCAATTAAACATGAATCGTTGTGTTTTATGTTACCGTTGTGTGTATACGGCCGATCAAATTACCGATCATCGTGTGCATGGGGTGATGTTTCGCGGGGATCACGCGGAAATCAGTACCTACATTGAAAAGGCGATTGATAATGATTTTTCTGGAAATGTGATTGACGTATGTCCGGTGGGTGCCTTGACGGATAAGACCTATCGATTTAAAAGTCGGGTTTGGTTTTCAAAACCGGTGGAGGCGCATTGTTCTTGCGAAAAATGTACGGGAAATGTGACGCTTTGGTACAAAGGAGATGAGGTGATTCGCGTAACGGGTCGCAAAAATGAGTGGGGTGAGGTGATGGAATTCATTTGCAATACCTGCCGCTTTGATCGAAAGAAAACGTCGGATTGGGTGATTGAGGGCCCTACCAAAATTGCACGTCATTCTGTGATTTCGGCGAATAAATATGGGGCTAATTTAATTACGCCTGCCTTCCCGATTGCACAAGCTGCTCGGGATTATAAGTTAATTGATGATGATCGCGACCGTAGTTTTTTACATGAGCCTGCGAAAATAGAAGCCAAAAAATAAGATGAATTTACTAACAGATATATTTCTTGCAAAGGCGGCCTTTATCGGCGTGGTTTTTGCGATTACTTTGGGGATTGCGGCCTATTCCACGTATTTTGAGCGGAAAATTGCTGCTTTTATGCAGGATCGGATTGGTCCAGATCGTGCGGGTCCTTTTGGGATTTTGCAACCTTTAGCCGATGCGGTTAAAATGTTCATGAAGGAGGATTTTATTCCGGCAAATTCGAATAAGTGGTTGTTCATCGCGGGGCCTTGTTTGTCCATGTTGACCGCCTTAATGACTTCTGCCGTGGTGCCTTTTGGGGACACGGTGACGGTGGGCGGTGTGACCTTTGATTTGCAGGGAATCGATGTGAATATTGGTATTTTATGGGTATTCGGAATTGTCTCGTTAGGTGTGTATGGTATTTTGATTGGGGGGTGGGCGTCGAACAACAAGTATTCCTTATTAGGTGCAATTCGCGCAGCTTCTCAAAACATCTCCTATGAATTAGCCATGGGAATGGCGATTATCGCAATTCTTTTGTTTACAGGCAGTTTGTCGACGAAGGCGATCGTTGAAGGCCAACAAAATGGGCATTGGAACATTTTTTACCAACCGCTTGGTTTCTTAATTTTCATTATTTGTGCATTTGCCGAATGTAATCGGACGCCTTTCGATTTACCGGAATGTGAGACGGAATTAATTGGTGGCTACCATACGGAATATTCATCCATGAAATTAGGCTTCTATTTGTTTGCAGAATATATCAATATGTTTGTATCGGGCGCGGTGATGGCCACTTTGTATTTTGGTGGCTATGATTATCCGGGCATTGATTTTGTGACGGCACAATTTGGATCTACTGTGGCGGGATTTGTGGGCATGGGAGCTTTGATTGGAAAGGCATTGATTTTTGTGTTTATCTTTATGTGGGTGCGTTGGACTTTGCCGCGGTTTCGGTATGATCAATTGATGGGATTAGGCTGGTCGGGTTTGATTCCTTTGTCGATGTACAATGTGGTAGTGACGGCATTTGGAATATTAATTGGGAAGCCTTTTACGGCGGGAATTGTTGGTTTTTTTGTGTTGATTGGCGGCATGGTGGTGTATGATCAATTATTTGGTAAGAAAAAAATAGCGTAGCGATATGAAATTAAGTAATCGAACGAAGGTGATGGAACAGGGCGAGATGACCTTGGCAGAGCGCATGTACCTTCCGGCGATTGTCGGGGGTATGGCGACGACCTTAAAGCACTTTTTCTCTAAGCCGGTGACGATTCGGTATCCGGAACAACAGCGGTATTTAGGCCCTATTTTCCGGGGTCATCATATTTTAAAGAAAGATTCGGAGGGTGCGGAGCGCTGTACGGCCTGCGGATTGTGCGCGGTGGCTTGTCCTGCGGAGGCGATTTCCATGGTGGCAGAGGAGCGCAAGCCGGGTGAGGAGAAATTGTATCGCGAGGAGAAATATGCCAAAGTATATGAGATCAATATGCTTCGTTGTATTTTCTGTGGCTTGTGCGAAGAAGCTTGTCCCAAAGAGGCTATTTTTTTACGTCATGATCAAATGGTGCCTGTATTTAGTAGTCGGGAAGAAGTGATTTACGGGAAAGATAAATTAGTTGAACACATGGACCAGCGCTATTTGCGGGAAGGTTGGAAATAAATAAGTATATGGAAATTTCGTCGATTTGGTATTTTCTTTCTGGATTAACCTTGTTGAGCGCCCTGATGGTCGTCTTCGCAAGAAATCCGATTCATAGTGTCTTGTATTTGGTCTTTACTTTTTTTTGTATTTCGGGCCATTATGTGTTATTGAATGCCCAATTTTTAATGGCGGTTAATATCATTGTGTATGCTGGGGCGATTATGGTGTTGTTTTTGTTTGTGATTATGATGTTGGATTTAAAACGAAACCAACCGGAATCGAAGAGCTCGTTAACGAAATTAGCGGGTTCTGTGGTGGCTGGTTCTTTATTGGTTATTCTCATCGCTTTGGTTCGTCAAAATAATTTACCTGCGCCTTCAGAAGGAACTTTTGTGGCGAAGACAGGTATGGTGGAGAATTTGGGCCAATTGTTATATACTGAATATTTACTGCCTTTCGAGTTAATCTCGGTCTTGTTTTTTGTAGCGATGGTAGGTGCTGTGATGTTAGGAAAACGGGAAGCGGGCGAACGGAATTTTTAAGGCCGTATCGAGTTAACATAGAAAAGGGATTCTGGTGACAGAATCCCTTTTTGTTTGTCATTAGATCAATTCAAACGGAAATGTTCAATTTCTTGACGTATTGAACAGGAGAATTATTTTTTCTTGTTGCGCGCTTGGAAGGCCTTGTCGAAAAGGCCGAATGTCGCGCCCACTTGCCCCGAAAATCCTTTCATATCACTCGTACTGTTTTGGCCAAATGCAGCTCGGTAAGTTAGGCCTGTAAACAATTTGCCATATTTAAATACATTCAGTTCTAGATTGATACCAGGTTGAATTCCGAAGGCGCTTGGACCGTTAAAACCTCCATAAAAATCATCTCGGTCATGATCCATGCGTCCACCCATGCCGCCGGGTTGTGGATAATAGGGCAAACTAGTAGGATTAGCCATGATATACATCATGTCTGGGTTTTCTTGGCGTATCGACCCGATCATTAATGGGAAACTCACATGAATCAAGGAATTGGCCTTAGGTGTATACTCGATTGTAAGGCCAGAAAAACTTTGACGGGGGGTGGGAACCGTATTGATATTTGGATCTTGCTTAGGGCGCATGTTGCCTAAAAACCCAGCACCAATCGCCCATTTGTTATTCACATGAACGGCGAAATTCATGCCGGATTGGGTACCTAATTGACCAAACTGAACCCAAGGACCGGCCGTGATGCCCCAAGATTTCAGGCCATTTCCTTTTATAATTTGGAATAAAGTTTTGAGTTGGCTCGAAGAATCAGGTTTTGACATGTTAGCTGTTTCTTGGGCATTCGCGCTGAAAATAAGGGCGCTGGTAAGGAATAGCATGAGTTGGCGGATTGAATAAAGGCGTTTGATCATGTTGTTGAGTTTAATTAGGTCCGAAAGCTACAAAAATTTTCTATTCATCCTCTTAGTTTTCGATGCTTAGTGAGTGAAAGATGATGAAATCCTTGAATGTGCAGATTTTAGATTTGAATGGCTTTGAAGTCAAAGTATGTGCATTAGTCGATGAAATGAGCTTATTTGTAGTTTGTGTTTTCTAAATGGTAGCTTATACCTAGTTTTGTGGACAATTTTTTCTCTTATGTGGCGTAGTTGGAACCTTCCTAAAAGCAAATTAACCTTTAAGATTCTTTTTAATCTTACGCTTTGGGGTTTATATATCGGTTTACCTTTATTGAGTCCTGTGCATCATGAGCATGAGATGGAACATCCGCATCCACATCAAAATCCTGAATTTACGGAGCATATCTGGTTGGAATTAGCTACCGTCGTTCCTTTGTTTTACATCATTACGTTGGTCTTGATTCCCTACGTGTTCAAAAAAAAGGGCGTATTGTATTTTTTCGGATATCTTTTTGTTTTGAATTTAATTTTTTTAGGGGTTCAAATTCTCTTGAATTCGACCTTATTGGCCTTTGAGGGCCCACTTGGTGGTGGCATTAGTTTAAAGGGCTTTTTCCCACTGATTATGATTTCGGGGATTGCGTCTACCTATGGACTTTTATTGGAATTTATTGAACGCGAAAGTAAAATAGAGGATTTACGAAATGAGCAAATGCGTTCGGAGCTTTCTTTTTTACGCTCTCAAATCAGTCCCCATTTCATTTTTAATATTCTAAATAGCATTGTTTATTTGATTCGAACGAAGGCTGATAAAAAGGCGGAAGAGGTGACGATTCGATTGTCTTCTTTGATGCGTTACATGTTATATGATTCGGATCAAAGCATGGTTCCCTTGGATCGCGAAGTGGAATACGTGAAAAATTATATTGATCTTCAACGCATGCGTTTTGAGGATGATGTACAAATTGATTTTGAGGTCAAAGGGGCCGTGGATGGGTCCATGATTGAACCTATGTTGTTGATTCCATTTGTCGAAAATTCCTTTAAACATGGCGTAGGATTTGTTCGTGAGCCTTATATTAAGGTTTTGCTTTCTTTTCAAAAAGGCATTTTGCATTTTGAGGTAGAAAACAAAATAGGGAAATTAATTGAGGACTCGAAGGATGACAGTTCGGGAATTGGGTTAAAGAATGTAAAAAGACGATTGGAATTATTGTATCCGAACGAGCATAAAATTGACGTGATGGAGGATGATAAATTATTTAAAGTTCAATTGGACATGAGTTTGAACAAGAAAAAATGAGGATATGGAAAAGATGAATTGCATGGTGGTAGATGATGAGAAAATGGGCAGAAGCTTGTTGGAGGAAAATGTGAGCCAACTCCCCTTTTTAAATCTAGTCGCCTCTTGTAAAAATGCCTTTGAGGCGATGGAGCAATTGCAAGCCCAAACGATCGATTTGATTTTTTTAGATATTCAAATGCCTGGGATGTTAGGTACGCAATTTCTTCAAACGCTAAAGAAAAAGCCCTTAGTCGTTTTTGTTACGGCCTATGATCATTATGCGGTGGAAAGTTACCAATTGGACGTCGTCGATTATTTAATGAAACCGGTGAGTTTAGAACGTTTTTCTTTGGCTGCACATAAGGCGTATCATTTATTCCAACAAGCAAATTCAATCCCCGCCCCTACAATTTCAACAGCCATTCCAGCAGTGGAAGCTAGCGAAGATTTCTTTTTTGTAAATGTAGAGTATTCCTTAGTTCGGATTTCGATTCCTCAAATTACACACATTGAAGGCCTAAAAGATTATGTAAAAATATTTTTAGATGGGGAGAGAAGGCCCGTACTCACCAAGGTTACGATGAAATCATTGGAAGCCAAGGTGATTCCCCATTTATTTATGCGGGTCCACAAATCCTTTATTGTGAATATTCGGAGAATCGAATTGGTGAAGCAGCAACGAATTAAAATTGGAACTTTTGATATCCCCGTAAGTGATTCACATGCGTCCGATTTGATGGAAAAATTAAACCTTACTCGTCCGAGTTAAGGTACCCAAATCTTAATGCCTAGTGAAAAATTTCTTCCAGCTGAGGCGTTGAAATATCGGCTAGCTGCTGCATTTAAATCCGGTCCGGAGGAATAGGTTTCGTTTAGGATATTTTCCGCTGATACCCATGCCTCATATTTTATTTTTTGCAGCTTATGGGTGTAGGAAATTTTGGAATGCAATACACGGCTCGATGGCAGGATATCCGTATTCGCATCATTTAGGAACATATAGTCCATAAACATGTATTGTCCGGTCCATGAAAAACCGTTTGGATGCGAATATATGGCCATGATTGTATTTTGAAAGGGACTTGTTCCTGTGAGGAAATTGCCTGAATAGGTTTTGCCTGAGGTGGTATAATCGCTAAATCGGAAATTTTGCCAAGCGGTATTTTCAATCAATGTCAGGTTTTTATGCACATTCCAAGTGAGGCTGAGTTCGAGACCTTGTTGACGAGTTTGTCCCACATTCGCAAAATAATCAGATCCATCGGCCGCTCTTCGCACCACGATCGTCTCGCTTAAGTCAAATTGATAGGCCGTTAAGTCCCAGGTTAATTTTTTATTGGCCAAATTTCCTCGCCAAGAGATTTCCTTGTTCCAGCCTTTTTCTGCTTTTAAGTTAGTATTAATTATCCCGGTAGAAGGTCGCATTTCGGCGATGCTCGGAGGCGAATAACCTTGGGAGATTTTAGCTGAAATACTTTGATGCGGGTTTATTTTGCGAACGATGGCTAATCGAGGTGAAAAAATTAGCTCTTGGAAAATACCTTGCGTAAAATAACTGTTTAGGCTTCCAGAAAGGGTGAAATACCAATTGCTCAGCTGATTATATTCCGCTTGAAGGAAAACGGTACTTTGTTGGGTTTGTGTATTTTGATTAAGTTGCAATGTGTCCTTAATTCCTTTTTTGTTGCCATAGGTTTGGCTGTCGAACTGCCCGATTTGGTATTCATAGCCAGCGTCTAGTAGGACAGGGCCTTTGTAATGAAAGACTCCCCGACTACTAAAATTCGGTTCATTTCGAATTTCATAGTTTCGAATGGTTGGGTTTTCGATGGCGTTTAGTTGGAAACTATTCATCCATTGATAGGCCCAATTGCTATTTAGTTGGTTCGAAAGCTGTGTACCGATTCCAAAACTTTTGATTTTAAAAGTTGCTTGTTGGTCCACCGCACTTTTAAAAGTACCTGCAGCCGGCCTGGCGGCCTGCGGATTATCTTGGAATTGCTTGAGTGTTAGGCCTCCGGGTGTTTGGTAGGCGAGATCTCCATAATAGCTTGTTAGATCGAAGGATCCAGCGCCACGGAAACTTTGATGGAATTCGTAGGACAACCATTGTTTTTTCACGGCTGATTGGACGCGATATCCTTCTTGCTGCCAAAATGACCCGAAAATCCGATGGTTTTGGTTAGGGTTTCCGGCTTGATAATCTAAGGTAGTTTTGAGTCCGCCGAGGGACATGTAGCTTTGTTGGACGCCTACGTGATATGAATCATTCCAAACGCTGCTGAAAAGAATAGCGCCACCGGTTCCTGCGCCATAAATCCCACCATTCGGGCCTTTGGTTACGACGATTTGATTAAATAATTCAGGTTCTAAAAGCGAGAGATAGGTATTATTTCCGGCGTCGGTAAAAGGTATTTGGTTCCAATAGACTTTGACATTACGAACGCCAAAGGGTGCCCGGAGGGAACTGCCTCGGATCGCAATCCGATAACTTCCTGGGGAGCGCTCTTCCATCCGGATGCCAGCTTGGGAATTAAGAGCATTGACGAAACTCAGGCCATTAATCGGGTTAAGAATTTTTCCTTCCAAGACGGTGAAGGCATCGGGGCTGTTGATTTTACTCCGTTTTTTTTCAAAAAGGTGTACTTGGACTTCACTTAATTCTTGGGTCTTCAGGCTATCCTGAGCTTGTAGGCAAACGGAAGGGAAAAGGATGAATAATGTTAGGAGGCGAATAATCTTAAAATGCATAGGAGATGGCCCCTGAAAGGCTATTGGCTTGAGAGGCTAAAATGGATTTTGAGTTTTTATTTTCTGCGGAACCTAAATTAAGAGATTCAAAGGTAAGGTGGAAGCCAAATTTTTCATGACGAAGGCTACATTTTCCCCGAAAACTAAGCGAATTATTCGAAACAAGGGACTCGAAGGGAACACCCACATAGGCGCCATACAAGGTCACGTCATGAATGATTGGCTCAAAAGCCTGAATTTGAATTGTTTTCTCTGATTTTCCAGGAATTTTCAGGCCAATACCCGCCATTATGCCATGCAAAGCATATTTCTCTTCTTCTAAATAGGTGGTGTTTTTCGAATTAATTCGCCTTGCGATTGACTTTGAATACAAGGAAAGTATGGGAAAAAAACTAGGTTTTGTGTGCGCTTTTTGGTTCCACATAAATCCAACTTCCGCTTCTCCACCGCGGTAACTTGCGTATAATTCTTCAGTGGGGCTAATGACCTCTAAATAAGAATTTACGGGTTGGATAAATTCGTAGGTTGCCCGATTAATACGTGAACTTTGTAAATTACCAATCGCCTTGAATGAACCAAAAAACTTTCGAGACTTATTCTTTTTTTGAATGCTTACGCTGATGGTAAAGTCACCTGTCAATTCATTTTCAAGCCAATTATAATGGCTCGTTCCAATTCCCACCTCCAATTTGATCAATTGAGCATTCAGGGTTATTGGATAAAATCCAAGGCAACATATAAGTAGAGCAAGTCTTTTTTTCATGAGACCTCAAATTTATTAATAATTACCAATATTTATCACCTTTTTTAATTGCAAATTGAATTCCTCTTGCAATTATACCTATATGAAAAAAGATGCTAGGAAGGAGTCCAAAGTGTTTGCTCAAGACTTGAAAACGTTCGATCCAGGATTTTTTTAATTGTTGGACCGATGCCCCGCCCATCAAATAATTGCAAATCGGGTAATCGCTTTTTATAATTTTTTGAGACAATTTGAGACATTTGATTTCCCAATCAATGTCCGAACTAAGCGAATAATCCAATGAAAACAGTGGCGCGATCGATCTTCTCACCACAAACGCTTGATGACAAATCACCATGCCAAATTTAAAGTCTTTCCAATTCGCATGTTCAGGCAAGCGATGTGGCGTCACCTCACTTCGTAGGCCGATCGGCTGACCCGCTAGGTTTACAAATTGTGCATCTCCGTACAAGACATCAGGCTGATTTTCTAGGGCTTTCAGCAAATGCCCTAATGAATCATTCGAAAAAAAGCTATCCCCAGCATTCATGAAAAGCACATAATCGCCGTTGGCCTGTCGAAGACCTTTGTTCATCGCATCGTAGATTCCATGATCTTTTTCGGAGATAAGTAGGTCTATTTTTATCGGGGATTTTTCCAAGAGTTCCCAAGTTCCGTCCTTCGAGGCGCCATCGATGACGATGAATTCGATCGCGTCTCGATGTCCCTGCGCCGCCAAACTTTGTAGCGTCCGTTCGATGTAGGCCTCTGCCTGATACGTGATGGTAATGATGCTAAGCATGTCGGAATTGCTCGAGGGCTTTTTGGTAAAAATCGAGATGTTTTTCTGCGACAATTCGTTCCGAATACCTGTTTTGCACTTTCGTTCTGGCGGCTTGACCCGCTTCGGGATGTTCGAAGACCCATTGGATTCCGTGGGCCAAATCCCGTGCATCGAAGGTTTTGGCTACATATCCGTTGGACTCATGATCGATCATCTCCGGAATGCCGCCCACCCGAAAGCCCACGCAAGGGGTTCCGCAGGCCATGGCTTCCATCAAGGTATTCGGTAAATTTTCTTCCAAGGACGGGGTCACAAAAACATCGGCGGCGTTGTAGTAGGCAATCATTTTTTTCTCGTCGGTCACTTTCCCTAGCAGCCTTTTCGCTAAAGCTAGGTCCTCGAAAATAGCGGGTTCTTGTACTTCTCCGATGACCAAAAGTTCCGTATGTTTTTTGGCATCGGGATTATTTTTTACCCAAAGTTCAATGGCCTCCTTCAAATAAGAAAAACCCTTCGCCGGTGCGGATGCTCGCATCGCCACGAATAAGATGTATTTTTTTTGATTGTCTAAGCCCAAATTCGTTTTGATCATGGTTTTTTGTGCCGGTGCAAATTGACTTAGGTTGATGGCATTTGGAATCGATTGAATCTCATGGCTAGATAGGATGCTACTGGCTTTCGCTTTTTGGCCTAACCAATCGCTGCACGTGATGACTTTTAACCGGTCTGAATCGAAGGCCAAGCATTTTTTAGCCCATAATTGATGCGAAAGGTCCGTATGTCCTGGAGATTTTAAGAAGGGACATTGACCACAATTTTCCTCATAACGCGTGCAAGATCCGCTGTGGTGGCAGCCCCCCGTAAAAGCCCACATGTCATGTAGTGTCCAAAAAACAGGTTTACCCATCCCTACGATTTTTCGGATATCTCCAATGCCCAAAAAGCCAAAATTGACCCAATGCATATGAATGATATCAGCTTCTAAAAGGGCAGGATGTGTGGCAATGTTTTGGCCAAAAACGCCCGGATTGAATAAAAAACGAATCGATTTGTCCCGCTCATGTCCTAAAAAATAGAGGCGTTCCAAAACGAAGCGTAACCAGGCCATCGTCTTTTGAAAAGGATTCGTTGCAAAATCGGCCGCGTCCAAATAGGTAACTTCATGTCCTGCATTTTGCAGTGCCAGCGCCAATCGACCACAGGCAATTCCCGCTCCGCCATTTGTTTTATGGTAGCTAAGAAGGACAATACGCAGCGGATTGTTGGCCATTATTTTTCTGCCTGAATGAGGATGTAAGGCGCGAAGGCCTTGGTTTGGAAAGGGAAAATTTTGAAGAATATTTTAAGGGGGAGCCAACAAGCCTTTTCAAGTATTTTCACCCACAGAGGCTGTTGTTTCTCATTTTCTAACCACAACATAAATCCGCCTGTATACCTTACTGAGATATGTTTTAGGCCTAATTTTTCACATTGGCCGCGCAAAAAGCTGATATCCATGCAGGGAATGTGATGTTTGGCGTAATTTTCGGGGTCAAACTGCCGCTGGAACCAACCGTTTAATCCTCGGAAATTAGGCAGGCTAACAAATAATTGTCCTCCCTTTTTTAGGTATTGTATGTGTTTGGCCAGAATTTCTTCCGTATTGGGAAAATGTTCGATAAGGCCATTTGAAATCACTAAATCAAACGTGCCAAATTCTTTTTCTTCGTGGGCAAATAGATCCTTTTCCCAAAGCTCGATGTCCTCGTTTAATTGATTTGCTTTTTTTAAATCCTCCACGATTTCAGGAAGAATCACGAAATCCAATAGGGTCGCTGAAACACCTAATTCTTTCTGGGCCCACACGGAATAATAGCCAGGGAAGCCACCGATTTCAAGCAAATTTGTAAGCTGATGCTGCTGAATGGTCTGCTTTAATTCGCGTGTAAAGGTGTAGTTTGACGGAATCTCAAAGGCCAGACCCTCCTTACTTAGCCAGTAATTTTTCCAAAAATCGTAGTCGGTGAGCGCCTCTTGTTTCATTTTTTCTCAAAAATTTCGTGGAGCGTTTCTGCAATTCTTTCCGCAGCATGTCCGTCCCAAAGCGGAGGGATACTACCTTTTTTCACTTCGCCCGCTAAGATTTTTTCGAGGGCTTGGTAGGTTTTTTGGGGATCTAGATCGGCCAATAATTGGTTCGTTCCCATGGTCACGGTCACCGGTCGTTCGGTTGAATCTCGGAAAGTTAAACAAGGGATTCCCAAATAGGTCGTTTCCTCCTGAATGCCTCCGGAATCGGTTAATATAGCTTTTGAATGAGTCATGAGTTGGATAAACTCCAAATAGCCCAAAGGTTCGGTCAAAATTAAGTTTTTGTTTTGTGTCAATGCATGCTCTAAACCGAATTTTGCCATGTTCGATCTGGTTCGGGGATGTATTGGAAATACGACTTTTGTTTTCGTCGTACTAAGTTCGATTAATTCTAAAATGGAATTGAGGCCTTTTTCGGTGTCGACATTGGCTGGTCGGTGCATCGTCATGACGATGTAGTTGGAGGTTGGAAGGCCGGGGGCGGAAGTATATAGACCTAAATCGGCCAATATCGTGCTATTTTTTGCTTTTTCTTGGTAGCGTACCAGGGAATCGATCATGACATTGCCGCTGAAAAATACTTTTTTATCGGGTACGCCTTCATTTTTTAAATGGGTGAGGCCACTTTCCTCGGTCACAAATAAGTAATTGGCTACGGAGTCAGTCAAAAGTCTGTTTAGTTCTTCGGGCATTGTACGGTCGAAACTTCGAAGTCCCGCCTCCACGTGGGCCAGGGGAATCCCCATTTTGATGGCAACCAAGGTACAAGCGAGGGTCGAGGTGACATCGCCTACGACAATAATCAGATCGGGTTTTTCGTCCGCTACGATTTTCTCGAAGGCTAACATGATATGCGCCGTTACTTCGGTTTGCGAGCCGCCACCGATGCCCAAAAAATAATCAGGAGTAGGTAATTCCAGTTGGGTAAAAAACACATCGCTCATTTTGGCATCAAAATGCTGCCCTGTATGAACGATTTTGGAGGTCCAACCTGCTAATTTTTGAATGGCTCGGTGTAATGGAGCGACCTTCATGAAATTGGGCCGCGCCCCGACTACCTGAATTACTTTCATTTGGAATCTTTGTGTGAGATCAAGGTACAAAGATAAGGAAATGAGTTAAGAATTAAGGGTTTTACACACTGCCATGTCTTTTAAAATGGCTTGTTAGGGTTTTAGGCTTGGGAATGGTGGTGATTTTATTACTAAACTTTCTTTGGAAGCGTGTATTTCATATGTATGAAAAATTGTCAAATGAAGCAGCCAATTTGCCAATCGACGCATTCGCGTCTCAAACTTTGGCAAATCTGGGAGGTTTGCCAAATGGCTGCGTGCAAAAGAAGTTCTAAAAGGTAGAGATGTGATGCCTTGGGTCTTATGTTGGAATCGACGCATTCGCGTCTCAAACTTTGGCAAACCTGGAAGGATTGCCAAAGGGCCGGCAAACTTTAAGGTTTGCCAAAGGTCATCAGGCCCCGCCCGCCTTCTGCCTGCTTGCCTTCTGTCTCCGGACTAACGACTTGCAGTTCTCATGGAATATCTAAACGCCGCCAAATAATTACCCAACACCGTATGAATATTGATTTCTTTTTGGATGATTTCTCGAGATCTTAAGCCCATGCTTGCGATTTTTTCTGGTTCTTGAAATAGCCAAGTGATTTTGGCAACCAAATCCTCCAAAGACCCCGATTCAAAATAATGCCCATTTATTCCCTCTTTCACTAAGCGCTTCTCCGTCCCATCCGCCACCGAACAAATCACCGGTTTGCCAAAACACATCGCCTCATTAATCGATAAACCACCCATACCGGCTAACACATAAATGCCCGCTCCCAAACTTATTTTTCCTAAAGCCTCGAGTTCATAAATTCCTCCCGAAAAATGTATATAATCTTCCGCATTCGCGTCCCGAACTTGCGCTTGTAAAGTCGCCATTTCTGGCCCATCGCCCACAATTTCAAGCTCCGTTTTTGGAAACTTTTTCTTCAGTTCCACTGCCGCCTGAATGAGTAAATCTACTTGTTTCCATTTGACGAGTCGGCCGACGTGCAACAATCTAAACGGATGATGATCCACCTTACCCTCTACTTCTATCTTCTTTAAAACCCTGAAAATCTCATCTGTATCCGGAGAATTGGCCGTCACAAAAACCTTTTCGGAAGGCACGCCATAACTCGCATGTAGTGCCCGAGCTTCGTCGAGGTAATTAATATGCGCATCCACCAGGTTCGAAAATATATGCCGAGTTTCCCGCACGATGGCGAATTTCAATTTGGCCAGCAATGACCGACTCTGCTGATGCGCCTGCTGATTTTCAGTCACCCCGCCCCCCGATATATAATATTCTACAGCCTCCTCATAATGAGGGACTTGAAATGGAATTTCCTTGGAAATTAACGCAATGTTTTGCGACCGTAAAAAGCGATACCAAAAAGGATAAAAGACAAAGGAAGCCTGGTATGGCCAATTGACCATCAAAATAGTTGGCTTCTCCTGCAGAATCAATTCCCGCAGCCCTTTGAAGAATTTTTTGCCATAATAGGTGGTGTATTCTTCTTGGAAAAAGACGTTGAATTCGATGCCCGACTGGCTCTCAAACACCCCCGCCCCCAGCGTCGCCCCATTGCCTCTCGGCGCCACGACACATACTTCCACCCCAAAATCCTTTTGCAATTTGTTCAATACCAAATTGTAATAATGGGGTAAACCGCCGGCCAGCAACATTATCTTCATTTTTTCCTATACGTTTTAATCATCGCTTCTAAATCGGGCGACAAATGCCATTTCCAGCCGGCCCCAACAAACAATATTCCTATCACCATGCTCCGAACCCCAATATTCATCCCCCAAGACACCCATTTCGCACCCTCTATCACTGGAATCCATTGGACAATTACGTATATCCCTAAACTTACTAAAACAATCAAGGCTGTCTTCCACTCAAAAGGCTGAAGTCCCATTTTTTTCCAGATAAAGACAAACTTGATCGTATTGTAAATCGCCAGCGCCATTAAAGCGGCCAGCGCCGCCCCATTATAGGAATACATCGGGATAAAAATCAAATTCCCGATCACCACGCAAAGGGCCAGCACCATATAAAAAAATAAGTCGTAGCGGTAATACGTTGAATTAACTAAAATCTCAGAATTTAGACCTGTGCCCATGTCGATGATCTTGCTAATCCCCACCATCAGCACCACCCATTTTCCCGCCTCGTAAATTTCATGTCGGGGGATGATTTGATAAATAAAATCCAAATTGCACCAGATGAGGAGAAAAAGAAAACAGCCGACTAACAATAAATTCAAGGACGATTTTCGATAAATTTCCTCTATTTGGGACGAATCATTTCGTTTCCATGCCTGCGCCAAAAGTGGCGTGCTTATCGCCGCAATCACATTCCGCGGAATCGCAATCATCAATCCCATCCGCGAATTAATATCAAAAATCGCCGTCGTACTTAATCCCCCCGCATAAGCCGGAAGCATTAATTTTTCAATGTGCTGAATGAGCGTAAAACTCGCACCGGCCAATAGCACCCAGCCTCCATAGGAACACATTTCTTTAAAAATCGGTTGTTTCAAAAACGAAAAATCCAACCGCGTATAAAAACGTTTCAGCTGTTTGATATAAACCAAAAACCCTATCACCGCCACCACATAAGAAATAGTAATGCATTGAATGAGTTCGTGGAAACTTAAATACCCCCAACCAAAACCCAGGATTAAAATAGCATTCGATATCCGTAAATACAATTCCCGAATAATCGCCGGAACCACAATCCGCAAATGCACCCGTGCATAAGATTCCAACACCGTCATGTATAAATAACTAGCTGTCAAGGGAATGATATAATAAAAATAGGCGGGTAATAAGGGCGAATTTTCTGAATAAATCCGATCAAAAACTTCATGTAATGCCAAATAGCCTAACACAAATAAACTCAAACCGAAAAGCGGCGCGAGGAGTAAAAACCCCAAAAATCCATTATGCCCCTTTTCCGGATTATCAAAATGCGGGAAAAATCGCACCGCGATGTGCGGGATGCCTAATTGGGTAAATGAGGCAAAAATGAGGGGAATGCTGATAAGCGCGCCGGCGATGAGACCTACTTGCGCCTGGGATAAAAATTGATTGTATAAAAAGATGACATTAAAGGTGCCAATCGCCGTACCTATATAGGTTACAAGGGAAGCTTTTGCGCTTTGGCGAATGACGATACCCATAGATGTTTTCGGTGTATTTTACAAAAATACACATTTGGTCGGCAAAGGGATGGAATTAGAGGAGACTTTTTAGTTTTTGTGCTTGCTGGGCCAGTTCATAATGCTTCAGCATGTGCCTGCGGGCCGCATTTCCCATCTTTTCTCGCAGTTCCACATCTTCGGCTAATCGAATCAGCGCCTGTCCCATGGCTTGGATATCATGTTCATCGACCAAAATGCCCGTTTCTCCATCCACCACGGCTTCGGGAATTCCAGCATGTCGGGTCGATACGATCGGTAGGGCACATGCGGAGGCTTCTAAAATGGAATTAGGTGTCCCCTCCGAATCACCGGAAGGAGTTAGGACGGAATGTTGGATGAAGACATCGGCCTGTTGAAGTGCTGAAAGGATGGTCTCGGGACTTTGTTGGCCTCGAAATAAGACTGATTTTTCAAGTCCGTGATCTTGCACATATTGTTTCGCCTCGTCCCATAATTCCCCGTCGCCGATCATCGTGAATTTTGCCTTTGGAAATTTTTGCAAGAGAATTTCAAAGGATTGAATACTTGCCATGGGTGCTTTTTTAGCAGTGAATCGACCGACGGAAATCAGCCTAAACGCGGTGGATGATTTTTTTACCGGGGAAGGCTGGAATTTTTTGAGGTCCACACCATAAGGTACGACATGTAAATTAGGTAAAGGCCCACAGACGTTTTCGATGTCTCTTTTCATCACTTGAGACACGGCGATGATGGCTTTGGCTTGTTGAGCCATACGGATATAGGATGAGCCATAGGCCTCGATTGTCTTTTTCTCGCTCGCATCAAAGCCATGAAAGTGTACTGAAAAGGGAATTTTTGCCTCCACGCAAGCCTGCATGATATGTGTTCCCATAGGCCCATAATTCGCCAAAACCGCCTCAATCTGATTTTTTTGCAAATAGTTTTTCAGAAAAAAGAAATAGATTTTTTGATAGATCGCAGGAAACAAATTTCGTAAGGTACCTCGAACCGCTAAGAGGGTCAATGGAAAGGGATAGATGGAGCCGCCACCGAAGAAGCGGGAGGGTTGCCAACCTTCATACAATACCGCAAAGGGTTTCAATTGCCCCACCTGCTGATCGATAAAGGTCTCAGAATAGGAATAGAAATTCGACCGGGCGATGAGTAATTTCATTTATTTTTTTGCGACCAGAATAAAGGTACAGGCATCCTGATTTCGGGATTTGGCTAAGATAATTTTATCGAAGAAAATAATGAGTGGCTGCATGATGAGCGCCAAAATAAAACGCAAGGGCCTAGGGATTTTGAATAAAAGTCCATCTTGAAAGAGTTGGAGCCCCATGGCGGACCGACCTAAAATTCCCTCAAAATACACCACCTCGAATCCTGCCTCTTTAACGATTTTCTGTAAACCCGTAGAGGTCCAGCGCCAATAGTCCGTCGGGTCCGGATGAAACATCCAATATCCATGCGTTGAAAGAATTAATTTTCCACCCGGCTGCAAGATTCGATAGGCTTCTTGCAAATACTGGGTTGGATTTTCCACATGTTCGAGCACTTGGGTCGAAAGGACAAAACCCACACTTTCAGCAGGCATATCGATCTGTCCTTCAGGATTGATGGTCACATCGGCTTTGGTATTAAGCGCTAAATCGAGCCCAATGTATTGTTCTACGTATGGGTCAAAAAGGGGCTGATAGGGTTTATTACCACAACCATAATCGGCCAGCAACTGATGCGGCGCATTTTTAACGAAGAGGGAGATGACCTTTTCGAGTTGTCTGCGCAGTTCGTGTAAATAATAATAACGGGCGGACATCCGTCCCCAAATTTTGGGATAAAGTCGTTCGATACCTGCTTCTCTGCTTTCCATGGGTTTATTGGCCTGTGATTCGACTGAATTCGATTAATGAGTTTTTGTATTCCAAATATTCTTTTGCCACTTGTGTATATTTACGCGCTTTTGCGGTTTGTCCATTTTTTTGGGCGATTCGGATTAGTCCTAAATACGAAAGGCCTCGAATGTCCTTGGTAAATCGTTCATCCCAGGGGTAATTTAATGACTTCAAATATAAGGATTCTGCCGCATGTAGGTTATGGTTTTCCAATTCTTCCCGCATTCCTCGAAAAGTCGTGGCGCATCCGATGAAATAGGGGGATTTTGATTTTTCTAATTGCTCGCAAAAAAAGTCTGCCCCCTCATAATTTCCGGTGAGACTTAATAATTCGGCTCGCTGAAGAACATATAACTGATTATTTGGGTGGGCTTTGATTAATTCTAAACTAAATGGAAGTCCTTTTGCTGGCGTACCTTCGTATTTATTATAAATGTACCCAAGGTAAAAGAGGGATTCGTTTTTCACAAAAACGGCTTTTTTAGCCCCAGATTCTAGGTAAGAAAGTCCTATTTTTTTATTTCCATCTTCGAAAAACCACATGAGCGGTTTGATGATGGGATGGATTTCAGGGTAGGTAATGCGGTAATATTTGTAAACGCCGGAGGCGTAATAAAATTCGGCTTGATTCTCGGTGTTTTTTAGGCCGATTTTCATGAATGAATAGGCCTTTTTGGCATAATGAACCGCTTTAAAGAAATTTTGGTTATCGGCTTCAAAGCCGGCTAAAAATCCGAGAGAAGCCGTGCAGAAAAATGCGGCTTCTAAATCTTGTTCGTTTTTGGCATAGAGATCATGGGAAAGGGCATAGGCTTTTTCGAGGAGATGCACGTATTGTTGGCCTATCACCACATGGTCCTTCAGCGGAAAATATTGCTGTTCCAATTGCATTGCGGCGAGTAGGTAACCTGCAGGATGTTTGGGGTATTTGGCTCTCAGGGCACTGAATTGTAGGCCTGATTCCTTGAAATCATAGGAATATAAATGATTCAATCCGGTAGTGATTGTTGTTTTGGCTTGGGCGTCTTGCAACAATTGACCTAAAAATGGATAGGGCAACAAAACAAAAAACAAGAATAAAATCCGAGGCATCCACATAAAATTGAATTGCAAAAATAGGTAAGCCCTGTGGTTTTTGGGTCTAATTTTTTACATTTGTTTAATTCTTTTTTTCACTCGCCTTTCATGATTTCATATCAAACATTTACGTTGGCCAACGGCCTCCAAGTTATCGTTCACGAAGATCCTAGTACAACCCTGGCTGTCATGGATGTGATTTATGATGTGGGGTCGCGGGATGAGGATCCTGAAAGGACGGGTTTTGCACATCTATTTGAACATTTGATGTTTGGGGGGTCGGCAAATATTCCGAATTACGATGCGCCATTGCAACAAGTTGGCGGCGAAAACAATGCCTTTACTACCCCGGATTTAACGAATTATTATATCTCAGTTCCTTATCAAAATATCGAAACGGCATTCTGGTTGGAATCAGATCGGATGATGCAATTAGCTTTTAATCCGCAGTCTTTGGAAGTCCAACGAAAAGTGGTCATCGAAGAATTCAAACAGCGCTATTTAAATCAGCCTTATGGTGATGTGTGGTTGAAATTTCGCCCTTTGATATACGAAAAACACCCCTATCGTTGGCCGACTATCGGTGCTGAAATCAAGCACATCGAGGAGGCGCAGATGGAAGATGTCAAAGCATTTTTTAATCGCTATTATGTTCCGAGCAATGCCATTTTAGTGGTGGCCGGAAAAGTGACGCTTGATCAGGTGAAAGTCTTATCAGAAAAATGGTTCGCACTGATTCCGGGCGGGGAAAAGCCGCAGCGGAAATTACCTCTTGAGCCGGTTCAATTAGTCGATCGACGCATGGAAATCGAGGCTCAAGTTCCTTCGAATCGCATTTATAAGGCCTATCCTGTGGTGGGTAGGTATGCGGATGGATATCATGCGGTAGATATGCTGTCTGATTTAATGGGTCGAAATGAGTCATCCTTTTTATATGAAAAATTAGTTCAAAATGAACGCATATTTGATTCGATTTCGGCATCACAAACGGGTTCGACGGATCCGGGTTTGTTGATTATTTCGGGCCAAGTGGCAGATAGCATTTCGCTGCAGGAGGCGGAAAAGGCCTTGGATGAGGCGATTGCGCAATTTGTAGCCTTTGAATTTACGGAGGAAGATTTGCAACGAGTAAAAAATCAGGGAGAGGCGAGTTTGGTTTTTGGGGAGGTGGAAGTGTTGAATCGGGCCATGAATTTAGCCATGGCGGCGAATGCGGGGCAGGTGAATTATGTGAATGAGGAGGCGGATAAAATTGCAGAGGTGACGATGGAGGAAGTGAATTTTTGGTCGAAGAAAATTTTTGTTGAGGGAAAATCAAATACCTTGTTGTATAAAAAATGCTAACATGAAAATACGGGTAGGTCAAGGATACGATGTGCATCAATGGGTTTTAGGTCGTCCCTGTATCTTGGGGGGGATTGAGATTCCGTCGGACAAAGGTCCTTTGGGCCATTCGGATGCGGATGTGGTGTGTCATGTGCTTTGCGAAGCTTTATTGGGTGCCGCGAACATGCGCAATATTGGCTATCATTTTTCGGATAAGGATCCGCAGTGGAAGGGTGTGGCGAGTACGAAATTAGTAGCTCGGGTGATGGAGATGCTGCGCGAGGCGGGTTGGGAATTAGGGAATGCGGATGTGACGATCGTTTTAGATCAGCCCAAATTAAATGCCCATATTCTGGCCATGAAAGAAAATTTAGCTCAGGTGATGGGGGTCGAAGTGGATCAAATCTCGATTAAAGCGACGACATCGGAGGGGATGGGTTTTGTGGGAAGGGGCGAAGGAATTTCGGCGATGGCCGTGGCCTTAATTCAAAATAATTCATGAAACCGGTAGCGATCGATTTGGAAAAAGAGCGTATCGAGATCTTAAAAAGATATCGAAAGCTTTTGCATGCGGCCAAACCTTACCTGAAGGATGATGATGCCAAACAAATCAAAAAGGCGTTTTTATTGTCAGCGGAGGCCCATAAGGACATGCGTCGCAAATCGGGTGAACCTTATATTTACCATCCATTGGCGGTGGCCCAGATTTGTGTAGAGGAGATTGGTTTGGGCCCAACGTCGATTATTTCGGCCTTGATGCACGATGTGGTGGAGGATACGAACACGACCTTGTTGGATATTGAAAAGGAATTTGGCCCTAAAATTACGTCGATCATTGATGGATTAACGAAGATTGCGGGCACTTTTGATTATGGTACATCGCAACAGGCGGAGAATTTCCGAAAGATGTTGTTGACCTTATCGGATGACATTCGGGTGATATTGATCAAATTGGCTGATCGCTTGCATAATATGCGGACCTTGAGTTCGATGGCCAAGGAGAAGCAATTGAAGATCGCTTCGGAGACGATTTATTTATATGCGCCCTTGGCCCATCGTTTGGGATTGAATGCGATTAAATCGGAGTTGGAGGATTTGGGATTGAAGTATACGGAGCCGGAGTCTTATCGGGAGATTGCGCATAAATTGATGGAGAACAAGCGCAATCGGGAGAGTTTTGTGGAGCATTTTATAAAGCCGATTAAGAAATCCTTGGATGAGCGCGGATTGGCATATACGATAAAGGGAAGGCCAAAATCGATTTATTCGATTTATAATAAGTTGAAGAAAGGTAACACGGACTTCGAAAAAATCTATGATTTATTTGCGGTGAGGGTGGTGTTGGATGTGCCATTGGAGCGTGAGAAATCGGATTGTTGGGAAGTTTATAGTATTGTCACAGATCATTATCGGCCGAATCCGAGTCGCTTGAAGGATTGGGTGTCTACGCCTAAGTCGAATGGATATGAATCTTTGCACACGACGGTGATGAGTTTGCCGTATGGGAGTGATAAGGAAGGTCGCTGGGTGGAGGTTCAAATTCGGACCACGCGCATGGATGAGATAGCGGAGAAGGGGGTTGCGGCGCATTTTAAATATAAGGGAACGGATACACGAACGAATCAGGCATTTGAGTCTTGGTTATCTCAGGTTCGGGAGGCCTTGGAGTCGAATGACAAAACGCAATCGGCCGTCGAATTAGTGGATGACATTAAAAATTCCTTATATCATGAGGAGGTTTTTGTGTTTACGCCCAAGGGGAAATTGATTGTGTTGCAGTCGGGTTCAACGGCCTTGGATTTTGCTTTTGAGATTCACTCGGAGGTGGGTGCGAAATGTATTGGAGCGAAAGTGGGGGGTAAATTGGTGCCCTTGTCGCATAAATTAGCGAATGGGGATCAGATTGAGATTTTGACATCTTCGAAGCAAAAACCCTCGGAGGATTGGTTGCGCATCGTGTTTACGACGAAGGCGAAGGCGCGGATCAAGGATTTTATTAAGGAAGAGAATAAATCGCATTTGATTAAGGGGCGGGATATGATTGAGGCGCGATTGAAGCATTTGGGATATCCGACGTTGACCTTAGAATTAACGAATCAATTGCGGGCCTATTTCAATGCGAAGGATGCGAATGATTTGTTTTATCGTTTTGGGAAGGTATATATTCCGATAGAGCAATTGAAGCATTGGAAATCCGACCGGGAGCAGCATGAGCGGAAGCAGGCGGAGAAGTCGATTCAGTCGCCGATTGTGGATAGTAAATCTTTCCGGAAGGAGATGCAGCAGTATCACAAGGATCGGAAGGAGTCGGATATTTTGTTGATTGGGGAGGATATGGACAAGGTGGATTATACCTTGGCGAAATGTTGTAATCCGATTTCGGGGGATGAGGTGTTTGGTTTTGTGACGATTAATGAGGGGATTAAGATACATCGGACGGGCTGTCCGAACTCGCCGGAATTATTGTCGAGGCATGGGGATCGGGTGATTAAGGCGCAATGGACGAGTCAGATTGCGATGTCTTTTATTGTGGAATTGGTGATTCGGGGGATTGATCGGGTAGGTTTGGTGAATGATGTTACGCGGGTGATTTCGGATGAGTTAAAGGTTAATATTACGGCCTTAACGATTGGGGTGAAGGATGGTTTATTTGAGGGAAAGATTTCGTTGATGATTCAGGATACGGTTCATTTGGAATCTTTGGTGGTAGAGCTGGAGCAAGTGACGGGTGTAATTGAGGTGGCTAGGGAGGAAATTTAGCATTTTTCAGTTTTTATAGCTTATTTTACTTCGTTTTTTTCGATAGATGTCGGTAGCAATAGAGAAGTTTGATTCAGTAAAAAAGATTTTCACAGCTTATTTGGAAAATAAAGGCTTGCGAAAGACTCCGGAGCGTTTTGCGATCTTAGAGGAGATCTATCTGCGGGATGATCATTTTGATGTGGAGGAGTTGTACATCTCGATGAAAAATAAGAAATATCAGGTGTCTCGTGCGACGGTGTATAATACCTTGGATGTGTTAGTGGAATGTGATTTGGTGGTAAAACATCAGTTTGGGAGGAATCAAGCGCAGTTTGAGAAGTCCTATGGTCGTCGGCAGCATGATCATTTAATTTGTACGGACTGTCACAAAGTGACCGAATTTTGTGATCCGCGGGTGCAGACGATTCAGAGTTTAGTGGGGGAAATGTTGCAGTTTAATGTGATGCATCATTCCTTGATATTTTATGGATCGTGTACGAAGAAAAATTGTGAGTCACGGGAACAATACTTGGCTCAAAATCAGGAATAATTTACGTTTAAAAATTTTATTATGGCAGTTGATGTATTATTAGGCTTACAATGGGGCGATGAAGGCAAAGGGAAAATTGTGGATGTGTTAGCTCCTCGTTACCAAGTGGTGGCGCGTTTTCAAGGTGGACCGAATGCCGGCCATACGCTTGAATTTGACGGTTTTAAGCATGTGTTGCATCAAATTCCTTCGGGAATTTTTCGCCAAGAGGTTCAAAATATCATTGGAAATGGGGTGGTATTAGATCCGATTATTTTCAAAAAAGAGATTGAGGGATTAGCGCATTTTAATTTGGATTTGCGGAAGAATTTAGAGATTTCAAAAAAGGCATCGATTATTTTGCCGACGCACCGATTGCTCGATGCGGCTTATGAAAAAGCCAAAGGCGATGCGAAGATTGGGTCAACTTTAAAGGGAATTGGGCCAACGTATACGGATAAAATTTCGCGTCAAGGATTGCGCGTAGGGGACATGATTTCCCCTTCATTTCCTGAAAAATATCAGGCATTAGTGGATCGTCATAAGGCGATTTTGGATGTCTATAAATTTGAATATGATGTAGCGGCGGCGGAAAAAGACTTTTTCGAGGCGGTGGAGTTTATGAAAGAATTTCATTTGGTAGATTCTGAGTATTCGGTGAATCATGCGATCAATGCAGGAAAAACGATTTTGGCGGAGGGAGCGCAAGGTTCGCTTTTGGACGTCGACTTTGGTTCTTATCCTTTTGTGACTTCCTCGAATACGATTACAGCCGGAGCTTGTACGGGTTTAGGTGTGGCGCCAAAGAACATTGGCGAGGTGTATGGAATTTTTAAGGCCTATGCGACTCGGGTGGGTTCAGGGCCATTCCCGACGGAATTGGAGGATGAGGTAGGTGAGCGGATGCGTCAAGAGGGTCGTGAGTTTGGTTCGACGACGGGTCGGCCACGTCGCTGCGGATGGATAGATTTACCAGCTTTGAAATATGCGATGATGATTAATGGGGTTACTCAGTTGATCATGATGAAGGCGGATGTTTTGAATATTTTTGAACAAATTTTAGTGTGCACGGCCTATGAATTGCCGGATGGAAAGGTGACGGATCAGATTCCGTTTGAGATTACAGATATCAAAGTGAAACCGATTTATGAGACTTTGAAAGGTTGGCATTGTTCGTTGGAAGGCATGCGTCATTTTGAGGAATTGCCGGCTGAATTGTCGGCATACATTCAGTTTTTGGAGAAGCATTTGAATTTGCCGATTAACTTTATTTCAACGGGTCCAGATCGGGAGGCATGTGTGCTTCGGGGTTTGTTGGCCAACTAATGTATGTCCACCGATTCCATTCATTTAGCGGATTTATATAAACACGATGAGATTTATTGGGTCCCAGCAGATAGGCTTTCGGCGGTTTCCTCTGACGTAGTTTCTGTGGTCGAATCTGCGGAGGCAAAGGCTGAAAAATTGATGGAGGTTTCCGAGCTAGTTTTGACGCCAGAAAAAAATCAAGTAGTTTCAAGTGTCAGTAAGGAGTCTGTGAAAACAGGCCATGCAGCGGATTCTTTTGAATCTTCCCCGACATTGGATGCGGAGGCGAATCAAAAGCCTGCGATTCCTGAGACGACCTGGTTGGTGGTCGGTGATTTATCGGGTGCTGAACGTGCGCGTTTACAAATGATTTTTTCGGCGCCACCGATGTTGCTAAGAGAGCAGGATTGGGCTGTTTATGTGCCCGTTGGCGATGAGCCCGCCTTGTCTGAATTCATTGCTCAGGCGAAAAATAAGAAATTTATATTTTTAGGTCAACAACCTGCCCTCTGGCAGTCGGAGTTTCCGGTCACGGAAATTGTCCAACATACTGATAAATTAATCTATTTTTTCCCGCGTTTGTTGTCTACGCTGACCGATGCCGAAAAATCCTTAAAACTGGTTTTTTGGAACGCAATAAAGGAAATGAAATAACGTTTTTTCCGCGCTACCTTTGGCAAAGCTTGAAGCTTTGCCAAAGTTAAGCCAAAAACGAAAGAGAAGCCAAAGGACTCACATCCTGCCCACAAAATTCTCCCGCTTCTGCTTTGAAATGAGCGGCCATCGCAATCATCCCAGCATTATCTGTACAATACGAAAAGGCAGGAATAAAGACCTCCCAACCTTGTTTCGCACCCAATTCCTGAATCCTCGTCCGTAAACCTGAATTCGCGGAAACACCGCCCGCAATGGCGATTTGTTTACAGCTGGTTTGGACCATAGCCTTTTTAACCTTGCGTAATAAAATTTCAACGAGCGTTTTTTGTACCGAAGCACAAATATCTGTCTTATTTTCCTCGATAAAATTCGGATTCATCGCCACCTGTTTTTGTAGAAAATACAAAATCGATGTCTTGATTCCAGAAAATGAAAAATTCAAACCCGGCATTTCACCCATCGGAAAAGGAAAGCGATCCGGGTTACCCTCTTTGGCTAATTTATCAATCAGCGGACCGCCCGGATAAGGCAATCCAATCAGCTTCGCCGTTTTATCAAAGGCCTCACCCACCGCATCATCCATCGTTTCTCCAATGATTTCCATGTCCAAAGCACTTTTCACCCAGACCAATTGCGTATGGCCCCCACTCACCGTCAAACATAAAAAAGGAAACAGCGGCCGTGGCTCCTCGATGAAATGCGCCAACACATGCGCCTGCATGTGATTAACGTCGATTAATGGTATTTTTAAACTGAGCGCCAGCGCTTTGGCAAAAGAAGTTCCAATCATCAGCGCGCCCAACAAACCCGGACCCCGCGTGAACGCAATGGCATTCAAGTCATTTTTGTTTATATTTGCTTTTTGCAGCGCTTCTTGAACTACAGGAATGATGGATTTTTGATGAGCCCTGCTGGCTAATTCCGGAACGACACCGCCCCACTCCGTATGTATGAGCTGGGTAGAAATGACGTTCGAACGAAGTTCTCCGTGGACCATGACGGCCGCCGAGGTTTCGTCACAAGAAGATTCAATAGCCAGTAGGATCATGTCAAAAATTATTTGCAAAAATAAGGCAAATTAAACCGATTTCGGTTTTTTTCTTAAAAAGAAAAAATGGTAAAATACCTAAAAATCTTCGCCAAATCGATCCTGTATGGATTAGTGGGAATATTTTTGCTGATTTTTACCTTCATTTTACTCCTGCGCGCCCCGAGTAATCAGACCCTTCTCGCCCAATATTTTTCACCCAAAATCGAAAAAGCCATCGGGTATCCTTTGACCCTCAAAGGAATCCAAATCAAGTTTTTCGACGAAGTCAGCTTCTGGGGACTCCGTGTGAAAGACCCCTGGGGCAAGGACATGATCTACATCGAAAGGCTAGACATCAATTTTAACCTCAGCGATTTATTCCTACAAGGCGCCAAGCCCACCATGGAATACGCCCGATTACTGCGGCCTCGCGTTCATTTGATTCTCGAGAAAAGATCGGGAAAGATCAACATGAATGAGTTTATCGATCGACTCGTCCGTTGGCTAAGTTCTAAAAACCCATCTAAATCAAACGAATCATCTCTATTTAAAATCCAAGGTGCCGAAGTCGTAGACGGCATATTTTTATTGGACGATGAACAAGAAAAAAACCTTTCTTCCTCCACGCATTTCGATATTTCCCACTTTGCATTGATTAAAATTAACGCCAAAGTCAACGATTTTTACGTCAAAGGTGACACCATCGGACTTCAAACCATCGGCCTCCAAACCATCGATCCAGCCAGCGGATTTCAGGTGAAAAAATTGGATACGCATTTCATGATTTGTGATAAACAAATGCGTTTTGACCAATTGGACCTACGTTTCAACGACTCCTTTTTAAAAGATCAAGTCGTCATGAATTATCGAAATTTGGATGATTTAACCCATTGGATTCCCAAGGTGCGCATGGTCGCGAACCTGAAAAAAAGTCAAATGAAAGGCGAAGACGTCAGCCGCTTCATCGAAGCCATGTCCCCCTACAAAGGAATGTATCGCCTGAACGGAAATTTGGATGGAACAGTGACCAATTTAAACTTGAAGAATTTCGAAATAGCTTTTGGCCAAAATTCCGTCTTGCGAGGCAATTTCACCTTCAAAGGCCTCCCGAATATCGATGAAACTCAAATGGATTTTGACATGAAAAAATCCTTGTTTGTCCCAAAAGACCTTGCCGTTTTCATCAGCCCATCTGCCATTAGCAAAATGGAAATTTTAGGTCCTGTGGCCTTTGATGGTAATTTTCATGGGACGAATCAGCGCTTTAAAACGATGGGCCAATTAAATACCGGTCTTGGCTATATGGAAGGGGATGTGCAAATGGACCTCAAAGATTCCTTGGCGCTTTCAGCCTATCATGGAGAGGTTAAATTACGAAAATTCAAACTTGGCAAACTCCTCGATTTGGTAGATTATTTGGGCAATATCGATTTAGAAGGCAAAATTAAAGGCCACGGATTTTCAAAAAAATCAGCCCAGGTCGACTTTGATGGCAAGGTCTCCGAAATTCATTTTAATTCCTATGACTACAAGCGAGTTGTTTTCAAAGGCACCTTTCAAAGACAACTATTTAAAGGGGCCGTCTCCGTCCTAGACTCCAATTTAATCGCCTCCATGGAAGGCGAAATTAACTTACAACCTGAAAAAGCTCTTTATCTTTTGGACGGTAAAATCGAACATGCCCATCTTGGAAAACTCCATTTGATGAAAGAAGATATTCAGGTTAGAACAGGTTTTGAATTAGACCTTCGCTTTACGACCTTGGACGATCTTTTAGGAAGAGCCATTTTTACCGACTTAAATATAAAAAAACCGGGCATGGAAGATTTACCGATCGGTTTGCTCTCCTTTTCTTCCAATAAAAACTTCAATGGAGATCGCCATTACCAAGTAAATTCCGATCTTATTTCCGTCGATGTAAAAGGGAATTTCGTTCCCATGAGCATGCAAAACGACCTTAAACAAGTATGGAACGAATATGCTTTGTTTTTCCAAAAACCTGAAAACGAACGCCAGAAATATTATGCCGCTCGAAGTTATGACACCGAGCGAAAATATCAAGCCGATTTCACCATCATCTGTCATCAAGCAGCCCCTATTTTAAGTCGTTTTTACCCTTCTCTCGGCCTAGGGAAAAATACCGTTTTTTCAGGAAATATCACGAAAGGAAGAACCTTTGCCTTGAGTTTGGAGTCGTATCCAGACACCCTGATTTTAGGAGGTTATCAATTCTATCAGTCCGTTTTCTCCTTGCAAAGCTCCAAATTTTTAGGTGGCCCCGAAGTGTCGTCAAGCCTCGTTTTTCAGTCGAGACGCCAACAATTAAATTTCCTCAGCCCGACCGAAAATTTCAAATTAAACGCACTTTGGGATCAAGATAAAATCAATTTTGGCTTAGACTTTAAACAACAAGGGGAAGATAATCTAGCCCATTTTGGGGGTAATTGGAAATTCGAAAAAGACGGATTATCCCTTCGATTTAAGGATTCTTACATGAAGATTTTGGGGCAGGATTGGGCGATTGACCCGGAAAATAAAATCACGATCAAAGGCCCCGAATGGAAGGCGGAACAGGTGTTAATCTCCAATAAAAAACAATCCATTTCGCTCCAAGGAAGCCTGTCCATGGACTCCACGGAAACCTTGAAATTACGAGCGAACAAGTTCCAATTGGCCACCCTCGGGCCCCTTTTCGCCATCAAAGCCTTTGGTGAATTAAACGCGGAAGTGAGTATTCAGAACTGGTATCAAAATACCCGTTTGGATACGTGGCTAATCATCGACTCGTTACGGCTGAATAAATTTTATATGGGTAATTTCCAAGGCGTGGGGACCTATTTGGCGCAATCCCAATTGATGGATTTGAACTACCATTTAAATCGATTTGGCGAATCTGTCATGACGATCAGTGGCGCTTACAAACCCTATGCGGAAAGTAATAAGCTGAATATCAAAGCGGAATTAAATAATACAAATCTCGGAATTCTAGAGCCTTTCACGGAAGGTGTCTTTTCTGGTTTATCGGGCGATGCCTCCGGGGAATTGCGGATCAGTGGGTCTTTGGACGATCCGAATCTGCAAGGGCGTATTGTGGTTCAAAAAGCTAAGGTCAATTTTGACTATCTTAATACAGCAATCAATGTGACTGATACGGTGGTATTTAAGGGCCGACAAATCATTGGAAAAAATTGGACTCTAAAAGACAATGATGGAAACGTGGCTAAATTAAATGGAAAGGTGAATTTCCCGAAAGGAAAGCCATTTGAGATGTCTTTATCGGCCGATCTAACTCGCTATAAAATCCTAAATACACAACGGAGTCCCTCATCTTTTTATTTCGGGACGGGGATAGCTAGTGGCCTGTTTCAATTAGATGGAACCTTACAAGATTTGCGGATTTCAGGTAACTTAAAAAGCGAGCGCGGAACTAAATTGTATATTCCTTTAGACCGGGAATTTGCATCCTCCGATGAACAAGATTATGAGTTTTTAAGTGAAAGTTTAAAGGCAGTTTCAGAAGAAAAATTAGCCCAAAAACCCGCATCGAGCGACTTGCCTATCAGCCTTGACCTCAACCTAAATTTCACGCCGGATGCCTATGGCGAGGTACAATTTGATAGTAAAAAAGGGGATATTATGCGTATTTATGGTTCCGGTGGGATTAAAATGACCCTAGATAAAAAGGGTGATTTTAAGATGAATGGCGATTATGCCATCGACCAAGGGGATTATACGTTCACCCTGCAGAACTTGATTAATAAGAAATTTGCGATTCAACGCGGTTCGAAAATCTCCTGGAAAGGAGATCCTTTAGACGCGAATGTCGATATCAAAGCAGTTTATACCCAATACGCGTCTTTATTCCCAATTTTACTGGATACGACCAATAAGGGGAATTTGCCTGAATTCAAACGCCGCTATCCAGTGGACGTCACCATTAACCTACAAAATCGCCTGCTTTCACCGAATGTGTCTTTTGACATCGGTATCCGAGATTATCCCAAAGACATGACCCTAAACGGCGCAGTGACGGCCTTTACGAATCGGATTAAGACGGATGAGCAGGAGCTGACCCGACAAGTTAGTAACGTCTTACTATTCGGACAGCTCGTTTCTCCATTCGGAGGAAGTGGTATCGCCTTGGGAAATTTGGTGGGAAATTTTACGGAGATGCTATCGAATCAATTGAGCAATTTGGCTTCGCAGATCAACAAAGATTTGAATATCGACGTGTATTTAGGTGGTGGGACCTTGAACCAAGATATCTTAACGAATTTGCAATTGCGGGCTTCGTACAACGTAAATAATCGATTACGTATTTCTCGAAGTGGCGGATTTACCGATGCACGAAATCAGACGAGCCCACAGATTTTATTGGGCGACTGGGCACTGGAATGGTTTGTGAAAAAAGATGGAAGTTTACGTGCGAAGACCTATAACCGGAATGTTCAAACGACACTTTTAGGCTCCTTGAACTCTTACCAAATCAATCAGACGTTTGGGGCGAGCCTTGTGTTCAATAAGAGCTTTAATTCCTTCTGGGGAAGCAAATAAAAAAAGCCGCTGGTGGGCGGCTCTCTTTATTCAGATTAAATCCGATTACTTTACTTCGAAACCTCCTGTTCCGATCGCATAGCCTTCTGAATACAATTCAATTGTATATTTTCCTGGCTTATAAGCCACTCCTCCGCGCATATACAAAAAGCTAACTTCTTGGTTGTTATTTGAATATGTCACTGTTTGCTTCGCAGTAAAAGGAATTTCTTTTCCGCCTTGGGTGATTTTTCCAGATCCATTCGCATCGTCAGCTAAGGTTGCACCTTCCGCATCTAATACGCGCACGTAAACGATTTTATTCTCCAATTTCGTGATTGGGTTGGTGGCTAATGTAAATACGATCTTTAATTTATCGATACGCTTTCCATTCAAGCGAGCAGCATCGTTTTCTTTGCCTTTGGCATTAACCGCTAGCACACGAATGTTTTGTGCTTTTAAAGCGGAAGCAATGCTTACTTTACGAGCTAATTCTTTGTTTTGAGCAGCTACATCCGAAAGCGTATCCGCCAAGTTTTTATTTTGAGTCTTTAGGCCCGTATTTTCCGTGTTCAGCGTTTGATTCTGTGTAGTTAATACTTGGTTATTCTCTGTCAAAACGCCATTTTGCTTTTTCAATTCAGCGATATCAGCATCTTTTTGAACCAAGAAACCGTCGTATTCCTTGATTTTTGCCTCATACGATTCGATGGTCGCATGGTTTGATTTTCTCAAAGAAGCCTTGTCTTGCTCTAATTGCACTTTTAATGCTTCTAAATCAGCCACCTGGCCACCTAAAGCTTTGATTTCGGCGATTTTACTGTCCAATTGCGTGGAGATGGAATCTAATTTAGTGCGGGTATTGGATAATTCAGTTGCTTTTTGTTCAATCGAAACGGCTTGTTCTTTATTTAATTGCGTTGATCTAAAATACAAGACGCCTAACACGGCTGATAAAACAGCTAGGACAATCAGGGCTACTTTGGAGGTGTTGTTATTGGATTCCATTATTGATTATTTAGGGTTTAATTATTTAGCGCCAAAATTACAATAAATAAATTGAAATAGTCCATTTAAAGCACATTTTAGTTAATTTGCGAGACAAAACGAATCATTATGCCTACGTATGACTTTATCGTCATCGGTTCTGGGATTGCAGGTTTATCCTACACGGCTAAATTAGCCACTTATTTTGAGGCGCAAAATCAAGCGGTCAAGATTGCCGTAATCACCAAAACAGTTGCGGAAGAAACAAATACCAAATACGCTCAAGGCGGAATCGCCGTGGTTTGGGACGAGGAAGATTCTTTTGAAAAGCATATCCAAGATACACTCGTGGCCGGTGATTTTTTAAGTGATCCAGCTGTGGTGGAATTGGTCGTGCGCGAGGCGCCGGATCGCTTGAAGGAATTGATAGACTATGGGACGGATTTTGATCGTCGGGCCGATGGCAGCTTTGATCTCGTCAAAGAAGGCGGACATTCCGATAAACGCATTTTGCATTACAAGGATTCCACAGGAAATGAAATCGAACGGGCCTTAGTAGCCAAAGTGAAATCCTTCGCTTCCGTCGATTTTTTCACGCATTATTTTGCGGTGGATTTAATAACCCAACATCATTTGGGCGAAAAGGTCACCAAAGACACCCCGAATAAAAAATGTTTTGGGGCCTATGTCCTCAATTTAAAGACCCAAAAGGTAGAGACTTTTTTGGGGAAAACGACTTTGCTGGCCACCGGTGGGATTGGCCAGGTGTACCAGTCAACGACCAATCCGAAAATCGCCACCGGCGACGGAATCGCGATGGCATATCGGGCCAAAGGTTTCGTGCAAGGCATGGAATTCATCCAATTCCATCCGACAGCTTTGTACAATCCAGGTAAAAAACCAAGTTTCTTGATTTCCGAGGCCGTACGCGGACATGGGGGAATTTTGAAGGACCAAGATGGGTCTACCTTCATGGAAAAATACGATGCCCGCTTGTCCTTAGCGCCACGGGATATTGTAGCAAGGGCGATCGACTCTGAAATGAAAAGACAAGGAACCGATCACGTGTTTTTAGATACTCGACATATTCCAAAGGAGGAAATCTTACAGCATTTCCCCATGATTTATGCGCATTGTCTCAAAGAATTAGGGATCGATATGTCGGAGGAAATGATTCCCGTGGTACCGGCCCAGCATTATTTATGTGGGGGAATCATCGTGGATGAATTTAGTCGGACAAATATCCAACATTTATATGCCGCCGGCGAATGTTCATATACGGGTTTGCATGGCGCGAACCGCTTGGCCTCGAATAGTTTGTTGGAAGCCATTGTCTATGCACATCGGGCTTTTGAAAAATCAATAGAAGAATTTGGGACGCAGGGGACGCCTTCAAATATACCGGATTGGAATGATGAGGGGACTCGAAATCCGGAGGAACTGGTCTTGGTGACTGAGATGGCGAAGGAGTTGGAATCCATCATGTCGAACTACGTGGGCATTGTTCGGACGGACCGCCGTTTGAAAAGGGCCTACGATCGTTTGGAATTAATTTACATCGAACACGAAGAATTGTATAAACAGTCAAAAATCACGGTGCCACTTTGTGAGCTGCGTAACATGATTAATGTGGCGTATTTGATAATCAAACATGCCCGCGCCCAACGAGAAAACAAGGGTTTACATTATAACCTAGATTTGATTTCATAGGCGATGTAATTTCAAATCTAAAGTCCTTCATATGACCCATATTTGAATTCCTGGGTCCCATGCATTCAAGGGGTTCTAAATCTGATTTTTCAAGTAGGAAACGATCACTTCTAGGCCTCTTTCGAAATGGTGATTGTTTGGAATTACGATATCACAACTCCGTTTATGAGGCCGAATAAATTCCTCGTAAGTTGGCCTTACATGGTATTTCCATCGGTACATCACGTCCTGGAGGTCGTATCCGCGTTCTTCGTTGTCCCGTTTGATCCGACGTTTTAATTTGATTTTATCTTGCGCGTCAATGAAAATTTTCAAATCCAATAATTTCGCCACTTCAGGGAAATGAAAGACAAAAATCCCTTCGACCACCAGGATTTTCCGAGGGTGGAAATGCAACATAGCTGGAATTTTTTCAGCGTTATTGAAGGTATATTCTTCCCGGCTAACGATATTTCCAGCTCTTAGTTTTTCGACATCTGCCGCGAAGGACTTATCGTCAATCGCGCCCGGCAAATCATAGTTTTCGATTCCATTGTGGTCCTTGGTTTGCTGGTTTTTGGGCCGGTAATAATTGTCTTGTGAAAGGAGACAAATGTCATCTTGCGCAAATTGCTCGAGCAATCGATTTAAAAATAAGGTTTTACCAGAGGCGCTACCACCCGTGATTCCAATGATAAAGGGACGCTCAATACGAGAAGACATGTAAATCAATTAAGCTACAAAGGTGCTAAATGGCTTTCATTTTTCAAATGTTAGGTAACAGGCTTTTTCGTCTTTTTTTGTTTTAGCCCTAAAAATAAAGCCCGCATTTTCCATTAAGTCAATCAAATCACGCTCAAAAAACAAAGCTTTTCCGCAGTCTTGATGTACTTGATTTTCCTTAGTCGCTAGTTCTTCTTCAATGAGAATTTTTCCTCCTTTTTTACCTATGCGATACATTTCTTGAGCCACATCTGCTTGATGGTCAAATTCATGAAAGCTATTAAAGAGCAATATCACATCGGCTTCCTGATCTTGTAAAGAAGTTTTTTCGGCTGATTCCAGGCGAATTTCGGCGGAGGTGGACAGGGTTTTTTGATGTATTTTTTGGAAATAATCCAGCGTTTCTTGTAGGTCCATAGAGTTTAAAACAGCCGAATTTGAGTCGATGAGAATTAGGTGTTTGGCGGGTTTTTGGTGCATCAATTGGACTTCCCACCAGCCTGCGCCGCATCCTAATGAAATGAGCGTGGCGTTTGCATCGTATCCCACAAGTTCAACTAATTCTTTCATGAACCGGCAAATTATGGATAATTCGGGAAGCGTGCTATATTTGGGGCTATTAATCAAAAGATATGGCAAATTTTATAGCTTCGACGGCCTCTGTGATGGGACGCGTAATAATCGGGAAGGACGTTTCGATCTGGTATGGTGCGGTCATTCGGGCGGATGTGGAAGAGATTCATTTGGGGGATGCATGTAATATTCAAGATAATGTGGTGTTGCATGCAGATGAGGGGGACAAAACGATCATAGGCCCGCGGGTGACCGTGGGTCATTCGGCAATTGTGCATGGGGCGGAAGTGGGGGAAGGTTCTTTGATTGGGATGCATGCGACGATTTTGAACCGAGCTAAAATTGGTAAATATTGTTTGATTGGTGCACATGCTCTGGTGACAGAAGGAATGCAGATTCCTGATTATTCCATGGTTTTAGGCATGCCGGCTAAGGTGGTAAAAACCTTGAATGAGGAGCAAATTGAGCGCTTGAAACAAGGCGCAGATCATTATGTGGAGATGGGGGCAAGGCATTTGTCGGGCGAATTTCCCTTGATTCAGTAAGATGCTGCAACTTATTTTAATTCGCCATGCGCATGCAGGTCCTTATACCTTGCCGGATGAGGCGCGGGGGGTGTCGGTACGGGGGTATCAAGAATTGGAAATCTTAAGGAAATATCTAGTTCAAAAGGCTTTTCCTGAGGGTCTTTGGTTAGTTTCTGGGGCAGTTCGGACGAGGGAGACGGCGGCGTATTTGTTGGAAAAAATCCCAGCGAAACATGTTCTCATTAACCAGGATTGGTACCATGCTACGGGACAGGTGTATGTGGAAAAAATTCGTAGACAAGAGGAGCCTGTATTGATCTTAGTGGCACATAATCCGAGTATTTCTTTTGTTGCGAGTCATTTTTTAGGAGAAAGCCTTCAGATGGATACGGCTTCTTGTGTACATTTGTATTGGCCAAAGGCCACCTCCTGGCATGAAGTCTTAGGAGGTTCCGCATGTTTACTGCCTTAGTTTGATTGCTATGAACAAAAACCGAATGATTTTTCGTTGGATTTTAATCCTTTTCACTTTGCTGATGGTGCTATTGGCGATTGATATGGCGCGTAATACGACCGCTCCTTGGAACAAGAAAAAGCAACAGGCGAAATAGCAATTAGTTCAGATAGCCGGACATTTCCCTAAAAACAATTTACATTACCGACTCGATGTGCTTCAAATGGTGTGTACAATGCCAAGCATAAATCCCTAACACCCGGTCTAAGCGATAGGTAATGCCCCGCTCTGGGTGAAAATAGGTTTTCGACCAATCCGATTCTTGCATCGTTTTCATCAAATAAACCCAACGAAGGTGCACGTATTTGACCCCTTCTACAGACCACTCAATCGGTGCGCCATCGCCATCAGGCATGTGTGCCCAATCGTTTTCAGAATAGGGTTTAATACTCGGATTTTCCTCGGTCAAAGCCATTTTGAAGCGTAAATAACTATTCATGTGGCTATCGAACATGTGGTGAACGACTTGTCGGGCGGACCAGCCCCCCGGCCGATAGGCCTTTGACATATTTTCAGCTGAGGCGCCTTTGACTAAATCGGCTAATTCTTTTGGGAATTGCTCGATCGTTTCGATCCAGGTGGCACGTAGG
>Ga0114958_10000048_pt1 | contig 96716 bp, 80 predicted proteins | sample C_130208_EF_Meta_FD_89577 | JGI IMG/M metagenome (GOLD analysis project Ga0114958, IMG submission 89577) | Freshwater microbial communities from Lake Croche, Canada to study carbon cycling - C_130208_EF_MetaG | ecosystem: Environmental > Aquatic > Freshwater > Lake | place: Lake Croche, Canada...
ACATGCGCGAATGATCGTTATATACCGAGCCAGGCAGCGCGGCTTTGGTCAGTGTATCGGGCTTGCCCGCCTTAAAGCCACTCACGGTTTCACCGTTCTTGTTTTGATAATGAATCAATCCTTGCTGGCGCAGGATGCGTGGGGACCTCTCCACCACCGAGGTGTTCCACATCAATGACACGCCGGATGCGCCCTCGGATTCATTCAGGCTGAATGGGGTGCTGTCAGGGATGTAGTCGGAGGCCGCTCCCACATCCATGTGATAGGTGACATCGGCAAAAAGATAGCATAGATATTGGTTTGGCTGGAGCGCGACGCTGACCGGGTGGCTCCAATAGAGGTTGTCAATGCGCGTGAGATCATGCGTCGCGATTGCCGGATTGGCGAGCAACGCCGGGGAATCAAAGGTATCGCCACCGACGCCGGAGCCGATGCCGTCCATCGGCAGCGCCACTTCGTAGCTCAGCCTGGCATCACCTGACACCGCTTGGGTGGTGGGATTGCACAACTCGGCGAACAGCTTGAATCGGAACGTCATGATCTTTCGGTCATTGTGATTGGCCATACCGAGATAACCGACCTGTAAGGCAATTTCACTCAACAACGGATAGGCATCCAAGCCCCGGTATTCATTGGATTTGAGTGTCGGTTTTGCATCCGTATCCGCATAATCGATGGCGTTGGCAGCCAGGGTTTTGACATAATCCTCAGGGAAGCCGCCCTTGCGGTGGTCGAAGTCTGGGAGCGCCGCGCGGATCATGGCCGCCATCTCATCGACGGCGGTCCCCGGAGGGAGCGCCAACAGGGCGTTGAGGTTTACACGCGGGGTTCCGGCGAGGCCTGGCTGAATTCCTAACACAAATGGAATCACGGGCCGCTCGCAATAGGGTTGGAGATTGGCAATGAGGTTTTCCTCGGCCGCGCGGGCGGTCGCATCGCTGAGGCGGCCGGTTGTCGTGTCGCGGACCAGCGGCGGGTTGATGCGGGCGGCGGCCAGAATCGATCCGGGCGAGATGAGGATTTGCCGATGATGGATGAGTGTCTCTGCCAGCGCGCCCTGGCTGCTAGAGCTGGCGGCCGGGTCAATGACAAACAGGGCGACCTGGTCGAGAGCCGGCGCGTCGTGCGCTGGCGGTGCTGGGTTCAGGCCCGGGGCCGGAAATGGCCATGCGGCACGGGCGTGGGTTAGATCCGGGCCCGCCAGATTGCCCACCAGCATGGGATCGAGCTTTGCCTGTAAATCCTCCACCCAATAGGCGTAGCGCGCGACCATGCGGCCATGATCGTCATGAACTGGCAGCCACGCGGCGCTAACCTTATCCTGATAGGGTAATGCTGTGAAATCGATGCGCTCATTGGACACGGACCCCAGCAGCGGCTCGAGCACAGGAGCTGAGAGCTGCTCTTGGTCCGGCGGCAGGCTGGCCGTGCTGAGCAGCGGAATGTAGCGGTAGACATACCCGCTGCCAGCGGTCCTGGCGCGAACGAGAAAGAGTTGCGGGGCGGGTTGGCGGCCTTTATCAGGTCGGCGGGCGATTGCCGCTTGCAGCACGATGAAATCATCGTTGGCAGTCTCCTCATTGAGGATGGCGCGGAGTTCCTCCAAACCCGCTCGGGCCGCGAGCTCTGCACGCTGCCGGTCGACAAACGTGCGCGCGGTGCTACGCTCGACGCCAGCGACTAACAAAATTCCCACGGCGAGGATAAACAGGGCACCGGTGACGACAAGGATGGCCGGCAGGGTGAATCCTGCCGCCACGGAATCACGGGATGGATGGGCGCGGGTTCTCATGATTTCCAAAGTGGATCAAGGTATCAAATACTTCGAGGTCCGGATGTCGGGCCGCGGCTGACGGATCACCTAGCAGGTATCCGGATGTGCCCGTGCCGTCCCAATCTACTGAAGCCTTGAGTTGGGCGGCAAGCTCGCGGCGGACCAGCACCAGCCTCACTTCCAATGCCTCCGGGCCGATCTGATCGTTGCTGACCCACGCGATCCACTGGCCCGACGGGTCGTGGGACCGGGGGGTGACATCGAATGCGACCACCCCGAAGGCTACGGGTTCATCTAGCTGGGCGTGCTCGGTGAAGAGTGAGCCCACTGCATCCGCCTCAAGCGCGGTGAATGTGTCCTGGCTATCCCGGCAGCCGCGCATCAGGCAGCGCACGATCTTCCCGCTAAGAGGCAGATCCTTGATATAATAGTTCACCGCGCAAAGGTCACCGATGCAACCGGCCTGGGACTGAACCTGCGCCGACTGGAGACTTAGGAAGCCCAGGTGCGACACCGGCCAGCATCCGGAGGATGGGCCAATCACCCCCTCGCGGTGGAACCGCGCGCTCGATAGATCCGCAGTGAGTTGGGCGATCAAGGCGCGGGCTTCGCGCTCGCTGGCCACATCGCCGCCGATGCGCTCCCAACGGGCACCATACCACCCTAACAACGCGGCCGCGACAAACAGCATAATCGTACCGATTGCCATCGCAAACATCAGTTCAAGTAAAGAAAACCCGGCAGTTCGAAACGGCGAACGAGTCATGGCAGGTGGGTGTAATAATCGATTTGATGGCGTTGCCCGACCGGCGCTGCCGCGGGATATTCCAATGAGATATGAACCCGCAGCAGCGCAGTCATGCCAGGTTTTGGGGGGGGCATCGAGGAGGCCAGGGCCGCGATATAGCGCGCCGTTTGACCGTTCACTTCGGTGGTGCCGTGCGCATAGTGATCCTGGGTCAAGGATCCGATTGGTTGGCCTTCGCGGGAAAACGCGATGGCCCACACCCCGCCGGGTGGTGGAAATGTCTGGCCGACCGCGGTGGACTCCAAATAGTGCGCGCAACCGTCGCGCGATGCCCGGATCTCATTGAGACACGCATCCACCATCCAGACGCTGGTGGTTTCCGCGCGCGCGGCGAGTGCACATTTCCCCGCTTCAGCGAGAGCGCTGCATACCAGCGGGATGGCCATAGCCAACACGCCGATGGCGATCACGGCTTCGATCAAGGAAGCGCCACGCTGAGCGACAGGCTTATCGGTGGGGCGCTTCATCCGTCGATGCGATAGGAGTGAGATGTGACACGACTGATTTTCAAGCAACTGGCAGAAATTCCCGACGGCGTGCCGCGCGGATACGGCGTGGCCTTGCCGCCGCGATAACAGCCTTCGGCGATGCACATGGCCACCGGCATCGAACCTGGCGGATAGTGAAGCCCGCCGCGTGGATTGAAGACCAAGGCATGCACCGTGAGAATCCGCGGGGGGGCGGTGCCACTGGCAATGCTGAGTTTGGGGTGATCCATCGGATTCTCCACGCCAGCCACCTCGCCGCCGAGCAAGGCGATTCCTGAGTCAAAGGTCTGCCACCGCGCCAGCATCTCGCCCTGGAGCGTGTCCGTGGGCGCATCCGGCCAGGTATCTACCGCAAACATGCCCAGGCGACATCGTTCGTTGCCGGTGGGGAGGTCGCCGGGTTCCGCCACGGCCAGCACCACATACGAGCGGGACGTGATGGCGGCGGTGCGTGCCTGATCGATCGCGCCGGCTAACAGATCCAGCGCGGCCTTGCGGGATTGGCAGCCGGTCCCGTGCACCAGGCTGAAGCCGGACACACACAGCATCGCCAGCACTCCCATGACCGCCACCATTTCGATCAGGGAAAACGCAGGCTTGCTGCGGTCGGCGTGCCAGGGATTCGGGGACATCACAAACTCGCAATCTAGTTGGGGGGAAGATGAAAAACCTCGCTGGGGTCGAGTCAGCGCTGGACTCACACAAGATCGGACACGGGGAGCAAGTGCCTATTCAACGGTTGTGTTTTAGCACGCTGGCAAATCATGCAAAAGCAAAAACTGAGGGGGCAGGGCTGGGGACTGGACAAGAGTCGTCAATTCTTCTCTAGCCCCTCAGTTCGCCCGGCGGTGATACGGGTTTCATGCCGGTGGCCAATTCCTAAAACAACAGGCGGGACGCCCGTTTTTATGACAGCCGGGACGGCTATCCTCCTTCGGCCGCGCATCACGGGCCCGCGGGCTTCGGTTGCGGCACCGGTTGCGGCTGGCTGACCCCGCCCAGCAAGCCCTCGAGGATGCCGGTGATTTTGCGGGCTTGCTTGCTGCGGGTCTTGAGGTTGTCCAATTCCTGCTGGACGGCCTGGGGCGCGCCATCGCTGACGATGGAGCGGGTGAACTTGATAACCTTCTCGCCGGTTGCCGGGATGAGATCAAACATCCGCAACCCGGCCGCGGCGACCAACCGGTCCGTTAGATCCTCCTTGGGGTGGTCTAGGGTGCCGGTGATCCGTAGCTCCGCCCACATCAAGCCGCGCGCGCCGGGGGTAAATACGTCCGTCTCCGCGCCAGGAATGCTGGCCAGGGTGCCGGGTGCCAGGCCGAGGTGGAACCTGCCCTCGAGCTCTCTGCCACGGATATCCAGGCTGCCTTCGACGCGCACCAAGCCCTCGCTGGCCAGCACCAGATTGGTTAGAAAGTATTGGCTGTTTTGCCAGCGCCAATCGGCATGGGCCTCGCTGAGTGGCAGGATCCGGAACCGGCGGGTGTCGGCATACGCGGCCAGAGCTTCTAACACCGGCAGCGCGGTGAGAGTCCCGTTGAGCACGGTCAGGTGTCCCCTGGCGACTGGCGCGCCCGCATGATTATCCAGGGTGAAATCCGAACTCAGGTCGCCAACACAGCGTTTTGCCCAATTCTCGCTGAACAGATCGTCGCATTTCACCCCGCTCACCTTTCCTTCGAGGGCGTAACGCCGCGCCGTGGCATCCCACTCGCCCGACGCGCTGAGGTGGCCGTCCTGCCAGGCCGCAGCCTCGAAGTGATTGAGAAAAACCTGGCCATTATGGAAGCGAATTTTAGCCCGGTCGAGGCGGATATCCGGCACCCCGCTACCCGGCAGTCGCAACGTGCCATCGGCGGTTTCCAGCCGATAAGCATGTTTCTGGCCGGCGGGTTCAAGCCGCGCTTTCATAGCGCTCAGCGTCACCAGGCCTGGATTGAGGCGGGCTTGGACCACGACTTCGCGCACATCCGCTCCCTGCAATTCCACTTCACTCGGCAACCAACCCTTGTGCTGGTCTAGCGACGGGGAAACACGCTCCGGTGGTGCTGCCTCCGGTGGAGTGAGCATGGTGCCCTGGTCGCGAGCATCCACGTAAACCTCAATTCGCTGCACCCGCGATCCCTGAATCTCCCACACTCCGCGCCGTAACCCGCCCACTCCCACCTCGGTGTGCAGACCGTCGAGACGCACGGCCTTGACGATTCCGTTGCCGGTGGCCTCGAAGGCGGATGTGTCCACGGCCAGACCATCCCAACGGAACGGCGTGAACTGCCCCTCCACCTGCGCCAGCGCGCTGGCCTTGGCGGACAAAAATTGCCGGAATGCGTCGCTGTAGAGATACCCGCGCACCATCGCATAAAGAACACCCGCCCCTAACACTCCGGCCACAATCACCCCCAGTGCCGCCTTGCCCAGAGAGCTCTGCGCGCCTAGGGTCCCATGTTGTCTCGATCTTCGGCTCATTGCCAATATGCTAGCGAGGACCCGCGCCACTGCAAGCCCGGCGATGGAGTCCTGTCCGCGCGACGGCCACGCGACTCACGCCTGTGCCAGCCATCTCGCCACTGCCTGCGCGGCGCGCTGGTGCGCCCCCAGACCGCCGAGTTGGGTGAAGGTTTCGGCCAGGCGCAGTTGCAAGGCGGCGCGCTTGGCCGGCGATGCCAGGAATTCCTGCAACGCGCGCGCCACGGCCACCGGCTCCGCGTCGGCCTGGATCAATTCCTCAATCACTTCTTGCTGCGCGAGAATATTGACCAATCCGACGAGCTCGATTTTCACAAGCATCTTCGCTAGCAGATAGGTGACGGGCGCCACGCGATAGACCAGGCAATACGGCAGCCCGTAATACGCGGCTTCCAGAGTCGCCGTGCCGCTGGCAATCACCGCGCAGCACGCCCGCTGCATCAGGGAGTGACTGCCGCCCGTGGTGATCGTGATCCATGACTGCGCGCCCGCATGATCTAACAGACCGTGGATTTGCGCGGCGAGTTTGCGCGATGCAGCGGGCACTTCGAAGCGCAAGTCGCCGCGCCATGATTTCAGGCGTTGGGCAGCGGCGATCATGATGGGAAACAAGCGTGCGATTTCGCGTTCCCGGCTGCCAGGAAACAGCCCGACCAGAGATGTGTCGCGCTCGACATTAGCCAGCCGCTGTGCCTCCAGCTCATCCACCAACGGATGTCCCACGAAAGTGGTTTTCAGCCCGGCATTGTGGAAAATCGGCTGTTCAAACGGGAACAGGCACAGCATTTCATCTAACAACCTGACCATTTTTGGAATTCGCCCCTTATTCCACGCCCAGACCTGCGGGCTGATGTAATAGACCACGCGCGTTGCCGGGCATGCCTGTTTAACCGCTGCGGCAAGGCGCAGATTGAACCCCGGATAATCGATGAGCAACAGCACGTCAGGGCGGAAGGCTTGCAGCTCCGCGAGCATTCTGGTGAAGCGCTCTTTGAACCAGCCGTAGCGTTTCAAGACCTCCCAAACCCCCATCACCGCCGCGTCTTCCACCCAATCGTCCAGGCCTGCCCCGGCGACCGCCGCCATCCCCGGGCCGCCCACCCCGCGGATTTCCAGAGTGGGTATCATGGTCTTGAGGGCACACAACAACCCAGCCCCATGAGCATCCCCACTCAGCTCACCTGCCACCACATACAGCCGTTTTGACATGCCGGGGCAAGCTAACCACCCGCCGCCGCGCTGGCCATGAAAATCCGCCACCCAACGCACCAAATCGCGAAAATCGACGTCCATGCTGACTTCCGCATTGATTTCGACGCAGGTGCCGCTTTGATCAGGGCTCGCGCAGATCCGCGCACATCCCGCCATGTCCTCCGATCTCTCAAACACCCCCGTGCCTCTTGCTGAAATCTCGCAGGGCCCCAACGCCCTTGAGCAGTTTCTCGACCGCAACCAAAAATATCTAATCATTCTGGTGCTGCTGCTTGCCGTCGGCACGGCTGCGCTGGTGGTCTATCGTGGCATCGAACAAAGCCGTCAGGAAACCGCAGGCGCGGCACTCTCCAAAGCCGAGGACCTCGCCGCCCTGCAAGCAGTTGTCACTGAGCACACGAACACCCACGCCGCCCACAGCGCCATGATCTTGCTCGCCGACCGCCAGTGGACGGCCGGTCAACAAGACGCCGCCATCGACACCCTGCGCAAGTGCATCGCCGCCAACCCCGATCATCCGGCGCGCCCCACGGCGCAGGCGAGCCTCGGTGCCAAACTCATGATTCAGGGCAAAGCCGCCGAGGCGGCCCCGATCTTCCAAGCCATCGTCGATGATCCGAAAGCCAGTTTCATCGCCCCCTACGCCCTGATTTGTCTCGGCGACATGTCGAAAACCGCCGGCGACCTCGACAAGGCCGCCGGCGCCTACAACCGGGTTAAAACCGATTTTCCGGAAAGCGGCTTTGCCGATACCGCCAGGAAACGCGCCGCCACCTTGAAGACCAAGCTGCCGGTGCAAATCGAACCGCCGCCCGCTCCCAAAACCGACACCCCGCTGGTGGGCCAAGCCCTGTCAGTTCCGGCCCCCGTGGCCGCGCCCAGCCCGGCGGCCGCGCCGGCCCCGGTCGCCCCACAACCCTAAGCTTCCTTCAGTTCACTCATACTAACATCTAACGATCCAACCACCGTGTTCAAGAAAGTCATCGGCCAAGGCCATAACGCATCCTCCCACACCGCCCCACCCCTGCCGGAAATTCACCGTGCGGAACCCATTGCGGTCCCTAGCCCCCCTTCCTACGGCGCGCAGCCCGCGCCCGCCCGCTCCCCGGTGGCCACCCGCAACGTCCTGTCCTCTGACGTGGAAATCAAAGGCACCGTCAAATTCACCAACGACCTGGTGGTGGATGGCAAGATCGAAGGTGAAATCTTCTCGGATGGCAACCTCACCGTCGGCGAGAACGCACGCATCAAAGCCGAGGTCAAAACCGCCACGGTCATTGTCTATGGCAAGGTCCACGGCAATCTAACCGCCACCGACCGGGTCGAACTCAAGGCCACCGCGGAAGTCGTCGGGGATATCAAAACCAAGACCCTGTCGATTGAGGCTGGCGCGATCTTCGTCGGCAAATCCACCGTGGGCACCCCGGCCCCGGTATCCCCTCCAGCGGCGGCGTTAGCGGCGGCCAAACCCGTGGTGGCAGTGGACCCGGCCGCCCCCAAGCAAGGGACGCTCGCCGGCACCAACTTGTGACCTTGACGCGTCCAGGACCAGGATTCATAATACCCTGCCATGGCCGATGAGCCCCAGCGCCATCGCATTGAGGTGGCATGCCCGGAATGCGGGCACCTTCAGGTTGAACCCGCGCTGGTGGTTTCCACCCAGTGCCGGGCATGCCGTGCCAACTATCAGGTCAGGGGCGGCAAAGGAGTGGTAAGAACGCGCCCGGTCACGCGTCTGGCGCGGCCACGCAAGGACTCCGATCCTGAGCCCGCGGCGGTCGTGCCCAAGCCCCCGCCGCCACGGCGCGTGGGACCGGCCATCCCGCCGGTCCGGTCTTTGCTGATGCGCTGGCTCCATGCGGAGAAACCACGCCGGGAGGTTACCTGTTTCAGCTGCCACCATGCCTTCACCACCATTGCTGAGGCGCAATCCAGCCAGTGCCCGAAGTGCAGCGGTTATGTCAGCCTGCTGGATTACAACATCTCCGAGCCATGGAACCGCCTGATCCAGACCTGCGGCAACGTGCTCATCCAAAAAACCGGTGCGGTTTCCGGCACCACCCTGCACTGCCATGATCTCACGGTGCTCGGCTCGCTGGCTGGATCGGTGGTGTGCACCGGTGATCTCGTCATCCGCAACCATGGCAAAATCATCGGCTCTGTCCAATGCCGCCACCTCCGGATCGAAAAAGGCGCGCGCGTCGAATTCCTCAACCCCGTGAGCGCCGCCACCGCCACCATCGATGGCCAGGTGCGCGGCCAAATCTCCTGCACCGGTGCCATCACCCTAGAAAAGCGCGCCCGCCTCCAGGGACTGGTCCGCACGACATCGCTGGTGGTCAAATCCGGTGCCAAACACATTGGCACCATAGAAATGATCACCGCCCCCGCCTCCCCCTGACTGGCCGCCTCCGGCCGATCTCAAATCTCAAATCTCAAATCTCCAGTCCGCCCATGGCCGCCATCCTCGACCTCAAGCAGGAAATCCTCGACCTCAAACAGGCCAGGAACGCCGTCATTCTGGCCCACAACTATCAGACCGGCGACATCCAGGACGTCGCCGACTTCGTCGGCGATTCCCTGGGCCTGGCCTATCAGGCAAAGGCCACCGCCGCCGACGTGATTGTCTTCTGCGGGGTGCATTTCATGGCGGAAACCGCCAAAATCGTCAACCCCGCCAAAATCGTCGTGCTACCCGACGCTGACGCCGGATGCTCCCTCGAGCAATCGTGCCCGGCGCAGGATCTAGCGGCCTACCTAACAGCCAACCGGCAGAAAAACTACTATGTCATCGCCTATATCAATTGCTCGGCCGGGGTGAAGGCGCTGTGCGATGTGATCTGCACGTCGGGCAACGCGGTGCAAATCGTCCGGCAGGCCCCCGCCGACCGGCCGATTCTCTTTGTTCCGGATGCCAACCTGGGCACCTGGGTCATTGAGCAAACCGGCCGCAAAATGGACCTCTGGCAGGGCAGTTGTTATGTCCACGTCGAGTTCACCCGCGATTCCATCCACCGGATCAAGCTCGAGTATCCCGACGCCCTGGTGGTTGCCCACCCGGAATGCACCCAGGCCGTGCGCCTGCTGGCTGACGAGGTGTGCTCGACGGAAAAAATGGTCGGTTATTGCAGGAACGCGCCGGTGAGAGACATCATTGTCGTCACCGAGAGCGGCATGCTTCATCGCCTGCGCAAGGAATGCCCGGACAAGAACCTTATCGCCGGCCCCACCGACTTGTGCGCCTGCGCGGATTGCCGTTACATGAAGATGAACACCCTGCAGAAACTCCGCGATTGCCTTGCCAACTTGCAGCCGCGCGTTGAAATGGAGGAATCCCTGCGCCAGCGGGCCGAGACCCCGCTGCTGCGCATGTTAGAGCAATCCAGGTGATGCTCAATGGCTCGCCTGCAGGCTCATCGCCCAGCGATGCGTGGGTACCAGCATGGCATTCGCTCCTTGGCCGTGGAGCCGGGCCTTGGCGGCCGCATCGCCTGTGGGATGTGCGTCTCAGAAGGCGGTGGTGAGGGCGAGGATGGCGCTTTGCCTACCCCCGGACAGGAAAACGGGAACCCGCGGTGAAATGAATCGCCATAGCGCTTTTCATCTTCCTTTGTAGGCTCACCGATGCCGCTTGCTGAAAGCCATGTCGGTCGCCTGGTCAAAGACGACCTGCCAGGCCGGTGCCTGTTGGAGACAGGGCCAGACGCGCCAGCGGCCGGCGGGACACCAACTCGCCTTGCCTTACGGCGCGCGCAGAGTTTCGAGGTAACCTTCCAGGGCGGTGGCGCAGGTGCGGCGAATGGCGTCATCGGACTGGCCGCGGGTGGTGACGCTGAAGCCGGCGATGGCGGCCACCAGCATGGCCGCCTCCCCCGCCGGTTGGATCGATCGGTGGATCCAGCCGGCGAATTTGCCCCGCTCTAACAAGCCAGCGACGGCGGTCCGCCAGCCAGCGAAGATGCGCTCCAGGGCCGCGCCTAGCACCGGGTCGGCGGCCGCTGTTTCAGCGGTTAGAGCGACCAGCGCGGAGGTGTCGTCGCCCGGTTGGAGTTCGAGGCACTGCGCGCGGTAGAGCGCGCGCAATGCGTCGAGCGAGGCGAGTTCGGCCAGCGGCGTGATCCAGCGCGCGGCGAGGGTGGCGGCCAGGGATTCGTCGATCCAGGCTGCGGCCAGCGTTTGCTTGTCGGGGAAGTGATGGAACAACGCGCCTTTGGTGAGGGCGGAGCGCGCCACGATAGCCCCGAGGCTGGTGCCGGCATAGCCATGGCGGGCGAATTCGGCGCCGGCGGCCTCCACGAGGGCCAGGCGGGTTTGCCTTGGTTGTTTTTTGCGTTGATTCATGGCGGTGAGTTTTAGCCGGGCCGCGCGGCGGCGGGATGGTCAAGAGGTGGTCCGCCAATGGGTGGAGTGCGGGTGCCCGCCTGCCCGTCAGTATCCATTGGCAAGGCTCGAAACCAGAGCGGTGCCGGCCCGCTCGAGGGCATCGGGCAAGGCGTTGTTGCGTGCCGTCTGTAGGTCGGGCGTGACATAGAGCTGGCTGGAACCCAACGCGCTGCCGGCCGCGAGAATGCGGGTGGGGTTTTTTGCATCACGCAGCTGCCACTGGAGAGTCACCGTATTGGTGAGTTCCTCCGGGTGGAGGGTCTGATAGCGGCTGTTGCGGATGGACGTGTATTTGATCGAGGCGATCCGGCCCTCGAGCACGGCATCAGCGTGATCGACCTGGACGATGTGGTAGGTGCCATCCAGCACCATGGCATTGGCCACTGCGGAGGTGGCGAGCGCTTCGGCCCGGGGGTGCAAGGTGGCGTTGCCAAACATCTCCACCGCGATGGCGTTGACATGGGCCAGCTTGGCGGGTTTGGACATACCGAGGTGGTAGCCCGTACAGGACACCAGACACGCCAGCAACGCCACCCAGGCGAGGATTTTGAGTGGCGGGATCATTCTCCGAGTGCTTTGAGACGTGCTTTGGCGGCGGAGTATTGCGACCCCGAACTCGAACGCTTGACGATGTCGTGATAGTAAACCTTGGCGGATTCGGGCTTGCCGGTCTTCATGTAATATTCCGCGATTTCAAGAGAGCGCTGCAGGTCGCGATGGTCGAGAGCTCCGATGAGCTTGTGCGCCTCGGCGTTGCGGGAGTGGCCAGGATACTGGATCAGATAGTCGTTGAACGTTTCACGCGCTTGATCGACGTTGGCTTGGTTTTGATTGCCGCGCTCGGCGTCCTCGATCATGATGATCCCCACCCGGAAGAGCGCCTCGGGAGCCTCGGAGCAGGCGGGTTGATCCAACACCAACTGGCGGTAGGCTTGAATGGCTTCCTTGGACTTGTGTTTTTTCTGATAGAGATTGCCGATGGTGAATTGCGCCTCGGCTGCGACGGAGGACTTGGGCGCGTGGTCGCGGACCTTGCCGAGCATCGCCACGGTTTTTTCGATCGAGAGCTTGGACTTGATGCCCAGGAAATTCGATTTCACCTGGCCGGCGGCGGCGGCCTGGGCGATGGCCGCCTGGCGGTTGATGGCGGCGGCGTAGAGGCCGCTGCCCGGAAAACGTTCGAGGTATAGGCCGTAGGCATCGAACGCGTCCTCGACTTTGCCTTGCTGCTCGAGGAGTTGGGCTTGGCGGAAACGTGCCTGGGCAGCCGAGGTGACGAACGGATAACGCGTCGCCGTCTGATCGTAGAGTTTGATCGCGCGGCCGGCCTTGCCCGCGTCATCGGCCTTTTTGGCTTTTTGATAGATCACCTCTCCCTCGCCGCTGGCGGATTGGGTGTTGCCGGCGAGGATGAGGGCGTCGGGGTCGGCGCCACAGGAGACGAGCAGCAGCGTGGCCACAGAGAGGCAAGCGGTAACAATCAACCGATAGGGCATGCCATGGATCATAAGAAGACTACCGGTGAGGGAAAGCCCAAAAACCGGCCCGCGCTCGATTTACTGGCCCAATTCTGCGGATCGGCGGGTGGCGGCCGCGACCGCCTCAATGATCGCGGAGCGCAGTCCGTGGCGTTCGAGCACCGCGAGTCCGGCGAGAGTCGTGCCGCCCGGCGAGGTCACCATGTCTTTGAGTACGGCGGGATGCTGACCGGTTTGGAGCACCATGGTGGCGGCACCCAGCACGGTTTGGGCGGCTAGCAAGACGGCATCGGCCCGGGGCAAACCCGCGCACACGCCGCCATCCGCCAGCGCCTCAATGATCAAATAGACATAGGCCGGGCCGCTGCCCGAAAGTCCGGTGACGGCATCCATCAACCGTTCCGGCACCTCGACGGCCAGCCCCACCGCGCCGAGCAGCAAGCGGGCGATGGCGGCGTCTGCCGGGGTGGCGCGGGTGCCGAGGCAATAGCCGGCGGCACCCATGCCGACCAAGGCAGGGGTATTGGGCATCGCGCGGATGACCCGGAGATGTTCCGCCGCCGCCTCCAGGGCGGATACCGTGATCCCCGCGGCGATGGAAATGACCAGCGCGGATTGGCCACGGCTGGTCTCGGCGGCGGCACGCATGGCGGGGATGGCGTCTAGCGGTTTGGTGCAAAGCAGAATCACCTCACATCCCGCCACGGCGGAGATCTCGGAGGCCACCCGTGCGCCGGTGACTTGTGCGAATTGCTCTTGCGCAGCCAGCCATGGGTCCACGCCAATGACGTCCGCCGCGGCGATTACTCCGGCACGCATCGCACCTTCGACCAATGCCGTGCCCATTTTCCCACACCCAATGACTCCGATCTGCATGGCTGGAGACTACGCGCAACCGGGCGCGGCACGCCAGCGTCATTTTTGCTTGGAGGTGCGCGCGGTTCATGGTCATGGTTGAGCCATGAGAAATCATTGGCTGGTGGCGGGGGGGATTGGGGTATGCACGGCGGCGACACTCTGCGCCGCGGGAACCACCGCCTCAGCGCCGGTAGTCGCGGAGCTGCCCAACGTGGAGGCCGCCATCCCCGCGCCGGTCAAGGCCCTGGGAATACCCGCCATGATGAATTTCCCGGGCGGCATCGAGATAGCCGTCAGCACCTCCTCCGGAAAAGCGCAGGCCCATGTCAATCAAGGGCTCAACCACCTGCACGGCGGGTGGGAGTTCGAAGCCAGCCGGCATTTTGCCGCGGCCATGCGCGAGGACCCGGATTGTTTGTTAGCCCACTGGGGTATGGTCATGGCGCTGTTGAATCCGACGCCTGAAACCGGCGACGCCCGCAACGCCGCGACAGACCGCCTGCTCTATCTCGTGGATCACGGGCAAGGCACGGAATTGGAACGTGGCTACGCCTACGGCCTGATCAAATATATGCAGGATGGGTCGCTGGGAGGTGCCAAGGCCTTGCGCAAAGTTGCTGCCCATTTCCCTAACGAGCTGCAGGCAGGCGTGTTCGCGGCGCTGTTCAGCCGCGGCGGCTACCACACCACCGGCGAGGCCACTCCGGACCAGGAAGAGGCGGAACGAAACCTGCTTGAGCTCATCCACAAGCACCCGCAGAGCCCGGTGCCGCTCAACGCCCTGCTCGTCATCCGGGCCGAGGGCCCTGACCTGAGCGGCTCGCTCGAACTGGCGCGCCAACTCTGCCGCTTGGGGCCGGATTACGCCCCCTACGCACATCTGTTAGGGCACTACGAATGGCGCAGCGGCAACCACCGCGCGGCGGCGGCCGCCTTCGGGCGGGCCACGGCGTTGTTCCAACGCTGGATGGGCGACAACAAGGCGACCCTCGCCGATTGTCCGGAATGGGCCAAAGCCGAAAGCTACCGGATTGTGGCGCTGCTTTCCAAAGGCGATTTTGAGGGGGCCTTGGCGGCGGCCCGCCAACTGGCGGCCCTTCCAGTGCCGGCGGACCGGCCGTCCTCACCCGGGGCCCGGTTTTTGCTGTGGGACGCCCTCACCCTGCCCGCCCGGATTCTCATCCAGCACGGCCAGCGCGGCAATGCCCAGGTGGCCGCCCTCACCCTGCCCAAGCCCGAGGAGTTGAAACCATACCACCCGCATTCGCTCGCCTACTGGTGGATTGACGGTTTGCGCTTTGCCCTCGAAGCCGAGTGCTTGATCGAAACGGGCGATCTAAGCGGAGCGGGTGCCGTGCTGGCCGCGCTCACCCAGCACGGCGAAGCCATGCAACGCAGCCAGCCGGCGGCCACCGCCAGTGGCGAGCGCTCCGCTTGGACTCGTTCGTTTCGCGCGCTGGAGGTTCTGGCCAGCGATGTGCGGGGACAGCTCGCGCTGGCGGGTCCAGCGTCAAAACAAGGACCCGCTTACAACTGGTTGAGTTGCGCGGCGGACCGCCAACATCCGGCGGCGCTGCTGTTGCCACCGCTTCTGCTCACGCCCATGGCCGCCCATCTCGGTGGCTACTACCTGGCCGCTCACAAACCCGCTGAGGCGATCGAAGCCTATCAGCGGGCGCTCGCCGCATTCCCCAACGATCTGGAGTCCCTCGCCGGTTTGCAGCGCGCCTATCAGGCGGTGGGCAACCCCACCAAAGCCGCTACCACCGCGCAACAAATCGCGGCTCTGCGCGCCGAGTGAGGCAGGCGGCGGCAGCCCCAGGCTCACAACTTTTAGGCTCGGGCAACTTGGCACTTGGAAAGCGCCCGGCATTTCCCGACGCTTCGGCCATGTCGCACAGCCACATCGATGTCCGCTATGTCGCCAACCTCGCCCGCCTCGAGCTCAGCGATGAGGAAGTGGCCACCTTCCAACCCCAACTGGAAGCCATCCTCCGTCACGCCGAGGCCCTCTCCCAACTGGATGTCACGGATATCGAGCCGACCGCACACCCGGCCCCTGTCTTCGACCGGATGCGCGCCGACACCCCCCATGTCAGCCTGCCCCCGGCCGCGGTGCTGCAAAACGCCCCCGACCAAGCCCAGGGCCAAATCCGTGTGCCCAAGGTGGTCATCGACGCATAGCGGTGGAAAAGCTGAAAGTTGAAAGCAGAAATATCCTCACTCTGCCTCTTGATTTCAGCTTTCGAATTTCAGCCTTCAACTTTTCTTTCTTCCTCATGACCCTCGCCTCACTCCGCCGCCAACTTCTCGCAGGTGACATCACCCCGGTTGCCATCCTCCAGCATCTGGCAGGAGAAATCGAAGCGCGTGACGCCCAAACCGGCGCCTATCTTTCGTGCGACCTCGCAACCGCGCTGGCCGAAGCTGCGCAAGCCGATCTCACATTGCCGCTGGGCGGAATCCCGGTTGCCATCAAGGACAACATCAACGTGCTGGGCCAGCCCTGCACCTGCGGCTCGAAGATTCTAGCAAAAAACTACTGTTCCCCCTACGATGCCACGGTCATTCGCAAGCTCCGCGACGCCGGGGCCATCCCGTTCGGGCGGATGAACCAGGACGAGTTCGCGATGGGCTCCTCAACCGAAAACTCGGCGCTGCAAACCACCCGCAACCCTCGCGATCCGGCGCGCATCCCCGGCGGATCGTCCGGAGGATCCGCCGCGGCCGTGGCCGACGCCACCGCCATTGCGGCACTCGGTTCTGACACCGGTGGCTCCATCCGACAACCCGCGGCCCATTGCGGCGTGGTCGGCCTGAAACCCTCATACGGCCGCGTCTCCCGCTACGGACTGGTCGCCTTCGCCTCGTCGCTCGATCAAATCGGCCCGCTCACCCAGACCGTCGAGGATGCCGCCCTGATCCTCCAGGCCATCGCTGGCTTCGATCCGCTGGATTCCACCTGTCTCGACGTGCCGGTGCCGGACTATCTAGCAGGCCTGAACGATGGCGTGCGCGGGATGAAACTCGGCGTGCCGTCGGAATACTTTGGCGAAGGCATTGATCCGGGCGTGCGCCGGCAAGTGGAGGCCGCCATCCAGCAACTCGCCGCCCAAGGCGCTGAAATCATTCCCATCTCGCTGCCCCACACCGCCCACGCGGTGGCCACCTACTATGTCATCGCGCCGGCCGAGGCGTCGTCGAATTTGTCGCGTTTTGACGGCATCCGCTACGGCCACCGCGCCGCCAATCCCTCCGACATCCTCGACCTCTACAAGAAATCCCGCGAGGAAGGGTTCGGTCCGGAAGTCAAGCGCCGCATCATCCTGGGCACCTACGTCCTGTCATCGGGCTACTACGACGCCTACTACAGCCGCGCCCAGAAAGTCCGCACGCTCATCCGCCGCGATTTCGAGGCTGCCTTCCAACAGGTCGATGCCATCCTTTCGCCGGTGGCCCCCACACCGGCGAGAAAACTCGGTGCCTTTGCCAACGACCCGCTCCACGAGTATCTATCGGATGTGTTCACGCTCTCGGCCAACCTCGCCGGCATCCCCGGCATCTCGGTGCCCTGCGGCACCACCGACTTCGACGGCGGCCACAACCTCCCCGTTGGCCTGCAGATCCTCGGCCCCCATCTCGGCGAGGCCAAGTTGCTGCAAATCGCCCGGGCCGCCGAGGCGGGCACCTGAGCAACCGCGGCGCGCCGCGATGAATCAGAGGACACTGGTAGGCGTGCTAGGGCATCAGGGCGAAGCTGAAGTGAAACCCACAACCCCAAATGGCAAAATGGAAACCACGCAAGGCACCAAATCTCACGACCCATCAACAGATACCAGATTGCGAATGACTCGTCTTGATGATGAGTGCCCCCGAGTCTCACAGCATTTGGCCTTGAGTGACTTTGGTGTGATTTCCTGCGTCCATCTGCGGTTCACATGCTCTTGCTGCGATTGAACCACCCAGCAACACCGCCGCAACCGTGAAACTCAGGCCCGCACAGCGGGTTCAGGATTCGTTCGGATAGGCGGTTTCTCCGTGCTCGGATTGGTCCATGCCGTCATATTCCTGTTCCTCGGTCACGCGCAGGCCGATGGTGGCCTTGACCACCAGCGCGATGGCCACGGTGGCTAGCGCCGACCACACGATGGTCACCCCGACGCCGGTGGCCTGGATCCCTAACTGCGTTGCAATGGACTTCACCGCCCCCAGCCCGCCGAGCGAGCGTTGGCCGAAAAACGCCAGCAGCAGCGTGCCGAAGATGCCGCCCACCCCGTGCACCGCAAACACGTCGAGTGAATCGTCGATATGCAGGCGCTCCCGGATCAGGTGGACCGTGAAATAACAAACCACCGCCGCCAATGAACCAATCACCATCGCCCCCAGCGCGCCGACATCCGCCGCCGCCGGCGTGATCGTCGCCAACCCGGCCACCAGGCCCGTGACCAGGCCGATGAGCCCGACCTTGCCGTTGCGGACCCGCTCTAACAAACACCAGACCAGCGCCGCGGCACAGGCGGAGAGATGAGTCACCAGCATCGTCATGCCGGCCTCGCCGCCCGCCGTGAGCTGGCTGCCCGCGTTGAATCCAAACCAGCCGACCCACAGCATCGCCGCCCCCACGAATACGATGCCCGGATTGTGCGGTTGGTGCGGGTGCGCGGGAAAGCCGCGGCGTTTGCCCAGAATGATGGCCAGCACCAGTGCTGAAACCCCGGCGGTGGTGTGCACCACGATGCCACCGGCCAGATCCTTGACTCCCATCTGCTGGAGCCAGCCGCCACCCCAGACCCAATGCGTTACCGGCGCGTAAACGAGCGCCAGCCACAAGGCCGAAAAAAGCATGATGGCGCCAAATTTCATCCGCTCGACGACCGCCCCGACATACAACCCAGGGGTGATGATGGCGAAGGTCATTTGAAACATGACGAACAAGGCCTCCGGCAAATGAGTGCCCGGTGCCACGGTTTGCGCGGTGATGCCCTTGAGGAAGGCTGCGGACAGATTGCCGATCCAAGCTCCGTCCCCCTTGAATGCCAGACTGTAGAGCCCCGCCACCCATAACAGCGACGCCAGGCAGGCAATGCCGGCGCATTGCGCCATCACCGAGATCACGTTGCGGGCCCGCACCAGTCCGCCGTAAAACAGCGCAAGACCCGGCATCGTCATAAATAAAACCAAGGCCGTGGCGGTCAGCAGCCACGCCGTATGCCCGGAATCCATGGTGGGGGACAGTTCTTGCGCTTGGCACATCAAAGTTCCTAGGGCGGTGATGCCGATCACTGATCGGCCTGTCTTCAAGGGTGAGTATCGAAGCATGAGTCCGCAATGAAGCAGAATTTATTCCAACTTGGCATGAATTCGCTTCAAAACTTATTGATTTCAGGTGATGCTCCGCCTATGGCAGGATGCTTGCGCGATGCCTGACCCATCACCCCAAGCGCCTTGTGTCGATCAAGCCGATCACACGCTCTCCGATCACAGCGGCATCATTCAGGTGGCCACCGATCCGGCGCGGGCCTGCGTGGACGTGGTGTACGATGCCGGTCTGCTGAGCGAAAGCGATGTGCGCTCGCTGCTCAAGGAGCATATCGCGCAAGTTGAATCCGCGCTGCGCAAGTGTACGTTCCGGCTGGAAGGCAACGCCTGCGAAGCCTGCGCCCAAAAACTCGAGCAAAAAGTCGCCCGCATCCCCGGGGTGCGCCGCGCCACCGCCACCTACCTAGGGAAAATCCTCTCCGTCACGTTTGATTCCAACATCGAACCGGAACAACAAATCGCAGGCGATCTCGCAAAGGCCGGCGCTGCCATCAAGCCGCTAGCCGCGCACCGCGCAGCCCGCGAGTCGCCCTGGCAGCAAATTCGCGCCGGACAGCTCAACGAGGAAATCTCGTGCGGGCTGGGCCTGGCGTTTCTGCTGGCCTCCTGGTGGGTGGAAAATATGGCGGGTATGAGCCCGCTCAGCAACCACCTGCTCTACGCCGGCGCGTATCTTTTCGCCGGACAGAAAGGCGTGCGCTCGGCCTTCGCGTCGTTGCGCGAGCGGGTGCTGGATGTGGACGTGCTGATGGTTCTCGCCGCGCTGGGTGCCGCCGCCATTGGCCACCCCTTCGAGGGCGCGCTGCTGCTCTTTTTGTTCAGTTTTTCCAACGTCCTGCAGCGCCACGCCATGGAGCGCACCCAGCGGGCCATCGAATCGCTGCTCACCCTGCGACCCAGCGAAGCCCTAGTAAAACGCGCCGGCGCCACCCGCAAGGTAGCGGTCGAGGACTTGGAAATCGGCGAGATCGTCATCGTGCGCCCCGGCGAACAAATCCCGGTGGACGGCGTGCTCTGCGAAGGAAGCACCCACGTCGATGAGGCGTCACTCACCGGCGAATCCATGCCGGTGGCCAAGGTCACCGGCAGCGCGCTGTTTGCCGGCACGCTCAACCAAAGCGGCGGCATCGAGTTGCGCGTCACCAAACGCTCCGAGGACTCGACCCTGTCGCGCATGGTCAAACTGGTGGCCGAAGCCCAGGCGGAAAAATCCAAAACCCAGCGCTTCCTCGAAAAGGCCGAGCAATACTACGCCATGGGAGTGATCGCCTTCACCATCGGCGTCTTTCTCGTGCCCTGGCTGTTCCAGGGCGTCCCCTTCCCCGCGGCGTTCTATCGGGCAATGACCCTCATGGTGGTCGCATCTCCCTGCGCGCTGGTCATCAGCACGCCCGCCACCGTGCTCTCCGCCATCGGCGGTGCCGCCCGCCGCGGCATCCTCATCAAGGGCGGTTCCCACCTTGAGCGCGCCGCCCAGGTCGATATCGTCGCCATCGATAAAACCGGCACCCTCACCGTGGGCAAGCCGTCTCTAACCGAAGTAGTCACCGCCGCCGGAATTCACCCGGTGTCCAGCCCGCTGCCCGCCGACATCCTGGCGCTGCTGCGCGTGGCCGCGGCGCTCGAAGCCAAATCCGAGCACCCGCTGGCCCATGCCATCGTGCAGAGCGCGCATGCACTGGGCATCGAGCCACCGCCCGCCACCGACTTCCAATCCACCCCCGGCAAGGGAGCGGAGGCCACTATCGATGCGACCCGCTATCTCATCGGCAGCGAACGGTTGATGCGCGAACTCCACGCCGGCAACCTCGAACTCTTGGAAAATCTCACCCAACCGCTCCAGGCCGATGGCAAAACCTGCGTATGGCTCGCCTCGCGCAACGGCGATGCCGTCACCGCGCTGGCCGTGCTCGCCATGGCCGACACCCTTCGCCCCGCCGCCCGCCACCTCGCGCGCAACCTGAAAGGGTTAGGCGTCAAAAAGGTCGTCATGCTCACCGGCGACCACCGGTTGGTGGCCGAGGCCATCGCCCGCGATGCCTACGTCGATGAGGTGCACGCCGAGTTGCTCCCCGAGGACAAATTGAAGGTCATCCGCCGGCTCAAGGCCGAGGGAGTGGTCATGATGGTGGGCGATGGCGTCAACGACGCCCCGGCCCTCGCGATCTCCGATGTCGGAGTGGCCATGGGCGCGGCCGGCACCGACGTCGCCATGGAAACCGCGGACATCGTGCTGATGGGCGACCGCCTGGAAAATATCCCGATGCTGTTAGCCCACACCCGGCGCGCCAAGCAAGTGCTGCTCCAAAACCTCATCTTCGCCAGCGCCGTGATCGTGGTGCTCATCGCCGCCGCCCTCGGCTTCGCGCTCGCCCTGCCCTTAGGCGTGGTCGGCCACGAGGGCAGCACCGTGCTCGTCTGCCTCAACGGCCTGCGCCTGCTGCTCATCGGCAAGAGCTTGAGCGCGGGGTCTTAGTCTGACTGGTCCGACTGGCCCGAGATTTCGCTCGTTCCATGGCACCCCAGACCCGGAGCGGCCCCAAAACCCCTGCCCCGCACGCGGATGGAACGGCGCGGGCCTCGCGTTGGCGGGCGACCTCGCCTAGCCGCCCGCCAATCTAACAACAGGGCCGTTCCTGTGGACCCCGCCGGGCGACGCGCTCGGGCCGCGTGTCGCGCGCTTGATCAAGTTCGGCCTGCCCGGGCGCGACATGCCGGGCCACGAAACGCTCAGCGACGGCGAGGTGCGCGTCCTAACGGAAAAGGTGCTGGAGCTGCGGCGCTAAGCTTCGTTTTGTAGCGGCGCTCTGTGAGCGTCGCTGGTTTTTCGGGGCCCAGCTCATACCATCTCTCGGAATCAAACTGACAGGTCGGGTTGATTCCGAGTCCGCCTGAAGGCGGGACTACCTACGCTGGAAGCGACGTTTCCTGGGGAGGTATGTAGTACCGCCTTCAGGCGGAACCTTCCGCCCGCCCGATCCACGCCAGGTACTCCTGATTGCCGTCCATGCCGGTGATGGGCGAGGAAATCAGGCCGAGCCATTCACGGCCGTGCTCCCCGGTGGCGAAGTGGCGGATTTTGTCCACGGCGCGCTGGTGGAGGGCTGGATCGCGGACGATGCCGCCCTTGGAGATGTCGGCGCGTTGGAGTTCAAACTGGGGTTTGATCAAACAGACCACGGTCCCCTGCCCGTCCAGTACCGAAAACACCGCCGGCAACACCTTGGTCAGCGAGATGAACGACAAGTCCATCACCGCCAGCCGGACGGATTCGCCGAGGTCCTCCGGGACCATGTTGCGGGCGTTGAATTGCTCCTTGACGACCACCCGCGGGTCATTGCGCAGTTTCCAGACCAATTGGTTGGTGCCCACATCCACGGCATGGACCCGCAACGCCCCGCGCTGCAGCAAACAATCGGTAAATCCGCCGGTGGACGCACCCACATCGATGCAGACCCAGCCAGCGGGATCGATCCCGAAGGCATCGAGCGCGGCTTCGAGTTTCAGGCCGCCGCGCCCGACAAAGCGGGGCTTCTCCTTGATGATCAGCGGCGCGTCGTGGGCAAATTTGGCGCTCGGCTTGTCGATGAGGTGGTCACCGCAGCGGACTTCACCAGCGAGGATGAGGCGTTTCGCCTGCTCGCGCGAATCACACAGGCCGCGCAGGACTAACAAAATATCGACGCGTTGGGTTTTCATGCCTGCCGGGAAAGGCGCCAGCCAAGCACAGCCGCCCGGCACCCGCAAGCTCGGTATCCTCGCATCCTGGCAACTTGCTTCTTGCCTAGACGGGGGGCGCCGTCAACGATCCGCGGCGTGACGCGCCACCGCACCGACGACCTCCGAATCACCGGCCTCAACCCGCTTATTTCCCCTGCGGTGCTGGCCTATTATCTGCCACTCACCGAGCCAGCATCCGAACTGGTGGCCAGCGCCCGCGCCCAGGCCGACGCGATTCTGCGCGGCGATGACGACCGGCTACTGGCGGTGGTGGGCCCGTGCTCGATCCACGAGCCCGAGGCGGCCAGGGAGTACGCGCGCCAGTTGAAAACCGTGGCCGACCAACTCCAGGACGACGTGTTCGTGATGATGCGCGTCTATTTTGAAAAGCCCCGGACCACGGTCGGCTGGAAGGGCTTGATCAACGACCCGAATCTGGACGATTCGTTCGACATCAATCACGGCCTGCGCGTCGCGCGCGGCTTGCTGTTGGACCTGGCCAACATGGGCATGCCCGCCGGCACCGAGTTCCTCGACACGATCTCGCCACAATACATCGCCGACCTAATCTCATGGGGTGCCATCGGCGCCCGCACCACCGAGTCACAAATCCACCGCGAACTTGCCTCGGGCCTGTCGATGCCCGTCGGGTTCAAAAATGGCACCGGCGGCTCGATTCAGATCGCCCTGGACGCGATCCAATCGGCGTCCCACCCGCACCATTTCCTCTCGGTCACCAAACAGGGCGTGTCCGCGATTGTTTCCACCGCCGGCAATTCCTCGTGCCACCTGATCCTGCGCGGCGGGAAATCCGGCCCCAACTACGACCCGGCGAGCATCGGGGAGGCCACGGCCATGTTGCGCGAGCATCACCTCCCCGAATCAGTGATGGTCGATTGCTCGCACGGCAACTCGCTCAAGGATTTTCGCAACCAACCGCTCGTCGCGCGCAACCTCGCACAGCAGATCGCAGCGGGCAACAAGGCCATCACTTCGGTGATGATCGAGTCCAACCTCGTCGAGGGCAACCAGAAGCTCACCAGCGATCTGAAATCGATGACTCACGGCCAATCCGTCACCGACGCCTGCCTCGGCTGGGATGACACGCTGAGCACCCTTGAGGTGCTGGCCGAAGCGGTGCGCGCGCGGCGACGCGGCGTCTGACCATAGGACGGAGGATTCCCGCGCACAAGTTCCATTGACGGACGCCCGCCAACCGCAGATCATCGTATCGTGTCTGCCCTCGAAGATGACTTCACCTACGTCCTGCGCAAGGCGCTCATCGGCCACGCGCTCGCGCCTTCGGACGCGGCAGCCCGCGCCGGGCTGCCCGAGGTCGCCGTGCTGGCCTTGCTGCGCGGCACGTTTTGCGCCAGCACCGCCCGCAAGCTCGCGGCGGTGCTGGGCCTGAACGCAGAGGCCCTCGCCGGGCACCCGGCCTATCAACCACGGCCCTGCGCGGTGCCCAGCATCGTGCGAATCGACCTGCCCTTCGGCAAGGAGCAGGTAAACTGCTGGCTGATCCAGGCCGATGACACCATCATTCTGTTTGATGCCGGCTTTGAACCCGCTGAGCTGATGGCCGCGGTCGCGGCGAACTGCAGCCGCCTCCCCGATCTGGCCTTCATCACCCACGCCCACCACGATCACGTGGGGGCTTTAAGCCAACTCCTCGCCGCCGGTGTGCCGGTGCATGCGGCCGGAATCGCCGGGACTTTGCCAATGGAGCCGGGGGCGACAGTCCAGCACGGGCCGCTGGCCGTGCGCGCCTGTGATCTATCTGGCCATGCCACGCCGGCGCTGGGGTTCCATGTCAGCGGGCTGGCTCAGCCGGTGCTCATCGCCGGCGACGCGATATTTGCCGGGTCGATGGGCGGCTGCGGGACGCCCGCGCTCTATCGGCACGCGCGCCGTCGGTTGCACGAGGTGCTCGATGCGCTGCCGGATGCCACCGTGGTGCTCCCCGGTCATGGACCGGCCACCACCCTGGGCGAGGAGCGCGCGGCCAATCCGTTTTGGTGAGTTCAGCGCGCGAGGTATTTCCTGGATCCGCGCACGTATTTCTCCGCCCAGTATTTCACCTTGGCCTGCTCGTCGAGCGCCAGGGTCCTAACAACCCTGGCGGGGGACCCCAGCACCAGCGAACCCGGCGGAATCACCGTGCCGCCCGTCACCAGCGCGCCCGCGCCAATGATCGAACGCTCGCCGATCACCGCTCCATCGAGCACAATGGCCCCCATGCCAACCAGCACCTCGTCCTTGACTGTGCAGGCATGCAGAATCGCCGAGTGCCCGACGGTGACCCATTCGCCGACATAACATCCGAAATCGTCAGCGAGGTGAATCACCACGTTGTCCTGAATGTTCGAGTGCGCGCCGATGACAATCTCATTGATGTCGCCACGCAGCGTGACATGATACCAAACGCTGGTTTCCTCATGCAGCGTCACCCGCCCGATCACGTCGGCGCTGGCGGCGATGAACGCGGACTCATGAATGATCGGGCTATACCCGGCGAAATTCTCAATGGCCATGCGCGACGCTACACGAGACTCCCCCGCCCCGCAAGCACCGGCGCACAAGGAGGGGGCGAGGGGATTTTAAATTTTAAATTTTAAATTTTGGATTGGGCGGCGGGCCTCGGCGGACGGATTGCGCCGCTCCTTGATTTTTTTTGTCCTGCACCCAACCGCGCACGCAGGCCGGTGGCGGCACATCCAGAAGTTCTAACATTCCTAACGGAACTTCACCGCCAGCTTGTCGGTGAGCGCGTCTAACACTTTCTGATGGGCGGCGTCCACCTCCCCGGCCGTGAGGGTGCGCTCGGCGGCGCGGTAGAGGAAGCGGTAGGCCACCGACTTGCGCTCGGCGGCGAGTTTAAGGCCGGTGGGATCGGTGAATACGTCGAAGCACTCAAAGGCGACGAGCAACGGCTCGGCGCACGTGGCCAGCACGGCTTCGATCTCGCCGCTGGGCAGGGTGGCGGGAACCTCCATCGCAGCGTCGCGCGACGAGCCAGGGAACTGAGGCAGATCCGCCACGTGGTCGGGGCCGGCGAGGAGCTTGCGCAGCTTCGAGAGATCGAGTTCGGCAACAAACACCGGCGCGGTGAAATCGAGCTCGCGCTCGCGGGCGGGCTTGATGCGGGCAAACACCCCGATGGTTAGATCGTCGGCCTTGATGTCACAGCCCAGGGCGAAGCCGGCGCGCTCTTTGGGTGAGAAACGGATGGTTTTGTTAGGCAGCAGTGAGGCCAGCAACCCTTTGAGGTCGTAGAGGTCGGCGGCGCGCTCGGCCTGGTTCCAGCCCGCGGGGGCGGTGGGGCCGGAGAGCAGGATGGCCAGCGTTTCGCTTTCCTGATCGCGGGCCTTGCCGCCGCCGGCGTTGCGGAACGCGCGGCCCATCTCGAAGAAACGCAGGGCTTTGGCTTGTTGGCGGACGTTTCTGGCCGCTGAGACGACCAGGCCCGGCACCAGGCTTGGGCGCATCACGGCGTGGTCCTCGCTGAGCGGGAGTTTCACCCGGATCAGGTCGCCGTCTTGAAGCGGGCGCAGCGGCAGGGCGTCGACCAGCTGGCTGTCGGCGATGAGCTTGATGGTCTGGCACTCGAACAGCCCGAGGGCGGCAAGTCGGCGGCGCAGCACCATGTCCGCATCATAAGCGGCATCCACCGGGCTGGCGGACAGGAAGGTGCCGCGCATCCGCGCAGGCACGTTGGCCAGGCCGTGGACGCGGGCGATTTCCTCCACTAGGTCGATGTGGCGCTGGAGGTCGGCGCGGAACGACGGGACGTCCCAGGTGCCCTCGGCCAGCCGGGTGAGTCCGAGGCGGGTGAGGATTTCCCCGGCGGCGGCCAGAGTGATTGAGCCACCCATCAATTGATCGAGCTTGGCCGCGTCGAGGGCGACCGGGTGGGTGAGCACGGGGGCCTCCCCGGTGACCTGGGTAGTGGCTTCCGCGGTGCCGCCGGCGGTGGCCAGGATCAGCTCGACGGCCATGGAGGAGGCGGCCAGCACGCCTAGCGCATCGACGCCGCGCTCGAAGCGGTAGGACGAGTCGGAGGATAGCGAGGTGCGGCGCGAGGTGCGGCGAATGCCCTGCGGGGTGAAATAGGCCGATTCCAACACAATCTCGGTGGTGGCGGCGGTTACACCGCTGTGTAGGCCGCCCATCACACCGGCCAGGGCGAGCGCCGCGCCGGAAGCGTCGGAAATGAGCAGGTCGTCAGTGGTTAGAACGTGACTGGATTCATCAAGCGCGAGGAACAACTCACCGGCCGTGGCGTGGCGCACGACGATGGCGCCTGAGAGTTTGGCAGCATCGAAGGCATGCAGCGGCTGGCCGAGCTCGTGGAGCACGAAGTTGGTGACATCGACGATGTTGTTGATCGGGCGCAGGCCGATCGACTCGAGTCGCTGTTTGAGCCAGGCTGGGCTGTCCTGGATAGTCACGCCGGTGAGACGCACCACGGTGTAGAGTGGGCAGGCGGCGGGGGCTTGAATTTGAATGACGGACGAGACGTCCATGGCCCTGATCCGGACGTCCAAGGGCTTGAGCGGGGTTTTGAGCAAGGTGGCCAACTCGCGGGCCATGCCGCGGTGGCTGAGCAGGTCCGGGCGGTTCGGTGTGACCTCCAGCTCCAACGAAACATCGGAGTCAAAGAGCGGCTTGACCGGCGTGCCGACCACTGCCTCGGGCGGCAGAATCAGCAGGCCGTCCGCGCCGGCGGGCAGGCCGATTTCCACTGCGGCGCAAAGCATGCCCTTGGATACGACCTGACGCATCACCGTCTCGCCAATGGTGAAGCCGCCGGGCAATTCGGCACCAGGCAGCGCGCACGGCACCTTGTCGCCCACCTGATAGTTCTGCGCCCCGCAAACGACCTGGCGCAGCGTTCCCTCGCCCGCGTCCACCTGGGTGATTTTCAGGCGATCGGCATTCGGGTGCCGGACAGCCTCCATGATTTGGGCGACGACGATTTTTTCCGAGGTGATGCCCTTGGCGACGATGCTCTCGACTTCCACGCCCGCGAAAGTGAACAGGTCGTCGATTTGCTTGATCGATTGTCCTGCCAGGTCGAGGTGGGTGGCGAGCCAGTTGAGTGAGATGTTCATGAAATAAAAATGGAAGATAAGATTTTTTAACCGCAGCTAGACGCAGATTTAGAGATGGGATAAGAGCAGGGGTGTTATGGACTTCTTTCTATCTGTGTGCATCTGTGTGCATCTGCGTTCATCTGCGGTTCAATGATTCTTAGGCGAACTGCCTGAGGAAGCGCGCGTCGTTTTCGATGAGCAGGCGGATATCCTTGATGCCCCAGCGGATCATGGCGAGGCGGTCAAGGCCCATGCCGAAGGCAAAACCGGTGATTTTTTCAGGATCGAAGGCATTGTCCTTGCGCGACTGGTTGATGGCGTCGAACACGGCAGGATCGACCATGCCGCAGCCGGCCACTTCGATCCAGCGTGGCGCCTGGCCTTTGATCTGGAGTTGCACGTCGATCTCAAAACTCGGCTCGGTGAACGGGAAAAAGTGCGGGCGGAAGCGCACCTCGGTGCCGGTGCCGAACAACTCGCACAGGAAATACTCGAGGGTCCCTTTGAGGTCGGGCAGCGACACGTCCTCGCCGACGTAGAGCCCTTCGAGTTGGTTGAAAACCGACAGGTGGGTGGCGTCGATCTCGTCGCGGCGGTAGGCTGAGCCCGGTGCGATGATGCGGATGGGCGGCGGTTGGGATTCCATGGCGCGGATCTGCACGCTCGAGGTGTGCGTGCGCAGCAGTTTGCCGGAATCGAAGTAGAACGTGTCCTTTTCGTTGCGCGCCGGGTGGTCGGCCGGGGTGTTGAGCGCGTCGAAGCAATGGAATTCGTCCTCGATTTCCGGGCCGTCGGCCAGGGAAAAGCCCATCCGGCGGAGAATGCCGATGGCCTCGTCGCGGATCAAAGTAAGAGGATGGAGCGCGCCGTTAGACAGCCAGCGGGCCGGCAAGGTGACATCGATGCCCGCGAGTTCCGCCCGGTCGGCTAGGTCGCGCAGGGTATGCTGTTTCTCGTCAAGCGCGCTGGTGATGGCGCTGCGGGCGGCATTGAGCATCTGCCCGACGGCGGCTTTGGCGTCTTTGGGCACGTCCTTGATACCGGCGGCCACCAGCGTGAGTGTGCCTTTTTTGCCGAGCACGGCGACGCGGGCGTCGTCGAGCGCGCGCGGGTCGCTGGCACGGGCGATCTGCGCGAGCGCTTCAGATTGGATGGCTTCGATTTGCTCGTTCATGGGAAAGGGAGTGGCCATAGCCGGAAACCCGCCGCCGGTCAAAGCCAAGCTGCGGGTTTGTTCCGCGACGCCCACCGGTATCAGTGATTTAATGGATTGGAATAAAGCGAAACGCAGAGACGCGGAGGTCGCCAGGGGGGGCGCAGAGTTTGATCGAATTCCATGGGGATCTCTGATCTCACGATCCCCTCCAAGAATCACAAAACCCCAATGCCCACTGCGCCATTGCCTCCCGGACCTCCGCGTCTCCGCGTTTCGACCCGATTCAACCCGCTTCCAAAGTGCCAGCAATCCCCGCAGCCGCCTCGAGAAACGAGTGAAACTCCGGTAGCCAACCGGTGGCGAGGAGTTTGGCGTGGCTCACCTGCTTGTCGGTCCAGCCGCGCTTGCGGTCCGGGTCGCGCGGGCCACGTGGCGGCAGCGGTCGCCCAAACATCGCGCTCAGCGCCTCATAACACGCCAACTGGCTGAGCGGCTGCGAATCGCTCACGTTGAACACTGCGCCGCCCACCACCCTGGAAGTCACCAGGTGATGGATCGCGCGCGCCGCGTCGTCGCGGTGGATCTGGTTGAGAAACCGCCGGCCGTCGTCCTCGATGACCGCCTCACCGGCAAGGAATTTGCGCAGGATCACGCTGCGCCCGGGCCCATAAATCCCGGTCAACCGCGCCACCCAGCCGCCCGCCCCGAGCACCACATGCTCGGCACCTAACAACAAGCGGCCGGTCTCGCGCTCCGGGATGGCCGGGCTCTCCTCGGTGACCCACGAGCCATCGATCTGAGCGTAAACCGAGGTGCTGGAGGTGAAAAGCAGCGGCACGCCGGGAAATATATCCGTTAGATTCCGGCAGCCCTGCACATACACCCTCTGATAAGCCGCCGGGCCACCCCGGCCGGAGGCTGCACAGTGCACGATGGCATCTGCCTGCGGCAGGTGGCTCACCGCCACCGGATCGGCCACGTCGCACGCCAGGCCGCCCTCGCCACCGGTGAGCGAAACCGGAGTGACCGACCAACCGCCCGCGCGAAACACCCGGGTGACAGCCTTGCCGAGGTAGCCGTGACCGATGAGCAACAAGTTCATGCCACACCCATAGCGGCAGTTTGAATTGATGGCCAGGCATTTGCTAGGATTGGTCCTTGTGCGCAGGGGCAACCCGCTCTTCTTTCCATACCACCCATGGCCTCCACGGAGCGCAGGCTGCAGCCTGCATCTGGTTCAACTGTCGTGGGTAGTCCCCATTTCCGATGAATTTCCTGACCTGTCACCTGTTTGCCGGAGTCATCGCTGACGTGGTTCAAGTGGAGCCGCTGAAAATCTTCACCGCGCCGCCCGGCGACTTGCTCAACTTCAACCCGTACAACATTCTCGCTGGGCTGGTCTTTGGAGCCATCGGCTGGGGTGCCTTTGCCTACGGCAAAAAGCTCGATCTCTGGCAGCCCCGGGCCATCGGGGTGGCGCTGATGGTTTACCCGTATTTCTTCAGCAACGCGTGGGTGCTATGGGGCGCTGGCGTGGGGCTCATGGTGGCGCTCTGGTTCTACCACGGCGAATGAGCGCGCGGGATTTCCCTTGGCAAATCAGGCGTTTTCCACCGTAGTTGCCGCCCGCCATGCCAACCGAAGCGATCCTTTCCACCGTGCGTCAGTTCCTTGGCGTGGATCCGACCGTGCCGATCACCCTAGAGCCGATCAAACGGGGCGCCTCGGGTCGCACTATCATCCGGGTGAAATCCCCGATCCACGAGCCGTTCATCGGGATCCATTGGACCGAAGAGCGCGAAGACAACGCCCAGTTCATCCCCGTCGGTCAGTTCCTCAAACAAGCGAAGCTGCGGGTGCCGACCATCATTCACGAACGCGCGCGTTACCGCGTGGCGCTGGTCGAGGACTTGGGCGACACCTCGCTGTTGTCTCTCAAAGACCGGCCGCTCGCGGAACGCCTGCCGTATTACCGCTCCGCCTTCGAGCAGATTGACCGCTTGTTTTACGCCAAGCCGCCCAAGGATTTCCACCTCATGCCGCCCTTCGATGCGGACCTCTACCGCTGGGAGCAACTCTATTTCTTCGAATACCTGGTCGAGGAGCACCTCGGTCTCGACGCCACCGCGCTGCGTCAAAACCCGGTCTTCAGCGTGCTCGCCGCACGCCTCGGCACGGTGGCGCGCCACCTGGTGCATCGCGATTTCCAATCCCAAAACCTGATGATCAAGGACGGCCAGGTCTGGCTGATCGACTTCCAAGGGCTGCGCCGCGGACGCCAGGAATACGATCTGGCGTCGCTGATTTTCGACCCCTACATGGACCACAGCGCGGAGGAGCGCGAAGCATTGCTCGGGCTGTGGGAGGAGGTCGCCGACGAGCGCCCGGAACCCACCCTGTTTCACCAATGCGCCGCCCAACGCCTCATGCAGGCGCTGGGCGCCTACGGCAACATCCTAGCCAACCGCGGCGATGAATGGTATCGGCCACACATCGCCACCGCCGCCCGCCTGTTAGCCGTGGTCACCGCCGGCACGCCGCTCGAACCCCCGTTGGCACCCGTGCTAGCGGCCATCCGCTGATCCGCTCCCGTGGCTTGCACCCGCAAACGTCGATTCTGGGTGCGACTCGGCGCCCTCGCCACCGCCGCGGCCTGTTGGTGGGTGATTCCCGGCAGCGCCATCGACCGAGCGGCCTTCGCCACAGTCGCCCGCGCCTTTGCCAATCCGCCGTTGTTCATTGCCGGCCACGGCACCCTCGACGCGCCGTGGAGGCTGCGGACGTTTGCCGCGCGCGTCCTAACAGAACCGAAGCAGGCGCCCTTGGTGGTCTCATTGGGTGACGACCCGCACGGCTTTTTCCAAAGCTCTCCGCCCTCACCCATCGATCTGGCGGTCATTCTAACCAACTTCCAGCGGCTCGGCGCGAAGCGCGCCACCACCGCCGCAGTGCTGGCGTGGAGCGCGCCGGATCCGATGGGACTGGCCGCCCTGGACAAGGTGATCGGCCGATTCGACTCGCTGGTGATGGCCGCACCGCTGTCGCGCGGGGCCGTGCCCGAACCGATGCCACCGGCATTCCGCAGGGCGTCCATCCCGGTGGCGTCCATGCACGGCGATCCGGCCGCGCTACCGGTGGTCAACCGCATCCCGTTGCCCGGCGTGATCCTCGGCGGCGACAACACGCGGGCCGGATTCCAAGTGCTGGATTCCGAGCCGGAAAGCAAGTTCACCCCGCTGCTCGCCCGCTGGGAGGACCGCGTGGTGTTTGCTATGCCCGTGCTCGCCGTTATCCAACAGCGCGGCCTAACAACCGACGGGGTGGTGGTCCGCCTGGGAGAATATCTCAAACTCGGCCCGGACGGCCCGACCGTGCCGATCGACCGCTACGGCCGCCTGGCCACGCCGCTCAAGGCGCTCAGGGCGCACGCGCAAATCCCGGCCGAGGCGATAATCGATAGCGGCGACGAACTATGGCCCAAAGATGCGCCGCAACCCGTGGTGCTGCGCGATGACCGCAGCGCCGCCGAACCCGCCACCCGCGCGTTCTCCAAACAACTGCCCGCCGTCATCGCCGCAATCGCCTCCGACACCGGCCTGGCTCCCGCCCGCGCCTATCAGCGGCTGCCACCCGCCCTGGAATTCGCCGCGCTGTTCGTCCTCGCGCAGGTCCTCGCCGCGCTCTGCGCACTGCCGCCATTCACCCGCCGCCTCGCCTATCTAACCCTCGCCAGCTCTTGCCTCGCCGCGCAGTGCCTCGCCGCCGCCTCCGCATGCGTCTGGCTGCCCGGCCTGCCCGCGCTCGCCGCCATCCTCGCCGCGTGGCTGCTCGCCAGAATAATCCCTCTAACACCCATCGTGCTGCGCCCCGACGCGCCCCGGGCCCGCCCGCCGCAGCAGCGCCGCTAAGGATGCACCGCACGGGCTTTGGACTGCGATGAAGCGGGAACTAACACATTAGGCGCCGGTTGTTGTGTTGCTGGTGAGGGGGCTGGGGTTGTCAAAAAACCAAGTAATGCTCCCAAAGCGGCGATGCTCGCCGCAGTCCAAAATCCAGCCCCCCCAATCGCACCTTTGCGCTTTGCGGGCGAGGGTCGGTCCGCTAGGGTGCGCGCCGTGCAACCGACCGACAAAGCCAGGACCCTGATCGAAGCGCTGCCCTATCTGCAGGCGTTTCGCGGCAAGACCTTTCTAATCAAAATGGGCGGCTCGGCGATGGAGGACCCGGAGCTGGTGGCGCGGGTCATGCGCGATATCGTGTTTCTGGAAGTGGCGGGCATCAACCCGGTCATCGTCCACGGCGGCGGCAAGGCGATCTCCGCCGCCATGCAGGCCGCCGGACTGGAGGCGAAATTTGTCGGCGGGTTTCGGGTGACCACCGATGCGGCCATTGACATCGTCGCTCGCGTGCTTTCGGAAGAACTCAATCCGGCGCTGGTGGCCATGATCCGCGAGTTCGGTGGCCAAGCCGTCGGCATCCCCGGCAACGCGGTCTTTCACGGGGAGAAAACCCATGGCACCGATGCGGCGGGCAACCGCGTCGATATCGGCCGCGTCGGCGAAGTCGTCGGCTGCCAACTTGCGCAGATCGAGGCGGCGCAGATGGCCGGGATGGTGCCGGTGATCTCGCCACTGGCTCTGGAGCTGGACACCAACCGGCCGCTCAACATCAATGCCGACCTCGCCGCCGCCGCCCTGGCCAAGGAACTCCGCGTCGCCAAACTCGTCTATCTGTCCGACGTGCCCGGTTTGCTCGCCGATCCGCACGAGCCGTGGTCATTGATCCAATCGGTCACCTGTGCCGAGGCGCTCGCACTCATCGCCGATGGCACGATCTCGGGCGGCATGATCCCGAAAATCCGCAGCGCCATGGACGCCCTCGACGCCGGCGTGCGCAAGGTCCACTTTATCGATGGCCGTCTGCCGCACGCATTGTTGCTGGAAATCTTCACCGACGGCGGCATCGGCACCGAGGTGGTCAGGTAAAGGTGGCGCGGCACAGCCGGGGCCGCAGCCCATGTGAAGTGACAGGCAGGCCCAAGAGTGGTCGGAAGGGCCTTGGCTCGGACGATTCTTGCTCGTGCCTGTGGCTGCGCTCTCGGCGAGAGCGCGCCACCCGCCAATGGGCCGCCTACCAGGTCTTGACGTCGTCGGTGATTTTGCCGGTGGCCGTCACGCCATCGGCACCATCACTCCAGACCGCGCAGCGGCGACCGTTCAGGGGTACTGCGGCAGCCGCGGCTTTGGGTTTCACGCTGAGTTGTTCGTTAAAATCCAGGTCCATGATGACATTGTAGCCACCGCCCCAAGGGTCATAGAGCCCTTTAACGGTGGTAGCGTCGGCAAAAATCAACCCGTTCTTGGGATTGGAACCGTTCTTATTCGCCTTGCCTTCCTTGACCGTGAGGAACCTGACCGCGCGGGTATTAGTTACGGTTTCCAAGCCAAGCAAGATGGTGAGCAGATCCTTGCCAGTGCCACCGTTATCCGTCTTCACGGCAATATCGGCGGTGCTCGTGCTCGTGGTGGGCATCGACCCATATTCGGTGAAGAAATTGTTCACGGCACTCTCGAGGGCGACACAAGTGGCTAGGCAGGTGGTTTTTTTGGCTTTTTGAATGGCGGAGAGGGCTGCGCTGGTGCTTAGGCCCGCCAGAACCGCGATGATGGCAATAACGACGAGGAGTTCGACTAAGGTGAAGCCGCGCGCGCGGCGGGAAGATGGAGTTTTCATGGAGGAGCTAGAATGGCGCTTCAGGGTGCTGGAGCAAATACAAAGTTCGGAGATCAAGCCAGTCAATTGGAATATCGCATTCACATGGTAAAGACATGTTCATACCATGGCACTTGCAACCCCTTATCCTGGAAACCGCGAATGAACACCAATGAACGCAAATTAGATATTCACAGTCAATGCCTTATGCGGATTCATGAGTTCACCCATTGGGTGAGGATCTGGGTTCCTGTAACTCTTTGAAAATTAGTGTCAATTTGCGTACATTCGCGGTTTCATTTTCTCATTTAGGGTTATTTCCGTCTTTGCCGTTGCGGTGAGAAAAACGGCACGGCAAGCTCCTTGCATGACCAGCGATCCATTGCGGGAAGCGATTCTCGAGCTCATGCGTGTGCGCCCCACCCAAGCGATGTCGCTGGCGGAGCTCGCCCGCAAACTCGCGCTGCCAGCGGACCACCGGGCGGACCTGCGCCATGCCATCCGTTCCCTCGCCGGGGAGGGACTCATCCAAGAAGGCAAGAAAACCTGTTTTCTGCTGAGTCCCAAAACCGGCACCGCCCTGATTGGCAACTTGAAGTTCCACCCGAAAGGCCATGCCTTCTTCTTCCCGGACCTCACCGCCGAGGCCAACCTCGCCACCGGCCTGAATCTCACCGCGATGTCGCGCGTCCACATCGCGCGCCGCGACACCGGCACCGCGCTAGATGGCGACCAGGTCCTCGTATCCATCCAACCACCCAGCCCCACGCGCCCGCTGCGAGGCCGCCGCGAAATTTTGCCCAACGCCCCGGATGAAGTGCGCGGCAAGGTCGATAAAATCCTCGCCCGCCGCTCCGGCCGACTCGTCGGCGTGTTTAAGAAAAAAGGCAACTTCGGCTGGATCGAGTGCGACGACAAGGCCATAGACGGCACCATCGACCTGGTCGGCGACACCTCGGCCCAACCCGGCCAATTGGTCGTGGTGGACCTGGAGCAATGGAACGATGCCACCACCACGCCGCGCGGCCGAATCATCGAAGTGCTCGGGTGGCCAGGCGATTCCGGGGTGGACATGATTGCCGTGATCCACCGCTTCGGCCTGCGCACCTCGTTCCCGGATCCCGTGCTCACCGAAGCCCGCGCCGTGCCGGAATCCCCCGCCCCAGCCGAAATCGCCCGCCGCATGGATTGGCGCCCGCAACTCGTCATCACCATCGATCCCGCCGACGCCAAGGACCACGACGACGCCATCTGGTTAGAAAAAAACTCCCACGGCTGGTCGCTCGCCGTCCACATCGCCGATGTCTCGCACTACATCAAACCGGGCAGCCCAATGGACGTGGAAGCCATCGAGCGCGGCAACTCGACCTACATGGTGGACCGCGTGCTGCCGATGCTGCCCACCGAGCTGAGCAACGGGATTTGCTCGCTCAAACCCGACGTGGACCGCCTGACCAAGGCCGCATTGTTAGAAATCTCGCCCGCCGGGGAAATCACCCGCGCCACCTTCGTGGATGCGGTCATCCACAGCCGCGCCAAGCTGTCCTACGAGCAGGCCCAGGCGATACTCGACGGCCAGGCGCCGCCCGCCGGCGCCGACCCGCAACTCGCCGCCATGGTCAAGGAGGGCTGGAAACTCGCGTCTGTGCTGCGCCAGCGGCGCTTCGCCCGCGGCGCGCTCGACCTGGAAATGCCCGAAATCAAAATCCGCCTCGATGATCAGGGCCGCCCAGTGGCCGCCGAGCCCGTCGTCCACACCCACAGCCACCAACTCGTCGAGGAATGCATGCTCGCCGCCAACGAGGCGGTCGCCCGCGTCCTGCGCGAGCGGATGAAGCCCGCCATCTATCGGATCCACGACGACCCCGATCCCTCACGCCTGCTAGACTACACCGAGACCGCCAAGCTCCACGGTTACCGCCCCGGCGACCTGACCAACCGCGCCCACATCCAGAGGTTGTTAGATGATTCCAAGGGCAGCCCCGAGGAGCACATCATCAAGCTCGGCCTGCTCAAGAGCCTCAAACGCGCAGCCTACTCCGCCGAGCCCATCGGCCACTACGGCCTGGCCAAGACCGACTACTGCCACTTCACCAGCCCGATCCGGCGCTACTCCGACCTGATCGTCCACCGCGCGCTGCAGCCTTTGTTAACCAACCCGCCGCCGCGCCCCGACCGCACGCCCAGCCAGGCCGAGCTGCGCGAAATGGCCCGCCACATCTCGGACACCGAGCGGACCTCGGCGGAGGCGGAAAGCGAAAGCAAGCAGATCAAGCTCTATGATTACCTGCAACGGGTGGTGGAGATGCGCGACCCGCATGTTTTCGACGGCCTAATCACCGACGTCCGCCCGATGGGCCTGATGGTGGAAATCCCCGACATGGGCATCCGCGGCGTGGTCAAACGCGAGGAACTCCCGCAAGGCCGGTGGCGCCTCGAGGCCCACCGCAAAGCCTGGGTTTCGTCCGATGGCAAAGTCGTCCAACTCGGCATGCGCATCCCGCTCCACGTCATCGCCATCGACCGCGAAAAACGCTTCGTCGATTTCCGCGTCGCCGGCCGCCCGACCAGCGAGGGCACCCGCCCGCTAGTCGCCGCCCGCCCCGCGCCCGCCAGCAAACACCACGCCAAAGCCAATCCCGTGACCAAACCCGCCGCGATGGCCGGCCCGCCCGTGGCCCGCAAACCCCAGCGCAAGCTCAAACACCGCCGGCGCTAAATCCGAGGGAACCGGCAGGGCCCGACCGCCCGACCGGCCCACCTGTCCGCCGCATGGGAGGCGCGCAAGCTGTGCCAACGGGCATGAGCCGCCCAAGGAACTCCCCTGATAATGCGCGTTCATTGAATGAATAGGGACGTCTCGTCCCATTAATTCCCAGAACCCGCGATGGGTGTGTGCCCAGAGTCACTTTGGCTGCACCATGGAGCGCGGGCTTGAGCCCGGCGGGTCTGGGCGGGCTGAAGCCCGCGCTCCGTAGCCTAACGGCCAAGCTCCTCAGGAGGATTAGATGCAGGCGCGCCCTGCTCACTTGCCGGCCTGTCAACCACATTGAATTTCCCGTACAGCCGCAGATCGCTGCTCGACGCGTCGAGATGCAGCAGGGATTCGCCAGGTTTCACGACCCGTCGGCCATCGCGATTGGTAAGTTCCAGGGCGGAGGCGGGTTTCCTCGATGAACCAGCGCCACACTTCACGGTGCACCTTGAGCGTGGCGGGCCTCACCACCACCGAGGCAAAGCATCGCAGGCGGGTAGGATTTGGGATCATACGATGGTCGACCCTCGCCATCCGCATCCGACACGACAATGATGATGGCCCCTCAACACGTCGCGCACGGAAGGAATAGTTGGAACAATCTCATAAAAGTGCTTGCATCACTAACTGTTATCCCTGTATGAGATCTTCAATCTTAAGAGAAGCATATCAATCAAGACGTCCCTCCGTTCCGCTTGCCCGCGCCCCCCTTCCACCCACCAGGGCGCTGCCGAGCCGTCACCATTGAGCGTTTGCCCGCAGCTGGCGGAACGCCCCCCCCCAACTAGTAAAGGATGAATCGAACGATGAATGAAACCCATAGCGGATCCCCTCCGAAACAAGCCGCCGAGCCCTCGCTCCCGCAAGGCGCACCGAGATCTAGCGACATCACCGAGCAGAGTATTGCCGAGCAACTCCTGCGGCGCGAGCACGCGGCACTTCTGTCGATAAACCATGAATTGCGGATCTTCAATCAATCCGCCGTTGACCGGGAACTGCGCATGATCGAGTTGAAGCAGGAAATCAACGCCATATGTGCCGCCGCCGGTCAAGCACCGCGCTATCTGCTAGAGCACACCGGGGAACCATGATCAATACCCTCTGGCGCACTCGGGATTTCATGGCGATATTCCGCCTACCCACGGCCGCGGGCAGGCTCTTGCGCTACAGCCTGGCGGTGCTGGCAGTGGCTGCGGCAATCGGGTTGCGCCTGGCCATGGAGACGAGGTTTGGCGGCGGCTTGCCGGCCTTTGACCTCTTCTACCCGGCGGTGATGGTGGTGGCGTTGGTGGCCGGTTTCAGGCCCGCAATCTTAACTACGGCTTTGGCGGGACTGATCACCCAATGCTGGCTATTGCCACCATTTGGGCATCTCGCCGTTGCTGCGCCCGTGGATCGCATCGGGTTGGGGGTTTTTTTGGCCATGGGGCTGGCAATGAGTCTGTGCGCCGCATTTTACCGACGCCATCACGACCACGTGATGGCCGACCCGCGTGAGGCGGCCATGCGCACGAGCAAGGTGCGGTTGGAGATCTTAGCCGCGACTGCCTTTGAAGGGATGGTTACAACCCAAGCCGGGCGGGTCCTCGACTGCAACGAGCAATTCACCCGGATGATCGGCTACCCCATGGCCGAGTTGAGGGGGATGGACTTCGCCGATTTACTCGTCCCGGCAGATATCGACCCTCTCACCGCCAATATGCTCCTCAATCAGGAATCGCTGACCGAGCATGCGCTGAGCTGCAAAGACGGCACCCAGATCCTTGTCGAAGCACATGGCCGTGCCGCGTGCTCGGGCCAAGATCTGCGCCACACCGCCATCCGCGATATCACCAAGCGCAGGCAGTCCGAAGCGGTCCTCCGCGACAGCGACCTGCGCTTCCGCCTGGCTCTGCGCAATTCCCCGGTTTCTCTTGCCTGCCAGGATAGCCATCTGGTTTACGAGTGGGCGTACAACCCGCAATCCTTGTGGCCCGGTTTTATCGTAGGCAAAACCGATGCCGACTTGTTCACCCCGGACGTAGCGGCAGCCATGGGCGAAGTCAAACGCAGAGTGCTGGAGTCGGGAACCGAGGAGAACATCCAAACGTGGCTGACGGGCGGCGACAGGCGTCAGTTCCTGGATTTTCGCTTTGAACCGATCCGCGACTCTGCGGGAAAGATTACCGGCATCGGCATCAGTGCGGTGAACATCACCGCCCAGAAACTGGCAGAGGAGGCGCTCCACGAAAGTCAAGTCGGCCTTGACCTGGCCTTGGTCTCTTCACGGATGGCCACTTTTGATTTCGACATCACCCGCAACCAGCGCACTTGGAGTGTCGGGGTTCATGCCCTGCTGGGAACCCAACCCGAAACGTTCACCGGCACCACCGAGGAACACTTCAAAATCATCCATCCTGACGACCAGGCATCCGTACGCACGGCCCTCGACCAAGCGATCAAAAGTCAGAGTGATTGCGATGTCGAATACCGGGTCGTCTGGCCGAATGGCCGCATTCGCCACGTTCGCATCACCGGCAAAGTTCATCGCGATTCCAACTGCCAAGCGGTACGCATCACCGGAATCTGCCGGGATATCACCGCCCGCAAGTTGGCCGAGGAAGCGTTGCGCATGGCCTGCAAGGCGTCCCTCAACATCATGCAGGATGCCGTCCTCGCACGCCAACAAGCCGAGCAAGCCAGCACCGCCCTGAGCGCAAGCGAGGCCGAGGCGCGGGCGCGCCGAGCGGAACTCGAAACCCTGATGGACGCGCTCCCCATCGCCGTTTTCATCGCCCACGACGCCGCTTGCCAACGAATCACCGGCAACCATGCGGCCCATACCCTGCTACGCTCCAGACACTCACTCAATCCTTCCCCTCACGCCGACAACCCCGACCTGCCTGCAGATCCCGCATACTGGTCAGACGGCAGGCGTCTCGACGCGCACGATCTGCCAATGCAGCGGGCGATCGCAACGCGCCGGGCGGTACTCAATACGGAAATGGAAATCATTTCCCCCGTCGGGACGAAACGCCAAGTCATCGGCAGCGCCCTGCCGCTCTTTGATGAATCCGGCACGGTGCGGGGGAGCGTGGGCGCCTTCATGGACGTCACCCATCACAAGCTGGCACAGATGGAACTGCAGCGTCTCAACCGGACCCTACGCGCCCTCAACGACAGCAACCGCGCACTCCGCGACGCCGAAACCGAGACGCAGTTGCTGGCAGATGTTTGCCGGATTATCACCGAGCGTTGCGGCCACGCCATGGTCTGGATCGGGTATGCCGAAAACGACCCCGCCAAGACCATCCGACCGACAGCTTGGGCTGGGGCCGGGACCGATTACCTCGTCAGTCTGCGGGTCAGCTGGGCAGACACCGCGACCGGACGTGGTCCCTCCGGCATGGCCATCCGCAACGGCCAGCCGTACCGATGCAACGATCTCCGCACCGACCCGCGCTTCGCTCCATGGCGGGACGAGGCACTCAAGCGCGGCTATGCATCGGCGTTAGCGTTGCCTCTGATGATTAACCGCAAGGCGTTCGGCGTCGTCAACATCTACTCCCATCAAACGGCGGCATTTTCCCATAACGAGATTAAAACGCTCGCCGATCTCGCCGGGGATCTGTCCGTCGGTATCAACACCCTCCGACTGCGCCAGAGCCAACTGCAGACGGAGGCGGCGCTGCTAGATAGCGAGGCCCGGTTCCGCAGCACCTTCCACAATGCCACCACCCCGATGGCAGTGAAACACCTCAATGGGCAAATTATGGAAATCAACCAAGCCTATTGCGAGTTGCTGGGCTACTCGGAGCGGGAGTTGCTGGCCGCCCCGCCTGACAGCCTGATCCTCTCGGGGGATCGGTTAGATGCCACCAGCGAGATCATAAGCCAGTTCATGGCGAAGGAACTCACCGCTTTGCGCAACGAGCGTAGCTACCAACACAAGGACGGCCACACGGTGTGGTGCGATACCGGCACCTCGTTGGTCTGCAATCCCGATGGCTCGGCGGCCTATTGGATCGAGCATGCTCACAATATCACCACACGCAAGGCGGCCGAAGAGGCGCTCTATCTCAGCGAACGCTTTTCCCGCAAGCAGTGGGCGGAAGCCGAGATCGCGCTCGAAGCCTTCCCGGCCCACATCGCCATCCTCGACGAGGCCGGCGTGATCGTGCGCGTCAACACCTCCTGGACTAGCTATGCCGGCCTCAACGGCGGCACGCCGGATGAGATTGCCCTTGGGGTCAATTATCTCGCGGTGTGCGATCACGCGAACGGCGCCAGCGCTGGGCCGGCCAGGGATTTCGCCGACGGCATCCGCAGCGTGCTCTGCGGACAACGCGATCGCTTTAGCATCGAATATCCCTGCCACTCACCGGATCAGCAGCGCTGGTTCTCAGGCTCCGTCACCGCGACCCTCCGTGACGGACTCCCACGGGCGGTCGTCGCTCATGTCGATATCACCCCACAAAAACGCATCGAAGCACGAATCCGCGAACTCAACCAGCAACTCGAAATGCGCGTGGTGGAACGCACCAGCGAATTACTGGCCGCATTCACCGCCCTCGAAACGGAAATCGGCAAACGCCAGCGCCTCGAGCGCGAAATCCTCGAAATCAGCGAACGCGAGCAATCCCGCCTCGGCCAGGATTTGCACGACGGTCTGGGCCAGGAGTTATCCGGCATCGCCATGCTCGGTGACCTGCTCGCCAAACAACTCCATGTGCAGTCCCACCCGTCCGCCACATCCGCCGCCCAAATCGCCGACTACATCCGCTCGGCCATCGATTCCACCCGCCGCCTCGCCAAAGGCCACTATCCCATCGCGCTCAATCGCTACGGCCTGCTCGTCGCCCTGAAGGATCTGGCCGCCCAAACTAGCCACCGTACCGGCATCCGCTGCGAGATCCAGCAATCCGGGGCGGACCCGCAGTTAGATAAAACCGCCGAGATCCATCTCTACCGCATCATCCAGGAATGCATTGGCAATGCCATCAAACATGCCAAAGCGAGCTGCATCACCATCGAGTCGCAAGCGGGCGACGGCGCGCACACCTTCGCCGTCACCGATGATGGCGTCGGCTTTGACCCATCCACCGAGCCCTCCGGCATGGGACTCCATCTGATGGATTACCGCGCGCGCGTCATCGGCGCTCATCTCACCGTGGAACATCCCGCCAAAGGCGGCTGCCGGATCGCCTGCGGTCTAACTGTCTGACGGACTAACTTTCGCGGCGCTCGGGCCCTAGGGGAATCCCCTAGGCGGCCTAACCGGAATGCGCAGTGCCGATTCTCTGATTCAGCCAATATCGGTGGCTCAGCCGAGTCGCTAAGGTCTCCCCGATGAAGGCGACCCCCCCCCCCTCTGCGTGCCATTTCCAAGCCGATACCCAAATCTTGCGGGGCGTCCCCGCAAGCCAATTCGGAGAGCGGTCCATCGCGGTTTTCCATCTGGGCTACGATATCGGTTCCCTCAACCCGCGCTTCCGCTGGCTCGCCCGTCAGCGACTCCTCCAGATGCAGCGGCGCAATTGGACCTCTCCGCGGCCCTGAGCCCCGCACACCGCCACCTTTCCCCCCCCCGCACATGAGTTATCAACTGACCTTCCGCCCCAAAACCCCCGCCCCGATTTGCCAGCATCGGCTGCGCAAACAACTCTTGGCCGCGGGTCTCAAACCCCGCCTGGATTCCACCCCGCCTGGCTTCCTTCACGACAAATGCGCGCTGTTTGAAATCGTTGCTGACGCACTCATCCCGCCTGGGGTGGGCGTGGTGGTCCAGATCCCATACCGTCAGGCGTTTTTTGATTTCACCCTCGAATTGTTGAATCTGGAGCGCATCTCATGCGTCATCAACGCGGAATTGATCGATGGCGAGGAAGTGTTGGTTCATAGTGGCACGGAAGGCTTGGTTTCCCTGTTTGCTTTGCACGCCCGCTACCAGCGCGCCTCCGATGGCAGCACTGCCAGCGCCGCAAGGATCGCATCGTAAACCCGGCCCCCCCTTAGGCATATCCCCTATGTGATCCGTCTCAATCCCCAGCTTTGCATGCTCCAAATCAGCCAATACCCGTGTCGAGCGCGGGCTGCTATACTGTTCCAGATGAATACATCCCCCTCCCCCTCCAGCCCAATCCAAGCCGCCCCGAGCAACCCGCAAGGGGCGCAACCAAGCTCCACCGCTGACAGATGCACTGTGACGTTCAAACTAGGCCTCGACCTCAGCCCCCTCGGCAAGCGCCAAAATTTGATCGCCCGCACCCTGATCCAGCGACTGACCAGCAAGACCCCAGCCGCCGCGACGATGCCATAAGCCGCTTCGCCCAATCCCACCCACTCACCCCTGAAACCATGAGCTATCTCATCGTCACAGGCTTGGATATCGCGCCCTAGTGATTATGATCAGCGCCCTGTGCCTCATGTAAGGAGAAGGTGAGCGGCCCGCCCCGTGCCGGCCACTGCGCAACGCATCCAACCCTCACCCACACGCCACGGCCAACTGCCCCCCATTTTCTATCCGTGGTTACAAGGATACCTGGCCAGAATCGGCGATGCAGAACCTCAAGGCGCGGCCCCCTGCCCCCCACCCGCGCTGGTCTGCCGCCGCCTCTGTGCCACCGAACCACGAATATGAAACCGCCCGGCTGCGGGAATCGGACATGGCAGACCCTCCCGCAGCCGGGCACCTTATGACAGATTGCGTGAGCCCCCTCCGGCCATTGCCGGCCACTGCCGCAATGGCAGCCGCGCCTCTACAGGTGGTTAGCTTGCCAGCACACCCGCCTCGACCCAACGGATGGCATGGCGGGTCAAGGCGTTGCCATCCTCAAGGCCGAGTTTCTCGCGGATATGGGCGCGGTGGACATCCACGGTGCGATGGCTAATGCCGAGTTGGCTGGCAATTTCATGATTGCCTTTGGCTTGGCCTATCAGCTCAAACACCTCTATTTCTCGGTCCGTCAGGCGCTCCAAGGGGAAACTGGACGTGGCCGCCCTCTGGCCGGGCACGAGCGAGTTCAGAAAATGCTTGGTGACCTCCGCACTGGTGTACACGCCACCGTCAAGCACACAGTGAATGGCATCAATCAGACGGGCCGTCGGGGCGTTTTTGGAAACGTATCCCTTTCCGCCGGCACGCAGCACGCGCTCGGCGTAGAGGAGCTCGTCGTGGAGCGACAGCACGATGACGGGCAGGCCCGGATGGGTGGCCCCGAGATCCTTGATGAGCTCCAATCCATTGCGTCCCGGCATCGTGAGATCCGAGATGATCAGATCCGGCCTGGCGGATTCCACCAGCGCGAGTGCCTCCTGCACGCTGGCGGCCACGCCACAAACGCTCAACCCCTGTTCGTAGCCGATCAACTGCCTGAGTCCATCGTTGATAAAGGGATGGTCATCCACCAGAAGAATCCTGCTTGATTTCAATTTCATCTATCACATTGGTCCATATCGGACCGCTCAGGGCAAGCCCAATCATCAACCAAACTCACGCGCGTGGCGGCCTAGGGCCAGTGACTGCCGCCGGATGCCACGGACCCATTACCAGGCATATCGTCCAAGACCATGGCCCTCCGCACCTCCAGATCCATGCCCACGGCGATTGGGCAACCCGCAACCCCCGCACATGTTAGATCATGACTCCTTGCCTCCGCGCGCTTCCTGAGCTATTACCAGCGCCACATTGGCATGTGTGGCGGCCCGCTGGGCGATTCCAGTCGGCTGGCCCGGGCATCACCGCCTTGGCATCGCCTTCATGTCTCATGCCATTAGATCCATCCCAGATGAGTAATTCACCACATGAAGCCACACGCCCGCGCGTCAACGTCCGCCGCGCGGACGTCATGGAACTTGTGGCCTCGCAGGTCGCCGTTCATTTCCACTCGTCGCTGGTTGAAAAACTCCGCGATCGTGGCGGCAAGATCACCATCGGCAACACCACCCTGCTGCTGGCCGAACAATTCGGATTCTGTTACGGCGTGGAGCGCGCCATCGATCTGGCCTACGCCTCACGCCGGGTTTTCCCCGACCACCGGATTTTCCTCATCGGTGAAATCATCCACAACCCGGAGGTCAACCGCCAACTCCGCGAGATGGACATCGTCTCGCTGCCATGGCGGGAAATGGACGACAGCTACGACTCTCTAACGGAAGATGACGTGCTCATCGTGCCCGCCTTCGGCGCGCCCACCACCTTCATGGACAAAGTCCACCAACGCGGGTGTTACGTGGTCGACACAACCTGCGGCGATGTCATGAAAGTCTGGCGCCGGGTGCGCGGCTACGCCCGGGATGGCGTCACCTCGATCATTCACGGCAAATCCAATCACGAGGAAACCCGCGCGACCGCCTCGCGCGCGCTGGGCGAACAGGGCGACGGCCACTACCTGGTAGTACTCACTCTCTCGGACGTCGATTATGTCTGCGACTATCTGCAGCACGGCGGGAACAAGGCGGAATTGCTCGCCCGGTTCCACGACGGGCACTCGCCGGGATTTGATCCGGACGCGCATCTGAAAAAAGTCGGGTTAGCCAACCAAACCACGATGCTCAAGAGCGAAACCGAGGAAATCCAGCGCCGCATCCGCCGTGCGGTGCTTGAGCGCGACGGCAACGATGCTGCCTTTCAGGTGTTCGACACCATTTGCGGGGCCACGCAGGAGCGCCAGGACGCGCTCTTCGACATGCTGCGCAAACCCATGGACCTGCTGCTCGTCGTCGGCGGCTATAACAGCTCCAACACCGCCCATCTGGTGGAAATCGCCGAACCGCTGGTGCCAACGTTTTTCATCCGCGACGCGTCCTGCTTCAAGTCACTCGAGGAAATTGTCCACTTCGACCTGCACCACAACCGCGAAACCACCACCTACGAACGCCTGCTTTCCAACGACCACGCGGTGACCGTCGGCATCACCGCGGGCGCATCCTGCCCGAACAACCTGATCGAGGACGCCATCGTCAAGGTCTTCGAACTGCGCGGCATCAACCGCACCGCGCTGGCGGATTTAGGCTAACCGGTTTTCGCGTCAATCTAGCGTCGCAATCGACTAATTACAAACTATATAGGTTGCCTATCAGGCCAGCGGGGATTCTCAATTTGGATTTTATTAACCGCAGATGAACTCAGATTTACGCAGATAGGAGGAAGAGAAGAGATGATTTCGTTGCTGGATGGCATAAACAAGCTGGTTTCCAACTCTTATCCCTCTTCATATGCGTCCATTTGCCTCATTATTCGGAATCAACTGTTCGGCCATCTCACTTCGCTCGGTTGCGGTTTGATTTCTGAATTCTTTGCTTAAGTTGACGCAAATGAGCTAACCCAAGCGCGGCCCGTCAGATATGCGGCATGAACGCGCTGTAAACCTCCGAGGGAATGTCAATCAGGCCGTAGTCCTTGGCCGCCACGAACAGCAGGCTTTGCTTGCCCTTGCCTAGCAGCTGATTGTCGGAGCCGAAGATCTGGTGCTCGAGCGTGCAAAACTTGCGGTTGAAATCCGCCACCCGAATTTTCACCGTGATGGTGTCGAACTCGCGCGCCTCGCGCACGAACTTGTGCTCGAAGGAGCGCGTCAGGATGAAGAACCTGGTGGTTTTGAGGTCGAAGTCGGGCATCACCGTGTTGAAAAACAACTCGCGGGTTTTGCCCACGAACATGGCATACATACCAAAATAAACATTGCCCACCGAATTGGTGTCCGCATAAGTCGCAATCAGTGAATAGATGAACCACTTGCCTTCAAAATGCCCGCTGAGCGCATGAGCGTCCTGCGGTTGCGGTGCAACCACCTGCGATCCGGTCACCGCCGTGGCGGTGCGCACGATGGCCTTCATCCCAGGGATTTCTGCCGCCGCCTCCATGACCTCCCCCGCCCGTTCAGTGACCACGCGCAGCAAATCGGTGTTGAAAACCAGCCACATCACATGCGCCAGCGGCAGCAGCGAGCCGACAATGAGCAAGACGTTGGCGGCCGTGAGATAACCGAAGGCGAAAATCACCAACGAGATGCTCGCCAGCGAGAACATCACGATCTGGGGCAGTGGTTGCTGTGAGTTGGGGATAAAACACCGGGCGATTGCCAGCGACGCGTAGCCGACGAAAAACGAGGCGTAAAACACCATGAAATACTCCAGATCCAAGCCCGCCCACAACCCGACGAGCGTGATCACCATCACCAGCGCAAAGCTCGGAATCGGCGAGGTGAGCAGGCGCTGCGGGATCATGCCCACCAGCACGTTCTGGCTTTTGCCGACATTCACCCCCAGGAACCACTTCAGGGCGATGTAGCCGCTATCTAGGGTGGTCAGCGCGCAAATCGCCAGGAATGAATAATATGCGGCGGGGAGCACGCCCTTGGCGGCCGCGTCAAGGTGATTGATGTAGTTGACGATCAACTCGTGCGAGTAGCGGAAGGTATCGAGCCCGCGCCCGGCGGCACCCGTGACGTCCACCCCGCCCTTGCTCAACACCCAGGCCGCCAGACAACCATGGAAGATCAACATCAGAAAAAAGATCACCCCACCGAAAAAGTAGCTGGCGCGGATCGAGGTGTTTTCGCGGTGGATCTGAATCGCCCGCTGCCAGTGTTGGAGATCTAGCCACGGGCCAACGAGTAGTCCCACCATCAACGGAATGGAATAGCCGAAGAGATCCGGACCCTGCCAGACTCCGGGCAGGGTCGACCCCCACTGGAGGTGGGCCGGAACCAACGGATGCAAACTGGCCAACACCGCCACCACGCACACCACCAACAGTCCGCCCAATAGGCCGTGGCTGTATTTGATCCGCTGGATGCCGAACTCCTCACCGAACAAACAACCCGCGGCCAGCAACACAAAGACCACCATGCACAGGTAAATTCCGGTCATGGACGGCGGCACCAATTTCAACGCCCAAAACAAATACTTGGTCAGCGCGAAGACCGTGAGCGTGAGCGCCAGAACTTGATAGAGATAGAAAATCAGCCGGAACGGCTTGGCGAATTTGTCGAAAAAAATGGCCAGCGATTCCTGCCCGCCGGCGTGCCGTTTGGCCACGATCTGGGTCAAAAAACCGAACAGCATCAGCCCCATGGCATTGGGGACGGCAAATAACAGCAACCCTTGCAGGCCGAACATGAAGGTTATCTGGACGCTGAAAAACAGCCCCAAGCCCCACATCCAGGCCAAAGCCACCGAATTTCCCCATAATAGTGCATTGATCCAACGGAAGTTCATCAGACACAAACAACCTTCATTCCGCGCGATGAGCAAGCCGGATTCTTGCTGAAATCACCGCAAAACCGTCCGCGGGGCCCGAAATCTCCGCCGCATATCGCGCTCCATCCCGGATTTCTTCCGCCGGATCGAGCCACCCCGCCCCAATCTGCGAGATTTACCATTGAAGAACGGCCCATCGCCAGCTTCAATGACGGCCTTCCCCGAAACGCCCAGCCATCCCACTTTCATGATCGAGCAAATTCAAAAATACAAAATCATTATCACGATTGCACTCGTGGCCGTCGGCGCAGGCTTCCTCCTGGGCGGTTCCAGCTTGCGTAAACTCGGCGGCGCCGGCGCTGGCGGCACTCCCGTCCTTACAATCGCCGGGCGCACCTACGATGACCGGGAATTCCACCGCCTCGGCACCGGGTCCTTCGAGTTGCTGTCCAACTTGGCACGCTCGGGAGATTTCGACCTCTACCAATTCCTCATGGGCCTCGCCGCGGGCGCCACCAGCCAGAAAGACGCTCCCGAAAAATTCTTCATCGGGCGCATGATCCTGCGCCAATCCAAAGAGGAATTTGGCGTCTATCCCAGTGACGACGAAATCTCCAACTACATCCGCGGGCTGCATGCCTTCGCCGGCCCAGAGAGCAAATTCAACGAGGAAACCTACCGCCATTTCGTCGAAAAAGGCATCGGCCGCCTCGGTCTGACCGAAGGCGATCTGCGCGATTTGATCGCCGACGTGCTCGCCTCGAAGAAAATCAATGCCATCGTGGGGGCCGGCCTCGGCGTCAACCGTGATCTCGTCGCCCAAAACCTGGCTCTGGACAACCAGCAACTCGCCGGCGAACTCGCGCGCCTCGACATCGACCCCTTCACCGCGAAAATCGAGCCCACCGATGAGCAAATCAAGGCCTACTGGCAAAACCTCCAAGACGCCTTTACCACCGAGCCGCTGCGTAAATTCACCTATTTCATCGCCACCCCGGACCTGCCTGCCGACACCGATGCCGACAAGCCCGCCGACAGTATCGCAGATGCTGTCTTGAGCGACGATGCCCGAAAGTCCGCCACCAAGAAGAAGGAGGCGGACAAAGCCCAACACGCCGCTGAACTCGCCGAGGCCAGGCGCAAAAAACAGATTGAACTCGACTCGCGGATGAATGATTTCACCGACGAACTCGACCTGCAGAAAGCGCCGTTCGAAGAACTCGTGCAGAACAAGCAATGGGAGGTCAAGGCCACAGACCTCTTCCCGCGCAGCAAAGCGCCGAAGGAACTCAATGTGAGCCTGCGGTCCACCAGCCGCGGTGGTCAGCTGGTCGATGAATTGTTCCACATCGAACCCACCTCTGATCCGCTCTCGAAGTTCTCCCAGCCCATCGCGATCGGCGAGAACCAGTGGATCATCGCCCGCCTCGACGGCGAAGAAAAATCCCGCGCCAAAACCTACGCGGAAGCCAAGGATGAAGCCCGCGCCAAATACATTGAGGAAAAGGCCGCCGAGGCCATGAAATCCGCCGCCAACCAGGCGGCTACCAAAATCAAATCCGCTCTCACCTCCGGCAAATCCTTCGCCGAGGCCGCCAAGGAGGCCAGCATCACCCAGGTCAAAGCGGTCATCAACGTCAACTCGACCTATCGCCCGGATGCCGCCACGGAACCAAAAAACTTGTTTGATGCCGGCCGCAATGCCGACCCCGGCACACTGGCCGAGGTGATTCTGGAAGCCGACCGCGCCTTCATCTTCTATGTTGCCAAACGCGAGGTCGTCAAAGACACCCACGCCGCAGCCCACCTCGACAGCGAGGTCACCTCCCTGACCCGCGCCAATGAAACCCTCGCCTTCAGCAGCTGGATCGCCGCCCGCATCGAAGCCGCCAAGGTCGAGCAACTCTACAAATAATACGCCGTGGCCGTGATGAGCGATCACCAGTCGCCGCTCAACGCCACCTCCTTCTCGTCGTGCCGGATAGGCGGTCCAGCCCCGACCACCAATGGTCTGCACGCATGGGCAGAGCTGAGGTGCTGCGTGCTTTTGCCATGCCTCACCCGCATGGGGCAGTCTCGGCGCGGCGGGCCGCCACGCCCGAACAGACTTTTCGACTGACCGCGCGGCGGTCGCAGGCAGGCATCGGTGCCCACCACGCGACTAGAAGTCCCTGTGCCCGCGTCCGACCGAATCAGCCCGATCTAACGGTTTCACGGATTCCGTCGTTTTTTCTCGTCCAAGCGGCATCCTCTCCTCCACCCTGCCGCCGCAATGCTCAAAGCCGGAATCGTAGGACTACCCAACGTCGGGAAATCGACACTGTTTAACGCGGTGACCCGCACCCGCAAAGCGGAGGCGGCCAACTATCCATTTTGCACCATTGACCCCAATGTCGGCATCGTGGTGGTGCCGGATGCCCGGCTCGCGGTGCTCTCAAAAATCTCCGGCTCCCACAAGCTGGTGCCCACGGCCATCGAGTTTGTGGACATCGCCGGACTGGTCAAGGGTGCCTCCGAAGGTGCCGGGCTGGGCAACCAGTTCCTCGCCACCATCCGTGAAACCGATGCCATCGTGCAAGTGGTCCGGTGTTTTGAAAATGACGACATCATCCACGAACTCGGCACGGTCGACCCGATCCGCGACATTGAAATCATCCACGCCGAGTTGATTCTCTCCGATCTGGCGGCCTTGGAAAAACGCCGCTATTCGCGCGAAAAGAAAGCCAAGGGTGGCGACAAGGAGGCCAAACGAGAGGTCGAGCTCATCGACATCATCATGCCCCACCTCGATCAGGGCAATCCCGCGCTCACCCTGACTTTCAGCGATGAGGACACAGCTATCGTTCGCGATTTCTTCCTGCTCTCATCCAAACGCACCATCTACGCCTGCAACGTCGCCGAAGACGAGCTCGCCGGGGCCATCGACCATCCCGACAGCCACCCGCAGGTGGCGCGCGTTCGCCAATTCGCCGCCGAGCACAGCGGCTCGGAAGCGGTGGTGATCTCCGCGCGCATCGAGGAGGAATTGAGCGAACTCACCCATGATGAGGCCGCCGAGTTCCTCAAAGACATGGGCGTCAACGATTCCGGCGTGTCGGCGCTGATCCGCGCGGTCTATCACTTGTTAGGTCTGCGCACCTACCTCACCACCGGCGTCCAGGAAACCCGCGCCTGGACCATCATCGCCGGCGACAAGGCCCCCGCGGCGGCCGGCGTCATCCATTCGGACTTCGAGCGCGGCTTCATCGCCGCGGAAGTCGTCCATTACGACGACCTGGTCACCCTCGGCTCAAAACACGCCGCCAAGGAAGTCGGCAAGCTGCGCATCGAAGGCAAGGAATACGTGGTCAAGGACGGCGACGTGATTGAGTTCCGCTTCAACGTGAGCAAGTGAGCGCAATCACCCCGGGTAGTCACCCGTAATATAACCCTGCAACTGCAGGATGGTGTGGCGCTGTGAATGCATCACCCAACTCACCACATCGCCGATGGAAATCAGCCCGACCAATTGGCCATCATCCACCACCGGCAAGTGGCGGATGCGGTGCGAGGTCATCAGTTGCATGCATTTCTCGATGTGGTCCACACTCTGTACCGTGATGGCTGGGCGGGCGAGGATTTCGCCGACCAGGGTATCCCGTGAGCTGCGTCCTTTGAGGACAACCTTACGGCTGTAATCGCGCTCCGAGATCACGCCGATGACCTCGGCACCTTCCACCACCACCAGCGCGCCGATGTTTTGTTCTCCCATCAGGCCGATGGCTTGGTAAACCGTGTGCTTCGGACTGGTCGTCCAGACCTCGCCGCCCTTGTTTTGCAGGATGTCCCGCACTGTGCCGTGAATTTCCATAAGGTTTGATCGTTCGAATGCTCTTCAAGCTGCCCATTTCCCGGCATCCCGTCAAGATCGGAACAAAATCACCCATCGGTCCGCGATTTCGCCCTTCCTTCTTGCCGGATGGACGCACTTTATGGCTGGATTGCAGCCGTGCAAACCTACCTCGATTTAATGCGTGACGTGCTCCGCCACGGCGAACAGCGATCCGACCGCACCGGCACCGGAACCCTCTCGCTCTTCGGGCGCCAAACCCGTTATGACTTGCGCGCGGGCTTCCCCTGCCTGACCACCAAAAAGCTCCACCTGCGCTCGATCATCCACGAGTTGCTGTGGTTTTTGCGCGGGGAAACCAACACCCGCTACCTCAAGGAGCACGGCGTGACTATCTGGGATGATTGGGCCGACCCACAAGGCGAGCTCGGCCCGGTTTACGGCAAGCAATGGCGCGCCTGGCCCACTCCCGATGGCCGATCGATCGACCAGATCCGCCTGCTGGTCGATGGCCTGCTAGGCAACCCGTCGTCGCGCCGCCACATCGTCTCGGCCTGGAACGTCGGCCAAATCAACCAGATGGCGCTGCCACCGTGCCATCTGTTATTCCAATTCTATGTCCACGAGCCGCAGGGCGGCGGGCGGCCCGGCCTGTCGTGCCAGCTCTATCAGCGCAGCGCGGACTTGTTCCTCGGTGTGCCCTTCAACATCGCCTCCTACGCCTTGCTCACCCAGTTGGTCGCTCACGTCTGCAACTACGAACCGCGGGACTTCGTCCACACCTTCGGCGACGTTCATCTCTACACCAATCACCTCGAACAGGCCGAACTGCAACTCGTGCGCCAGCCGCGCCCGCTGCCCACGCTCTGGCTCAACCCGCGGGTGACCGACATCGATGCCTTCACCATCGATGACATCCGCCTGGAAAACTACGATCCGCATCCGCACATCAAGGCCGCGGTATCCATCTGACGCCAGCCCTCCGAAGGAGAAAGCTGGAATCCGCTTAACTTGAATCATCCGTGACTCAGGGCGGGTAAGCCGAAAGCCTGTAAATTAGGCATCACCGATCCAGTACGGGCGGGCCGGTATTTCAAGCCGGTATTTCCAGACTGGACACCGTGAGTTTCCGGGCCGACGCTATCGTGTTCATTTTTGTTATATGGGCCACTTCACACCGCTTGTTGTTTTTGAGTCACCCGAAGCGGCGTGCCGGCAACTCGCTGCGGATATCGCCAGCTTCATCCGCAGCAATGACGCACGCCACCGACCGACCGTGCTGGGCTTGGCCACGGGCAATACCCCGCTGCCGCTCTATCGGGAACTCATCCGCCTCCACCGCGAAGAGGGATTGTCGTTCCGCAATGTCACGAGTTTCAACCTCGACGAATACGTCGGCCTCGAGCGCGATCACCCGCAAAGCTACAGGTCGTTCATGCATCGGCATCTCTTCGATCACATCGACCTGCCAGCCCAAAACATCCATCTGCCGCCGGGCGGCGTGCTCACCGATCAGATTCCGGCGCGCTGCACCGCTTACGAGGCCTCCATCGCACAGGCCGGCGGCATCGATTTGCAAATCCTGGGTATCGGGCGCACCGGCCACATCGGCTTCAACGAGCCCGGTACGCACATCGATTCCCGCACCCAGATGATCGAGCTCGACGCAGTCACCCGTCAGGATGCGGCACCCACCTTTGGTGGTATCGCCAACGTGCCCACCCACGCCATCACCATGGGCTGCGGCACCATCCTGGCAGCCCGCCAGATCGCTCTGCTCGCTTGGGGATCCAACAAGGCGGCCATCGTCCGCAAGGCCATCGAAGAGCCCGTCACCGACCAAGTCAGCGCGTCGTTTCTCCAAACCCATCGCGCCGCCACCTTTTTTCTCGACCGAGCCGCCGCCGCCGCGCTGCGCGAGTAAGCCAAGTGTCCGGTAGGGCGTGGCGGCCCGCCGCGCCGTGACTGCCGCGCCCTACCCGCCGCGCCAGGGATCCCCCGGACCCATTGGCGGCCTGGCCGGACCGCCCTAACTACAACCTCGCCGTCCTGCCGGTGCAGCTAGCCCCCCCAGCCAGTCATTCGAGCACCCGGCTGGCCGTTTCGCCGTCGCTCCATTTGGTCCGCAGCAGGTCGCCGGGCATGAGCGCGACGCATGTGCGCAACGCCTTGCCGTCCGCGCCCAGAGTGATGGTAAACCCGCGCTGAAAGGCGGATTGCGGGCCTAGCGCGCGCAACAGCCCGCGCAGGCGATCCAACCGTTCGTCGCCGCGCCGCAACGGTTGGATCCCGGCCCGCTCTAACCGCCGCGCGACGTGGGTTAGAAATTCCAACCGCCGCTCGATCACCCGCACCGGCGGGAGCGCCCGGTGCCGGCCACGCGCCGCATGCACGCGCACGGCCGCCGCCTCAGCCGCCGCCCTAACGACTTGGGCGAGCCGTCCGCGCGCGGTGTCGAGGCGCATCATGGGCTCTCGCAGCAATTTCTCGCCGTCGCGTTGCAGCACTCCGCGCTTGTGGGCGCCGAGCGCCATACCGCAGCGCGTCAACCGCTCGCGGGCCAGGCGTTCGAGGCGCTGCCTCCATTGCACCAGCCGCTCCGACAGCTCTGCGCCATCGGCCACGGCCAGTTCCGCGGCCGCGCTCGGGGTTGGTGCGCGCAGGTCCGCCACGAAGTCCGCGATGGTGAAATCGATCTCATGGCCGACAGCCGAGATGATGGGAATCGGGCAGGCGGAGATTGCCCGGGCCACGACTTCCTCGTTGAAGTTCCATAAATCCTCGATCGAGCCGCCGCCGCGTCCGACAATGAGCACATCGCAGCGCGGATAACCAAATGCTTCTGGACGCCCCATTTTTTCGATCGCCTGGGCGATTTCCAACTCCGCGCCCCGGCCCTGGACGCGCACCGGGAACAACACCGCCTGGACCCACGGGGCGCGGCGGGTGAGCACGTTGAGGATATCCTGCAAGGCGGCTCCCGTGGCCGATGTGATGATACCGATAGTGCGGGCAAATCCGGGGATGGGCTGTTTGTGCTGCGCATCGAACAACCCTTCGTCATGCAACCTGCGCTTTAACGCCTCGAAGCGCGCCTGCAAGTCCCCCGCCCCCGCGCGCTCAACCTTTTGGACGATGATCTGAAGCTGGCCGCGCGCCTCATACACGCTCGCTTCTGCAAACACCCGCACCTTCGCGCCGTCCTCCAACGCGTCGGCCCCAGGCCGCTTGCGCGCTCCGAACATGGCGCACTGGATCTGCGCCCCGGCGTCCTTGAGCGAGAAATACCAGTGGCCGCTGGCCTGCTTCTTCAGGTTGGAGACTTCCCCCTCAACCCACACCTCACCGAGCTGCGACTCTAACGCATTCTTCATCCGCCGCAACAACTGCGTCACGGACAGCGCCTGATCGCCAGCTGATTTTGGTTTGGAAAATAAATCCATGCCGCACCCTGGCAGCGCCCGCGGATTTATCGAGCAGCATTTCCAACGACTTCACCCGGCAGGCGCGGGGCCATCAGTGATCGGTGTCGTATGCTTCCAGTGTGATGAGGCACAATGGATTTATCGGTCTGTGCGTTCGTCAACCCGGCATGCCTCGGCGATGCGGTTCTATGCTTGAGCTGACTTGGTGCGCTCGCCGATGGTTCCGCGGCGTCTCAGTCTGGCTATCCCCTCACCCGCCCGATGACCGCCTTGACGACGAGCGCCCGCAGGTCGGCGCGGATCGGCCGCAGCGAGAGATGAATTCCCGAGGTTTTGGCCGCGTCGTGATGGAGAGTCAGCACGGTGGCCGCGGCGTTGATTTGTGCGGCGGCTATTTCCTGCCAGACGACCAACCGCATCGCCGCCGCCGGCCGGAACAGCGGCAGGATCTCGATCCCCAGGGGGGTTAGAATCAGGTAGGCGTGACGCGTCATGCCCGCCGCGGTGCGTGCCGCCAGCACCGCCAGCGCCAGCGGCACCAACGCCCACGCCGGGTGTGGCAATTGCGGATTATGGTCCCGATAGATGGCGCTCGCCGCCAGAGTCACCGCCACCGCAGTGCAGACGGCGGCCATAATCCAGAACGCGACTGCCTGGCCGGAGCGGGTGAAGCGCAGTTCCTTGACAGATGATGGCACGCCAGCGGCCATCAGGGCGCGGGTTCGGTCATCTCGGCCACGGCCTTTTCGGCGGCGACCAATTCCTGCTCGAAAGCCACCACATCGAACCCGTGGGTTTCGAGATCCAGCGGGTTCTGGCTGTTAGCGAGCATCGCCACGAGTCGCTCGAAGCCGAACAACGACGCCCCGCCCTTAGCGCGGTGCTGCTCAACGCGCAACTCGTCAAAACTCCCGGCTTGGACCAATGCCTGCCACTGCGGCATCAGCGCGCGCGTTTCACGGAAAAAGTCGTGGGCCAGGCCGCGCAGCCACGGCACATCGCCGTAAGCCATTTTAACAAAATGTACCAGGTTCATCGCCACCCACTCCTCGCTCATGAGGCCCATTGAATCGGGATTGCCCGGGCTTGCGCAAGGCAAGAATTGCGTCATCTCCACATCTACCCACTCGTCGACGGCGCGCCGCTGCTGCCAATGGTTGAGCGCCAGCACCACCGTCAACCCGAGAATCACGAACGACGCTTCCATGAAAAAGGGCGTCGTCATCACCCCCACCATCATCCCCACCCACTCGCCCAGCAGGCCGGGCAAGTAGCGCCAACCGACCAAAGTCCCGCTAACCCCCAGAGTCAGCACCGCCAAAATGGCCACCCCCACGGCAATCTGTTTCAGTCGGTTATCGTCGTCTACTTGCGTCATGAATCAAAATAGCCAGTTTTGCGGGTTATGCAGCGATTGCTTTTGAAATCATCCGGAACGCGCCTGCCACGCACCGCATGCCGTCTGCCTGGCTGACCCCGCCAGAGTGGGCCGCCCACCCCACCTTCGCAAGGCCAATCCCGACCCAATCTCTTCAGAATCCTGCCTTCACAGCGATTACGTCCGCTGCACTGAAGACTGGATCAAGTCCCGTGCGCCCATGCTCCCCCATCGTGGCTGTGGTGTCCCTCCGCAGGCCGTCGTCGGAGCGTCTCGCTGCGACAATCCGCCTCACCGTCCAGCCGATACACTCCCCGAGCCCGCTTCCAAAATGAAACTGATATCCGCATGGTTCAGGAGCTCCTCTGCCACTCCCACGTCTCTACCACCATGATCTACCTCCACGTCACCAAACGCCCGGGTGCCGGTGCCCCCAGCCCTCTGGACATCGCCCTCTAAACCCGCGATCTATACACTGGAGCCCGGCACTGCCGCTAAATCCGACCTCAATCGAACGCTCCTCACTTTTTGCTAGGCAGCTCCTCCATGGCGGGGGATAATAAACACGTTATGATCGGACCTCGCGAAGAGGCGTGGACCGCGCATCCCCCGTTCTTTACAAGCCCGGCCATCCCGCCACACTCGTGCGCATGACAATCCTCTGGAGCAAAGGTCAATGGCTCGACGCAGGCGATTTCGCGGTCACCCCGACGGATCGCGGGATCAGCGTGGGTTTGGGCTTGTTTGAAACGATTCTAGCCGTGGACGGCACGCCGGTCTTTGCCGAACGCCACCTGGCGCGCCTGCGGGCGGGTTGCGCGCGGCTGGGCTGGCAGCCGGAGCTGCCTCAGGGCGCACCCCTTCTGCGGGAGCTGCTCCAAAGAAACCGTCTGACCACCGGCCGAACGAAAATCCGCCTCGCCATCACCGGCGGCAGCGGGCCACTCCACGGTCTGACTCTCGGTCCGGACCATCAAATCTGGATGACTGCGGCGCCGGTGGCCGACGCCCCGCTGACCACGACCGCCAGCCTCTCGCCCTGGGTGAGAAACGAGCGCTCGCCGCTGGCGGGGTTGAAATGCGCATCGTATGCGGAAAATCTGCTCGCCTTGGAGCATGCGGCGCAGCTGGGGTTTGATCAAGCCGTGTTGCTCAACAGCCGCGGAAAGCTGTGCGAGGCCGCCACCGCCAACCTGTTTTGGGTCAAAGACGGGCAGCTTCTAACGCCCACGCTCGCCTCCGGCTGCCTGCCCGGCATCACCCGCGGAGTGGTCATCGAGCTGGCCGATCAACTCGGCCTGCCATGCACCCAAGCCGACCTACCCCTGCCAGACCTGCTGGCCGCCGACGAGTGGTTCCTCACCTCCTCGATCCACGGCCCGGTCGGCGTGACCCGGCTGGATGAGCGGGATTTCCCGCCGGGACCGCTCACCCACGCCCTGCGCGCGGCCTGGAATGCGGTCATTCAGCGCCAGCTCGGTTCCTAACCCTAACACCGCATTTTTTGTATTGCTCCGGCCGCAGGATTTGCCCAGTTTGTTTACATCCATCCCAATCCTAACGATCATGTCACGACCCGTCACACTCTTCACCGGCCAATGGGCCGACCTGCCGCTCGAACAACTCGCCCCGCTCGCCTATGAAATGGGCTACGATGGCCTCGAACTCGCCTGCTGGGGCGACCATTTTGACGTCGATGCCGCCGCCTCCAGCAAGTCCTACCTGAAAGACAAATGGGAACTGCTAGGTGACAACGGCCTGACCTGTTATGCCATCTCCAGCCACCTCGTCGGCCAGGCCGTCTGCGACCTCATCGACACGCGCCATAAGGCGATTCTGCCCGCCGACGTGTGGGGCGACGGCGACCCCGAAGGTGTGCGCAAGCGCGCCGCCAAGAAAATGATCCTCACCGGCAAGGCCGCCCGAGCGTTCTTCAACGCCAAGCCCGACCGCAACGGCAGCGACAACTATCCAGCGGTGGTCAACGGCTTCACCGGTTCCTCGATCTGGCACTCGATCTATGCCTTCCCTCCCACCTCGCAAGAGTATTATGAAAAAGGCTTTAAGGATTTCGCCAAGCGCTGGCTGCCCATCCTCGACGCGTTCGACAAGTCCAATGTCAACTTCGCCCTAGAAGTCCACCCGACCGAAATCGCCTTCGACATCGCCACCGCCCAGCGCGCCTTGGCCGCCGTCGGCAACCACAAGCGCTTTGGCTTCAACTACGACCCGTCACACCTCGGCTATCAGGGCGTGGACTATATCAAATTCATCCGCGAATTCGCGCAACGCATCTATCACGTCCACATGAAGGACGTGTGGTGGAGCCACGGCGACGGTTCGGTCGGAGTATTCGGCGGCCACACCGATTTCGGTGACCCGCGCCGGTTCTGGGATTTCCGCTCGCCGGGTCGCGGCGACATCGAGTTCGAGGACATCATCGTCGCGCTCAATGACGTCGGCTACCGCGGACCGCTCTCCGTGGAGTGGGAAGACATCCGCATGGACCGCGTCCACGGCGGTGCCGAAGCCGCGTCGTTCGTGCGCAGCCTGGATTTCCCCGGTAGCGCTGTGGCCTTTGACGCCGCCTTCGACAAGGCCAACCAGTGAGTTGAATCACGGCCTGCCGCGTTGCGCGGCAGGCCGTGGCCAAATTCACCTAAAAAAGTTCTACCGGACTGATAGCCATGCGGCTTGAAGGGATTGTCATACCGCCTTCAGAGGCTATCCGGGAACTGCTCGCTGGTCATTTCCGTTAGTAAATCACCAGCTCACGGCAAGGCGGAGACAAAGATCGTCGGCATAGCCATCCGTCTGGGCGTCCACAAACACTGGAGATTAGAGGGGGGCTTCAGCCAGATCCTCACCCTCATCGGGTGGTCCATCGCGGGCAGTGCTCGTGCCAACGCATTTTTTTCGAACGCGCCTACTTGGGAGCGACTACACCAGACACCGCCACATGCTCGATGAGCCGCACCTCGCCGTAAAACACCGCCGCTGCCAGCACCGCTGGTTCCAGCAGGTTGCTCGCGAGTTGCAGTGTCTGGGCATTAACCAATGCTAGATAGTCGATCCGCGCTAGCGGCGAAGCCTCGATTTCGGCGCGGGCGGCGGCCAGGATTTGGCCCGCATCGCCCAGCTTCGCCGCCGCGCTGAGCGCGCGGTGGATGCGCGGTGCATCGGCACGTTGCTTGCTGGTTAGGCGGGCGTTGCGCGACGACATTGCCAACCCGTCGAACTCGCGCACGGTCGGGCAGGCGAGGATCTCCACCGGCACGTCGAGGTCCCGGACCATGCGGCGGATGACGGCTAGCTGTTGAAAATCCTTGTCCCCGAACACCGCCGCCTGGCAGCCGCTAAGCAGGAACAACTTCAACACCACGGTGCAAACCCCGTCGAAATGGCCGGGCCGGGCCGCGCCGCACAGGCCGTGCGAGAGCAGGGACTCGCGCACGCTCACCGAGCGGTCGGGCAGATACATCGCCGTCACATCTGGCACGAACACCACGTCAACCCCGGCTGCCTGGCATTTTTCCAGATCGCTCTCGAGCGGTCGCGGATAGGCGGCCAGATCGTCGGCCCGGTCGAACTGGATGGGATTGACAAAGATCGAAACCACCACCGTGCCGGCCGGACCGGCCGCTTCCCGCGCCTGTCGGACGAGTTCGAGATGGCCGCGATGCAACGCCCCCATCGTTGGCACCAACACGCGCCGCCCATCCGGCCCGGCGAAGTCCCTAACAACTTCACGCAACTCACTGACTGTGGTGACCACTTTCATAACCCTCGTATGGCATGATTCCACCCCGCCTGCAATTCACAAATCGGGTGCGCAATGCGAAAAATATGCGTGCCTGCAAAGGCTTTTGACAAATCCCGAGTGATGGCTAGCCTCAGCGCCCGCGGGGCGCAACCCGATCCCGCAGCCCTCCGCACCATCATGAACACGCTCCGCACATTCACCACCGGCTCTGGGGCCGAAGGCCAGTTTTACTCACTGCCCGCCCTCGCCGAGCAGGGGTTCCCCAACCTCTCGCGCCTGCCGGTTTCCATCCGCATCGTGCTCGAATCGCTCGTGCGCAACAACGACGGACTGAAAGTCACCGACCAGGATGTTCGCAACCTCGCCAACTATCAGGCCAAGGCCCCCGGCGATTTCGAGATCCCGTTCGTGGTGGCGCGCATCGTGCTCCAGGATTTCACGGGTGTGCCGCTGCTGGTGGATCTGGCGGCGATGCGCTCCGCGGTCCACTCCATGGGCAAGGACGCGAAAATGATCGAGCCGCTCGTGCCCGTGGACCTGGTCGTGGACCACTCGGTGCAAGTCGATTACGCCGGCACCAGCGACGCGCTCACGCGCAACCTCGACCTTGAATTCCACCGCAACCGCGAACGCTACGAGTTCCTCAAATGGGGTGAGCAGGCCTTCGACACCTTCAAGGTCGTGCCACCCGGCATCGGCATCGTCCATCAGGTGAACCTCGAGTTCCTGGCCAAGTGCGTGCTGGAAAAAGCCGGTGTCTTCTATCCGGACACGCTCGTCGGCACCGACTCGCACACCACCATGATCAACGGCCTGGGCGTCGTCGGCTGGGGCGTGGGCGGCATCGAGGCGGAGGCCGGTATGCTCGGCCAGCCGGTCACCTTCCTCGTCCCGGAGGTCGTCGGGGTATATCTAACCGGAGAACCCGCCGCCGGGGTCACCGCCACCGACATCGTCCTGCTCGTCACCGAAGTGCTGCGCCAAACCAAGGTGGTGGGGAAATTTGTCGAGTTCTACGGTCCCGGGGCCAAGGCGCTGAGCCTGCCTGACCGCGCAACCCTCGCCAACATGGCACCCGAATACGGTGCCACCATGGGATTTTTCGGCATCGACGACATCACCACCGGCTACCTGCTGGGCACCGGGCGCCCGCCGGAGCTCTGCCAGACCGTCGAGAACTACTATCGGGCACAAGGCCTGTGGGGGATCCCCACCGACCGCGACGCGCTGGATTTCACCCAGATCGTCGATCTCGATCTGGCTAGCGTGAAGCCCGGCGTCGCCGGCCCGAAACGCCCGCAGGACCGCATCGAAGTCGAATCACTCAAAGCCAAGTGGGCCGCGCTGCTAACGGCGCCCGCGCCCGACGGCTACAACAAGCAGCGCGCCGCAGGATCTAACGAACCGCTCGACCTGCCGTCCACGCTCGATGACGTGCCGGATGAAATCCCGAGTTTCGGGCACGCATTCGGTGCCGAGGTCGGCGTGGTCACCGAGACCAGCCGCGACGTCTCCTATCCGCTGTGGGAAGTCACCGTGGATAGTAAAGGCGGCATCAAGGACACCATCACCCACGGTTCCGTGCTGATCGCCGCCATCACCAGCTGCACAAACACCTCCAACCCGAGCGTCATGATCGCCGCCGGCCTGCTGGCGCAAAAAGCCAACGCCAAGGGCCTGACCATCAAGCCATCGGTGAAAACCTCACTCGGGCCGGGCTCGCGCGTCGTCACCGATTACCTCAACCAAACCGGCCTGCAGGCCGAGCTCGACCGCCTTGGGTTCCAAACCGTCGGCTACGGCTGCACCACGTGCATCGGCAACTCCGGCCCGCTCGACCCCGGCGTGGAGGATGTGGTGAAATCCGAGGACATCATCGCCGCCTCCGTGCTCTCTGGCAACCGCAACTTTGAGGCGCGCGTCCACCAGTCGATCAAGGCGAATTTCCTGATGTCACCGCCGCTGGTGGTTGCCTTCGCCATTGCCGGCACCGTGGACATCGACATGGCCACCGAACCGTTAGGCTACGGCACCGACGGCCATCCGGTTTTGCTCGCCGACATCTGGCCGAGCGCCGCGGAGATCGAGGCGGCCATGACCGCCTCGCTCAAACCCGAGGTGTTCACACGCCTCTACACCGGATTTTCTAACCAGAACCCGAAGTGGAACGAGATCCAAGCGTCGCGCGGCAATGTCTATGATTGGGACCGCGAGTCCACCTATATCCAGGAGCCGCCGTTTTTCGACGGGTTCTCCCCCACCCCGCGCGACATCGTGGAAATTCACGGCGCCCGCCCGCTGGGCATCTTCGGCGACTCGGTGACCACCGACCACATCTCGCCCGCCGGCGCGATCAAATTGGACAGCCCTGCCGGCCATTTCCTCCTGGACCACGGAGTGGCCAGCGGTGACTTCAATTCCTACGGCTCGCGCCGCGGCAATGACCGGATCATGACGCGCGGCACCTTCGCCAACGTCCGCATCAAGAACCTGATGGTGCCCGGCACCGAGGGCGGCGTGACGCGAATCCACGGCCAAGCGGCCCCCCTGCCGATCCACGACGCGGCCGCCGCCTATCAGAAAGCAGGCACCCCCACCCTCATCCTCGGCGGCGAGGACTACGGCATGGGCTCGAGCCGCGACTGGGCCGCCAAGGGCACTAGTCTGTTAGGCGTCAAGGCGGTCATCACCAAGTCCTTCGAGCGCATCCACCGCTCCAACCTCGTCGGCATGGGCGTGCTGCCGTGCAACTTCCTCAACAAGGGCGATTACGACAAGGTCAAGGATCTCGCCGACGCCACCTTCGACCTGATCGGCATCTCCAACGATCTCAAGCCGCAGCAACATGCCACGCTGCGCGTTCATCCGGCCACGGGCGACGCCTTTGATATTCCCGTCATCGTCCGGATCGACACCCCGGTGGAAATCGACTACTACCGCGCTGGCGGCATCCTGCCCTACGTGCTCGCCCAGATCTTGGCGTGACCCTCAAGGAGCGTGGGCGCCCCGCCCACGCTATTCCAGCCAAGCCGCCTTTGCCTGCTGACCAACGATGGAAGCGGCCGCATCCATCGTTGGTGCAAGTTTTTCGGAAGGTGGGAAACTTAATGTCCGCTGAGGTAGCGCTCGGCCTCGAGGGCGGAAGCGCAGCCTTGGCCGGCGGCGGTGATTGCCTGGCGATAATAGTGGTCAGCCACGTCGCCCGCGGCGAATAGGCCGGGGGTTTTGGTCGAGGTGCGCCCGGGGGTCTGCAGGATGTAGCCGTTCTCGTCCAGATCGACCAGTCCGCCGAGAAATCCGCTGTTAGGCACGTGGCCGATGGCGACAAACACGCACGCCAGCGGCAGTTCCTGCTGCGCGCCGGTGACGAGGTTGTGCAGCATCACGGCGCGCACCTCGCCTTGGTCGTCGGTGAGATATTCGCTCACCGTCGAGTTCCACACCGGTTCGATTTTCGGGTTGGCCAGCACCCGCTCGGCCATGATCTTGGACGCGCGGAGCTCGTCGCGGCGGTGAATCAGATAGACTTTGCTCGCAAAGCGGGTGAGGAAATCCGCTTCTTCGCAGGCGCTGTCGCCCCCGCCAATGACGCACACCGGCACGTCCCGGTAGAACGCGCCATCGCACGTGGCGCACGACGTCAGGCCGTGGCCGATGAGTTGTTGTTCGCCAACCAGGCCGAGATGGCGGGGCGCTGCACCGGTGGCGACAATCACGGTCTTGGCTTCAAAAGTCTCGGACCCGGCTGTGAGCAGAAACGAGCCATTGGCCCGCCGCTCGACGGCCTCGACGCTCGCCCAGGCGATGCGCGCGCCGAATTTTTCCGCCTGCGCCTGCATCTTCATCATCAAGTCCGGTCCCATGATCCCCTCGGGATGGCCCGGGAAATTCTCCACCTCGGTGGTGGTGGTCAACTGGCCGCCCGGCTGGGTGCCCGAGAGCAGCAGCGGGCGCAGATTCGCCCGAGCGGTGTAGATGGCTGCCGTGTAGCCCGCGCATCCGGTGCCGATGATGATGACGTTTTCCATGATTGATTAGCGGGAGTGCCCGGCGGCGATGATTCCGCGGATTCCTAGAGAGTCAACCCAAGACTTGGCGCAACACGGCTGCTCTTGACCCGCCGGCGCAAAATCCTGACGGATACCAGAGCCAGCGGGCGCGCCGCGTCAGGTCTTGGCGATGCCAAATCGGCGCTCCAACTCGCGCAGGCCAAACTCGGTGAGTGTCGGGCGGCCGTCGGCGGTGCAATACGGCAGCTCGCAGGCGAACAGCTCCGCGAGCAGCGGTTGCGTTTCTGCGAGCCGCGGTTCGATCAACGCCGCCGCGCGTTTCGCCAGCAGGCGCGCCAGGCGCTCGAAGGCAAAGCGCGCGGCACCCGTGACCGGATCATGGAGCAACTCGTCCATCACGCCGACCAGAAATGCCCGCGGATCATCGATGCCCAGCCCGGCCGGCAGGGCGCGGACTTGCACGGTGTTGCCACCAAACGGCTCCACTTCGATGCCGGCGTCAGCCAGGGCGACGCGCTCGCGAACTAACAGATCGAGATCCCGCGGATCGAGCTCCAGCAGCACTGGCACCAGCAAACCCTGGCTGGCCGGAGCGCCGTTGCGCTGGCGCAACAGGTTTTCATAAAGAATGCGTTCCTTGGCGGCTTTCGGGTCAAGGAGCACCAGGCCATCGGCACTCTCCATCACCACAAAGCGCTGCAGCAACATTCCGAGAATCTGGAAATCCGGTGCACTGCCAGCCCGCGCAGGCGGGACTGTGGTGGGTTCCGGCGGTGCGCCCGGCCAGTCAGGCAGCATCGCCTGGGGCGCGCGCAACCCGGTCATCACCGGTGTTGTCACAGGAATCACCGGCGCAATCGCAGCTTGCTCCGGCATCGCCGCCGGATCCGCCACCCCGGCTGGCCGCTTCACCAGCACCGGCGCGGGCGGCCGCAGTCCTGAGAGCACGGATTCCAGAATCGCCTCGCGCACATCGAGCGGACGGTGAAACCTGACCTCACGCTTGGCGGGATGCACGTTGACATCCACCAGCGCGGGTTCGAGCTCGAGCCACAGCCAGGCGGCGGGATGGAGGCCGTCGGCCACCGCGCCGCGGAAGCCCTCCGCCAAGGCCCGTGAAATCACGGCGTCCTCCACCGGGCGGCCATTGAGAAACACGCATTGGTGGCGTCGCCCCTTGCGGGCATGAGCGGCGGGCAACACAAATCCCTCGACGACAATCCCGTTGCCTCGCGTGAGCGGCAGCGCGATCAACTCGCGCGCCAACTCCGGCCCTAACAACTGGCGCACCCGGTCCAGCGCTTTCGGAGCAGGCGGCAAATCAAAAACCTCGCGGTCGTCACGCCGCAGGCGAAACCGGACGTGCGGTGCCGCCAACGCGTGCAAGCGCAGTTGATGCTCGACGTGCGCGGCCTCGGTGGACTCGGCGCGCAGGAATTTGCGCCGTGCCGGCATGTTGAAAAACAAGGCTTTGGCCTCAATCACCGTGCCCGGGGCGCAACCCGCGTCGCGCACGTCACGGATCTGGCCCCCTTCCACCCAAATCTCCGTGCCGGCCACGGAAGATCCCTCGCGGGTCACCATCCGGAAACGTGAGACGCTCGCGATGCTCGGCACCGCCTCCCCCCGAAACCCGAGGGTCCGGATCGCGGCCAGATCGCCGGCCGTGCGCAGTTTGCTCGTCGCGTGGCGTTCCAACGACAGCAACGCATCCTCGCGCGACATCCCGCAACCGTCGTCACTCACCCGGATCAAGGCCGCTCCGCCCTGGTCCATGTCCACGCGGATTTCCCGGGCTCCGGCATCGAGGCTGTTTTCCACCAACTCCTTGACCACCGAGGCCGGGCGCTCGACCACTTCGCCCGCCGCCACCTGACTGGCCAGTATATCAGAAAGCACGTGGATCTTGGGCATCGGCAACTAGAAAATGACACTCGCTCCCTGGACGCAAGACTCAAGATATGGGAATCCCTAACTCACCAGATCGTCCCGGGTAGCTACCTAGCGCCGACCACCACGCGCTGAAAGGCTTAACACCGTTGACGTCGCCAGGGCGATGGCAGATCGTGAAGTCGGCACTATATTCCACCGCATTCGCCCACGGGCCACAGAATTCCCATTTGACGAATTCCGGACCGGCCGTACTATCTGGTGGCGAGGGGCCTCATGTTTTCCCCCGAGTTAGGTTTTCGGTCAGATTGCGTGGGATGCACCTCGCCACTTTTGCGCCCTCTCACCCATTGTGAGCTGGCGCAGTGCTCGGTGCGCGCGCCTCAACCCGCACAAAAAATCGGTGGTCACCACCCGCGCGGCCGGTGGTAGCGTTCGGGATGCTCATGAAATCCAAACAAATTCAAGATTGCTTACGATTCTGCTTGGCAATTCGGAGCGGATCCTGCAATTTCCGCGCCCGCCCGGCAACCGGGCGAGCTCAACTGAGTTTCACCATGTCTGTATCTATCCGACTTAACCGCAAGGGCACCAAGGACCGCCCGTATTACAAAATCGTCGCCGTTGACAGCCGCAAGCGTCGCGACGGCCGATACATCGAGCAACTTGGCACCTACGATCCGCTCAAGGAAGGCACCAACTACACCATCGATCTGGCGATCGCTGACAAATGGCTGGCCGTGGGCGCCAAGCCATCCGAAACCGTCAACAGCATGATCCGCAAGGCCCGCACGGCCGCAGCGGCCACCGCCTGATTGGTTCCCGGCTTGCAAAAGCATTTCCCTACGACCGCGCTCCGCAAGGACCGCGGTTGTTTTGTTTGATCATGCTCACCTCGACGCCAGTGACTTTTGAGGAATTCATGCGGCAGGCACTGCATGACCCGCAGCGCGGTTACTACGCGCGCCACATCACCGGCGTCGGCAGGCGCGGCGATTTCACCACCGCGCCCATGCTCTCGGCCGCCCCCGCCAAGGCCATCGCCGCATGGGCCGCCACCGCCATGCGCGCCACCGGTTGTCGCAATCTGATGGAAATCGGGCCGGGCAATGGCACCCTCGCCGCCGCCGTGCTGAGCCACCTGCCGTGGTCGGCCCGCTGGCGCGTCCGGCTGCATTTGGTCGAAACGTCCGCCCCGCTCGCCGCCCTCCAGCGAAGGATGTTAGGGCGCCGGGCGCGCTGGCACCAGACCCCCGCAGCGGCACTTGCCGCCTGCGCCGGCAGGGCCGTGATCTTTTCCAACGAGCTCGTGGACGCCTTCCCGGTCCGGCGGTTTCAGCACACCCCTGCCGGCTGGCGGGAACTGGCCGTCGCGTGCGATCCGGCGGGCGCTATCCGAGAATCGCTGCTGCCCCCGGCCCCACTGCCGCCATCCAGCGCCTTTGCCGGGCCGCACCCGCCGGGGCAGTGGATCGAGGTCCACGATTCCTACCGCCGCTGGCTGGCCGAGTGGCTGCCGCAGTGGCGGGCCGGCAGAATGCTCACTCTCGACTACGGCGCCACGGCGGCAACCCTCTATCAGCGGCAACCGCGCGGGACCACGCGCGCCTATCTGTTCCAACAGCGGCTCGACGGACCAGCGATCTATCAGAATCCCGGCCGCCAGGACCTCACCGCCGACGTCAATTTCACCGACCTGCTAGCTTGGAGCGAGCCATGGACCAGCGCGTCCGCGCTGCAAACCCTCGCCGCCTTGCTGCGCGCAGCGGGCGATCCGGCCACCCCCGCCGACCGCGCCCTAACCGATGAACACGGCGCGGGCGGGGCCTTTCTCGCGCTCACCCAGCACTGCGCGGGAAGGACCGGTGTTTCGGCTGCCGCTGCGCGGCGCGGAGTTTCGGAGTTTCGGTAATAAAGCGCAGAGCCAAAACAAGGTGAGAAACCGAGGGTCCTTTCTCTCTTACCTAACCACCGCGCCTGGCGCCGTTTGTCCAAAAGACGCTGTTGCCCAACCTCAGGGCCCTCCGCGCCTGCCCATGCCACGACCGCTGAGGATGCGTTGTTTGGCGGTGTCGGACAAAGTGCTGGATTGTTGGACGTAGGCTTTGGCTGCTGCCGGGTCCTCGCGCATCCAGCGGGCCGCCGCCATGCCAAGGGCACGGTCACGGCTCCCCGGGTCGGTAACCGTCTCCGCGACATTCACCAAATCCGTGGGGGCGGCGGTGTTATTGCTCATGATGTAGGGCAGCAGGGCGCTGTCTCTAACCGCTCCGGCCGGCCAGGAGTTGGCGTAGGCTAGGGCCGCGGTCGGGTTCTGCGCTACCCAGGTGGGCATCAGCTGGCGCATCGAGTTCTGTTGGGCTGGCTCACTGTCCTGCTGTTTGATGAAATCCGCCGCCACCTGCGGGTTGGCCCGCGCCAAGTCCCCTGCCACGATGGCCACCGCGCCATCCTTGGCATCACCGGCGGGCATCAGTGCCACCTGCTTGGCTGCGGCTTGCGGATCCGTATTGGCCAGCCCGCCAATCGCCGACGCCAGCGCCGCAGCTTGTGCCTCGGCGGGCAGCGTGCGAACCCACGTTTGGGCCGCATTGAAATCGAGCGCGCCATACTTGGTCGCAATCGAGGCATAGCCCTCGGTCTTGTCGGTGCCGGGCATCGACGCCAATATGCTGGCGGCCTTCGGGGGGTCGCTTTGCGCGACGGCACCGATCACCGCGGTCATGGCCTGGGCTTGGTCGGTGGTGAGAGTACCCGCCCAGGCCAGCGCTGCCGCAGGGTCCTGGCGAGCCCACTCGCTGGCGATGATGGAAGCGGGGCTCTGGCCACCACCCATCGGCCCGCGGCCACCACCCATCATGCCCATCATGGCGAACTCGCGTGGATTGGCCGCATAGTATTTGGCCGCGTTGGCCGGGTCTGTGCTGGCCCAGCTTTGGAGGATCGTCGGGCGCACAAACGCGCCGGCAAAGCCCATCGTGTTCGAGAATCCCATCGCCGCAGTGGGATCAGATTCCGCCCAGCGCCCGAAGAGCAGCACCGAGGCCATCATCCGCTCGCTCATCGGCAAGGTTTCGAGCTTGCGCGCTTCGTCCGCGAGCTGCCTGGGGGTGAGGCCCGCGTAAAAATCCATCAGCGCCTTGATCCGATCAGAATTGCCGGGCATGCGTGCAATCTCCTCAAGGGTCTTGGGCCGACTGGCACGCTTACCGCCCGCGGCCGGTTCGCCAGCCAGGCTCTCAGGGCGATTTGAAGAATGCGTGCGAACGGCCGCGTTCTCGCCGCTGGCGCGACCTCCGCTGGAACTCGTATTGGTGCCGGAAATATATCCGGCGGCGGCACCAACCACCAACGCTGCTACTGGGATGACCCAAGAATTTTTCATGTGCTTGAAATATCAGCAATCTTAAACCTCCGCAACTCCGAAGAGTTGCGAACGATTTTTTGTCTGCCCGCATGCGCTGCCTGGTCAACCTGAGTATGGGTGGTTCGGTGGTTCGGTCAGAAAATGCAATGCGAAAGCCACGGGCCCAACCCCCGATTCTTTCGTTCATGCCGATACTCCGAGTTGCGCACTCCGCCTTGCACCCGCGGGTCCGCTCTGCTTTCCTCGTCCCCGGACGACATCTGTCCTCTGATTATCGATCACTGATTCCCGATTACTGATCACCACCTACCGCTCCCATGTTCTTCCTCACCACGGCCATCGATTACACCAACGGCGCACCACATATCGGCCATGCCTACGAAAAGGTCCTTGCCGACGTGTTCATCCGCTACCGGCGCTTGCGCGGTGACGAGGCGTTTTTACTCACCGGGGTGGACCAGCACGGTCAGAAAGTCCAGCAAACAGCGGAAAAAGAAGGTGTCAGCCCCGACGTGTTCGTCCACCAAACGACCCAAAAGTTTCTCCACCTGTGGCAAAAACTCGGTGTGCATTACGATGGCTGGGCAGCCACCACCGACGACCGCCACAAAGCCTGCGTCCAGGCGATTCTCACGACGCTCAAAGACCAGGGACAACTCTACAAAAAAGTTCACTCCGGGCACTACTCGGTACGCCAGGAACAATTTCTCACCGACCGCGACCGCGATGATGCCGGCAACTTCGGTCTCGAGTGGGGCGAAGTGGTCGTCATTGAGGAGGATAACTGGTATTTCAAACTCAGCGATCACACCGCTTGGCTCACCCGCTATCTGGCCGCCACGCCCGACGCGGTGCTACCGGTGTTCCGCAAGGCTGAGTTGGCCAATGCATTGGAGCGAAACTCCGGCCTCGACCTGTGCATCTCGCGTCCCAAGGAGCGCCTGCACTGGGGCATCGAACTGCCATTCGACCCCGCCTACGTGACCTATGTCTGGTTTGATGCGCTGATCAACTATATCTCATTTGCCGGCTACCACGCCGCGCCCGATACCGGGCTCCCGGAGTTCAGCCGACTCTGGACCAGCGCCGAACGCCCGCTGCACCTCATCGGCAAGGACATCCTGGTGCCCGCCCACGGCATCTACTGGCTGTGCATGCTCCACGCCATCGGCTTTCCCGACACTGAAATCCCCCGCCTGTTAGTCCACGGCTGGTGGAACATCCGCGGCGAAAAAATGAGCAAGTCCATCGGCAACATTGTCGATCCGAACGAACTCGCCGAGCGCTTCGGCGTCGCCGCGCTGCGCTATTACCTCGTACGCGACATCGTCACCGGCAAGGACTCGGACTTCGATGTCGAGCGCCTCGTCATGCTCTACAACACCGAACTCGCGAACGAACTGGGCAACCTCTGCAACCGCGCAATTAACATGAGCCAGCGCTTCACCGACGGCATACTCCAGTGCGACGGCGGTTTCACCGAGGACGACCTCGCGCTGCAATCCTCGCTCAGCCAAGCCACCGCCGCCTACCGCGCCGCGATGGACGAATTCGACGTCGCCAAAGGTATTGAAGCCCTCGGTCGCCATGTCGTCCACTGCAACGGCTACACCGAGCGGATGAAACCCTGGGAGCTCAACAAGGACCCTGCAAAGAAAGCCCGCCTTGCGACGGTGCTGTATCATCTAGCAGAAAGCGTGGCCCACGCCGCGGTCCTGCTCTCCCCGATCCTACCGGAGGCCGCCGCCCAACTGGCTGTCCAACTCAACCACCCGGCCCTGACCAGACTGCATCTTCCCGACCTATGCTGGGGGCTTTTAGCCGATGGCCACGTCCTCGGCAAGCCCAGCCCCGTGTTCCCGAGAATCGTCATTGAGGCCAAGGTCGAGAGCAACGGCTAAGATCCAACAGGAAGTCCCATTCCCATTGCAGGGGTAACCGGCGCGCGGCACGGAGCTTCGAGACGGAAGAAGGCGGGAGGGTCGGGCACACTGCAAGCGAACTCGATATTACGCTCGCTGGTGAGCGTCGTGCCTGGATGGGTGAACGGAAACTTGGCCCACTGACTCAGGTCGGCGGAGTGCGGGATCCCGATAGTCAGCGTGAAATGTCCAGTCACCGGGCCACGCGCAACCAGCGAGGTGTCCAGGTGCAGCGCATGGTTTGCGCTTCGGTGAAGAGTCCGGCGGAGTTCGCGTTGCCGTAAAGCGCGGCCACCAACCCCGGCTGGTTCACCTGCCAATCAAACCCTCATGGAGCGAAGAGAAACTCCGCCCAATCGTTCATCCCGTCCCCGTCGCTATCGGCCGTGGCCGAAAAGGCTTGCCCGCTCAGCGCAATATCTAAGGGATTCACATCCGCATCGTGGCTGGCGATATTCAGCGCGGCGGGGCGTGCCGACCGCAGGGGTGCCGAGATTGTAACCCGTGGCAACGGCAACACTCGCGGTACCATGCCGTTTGGACTGTTAGACAGGTGGCGCGCAGCACGTCATCGACATAGATTTAATGGTAGTGGCGCACCGTTGTGGCGGCCGCGCCATCATTAATCACCGCAAAACACAGATACAGGTTGTTCGTTGGAAGGACGTCCGTCGCGTCCACGCTGGTTCCTATCACGAGGGAGATGACGATTTTATCCGGCCATGTCTCGGGTTGATACGGCGTCAGGGTGGGCCGATTCATTCCGACAGCAGTGACGTGCCCCCTGGTGAATCAATTCGCGGTCGAGATGAAACCCGTTAGATTGATCCAGCTGTCACCCGTTTGAAGGGCATAGCTTTAGCGCGTGGCGGTGGCGGCCCTGGCATATCCGGAGAGGGCATACTCGATTGGCAGCGGATAGTTGTATCCGGGCGTGGTCAGCTTGAGCACAATGGGGAGCCGCTGGCCTGGCATCAAGGTGACCGGAGCAGCGAGGCGGATGGTGCGGTATCCAGGGCACAACTAGATTCCTATCTGGGCGGGCGCGAGCGTTCCGCTACGCGGGTTTCCGGTCGACACCCCGGTATAGACATTGATGGTTCCGCCGCCATCACCAACACGAACGATGGGCCGCTTATACAAGCATCAGTGATCGGCGTACCGCCGCGCCGGGGGATTTTGACTGCGCGCGGAGGCGAGCCCGGCAACTCAAGCGCCGAGGTGAAATGACCGGCTAAGCGACTCCACCCACCGGTGTGTTCCATCCTTCGGTTTAGGCATGTCCGCATGGCAGTTCCTGCGTAGTCCGCCCTGCGCGACCCGCCATATCCTGGAGTGACCCGCCAACAGATCCGCGTGGCGAGCCGAGAGTGTGGTCTTGACCCGTCGGACGCATCGCCTGAGACTCGCGCTGTGTTCACGCCAACGCCCGACCGCCCGTACTTTGACGCCTGGTTGCGCCGCACCGGCCGGCAGTTGGCCGGCAGCGGACGACTCACCCAGACTGCCATGGCGCTCGCACTCCAGGATGGCAGCAGCCTGGAGGAATGGCGGACGCGCCTGCGCGATTTGTTAGATGGAGCGGAGGTGCCCACCCTGGATCTGCTCACCCGGATCGACGCGCTGTTAGCGGGGCCATCCCACGCCCGCGTGGATGACGGCGCACAAGGGTCGCTGTTTTAAAAGCTCGATGCGCCAGCGGACCGTGAAACCGATAGCTGCCAGTCGCCCCTTCCACGACGCTGCGCCCCCCCTCGGTGCGGAGCTCCTTCACCCCTCCGCCTGGCTGGCGGATTTCATGCCCTCCAGCACCTTGCCGACCATGAGCAACGAGACGGTGGCGAAGGCCTGGGTCGGAATGGTTAGATCTAGCCAAAATTCGCGATTACGAACCTGCCGGTCGCTGACGATGCGGCCGGTCATCGAGTCCTAAGTACAGCCAAGGCCCGGCGGATCGGTCCAACCTGCTTGACCAGGCCGCGCGCGTTAATCAGAACGCATGGGTGAGGGGCAGCACCCAGGCGTCGCCTTGCGGACCATCCTTGGCATAGACTTCTAGGTGGTAGAGCAACGAGGTGAGCAGGCCGAGGTGCGGGAATGCCACGGTCACCTCAGGTCCGAGGGTCAGAACCTGGGCGTGGTTGTCCGTTGAGCCCACGCCCGAATCGCTGGAGATCTGGAGCGGGTACCTAGGCGCAATAAAGCCGCCGGAGGGCATCCGGCGGCTGGTGGAAGGAAGAATGATGGAAACAATCAGGCGAGGGAGCCTTCGGCTTTCTTGTCCTTATCGGCATCGCCTTTCTTGCACTTGTCGCAATCGGTCAAGGTGCCCTCGGGCTTCTTGCACTTGTCACATTTGTCGCCATCTTTCTTGCACTTGTCGCAATCGGCGAGGGATGATTCATGTTTCTTTTGCGAATCACATTTACCATTGTCGCCGTCACAGGCGAAGGACAGCGGGGCAAGGAGCAACGAGGCGCAAAGAGCGCAGAGGATTGGCTTCATGATGGGGTGTGTTTGGTTTGGAATTGGATACTTGAAATGGCAATTGGCAGGAGCCTAGGACGTGCGCCAGTAGAAATCAAACGAAAATTTCCGCCAGCGTGCCCAAAACCGGTCCACTGCCACGAAATGAACCCCGCCGGAGTGGCTGGATGGTCGGAGAAAAGCAGGTTTTTTTCCCGATGCGGGCGATCGGGCGATTGGGCTTGGCCGCGGCGGGGTTCTAGCCTATGTCAGTGGGGTCACCCGTGTCGTTTTCCCTTATTGCCACCGATCCCACGACCTCCGCCCGCGTCGGTCGGTTGGAGTTGCCCCATGGCACCGTGGAGACGCCGATGTTCATGCCGGTAGGTACCCAGGGCTCGGTCAAAACCTTGCATCCTGCCGAACTCGCCGAACTTGGCGCGCAAATCATCCTCGGCAACACCTACCACCTTTGGTTGCGCCCCGGTCATGAATTGATCCGCGATCTGGGCGGCCTGCACGGGTTCAGCACCTGGCAGAAACCGCTGCTGACCGACTCCGGCGGGTTCCAAGTCTGGTCGCTGGCCAAGCTGCGCAAGATCACCGAGGAGGGCGTGCGCTTTCAAAACCATCTCGACGGGTCGAAGATGTTGCTGACGCCCGAATTGAGCATGGAAATCCAGGGAGCCCTGGGCGCGGACATCGCGATGTTGTTCGACGAGTGCCCGCCCTACCCGTGCGATGAAGCCTACGCCGCCAAGTCGCTGGCGTTGACGACGCGCTGGGCTTGCCGTTGCAAGGATTGGATCACCACCCACGAACCGCGCTCCGGCACCGGCAGGCAGCAGCATTTTGGCATCGTGCAGGGCTCAGTGTTTGCGGATTTGCGCGAACAATCGGCCCGCGAGTTGGTGGCACTGGGCTTCGACGGCTATGCGATTGGCGGAGTCTCGGTGGGTGAGCCCGAGCACGAGATGTTCCGCGCCATCGACAACGCGGTGCCGTTTCTGCCGGTCAACCAGCCGCGCTACGCCATGGGCTTGGGCACTCCGCCCCAGATTTTGGAAATGATCGCGCGCGGCGTGGACCTGTTTGACTGCGTGATGCCCACCCGGATCGCCCGCCATGGCGTGGCCTTCACGCTCGACGGCCCGCTGCACATCAAGAACCTGATTCACGCCAAGGACCCGCGCCCGGTGTGCGAATCCGCCCACCCGCACGTCGCCGGCTTTTCCCGCGCCTACCTCCGTCACCTGTTCCGGGCAGGGGAAATCCTCGCTTTGCGGTTGCTTTCCTTCCACAATCTGCATTTCTATCTGCGCCTCGTTGCCGGTGCACGCGAGGCGATTGCCGCGGGAAACTTCCCCGCCTACAAAGATTCCTTCATCCGACGCTATAACCGATCCCAAATCCCATGACCCCGATCCCCACCCTCTTGTCCACCACCCTGCTCGCTCAAGCCATCTCGCCGCCGAACGGACCGGGCGGATTTCTGGGCAGCCCGTTCGTCATGATGGGCCTGATGATCGTCATGTTTTACTTCCTGCTCATCCGGCCGCAGCAACGCCAGCGCAAGGACCAATTGGCCCGCATCGCCTCCCTGCAGCCCGGTGACAAGGTGGTGACCACCTCGGGCATCCACGGCATCGTCCACACAGTCAAGGAGCACACCGTGGTGGTCAAAGTCGCTGAGGGCACCATGCTGGAGTTTGACAAGGCCGCCATGGCCACTGTCCACAAGAAAGACGTGCCGGTCAAATAACCGGCCGCGCGCGCCTGATCTGCTCATTTTCCAGCATCCCCCACTCCACCCGTTGCCATGCTTCTTGCCACCGCCCTCATCGAAGATCCACTCGCCGTATTCGGAATCGGCCTTGCACTCTTGATTTTGTTTTTCTGGTATTTCGCCACCGAAGTGGAGCGCCGGAAACGCAACGTCGGCACCTTCCTGACCATCGGCATTTGCGCGCTGTGTTTGCTCGCGGCGAGCCCGCCCAAGGAACGGCTCAAGGGCGGCATCGACATCCTCGGCGGCTCCTCGTTCTCGCTGACCATCCAGCCGCGCTCCGACGCGAATGGTGACCCGATGCCCATCACTCCGTCGCAAGTGGACCAGGCGATCATGGTCATCGAGAAGCGCCTCAACGGCATGGGCACGGCCGAGCCGATCATCGCCCGCCAAGGCGCGAATGGCATCCTGCTGCAAATGCCCGGCGTGGAACCGCAGGAATCCGCGCGCATCCGCACCACCCTGGAGAAGGTCGCCAAGCTTGAACTGCGCGAAGTGAGCCCGCGAAATGCGGAAGTTGGCCCGGACCGCAAGAGCCTGGCCGCTCGGGTTCTGGCAGGCAGCGAAATCGTCCCTGGCTACCGCGCCTTCAATCACAAGAGCAAGGATGAAGAGGGCAAGGAAGTCCTGGTGCCGATCCTGCTCAGTCGCCGCCCCGCCCTCGGCGGCTCGGACATCGCTTTGGCCACCCCATCTCCGCAGCAGGCCAATGCCGTGGCCATCACCCTCAACGGCGGCGGCACCGACAAGATGATCGCTCTAACCAAGAACATGCGCCCCGGCGTTGACCGCATCGCCATCGTGCTCGACGGCGAGGTCATCAGCGCGCCGGTGGTCAACCAAGTTCCGTTAGGCAAGCAGTTCGTCGTCGAAGGACTGCGCGCACCCGGCGAGGTCCAGAGCCTCGCCAACTCGTTGATGAACCCGCTGGAAAACGCGCTGGTGGTTGGCGAATTCCGCTCGGTATCCCCCACGCTCGGTGCGTCGGTGGTCAAGCAGGGATTGGTCGCTGGCGCGTTGGCCCTGGGCATGACGTTCCTGTTTGTCTTGGTTTACTACCGGGTGTCGGGCTTCATTGCCATCATCGGCCTGACCGTCAACACCATCATTCTCTTCGGGGTGATGGCCATGTTCGGCTTCACCTTCACCCTGCCGGGCATCGCGGGCATGGTTCTAACCATCGGGATGGCCGTGGATGCCAACGTGCTCATCTACGAACGGCTGCGCGAGGAAATCGAAAGCGGCAAGTCCATCAAGCACGCCATCGAGGCGTCGTATGACCGGGCGTTCTCGGCGATTTTCGACTCGCACATCACCTCGCTCATCACTGCGGTCATCCTGTTTGGGTTGGGAAGCGGCACGATCAAAGGCTTCGCCGTCACCCTCATCATCGGGGTCACCGCCTCGTTGTTCTCCGCCATTCTGGTCACCCGGGTCATCTTCCGTTGGGGCATGGACTTCGGCTGGTTCAAGCATCTCACGTTCCTGCATCTCATCAAATCCGCCCACTATGATTTCATGGGCAAACGCCGGATCTGCATCCTCGGGGCCCTGGCGACCATCGTGATTTCGCTCGCCGCCTTTGGCGTGCGCGGCGAGCGCGCGCTGGGCATCGACTTCACCGGGGGCACGCGCATCCAGTTCCAGCTGGGCAAGGAAACCAAGATCCCGATGGATCAGATCCAGAAAGCGCTCGATGGCATCAAGCTCTCCAAGGCCGCCTATCCGCAGCAGGAAAACAACCCGACTACCGGCACGTTGCTGACCATCCGCTGCGCCACCGATGACGCGAAAAAAGGCATCAAGGACGCATCGAACATCACCACCACCCTGCGCGAAACCATCCCGGCACTCGGCAGGAAGAAAGCAGATTCCCAGGACTACGTCATTGATGTCAGCCAGGAAGAAGTCTCGGCACTTATCGGGGGCTCGTTCCTCTATCAATCGCTGATTGCCATCGCCTTGGGCTTCGTCGGCATCGTCGCCTACATGACCTTCCGCTTCGAGTTCTCATTCGCCCTGGGCGGCTTCGTCGCCATTTTCCACGATGTCATCATCTGTCTGGGGATGGTGGTGCTGATGGGTGGCGAACTCTCGCTCATCCATGTCGGTGCCGTGCTCACCATCGCCGGTTATTCGATCAGCGACACCATCGTCGTCTTCGACCGCATGCGCGAAATGTTGCTCATCCGCACCGACTCGGTGGAGAAGATCATGAACGAGGCGATCAACGCCACGCTCTCGCGCACCTTGCTCACTTCCGGTGCCACCCTCATCAGCGTCGCCATCCTCGCCTTCCTCGGCGGCTCCGCGCTGCGCGACTTCGGCATCATCATCTTCATCGGCATCGTCGTGGGCACCTTCTCCTCTATCTTCATCGCCTCGCCCGTGGTGCTGTGGTGGAGCAAGCGCAAAGGCGTCAGCATCCGCGAGGACGTGCTCGCCACCGTCGCCAAAGCCGAGTCCATGTCCGCCGCGCCCTGAGGCGGGATGTACCACCTCACCGTCATGCACATCCGCGACATCCTCACCCACTCCAAGCCCTCGCTCTCCTTCGAGTTTTTCCCACCCCGCCAGGCCGCTGCCTGGGAGGACCTTTATCAGACGATCCGCGAGCTCGAAACCCTCCAACCGTCGTTTGTGTCCGTCACCTACGGGGCCGGCGGCCATACCCGCGAGCTCACCCACGACCTGGTGGTGCGCATCCAGCAAACCACCACCATCCCGCCGGTGCCGCACTTGACCTGCGTGGGCCACTCAGCCGCTGAAGTGCAGGCCATCCTTGAGCGCTACGCGGCCGCCGGCGTGACGAACATTCTAGCCCTGCGTGGCGACCCGCCGCAGGACGCGGCCCATTACGATGAGTCTAGCAACGACTTCCACAATGCGGCGGAACTAGTGCGTTTCATCCGCCGGTTCAACGAGTCGGGGTTCCACCCGGATCCGCGCGGGTTCGGCATCGGCGTCGCGGGCTTCCCCGAAGGCCACCCGGCCACACCCAACCGCATGCTCGAACTCGATTTTCTCAAAGCCAAGGTGGACGAGGGAGCGGACTACATCTGCACCCAGCTGTTCTTTGACAACCACGATTTCCTGGATTTTCGCGACCGCTGCAGGCTCACGGGCATCGGCATCCCCATCATTGCCGGGGTGATGCCCGTCACCTCGTTGCCGGGAATGAAACGCATGGCAGAATTGGCCGGCGGCGCCCGCTACCCCGCCAAGCTCATCCGCGCCCTTAACCGGGCCAATCACAGCCCGGAGGCCGTGGAACGCATCGGCATCCATTATGCCTCCGAACAATGCGCCGACCTGCTCAACCAGGACGTGGACGGCATCCACTTCTACACCTTGAACAAGAGCCGCGCGACCTGCGAAATCTACCGCAACCTCGGGCTCAACACCCGCGCCTGAACTTAGCGCTGCCCCTGCTGATAGATCGACTCCGCCTGTTTGAGGGTCAGATCGTAGATGCTGCCCTCGATCGGCACTACCAGCGGGATCCGGCCGGTGGAGCGGTCCACTGGATAGCGCGACTGCAGCTCGCGGCCACGCTCAAACGCATCCCCTAACAACGTCATCCGCAACTCGCCATCGTAGCGCAGGATCCGCGACATGCGCTCAGCTTGCTGACTCTGCAAGCGGCGCATTTCCAGGCCAACTCCCAGACGGTCAAACAACGACAGGGACTCAGCGTTCTGAGTGCCGTCCTTGAGTCGGCGCGCCTCTTGGGCGGCCCGCTTCAAGGTGAACGAGGACTCCATCTGCACGGTCTTGTCGTCCACAGCGAACAACGGCGAGCCTTCCGATCCGGTGCCTTTCGAGGTCACCGCCTGGATTTCCGCCGGCGTGGGAAGCCGCACGCTCAGTTTCCCATCCAGGGTCATCAACTCGTCGGCTTTCAACTTGATGTCGGTCACCTCCAAGCCACCGCGGAGGGTTTTCATCTGGAAGGAACCATCGTGGAAATCGACGCGGTGATATTTGCGCGCATAGTCAACCACTGACAAGGCCTTAAGCAGGGGTATCTGTTCGCGCAAGGTGATATAATCTGTGCCATCTAACGCAACCTGGCCTTCAAAACCCACTCCATCCGCCGAATTGGTCGAACCAAATACCCGGAAATCTCCGGATATCGAACCTTCCATGAAATTGAGCAAGGCTGAGGGCAGGATCTTTTCGAGCTTGAGGTTATGAATTTTCACCGTGCCGGCGACTTGCGGCCGCTCCCCCCCGCTGACCCGCAACCCGGAGAAATCGACGGTGGTAGGTCCCTGTTTCATCTCGGCTTTCTCGAAAACCAAGCCCTCCGGGTCACACGCCACCACCAGATTCACCACCTCCAGCTTACCCAGCCAATTCTGATGGAACGCCCCCCCCTTGAAGCTCAACCGCCACCCGGTCGGAGTGCGCTGCATTTTCAGGTCGCTGGATTCAATGGCTCCTTCGGTGCGCTCGGAGTATCCCCAGCGCACCGTGGCATCCGGCACTTCAAAGGTATGGATCTGGACCTTGGGCGACTTGTCGAACAGGGTCGCCGCCAGTTTGGCCGCGGTTTCGGTGTCATCGGCCCCTGCCCGAAGGTCCATGTCCAATCTCGCGATGGAAATGGCGCCGGGTTTCCAGACCCCCACCAAGCCGTCGAGCAATCCCATCTGGCAGCAAATGCTCTTGGCTTCCAGGCTGGAAAAAAACGTCGAGGACTTGCCCTCGGCTGCCAACCGGCTGATCTCGAGTCGCCCCTGGGTTTGTTTGGTGCCGCGCATCTCCAAATCCGAGGCCCCCAGTGTGCTCTGGAGCTTGTTCTTCAGGCCGTCCTTGAAACTCACCGAGTCGGTACGCTTGACCAGATAAATCCCACTGCCCACCGCAAGGATTAACAGAAACAACAGCGCCCGGAAGCCCAGTTGGAGCAGATGGACCATGGCCCGCCCCTTGATCCCACTGCCGGACATGGAATAACGGAGTTGAAACCAAAAACCTTGGTTGGTCACCCACATGCTCAGGCGTTCATTGAAAAGGTGTGATTGCTCGGAATCCATAATGTCGGGGCACTTCGCTGCGCGGAAAGTAAAGCCCAGCTCAGCCCGTGACGCGAGTGAAATTTGCCTCGCGCGCGCTCCGCCCATGCGATACCACCCTGCCCGTGGAAGCCAACGATTACAAAGTCCGCCTCGATATCTTCGAAGGTCCGCTCGACCTGCTGCTCTACCTGATCAAAAAAGACGAGGTGGACATCCAGTCCATTTCCATCGAGCGCATCACCCGCCAATACCTCGACTACCTCAACACCTTCAAGCTGCTCAACATCGACCTCGCCTCGGAGTTTATCGTGATGGCCGCCAATCTGATGTATTTGAAAAGCCGCACCCTGCTGCCGCGCGTCGATCAACCGCCCGACGAGGATGCGGACGAGGATGATCCGCGCTGGGAACTGATCCGCCAGCTCATCGAATATAAGAAATTCAAGGATGCCGCCGGATTCCTCTCGCTGCGCGCCCTAGAACAGGAAGGACGCTTCGCCCACCAACCCGATGCCCTCGAACTCCCCCAACCCGAACCTCCCACCCTCGCCGAAGTCTCGATTTTCGACCTCATCCGCGCCTTTCAGAACGTCCTCAAACGCTTCGAGGAGTCCCACGACTTCGGTGACATCATCGATGATCGATTCACTGTTTCGGATAAAATCGAGCTGCTCATGGGCCAATTCCATCCCGGCGAGTCACGCCGTTTTGATGAATTGTTCCAGTCTGCCACCACCAAGGCGGAAGTCATCGTCACCTTCCTCGCCTTGCTCGAACTCATGAAGCTCAACCAGTTCGTCGTGCGCCAGCACGATCTGCTCGGCGACATCGTCATCGAGCGCCGCAGCGGCCCCAGCGAGCGGACTGATGATTGAATATTGAGTCTTGGGGATAAAGACCGAGCAGATGCTCTTCATCCGCAAGCTACCATGCCCGCCCCTCAGCTCATGCGGAAGACAATCCGCGCCTTGGACAGGTCATAAGGCGACATCTCCATCTTGACCTTGTCACCGACCACCAAGCGGATGAAGCGCTTGCGCATCTTGCCCGAGATGTGTGCCAATACCTCATGCCCACTTTCAAGTTTCACGCGGAACATCGTGCCGGCCAACACCGACGAGATCTCGCCATCCACTTCAACCGCTTTTTCTTCCTCGTCTTTGGTGGAACGCTTGGGCGGACCATATCGGTTGCGGTTGCGGGATGGACGTCGTCCCGTCTTGTTTGGGCGCTGAGGCATGATGGCTGGGGATAATTCTGGCAGGAAAGCACTCGCTTGCACTGCGGCGCTTGGGTAACCCATTCCTCCCCAACCAGCAATCCCAAAAAGCATCCGCGCGGACAATCGTTGCGTTTTTCGCCCTCACCCGCACTTGCCAAGCCGTCCCCGACGCTTCATCTTCTTGCCGCCGGCTTCACCCCAACCGGAAGTTGGACACTCGCCACCCGCTTCACAACCATGCCTGAGATCACCGAAAAAGAACTCCCACAGAGCCTCAAACCCCTGTGGCTCAAAGCGCTGACCGCCTATCAAAATTCCAAACACGAGCGTTCTGAAGCCGAGCGCGCCGACAGCAAGCCTTCTGAATCCGAGCGGTCCAACCTCGACTACGCCATCAAACTGCTGCAGGGCTTACTCAAGGACAGTCCCGGATTCATCGACGCGCGCAAGTTGCTCCGCAAGTGTGAACTCGAACTCTCCCGCGGCACCAAAAAGAAGGGCCTCTTTGGGCGCTCCAGCGGCGGCATGGGCGTCATAAAACTCCATAGCCAAGCCAAAAAGAACCCCGTCGCCACCCTGCCACTCATCGAGAAGGAACTCGAAAAAGACCCCCTCAACGGCCAAGCCAACGACCTGCTCCATGACATCGCCCTCAAGCTGGAATGGTTTGTAACCGCCGCCTTTGCCTTGGAGATCATCCGCAAATACAGCCCCGAAAATAGCAAGTTGCTGCATAAACTCGCGGAGTTTTACCTCGCGCGCGAGGAACCGCTGCTGGCCTCCGAGGTCTACAACGATATCATCAAACACCACCCCATTGACGGCGCCGCCATCAAAGGCTCCAAGGATGCGTCCGCCCGCGCGTCCATGAAAAAACAAAAATGGGACGAGAATTCCAGCATCCGCGACCTGATGCGCGACTCGTCGGGAGTCGAGGAACTCGAGAAGGCCTCGCGCACCGGCCTGACGCGCGAACAACTCGAGGAACGCCGCAACAGCGTCATTGAAAAATACAATGCCGACCCCAACCATCTCGTCACCGTCAAGGACCTCGCCGGCATTTACGAACAACTCGAAGACTGGCACAACGCCTATACGTTCTACCATTGGGCCCACTCGCTGAGCGTCGGTGATGCCGCCCTCGCCTCCAAGGCCGCCATCATGAATGACCGCGCCATCGAATTGGACCTCAAAAACCTCGGGCACGCCGCCGACGCCGACCCCGAAAACCTCGAACTCAAAGCCGCGCTGGCGGCACGCCGCGCTGACCGCCTCACCGAACAGATCCAGGAAGCCCAGCGCCGCGTCGATCAGAACCCGACCGACCCGCAACTTCGCTTCGATCTCGGCACCGCCCTCTACAACTCCGGCGACTACAGCGCCGCCATCCCCCACCTCCAGCAGTCCACCCGCAATCCGCACATCCGCACCAAGGTGCTGCTGTTGTTAGGACGGACATTCAAGGCCAAGGGCATGTTCGACCTCGCCATCAAACAACTCACCGACGCCTTGGCCGACCTCCACACCATGGACCACACCAAAAAGGAAGTCCTCTACGAAAAAGGCCTCCTTCACAGCGACATGGGCGATGCCGCCACCGCCCTGGATTGCTTCAAACAAATCTACGAAGTGGACTACAGCTACCGCGACGTCGCCAACCGCGTCGAATCATCCTATTCCTGAGTCCCTCTGACAGACTCACTGTGGAACTTCTCGTCATAGGGCCGGGGCGGCAGCACCCAGTCCTCGGCGAGAACGCGGGTGATTTCAAACTGGCGGGCATGCGCACCCGGCATACAACGAATCTCGAGCGTGGCGCGGCAGGTCTGGCTGTTGCCGCCCGCAAAAATCCTCGCCATGGCCTTGGCCTGGGCGGACCCCACCTTGCAGTAGCCACACAACACCTCCTGCTCTTCCGGCAGCAACGCCTTCGCCTCCGGTGAGGCGATGCCGATGCACATCCACTTGCGCTCGTCCTGAAACGGGCCGTTGTAGTAGGTGTCCGGCGCCACAAAGACCCTCACCAGCGCCTGCGCCGCCCTCCCCTCGAGGAACACTTTCCACGACGGGCTGCTCGACCGGGCATAGGCGGCGAAATCCACCTTCCATACACCCGCCTCGTCGGGAGTTAAAAAGGCCAACCGCGCGCCTTGGCCATGGCCTTCAGCATAAGACACGAGCACCCCTTCCATCAACAGCCCGTCGGTATCCATGCTTCTGAGCCAGTCGTATTTCTGGATCGGGCCATCCTGTGTTGCCGAGTTGGCGAGAAACTCCACCACCTGATCCGGCGTCGACTCACTGAGTCGGAACAGCGTGGCGATCTTGCGGGGCTCGCGCACGGCGAGCGCTCGTTGCACCAACTCGAGCGCCTCGCTCTCACCGGGTGAGGTGAATTGGGAAACGACCCTGACGTTGTCTGGCTCGCGCGCGGCTTCCTCAGCGGCGATCTCCTTATCACGGGTGTCTAACCAAAAATGCATGAATACGCCGATCACCACCAACACCGTCACCATCAGAATCACCGACCATGTCCGCATCAGGCGGCGACGTTCTGCCCGAATGGCTGTGACTTTCCGGTGGCGAGCTTTACTGCGGAGCGATCCGCGAGGCCCGCGGGTGAACGCCTGCTCAGGCATCCGCGCCACCCTCCCTAAATCAGGGCCCGCCTCCTCCACGCGCCGGTGTGGGGATTGAATGTTAAGTTGGAGACGCATCGCTTGATTGAAAACAAAAGAGGGCAAAATCAATGCGGCAGCATTGTAATGCGAAACCGGTCGTAATGGTCTTCTGGCCGGAACAGCCATCCCGGTTGACGCGCCAAGACCTCATAGCCCGTCAGAATGAACTCGGGCAGAAACTGGTTGCTATTGGGCTCATAGACCTCCCGCCCGGTATAATGACCGCGCATCCGATACTCTGAATTATTATCATAGCCATAGCACTGGCCGGAGGGACCGTTTTCTGCCAGCCGGTCCGGAGCGCGCTTTTGGTCTTCGCGCAGGATCACAAGTTTCGCTTGGCTCCATGGCTGGCGTGGTTGGCGCAAGTACCCCCAGAACCGCGTCTTTTCGATGTAATAGCGCCGCCCATAATAAAAATTTCCGGTCGGCTCCGTGGCGATGCTGGCGTTGCGGGCCTCCACCGTGCCCCCCCCCAGATTGCCCCTTCCAAACGACGAGGTGCCACACTGGCTCAAGATGCCGCACAGCGACGCGCTGATCACGATTTTCCATGCAACCTTTAACATGCAACGAACCCTAAGCCGGCCCCACCCCACCCTGCAAGCACCGAGATCGCCTCCTGTCCACCGCTCCCGCATTCCCTGCTTGGCAGACGTCGGCCAGCAGGCGATCCTGCCGCCGTGCCACGCATCCTCATCACCCTGGGCGATCCTGCCGGAATCGGCCCGGAAGTCATCGCTTGCGCTTTGGCCTCCACCCAACTGCCTGACGGCTTCGACTATGTGGTGTTGGGCGACCGCCACGCCGGCACTCCCGGCCGACCCGACGCGCGCTCGGCCGCCGCCGCTCTCGCTGCGCTCGATCAAGCGGTTCAAGAAATGAAACAGGGCCGGGCCGCCGCGGTGGTCACGGGCCCGGTATCGAAGGAGGCACTGCAATCCCTCGGATTCCCCTTCCCCGGCCAGACCGAGTATTTCGCCCATGCCTTTGGGGTCGATGATTTCGGAATGGTGCTCACCGGCTCCACCCTCACCGTCGGGCTGGCCACTATTCACGAACCGCTGGCCAAGGTGCCAGGCCTCCTCAGCGTCGAGCGGATCGTGCGCATCGGCTCACTCACCGCGGATTTCCTGCGCCGCCGCGGCCTCGCCCGTCCGCGCATCGCGGTGGCCGGGCTCAACCCGCACGCCGGCGAAAACGGCACCTTCGGCGATGAGGAATGCCGCATCATCAGCCCCGCCATCCACCGCCTGAACGCCACCGGTGACGCGATCTTCATCGGACCGGCCGTGCCCGATGCGATCTTCCGCGATGCCGCACGCGGCCATTTCGACGCGGTGCTCGCGATGTATCACGACCAAGGCCTCATTCCGCTAAAGCTGTTAGATTTTGACAATGCGGTCAACGTCACCCTTGGCCTGCCAATCCCGCGCACCAGCCCCGACCACGGCACCGCCTTTGCCATCGCCGGCCAAAACATCGCCGACCCGTCGTCGATGATCGCTGCCATCCGCCTCGCCTGCCAACTCGCGTGAATCCTCAGCCGCGCAGCCGCCCGATCACTGGTGCCGTTCATCAAACGGGGTGTCGCCCATGACCCAATCCTCGGCCAGCACGCGGCTGATCTCGAACTGGCGGTCTGCCGCGCCCTCGATGCGCCGGAGTTGGAGGGTCGCGCGGTTCACGCTGCGGCCCTTGCCCGGGCTCTTCTCATGGGCAAGCATCCGCGCCATCGCCGCGGCCTGCGGAGAATCCTTGCGGCAATAACCTAACAAAGCCACCGTCAATTCGGTGGAGCCCAGGCGGTAGCATGTCCAGAGCGTTTCATCGTAGAACGCGCCGTTGTAATAGTTGTCCTTGGCTATCACCACCCGCACCAAGGCCTGGCCGCCGCCAGACAGGCTCATGAGTTCATGCCATGCGGGCTTCACGGTCAGGGCGAAAGCGTCAAAATCGATTTGCCACTTGCCCTTGGAATCCGGGGTCAGGATCGCCAGGCGGTTGTGGTCCTCGCCCGCGCTCTTGGTGATGACCGCCACCCCGTCGAGCAACAAGCCGTTGGCATCCATGCTGCTGAGCCACACGTAACCCGTGATCGGCCCAGCCGATTTTTCCCATTCGCGCAGGAACCCAACCACCGCCTCGGCACTGGCCGAACCCACGCGAAAAAATTCCGGAATCTGGCCCGGGTCGCGGATCTGGAGCGCCTGCCTGACCAGCGCCAGGGCCGCCTCGCGGGTTGGCGACTCGAAGCGCGAGACGACGCGTGCCTCGACGACGGGTGCCACGCCATGTTGCACGGCTTCTTCAGCCGTGCGTTCCTGCTGACCCGTCCCCCACATCCACAGCGCCCCTGCAATGACCACCAACCCAGCCAGTGCGAATACCAGGGACCACGCCATGGTCATCCGCCGCCGCCACTTCGGGCCGCGGCGGCGCCGACTCTGGGTGCCGCGCCGACTCCGAGCGCCATCCTGATTTGGGGCACCATCCTGATTCTGCCGGTGCATGCGTTGGGATCGTCCCGTGCCCCAGACCCGCTCCACCCGCCCGAGGCTCGGAGCGTCTCCGACCGAGCGCTCAAAGCGCATGGCGCGCACGGCGCGCAGAATGCCAGGTGATTTCATGTTACGATCCAGCCTAACGCCGTCGACCGGCCATCAGCAAGTCCGATTTATTCCGGATATTCCGGAGCCGGTGGTGCCAACGATGCTCACTGAGGCTTGAATTCCTTGGCTGGATCGTGTTGCGCGCGCCCAGGCCGACTGAAGTCGGCGCTCCACGTCACTATCGCGTTGCGCGTGGCGAGAAATTAGCGAGACTCCCGCCGCCCCATGACTCCTGATTTCATCCGCCAAGCCCTCCGCCAAGTCCGTTACCCCGGTTTTTCCCGCGACATCATTTCCTTCGGTCTAGTCAAGGAGGTGACCTGCGAACCCGGTCTAACCACCGTGCGCATCGAGGTCCAGACCGGCGACCCCACGGTGCCCGAACAGATTTTCAAGGATTGCCACGCGGTCCTGGAAACCCTGCCCGATGTCGGCACGGTGCAGGTGGACATCGAGGTCAAGGACGCACCCGCCGTCACCGGCCTGGCTGGCAGTGTGGGCAAGTCCTCGATCCCAGGAGTGCAACGCATCATCGCCGTGGCCTCCGGCAAGGGTGGCGTGGGAAAATCCACCGTCGCCTCCAACCTTGCCGTGGCCCTCGCCGCCGGCGGGGCCAGGGTGGGCCTCTGCGATTGCGACCTCTACGGCCCGTCGGTGGCCCAGATGTTCGGCACCCGCGAAAACCCGCAGGCCAATGCCCAGGATGAGATCATCCCCATCCGCGCCCACGGCATCCAGCTCATGTCGATGGGGTTTCTGCTAGATGAGCGCTCGCCGGTGGTCGTGCGCGGGCCGATGGCCACCCGCTACATCCAGCAATTCCTGCGCCAGGTCGCGTGGCGGGACCTCGACTATCTGGTCCTCGATCTGCCACCCGGCACCGGCGACATCCAGCTCACCATCGTGCAAACCGTGGCGGTGGATGGTGCCATCATCGTCACCACCCCGCAGGAAGTGGCGCTCATCGACGCGCGCAAAGCCGTGACCATGTTCGGCAAAGTCAACGTGCCCATCCTCGGACTCATCGAAAACATGGCCTGGTTCGAGTGCGACGCCGGCAAGAAATATTTCATCTTCGGCGAGGGCGGCGGCGTGCGCGAGGCCGAGCACCTCCAGGTCGCGCTGCTCGGCCAGATTCCCATCGACGTGGCCACCCGCCAGGGCGGCGACGCCGGAACCCCGGTAGCGTTGTTAGAACCCGGGCAGAACCCGGTTTCCGCAGCCTTCCACGAGGTGGCGGCGCGGCTGCGCGCGGCGGTGCCGTGTTAGCCGGTGCCGGCCCGGTGTTGCGGTTGCCGCTGCGCGGCACGGTGCTTCGGTTGCCGCTGCGCGGCCCGGTGTTTCGGCAAGGGCAGAGCGAAAGGCTCGGTGCGTAGCGACGGATCCTTTCTCTCGCGCCGAAACACCGGCCTAGCGCCGCGCATGGCGCTCGGCCATCGGCCAGGCCACCTCGGGCACCAGCGCCTGCCAGCGCGCATCGCCCGCCAGGATCATCCGGCAGACATCGCGCCCGGTGGCCGCCAGCAACGCATGATCCGCGCAGGACACTCCCTGGATGCGCCCGTTATCGATGAAGTGTTGATAGAGATGGACGCAATTTTCCGGCGCTCGGAATGTCTCGGCGGTGACCAGTTCGCCGGTCTTGCGGTTCTGCCACGGGAACACCTCCAGGGTCACCCCGGCCTTGAACAGGCGCCCGAACGATTCTAACAAACCGCCCGCCAGGTTCTCGGACCACTTGGCCTTGAACAACTCGTTGAGCAGGCCAATGCTCAGGATGATGCCCACCGGCTTGTTGGTGTATCGGGTGAGGAAGGCGGCAATCCGGTGGAACTCGGCGCAGCGCGACACCAGCACGGTTTTGCCCAGCGCCTGGAGTGCGTCGGCGCGGTCGATAAAGTCCACCGGGTCAATGCCCGCGCCGCGCAGCAGGTTATACATTGAGATTTCGCAGAGTTCGATTTCCGAGCCGCGGTCAGGCGCGGCGAGCGATTGGTCGAAGCCGCTGCGGGCGTGTTCGAGCATCGCGAGATGGAGGTTGAGCACCGGGTCAAAGCTGCCGCGCAGCAGAAGCACCGGACGGTGGTGCAGCGCCTCGGCAGGTTGCACCACCTCGCCGTCGGGCAAAAACATCGTCGCATCGGTCAGCCCGCTCTCGACAAGTTGCAGGGCGCACAACCGATTGTCGAAGTGGTCGTAGCCGTGGCCGGAGAATTTCAGCAAATCCACCTCCACCCGCCCTGGCGCCAGATTATCTAACAACGAAGTGACGAATTGGCGGAGGTGCTGGCGGTGGCGGAACGCCGCATGGATCAGGTTGACCCCGATGATGCCCAGCGACTCCATCTGGTCGATGGCGCGGGCATCGAGCAATCTCACATGCAGGGTGATGTCCGAGGGCGGCTCGCCCGGACGCTTCTGGAAGCGAACGCCCAGCCAGCCGTGGCACTCGCCGCTGTCCTTGTAGCCGCGGGCGCGCACGGTATTGCAGAACGAAAAAAAGGTCGTGTTCTGGCCGCGGCTCGGACCCAGGCGTTCTAGCAGGATCGCGTTCTCATGGTCGAGCATCGCCGCCAGGCGGCCCGCCGAGACGTAGCGCTCGGTGTGGCCGTAGAGCGCGTCGCTCATGGTCATATCATAGGCCGAAATGGTTTTGGCCACCAACCCGGCCGCACCCGAAACGCGGAAAAACCAGTTGGCGGTTTCCTGGCCGGCACCGATTTCCGCGAAGGTGCCGTAGATCCGCGGATCCAGGTTGAGATTGAGGGCCTTGTCGTAGGTGGTCGGGGTCACGGCGGGGGTGATTCTGATTCGAGCACCCAGCCGTCCGCGACGACCTGATCGACAAGCACCTGGTTGTTAGATGTGGCGGAGGGGGGGAATTTCAGCATCAGAATCATGGGTATCTGAGCACCATCAGACGGCGGGCGCAACCTGCCATTCACCTTGGAGCCACGCTCGGCATAGCCATAGATCGCATGAGTTTCATCTGGCGAGCTCAAGCGATACGCCTGCCACTTGACGTCGTCGGAGAAGGCGAAGTTATAGTAATCGACGTTGTCCAGGATCAAGCGAAACGCATGTGGCGTGGTGGATTTCGAGGCCAGGAAGTCCTGCCATGGCATGTCCGACCACCCGACCCAGCTTTCCCAATCGATTTTGAGTCCTTGTGGGGTGGCTACCAACGCGAGCGCTTTTTCCGCATAGTCGCGGGTCCGCACCTTGAGCCGGGTGATCGTCCCGAGGCGGGTGATGGTGGAGTCCACGTTGAAGGCGGCCATGCCGGGCGACGCGATGGTTCCATCTGGATAGTAGCGGCGCATCCGGGCCTCAGCCACCCCTGGATTGCGTACCAGCGGCAGCAACTCGTCGATCCGCCGGGCCTCAAGAAATTTTTTAGCCAGTGGCTCGGCCTCGGCGAGAAACGCCGCGTCACTGGCTGTCACCGGAGCAGGCGCAACCTCGGTTTTGACCGTTGGGGCCGTGGTGGTGGTGGCGGGTAAGGATGCCGCGACTGGCGGTCTGACTGCGTTGCCGCCGAGCATGGTCACGAGCACGCCCGCCAGTATCAAAAGAAACAAGGCGACCCCGCCCATGAGCATCCATAACATCTGGCGCCTTTCCCCACGCCGCGCGCGGCCCGCTTGCCCAGACTCACGGTCCCAGGTATTGCCATCGGCTGGCCGGCATGGGTTCGTCCGGTGCTGCCGGCCACGTGGCGGCGAAATGGCCGCCGGCAGCAGTTTTGCCACCGCGACCGTCTGCAACGGCACCACCAACGGCAACGAACCATCACCCGGTGCCGGGATTTTCAACATCCGTCGGCAACTCGGGCACACGATGCCCTGCCCGTCGTGTTCCTGTGGCACACGAAACACAAACCGGCAATCCGGACATACAAATCCGCTCCACCGGCGGGAACTCTCCATCGTCTCTGACACGCCGCCACCCTGCCTGAACCACCCAGCCAGCGCAAGCCTTGGGTTGGACCAATCGGGCCAGACGGCCTGCGCAAGGCGCGGTGGCGCTGACGCATGGGCGCTGACGCGAAGCCGCCACTTCCTAACCCGCCTGACACGGTGCTGGGAGGCGACCCGCGGCACCCATCCTCACGCCACAGGCGGCACCCTCGGCGGTCCGGGTCGGCTGCGCTATCTTGACGAGATGATGTCGGCAGCGAGGTGGCGGCGTCCTGCACGCTGCAAGCCGCGCGCGAGCCAGGGGCTCACTTATTCTTGCCCCCTTTGTGGGTGGCGTCCTTGGCGTCCGCCTTGGGCGTCTCGCCTACCGGGATGGAAATAGGCGGGGTGGTCACCTCGACGGGACGCCGGGGAGAGGTGGCGCGCGCAGGTGGCTTGGGCGCGTCTGCGGGTGGAGTGGCGGGCCGGGCCGGCATCGCCTGCTGCACAGGCGGACTAGCGATCAAGCCGCCGGGGAGTTTTTGGACCGAGCCGCTGGCAGGCTCGGCAGCGGGCGGCGGGCTGGCCTTGGCGATGAGTTGCGCGCGCTCCTTGAGCAGCGGTTCGACGGTGGTCTTGGCCACTTCAAACGTGCGCCCGGCCAGCGCTTGCTCCTTGGCGAGTTTTTCGGTGAGCGTTTTGAGTCGCTCGCTAAAGGCGCTGTCCTTGGTCTTGGCGTCCTCGGGTTTTTCGTTGGCCTCCTTCTTGCGCTCCTTGGGGAGCTCCGCCTTGACGGCCACGGTCAGGAAATAGCTGTCGGCGGCGGCCTTGGATGGCGTTAGCGTTAAATCGTAGGCAAACCCCTCCACGGTCTCGATGTGGGCGTGGCGCGCCGCGTCGGCGCGCTCGGCCGCCTTGTCGGCGGCAACGACATCCTCGAAGCGGGCGTAGGAGAACAAACTCTTGAGCGGCGAGGCGACGGTGGTGTCGAGCGTTTCGGTAGCCGCGGCACCCTCGAGCTTGAACTCGGCGTCCTCGCTCTCGCGGCTGAGTTTCCATGCGGGCTCCGCCTTGCCAGCCTGGCTCAGGGTGATGGACTGGATTTTTTCCGGGCTGATGAAATCATCGGCCAGCCACCGGACCACTTCCGGGCTGACCGCGGGGAACATCTCGTTGACGGCATAGAATCCCGAGACATCGGCATGGTTGCGCACGTAGCGCCCGACGGCATTGTTCCCACCCATCGGCGAGGGTTCGGCACTGCTTTCGATGCTCTTGCCCAGCGATAGCTTGGCCAGGTCCGTGCCCGCGGCATCCTTGAAACTGGTTGTCAGACCGCGCTCGGAAGCGACCGTGGACGCTTCATCCATACCGAAGCGCGCCGCAAACGACGGCCCGGCCTCCAAGCCACGGGTGACTTTAAGCTCGCTGAGCGTGCGCAGGAATTCGTTGACATAGCTGGCGTTGGCCGGGTAGCCATCGCGCTGGGCGACGGTCCACTTTCCGGCTTTTTTCACCAGGCTGACGGCACCGCCGGCACCCTGGATGTCGATGCTGGCAATATCGGAGGCCGGGAACGATTCAAACAGCGTCTGCCCCGCGGTGCGCTGGGTGGCGCTTTGAGTCGTTTGTTTCTGGGTGAGTTTCAATGCGGTCACGGCCCCGCCCAAGGCGAGTGCAATGGCCCAGATAATCATAACCTGACGTTTGTTCATGTGAGGATGGATTTGAGATTTGTAAGATGAATTTTGCAGCTCAGCGGGCGCGTGTGGCGCGGCGGCGTTGGAAGAACAGGGCGAACCCGACGAGGATCACGATGAGCGGCATGGCCACCACATTGAGCAGGGTGATCTTGCCGGCGAGCTTGTCTTTTTGGCGGCGCAGTTGCTTTTCCTGTTCGCGGATGAGCTTTGAATACTCGACCTGCTGCTTGCGCAAGGAGCGGATTTCCGCTTCCTGCTCGGGGGAGAGGTAAAGTTCGGAGCCGCGGGATTTTTTGGCCTGGAGTTCGCCGAGTTTTTGTTGGGCGGCCTTTTGTTTCTCCTGAAACTCCACGATCTTGGTGCCAACCTGCTGGTTGAAGTCAGACTCCATTTTCTGAACCACGGTGAACGGCCGGCGGATTGCCGAGCGCGAGCGAGCGCCGATCAAATGCTTCGACCCGACGGCTTGGTCGAGCAAGTTGAAGAGCAACGAGGCGTTGCCATTGACCGGCGAGGCCATCTGCGTGCCGCCGAAGTTCTGCACATTGTAGGCGAAGCGGTCGTAAAACGCGTCCACGTCGGCGATCAGAAACACATTGCCCGGGCTGGCCGCCTCTTTCAGCCACGCCGGCTTGGGCACGTTTTTTAGCTCGTCTTTCTTGGCATCGGCCGCGCCACTTTTCGCCTGAGGGTCACCGTCGGGAAACGCGGTCTTGAACGTGCCTGAAAGGTGGGTAACCAGGTCGTAGGCGGTGCCCGAGGACCGGAAGGTGGTGGTGAGCGACGGGTCTAACTGCGACGCGCGCGCCGCATCGACAAAGCCCGCGCCGGTGGTGGATTTGAGCAAGGTGTTAGCGGTGACGCCGCCGCTGCCGCCAGTGTGGGTGAACGCGCCAGGCAGGAAGAACGTGCATGACGCCAGATCCTTGGTGATGACGTTGTCCTTCTGGGGCATCGAGTCCTTAGTCAGGGTGAGCACGGCCAACCCGAGGCGTTCGCCGCCGAGCTTGGTGGCCAGAGCCGGATCCGCGAGCACCTTGGTGGCCTCGAAGGAAATCCCCCAGGCGGGCAGCAGGGTGGGCAAGGTCGAGCTAGTAGGAGCGCCCTGCTGGCCAGTCATCGGATTGCCGCCGCCGGTCATCTGGGCGGCCACCGAGTAAGCGTCGAGACAGGCGACCACGGTCCCGCCATTGAGCAGGTATTGGTCCACGGCGAACTCCGCCTCAGGGGTGATGCCCGCCGGATGGAGCAGCAACAGCACCTTGATCTCCTTGGGATCAAGGGTCGGGTGGACTAGGGGAATATCCACCACGCTGAAGGATTGCTTGAGTTGCTGATAGATCACCCACGGTGGGGTCGGCCGCTGGCCCTGCATCATCGCCGGGGAACCTTTGAGATCGAGGGCGGACATGATCCCGACCTTGGGTTTGACCGGGGTGCTGACCTCGGCGATGCACTTGGACAAGTGATATTCCAACATGGTTTCATCTCGCGGGTCGATGAACGGAATGACGCTGGTGCGGTCGAGGCAGGAAACCGCAATCCCAAAGTAGAGGTTCTGGTCGTCCATGCGCTGGCCGTTGATGCCATCGAGACTGGCGGAATCCTCGGCGTCGGTGTCGGGCTGCGGGTCGAGGTTTTCAATGCGCAGCTTCCCCTTGGCCAGCGAGCGATATTCCTTGAGCAGGTCATCGGTGCGGCGCATGTGGAGCTTGAGCTCCTCGGGCATATAGTCGGTGTTGCGCGACGCGTAGTAACGGATCACCACCGGGGTGTCCAACTCGCCGAGGATGGCGCGGGTGCCCTGCGACAGGGTGTGGATCTGTTTCTGGGTGAAGTCCGCGCCGCGGTTGCCCAGCGGCGTGAGCGACACGAGCCAGTTGGCAAACACGGCGACGGCAACAAGCGCGGCAACTCCGAACGCCGCACGGGTGACTGGATGGGTGATTTTCATGGTGAAGTCAGAAAGGCTGAAATAATGTTAGGCGCGTTTGGCCGAGAGGATGGCGCTGGTTCCCAGCAGGCAGACGAGCACGAAGGACCCGAACCAGACGAGGTCCTGGAGGCGGAACAACCCGCGGTTCAGCGAGCGGAAATGGTCCCAGACGCCGAAGGAAACCACCGCCTCCACGGCCGCAGGCGAGGCGGCCTTGGCCAGTTCGCGGGTGAAGTCATCGTAGCCGCACAGCACCATGGTCACGCAGATGGCCACCGAAACAATCAGGCAGACCACCTGGTCGCGGGTGCACGCCGAGACCAGCATGGTGATGGCCAGAAAGGTGCAGCAGACCAGGAAACTGCCGAGGTAGCCCGCCAGGATGGCGCCGTTGTCCGGATCACCGAGGTAGTTGACGGTGATCACGATCGGGAACGTGAGCACCAGCGCGACCAGCCATACGGTGGCTGCGGCGCAGAATTTACCGATGATGGCGCTCCAGGTGGAAAGCGGGAAGGTACCTAGCAACTCGATGGTGCCGGTGCGCTGTTCGTCGGCCCAGAGCTTCATGCCCACGGCTGGTGCCAGTAGCATGAAGATCCACGGATGCCAGAAGAAAAACGTCCATTCCAGCGAGGCGTCACCCACCCGCATGAAGTTGCCGAAGCTGAACGACAACCCCATCGAGAGGGCCAGGAAGATGACGATGATCGCGTAGGCCGTGGGCTGGGCGAAGTAACTGGTGAGCTCGCGTTTGTAGATGGTCAGAGAGGTCATGGTGGGGTAAATTGGAAAAGCAGAAAGCAGAAAGCAGAAAGCAGAAAGCAGAAAGCAGAAACTCAGAAATGGGCTGGGTGAGTTATTTCAACTTTCAGCTTTCCGATTTCAACTTTACCTCAGCCGTGGTCAGGCGTCGGAACAAGTCGGTTAGCGAGCCGGTGCCCGAGAGCGCGAGGAGCTCGGCGGGGGTGCCGTCGGCGACGATTTTCCCGCAGTCCACGATCACGGCGCGGGTGCAGGCGGCCTCGACTTCCTCGAGGATGTGGGTGGAAAACAGGATCGCCTTGTCCTTGCCCAGGCGCTTGATGAGTTGCCGGACCTCGTGCTTTTGGTTGGGGTCGAGCCCGTCGGTGGGCTCATCGAGAATGAGCACCTCGGGATCGTGGAGCAGGGCCTGGGCCAGGCAGGTGCGGTGGCGGTATCCTTTCGAGAGCGTGTCGATCGACTGGCGGGCGACGCTGCCCAAAAAACAGGTTTCGATGGCGCGCTCGACGGCGAGCTTGTTGGCGGCGCCTTTCAGGCCGCGGATGCTGGCGCAGAATTTGAGGAACCCGATGACCGTCATGTCGTGATAGAGCGGGGCGGATTCCGGCAGGTAGCCCACCTTGGTTTTG
>Ga0114958_10000049_pt1 | contig 96334 bp, 68 predicted proteins | sample C_130208_EF_Meta_FD_89577 | JGI IMG/M metagenome (GOLD analysis project Ga0114958, IMG submission 89577) | Freshwater microbial communities from Lake Croche, Canada to study carbon cycling - C_130208_EF_MetaG | ecosystem: Environmental > Aquatic > Freshwater > Lake | place: Lake Croche, Canada...
CCCCGGCTGATAGATCACCGCCGATTCCGCGTCCGCCGGCTCCAGCACCAGCTCCTTGATGAAGGTGGCCACATTGTCATTGCTCACCACGCGGAAACGGAGGGTCTTGGGCGCCGCCGCCGCCGATTCCGGCGGGGTGATGTTTAGAAAAATCTTCCCGTCGGCGACACGCACGGGAAACGTCTGCAGACGGACGCAGGCCGGTTTGCGCTTCGGGGAACCATCAGTGACATCAAATCGCCCGTTATGCTTGGGGCACTCGATCAGCTTTCCCTTCACAAGGCCGTCCGCAAGGTGGGTGTTGCCATGGGTGCAAATGCCGTCGCTGGCATAGAAGTTCCCATCGGCCGTGCGGTAGATGGCGTAGGTCCGATTCCCATGATCAAAGCGGACAACATCTTCTACAAAAAAGTAATGGGTGGCGCAGACCTCTATCCAGCCATCCACCACTGGCCGGCCGGCGGCGGTGAGGGCGGCAGTGGCCAGGGCGCTGGCGGCAGGCGGGGCTTCTTTACGGTCCGTGGGGGTGGGCAGCACGCGTTTTACGTGATACGTCGGGTCCTTCATCTGACGGATTACGGTGGGGATGATCTCCCGGTAGGCGTCGATCAGCCCCCTGTAAGGCGTTGGCAGTTCGGCTTTGATCAATTCGTGAAGTCTGGGCAGGGCGTGGTAGGGCACCAGCGGGAAAATGTGGTGCTCCATATGGTAGTTCATGTTCCAATACAGAAACCGGTTGACCGGATTCATGTAAACCGTGCGGCTGTTCAGCCGGTGATCCAGAACGTTCTCCGCGAGACCGGCATGCTGGGTGTAACCGTAAAGCGTCATCAGCCACGTCCCAAAAAAGTTCGGCAGGCCCACATACAGCAGCGGCAGGATGCTGCGGTGGTAAATCGCCAGCCCGATCACGGCGGCGTAGGCCAGGCCGTAAATCCGCGCCTTGAAAAACACCTTCGGATGCTCGGCCGCCGGAATGAGCACGAGCTCCTCGCGGGTCAGCCGGCCGAAGCTATGCAGAATCAGACCACGCACATACCGCAAGTAGGCGAGCAGGTTGAAGAACTTTGACACCAACTTTCGCGGGTTGGGCGGACGCATCACGTGGATTTCCGGGTCGCGCCCGACGACCATGGTATCGCTGTGGTGTCGCAGGTGACTCCAGCGCCAGGGGGTGGATTCACGCAGCACCATGAAAGAAGCCACTTCATAGAGCGCATTGTTCAACCAGTCCGTCTTGAAGGCGGTGCCGTGGAGGGACTCATGCCAGCGCGAATCCGCGACTGTGGCGTAAAGCACCGCGTAAATCGCAAACGGAATACAGGCCCACCCGCTGCCCCACCAGGCATACCCCCAGACGCCGGCCGCAACCAGAAGGCCAAACCAGATGCAGGTGTCGCGGAGAGGGGGTCCGTTTCGACGCTGGAGCAGTCCGCGCATTTGCTCTTTGGGCACATATGGTGTGAACCAAGTCGCTTCCGCAAGCCCCTTCTGGATGGCCAGGGCGGTGTCCTGTCCGTCGAGGCTGTAATCATTCAATCGCGTTTCATTCATGGTTTGCATATTCATTTCTCCTCTTTGGTTAGTGCCGCCTGAACCCGCATGGGTTCAAGGCGGGGCAACAGCATATGAATCAGTCCCAAGGCCACGAGGTACAACGTGGCGCAAAGACCGAAAGGGACCAGATAGTTGTTGTGGGTGAAGTCCAGAATGCGCGAGACCACTTGCGCAAAGAACATACCGGCCAAGGAACCGGCCATCCCGCCGATGCCGACGACCGAACTGACGGCCTCTCGTGGCACGGTGTCGCTGACCAGGGTGTAGAGGTTCGCGGCGTATCCACAATGCGCCGCGGCAGCAAGGGCCACGAGCGCCACGGCGGGCCAGACGGTCGGGAGCATCGGGGTCAGGAAAACCGGCAGCACACACAGCGAGCAAACCAGCAGCGCGGTCTTGCGCGCGGCGTTCACCGACCACCCGCGCCGCATGAGAGCAGAGGATAGCCAGCCGCCCGAAATGCCCCCGATGCCTGCAACTAAGAAGATCGTCATCAACGGCACGCTGCTCTGTGTGAGATTCAGCGCGAACTGCTTACTCAGGAAGTCCGGTATCCAGAAGATGTAGAACCACCAGACCGGCGCGGACGCCATCATCCCAATCATGAACGCCCACGTCTGCCGGTGACGCACCAGTTCTTGCCAGGGAATCCTTGCCGGCGGCTCAACCGGATCCTTCCGGATGTAGGCCAGCTCCGCCTCCGAAACGCGCGGGTTTCTGTCCGGATCCCGATACAGCCACACCCAGACCGCCACCCAGACAAAGCCCATCGCGCCCGTGACGATGAAGGCTCCCTGCCAACCCCAATGCGCCGCGATCCAGGGCACGATTGCCGGACAGGTGACGGCGCCGACGTTGCTGCCAGCATTGAACAACCCGGTCGCGAATGCGCGCTGCTCCTTAGGGAACCACTCGGCCACCGCCTTGATGGCTGCCGGAAAACAACCGCCCTCGGTCAGTCCCAGGCAGGAGCGCGCCACACTGAAGCTCACCACGGACCGCGCTCCCGCATGAGCAATGGCCGCCACGCTCCACAGGGTTACGGTGAGCAGGAGCCCCACGCGAATCCCGATGCGATCAATCAGCCGTCCGCCAAACAGGTAGCCCGCCGCATAGCAGGCTTGAAAGGCAGTCACCATCCAGCCGTAATCAATCTGGCTCCAGCCAAGCTCTTTATCCAACAAGGGCTTGAGCACGCCCAGCACGGCGCGATCAATGTAGTTGACGGCGACGGCGAAAAATAACAGCCCGACCACCACCCAGCGATAACGGGTCATTTTCCCAGTTTGGGAGGATGGATCGTTCATGAGCACAATTTGTGTTGATTCATAAGGTATCGGATTAGCCTTATTTTAACAACTTCAATTTCCCGTTCAATGCGCACATCGACAGACCGGGCACCCGTTACCGGGAGTAAGATGGTTGTCGAAGCCTCACCCTTCATGTGAAATCTCTTCGAGTCGGCACCGGCGCGGGCGACATAATTTCCGGTGGGCAATCCTGCAATGGTCAATGCAGTTTGGTGGCTCTGTGGCGAGCGGCTTTCAAGCGTGAAGGCGAACTCATTCATTTGACGGGAAAGCACAATGGGTTTCTCCCTGGCAAATCCGTCGCGATCCTCGCCGATGTCGCCTTTCTCGCATGGAGCGCCTTTCGGCCAGAGCGGAATCTGTCCGGCAGTGTTCGCGCCAGACACCGCCGGGTGGGCTATGAGCGCCGTGATGAGCGCGACGAAGCAGGAAGTGAAAGGCTTGTTCATGTTGTGATGAAACCCTGAATCCACTGCCAGCGCAAAACGAAACGGCTGGACCCTGGCATCGTGGGTATAAAATCGTCGATTCCCTTAACTATTGATCGTTTCATTTTGCCGAGTCCTGTTTCGCGGAGGGTGATTTCAGGCTCTCAATGAGGTAAGCGTCCACCGTTTTGTGTTTCACATCCGGCGCGCCGGGGTAGACCAGTTCGCAGTCCACGCCGAGGCTTTTGCATTTTTCCTGGAGCTTCAAACCGAAGTTCGCCGTATGCTTGGGGTCCTTCTGGTCTTGGCCGAGCGCCGGTGCGGAGGTGTAAATCATATAAACCGGTGGATCGTCTGCCGTGACGTGCTCCAGGGGCGAGTATTCCTTGATCCACGGCAGCAATTCCTCGCGATGCTCAAGAAACTCCGCGAAGCGCGTGTCGCGCGTCTTGTTGTCGTTCGGGTCAGGCATGAAACCAAATGCGTGGCCGCCGTAACGGCTGTTTGGCGTCCACTCCTTGAGTTGTTTCGGGTCGAGCGCTGTCTGCGCGCTGTGGACCGCCACGCACCATAGCCGGGTGGATTCGCGCACGACGGGATCGCTGCTATTGGTGTCGGCCAAGTCGTTGTGAAACGCGAGCCACAGTGCCGAACAGCCACCAGCCGAGACGCCTGTTGCGCCGATGCGCTGCTTGTCGAGATTCCACTCGGTGGCCTTGCTCCGCACGAGCTGTAACGCCCGCGCGGCGTCGCTCAACGGCCATTGCACCGGCGGCTTGAAGCCAGCCTGGATCGCCTCCGTGACGAAGCGATACTCCACCGAGACAACGGAGATGCCAGCGTCCAGGCATTCCTTCAGGCCGGAGACTGAGCTTTTGGTTCCGCTGACCCAGCCACCGCCGTGAATGAACAACATGCAGGGAGTAGGCTTGTCCGAGGCGGCTTTGTAGAAGTCGACCTTCTGTTTGGGATGGGATCCATAGGCAACATCGGGTTCGGTGGGCTTGATGGCAGGCACCACAGGCTTCTTCGGGGCCGGGGTCTGAGCAGATGCCAGCGTGCTGAAAATCGTGGCGAGCAGGAGATGGGTGATCTTCATGGTTACTGATAGGAATTCGCTTTTGACGCTCCGCGGTTCAAGGCCAACCAGCGACCGTCGGGCGACGGGGCCAGCGCCACGGGGGTGGGCCCGGTGAACAACGTCTTGAACATCGCCACGGCCGGGCACTTGCTGAACTTTTCCAGGGACACTTCCTTCTGTTGATTATTCCTTAGCATGGAAAACGATATTGAAACACGCCCGATCCGTTGTTGTCGGAGGGATGACGTAAGTTCCGGCATCCGCTTCAAGCTGGAACATCACCATTTTGAGCCCGTGGTCTCCATTGCGGATGTCATACTGGGGGGCCACAGCGCAGCGTTTCCAGTTCTTGAGCTTCGCAAATATTTCCGAGTATCCGCCATCGACCTGGTAGTGGAAAAAGAAAAATATTTTGGCAGGCGCCAACAGTTCGATCTCGATCCCGGTTCCCTTGGGCGGCCGGTGAACACCTTGAAAAAGCAGCCCGGTTAATAATTCTGCAGGAACCACATCATAAGTATATTGCCGATCAAGATGCTGCAGCACTCCCTGCTTCATAATGACAAAGTTGAATTTGAAGGCAGGTGTCACTTTTATTCTTACCAGCTTTTCAGCGACGAGCAGGCACTTGCTGTTTGACGGATCATCCGACCCACTCACCGCGTATGCGTTCTGACCTCCGAGATGATCAGGGCCGAGCAGTCTTTGGCCTTCGGGTTGCCTGCGATCCCAAAGACTGAAGAGACCGTCATACCACTTCGTTGGATCGCGATGCTGCTGGTTTTTTACGATGAATGCGCTGTGGGCGTCCAGTTCAAGTGCGAATCGCCCGGATTCAGGCAGGCTTTCTTTAGCTTGCGCAGACTGAATCACCATCAGCAACAACCCGAGTCTGAGGAGGGCGGTAATATCGCATTCCAGGCTAGAGGGCTGTCTCTTTCCGCAGGCCTGCTTGTTTCTGGATAAAATAGAAAGTCTCACTTGGTTTCTTGTGCACGATCAGGGTGGACCGTTTTTTTGGTTTTTATTGATTTTCGGCCTCCTCAAAAAAGGTATAAGGCTATTTTTTAGTTCGTCCCTGAAATTCCCCGGAATAGGGGGTGCGTCGTTGACTGTTTCGGAACCAGACGTTCATTTTCGCCAGGATGCGGAGACAACACCCCCGCGGCTTCCTATTTTCCCCTTCAATATTGACACGTTCGGCCATCAACTTGGCAACTCGAACTTTCACGATTCCGAATGCTATTTCCTCAATCATGGGTGATTATCTTGCCTTCGTCATCAGTCGCAGGAATTTTTGAATTCCATATCTCTATTGGAACATCATTTCTGAGCGGACGTCCGGCGGTGCTCCGGCCTTCGGTGACATATTTCTCAAGCAGCCTCGTCAAACGTGCCACGATTTCGGGATGCTCTTTTTGACTGTTGGCACGTTCGCCAATATCGTCCGCCATGTCGTAAAGCTGAATTGGAGCCAGTTTTTTCGATTCCGCGCTCCCCGGTTTCGGCGCGCTCCAACCGCCGGAATCAGAACACAATTCCAGCTTCCACCTGCCTTGACGGAAAGCAAACGAACCGTTGAAGGAATGGTGAACCACCGCTTCGCGCAATGGTTTGTTCGTCTCGCCGAGAAATGCGGGCAAAATGCTGACACTATCCGGTCCCGCATCATCTGGCAGTTTGACTCCGAGTATGTCGGCGCAAGTGGCCATCAAATCGTTCAGGCAGGTCAGTTGATCGCTGACGGAACCGCTCTGTATCCTGCCTGGCCAGCGCGCGATGAACGGAATATGATGGCCACCGTCCCAAATGTCCGCCTTGTAGCCGCGAAAAACGTAGCTGGGATAGTGGCCCTTGCCTTCCAATTCCCGAACATTGGCTTCGGGCGAGCAACCGTTGTCGCTAGTAAAGATGACCAGAGTGTTCTCCGTGAGCCCGTTGTCATCCAGGGCCTGCAAGACCTGTCCAACGCTCCAATCGGTTTGCATCACGAAATCAGCGTAGGAATTCAGGCCACTTTTGCCTTGCCATTCTTTTGTGGGAACAATCGGAGTGTGCGGCGAGGTCAATGCCAGATAAAGAAAAAACGGCTGCCGTCTCGACGCTCGCCGGCCAAGGTAATCCTCGGCCTTCCGCGTGAGCAGTGGCAAAACATCGACAGCTTCGAATCCCGGTGCCGCCAGCCCTTTGCGCGACCATTTCTTTTCGACGCTCGGCGTTTCGGTAAACCGGTCGTTCTCGATGAAAGCAAACGGCGGCATGTCCAGCGACCCGCTGATGCCAAAGTACTCATCAAACCCGCGCGTCGTCGGCCCATCCAGAATTGGCCGGGTGAGATCATTCGAGCCATGGGCGTCCTTTGTGAAATTAAGCCCGAGATGCCATTTGCCGAAGCAGGCGGTCTGGTAACCTTGTTGCTTCAATAATGCCGGCACTGTTATCCGGTCCTTGTCAATCAACGGAGGGCTAAAGCCCCATAGCACCCCCGATTGCAGTCGCGATCGCCAGGAGTACCTACCCGTTAAAATACCATAGCGGGTCGGCGTACAAACGGCCGACCCCGAATGGGCGTCGGTAAACCGCATTCCTTGGCCCGCAAGCCTGTCAAGGTTTGGGGTCGGAATCTTGCCGCGATCATGATTGAGACAATGAACATCTCCGTAACCAAGGTCGTCGGCGAGGATATACACGATATTGGGCCGGTCAGCAGACGCTGGCTGGATGGCAGCGGGAGCCGCAGGTGGAACCAGACATGCGACAACAGCCACCACAGTCGAAGCAACCTGCAAATTTTTGAATATCAGATGGGGAAACATTGGGGCTGTTGTTGTTGGTTAAGGATCCGGCGATTCCGCCGCAAAGGTCAAACCGTGGGCAACCGCGGCAAAAAGCACTGCGGGAGGTAGGAACTCAGAAACGTATAGTTTTCATCACTACTGTCCCGTTTAGGTTTTGACGACAGCGATTTTACTATTGTAAAAACTGGATAAAACCGCTGTCCGGTTATTTTTTGATTTCAATTCTGCGACGACTCCCAGAGGGTGTTTCACCGCCAACCAGCGGTTTTTCACTTTATGAACGAAGGTCGCACCGTCTTCGCCCAACTCCTCGACTTCCTACCCAAATACGAATTCGACAAGTGTGTCGCTCGTTACCACGGCAACTTCCGCGTCCGCAAGTTGCCCACCTACGAAGAGTTCCTCGTGCTGGCGTTCGCCCAGCTCACATGGCGCGAAAGTTTGCGGGACATCGAAACCTGTCTGGCTTCCTTCGGCCCAAAGCTCTATCACGCCGGCATTCGCTAGCCCACCGCCCGCAACACGTTGGCGGTGGCTAATGAAAAGCGGGACTGGCGTATCTTTGCCGACTTCGCCCAAGTGCTCATCCAGCAAGCCACCACGCTTTACGCTGATGAACCGTTCCGCTTTGAACTCCAGGCTGCCGCCTATGCGCTGGACTCCACCACCATTGACCTCTGCCTCTCGCTCTTTCTGTGGTCCACGTTTCGGCAGCATAAGGCCGCCATCACACTCCATACCCTGCTTACGCTCAATGACAACTTTCCCACCGTCATCATTGTCTCCACGGGCAGTGTTCATGATGTCAACATCCTCGACCAACTCGTCTGGTAAGCCGGCTCGTACTACATCATGGATCGCGGTTATCCCGACTTCGCCCGGTGGCATCGGATTCATCAGTGCGGTGCGTTCTTCGTCACTCGGGCTAAGCAAAACTTCCGCTGCGCCCACCGTTACTCCCGACCCGTGGACAAAACCACCGGCTTGCGCTTCGATCAGGCCGTCGTCATGAGCGGCTTGAATGCCCAGCACGATTATCCCGTCCCGGCGCTGACCATCGCCCAACTCTATCGCGGACGCTGGCAAATCGAACTGTTCTTCAAATGGATCAAGCAACATCTGCGTATCAAAGCTTTTTATGGCCCGTCGCCCGATGCGGTGCGCACCCAAGTCTGGACCGCCATCGCAGTTTACATGCTCGTCGCCATTTTGAAAAAATGTCTGCATCTGGATGCCAGCCTCTACACAATTTTACAGATTTTGAGCCTCACGCTTTTTGAGAAAATGCCCATTTCACAGGCTCTTGCTCAACTCCCACCACCACACCAGCTAACCGATAATCATAATCATCAATGTTTATTGGCCTTATAAACGGGACAGTAGTGAGTTTCATTATAAATTATTATTTTGTCAGGGATGACTAACGGAAGAAAGGATTTGCCGATCTCCGGCAGGAGGGGTCCAGGTGACGTGCATGCTGGCAGGGCCGGTTCCGTGGACATACTCAATAACAATGCGCGATCGCTTTCTTCGCTCAAGCAACACTTTTCCGCTGCATTGGGCGCGCGCATCTTTTGCCTTTTGGAGTACCACGTTGCCATCGACTATGACCTTCACCTCCCCGTCGCTCTTTACGAAGAAGCTGGCCTCACCGGATTCCGAGGCTTCCACTTCGCCCGTCCAACGGATGGAATAATAATTCTTCCCGAGGTGGACCGAGGTGTCCGGTGATCCTATTCCGATTTCATCCGGAAGATCGAAGTCGATGGATGGGGTGATGGATTCCTTGGCAGGGATGCTGAAGGCAACGTCTCGGAAATAAGTCACATGGAAGACTGGCAGCTTGAAGTAGGCTTCAGCGCCCAACCAAGCTTTGATGTCATTTGTTGACCAGGGATGTCCGTCGGCATAAACCAGCCCGTGGAAGGGAATATCATGCTCGTCCGCTGCAGGCTTCAGGGCGGTTTCACCCCAGTAAAACCTGCAATTATCCCTGCCGATCCCAAATTCCCAAATCATGAAACCCGTTTTGCCTTTGAAGTTGGCAATCACATCCGGAACGCTTTGCTCTTTGCGGCACATGCACTCCGTGTTCAGGGCGTGGATGGGATCCGCGGTGAATTTGTAATCGTGAGAGTAACTGTGCCAAGTCAAAAAATCCGAGCCGATCTCCCCGCAATAACGTAATCCCGTGGCGGTGACAGGAATCTTGCTGCCCGTCTCATGAATCCACACTTGGGCGTTCTTAGTGAGCTTCAGGATTCCGGGCGTCTTCTCTTTGGGCTCATTACACGTTTCCCAGAATACTATGCGAGGGTCGTTGAGGTGGGCTTTGACGATGTCCTGAACATATGACTTTAATTGATCCTCGTGCTCTCCGTAATGAAGGAGCACATCGTTTCCAGGGGAAAGAAGCCAGCGGCTGTTATGTACGCCTAAGATCGGGTTTGGATAGTGATAATCTACTTTTAGGATATCCTTTGACGGCTCGTTCCAACAGTCATCAAAAAACACAAACTCCACCTTGATTCCGTATTTGTCGGCCCGCGTCAAAAAATCCTCGATGTTTCTGAGCAGCGCGTCCTTCTTCTTCAGATAGATGAAATAGTGCAGATAAACCCGGACGCAATTGATTCCATAAAAGGATGCGTATCGCAGTTCCCGGTCGTTAATGACCGGGTCGTATTCATCCCATTGCTGGGCTTCATTCACGGCGCTCGTGGGGACGAAAACGGCACCGTGGACCCAGCGCCAATCCGCTTTATAGCTGAATTCCGGCTCCGCCCAAGACAGCGTCGTAGAGGTCAGCCATAGAAGGCCGACGCATACAACGCGTCTGCCCTGCAGAAGAATTGGACAAGCTGCAAACAGGATTTTTGTGATAGTTTTCATGAATCGCAATGGCATTAATAGGATTTTTCTTCTTTATTTAGAGATTGTCATTTTTGGCAGCCACGCCTTCTTTTCCTGCCCCTGTCGCCTTATAAGGCACCCACACACGCATCTCGTTCGTTCCTCTATGGCACCATGCATAGTAGGGAATAAAAGTAAGCGCTGAATCGTCATTGGTCGTTTCCCGGGCGACGACTTGCACGATGCCTCCAAGGAGTTCGGGGCGAGCGAGCGTCGTGAATAATTCGTGTTCGTGCAATTTGCGGCCAATCACCTTCCCCGCATTGTCGGCGCCTTCCGCGCAATAAACCAGCGGACCGCGTTCCAACGCGATGCAACCTTCATCGTCCTTCACCTTCGGATTCGCCACTACCTGGCGCACGGGCATGTCCAGGTTGATCGTCACCACGTCACCTGGGCACCATTTACGGCTAATCCGGGCATAACCGTTGACCAGTGGATATTCCAACGTCCGGCCATTAACGGCCAGTGTTACTTTGGGTTTCAAACCATCGTTATAGCGGTAAAGATCGCTGGGAACAGGTTGATTTCGCACCCAGCCAGGAATCCGAATGTTCAGGGTGAATTTCAGGGCACTAGTCGGATTCATCGTCAGAGCCACTTTGCCGTCCCAAGGATAGTGAGTTTCTTGGGCGAGTCGCACCTTGATGCCGGCCACCTGGGCCTCGGCCGATCCTCCTATGAAGAGGTTTACGAACAACTCCTGATCGCGCGTCGCGTAAATGAAGCCGGCAATTTCCGGAAAGAAACGCACGTCGTTGACCGGGCAGCAGGAACAATCAAACCAGGGAACGCGTTCCATTGAACCTGCGTTGAATTTGTGCTTCCCATCGCAAACCAGCGGGTTGGGGTAAAAGAACTTGTCGCCGGTCATCGCCACACCGGAGAGGAACCCGTTGTAAATAATGCGTTCCAGCACGTCCATATACTTTGCGTCACCATGCAGGAGAAACATACGCTCGTTCCAAAGCGCGTTGCCGATGGCCGCGCATGTTTCATTGTAGGAATCGTTGGGCAACGCGTAATCGGGTCCGAAACCTTCCGTTCTTGGATCTGCGCCAATGCCACCGGTCAGGTAAATCTTCCGCCCCACGACGCTTTGCCAAAGGGCGTCCACGGCTCTAACGTAATTGGAATCACTGGTGATCGCAGCGACATCGGCCATGGCGGAATACATGTAGGTGGAACGAACCGAATGACCGACGGCCTCGGTTTGCTCCGTGACGGGCTTATAGTCGGAGTAGTAACGCGTATCGACGTGGCCAGGTGGTAAGGGGTAATGGCCGCTGCCGCGGCAATCTAGCAGGAATTTGGCCAGGCTTAAATACTTATTGTCGTGAGTGACTCCGTAGAGCTTTACCAATCCGATCTCAATTTCTTGGTGGCCGGAGGGAATTTCCAATTTGCCCACTCCCCAAACCCTGGCTACGAGATCGGCGCTGCGAATGGCGACTTGAAGCAGATTTGTTTTGCCCGTCGCCTGGTAATGCGCCACGGCCGCTTCATAAAGGTGGCCAAGATTGTAAAGCTCGTGGCTGTCTTCGCCGGGACTTTGGGCGCCGCGCTCGTTGAGCCAGCGATCCTTGCCGATGCGTCGCCGACCGCTATGGAGGGTCCGTGCCGTGTAGAGATAGCCATCAGACTCTTGGGCAGCGGCAATTTTAGAAATCAAATCATCCAAATAGCCGTCGAGCTTGGGATCAGGGTGCGTAGCCAAAGTATATGCGGCGCCTTCGATTACCTTGTAAACATCGGAATCATCGAAGGCATTACCCCGAAAGGAACCGGGTTTCAATCCGCCAGCCTTTGCGAAGTTGTCAATGCGACCTGTCTCTTCGCACTTTCCAAAGTCATACCAGACGGTGGTCACGCGGTTGGTTTCCAATCGGGGCGCCCAGAAATCGTCACTGATTCGCACCGCCGTGAATGGCACGGGGCGGATGGGATAATCTCGGGTTTCCTCTTTTGTGGCGGTGCTCAAGGCTGGATCACACAGCGCAGCAAAAGTCGAAGTCAAAAAGATGAAAATCGAATGAACGGATTTGCGTTTCATATAACGATCAAAACGATTGGTGGGTGGGTGGTTGGCGAGCCGCCCAAAGCGTCGGCCTGCTCAAGAGGAGATGTTGCGTCGAAAACAACTGTGGCGATGAGAGTAGATTCATGAATGTATATATTTTGGTGGGCATCATTTCGATTTGTTGGAGGAATTCAAATCTAGAGTCTCTTCGCTAACCGCTGTTGACACATCGTTGGTGGTAAACATGATGTAAGGAAAACACTCTGGAATGTGTGAATCGTAGACGCCGTGGCGGCTCCAAAACCAGCCTCCGCTGTCTTTGGCCGGCAGGGCCTCCTTGTTCTGGTTAAAGCGCGAGAAATCCATTCGCCAGACATCTCCTTCCTTCGGGGGGAGTGAACGACTGTCTGATTTTGCCAAGTCAGTCATGCCTTTCCAAGGCAAGGCAAGTTCCACAGTCCAACCCCGGTCGTGGTCAGAATCATTATTGACTATTCCATCCATGAAAACGGCGGTTTTTTTGCCTGGAAAATGCCAGTGAAAATTCGCTAGGCGAGCTCCCCGCGGATGATCTTTGAATCCAACGCCATTAAAGCCCCTGAGATTTGGACGCGCAAAATCCGTATCCTTCGCGAAGCCGGATCCCTCATAAGCATCAGCCCAAATGAAAAACACCTCATACGTGGTGTTAAAACCGTTTATTTCCAATTCGTAGTAGGAATCGCGTCCGGCGATGAATAACTCCACGTCGTTGTCATAATAGATCTGCGAGTTGTTCTTCGTGAATTTCGCATGCAAAAACGGTTCCTCGACCCAGTATGCAATATAGACGTTTTTGTCATCCCAAAGCACTGCGGCGCGGGTGTCGTGCAATGTGGGCTTGCCGGTTATCAGATCAACGAAGCGAGGCGAGCGGGGCGCGAACTTCCAAGCGGTTTCGTCAAGTTTTCCGTCAATGCGAATAGTCTCGCTCACGTGATAGGCCGTGTAATGGGCGATTTCACTTTCAGGGCAGGGAAACTTCCATACCGCACCAGCGGCACGGAGTGTTTCCACCCAGAATAAAAGCATAACCGCAGCCGAGAGCTTCAAGAGTTTCATGGCGGCAAGGAGGAACCCTGGATGGGCAGCGAAACCTCAGTCGTGAAAGCCAAATCCGGGTCGCCACGGTTCAACATCGTCTGGCATAGCACACGCAAGTCCGGCTTTAGCTTTAGTGTTCTAGTTTTGCCATTGACCTCAAACACCACAGGCTCTTTGAAATCAATCAGCCGGCTGTCGAGCAGCATCGAGGCGGCGTCCAAATTTGTAATGGTGACCTTTACGTGGTTGTCCTGGCAGGTAGCGTCAATTTCGCATCCTCTGTGGGGATTGGGCGTGCGCAGCCAGAAAAAGTCGTGAATTACCTGATCGGTCAAAGACCAGGTTAGTTCTCGCGGCGTTGGATTACGCACCGCCGGATACATTTCAGCAATTTTTTCGCGATCGGGCAGGCCGGAGTGCGGGTGATCCGCAATGATCGTCACCGTCACGGGATAAATATCGGTGCGATCACCGCGCAGTTTCTCAATCGTCTGGGCAAGTTCCCGGGCATGCTTGTTTCTGGAATACGCGGTATCGTTGCCGCCAACCATGGTGGTGAACGGAGTGTTGCGAAGCGTCTGCGGTTGTGCGCCATCCGCAAGCGCGGCGGCGCTGGCGTGAATGGCCGCGAACCGGTCCGCCATTTTGGGCCCGATGGCATAGGCGCCGTAACCACCGTGCGAATAACCCATGATGAAAACTTTGTCTGGATCCACGTCGCCGAAAACAAGAAATTGTTGAATAAGATTTGCGATCAATTGATATGTGTAAACAGTGTAAAAACCATTCCATGTATTGTCGGGTGCGCGCAACGCAAGGTAACGATAGCCGCCCACCTCCGGATGATCACGATAATAGGTTTGCATGCGCCTCCACTGGCTGTCGTTGAGTTCCTGCGACGCGCCGCCTCCACCATGCATGGCAATGAACAGCGCCCAGCCATTGGGCGGACGAGAGCCGACGGTTCTCACCGCGTAAGGACTAATGTGCTCCGCGGAGCAAACTTGGTTTTTATCGTAATTCCGCTTTAGGTCGTCGTGGATTGGGGCCGAGACATACGCTTCCCAAACCGCGCGGCGGACGGCAGGCTCATTTTTCGCCAGCAGAGAATTAAGCGAGGATGGAAATTTCCACTTTTCTCGCTTGCTATCAGGAGCTGTAAAGAATTCAACGACTGCTGACTTCAGCTTCGCCTCATCTTCGGCTCGGAGTGGCTCGACTGCCGTTGGCGCCGCGCAAAACGACGGTGAGGGAGCCATCACGACGGGCACTCCGCTCATGTGAATGAGGAGCACATCCTGATTGTTGGTTCCAGGCGAATAAAATCTTCGATTCTTTAGCTCGCCGAATTGCGCCTCCACGAGGTAGGTGTGCCGACGGGGCAATAGAAAGCTGACGTGGTCGTTGATGTCCGCGGGATCCGTTTTGCTTTCGCCTTCAAAATGCAGATTCGAGTCCATGCTGTCAGTGATGGACACTTTGGCCGTCACCCGCTCGCCGACCGGGCGGTTAAGCACGTTGACAAACAGGCGCATCAACGAGGCATTATTGGTTTCAGGTTTGGTGGTGTAGCGATCGGTTACGTTTACGGCGTTCACATATTCCACGTTCGTATCCCATTCCAGCGGAAAACTTAATCCGGTTTTTTTAAAACTCGTCGCATAAATTGCGTGGAGACGGTCATTCTTGATGGCTTGCGAGGCATTGCCAACGAACCAACCGCGATCGAGGCCTTTTGGTTCTGCCTCTCCCCCCCCTGTGAAATGCCAACCCCCAGTATCCCAAATTTCCACCCAGGTGTGATTGCCGCTGTTGTTCATCCACAGCGGCGTCCCGGCAATGCGCGCAGGTATTCCAACGGCGCGGCAGGCATCCACCAGCATGATGGACAACCCGGTGCATGTCGCGACGGTCGAGTCGATGGTTTCCAAGGGACCCTGGTCTGGCGCGCGACGCTTCATCGAGTAATGCACCTTGAGTTGCTTAAAAAGCTTCTGGTTGATGGCCTGCGCGGCCTCGCCGGTTGTCTTGCAATCCTTCACCAAAGGTTTGGTTAGGTCGTAAAGTTGCTTGCGCCAGTTTTCCCTCGGCTCTGTGAGGCTCGCATAAGGCAGGACGTTGTTGAGGAAAAGCTCCGGGGATAGGCTCATCCCCCAGGGCGCTTCGTCAACCGCTTGGTAAGCAAGGGAAAGATTCTCCAATAGAAAATCCGCTTTGAGGGTTTGCAAGTCACGCGTGGGCATGTTCGCGATAAGGAACTGGATGCCATCGCGCTCTGGAACCGGCGCCTGCTGCAAAGCCAGGAGCAATTCCTGTCGATTGGTTCCGGCCAGAGCCAATGAGCTTACCACCTTTTCGTTCCAATAATCCGAGGCTACGGCCACGCCCGCCGAGCCGATGCACGCCAACAGAAGGGCCATCGCCATTGTGCGATGCGGTGAATTTGTATTGGAGCTTAGGGGTATGGACATGAGGTCTAAAAAATGGAGATCAATGTGTTTGGCGTCACGAACTGGATAACCTTGAAAGCTCGGAATGGTTTAATCATTTTCCTGCACTAAACCGACATCAATGAAGCGTCCGAGTTTGGACTGATGACAATGCACGGCTATGAGATTCGCCCCGGGGTGAAGAACCTTTTCCACCGACGGCTTGATCTCAAATTCCTCGTATTCAGAATTTCTGCCCGCCACGTTGACAGCCAACACACCGTTCACATAGACCTCCGTCTGCTGGTCATTCCGCACCTTGAATGCTAGCTTTCGCAATTCATTCTCCTTCAAAACCACCTCACGGCGCAGCCATATGTCGTCAGTTCCCCACGATGTCCTCGTTTCTGTTCCGCTCGCGGTCTGGTCTCCGAAACCAGCGGGACCTCGATTCCAATGTGAGTCGTCGAAGCCGGTTTCCGTCCACTTGGCATCGGAAGTATCAAATGAGTAACGCCAATTCACCGCGTGTTCTTGCCCTGTGGCTGCAACCATCTTGAAGGTTGGCGGAGGGGGGATTCTTCCATGCTGGGCTTCGGAAACCTGCTGGACATCCACTTTCTCCACGGCGCGATCATAGGTCAGAAGTCCGTTGCACTCGGTTTCGACGTCAGTTAGTTGAGTATAGACTGTGGCGCAAAGGCCGGCTTTTTCCTTCAACTGCCAGACCTTGCGCCAAAGATCCAAATACTTGCGAGTAAGTTGCCTGGGGCCGCTCGTGGAGCGGTAGCCCCAAGTCGCCGAGTCAACCCACGCGTGACCTAGCACCCCCAATCCCAGCCCGCCGTACTCGCCCAACACCGCTGCGCGCCCACTTTCTGCCGGCGGACATGCCGGTCCGGGATAACGATGCGCGTCAACCAAATCGCCGACATGTTGATCATACCATCCACTGGTACTATTCACGAGCCTCGAAGGATCCATTGCCTTGACCCACTTGGTCAGGCGTGGAACTTCATACTGCCCCCATCCCTCGTTAAAAATAGTCCATAGTATGATGCAGGGATGATTGTAATGAGTATCGATCATGCACTTGAGTTCCGACTCGAACTGCAGCGCCCCAATCGGCGAGTTGACCACGCCGTCTTGCTCCTTGCTGGCTGCTTTGCCTCCATTGCCATTGGGCATGTCCTGCCATACCATCAACCCCAGCTTGTCGCACCAGTAATACCACCTATCGGGCTCGACCTTCAGATGCTTGCGCACCATATTGAATCCCAGCTTCTTCATCTCTTCGATATCGAACCGCAATGCCTCGTCCGTGGGAGCGGTGTAAAGTCCATCCGGCCAGTAACCCTGGTCCAGCGGCCCGGATTGAAATACAAACTTTCCATTTAGCATGGTTCGGGCAAAACCTTTTTCATCTCTTCCAATGGAAATGTCTCGCATGGCAAAATAGCAAGTGACGGTGTCGCGTCCCAAACTAAGCTTCAAAGTGTAGAGATGGGGATTTTCAGGAGACCACAATTTTGCATTAGGCACCGGCAGGACAAAATCCTCCTCGAGCTTGCCGTTAGCACTCCCAAATTTAACCGTGTCATCCAAACCAACGGCCTCGACCTTCCCGGCCTCGCCGCCATCCGTAGCTGAAACCCTCAGTCGAAGCAAACCGGCCTTCACGTCCGGCGTGAATTTCACGGACTTGATGTAAACCGCCTCCACCGGCTCGATCCAGACAGTCTGCCAGATTCCCGAACAAGCAGTGTAGGCGATGCCTCCCGGCTTGGCAAATTTGTTGAAATTTTGCTTTCCTTTCGGCTGGTAACTGTTGGTCGGATAAGAAACCGAAATGATTATCTCATTGTCCGAAGCTGATTTAACTTCGTCAGTGATGTCGAAAGTGAAAGGATCGTACCCACCCCGATGGTCGCCGGCTGGCTTGCCGTTCACAGAGACTTTTGCCTCCCAATTCACCGCTCCAAAATGCAGCAACAATCGTTTGCCTCCGGCAAGGTTGGGCGCCTTGAATGTCCTTCGATACCAGAGCTTTTGCATTTTTGTCAGCGGCTTTCTTACCCCGGACAGGGCGGATTCGACGGGATATGGGACCAGAATCTTGCCATCCCATTTGTCCGGGGTTATCCCGTCCAATGGTTGAATACTATAGTCCCACAAGCCGTTGAGATTAACCCAGTCCAACCGGACCATCTGCGGTCGAGGATACTCCGGCAAGGGGGCATTTGGGTCAACTTTGTCCGCCCAGCGGGTCATGATTTTTCCGGGAACGGGGCGCCAATCCTGAGCGCAAAGCGAAACGGAAAACAAGCAGGCTGTAAGAACCACGCTCCACTGTATGAAGGCAGACCTTCGTCCAACAGGCAAACCACCCTTGCTCCAGCCGATTGTGGGAAAAAGCCAAGCTCCGCACGTGGAAACTTCTGGCTGTCCACCAAAATCGTCCGTGCTGTTCTGGCCGAAAAAAGCGGTCAACAGAACCTTCAAACCAGCCTTTACAGGGCCCACTTCAAGTTGTGGACGCTGGCCGGCTCGGCGAGGGTTCAGATTTGGCACGCTGCGCTTCCGCGTGAATTGGTTTTCTCCGGTATTTATATCCATTTTGCAATGCCGAGCTATTTAAACACATTTTTTACTAAACTGGGGCGCCGCGCCATACGGCAATCACCGTATGGCGCAGGTGAGAAGCCGGTCCGATGAGAAGGCCGGCTCTTGAACGCCGGAAAGACTGGTTCGTCATGCTCAATGTTTATGGGCTTTTGAGCATGATCCATATTCCGCCGCCTTGCCGAGGTTGCTGTGGGCCTCGACGGAATCCGGCTTGAGGGCGGTGGGCGTCCCGTTGCTTATTGGCAGAGCAAAGCCACGTCAACGAACTGGCTGCCTTCCTTTTGGAGCGTATGAACGGCGAGAATGTTCCTCCCCGGTAACCCAGCGTCATCCTATGGATAAGTTTTTAATGGTCTTGCTGCATCTGCTTCACCGCGGCATCCGGGACGCGCGCATACTTGCCGATGGTGTGAATCACCCGGTCGTTGCGGTTTTGGATAAAGACGTAAATGAATCCCTTTTGTTTCAACGTGCCGATGTGCGTGCGGATCTGGCGTTCGCTGACGTCAAAAAATTCCGCGAAGTAGCGGTTGTATCCATAGCAGCCGTCCTCGTTGTCGAGCGAATGGATTTTAACGAAAAGAACTTTCTCCATAAGCGAAAACTGCCGGGACAACCAGATGTCCTTTGGAATTCACACCCCTCTGAAATCACGCGGTAATTTTTCCACGCCTTACATCATAACAAGAATTTTCTATTCACGCTAATCCACAGGTTAGGTTCACAAGAAATTGGTGGCATCACTACTGTCCCGTTTAGCTTTTGACGACAGCGATTTTACTATTGTAAAAACTGGATAAAACCGCTGTCCGGTTATTTTTTGATTTCAATTCTGCGACCACTCCCAGAGGGTTTTTCACCGCCAACCAGCGGTTTTTTACTTAATGAACGAAGGTCGCACCGTCTTCGCCCAACTCCTCGACTTCCTGCCCAAATACGAATTCGACAAGTGTGTCGCTCGTTACCACGGCAACTTACGCGTCCGCAAGCTACCCACCTACGAACAGTTCCTCGTGCTGGCGTTCGCCCAGCTCACATGGCGCGAAAGTTTGCGTGACATCGAAACCTGCCTCGCATCCTTCTGTGGGCAGAGGCCATCAAAATATGACCAAACAATAATGGTTTCAACGAAATGGTTCTAACCTCATTTCGGCTAAAACAGTATAATTACCAACAGCCTACCCTGGCGTTTGACTTTTGCATTATTAAAATTTGGAATCCAAGCGCGAAAGGTGCGCGAGATCCAGCCAATGATCCTCAGTTGACCGCGAGCGCGATTTCCGTCTCGCCTTTGTCCGCGTGCGCAATCTTGGTGAAGCCGGCTTCGGTCCACTAATTCCAATACACCGCCTGCAACTCGGGATGCTTTTCCCAGACGAGATAAAACGCCAGTTCCGTCGGCAATTTTTTCGCGCTGTTGACCGCTCAGGAAAATCCGTCGTTTACACACTCTCCGCGAAATCGGACTCGGCAAAAAAAACAACCAGAATTTCCAGGATTCAAGGGCCGGTCTTCATATCCAACTGGCGTTTCACCTGTGCCATACGGTGATTGCCGTATGGCGCGGCGCGGCGTTCGGGTAAAGAATGGCGATAAATCGCTATGCATTGCAAATTGAATTTGAATACCGCAGATAACCAATTCGCGCGGAACCGCAGCGTGCCAAATTTGCACTCATGCCTACGCGCCTTCATCTATGTTGCTCGTCAAGCACAAGGTGACGTTAAGATATTTTTGACGAAGGGCTGGCGGCGAGGTCCGTCACGGAGCCCGAGCCAGACTGGATTTTGGCAAAGTCTCCTAAATGCAATAAATGGAGGGTTTGACAAAGTTCAGTCTGGCGGTCGCACGGCCGTAGCCGTTGGCGCGGGCCGCTTGCCGGGCCAGCCGGTGGGGGCGAAGCCTTGATTTGTGTTATGCAAGCATCATTAATTCCACCAGTTATTTCCAGATTTGTTCTTCTGGGTCTTTTGTATTGCACGGGAATTTCCGGGCGTGTGTCGGGTGCCCCGCAAATTCCCGACCCGAGCATTTCCATGGCGCCACAACATGTATTAAATCAACCTGCATTCATTCTGGATTGGATTCAGCCGAATCCGGGAGAACCCAAAACAAAATCGGTATTTTGCGATCCGAACTACTTGGTTCGGAACAGTTACAACGGGCAAGTCACAGCCAGCCTGATTGAAGCGGCTGTCACGTTTGATTCTCTGGACCCGCAGATATTTCCAAAAGGTTCGCAGTCGCGGGAATGGGTTGACAAACTGGCAGGTTCGATTGAACAGGACATTCAGGCTGCCCACAAGGCGGGCATCAAACTGTATCCCTTTACTCAGATCATCGTCTTCCCAAAATCGCTTTGTGACAAATACCACGATGAGATGTATACCGGCAGTCGCATCGATATTCACAAACCATTCACCGAAAAAGTTATTCGCGCCCAAATAAGTGAAATTTTCACCCGTTTTCCGGATCTTGATGGACTGACAGTTCGCTGGGGCGAGACCTACCTGGTCGATGTGCCTTACCATACTGGCGGGAATCCGATTACTCGGGGCATGCAGTCCCAAGTCATGCTGATCAAACTGCTGCGTGACGAAGTTTGTGTCAAACGTAACAAGCAGCTATTTTATCGCACGTGGGGAAAAGACTTCCACTTTAACCCTGACTATTACCTCAAGGTCACCGATCAAATCGCACCGCATTCCAACCTAGTGTTTTCCATCAAATACATGATTGGCGATTACCATCGCATGCAGATTTTCAATCCAACGCTCGGCATCGGAAAACACCGGCAAGTGGTGGAAATCCAATGTCAATATGAAGATTACGGTAAAGGCGCCCATCCTTATTATGTTGGCCAAGGCGTGATCGACGGCTGGGAAGAGTTGCAGTATCGCAATGACGAAAAGATCAGGCAGCACTTTTACGGCGAATCCGCCGGTCGTTACCGGGCAAACCTAAATTGTTTGCGTGATTTCATCAAGCAACCCCAATATGCGGGCATCCTGACAGGGTCCCGCGGAGGCGGATGGAACGGACCCTACATCACGAATGAATTATGGTGTGAGTTGAATGCCTTTGTAATCACGAAATGGGTGCAAGATCCAGAGCGATCGGAAAAAGAGATCGTCCGGGAATTTGCCAGAGACAAACTTGGTTTGATGGGTGCCGATCAGGATCGGTTTTATCAGATATGTGTGCTTTCTGCGGCAGCGGTTTTACGAGGACATTGCAGTTACTATGCCAAAAATGCCGTCTGGTGGACGAGGGATGACGTTATGGGAGGCATCAACGAGCAGGAGCCTGGGATGTTCGACCAAGTTATTAAGGAAGGCGTGACAGAAAAAATGATAGCCGAAAAGGCCGAGTCTGTGGCAATTTGGCGTCAAATCAAGGCGCTTTCCCTCCAGTTGGAAATACCGGATCCGGCTATGAAGGAGTTTGTGCGGACTTCCTGTTCGTACGGTTGTATTGAATTTGAAATTATCGAAAAGGGCTGGACGGTTATGCTCTTGGGAACCCTTGGTGATAAGACCGGCAATTACGACCGAGATCGCATTGCCAAAGCCATTTCGGATTACGATCGGCTCTGGAGGGAATGGAAGGAATTAAAAGATTCCAGCCCGAGTTGCGCCACGCTGTATCACAGCAATTACTGCAAATACATACGCGGGTTCAAAATGGAATATTCTGATACCGGTCTGGATTCTTCGATAAACAAGTATCGCCAAATCGTCTCGGGAAAGAATCCAGTCAAGAAGACAACGGTGGGATTTTCGGTGCGGATGAGTAACGCCAATGCCATTGAGCGTCCCAATAATATGTCTGACACTTTTTTATCGGAACTTAAAGCAAAGAAAGGATATAAGAATGAAAGCACAGACATCCCTTCGGAAGCATTTGCAAAAATAATGAGTGAAAGAAAAAGTGCCCCGCCGAGCGAGCAACCAGGCGAGGCACAGTTTCAAATTTATATTCCCGCAACTGTGAAAATACTCCGAGCTGCATTTTACATATCCTGTCACGGAATGGGTAATATTGAATCCAGCGTGCTGAGAAAGTTTGCCGAGGACGAAAAGGTAGCCCTTGTCGGCTTCAAGGGGGAACCTGTGCAGCGAGGGCTTTTTCCGGTATCTTTGCTGGATGAACCCATTCAACGCCTGGCGACCTTGTCAAATCATCCTGAGCTGTCAGAGGTGCCATTCTTTGCGTTCGGGCACTCAAACGGCACCGGCTTTTCCGCCTCCCTTGCATCGCAACGGCCTGAAAAGGTGATCGCTTGGATCTCATACCACCCCGGTTACAGCAGCTACCTGCAATTTCCAAATGTGGAGAGAGTGCCAGCTCTTATTATGCACGGAATGCTCGACGATTGGTTCCACCGCAACGATCAGGACAAAGCAGTCGCCACGATGCGTAAAAAAAGAAATGCAGCGATGGCAATGATGCTCGAAGCCAGCGTTGGCCATAGCCCAGTTAACGAAGCGAAAACCTGGGAGTTTATCGTTGAATATTGCAAGGCGGCTATGCGTATACGCCTTGGCGATAATGGCAGGCTGAAGCCTTTAAAAATTGAATCAGGATGGCTAGGCGGCGTCTATGACAAAGATAAGGGTGGGCAACAATTGCTGGAGGTGGCTACTTACACTGATTTCACAGGCGACAAGTCAACCGCAAACTGGCTCCCTGATGGGGAATTTGCAAGAAAATGGAGTGTCTACGGCAACACCATGCCTAATTAAGATTAATTGATACTGGCTCAAGTTTAGGAATCATACCCGGTTACTTGTAATAAACCAAACCGGTATGGCTGAAGGAATATTAATATGAATATGAATAAATTAACCGTGTCGGAGGTATTAAAAACCTTAGTTGTTTTTTTGTTGTTCTTCAATACCCCTGCTTTCGCAAATGAAGACGCGGGGGTTAAAGGGTCGGAATCGAAATTTAAATATGTTTGGAATGAAACTGAGCAGGAACGTGTGGCTCGGCTTCAATGGTGGACCGATGCCCGCTTCGGTATGTTTATCCATTGGGGGCTTTACGCCATACCCGCCCATGGCGGCAACCGCAAGAATAGCGAATGGGTCAAGCTCTTTGGGCAAATACCAGACGAAAAGTACCAGCGGTACTTCGCCACTTTCAACCCCGATCTCTACCGACCCGAGGACTGGGCCCGCGCGGCGAAACAAGCGGGCATAAAATACGTCGTGATTGTGGCGAAACACCATGACGGTTTCTGCCTGTGGGATTCACAATTCACCGACTACAAGGCGCCGAACACCCCTTATGGAAAAGACCTCCTCCGGCCGATGATCGACGCCTTCCGGGCCGCCGGAATCCGGGTCGGCCTGTACTACTCGCTGATGGACTGGCACCACCCCAATTACCCCATCGACCGCAACCATCCGCAGGGGTATTACCTATTCAAGGAGAAGGATCCGGAAAAGAAACAAGCGTACCTTGCCCAGATTAGCGAGATAAACAAAGGCCGCGACATGCGCCTATACGCCAAGTATATGCGCGACCAGGTTCGTGAGCTGCTGACGCAATTTGGCCAGATCGACCTATTGTTTCTCGACTTCTCGTACCCCCGCGGGGAGGGTAGCAAGGGACGCGACGAGTGGGAGTCGGAAAAGCTACTTGCGCTGGTCCGGCAGCTTCAGCCAAAGATCATCGTCAACGACCGGCTGGATTTGAAGAATGTAAGCGGAGGCTGGGATTTTAAGACCCCGGAGCATCGTGTGCCTGAGGAATGGGTCACCTATGACGGCAGGCGGGTGCCTTGGGAAACCTGTAATACGTTTGGTAATTCTTGGGGATATTTTCGCGACGAAGCCGGTTGGAAGAGTACCCAGGAGGTCTTGGATATTTTGATTAGTTGCGTGAGCAGAGGAGGCAATCTGTTGTTCAATGTCGGCCCCACCGCGCGGGGTACACTGGACACACGATCCGTGGAAAGACTCGGCGACATCGCTGAATGGATGAGATTGCATCAGCAATCAATCTACAGCTGTACCGAAGCGCCGAAGGATTTTAAAGCCCCCGACGGATGCAAGCTGACGTATAATCCCCAGTCTAAGCGAATCTATGTGCACGTGTTTAACTGGCCCAAAGAGAAGAGAATTCAATTAGATGGGTTCGCAAATAAGATCTATTTTGCGCGGCTTTTGAACGATGGCTCCGAAATCACCTACACCGATAATCCCACCGTGTTGACATTGCCCACGAAAGCGCCGTCTGTGGCGGTGCCAGTCATTGAAATTTTGTTGCGGTAGATCATTGCGCAACACATATATGAAGGGAACACAGAGGAATATAGCGATGCGATTGATTGACTGGAATACCGGGCACGCTACGATGTCCTGTTGCGGACCCAAACCGCTTCAAAAACAGCCTATTTTATGCTAAAAACAAAAGAGAGTGCGCTTCGGTTGATATTAGCTGGTGCCGTTATTTTTCTATTGGCATTCGGCACCAAAAATGCCGAGGCCGATGCTCTAGTAGCCAGCACGCTCAATTTCGACCTCGACTGGAAATTCATGAAGGCCGAAGTCCCGGCTGCATATGCAGTCGATGCCGATGATTCCGGATGGGAGCAGGTACAGCTTCCACACGATTGGAGCATCGCAGAGCCCATGGACAAGAATGCCCTCGCGGGCAAATCTGGAGGTTTTTTCCCGGGTGGGATCGGCTGGTATCGCAAGCATTTTCAACTTGCTAAAGACGCTCAAGACAAGAAGGTGTTTATTCAGTTCGATGGGGTTTACCAAAACAGCGAAGTGTGGGTTAATGGCCATTCCCTTGGCCGAAGGCCATATGGCTATGTCAGTTTTCAGCACGATCTGACATCATATTTGCACTTTGGCGGGGAAAATGTCATCGCGGTCCGCGTCGATAATTCTGATCAGCCTAACTGCCGCTGGTATTCCGGGTCGGGAATTTACCGCCACGTCTGGCTGACGGTGACCGACAAACTCCATGTAGGTCATTGGGGAACATGTGTTACGACTCTTGACATTTCTCCGGGCCGCGCCGTCGTTCGCGTCCAAACTCGCGTCCAAAATGAAACTGAGCAGCCCAAAACCTGCCAAGTGGTTACAGCAATAAGAAATCCAAAGGGCAAAATCATAAGCACACTAAAGTCAAGCGAAACGATCCCGGCTCATGCCGAACACCTGTTTGATCAACAGACACAAGTCACCAATCCCACACTGTGGTCGGTTAACACCCCTTCCCTGTACCATGCCCAAACACAGGTTCTGGACGAGCAGCGTACATGTGACGAAACGGATACCGCATTTGGCATTCGAACCATTCGGTTCGATAAGGACAAAGGGTTTCTCCTTAACGAACACTCGATTAAGATGAAGGGCGTTTGCATTCATCATGACGCCGGCTGTTTGGGAGCCGCAGTACCCGTGCGAGCTCTTGAAAGGAGACTGGAGATCCTAAAATCATTGGGCTGTAATGCCATACGAGCCAGCCATAATCCGCCCGCACCCGAACTGCTGGATCTATGCGACCGCATGGGGTTTGTAGTCATTGCCGAAGCATTTGATAAGTGGGACGGCGCATTTGGCCGCTGGTTTACTCAGTGGTGGCGGCAGGACTTGGGAGATATACTTCGGCGTGACCGCAATCACCCCTGTATTGTCCTTTGGAGTGTTGGGAATGAAGTGTCGAATCAGGACTCGCCCGCATTCAAGCAGACCTTGAGGAACTTGGTGGAATTTGTGCATGAGCAAGAGCCTACCCGACTCGTGACTTGTGCCCTTCGTCCTCGGAAGATCAAGTCGCGCGAGGAAAATGCGACGGCGATTGCAAGCATTGCCAAACTTGTGGATGTGCTCAGTTGCAACTACCAGGAACAATGGTTTGAAGACTACCGTCGGGCGTGTCCGGAAAAAGTAATTATCGCCAGTGAGAGTTATCCATTTTATCGGGGAAAGGGAGACACTCATAAGGCTTTTTACCCCTTCAACCCTTGGTTGGATGCGGAACAACATGACTATGTCGCGGGGACATTCTATTGGACAGGCATCGACTATCTCGGAGAGGCCGTCGCGGGCTGGCCGTTTCACGGGTGGAATTGCAGCTTGATTGACACTTGTGGATTTCCCCGTCCCGTGTCCAACCTTCAGAAAAGCTTCTGGTCCGACGAACCGATGGTCCATATCGTGGTCAGGGATGATGACTTGGATGTGCCCAAGCCGACGAAGGATCACTGGGGCTGGCCTCCGATGGACTCTAACTGGACGCTTCCCTTCAAGGAAGGCAAAGAAGTCGAAGTTTGGACATTTTCAAATTGTTCCGCCGTAGAGCTGCGCATAAATGGCAAAACGATCGGGATGAAGCTGCTCAAAGATTTCCCGGATAAAATAATTAAATGGAAGGTTCCCTATGAGCCCGGTTGTATTGAGGCCCGCGGAATCGAACACGAGCGCGTCGTGTGTTCAGACAAACTCCAAACGGCTGGGGAACCTGCGAAAATCCGCCTTATTGCGGATCGCAAAGACATTCGTGCGGATGGTAGTGATTTGTGCAACGTCGAAGTACAAGTTACCGACAAGAATGGGGTTCTCGTCCCTGCCTTCGATCATGAGATTCAGTTCACGGTTCAAGGACCGGGAAAGATCATCGGCGTGGACAATGGCGATCTCACCAGTATGGAACCCTACAAAGCCGACAAGCGAAAGGCTTTTCACGGCAGAGCGCTAGTGGTAATACAGTCGGATCGAGATTCCGGCAAGATCACGCTCAGAGCGCAGAGTTCGGGACTACCGATGACGGAATTAGAGATAAGCACTCGCTAACTTCTAGAAACGGACGGGAACTGGCTGTTTCACCATGCAAAGCAACACGCAAAGTATGAAGACAAACAATCGGCCACATAAATCAAAAATTATGAATAGAAAGCAAAGTTCAACGGGTTGGGGCGCGGTGACTGCCCTCATAATGATTGCAACGCTAAACTTGATGGCCGATGTGCCACGCCCGGAACCTCCGCGCCCGGATTTCTTCCGAGAGAACTGGGCGACACTCAATGGCGAGTGGCAGTTCGAGATTGACCGGAAAGCGGACGGCGAAGCCCGTGGGTTGACCAACGGCAAGAATCTTGATTCAAAAATCATCGTGCCTTTCTGTCCAGAGAGCAAACTGTCGGGCCTCGGGTTGGGAAACACGGAGCGCCTGAAGGATGTCTGGTATCGACGGCTGTTCGAATTGCCGCCGGCCATGAAAGGCAAACGGATCAGGATTCATTTCGGCGGCGTGGATTACAAAGCCGCAGTCTATATCAATGGCCAGGTGGCCGGAACGCATATTGGCGAGAATGTCGAATTCAACTTCGAGATAACTCACCTGCTGAAGGATGGCCAAAACGAGGTGGTCGTGAAAGTTTTGGATAACATGTGGTCCGGCCTTCAGCCTTGCGGCAAGCAATCCATGGAAAAGAGCGAAGGTTGCACTTACACCCGCACCACCGGCATCTGGCAGCCCGTGTGGCTGGAAGCCGTCGGCTCGTCATTCGTCGAAAGCATTTCCGTGATTCCTGATCCCGATAATTCGCGCGTATTCATCGAGGTGAAAATCGACGGCACGGATCCGCAACTGACGCTCAAAGCAGAAGCATTTGCCGATGGCAAGCGGGTAGGGTCCGCTTCCGCCGCAGGTCTTTGGCAAAGCCAGATGGTGGTGAATCTCAAACGGAAAAAACTCTGGGAACCCGGCGCTCCATTTCTGTATGACCTGAAGCTCGCGCTCTATAGCGGGTCAAGAAAGGTAGACGAAGTGAAGAGTTATTTTGGCCTGCGCAAGATCGCCATTGACGGGCGCCGAATTCTGATCAACGGCAAGCCCGTTTTTCAGCGGCTGATTCTCGACCAAGGATTTTATCCCGAAGGCCTTTGGACCGCCCCGTCGGACGAGGCGCTGAAAAAAGACATCGAGATGTCCCAAGCCTGCGGTTTCAACGGCGCCCGGTTGCATCAGAAAGTGTTTGAGCCGAGGTATCTTTATTGGGCGGACAAGCTCGGGTATCTGGTGTGGGGCGAGTATTCGGACTGGGGCTACAAATACAAGCAGGAAGGTTACTCGGCCTGTGTGAATGAATGGACGGAGATACTGTTGCGCGACCGGAACCATCCAGCTATCATCGGATGGTGCCCCTTCAATGAGTCCGGCATGGATGCGGCGGAAATCCAGCAGATCATCTGGAATGTCACCAAGGCAATTGACCCGACGCGGCCCGCTCTGGAATCCAGCGGTTGGGCACATACTCTGCCTCACCCGGAAGTTCTGGATGCTCACGATTACTCCCATCCGGAGAGTCTTCGTACCAACTGGATGAACTATTTCTCTAATTCCGCAAAAGGGAAGCCCCTCCACTCCCAGATTCCTACACGGTTTGATCGCACTGTTCCCTTCATGATTAGCGAGATCGGCGGCATCGGTTGGGCGACGCAGGACGGCTGGGGTTATGGCAAGAAACCAAAGACCGCCGACGAGTTTTATGCCCGCTATCAGGGAACGATTGACGCCCTGCTCGACAACCCCTACCTGTTCGGCTTCTGCTACACCCAGTTGACCGACGTGGAACAGGAAAGGAACGGACTTTACTACTATGATCGCCGCCCGAAGTTTGACGTGCTGAAGCTCCATGCCATCACCTCGCGCAAGGCAGCATACGAAAGCAATCGACCAGAGGCTATACCCACCCCGTGATACCACCGCAAAACAACGGTGTTAGCTGGCAAGCTGGTGCCCAGTTACCCGTTCCTAACCGCTAAAACCCACCAAAGAAACATTTATCAAACCATGAATGCCCGTAAAAAAGTAATTGTCGGCCTCGTCGCTGTTTTGCTTTCGTTTCATTTTGCAACTCGGGCGGCTGACGTCGCGCCATTTCAGGAAACACCTCAAGAACATGATGCGCGCATGCAATGGTTCCGGGATGCCAAGTTCGGGATGTTCATCCATTGGGGCTTGTATTCGCAGTTGGCCGGCGAATGGCAGGACCAAACCATCATGGGTGGCGCGGAGTGGATTCAAAATTATCTCAAAATCCCGAGTTCAAAATATAGTCGACTGGTGAAGACTTGGAATCCTTCAAAATACAATGCTCGCGAATGGGTGCGCTTGATGAAAGCCGCCGGCATCAAATACATCTGCATCACGACGAAACATCACGATGGTTTTTGTCTATGGCCAACGAAGATGAATGACGATTGGAACATCAGTCTCACGCCCGGCGGACAGGACTTGCTCAAGCCGCTGGCGGACGCGTGTCATGCGGAGGGTTTGAAATTCTGTATTTATCATTCTGTGTTGGACTGGCATCACCCGGACTGGCCGGGTCGGCCGTCCTTCAACGACTACGCCCAAGGTCAGCCGGATAAAGCGCGCTTCAAAAATTATATCTACGGTGAGCTGAAAGAGTTGTTCGCGAACTATGGACCGATCGGCATGGTCTGGTTTGACGGCTCCTGGGATCGCAAGGTTTGGACTTCTGAGGATGGCAAGGCGCTTGAAGATTATACGCATTCACTGCAACCGGGCGTCATCATCAACAACCGTTCTGGTTATGTGCGGCCGCAACGCAAACTCGATATCGCGATTGCGAATTCCTACGGCTACGTTTTTGCCGGTGATTATATTTCGCCTGAAGGCGAAGTGCCGTCGACGGGTTTGCCTGGCATTGATTGGGAAACCTGCCAGACAATGCAGTTGCCAAACAATTGGGGCTATAACCGGCTCGTCGGTTTTAGGCCGTTCAAAGATTTGATCGAGCAACTGATTGATGTCACCAGCAAGGGCGGCAACATGCTACTCAACATCGGCCCTGGTGCCGATGGCGAAATCTTGCCGCAAGCCCGGCAATGTCTCGAAAAATTCGGTGCCTGGATGCAAGTGAACCACGAGGCCATCCACGGGACGACGGCGAGTCCGTTTGCGTGGCTGCCGTTTGATGGTCGTTGCACCCAAAAGCCCGGCAAGTTGTTTCTGCACGTTTTCAAGTGCCCGGTGAATAGGCGGCTCACGGTGCCGATGATCACCAAAGTGAAACGAGCGTATCTGCTTGCCAAGCCCGACCAAAACCTGGAAGTCGTGGCAACGGCGAAGGGCGCGCAGGTCGCTCTGCCTGCCGAAGCAACGAACCCGATCGCTACGGTGCTAGTGGTCGAAATTGAGGGACCGGTCGTTCCTCTGCCGGCACCGGAAAATTTGGCGTTGGGCAAGGAGGTCACAGTTTCTGGCGAGTGGCAGGGCCGCGAAAAAGGATTATCCAAGCAGCACGCAAACGATGGCGACTTCGATACGATCTGGGCCGGCGCGGATGAAAAATCCCGCGATGGTTGGGTGCAGATTGATCTTGGTGAGGAGCATGAGGTCGAATCTGCTTTGTTGGATGATCACACTTATAACCGCACCCGGAAATTTGAAGTTCAGGCGCAGGTGGCCGGGGCTTGGAAAACGTTGGTTGCCGGCACCACCATCGGCAGCCAAAAGCGTGAGATATTCCCGGCAGCGAAAGCGCGAGTGTTCCGACTCGTCATCAAGGATGCGACGGATACACCGATGGTGAATGAATTTCAATTGTTTGGAGATTAACTATCGGTGTGTGGGGTTCACACACCAACTTATAAGAAAATCACAAACCGCCCACTTCTGAATCAAATTAGCATCCGCCAATTAATCTGTGTCGTGACAGTCCTGTTGGTAGCGTTGCCGGTCGACTGCGCCGAGGTTGGCAATCCGCCGATGCCAAACATCGTCATCATCATCACCGACGATCAAGGCTATGCGGATGTTGGGAAATTTGGCGCGGAAGGTTTTGTGACGCCAAACATTGACCGGATGGCGGATGAGGGCGCGGTCTTCCGCAATTTTCACGTTGCCCAACCGGTGTGTTCCGCGTCGCGCTGCGCTCTGCTCACGGGTTGCTATCCGAACCGACTCGGCATTCACGGTGCGCTGATGCCAACCTCAAAGGTCGGCATCAGCGATCAGGAAGTGACGCTGGCGCAGATGCTCAAGTCGCGCGGCTATGTCACTGCCATGTTGGGCAAGTGGCATCTCGGCGACTCGCCGCAATTCATGCCGCTGCGACACGGCTTCGACGAGTATTTTGGCGAATCGGTTTCCGTGGACATGTGGCCGGGGTATCCCGATTTGATCACCAACATGCCGCCGTCGGATGCTGCCTGGAGACGCGCGTATCCCAAGCTGCCGATTTGGGATGGTGAAAAAAAATTCCGTAAGGAAATGTCCATTGACGATTTAAACCAGCTCACGACCTGGTATACCGAACGTGCGGTGGAATTCATCGAGCAGAACAAGTCGCATCCGTTTTTTCTCTACGTCGCGCACAACATGCCGCATGCGCCGCTGGGCGTAAGTGAGAAGTTTCGCGGCAAGAGTGCGCGCGGACTTTACGGGGATGTGATTGAGGAAATTGACTGGTCAGTCGGGCAGATTCTCGACGCGCTCAAAAGAAACGGCGTGGCTGAAAATACATTGGTCATTTTTACGTCGGATAATGGCCCTTGGTTGTCTTACGGAAACCACGCCGGCTCCGCGAAGCCGTTGCGAGAAGGGAAAGGCACCACGTGGGAAGGCGGCACTCGTGAACCTTGCGTGATGCGTTGGCCGGGAAAAATTCCCGCCGGGGCGGACACTTGGGACATGTTAATGACGATTGATTTATTTCCGACCATCGCGAAGCTCGTCGGCGCAGATTTGCCAACCAACAAAATTGACGGCCTCGACGTGTGGCCAATTATTTCTCGTCAACCCGGCGCGAAAAATCCGCACGACAGTTATGATTTTTATTACGGCGTGAATGAACTACAAGCCGTCACCACCGGCGATGGCCGCTGGCAATTACAGTTGCCGCACGGTTACCAAACCTTGGACGGAAAACCCGGCGGCAAGGACGGCGTGCCGGCGACATACGTGGAGCGTAAAGTCGCCAAAGCCGAGCTCTATGATCTCGCCACCGATGTCAGTCAAACGAACGATGTTGCCGCCTTGCATCCGGAAATCTTTTCCCAACTTACCGCCGAGGCGGAGAAAGCCCGTGCCGATTTGGGCGATTCGTTGACAAAAAATCCCGGCACTGGTCGCCGTGAGCCAGGGCGGTTGCTAAAAGCGTGTGACTAAAAATAAATTGAATATGAAACGATTTCACCAGAGTTTTTTAGCTCTCATGCTGCTGCCGGTGATGATTTCGGCTGCGTCGCCAAGTCGTCCGAACATTTTGTTCATCATGTCGGATGATCATTCGGCGGCCGCGATCAGCGCCTACGGCAGCAAGGTGAATAAAACCCCGAATCTCGATCGATTGGCCAGTCAGGGTATGCGGTTTGACCATGTCTTCTGCGTGAACTCTATCTGTTCGCCAAGTCGCGCGACGATTCTCACCGGCAAATATAGCCATCTCAACGGCGTGCCGACGTTCAACAAGTTCGATGGTTCGCAGCCGACCGTTGCGAAATATCTGCAGGCGGCTGGCTACTATACCGGCATGATTGGCAAATGGCATTTGGGCGGCACGCCCACGGGTTTCGATCGCTGGGAAATACTGCCGGGGCAGGGGATTTATTTTGATCCGGCTTTTATTGGCGCCAATGGGCGGCACGTCGTGAAGGGTTATGTTACTGATGTCATCACCGATCTCGGCATCGACTTCTTAAAACAACGTCTGGCGGATAAACCATTTTTCCTGATGTTACATCACAAGGCACCGCATCATGATTGGCAGCCGGATGCGAAGCACAAGGCGCTGTTTGCAGGCAAGACGATTTCGGAACCTCCGACGCTGCGCGATGATTATGCCACGCGTTCCGACGCCATTCGCGAATGTCAGCAGAAAGTTTTTTCCGACATGACACGGCGGGATTTGAAATTGGTGCCGCCGGCGGAATTGAAAGGTCCGGCGCGTATCCAGTGGCTCGGCGCCAAACCCACCGAAGTGGAAATTGTCACGGACGGCAAAACGAACACACTCACTGGCGACGCCTTGAACACCTGGAAATACCAACGCTACATGCAGGACTATCTCGCCTGCGTGCAGTCGGTGGATGATAACGTCGGTCGGCTGCTCGACTGGCTCGATACCAATGGTCTCGGTACAAATACGATTGTGATCTACACCAGCGATCAGGGATTTTTCCTCGGCGACCACGGACTTTACGACAAGCGATTCATGTATGAGGACTCCATCAAAATCCCGTTTCTAATTCGCTGGCCGGGCGTCATCAAACCTAACAGCGTTCAAAATGCGATGGCCATCAACGCTGATTTTGCGCCGCTCTTCATGGAATTGGCCGGCCAGCCGATTCCGGCCGACATGCAAGGTCGCAGCATCTTGCCACTGCTTAAGTCGGAGCGTCCCGCTGACTGGCGCACGAGTTTTTACTATCGCTATTATCACGATCCAGGCGATCACAACACCCGCGCGCATTACGGCGTGCGCACCGAGACGCACAAGCTGATTTACTTCTGGAAAATCAATCAGTGGGAATGCTACGACCTCGTCCACGATCCTCTCGAGTTGAAAAATATTTACAACGATCTCGCGCAGGCGAACACGATCGTGAAACTCAAAGCCGAATTGTTCCGCTTGAAAGAAGAGTTTAAGGACGACGATCAGTTTGCGGATAAACAGCCGCCGAAGAGTGAAGATGGACAGAATTAAAATAATTTCAAAACCATGAGGATACGCAATCAATTCATCATAGCCGGAATAATCGCAGCGAGCGTTTCGTTTTCGTCCGGCGCTTTGGCTGCAACTGAAACGGCCAAGCCCAACATCATTCTCATCCTCGCCGACGATCTTGGATTTGGCGACACCGGTTGTTACGGGGCGACGAAAATTCCCACTCCGAATATTGACCGGCTCGGCGCGCAGGGCTTAAGGTTCACCGATGCGCACGCGACTTCGGCCACCTGCACACCATCGCGCTATTCGCTGCTCACCGGCCAACATCCTTGGCGCAAGGCGGGCAAATACAGTCATCTCAACGACGTGCCGACCTTCAACAAGTTCGGTGGTACACAGCCGACCGTTGCAAAATATCTTCAGGCAACTGGCTACTATACCGGCATGATCGGCAAATGGCATTTGGGCGGCACGCCCACAGGTTTTGATCGCTTGGAAATTCTGCCGGGGCAGGGAATTTATTTTGATCACCTAATTCCCGAGTTGAATTGTGATCGACTGGTTGGTCGTGCCGGAAAACGTGTATCCAATGTGGCCAGTCGGGGAATTAGTGTATCCTCCCGGAGCATTCGAAAGAGTCTTCTCTTCGAGCCACGGCTGAATATTTAGCGTTGCGAACGGATTTCCCGTCACCGTCACAGTTTTCTGAATACCGTTAGCCAGGTTGGTCCGGTTGACCAGCACGTCGATCCAATTGGTTTGCCCGCTCTGAATTACCGGAACTTTCACTTCCATAAATCTCCACTGTGATGGCATGGTTTCAGAAACGGTAAAGTAACCATCCGGCACCGAGTAATCCAGCCCGGCCATCCCTTCGAGGAACAGCAAGAGTTTTCCAGCGTTGAAGTTGGAATATTCGTCTCCGTTGGCGTGAAAGCTACTGTTGTAGGCCTCGGGCGCGACCGGGATGCCCCATTGGCTGCTGTAGTTGTAGTTCAGTATGTGTCCCAAGCCACACACGTTGGCGTTGGTGCCGACGTGGTGCCGATACATGCCAATGATGCAGAAATAATTGGCGTCCGGTGCAGAAGCGAAATAGGTGTCCACGCTAGCCCAATTCGTCCGCGCCCTGGTGGTCAGCGGAACGGTTCCGAAAAACCCGCGCGTGGCGTCGGCCGCCCAGTATCGCGTCATCAACTGCGCCCAGTTCTCAGGAAAATAGTCGTTCCGCATGTAGGCCATGCCCGTCCAGTCAAAGGTTGTGGGACCCGACCCTACGAAGTAATTCGTTACGCCATTTTGCTGCCACTGAGGGTTCAGCCAAGCGTTGGTGGACAAACTGATAGTCTGTCGCCAGTGGGTGACGTCGGCGGAATTTCCAGTAGCCACAGCCATCTTCTGCAGGCGATCCCCACCGTCATAGACCGCTCCCCAAATGTCATTTGCGCCATCCCAAAACAGCGGTTTATAAAATGAAGTGTAGCAGGAATTCAGGAAATTCGTGTCGCCGGTATGCTTGTAAATTTCCCACGCACCGACGACATGTTCGATGGTGGTTTCCCAATAGGGGGAAAACCACGACTGCCCCATGTTATCTGGCAGTTGACCGCCGCTGTGCGCATAGGGAAGCAGGTTAGTCCAAATGAGGACGTTCCCATACGCATACTGATCCTTGTTCGCCACCCAGGCGCCCACCCGGATCTGGAAGTTGGCGTCAAAGCGATGCATCCCCAGAAAGTTGTTCACGGCCGTCTGAGTGTGCGGGTGATTCTCCCATCCTTTCTCAACATCGGTAAAATACATCAGGTAAAGGCTCCACAGGTAATAATAAACAGTCACCATGTTCGTGTCCGAGCAGCGGAAGTAGGGAATCTGGATGTTTAACAGGGTGTTCATTTTGGCCGTCTTTGCGGCCAACTGCCCGACCGGGTTGCTTTGCACGGCATTAACCCGGGCAATCGCGTTGGCATAAACGTCGTCCATCGTCCAGCAGATGGAAACGTCATTGGAACCGCACGGCACCGTAAAAGAATACAGCTTCCGATTGCTGCCATCCGTGGATTGCGAGTAGCTGGCACCAAAGTTGGTTGAGGCGGACACTACCGTGTGCATTCCGTTGTAATTAATAACGCCGACACTCGTCGCGGTTTCGGTCGGATGAACGGTGGCCGTGCCCCCCTCCACGACGTGAACCGAGTTGTTAGCTGCGTCATAGGAGCAGGTCGCTGTGTTTTGAATGCCATAGCCCGGGCTAAAATAACTTTGTCCGCTGAATTTGATTTGAATGGGCGAACTGGCCGTAATGATCGAGCAAACCACGTCATTGATGGCGATAAACTTCATTTCTTGAATCGAGACGCCACCCACACTGTAATTGCAAATGACGCGGTCGGGGCGCCAATACATGCTCTGGGGAACGGGGTTCGGGTATTGGTTGGCCCCGATGATCACGGTTCCGTAAGCGATCTTGGTATCACGGTAAAATTCCCAACCCTGCAAGTCGTGACCATACCCGGTGGTGGGGTCGGAGACCATGCCGTGCCCGCGGCAGCGCCCGTCGTGGAAAAACGGGTGGGTGAGGCCGAGGGTTTCGTTTTCCTGCAAGCTCCAATTTGCGTATTGGCCGCCAATATAATATACCGTGTTGCCGGCCAAAAAGGCGTGCTCGCGTCCCTGAATGTTGTGGCTCAACATTGCACAATAATCCGTGTGCGGCCAAGGCAAGGGTGCCTCCTGCAGTGCCCTGACTTGGGCCGCCGGTAGGAGCCCTCCCAGCAGCAGCGCGATCGTTCGCCGCAAGTATCGCGGACTTGGTTTTGATTGGTTTTTCAATAATGCGTCACTATTTCTGTTGGGTTATCGTTTGCCTTTCATTCGTCTGGTCCTTTCTTAAGTCCCAGACTAACACATCACGTGGCCCGAAAAAGTGAAGTCACGTCAGCGGAGTCAACTTCAAGCCATTCTACGAAAGCTGCGCCCGCCACTCGGTTTATCTGGATGTGACGTTGGAGTAGATCAGCTCTTCACAGCCTGACTTCGACACGCTTGCCGCGAAACTCGACTTGCTTTGGTTGAGCATCGCTGCCAACGAGTTTGACTTTGAATGTCCACGTTTCACCCGGCCAATTCTTCAAACGCTTGTCGGGTTCGATGGTGAGTTTGCGCGCGTTGTCGTCCCAGCGGAAATGAATCCAAATTGTTTTCGCGTCCGAGCCGTTGCGGTAGCCGAGGCTTTGGCCATCGTCATCGTAAAGCGTGAACTCGCCGCTTGCGCCGGGATAAATCTGCAACGTCGTTGGCTCGGTCACGGGTTGCGCTGTGTACTGCCGGACGGGATCAAGCGGAATGATGGAACCGGCGCGGACGTAAATCGGCATCGTTGCCAGATCCACGGGACGGGCAATCCATTGCTTGCCGGAAACTATTTCGCCCGTCCACCAGTCGTGCCAATTTCCTTCCGGCAAATAAACGCGCCGCGACTTCGCGCCTTTCTCCACGACCGGCGCAACCAGCAAATCGCGGCCCCAAAGATATTCCTCACCGAGCTTCACGGCTTCTGGATCGTCCGGATAATGCAGCCACAATGCGCGCATGAGTGGCACGCCGGTGTCGTGCGCTTCACGTGTGATTGTGTAGGTGTAAGACATCAACTGGTAGCGCAGGTTGAGATATTTCTGGCAGACCGGCTCGACCTCGGCGTTGTGCAACTCGGATGGGTCGGGCGGCGGTCGCGACTCGATGGGACCGGTCTCGCCGGTGTTCCAGCCCCAAGGCCGATGCAGCCACCACGTCCGTCCGTGCGACCGGAACGACGGACAAAACGCGGCGAACTCAAACCACCGCGCGTAGAGCTCGCCGGTGTATTCGTGGTTCGTGCTCGGATAAAAACCGCCGATGTCCGTCCCCCAAAACGGCGACAAGCTTAACGAAGAATTTAGTCCGACCTTGACCTGGGCCGCGAAAGTCTTCCAGCTTGAACTGATGTCGCCGGACCAAATCCAGCCGCCGTACCGCGTCATGCCTACCGCGCCGTTGCGCTGCAAATTCCACGGGCGGACATCGGGCTTGGCGCTCAACGGCCCTTCATAATACATCCGGTGACGTTCAAACCGGCTCGCGGCGTCGAACCAATCGCCTTCATCCGGCCACCAGCCGTCCACTCCGGCTGCCACAAGTTCATGATGCCGCTGCCAATAGTTGGCGATGGATTGCCTGTCGGGCTTTTCGTCCGGCGCGGGTGGAATCTGGCCGTGCAGCATCGGATAGTCTTTCTGCAATGGCACGATGTGCAGCACGACGTTCAAATGTTCCGCGTGCAAATCTTTGATCACAGCGGCCGCATCGCGGACAAAGACGTTCGTATTGAACTCGAATGCGTCGTGTCCAAAATTCCAGCCGGCGGGACAGAAACCCGTGCCGAGAAAAATGAACGCGTCGCACGGCAGTTTTTTTTCGCGGAACGTCCGGGCCTCGTCGAGAATGTCCGCCTCGGTCGAAAGTGTGCGATGCGATTGAATGTAACCGAGCGCCCATTTCGGCGGCATCACTGGCGCACCCGTCAAGCGCGTGAATTCGCGCATCGCGTCCGCCGGTTCTCGCGCGTCAATCACGAACACATCCGCCCTGCCCGGCACCGCGCCTCGTTGCGGATTGCAGATACCCCGTTCGCCGCGTAAATCAAAACTGCCGGACGGCGCGTTCACAAACATCGCCCAGCCTTCCGTTCCGATGAGAAACGGGGAAAAACATCGCGCACCCAACTCGGCCAGTTTGTAGCGCTGCCCGTTGATCAAAGGAAAATTGTACCCGCGACGATCGAATTGATCACCCCCCTCGCCCAATCCCAGCACGGTCGCGTCGGTGTGGAACGAAATGGAATTAGTTCCGGCGTTCTCGTTGAATATCAGTTCCTGCAGGAGTTTTCCGTTTGCGCGATAAACCGAAACGGCGAGCGGCTGCGGTTTGATTGTTACCCGAAACTGGCCGGCGCGGATTTTTCTTTCTCCTTTGAGTTCGCGAACGCGCAGCTTTTCTTTCGTGGGGAACGGATCGAGAACATCTGACGGGGCTGCGGGAATTGCTTTCCCATGCTCGTCGAGGGGCGACAGCTCGATTCGCACAGTTCGTTCGCTCACTTCGCTGACGGTCAGTTCGACGGGAACGCCGTCGAACCGAATGGACGAGTCCGCCCCAGCCGTCGCGCTACGAACGCACAGCAGGAGAAACAGTACGCCGCTGAGAAAACTTGCACGGTTGATTGCGACGCTTCCCCCATCGCCCTCAATCCCTATCCCTGTTAAAGGGAGAGGGAAGCCATTACGAATGCCACTGATAGGAAATTGTTTTTCATGTGTTCTCATTTACTTGACGCTCCACGGGTAAGGGAAAATTGGTTTACGCATTTTTTGATCACCAAGTCAACGTGCCAAAGTTAAAACGGGCCGTGCGCATAATTTACGGATAGGCACTCAAGCTGCCAAGGTTGATCCGCGTGTCGCTGGATGCGGCATTCTTCTTGCCGGTGACTGTCATCTTGACGCTGTGCTTTCCTGCACCCAAGTGGTTGATAGACCAGCGGAACGGGACTTCCCGTTGGTCCATGCGTCCAACATGAACATCCGAATATTCATACTGATCCACTTCAGCCACGGGTTTTCCATCGATGCTCACCGCCGCGATTCCCGCATCCGTCCGCCTGAAGCCCTCCCATAACAGCACCGAACCACTAAAATCAGCATTAAAACTGTCGCCAGCCTTGGCTGAGGACCGGCCGAAATTCCCGCTGGCCCAATCGCCGGTGAAGTTCACCTTATCGGATGGGATGATCCGCTTGCCAAAACGTTCAAAATACATATTGTAATACTCCCCGGCCTTAATCTCGTAAAATGGGCGCAGCAATCGGGTCGAATCAAGCTGACGAGCAGGATTGATCGTTGCCTGAGCATTCACCCCAAGCCAATCCCCAGGATAAGTCAACGGACCTTCAACAGGCATGCCACCTTCGCTATTGCGTGCTGTTGTCATTACTAAGACTACGGGACCAGCCATGACGGCGACGGGCGAAATGCAACCCGGAGCGGGCTCCTCGTGGATTTTCACAGGCAGACGAAATCGGATGACGTCTCCGTCGTGCCAGTTGCGTTCAATCTTTGCCCATTGGCCCGGAACGGCTGCCACTTTAATGGGATCATCGTTTAGTTCCCACTCGATTGCATCTTTGGCCCACAGTGGAACTCTGATTTTCAAACCAAATTGGTTCGGCTGTTTCGTTGCCACCCTTAACTTGACGTCTTTTGATTCCGGAAAGCTCGTTTCCTGTCGCAAGGTAACCGCTCCACCGGGCGACTGCCATTTGACCTCCGACGGCACAAAAAGGTTGACGTAAAGATTCGCTCGGTCGTGAAAATATATTAGATCGTGATAATCCGTAACCGTTTGGAGCAGCGATCCCTGGCAGCAAAACCATACGGTGAAAAGAGATTTCTGCGCTCCGTAGGTGTGGTAACACGATCCATACATGATCATTCCGTAGTCGTTCATCGGGAGTAGGGCGCCAACGCCATTGTAGATCAGTTTCTCTATCCAGTCCCCATAATTGGCTTCGCCCGTATATCGCATCAAAAACTTCGCCAACTTGAACCCCGCCCAGGACCCGCAAGTGGTTTCAAAATGAAAGCGGACATCCACGTCTGATTCACCTCGGCGAATTCCAACGAGCGTTTCTGGCATGCCGTTGGGCACAACCAACGTCTCCTCTGGGCCGTAGCCGCCAGTCGCGTAAAGCTGTGTATCCCGCAGGAAGTCATAGCCGTTGACAATCGTGTCGAGGTAATGCCGCTCACCGGTAACGCCGTAGGCCATCGCGGCGCTGCTGAGTGAATTGACAGTGCTATAGGCGTGGTAGCTTCTATGATGCTGGGCTTTCTCGAGGGCGTTGAATACATCCTCTTTCCGTGCCAGCGTGTTCCAGAAGTCAGAGTATTCCCAAACCTTCGCGAAGTCGCGATACCGTTGGGCTCCGGTCAGCTCGTAGGCGCGGTAGAGGTTCTCCGAAAGCGTATACCACTCAGTGGGAAGCGCATATTCATTCGCACGCGAAAGGTTCTTTTCCGCCCACTCTGTTATTATGCTAAGGTATTTCAAGGCATTGGTGTTTCCCGTAAATTCATATATGTCCACCAACCCACCCACGAATTTTTCATATTCGTAGTGACCGATCCCGTTTTTTTCGTAACCAAAATAACCGTTTTTGTCGATCGTTTTGGCCCATTCCTCCATCAAATAAATGGCCCGGTCCCTTGCTGCGGTGTCACCGGTTGCCCTGTAAACCCTTGCGAACCCACCCAACCATTGTCCAAATGAGAGCGGTTTCTCGCTGTAAGCGCCTCCCAGCTCCTTGCCAGGTGTAAACTTTCCGGAGCGTTCCCGAAATCCCTTCAGAATATCATTGGGTTGAAGCTTCATGTAAAAAGCTTTAACTTGCTCAAACTGGTCAGTTAAGCGCCCCGGAAGAAGATGAACGTTTTCGAGATTGAATGAGTGGATGATTTCCCGCGAAACCACATCTTGCTGAGGAATCTCCTTGCCCGCGGCATCCGATAACCAAAGCGTAAACCCCAACAGAACTGGCCACATGCGTCGAAGAATCCAGTATTTATCAGTTGTTTGCATGGGCATAACCAATCATGACCCTAAAATTAATATGTTCCGAATTTGTAGATAATTGTATTGTGATATATGTCACCTAGATGCAGGACGACGGAGGGAAAATTGTCGTGGTTGGGCGAGTCGGGATAATGCTGAGGCTCCATGGCAATGGCTCCGCGATAGGGATAGACCTGGCCGCCTTTGCCGTGGATCGTGCCGTCTAAAAAGTTTCCGGTGTAAAATTGCAGGCCTGGTTCCGTGGACCAAACTTCCATCAACCTGCCCGTGCTAGGTTCGGTCACCCGCGCGTGCAGGCCCAGTTCCCCCAACGGATGGTTGATGACCCAGTTGTGATCAATGCCGCCACCAAACTTAATCTGTTCGTCTTTAGCGTTAACCCGCGAACCAATCGTGGCCGGGGTTCTAAAATCAAACGGAGTGCCGCCCACCGGGCGAAGTTCGCCGGACGTGATCAAGGTGCTATCCACTGGCGTGAACTTGTTAGCATTGATGTAGACTTCATGACCGAGAATGTCGCCTTGCCCAGCGAGATTAAAGTAGGAATGTTGTGTTAGATTCACAATCGTGTCCTTGTCGGTGGTTGCAGTATAATCCAGCCGCAGGCTGTTGTCCGGCGTGATCGTGTAGAGCGCGGTAATCGTGAGCGTCCCGGGATAACCTTCCTCACCGTCCGGACTTTTGTAGCTCAATTCAAGCTGCGGCCCTTTTGAGGTGTTTTCCGCCCGCACCACTTTCCATACCACCTTGTCAAATCCTTTGATGCCTCCATGCAACGAATTCGGTCCGTTGTTTGTGGCCAGCGTATAAGTCACGCCGTCGAGGGTGAAATGCCCTTTGGAGATGCGGTTGCCGTAGCGGCCGATCAATGCGCCGAAATACGGGCTGTTGGTCAAATAACCGTCCAAAGTGTCGTAGCCCAGCACCACATCCCCCATTTTCCCATTCTTATCCGGCACCATCAACGATTGCACGATGCCGCCATAAGTCATGATGCGCGCGGTCATGCCGTTAGCATTGCGCAATGTGTAAATCTCCACTCGCGTTCCATCTTGGGTGGCACCAAATTCGGCGCCACTACTCATTCCACAACACGATCCGCAACCCGGATTGCGTTTTGAGATTGTGCATCCCCCAAGCAAGACAACTACCAAACCAAACGCAACTGTAACGATTAACGTTTTCATGATTAAGTCATTTTGGAAAAACCGGCTCACTTGCAGGCCATGTCGAACGCCTTTGGAACGGGTCAACGGCCACAGTACGCCAACCGGCTCAAGCGGGAGATTCACTTTGTTGATTCGATTCATAAAGGCCATCATCAGGCAGATACTTCCGTTTTGTCAACACGGATGAATATCGGATTCAGCAGAAATCGAGCGGCGCAGAGTTCTGGATTCGTGTGACTGGAAGCGAGGCTCATCTGCTCATCCACCGAAGGCATCGCTTCCCAGGAATTGAATACATGAGTGACAAAAAAACGAAGCAGATTTAAGCGGGTCACAAAGGTATTTTTCGATATCGAAGGACCGGTATCTATAATGAAATCTATGAGCGTAATGGAAAGACGACATGGAAAAATCTTAGAACGAATGATCTGAGACTCACCCGTCGATTGCTGGCTGACGACCAAGTCAGCACAGTTGGGCACGGGCAGGTCGACTGGATAACTGATCTCACGAACCCCCGCAGGTATATCAACACCGGGATTGCCGCTAAACCAAAGGGCCTGTCCGTGTGCCAATGCGGTAACAAATGCAATCACGGGTATCAGCCCGACGCGCAGACCTTTGGCAGTGCGTAGTTTAATTCTTATGTGTCTACTGATAGCAAATTGTTTTTCATGCGGGTTGATCTGTGTCTATTTGTGGTTAAGGGCTTGTTCAATTGCTTGGATTTTGCCTAATCAATGGTTTTGACCTTTTTGGGATCAAAGTTATTGGCCGGCGGCGTCCACTTGGCGGGCTTGGTGTGGGCCACAGTGAGCGGAGTGTCGTCGCCTGATTCCCGCTGCGCTGCTTGCAGCCGCGCCGTCAACTCGGCGACCTTTGCAGCGTAGGGCGGCAGATAGGCAAGATTGGTGACTTCCTGCGGGTCGGCTTGCAGGTCAAAGAGCTGGGTCTTGTCCACATGCGGATAGCGGATAAGTTTCCAGCGCTCATCACAAAACGCACGTTGCACGTCTTTGTAAGCGAAAATCATTTCCCGGCGGGCGGCCCGGGCCGGATCTCGCAGCGTGGCGCTGAATTCCCTGCCTTCGCTGCCTTGGGGCGCGGTGATGGCACACAGCTTACCAAGCGTGGGCAGCACATCAAAGAGATAGCACATGGCGTCGGTCCGCCGGCCGGCGGGGATGCCTGGACCGCTGATGATGAGCGGCACGCGCACGGAATCGTATTCATAAATATTTTGTTTGCCGATGAGTCCGTGGCTGCCGCACGCCACGCCGGAGTCGGCGCTGAACACAACAATGGTATTTGTCGCATACGGCGAGGCCGCCAGCGCATCAAGAATGCGGCCGATCTGCGCGTCGAGATAAGTGACGTAGCGGTAGTATTCCGCGAGGTAGGATTTGACGCCTGCCGGTGTGCGCGGCCAAGACATAAGTTTTTCGTCGCGCTCGGTCATTTCACCGTTGTCCCAGGGATGCTGCGGCAGAAAATTCAGCGGCAGCGGGATTTGGGCTGGCTTGTAGTTGAAGGAAAAATCCGCCGGCACGATGTGCGGATCATGGGGCGCGTCGAAGGGCACATAGGCAAAGAACGGGCCGCCTTGGTGCTCCTTGAGGAAGCGGATCGTTTCGTTGGCGAAGACGGCGCACGAATGTTCGGCACCGACGTGCGGCGGCGTCAGTTTGCCGTCCACCATGTCGTTCAGTTGCAACTTCAAGGGATTGCCCATGCCGCCGGCGAATACGGAGTGCACGATCTGGAAGCTGTGCGGGAGCGCGGGCGGCCCGTTATGCCATTTGCCGGTCATGAACGTGGTATAGCCGTCGCGGCCAAAGGCGGAGGGCCACGTCTCGTCGAATGTTCCCTTGTGACTGAGATCCTCGTGGATATGAAACAGGTTGCGCCCGGAGAGCAGCATTGCTCGCGAGGGCACACAGGTGGCCGCATTCATCCCGCCCTGCATATAAGCGCGGTTGAAGGCCATTCCCGAATGCACCAGTCGGTCGAGGTTGGGCGTTTGAATGACCGGATTGCCCAGGGCCGCAATCGTGTCGGCACGCTGGTCGTCGGCGAACAGGAAGAGAATGTTAGGGCGGGAATCAGCGCCCCAAGCCGCGGCGCCCACGAACAGGAGCGCAGCGAGCGCGAGTGTCTTTTGCACGGTCAAAAAAATTCTAAGCCGCGCCAAGTGCGACATAAATATATTTACTTTCATTGTCCGTAGATGACTTGGGTTTCACGAAACCGGTCGCGATCTGTCTGGCTCGGCCAACGAGTTCGTTCCGGGCTGGAATAACAACCGATTTGTTCAAGTGGGATGGGTGAAAACCCCATCTTCCAAGCCGGCGAATCGGACGCCAGACGGTAATCGTCCTGTGCCAGGCTGGCTAATTTGGGATCAGCCATGCTGGATCCGGTTTCGCCGCTCCACGCCATCCACGCCGTCAGGCCCGCAATCGGCTCCCTGTGGGAGCTCTTCTGGGTCGTCAAGAAGCGCAGTTCCTGAGTCCCTGCCCAAAAAAGATTGTCTTGCAAGACAGGCATCTCCGATGCGTCTCGAATAGTGGAGCTGGACATAAGGTATCCATAGGAGTCCTTGGTGGTGCAAACAAAGATGTTGCGTTCGGCGCGGTTGCCGGCATAAGCCTTCTTGTTCTCCATGGGTTCAAATTGGATCTGGTAGCTGCCCGCATTGACGACAATATTGTTGGCCACAAGATTATCACCGCCACCGTGGACCATGATGCCGCCCAGGCCAGTTCGCGAAACAATGTTGCCGACCACCTCGGTGCCCGCCGTGTAATCGTCAAGATAAATGCCCCACGTAAAGTAGGGAGATTGGTAAGGCATGCCCTGTCGGTAGCCATAGCCGACGGTGTCGAGGATGCGGTTATAGCGGATTTTGTTACCTTTGAGATTCAAATTGCGCTGGACCATCCGGATGGCACCCATGTCGCAGGTCTCGAGACACGTGTGGTGGCAGTCGTTCAATTCCACCACATTGTCCACGCCTTTGAGAAACACCGCGCAACGCGGGCAGTCATGCAGCGTATTTCGGCGGGCATTATTGCCCGCACCCAGCAAGTTGATGCACGGCGCATCCTTGGCATAGAGGCCAATATCCCACACGTGATTGTTCTCCGCCCGGTTGCCTTCGCCCAGCAACAGGATGCCCTCCATGCCTGTGGTCCACACATCGCAATCGGTCACGCGGCAGTCCATGCAGGGATCATTGAGCAGCAGCATCTGACCTCCGCCGAAGGCGCCGCCGACCGAGCTGCCGGTGGCGGGGACTCGGCGCGGATTGCCCGTTTCCGAAAATTTGTCCGCCGCCGCGCCGAGATTGAGGCCGATCCCGCCGATGTTAGCCACCCGGCAACCGATGATTTGGCAACTGCGCGCTCCAGAGATACGGAGGCCATCCTGCTCGGCACACTCAAAATCCAGTTTCTTAAAAACAAGTTGCAGCACCGGTTTGGCCTGGCCAAGTTGAGGTGGTGAACTTTGTTCCTTCGTGCCTTGGTATTTCGTATTCAGATAATTAAAGCAGTAAGGAATAGTGCCATGCACATCGACCAGATGATCGAGAACGGGAACGAGCACCTGGCCGTGCGCCAAATCTCCGGACGGGGGATAGAAATAGAGCAAGCTCTCTTTGCGGTCGAGATACCATTCCCCTGGCGCTGTCAGCGCATCGAGCACGTTCTGGATGAAAAAGCGGTTCTGCTTGAGGAACTTCCCTCGCACTGGCTCGACCGTGATACTTCGTGATTCGGTGTCCACTCGGCGAATCGGAGTGATGGCAAACATCCAGCCGCGCGAATAGGTGGAGACGACTTCGGCCTGCGACAGGTCCTTCCACTTTTCGAAAGGCAATGCGCCGGCGGCATAGCACAATTGTTCCTGGGGGCTGGCAGAAGTCTCAGACACCAGGACAAAGCCTCCGGTGCGGGGATGTTGCGCATCAAATTTGGGATACCGCGCCAACACCATCCGCTGGGCGAATTCATCTCGGGTGCCACCAGTTTTGTAAAATAATTGATGAAACGAGACACCCGCCAGGCCTTGCGTTTTCAAATCGGCCACAAAAATCCCCCTTCGCCAGGGTTTCCAGCCCGTGACCGGTTTTCCTCCGGATATCTCCACCCGCTCGCCTTCCGCCGCACGCCAGGTCACTGTATCACGGTCCGTTCCGCCATCTTCCGCGGTTAGTTCCAACGTGCGGTCCCGATAGTAAACCCCGCCGCGAATGACGATGTCGACCGGGGCGGCAAGACCATTGGCCTTGAGTTGCCGCACCTCATCTCGCGCCCGCTCAAACGTTGCAAACGGATTCCCCTCGCTGCCGGCGTTGGCATCGTTGCCGGTCGTGGCGATATAAAATGTAGTGGCCCCGGCTGGAAAAGTATTCACCCAGGCTGTCATCACGGCCAGACAGCCTATGAATCGAAGTAATCGGAATTTACTTTTTTTAGACGCCGTTGCGGCATCACCATTCAAGAGGGGCGATTTCTTGTTGAGGCTTTTATCCAAGGATTTGCTTCTGGCTTGCATTTGTGACTTTAGTTTCATGATGAAACTCATCATTCGCCACAGCCCACGAGTTCCCGGCTTAATTCTGCGTTCAGGCGTGGCAACTTGCCCGGCAGCCCCAGTCGCTGGCAGAATTCCAAATCCGAAGACCGAGGCGCTGGCGGCTAGTGAGGTTGTTTTGATTAAGTTCCAACGGTTAAGTGAACTATTCATGTCTTGTTATTAAGGGCGCCTTGGAATGGTGGTGACGGAGTATTTGCGGCCAAGCCCGTCCAACATCATCGTCGCAATGCTGCAGGACATGCCCAGAAAGCGAACTCCCAACGCCTTGCCACTGATTGAATCGTAGCGCTCGCTAATGCCCTGCTGGATAGCGTTGGCAACGGTTTTGTCGGCGATTTCAGCAGCCAAAGTTTTGTAACCATAACGAGCCAGTCCGGTGGCGATCTGGTAGTTGGTGGCTGGCCAAACGTCGCCGCGCCAGAAGCCGTTCGATTTCCACCTTTTGTCTTTGCGATCAACCGTAGGCACCGGCAACGGTGTATTCCAGTGCTCGCTTTGCAGCGCCTCCGCCATGCGACGCGCCATGGTCGCCGTCGGGATGCCCGCCGCCAGAGCAATCCAACTTCCAATTGTGGCCACCGGGATCTTTTCCAGGGAGTCGCGACGGACCGAGAGAAAACAGCCTGACTCCTCATCCCACATGTGCTGGCGCATGGAAGCGACCGCCTTGTCGATGCGAGCCTTGCGACGAGCGGCCATACGTTTGTCCCCGACGATATTGGCCATGCGCATCAGGCTGTACTCACTCATCACAAGGTATGCGGTGTTTCCAGCAGCACAGATGTCGCCATACCAAGGTCCTTCCCCGGCTCCTTTCCGAATAGGGTGAACGGTCAGTTTCAAGTCGTCCAAGTTACATTCGAAGTCGAAAGTTTCGAATCTGGCGTGTTGGACCACGCCGCTGTAGGCACCCACGGCCACCAAGCCGACATTCGTCACGTCCCGCTCCCGCCAATACCATTCATGGAATCGCTCAATCGGCCCCAAACACTGTTGCAGTAACAGCTTGTCATGATTGCGCTGATAGACCCGCTCAACACCCCAAGCCAAGATCGGGATTTGAGAATAGGCCGGATGGTCAACCCAGTCGTCCTTGTGAGGATTCATCATGCACGGCACCATGTCGTGGGCATACCCAAGCCGCTTCTCGTTCCAGCGCAACTGAAAGTCCCAGTAGTTTTGAAAGACATCGCGAATGATTTGCTTCTGGTCGGGCAGAATGCTCAACAGATCCAGGACAAACATCGTGTCCCACAACCATTGGCCCTTATACGGGCCGCCAGCGATGATCCAATTTTGCTTCAAAGTTCCCGTTGGAGGGCAAACTTTCCCCAGCACGCATTCGCGAAAGATGTCCTCGACCAACCGCATGGCTTCAGGATCATTCGCTTGGATCAATGAAGGGAGGTTTAAGTCTGCAGACGCCAACCCTTCCCTTCCCCAGCTGGACGTGACGAGTTGCGGTCCAGCGATGCCGGCACACATTCCCGCCAGGCTCTTTTTTAGGAAAGTTCGGCGATTCATGGAAGTAAAGGATTTACTGGTCTAAAATAGACGGCGAATTTAAACATAAATTTGAGCAAGGTCATCAGGTCACAATGGGTGTTTCTCTTTCAAAATGGTTTGACACGAAGGACGCCCGTATTTGTCTTCGCGCTGGCTAGCAACAGATCGATTTCCTTCCGGGCCGGAGCCGAGGATTGCGCGCCCAGCCGGGTCACGGAAATGGCGGCGGCCGCATTCGCAAAACGGACGGCGTTCTCCAGCGTCTTCCCCTCAACCAAGGCAACGGCCAGCGCACCATTGAACGTGTCACCGGCGGCGGTGGTATCCACCGCTTTGACCTTGAAGCCCGGAACCAGTTTTTTTACTCCCTCACCGGCCACGAACGCTCCGCGTGAACCCAGTGTGATAATCACGGTCTTGACGCCGCGCGCGAGCAGTTTTTCGGCGGCTTTCGCGGCGGCGACTTCGCTGTCCACCTTGATCCCGGTCAGCAGTTCAGCCTCGGTTTCGTTCGGCGTGATGATGGAGATCTGCTTTAACAGTTTTTCCGGCAGCGTCCGGGCCGGCGCCGGATTGAGAATCACGCGCACGCCGGCCTGTGCCGCCAGATCGGCAGCGGCCTGGATGGTCGCCAGCGGGGTTTCCAGTTGTAGGACCACTATGCCCGCGGCGGCGAATACGTTTTTTGCCTGACGCACATCCGCCGGGGATAAACCGCCATTCGCGCCGCCGGCCACGGCGATGCTGTTCTCGCCGTCCTTGGCCACGAAAATCAGGGCCACTCCGGAGGGCCGGGTCTTGTCGCGCAGGACATGGTCGGTGTTGATTCTTTCCTTGCTGAATCCGGCCACCGCCTGGTCGCCGAACATATCCTGGCCGACCCGGGCGATGAAGGTAACCTGCCCGCCAGCGCGCGCCGCACCGACGGCTTGGTTCGCGCCCTTGCCGCCCGCCGCGCTGGTGAATTCCCCGCCGAGGATGGTTTCCCCCGGACGCGGAATGCGGTCGAGCTGGATGATCATGTCGGTGTTGGAACTGCCGACGACCACGATGGATTGCTTGCTCATGTTTTGAAACTTGTTCTTACGCTGCGCGTCCCCGGATCATGCGCGTGCGGTAGTAATCCACGATCACCGCCGTGATGATGACCGCGCCCGTGACGAGCCTTTTGATTTCATCTTTCGCGCCGATGGACGCCAGGCCCGAGTTCAGCACCGCGATGATCAGCACGCCCAAAAGTGTCCGCACCACTGAGCCGCGTCCGCCCATCAGACTCGTCCCGCCGATTACCGCAGCGGCGATCGCCTGAAGTTCAAAGCCCGTACCCGCGTTCGGATTCGACGATTGAAAGCGCGACGTGTCAATGATTGCGGCCAACGCGGCCAGTGAACTGCACAAAATAAAAACCGTCAGCCGGATGCGTTTAGGATTCAAGCCGCTGAAGCGCGCGGCATTTTCGTTCGCGCCGACGGCAAACATATACCGGCCAAAAACAGACTTCGTCAAAACCACCTGCGCCACGACGACCACGACCATCGCCAGCAGGAATGGGAGCGAGAGTCCAAAAAATTCCGTGATGGCGATACGTTCAATGGCTGCGCCAATGTATTGGGTTTGCGAATGCGTCACCGCGTGCGCGCCACCCCGCGCCATTTCCATCATGCCGAGCGTGACAATGAACGACGGCAGCCGCCACTTCAACGAAACGAGGCCGTTGAACGTCCCACAAAATGCGCCCGCGCCCATCGCGGCCAGCAGCGCCGCCCACAACGGCCACTGCCATTGCGTCAGCGCCGCGCCGAGCACCGCCCCGCTCAAGCCGGCGACTGAGCCGACGGAGAGATCAATCTCCGCCACGATCAGCACGAATGTCATGCCGGTCGCCACCAGCACGGCGGCGGGAATTTGATTGGCGATGGTGCGAAATGTTTCCGGGCTAAAAAAATGCCGCGTCGCCAGACTGAACACCACGACAAGTAAACCGAGTGCTATCAGAAGCCCGGCATAGTCCGCAATGAGGCCGCGCCAGGCTGGTGAAGTTTCGTTTGGCTTGGTCATTTAGCCGACAAATTTTCCGCCGTGACAAGATCCACCGGCGTCTCGCGGTCCGCCGGGGTCGTTTTGTTTTTCAGAGTATCCAGCGCGAATTCGATACCGAAGACGGCGAGCTGGCCACCATGCTGGTCAGCGGTGGCGAGAATTTTTTTCTCCTGAATAAGCTGGCGCGCCGCCGCAATGTTGTCAAAGCCGACGACGAGCACCGAATCCAATTTGCCGGCCGCACGCAAGGCCGGCACTGCGCCCAGCGCCATACTGTCGTTGGCGCACAACACCGCTTTTGTTTCGGGATGCTCGGTAATGAGTGACGCGACGAGCTGGTTCGCCTTGTCCGTCTCCCAATAGCCGGATTGCGACGCCACAATTTTTAAACCGGCGGCGTTCACCGCGTCCTCAAAACCAAGTCTGCGCTGCAGCCCATTGTAGGCATTCGGCGAACCTTCGATGATCATGACGGGATCGCCCGCCTTTAATTTGCCCGCTAGAAAATCGGCCACGGCTTTCGCACCCTTGCGATTGTCCGGGCCGACGAACGGAAATTTTACACCGTTCGCCGCCAGCACCGACTCATCAAACTTGTTGTCTATGTTGACGACGACGATACCGGCCTGCTGTGCTTTCTTACAAACCGGAACGAGCGCCTTGGAATCGGCGGGCGCAATGACGATGGCGTCCACTTTTTGCGCGATCATCTGCTCGACCAGTTCGATTTGCTTGCTCACGTCCAGCTCGTCCTTGATGCCGTTGGACAGCAACTCGTAATCCGCCGCGTGCGCCTGCTGATGTGCCTCCGCGCCTTTTTCCATCGTGGAGAAAAATTCGTTAGCCAGCGATTTCATCACCAGCGCCACGGTTGGTTTGCCCGCTGCGCCGGACGACGCGGCTTTGTTTTCATCCGCCGGTTTGCAACCGGTTGTAGCCAACGTCACCGCCAGCACGAACAACAGACTCCAGTTTGGTTTCAATGATTTCATGAACATATTTTTATTTTGGTTCAGTTGTCGAAAGCCTGCAACTCCGCGCACGACGAGAACACCCGTTCCTTTTGCGGATTGTCGCCACTGGCCGGCACGCCGATGACGCGCACGGCCAGAACTTTTTCCGGGTTCGCCAGACGCAGAGTGAACTTCTGACCCGGCTTCAACTGGCTGCCGTCGGCTGCAGTCGCGATCGGATAGTCGCCCAGCTCACCCACGGGTTCCCACGCGCCGTCTTTGACACGTTGCACCTGCACCTTCGGTTTGCCGACAAACCAGCCGCCGTCATGAAAACTCCGGCCATGCGCGAACACCACCCGTCGGATCATTACCGGCGCGTCAAGTGTTACATCAAACCAGTGTTCGTTTCTCGACCGCTTGTCGCCAGACGTCACCACGCAACTGCCGAAGTCGCCATCAATGATCGAGCCGCTCAGGTTGCCCGGACGCGACCGGCCCTCGACGCCATCGGCCAGCAGCGAATCCGAACCCACCGCCGATTTTCGGAGCCAGACGCGGTAGGCGCCACCGTCGGCGCCCGCGTCTGCAAAAGGCATCAGCGTGCCGGTCTTCAGGTCGCGCGCCAATACAAACGGGCCGCGGACCGTCGCGGTGCGACCGACGTTCCCGAACTCGCCGGCGACAACCCGTTCGGCGAGATTGAACTTCACATTGATCTGATCGCCGTCTTTCCACTCCTGCATCGGCAGTTCGGCCCAGCCGTCCTTTACGGTGGCCGACCCGGCTGTCAGCGGCGCCGCCCACGCCGGAACGCGTATCTTGATGGCAAAGGTGGCGGACCCGGACATCTTCAGCGTCAACACCGACTCGCCCGCGCGCGGAAACTTACTGTGCTGCTCGACGATCACATTCCGGCCTCCAAGCTCCAGCGTGGCGCGGGAAGTCTCGAACGTGTCCACTAGGAGCGTATCCTTGCCGCGCAGATACGCGGTCTGCGGAGCAAGCGCAAAACCACGCGGACCGCTGGAATGACAACAGTTGATCGTGTTTTTATAATTTTTTACACCTTCCAGTGCGGTGTAATAACACCAATCGTCGCCGCGAGGATTCTGGGCGGTGGCGAGATGGTTGTAGAAGGAACGCTCCAGTTCGTCGCCAAACTTCGCCGCCCCGGTCAGCCGGAGCAACTGAAGGTTCAACTGAATCCACGTGACCGTGACGCAGGTCTCGCAAATGTGGGCGTCGGGTGCGTTAGGCAGGATATGGTCCGCCTTGAAATACTCGCGGGTGCTGGCGCTGCCGGTGATATAAAGGCGGTTGGTGACGATGTCGCCCCAGGCGATCAAAACCGGCTCCAGCAGCGTACGGTCGCCGGTCGCGCGGGCTAGTTCGCAGAGGCCGACAAGGTTCGACAGCAACTCGTAGGCCTTGCCGTTGGCGGTCTTGTTGACGGCTTTCTCGGCAAGCAGCGTGGCGATGATTTTCGGCCCGTCCGGCTCGTCCCATGATTTCACGATATACCGGCAAAAATCGAGGTAGCGTTTGTCACCCGTGCTTCGGTAGAGCAACACCATCGGTTCTAACACGCTCGTCGCTGCCATCCCCACGTGCTGGCCAGCAGCCAGGATGGATTTTTTGGCGGGAAACGTGGCGATGAGCAGGTCGCCCATTTTGCGACAGGCCGTCAGCGCGGCTTCGTTATCGGTGTATTGGTAGTAGGTCAACAGGCCGATAAGGTTGTATTTGTGCGACCACACATCCCAGTCGGCCCCCTTGAACGAACCAAATCGCTGCTCGGGAACATACGTGCCGAGATAACCATCTGGTTCCTGCGAGGCAATCAAGTCCGCGGCGACCCGGTCCAGTTTCTCCCGCAGCGCCGTGTCGCCGGTGTTGGCCCACGCGAGCGTGGCGGCGTGCAGCCATTTGCCAATGTGCTCGCCAATCCAGGCCTGCGTGCCCGGCTTCTTGCGATAACCGGCCAGCAGCGGCTCGGTGTCCACCACGAGCAATCGGTTCTTCTCGTTGGCCGTGATACGCGTCCCAAGCCAGCCCTCCATCCGGACGGCGGACGGCGAGAGCATTTCCGCAACATCGGGTAGCACGGCGGGGACTTTGAACGGCAGCGACTTGATGGCAGTGGCTAGTTCCAAGCTGACGGTAGCATTAGTGGCGACGACCTGGCCGCTGACGGTTTCAGCGGCCCGCAACATGTGGGGGGAAGGAAGACTCAGCAACAGGGCGGCCGCGAAGACGAGGACGGATTTTCTTATGGGTCTTTTCATGGCGAATTTTGTTTCACACGCTGTTAAACAACCGTAAACGGGCAGAGGGTGCTCACACCGAGATTTACCTAGCTACCTCCCCACGATACGAAATAACCTTGCCCAGGCGAATCTGACAATCGGCCGCGAAAACGTTTTTGCGGCCGGTCACAACAACGCGCAGGGTGTGTTTGCCATCGGCAAGGCCGGTGATCCACACAGCCGTGGTCTGGTCGGCGCGACTCCAATTCTTAGGCAGGAACATGTCTCGTGATCCCATGTCAGTGCCATCGATGACGATGTCCAAAATACCTTTGTCAAATCTGGTGTCGCCTTGCACATAGACGATGTTACCCTCGAAGGTTGTTTCCATGTAGTCGCCCGGATGCGCTGAATGACGCATGGCACCGTCGTCCTGCCCGGATGAGGTCCAAACGCCCGACCAGGTGATGCCCGCGTCGTTAACATTGTAGCGTTTCACCGGCATCATGGTCGGAAAAGAAACCTCCAGCGGGCGAAGGGGTTTGAATGCCTGTGGTTGAATGGTCACTTTCTCCGCATCCACCTGCCCGCCTGTACGGCTGATGTTCTGGAGCGCCAGTTTCACGCAGGCTTTCGTCGCTGACTCAATCGAAAATGAGGTGAAGTTGTAAACAGAATTCATGTACGGCTCCAGCGCATGCTGCACCGACACTGGCAGTTTGTTGAATCCGAGCACTACACCGATGATGCCGCCGGAGTTGGCCGGATTGCAGTCCGAATCCTGACCGCACCGGGTGGACACCTCGACGGTCTTTTCGAGGTCGCCGTTGCCGTACAACAAACCCATCGTAATATAAGCGCCGTTAAGTGAGGCCTGGATGTTGAACTTGCTTTCCACGCCCCAGGGACACAGGTCGTGGTTGTATTTGTCTTCGAGAAGCTGCCAGGTTTTCTTCCAGTCGCCGGGATATTTCTGGTGCCAGGCGATCACATCGCTAACGACACGGGCGTAGCGGCTTTCTGCTGGCAGACTCGCCAATCCAGACGCCACAATTTTTTGAACATCCTTTTCGATAAATGCGGCGGCGTACATGGCCGACACAAAAATACCGCCGTAAACGCCGTCGCCCCAGTTCATCAAATGACCGGCGCGATCACTGATCTTGTGCGCTTCCTGCGGCAAGCCCGGACAAACCAGCCCGATGAAATCGCATTCGATTTGAAAATCAATGTCATCGGCGTGAGGATTGTAGCGCGGATGGCCCGACTGGTCGGGAGGTATTCCGGCCAACAGGTTCTGTCGTCCCTGGCCATTGGCATGCCAAAGCAGAAAATCGCCTAAGGCAAATTGATGAGCAAAGTCTTTCGGCGTGGCATCCAATCCATGATCCACCACCGCTTTGAGCAGCGCCATATTGACGTACATATCGTCTTGGTGCACCAGCAACTTCTTCAATGCGCCTGGCTGAAGGGTAAGTGGTCCATCAATGATCTTCCCCAAGTTTACAAATTCCGTCGGACCGCCGAACGACACACCATAAGCCTTCCCCACCCAGCCACCGCGAATTTTATCCTCGAGATCTGCGCGAGTCAGTGTGCTGTTGGCGCCGAATGTCAGCCGCGGAAGCATTCCGATCCCGATTGCAGTAATAATTATGGCCCGTGTTATATTCATCGTTATGGTTCTTTTTTTCATTGGTATGGTTCTTTATGTTTGGTGCTTTGTTTCTTCTTCCCGGCTGCCGTTACTTCTTCGGCTTGGGCTCAGGTTTTAATAAATCCTAATAACTTCCTGTTCATCCTCTTAAACCCCTTGTCGGGTCTGTTACACGATGAATTTTGAATTCAACCACCCGATCCGGTAGCTGTCTGTGCCAAACGGCACAATCCCATGTTTCTTATACGTTATTTGGTTATTGCCTCTCGATCATATCGACCAGACCTGCATCAATATATTGAGCGCCTTTCTTCTGCTCACAATGAATCGCTAAGGTATTAACGCCCGATGTAATCGTCTTGACCGCATTCGCAGACAGAGGCACATCGGCATAACCAGACGTCCGTTTCATCTTCTCCCAAACCAGGTTGCCGTTCAGATACACTTGCGTCGGGGCGGACTCGCAAAGTTTAATTTTTAACATCAGATTTCCCTCGGTCGGAACCGTATTCAGTTTAAATGTCCGACGAATCCAGATATCCGATGAATCCCAGGTCGTTCCGACAACAGCGCCGGGCGCGCCAGGCGTGCCGGATGTTCCGAATCCGCCGGGGCCTGTTTTCCAAGTAGAATCGTCAAATGCTGCTTGTAGCCAATCGGCTGGCGGCTCCTGAGTTGTATAGCGCCATTGTTGATGTTGATTTTGACTGGTTGGGACAAGAATCTTAAGTATTGGTGGCTCAAGATAAAGTTTGCGTGCCGCTCCGGTCATGCGATCCAGATTCATCTTTATCACTTTGCGGTCATAGGTCATCAACCCGTTGACCTCGCCTTCCACATCGGTGGTCTGGGTATAAACCGCCGCAGACAATCCCTGTGAGATCAGCGGACGCATCACGGTCAAAAGATTGACGTAGCTGCTGGTCAATTCGTCCGTAGTCTTATACGACGCGTAGCCCCAATTACGGTTTGTCTGCCAGAGGTGACCCTCGATTGGGAGCCCTAGTCCACCAGATTCTCCCATCACGCAGACTCGGTTATTTTCCAGATCGCGCATGGCGGGGCCGGGATAGCTATGCAGATCCACCACGTTTCCGCTATCGTGATTATTCTCCACGTAGCCGCTGACTTCATTAACCGGGCGCGTCGGATCATACGCCTGCATCCACTTAACAATTTCCTCCGTATTGTGCTGTCCCCAGCCCTCATTAAACGGAATCCACATCACGATACAGGGGAAGTTCTGAAGCGTATTCATCATCGCTTTTAACTCGACCCGAAAATTGGCCTTGCTTTGGTCGTTTGTGGCGGAATTACCATGAGGCATGTCCTGCCAGACCAGAAGTCCCAGTTTATCGCACGCGTAATACCAGCGGGCGCTTTCGACCTTGACATGCTTACGCGCCATATTCATGCCGAACTTTTTAATCATGGCAATGTCATACTTGAGGGCCTCCTCAGTTGGGGGAGTATACAAACCATCCGGCCACCAGCCCTGATCCAGCGGTCCGTATTGGAAGAGGACTTTGTTATTTAAAAAAAGGCGATTGATGCCCGCATGGTCTTTCTTCACTTCGATCTTGCGCATGCCGAAATAACTGTCAACACGGTCCATCCCACCGGAATCGTTAACCAGCGATACGTTCAGGTCGTACAGATTTGGGGAATCCGGGCTCCAGAGTTTGGCGTCTTTGATTCTCAATTCCACAACCTGACCGACCTCACCTCTGGCTTCCGCGACATTCTTGCCTCCGTCTTTGGCGGTGAGCGCCACTTTCGCCGGACCTGACGCATTGACGGTTACTTGCACCACGCCGCGCTTGATATCCGTTACAAGCTTCAACGACTGGATATGGACTGCCGGAACCGTTTCCATCCATACCGTTTGCCAGATACCCGTTACTGCGGTGTATTTAATGCCGCCAGGCTTGAGATTTTGTTTACCTTTGGGCTGAGTGCCGGTATTCGAAGGATCCCATACCTGGATGACCAATTCATTCTGGCTGCCTGTGAGAGCTTCGGTCACATCCAATGTGAAAGGATCGTAACCGCCGGTATGCGTACCAACTTCTGTGCCGTTGACCCAAACCGTTGTCTTCCAGTCCACCGCCCCAAAATGCAGCAGCAAATGTTCACCCTTCTTCATTGTCGGGGCCTTAAACATCCTGTGATACCACAGGCACTGATCCGGCAGCACCGGTTTCATGACGCCGCTTAACGCTGATTCGGGACAAAATGGAACCAGAATTTGCCCATCCCAAGCGGACGGTTTGGAGGCGTCCTTGGCGATAATCGCATAATCCCACAATCCATTCAGATTCTGCCAGTGATCACGTATCATTTGAGGCCGCGGATATTCGGGCCAGACATTGTCCGGCGTTACATCCTTGGCCCACGACGTCATCAAAGGTCCATTGGCGGGCTGCCAGTCTTTTGCCCAAGCCACATAGGATAATACCGCCAAACTCACTGTGAGCCATAAAGCACTGCCTTTATTGTTTAACATTTCAATATTCTTTCAGCTAGTTACGTTACATTTTGCTCGTTGATGGCGATCACTGTTTGGGCAACGGCACTTGTTTCGTCGTGCGGAGGTAGGCGAGAAGGTCGCGGACTTGGTCGGTGGTGAACGAATTGAGGAGTCCTTCTGGCATCATGGAGATGCGAGACTTTTCACGGGAGAGGATCTCGGATTTCGCGATGAGGATGTCTTGACCGACCAGACGCAGCGTGAGTTGTTGTGCATCTTCAGCGGCGACGATTCCGGAGAGGTCACGACCATCTCGGGTGTTCACGTTCACTACCTGATAGCTCTCCTGCACGTCATCGTTGGGATTGATGATTGCGGTGAGGATGTAGTCGAGGTTGCCGCGATTGGAGCCGGTGAGGTCGGGTCCGACGTTGCCGCCGGAGCCGTAGAGATTGTGGCAGGCGATACAGGTGCGCTCAAAAATGGCGCGGCCTTTTCCAACGTTGGCTTTGGCGAGCGCGGCGGCGGTGAGCAAACCCTTATACTTCGCCATGTCCGCCTGTTTGTCGCTCGCGAGCTGCGTGATCGGCCCCCAATACTCGACGAACGACGGGCCGAGCACTCGGTAGAGATGGCGTGCGGCGTAGGCGCTCACATCGCTTTTCGGAATGGTGTTCTTTTTCAGCTCAGCAACCAACGCCTGTGCCGTCGAGCGCCTAGCCGAGAGCGTCAGCACGGCCTCGGATTTTTCCACTGTGGAAAGCTTCGCGTAGCGGTTGATCAGTGTTTGCGCCACCTGTGGATCATCGTACGAGGCCAAAGCTCGGATGGCATCGCGGCGTAGCGGGGCTTCATCAAGGAGTGACAATGTCACTGGCAGCGCGGCGGTGAAAGAGTCACGCGCAAAGGCGAGCAAGATCTCGCGGCGACGGTCCACAGGTGTAGTGCGATCTTGAAGGACTGCAAGTTGCGAGGCGGCGGCTTTGGCATCGCCAAATAGCTGACCGATCTGGGCGATGAAGCTGCGGAGTTTCGCGTCGTTGTCAGCGGTGAGCGCCGCGACGGTTGCTTCCCAGTTTCTCGGCGGTTCAACGTTTTTGCGCCCGAGCGATTTGAGTCCATCGCGCATTCCCTCCAACAGCGTGAGACGCAGAGCGATGTCGGGGTTGTTCAGCAATGAAACGGCCACCGCCTCGCTTTGGTTGGCAGCAATAGCCCGACGGGCGATGAACTGAGCGAGCATTGGAATCTTGCTGCGAGCGGCAAGAGCAAGAGCGCGGTGTGCATCAGCAGCAACCAGCGGTTCAATCCCGAACCAAATCATCTTCGGCAAGTTGTGATCCGCATCGTCCTCGGCATGCGCGACGAGGTTCTGGGCGATGGGCCAGCGCTCGGCCAAAGGCATACGCTGGAGTGCAGCGGCCAAGTAAAGTCGCACAACGGGCGAAGTATCCTTTTCTGCCATTGTGGTAAGTTTTTTCAAGGCCGCATCGCTGTAAGCCCGATCTTCGCCAAGCAACTGGATGGCCCAGCCACGCACATAAGGTTCGGCATGATCGAGGAGCGGGAGCAAGCGATCCGCGGGGAGATTCTGTGTGACGTGCAGGGCCCAGAGTGCGCGAAGCTGATGTGCGGAGGTTTTGGATTGCGTGAACAATTCCCACAGCTTCGCTGGCACGGCGGCAGCGAGGCGACCCTCAGCAGCGCGTTGTTGAAGTAGCACGCGAGCCCGGCGGCTATACCAATCGTTGCGATGGGTCAGCAGGCCGACGAGTTCGAGATCGGACTGCGCGGCGAGATTAATGCCGGACTTCCCAGGAAGGCCCTTCGGCGCGAGCCGGTAGATGCGGCCAGTATCCTTGTCGTTGATGGCATTGCCGCAAATATCGCTATCGTGCCAGTCGAGCACGTAGGCCGCACCATCAGGTCCGATCTCCATGCTAAAGCCCACCCAAGCGTTGTCGTTGGCGAAGAGTGGTTCGTTACCGTGGTGTCCGATGAAGCCCGAGCCACTCGGCTCCAGGATGTCGGTGATCACGTCGTGCTCGTGGAGATTGCACATGATGATGCGGTCGCGGTATTCCTTGGGGAACTCATCGGCCAAGTAGATGCGCGCACCGCCGTGGGCCGAGCGATGGCGGTGGTCCGCGATGGTCTTGATGTCGTCGAAGACGTAAGGATTGATGTGGCTGCCGCCCTGGCGCTGGTAGATGCCGCCAGGGATCACGTGCCAGAGGTGCGGTATGACACAAGCGGTGATGAACATCTGGCCGTGGTCATCGAAATCGAGTCCCCAAGGATTGCTGAAGCCGTGTGCGACGACTTCAAAGCGATCCTTCGTTGGATGATAACGCCAAACGCCGCCGTCAAGGTATTGACCATCCTTCACCGGTATCTCGACCGGGAACGGATCGCCCTTGCGGAGAATTTTTCCGCCCTCAGCAGGCTTCCCCACTGTCGAGCGTGTTGCGAATCCCTGACAGCCGTAGAGCCAGCCATCCGGTCCCCAACTAAAGCTGTTGAAGACCTCGTGTCGATCTTGAATACCCCAGCCGGTGAGACGCACTTCGATCGGCCCGTCGGCTTTGTCGTCGTGATTTTTATCGGGCACGAAGAGCAGATTAGGTGGTGCGCCGAGCCAGAGCCCGTCAAAGCCGACCGCGATGGCGGAGGGAAACGGGATGCCTTCAAGAAATACTTTCTGCGTGTCGAACTTCCCATCGCCGTTGGTGTCTTCGAGGATGAGAATGCGGCTGTTGCCATCGGCAGAGAAGCCTTTGCCGCGCGTTTCATAGTCGCGATTTTCCGCGACCCAGAGCCGTCCGCGATCATCCCAGCAGAACGCCATGGGTTGTGTGATCATCGGCTCGACAGCGGCGAGTTTTACCTCGAAGCCGGCCGGCACGGTCATCTTCGCGACTGCTTGTTCGCCGGTAAGAAAGACGGCGTTTGTTCCGGCTTGGTGAGCGAGTCGCTTGGATTCACTGTAAACAGATGTCTGACTGAAGTTTTCCCAAGTCTGATCCATCGCTTGGTCAATGTTGCCGGTATAGACAACGAACTGATGTCGCACGCTCTCGGTCTTGCCCTTGGGAATGGTCCAATCGCCGGAGATGGCACGGCTCGGGCCGATGCCCATCTGGCTGTCCACGCGCCACGGGAGCGGATAGCCGGTGTTCTTCGGATGATCAAAAATCGCGATGTGTGCCTGATTGGTGCGGCCTTCGAGTTTTAGGCCGACATCCACCCAGATGGCGCGCTGTGTGGTGGCGAGCTCGTTGCGCTGACGGCTGCTGTTGACCACGCCGCCTTCCATGCCGGGCCGCCACGGCATGCGGAGGAAAAGTCCGCCGTAGTCGTGTTTTGAGATGGTGAGATCGATGAGCGCTTCGCCCTTCCATTCGAGATCGAGGAGGTAACGGCTGCCGCTGTCGCGCATGGTCCAGACCTGTGTTTCGGACATGATCGCCTGGCCGGCCGCGTCGAGGAGGTGGTAAACGGTGGACCACTTGACCTCGCTACCTTGAGTGATGATCGGCTCGCTAGAGATGAGGCGCCAGTAACCGTTTTCGGGATTGTGAAAGTAGTCGCGGCCGTTGACGCGCGTGAGTCCCCAAAAGAGCCCGGTTTGGTGCTTGTGATGGCCCGGGCTGAATTCGGTGAGCACGTTCGTGCCATCAGGGGCGATGATCGGATGAAGGTAGGGCCGGAAATCGGGACGGGCGTTTTGGGTGAGGATCGGCTGCGGGACGTTGTCACGATAGACCGAGATCGTGTGCGCGACGGAGTCCTGGCGCAGCGTGAGATTGGCAGCGCAAGCCGCATGAAGGGTGGCAGCGAAAACGACGAAGGATTTTATTGCTGTTTTGTTCATTGTGGATCTTTTTTGGTTGGTTTTGTCTCTAAATTTGTAGTGGTCGTCTCTTGCAGTCGCCTCACAATTTTTTCAATCACCTTGCCAGTGGTTTCTCGCGGGCTGTCTCCTGGCAGGCTCTCAACTTTTTCCATGAAATCCCAAATCTTGTTGGTTTCCAAAAAAAGCTTTTCCACGGGGTCCTTGGTTTGAAGAAGTATTGATCTTGCTTTCAAGTCGCATCTTTTCATGGATGAAAATCCAATGTATAACCAGTCAAAGCGATCGCGGTCCGGATGGCTCAACAAATAGGTGTTCAGAGCTTTTAGACTCTCTAAGTTTTGTGTGCTCTTGGCTTTCCGGACAAGACGATTAAAATGCTGAAGTTCTGGATCGGCGTCCTGTTTCATTTGGAATTTATCAAAGGGACGCCACAGCGCCTTTGATAAAACATCCAGTGCGGGAAGGTTGGCCCGAATCCCCGGCTCGTAGACTTCGTAAATCATCCCGTCCATCCCATCCTTCTTGAATTGCCGCAAATCCGCCAAATACGCCTCCACGCTGTAGGTTGGCACCCCCCAGTCGCCCTGAATCATCATGTTCTCGAAGATGTAGAGCCTGCCGGAAACAGCCTTGCGCCATTCCAATAGGCACTCATAAAGATCATGATTGGTCGATTTTTTCCCATCATCGGACAAAGTGGTCATCCGGCCCCGCGGATGCAGATCATACATGACCCCATCCAGTTTCCGTATGCGCGATAGGTCGTCCGGAAGCTTGTAGCGGTCGCGATAGACTAACAGTTCGCGGGGATGGTCGGCCGCCGCATCAAAGAAGATATTAAAAAACGGCAGGACTTGAGCCCATGGATCTTTAGAGCTACATCCGGGGCATTGGCAGTAATCGCCGCCATCCGCCGTGCAAAACATCACGTGGCGGAAATCAGGATGCTGGTCCAGATAGCCGTTCACCCCCTTCTGATAGAAGCCAAAGCCCTCGGCCTGGCTGGCACAGAGCCGGTCGTAACATTCCAGATGGTCATAAGGCGCCCTGACCTTGCCCTGACCATTCACTGCCCAATAGGCGCGGGGCACAGCGTTCCCGAAACACAGGTTGTCATATAGATAGTAAACCAATTCGATTCCACGCTTGTCACACTCGCGCAGGATCAACTCCTTGTGCTCCTTGAATCCATACTCCGAATGGATGATGATCCGGTTCATCTTCCAGCGGCCCATCCGGTCGATCAACCGAGTCAGCATCTCCGGGGTGTGCCGCGAGAGACTCTCGCACGGATTGATGCCCCGCACCGAAAAGGCAGGCGATTCCTTGCCCTGGGTCTTTCCGCCGAGGACATCATAGACGGCGTATAACACGCCACGCGCCGTGCCCGCCACCACACGAATATTGCCGTTTGTGGTTGTGTTGAATTCGTAAGCGTCGCCGCCCTCACCCGTGACGCGGACTTCGAGTTTCTTTCCGGCGGCGAGCTGCCTCGCAAAATCCAGTATACTGGAGTCAGCGGCTGTAACGGGGCGAGGAGGCGGCGGTTCAGCGGTCGCCGGCGAGACTGCGGCGCAGGCAAAAAGACCAATCAGTATTATCAGTTTCTTCATAAATGTTTCACGTTGTTCGGAAAGCTTTGCGGTGCGGAAAGATTTTCCCTAGTTTCGGCTGGCACGTCCACCCCAAAGGTGATTCCTTGCTTGGCTCCTAAGTAGTCGCAGTCTTGCAGACGGATGTTCTTCGTCCGTTCGCCCTGCACATTGAGGAACAGGCTCGCGCCTTTGGGGCTGGGCGATTTCACGACCAACACATCGGCTACATTCGTCATTGAGAGGACAGGGCCACTGACCGGAGTCAGGCGCAAATTGACAAGCTTTACGTCTTCAACATCGGTGAAGTCCCCGCCGGTGGTGCCCTCCATCGTGAGGTTCTCCAGCACCAGACCGCTCACCGGCCGCTCGGGCAGACCTGTAACGCTAATCGTGCACTGCCTGACGTTATGGGCGGTAATGTTACTGAAGTGCAGGTTACGGAAAGTCGGCGTCCGCTCGCTCAGCGGTTCCTCAGGAGTCGGATGGTAGAAAGTCGTGACGTGAATGCCCTGCCGGACGCCGTTCATCGTAAGATTCTCGAAGTGAAGGTTCTCGACGATACCCCCGCGCCCGCGCATGGTCTTGATCCGGATGCCGACGTCCGTGCCGCTGAAGTCGCAATCGTGCGCCCACACATTCCGCACGTCCCCGGACGTTTCGCTCCCGATCACCACGCCGCCGTGTCCGGATAGAGTTTTGCAGTTCCGCACAACGATGTTTTCGCACGGACGCCCGACCCTCCGCCCATCCGTGTCTCTCCCGGATTTCAAGCAGATGCAGTCGTCGCCGGCATTAACCAGATTATCCTCGATCAGGGCGTTGCGCGTCGAATCCAGATTAATGCCGTCTGAGTTCGGCCCGCCCTTGGTCTGAATGTTGAGCGCGCGAGCAATGACATTCTCACAATAAACGAACTGGACGGTCCAAAAAGGGCCCGGCTCCGCAATTGTGAAGCCCTCGAGCAGGACGTTGGTGCAATGGATCGGCTGGATGAACTGCGGACGGAAACCCTCGTCCTTGTTGGTGGGCATGATGCGCTCGGCCACGGGAAGATTCGCAGCGATCATTTTGTCCAGCCGCTTGCCGGTCAGCCCCTCCGAGCCTGTTCCGGAACCGCGTGTGCTCCACCTCCACCATTTCTGCCCGTGCCCATGAAACGACCCGCGTCCAGTAATGGCAATATTGATGCAGTCGCGGGCGTAGATGAGCGGGGAGTAATTCATGCACTCTAGGCCCTGGTAGCGGATAAAGACCGGCGGCAGGTAGTCCTGCGGGTCGTCGCTGAAATGGATTTCGGCTCCTTCCTCCAGATGGAGATTAACGAGGCTCTTTAGATGTATCGGCCCGGTGAACCACTTGCCCGCAGGAACGACCACCCGGCCGCCACCCGCCGCATTGCAGGCCGCAACGGCCCTGCGGAAGGCCTCTGTGTTCTTCGTCATGCCATTGCCAACCCCGCCGTAATTGGTGACGTTGAAGCTTCGGTCAGGAAAAACCGGCCGCTGGAGTTGCGGCATGTCGAACGGGGCCTTGATCGGCGCGATTCGCGCCTTCTCCTCGGTGGACACTTCTGCGGCGGCAGCCACGTGCAACGCCACAAAGGCGGCAGCCGCCACAGCCAAAATTATCACTGCGCGGCAGCTTTGCCGTGCAGGATCGTGAATGGTCAAAATCGCGGAGTGATGGATACTTCTTGTCATGATGCTTTCTTTTTTTCGTTCGTAATCGCCTGCCCTGTCTTCCCCGGTGCTTTAGGCCATGACCAGCTCTTCAAGTCGTCGCTCCACGCCAGCCCAAGGCTGCAATTGGCCGTAAACCCGCCTGAATTTTCGGGAAATGCCGACGCGTGGAAGAACATCAAGGCCTTGCCGACGGCCGGGTCCCGCCGAAGATCGAGCACAAAGCCTGCGGTCAGACGACCGTTCCGCGCCCAGGCCCAGTCTCGTTGGCCTAGGGTCAGCACACCTTCGTCACGCCAGGTGGTCAAATCTTTTGAGCGCTTGATGCCGATGCCGTTCTTCGGGGAGTGAAAAAGCAAGTATTCGTCCCCTTCCCGGATGATACAGGTGTTTTCGCCGGCCGGGAAAGCGCCTGTAAAAGTCCACGTCTTCAAATCGCGTGACCAGGCGCGGCTGGCACCGTTCTGTTTGAAGAAACACCACCATTTGCCCGGCTCATCGTGATCTTCGACGAGAAAGGGGTCAATCATCCGCCCCATCTCCGCTCTCGGAACTTCGGGGCCTTTGACGCGCAGCAATTCCGGCGCGCTCCATTCGACCAGATCCGGGCTGCGCATGATAAACACCCGCGCCGATTCGTCGCCGAACCGCACTGCGTCGCCCTTGCGGACACCCGGGACGGGATAGCTCTGCAGGCACAGCACCCACTCATCGCCGAAACGAATCACATTGCCTGGACTGGAGAAATTTAGGGACTGGTCCTTGGGTGTGAGCAGACGCGGTTCGCTCCAACTCACTAGATCGCGGCTCGTGCTTACCGCAGTGAACCAATAGATTCTGCCATCTGCATCGGGCGGCGGGTTATAGGTGTAAAAAAGGTGAAACTCGCCGTTGTGGTAAATGACCGTCGGATCGCGATAGGCATGGGTTTTGTCGCCGCGCAGCAGCACCGGCGAAGTGAGCGCGGTCAGGTCCACACGGTGATACGCATTGGAAAGCGGCGTCCCGCTTTGACCGTCGGCGGACCGCTCCAGCCATGACAGGGCGAGGGTCAGCAACACAAACGACGAACAGGTCGATCTCAGGAGCCGGCCCTTGACGGCGATGCTGGCAGGCGCGTTGATCTCATTCCCACCTTGGCGGAGGCGACCGTATTGGAGAGAGTCCGGCCGGTTAGAGGCGCTCAGGGCAGCCAGCGGATAGCCATCTCCCGCATATGGCAGTTTTGCTTTGGGTGACACTCCTTGGGTGGCCGCACCAGCCCCGGCGAGGCCGGTGTTGGCAATCAGGAATCCGGCGAGCCGGGGCAAGGAATTCCAAATTGGTTTCATTTTGCTGAAGCTGGCGGCGCTAAATATGAACATCATAATTTCAGTCGCTGTGGCTGCTTTACGCCCCCGCCCCCTCTGATCAGGGAGAGATCCTCCGCAGCCCATGGTGTCAGGAATTTGCGCGGAGGCGGCAGCTTGATTGCATCCCTCCACTTCGTGTCGCCGTAAAGTCCCGCCTTCCTGATCTCCTCGTCGAAGGGTATGAAACCAACCTCCTTGCAGGCAGGGGAGTCAGCCGGAATCGAGAAATCAAACTTGGCCGGATCACGGCATCCCGGATTCATGATGACTGAATGCGAGTCGCGCCCGGTGGCTTTCCAGTCCGCGAAACTCTTTCCGGCGAAGGTGAGCTGCGCCTTCGGATCGAGGGAAAAGTAGACGTTGTAGTCAAATGGCGCGGGTTTAGATCCCGGTTCCCACGTGCGGGTCTGCGCATTGTCGCCGCGCGTGATGTAGATGTTCCGCGTCACCTCGACGTAGTTGATCTGATCCAGGCCATGGGGATGGTCACGATGAAAGAAACCGTTGCGGGCAAAGGCGCCGATGTTATTTCGGAAGGCGTTGTCGTCGCCGTAATTCTGCAGGAAAGCGCTCCAGTCGATATTATAGGCCAGGTTATTCTCGACGACGGCGCCGAGGGAAGACTCGTCGAGGTAGATCCCGGTGAAGCCGGCTTTGTAAGAAGGGTATGCATGGGTGTCGTGGATAAGATTGTGATGGATGGATGTATCGAGCGGCCCAAACTGGTAGATGGCTCCGGCATCACCAAAGTAGCCTAAACCAAGGTCATGGAGATGGTTGTAGGCGACCTCGTTACCGCGGGAATACTTCTCGCCCTTCCAGTCCGGGCCCTTTCGCGCGTCCAGGCCGATGGCGTCCCAATGGGTGTCGAAGATCTCGTTATGGGTGATCTTTGTTCCCGAGGCATAGCGGTTGACGATCCCATAGCAGCCATGCCAGACCGTGCCGAGACGGTGGATGAGGTTGTTGTCGACTCTGATGTCGAGCACTTCGCGGCGGGGCTCCACCGAGGCGCCCGGGCTGGCGCCCGGGGTTACGGGTGTCTTCAATGTGTCGAGACGGGAGACGCCGATTTGCATGGCTCCGGCACCGAGATCCCAGAAGTGGCACTGCCGGACGGTGATGTTACGGCAGCCATCCGCCAACTCCATGGCGAACTCGCCGAGCTGGGAGAACTCGCAGCGCTCGAAGGTCGAATGCTGAAGATCCCGGGCAAAAAACGCCGCATCAAGGAACATGTGGCCCTGCCTATATATTCCGTCATAACGATCCAGATCGGAGTCGACGGAACGGAAGTGAAGATTGCGGAAGTTGAGGTATTCGACCGGACGGTCGGCGGCGAGATCGCCCTCGAACTCGATCATGCGCGACTTGATCACCGGAACCTCCACCTCGACCTTGGACAGATCCTCTCCCGGCATGGGGTAATAATAGAGAACACCCGTCTTGCGGTTGAGATACCATTCTCCGGGCTCGGTAAGCGCCTCGAAAACGTTGCTCAGGTAGTAACGGGGAGTTGCCTCATACTTATCCACCTTGCGGGTATCAGCGCCCTGAAAACGGAGGCAATTTTTTTCCGGAAGGATTTCACGGATCCGGTGGATCGCCGGAGTAAATTTATAAAGCAACACGACATCAATGTCCGTGGGGTTAGTCCAGTTCGTATCGAAGTCACCGGAACGGTAGTGGAGGGAATGCATCCGGTCCCCTCCGGGCTCCGTCCCTAACCCCCGAAGCTCCTTTTCCCCGTCGCGGGGAAAGCGCGTACGCTGGCGGGAGAGACCGTTCACCGTGAGCGAATTAAATATCCATCCGCCATCCTTCGCCTTGGGAAGGTGGATCTGCCAGTAGTGCTTCCCCGGAGTCTGCGTCCAGGAGCCGCTGATCAGAACTCCGCCGCTAAATAAGGCATGCTCGTCTGGAGCCGCAGCGTAGGTGACGGGCGCCGATACGGTTCCGGAATCCGCGGGTGTGAACTTGAGAGACGCGCTCATCCGATAGACCCCGCCCTTGAAGAGCACATTGATTGCCTCGGGATGATCCCGCTTCAGGGCGAGTTCCCTCCGCACTCCGGCCACGGCCCTCTCCGGAGTGGCAAACGGCAGGTTGATCGTTCCGGGATTGGTGTCGCTGCCGTTCGGAGAAACATAAAAGTCCGCGGCGTATCCAAGAGCCGGGAGAAATAACAGGGCCAACAAAGATCGGGAGGATTTTTTCATAAGTGCGCGGAAACAGAGCAGCACACAGGAAAGAAGGGAAATCAGGTTCTTGTCTTTCATTTGGATTCTGTGCCGTTTCGCTGGCTTGCACTTATGCAAATCTGGTGATTTCTCTTTCCCAAGGTCTTGCGTTTGCCCCGGACAGGATTCAGCTTGTTTTCGAGATTGAACATCAATTTGGCGTCAATCTTCATGGCGTTGGTTTGGTGCCGGGCAGTTCAAATTCCAGGCTGGCCAGGATGAAGGGTCCGATCGCCTTCGGATCATTATTGCGAACTTTCCCACCATCCCCATGGACATAATACTTATAGGTCCCGTCCCGATACGGTTTACCTCCCAGTCCCGCGCCCTGGCAGCATTGGAGGATGTTGATAAGAGCGTTTGCGTCTAGCGAAATCATCTCTCTGAGAATTCCCTCGTATCCTTTGTGCGCAATCCGCAGGTATTTCTCATCTGCATAGCCCTTCCGCACCGCTTTAGCCAGGGCATAGACAAACATCGAAGAAGCGGTGGACTCGAGAAAATTTCCCTCACTCATGCCCTGATCCAGGACTTGGTACCACAGACCAGACGCGGGGTCCTGAACCTTCGCCACAGCGGCCAGCAGGCGATTCAGGATGGCGATGAGGCACGGGCGTTTCGGATGGTCAGGGGGAAGGTAGTCCAGCACGTCAACGACCGCCATCGCATACCAGCCCACACCTCGTCCCCAGAAGTTTCGCGATTGGCCGGTTTGCGGATCCGCCCATCGCTCCTGCCGGCTTTTGTCCCAGCCATGATAGAGCAGCCCGGTTTTGGGATCGCGGGCGTGTTGTTCCATCAGGATAATCTGGTCGGCCACATCCTCAAACAAGGCCGGCTCGTCGAATTCCTTTGCATATTGGGCCAGGAATGGCGAGCCCATATATAGGCCGTCCAACCACATTTGATTCGGATAGACTTTCTTATGCCAATACCCCCCTTCGCTGGTGCGTGGGTGGTGCTTCATTTGCTGGCGCAGGGTCAGGATCGCGGTTTTGTATTTCTGCTTTTTCGTAACACTGTAGAGACTCATCAAGGCGCTGCCCGGCTTCATCTGGTCAATATTATAAGCTTGGATATCATAGTTGCTGATCCTGCCTTCGTCATCGATCATCCGATCATAGTAACCTTCGATGTAGTCGAATATTTTGGGGTCTTTGTTACTTTCCCATGCCTCCCACAGGGCCTTCATAACCAGACCGTAGGTATAACCCCACGTCGGTTTTGTGCCAAAATCGATGCTCCAATAGTTGCCATTGCGCTGCATGACAGTATGCGCCATTTTTTCAGACCAGCGAGTGGCCGGAACCGTTGCTGTATCTGTTAGCGAGACGCGAGCCACCGCGCTTTCGGCGGCCGATAATGCGGTCATGCCGAGGTGAATCATAGCCAACCATGCGACTAATTTCATAAACGCTCTGTCATGGTTTGGGCAGCTTTCATTTGGCGGGCTGCGCCTCGGTCGACGCAGCCGGCGTCACGGACTTCGGAGGCGCGACAGCTCGCCCGGCATCCTCGCTGGATGGATGGCCGAAGACCTGGAACTCGGAGAAGCCCGCCGGTCGGCTGTCTTTGGATCCAGTAATGGTGATGCGGACGTAGCGAATGCCGCGAGCGGATACCGGGTGTTCAATCTGCTTGGCTACGTCGAGGTGATCAGTGCGATCCACCAACGGCGTCCATTGCCGGGCATCGACGGAGCCTTCGATCTTATTGAGTTCAGGGCGATCATCGAACTCCCAGATGACTTTGATTCGGTCGAGGTCATATGCCTTGCTTAAATCAACCTGCCACCAACTATCGGCGTGGGCGTCGCCTGCACGCCAGTGTGTGTTTGGGTCGCTGTCGTTGCCGTGGCGGGCCGGATGATCCTTCTCCTCTGAAGAACAACTCACCGGCTTGCCGGTGGCAATGCCGGTGTCCACTGCCGCAAGGCCGGTCGCCGACTGGTGGTAATCTTCAAACCGTTTCAGCCATTCCAACCATTTGTGATATGATCCGCGGCGAAGCGAGTGGGTGACACCGTGCCAAGTTACCTTCAGCGTTTCCCCACTCTGGGAATCATACAGGTGGCGGAACGTCTTCAAGTGCGTCTGGACCTGCTCTGCCAAGGCCTTCTTCTCTTGCGGGTCGCTCGTCCGGCGCATTCGCTGGTCCTTGAGCCAGGACAGTTCCATGTTGCAGAACATCTCCAACAGGAAGCGATTTTCCTCCAGTTTCCACCGGAAGAATGGGTAGGCGCCCGGGGGCAATTCATCTTTGACCGAATCAATCAAGCGAAGACTGTGTTCGCAGCTGGCGAGGTGTTTCTCGAAGGCCGCGGTTTTGCGTTGGATGATTTCCGGATCACCCGTGATGATCTTCTGGTAAATCGGTTCGAGCGACTTGTCCCACTTGGCCGGCGAATGGAGCACGTCAAAGGGGTTGTCCATTTTCCGTGCGGCGGGGATGACATCGCGCGAATAGCCGAACGACTCCTGCTCGACACAGATCGCCTCAGCTACCACGTCGCCGCTGGGGTAGAGGGCCTCGATCATGGCCGGCGCCGCCTTCGGGCCGAACAACTCGGTGGCGTAGCGGCGCCAGATCTTCTGCTCGTCGTCGCAACGTCCGGAGCCGTAGAGGCCGAGCAACCAGAGGTTGGCCTCCTGTGCCTGGCCGTAACAGCTCGCACCATAACGGTCCACACGCACCGCGAAGCCCTCGCAGTTATTTTTCCGGGCGTAATCAAGCTGCCGCTTGAGCACGTCGGTAAAGGCGCAGGCTACATGCGTGAGCTTGTTGTATTCGCCCGCGATATCGAACTCGATATACTGGTCGCGCTTGCCCGCGTGGCCGATAAAGATGTCATTCTCGCCACGCAGGTGCCAGTCCTGCGGCACACACTTGCTCATCACAATGACGTCTTTGGGAAGCGAGTCCATGGACCGCTTCATGACTTTGGCTTCTTCAACATGCCATTGGAAGGTGCGGTAAATGAGCTTCTTGTTCGCCTTGCGGCACTCCTCATTCACGAGGGTCACCAGTTTTGTCAGCATCGCAGGGTCATCGGTCACCCGCACATCGCTCTCAACGACGGTCAACACAAAGTAGTCGACCTCCGGCAGCAACTGGCACATCCGGCGATACCGCTCCCGCTCTAGGTTCCACAGCTTCTCGTTTTCCATCGTCGGCTTGCCGATGTCCAGAGGCAGTTCGCAGAATTCGTGGATCCAGACGCTGATCGTCATCCCCTGCTCCTTAATGAACTTGAAGTTGCCAGTCTCATCGGCCCATCTCCGCAAGTCTTCGAGCTTGGACACGGTGGCTCGCTCGGTCTGGATCGTCACGTCGTTGAAGCCCAAACCGGCCGCCAGCCGCACGAGTTCGCGGTTCAGGTTGAGCTTGATCCCGGAAAAACGCGCGCCTTTCACCGAGGTGCCCATCGCATCCGGCGGCCCGATGCGACTGGGAGTCCCGAACGAAATCGAGCGATAGGCGAAAGGTGATTTCCACGATTGACAGTCAGGAACCCGAATTTCTTCACCGAACAAACATCCAACCAACTGCGGAGACAGGCTTCCCAGCAGGACCAGGAGGCAGAAGAACCGCAACGGAGCTTGAATTGCTGGGAATTCTCTTTTTGGTGCCACGTGGTTCCGGGCGAATTTATTTTTTGCGAGCATCATATAGTAATGTTGATCTGTTGACTTCTATTTGACACTAGACTGTCGCACCAATCCATACGGCAATTACCGTATGGTGCAGCCGGTTCTCCTAACCCGGCGTAGCCGGAACAAAGAGGAGCGAAAAATGAAAGTTGGACCCATTTCAGATTTCCGGACAGACCATCATGACATTGGCTGAAAATGATGTGTCTAAAAATATCCTACCTATCTTGCACAACATTTTTTCGCTATGGGACTAATACCACTTTGAGCATGTAACTGCACTATTCTTGGCTGCGGTAGCGTTTGCTTGTTTGACTAACCAGGGGTGAGAGACCAGCCTCCGCACGTTTTCGGCATCTTCACACAGCGGCCGCAGTTCCTCACCAATGGCTTGCTCCAAGTCGGCCATTATCGCCCACAGCATATTGCCGATCCGATCTTTGATCGCGTCGCCGATGGCTTCCGTCGGATTGAGTTCCGGACTATACGGCGGCAAAGAGACCAGATGCACCCGCGCCGGCACCGCGTGCCATTCGGGTTTGGAATGGAATCCGGCTTGATCCCAGATGACGACGTGCTCGGCTTCAGGGTCGCTCACCGCCAAGTGGTTCAAAAACAGACCGCTCATCTCCAGGCTCACTTCCGGCAGGCACAAGAACTCGCCGCATTTTGACCGTCCACTTCCAAGGCCGAGTAGAGATAACTCCATTCGTATTTGGTTCGATACGGCACCGTCGGCCGCACGCCCCGCAGCGTCCAGCACTTGCGCACCACCGGAATCAAACCGTAACGATGTTCATCGGCCACCCACAGCCGCACCGGTCTTCCACCAGTCACGTTCAAGTTCGTCAACCCCGTAAGCCAGCGCGTACAGGATAAACCCGCTGCCGCTCGTCTCCGCCGTGGGATAGGCCTGCTGATCCAGAAGCCTCGCACGCCACAGTCCGTCGGGCTGCTGCAACGCTGCCAGCCGCGCACACATCTCACGAAACTGCTTCTCGAACCGCGCGCGTTGCGGATATGCCTTGGGCAGGACTTGGAGCACGCGCGCCAAAGGCCATGATCTCAACGTTTCCATCTCCATTCCAATCGCCTTTACTGAGTGCTGTGGCCGGGGCACCACATGTCCACAGCAGCTCACCGGAGGTCGCATCCCAAAGAGTGATTTTCCCGCTTTTGCCGCAGAGAGCAAGTTGCAACCCTTTGCGCGATGGATCGAATTTTCCTATTACTGCTTGCTGGGCATGCCTCAGCCCTCAAGCATGGTAGTCTCAGGCGCATCACTCCGCGACCCGCTGGATCCGCAGCTGGCTTTCGGCCTTGCCTTCGACTTGCACTTCCACCAGTTTTGTCACTTGGCCGTTCAGCTCGGTCGTGGCGGCCACCTGGCTGTCCACTATGAACTGGTACCGACCGTTGAGTCCGCCCAAGTTGAGACGAGCGAGGTGCGGGCGTTTGGAGCGATTCTCGAGAACGAAATCAATTCGGTCCAACTGCTCAGTAAAGGCGATTGGCGACTCTGACTTGAACCCGTCAGTCTCCAAGATCAGGTGCACCCGCGCGCTCTTTCCGACGAAGTGGAACTGTCTTCGGGCTCCGTCTCGCGGTATCACTCGTGTGGTGTCTCCTTCCCGGGTGAGTTCTCCGCCATAGGCAAACCGGCCAAAAATGGGGTCGTCCACGGCCACGGTGCAAGCTGCGTTGAGGCCGCCCGTAAAGCCGTGGTCGATTTCCCCGCACACAAAACATGACCCGCGGGGATACTCGAACTTGCGCCAGAAATCTCCGTGCTTCTCAGGCTTGAACACCCAGCCTGCGGCTCCGTCGTTCTCCGGGCCGGGAAACCAGTATCCGTAGTTGCTCTCCGGGGTCCCGGAGTTGACCAGGCACCACGAGCTAAGCAGCGAGGCATAGCCGAGACGGGCGTAGGTCGCCGGCTCCTGGCTGTAGTACAAGGCATAATCGAGGATCGACCAGCCGGCCATCTGCGACATGTAATCCAGCGTGGCCGGCGCGCGGATGACCGCGCTTCCGAGTGTGTAGTAAGCGGTCTCAAGCCACCCGCGCATGGCGAGGTTCGCCTGGATCTGGCGGTCCATGAAGACCAGCGCGTCCTCCCGTTTGACCTTCGGGTGCGAGTACCATTTGTTCAAATTCTTGTCATACCAGAGCTTCTCATCCGGTTGCAGCGGATTCTCCCAGGCGTACTTGGCAATCGCATGGGTGGACTCGAAGGCGGTCCGGTCAAAGACGAACTCGGAGCCGAACGGATAGGGATCGTCGTAGAGAAAGAACTTCACCTTCTTCTCCCACTCCCGTTCCAGCCACTTCGCATCCTCGCTTCGGCCTTCTTGCCGCAAGGCCCGGATGAGGTCCACCAGGTATTTCTCGTGGAAATTGCCGAGCTTGTAGGCCCAGTCGCACCAACCCCGGAACGACCAGGACTCACCCATTTTGATGTTGTACGGAACCGTGTAAAAGGCCTTCGCCGTGCCGAAGGCCCGTTCCAGGTAGCCCCGGGCGTCGAGGTAACGGGTGTGCTGCGGATACTGCTTCGCGATCCGATACATGTTGTAGTACAGGGCGACGTAGTGAGTGTAGTCGAAGGTGCGCCACATGCGCTCCTGCCCGTGCCCGCCGTTACCGTAACCTGTGCCGCTGTTGCGGTTCTCGAACCAGTTTTCCGAACCGTAGATGCCATAAGGAAACGGCGATTCCGTGCCGGTTCGTTGCAGCTTTCCCCAGACGAAGTTTTGCAGGAAGTACTCCAGAGCTTCAATCTCCGCAGGGTCCGGGTGCAGGACGTTCTTTTCAGAGAGAAAGAGCGATTTGCCGCTCGAAGGATCGTCCGCTCCTTCAACCATGTACCGGTCGAGCCCGCCCAGATTTCCAGGGCCACGCAGAGTCTTTGCCCGGGCATCCCAAATCGAGAAAAGCCCGTCCCACCACTGGCCCGGCGCCCGATGCTGCTGCTTTCGGGCGATGAAGGCCGCGCGTTTCTTGATGACGGTTTCGAGCGGTTCGGTGACAAAGAACTCGAGGATCATCTCCCGGTTTCCTTCGTAGCGGACGCGAATCAAATTCTCCCCGAGGCGGTCAAATCTGGCCCGATAGACATGGAGGCCCTTCTCCTTTTCTCCCACGTAATCGAGCTGGGTCTGCTTCGGATATTCGGGCTCAACGGCGGCGATCTGGTTACGCGTCCGAAGCGAAAACATCACCGAAAGATCACGAGGAATCGTCATGCCGGGGACCACCTGGATGTCGAAACCGCCGTTCTGATACAGGACATCCCGCACGCCGTCGTAGTCCTTCGCCCAAGTAAAACGGAAGCCATACTCCACCGAGCTGCCCCGTTCTCCTTTCGGCGCCAGAGTGATGGTGGTATGCGGCCGCCTCCAGGTCCCCCTGGTTTCGGATGCGCCGTTGCCCCCGGAATGGATATAGCCGATGTAGTTCTGGTCCCAGTACTCGAGTCGCGTTCCGGCCAAAGGGGTCATGACCAGGAAGGGGCCGATCCCGTTGGCGCGCATCCAGAACACAAAAGACCCGTCGCCTGAGATGAAGCTGTGCCGGTTGAGCCGGGTGTGGTAAGTCCGCTCAACCGCGTCCCGATCCATCACCCCGCCGGCCACAAAATCTGTATTGAATTCCTCCGGCAATGCGATGTCTCCGATCTCGATAGGCTCGGCTTTCTGATTCTCCAGCCGGAATTTCCAGAGCAGGTGATCTCCATCAAGGATGAACTCCTTCCGGTAAGCCAGGTCTGGAGACTCGGGGCGACCGATCGAAGCGGCGATCTCAAAATGACCTGGAGCCTGGAGCTCGACCTTGGCTATCCCGGCCAGGCTCGCGGTCCTGATCGACTGCCACGGCTTGGTGGCGAGATCCCGGTACTGGATGAAGACGTCTCCGAGGGTTTTGCCCTTACTCAGGTACTCGGTGTCGAAGACGTCCTTGGTCCGCTTGAGGCTGGTGAGGTCGGCTGCCTGGGCGCCAAAGACGATCGTGAATTGGTTGTTCGTGACAGCTATTTCTGGCGCATTCCCCAAGGCGGCTCTCCCGGGCAGAACGGCTAGCAGCAGAAATCCGGACAACACCTTTGAAGCGCGAAAGTACTTGAGGCTCATGTCGGGTTCTCTTTCATTGATAAGACATTGGTTTTTTGCGCGCCCACTCGTACTGGGCGCTGCGCGGATAGAATATGCGGTTGACACGCTCTTTGGCTTGGGTCAACGCCGGCAGTAGCAGCGCCGCGAGAATTGCGATGATGGTGATGATGGCGATGACGACCAGTAGTTCTTCGGGGATAATACCGCCCCGGACATGGAACTCGGTGGGCTGGCCCCAGCCGACGCCGATCATCTGGCCGAGCCAAGCGCCTTGCATCTTGTCGGGAAACTCCGCCACCGGAAGGCGGCGGTAGCCAGCCTCGGCGGCCAGCACCTGCGGCACAACCAACACAATGCCGGTCAACAGGGCGATCATCGCCGTAGTCCTACACACATTGGCTTTCTCACATTCTGAGGTTAGTTCTTTCTGCTTATTAGTATGTTTACCTTTCAAATTATCAGCCAAAGAGCGCAGCATTTTCTGTTCGATTTTGTATAGACGACCGCTATTGCACTCAAGCCCAATTCGTCAGTCCGTCACCTCCACCTTGCAGGTTGCCTGGTGTTTTCCGTCGGTGGAGGTGAAGACGACAGTAGCTTTGCCCGGTGGACGGTGAGGCAGGCCGGCCTGAACGGTAATCTTGCCTTCCCGCAGGTAAGTGGGGCGAACCACAGTCGGATCGATCTCCTTGAGCATCCGCGGCTGGACCCAGCACGCGTCGTTGCGCCAGTCCTCGTAGATGACGGTCCACGTGCCCGTCTGGCAGGTGGGGCTTTCGGGCGTAAAGACGGGCTTGATCTCCCTGGCCTCGGCTAGCTTGAGGGTCATCGTGGCGGGCTCGAGCCTGACGCTTTTAACCCGCACAAAGGGGGGCTGGAAGGGGATATCCAGCCAGTTCTCGACCTCGACGGCTTTAGTGGACCAGTCGCCGACGGTGTCCCAGATCGGGAAGAACCAGGTCGGCGCGCCGGCGGACTCCAAACCCCGGCCTCCCCAGGCGGCGGTGTCGGCGTTAATCTTGCCCAGCGCTACGCGCACGTCCCAGACATACTGCCAGGCGGACCAGCCACGATACGGAACCGGGCGGGGGCTGGAGCGCCACCACATCCAGACGAACCCTGAGGATACGCCGAGATTGGGCGACTTGAGCGGACGCTCGCGCACCCGCGCCAAGAACTTGCCGGTAACTAAACCACGGGGTTCCTCCAGGGTGCTGAGGCGAACAGTCAAATTCTCGTCGGTCGCTCGCTGGGCCGATGCAATCCGCGCAGCCAGGTATTGCTCGTCGTTGTAGACTATCGGGCACGGACCATACCACCTCCGCAGCGCCTCCACGCCGCCGGTGCCGGCCACGTTCAGCACCTCATCAACGCAGTCCAATACCACCTTGGTGCGTATGTGATAATCCGTCCGCAGCATGTCGCGGGACTGTCCGGTGTAGGCCTCTCGTCCATCGTACGTGTAGGCGTAGGCCCAGCCCTCAGGCCGCTCCATGCTCCGCAACCAGTCGGAGGCCTCGCGGACCATGTTCAATCCCGTGTCGTTGCTCATCACAGCCGAGAAGTAAGTCAGCATCGGACAAGCGAAGCGACTGAGGTTGCGCGGGTCAATCAGTCCCCCTTCAAAGTTGCGCTGCCAGGCGTGCTCGTTCCACGGATCGGTGTGCCCACGCCAGCCCCGCACGTTGCCCAGACCGACATTTGCGTTGAGAATGTATGCGGGCAGAAGATTCAGCCGGTCGATGTACTTCTTGTCCCCACTGAGCTTGTAGGCCATGATCATCGTCCGCATGCCATTCCAAGTGACGTAATCGTTGAGCATGTAGCCGGTGCGGTATCCCTCCCCATGCCGTGGCGTGACGTCGCCATAATAGGTGTGTGGCCAGGGGCCCTGCCAGATAGCGTTCTTGGCGGGGTCCTGGCAGGAGCGCAGGGTCTCGGCGTGCTTGAGGGCCGCATCGAGGTATTTCGGGTCCTTGGTCAGCTTGTAGGCGTAGCAGACTAGCGAGAACTGCACGAAGTTGTATTCATCTTGAAGTGTCGGGCTGCCGGTGGCGACGCAATTTCCGTTGCGCACCAGTGTCGCCTTAGCGGGGAACATCCCGTCGCTCCGCTGGGTTTTGAGGATCGCGTCCACGAAGTCCAACCCGGCCAGGAGATATTTCTTCTCACCGAGCATCTCGTAGCCACGAAACCACATGGCCCCGATACCGCCCAGACCGCCACAATCGTAATCCATCTGGAGTTCCTGACCCGGCTGCCAGTATTTCTCAATTAGCGCGTCCAGGAGTCCCCTGAGGTCCGCTTCGGACTGCTGGTACAACTCCATGTCGATCTTCTTCAGGGCGGCGCCCAGTTCGGCCTGCGTGGCAGACTGGGCCGCCACGCTGCCAAACGTCAGAATACAAACTGCCGCCACACCCACAGCACAAAGGTACTGGTTCATTAGACACTTCTTAAAAACTGAGCGGCAATCGCTTTTAGGCGCGGCGTGGAGCCGGACGAACTGGTTTTTTGCGGTTTTCATAGTGGTGTGTGATGCGGAAGAGCAAGGGGCGGTCGTTTCATAGGTTTCAGGTTCTTTGACGTTGATGCGGCACGTTCTGGAGTGAGTGATTGATTCATCGATGATTTCATCGGATGCATGGATAATTACTTTGAAGCGCGAAAGTACTTGAGGCTGATGTCTGGTTCTCTTTGACTGATAATTGGAACCTCCGAAAACTACTTTTCGGGGCTGAGTTGATGGTGTTTGTTCGGTTTGAGGAGTGGCTGGTTGCATATTAGCTCCTTTTGAATTTTTGACCCCTATTTGTTCGCAAGCCCAATGCCTGACCACAGATCCGCGCCAAATGCCCGGGTGAACCAGCCGATCTCAAATGGGCTTTCTTGGTTAATGGGCGTGACGGGAACCCAGTCGCCCGGCTTTAGCGGGGCACCCCGCATGTCACCGTAACCGTGGGAACTGGCCCCCATCGGCTCATTGCGCGGGGCGACCATGTCGGGTTGGATTTTGCCCATGGCGACCCCGTAATTAAGCAGGTAGTCGAGCTGCGCCATGCCTCCGAAGTTTACCCCTCTAAGAAGCTTATTGTCACTTTCTTCGCCCGCCAGCAACTTCTTCAGCAGCCGCTGCCGCACCACGGCCAGATTCTTTTCGTCAACGAGCCAGCGGGCGGCGGCCAGACGGACCTCCAAAGAGCTCCTCTTGATTGGGCGGAACGCTGCGCGAGTTTTTTCCAATCCGCCGCTTTCCCAAAGGGCCAGCAATTCCTCGCTGTAACCAGGGTGCGATTTCACCCGGCTGAATAACTCGACCCCCTTTTGTCTGCCAAAATCCTTGGGCCACGTCTGCGGTTGGTCATGCCGATAGGTTTTGTATCCCAAACTGAATACAGAATCTCCATCCGGTGTGTACTCATAAGCCCAACCCCCTTCGGGGCCGGGCCTCTCGACCGACTTCATCCAATCGTGCGTCTCCTTGATAAGCCTGATGTACCGCTCATCGCCAGTGGTTATGTAGAACCAGCCGGCCATCTGGCTAATGAAGCGGTTGAAAACGCGACCTTCAATCAGAGGCATCTCAAAGTTGCGCGCAGTGGTGGGCTTGTTGTCCACGCCGTATTGCTGACACCACCCGCGGACCGTGCCGTGGCCCATTTGGGTGTCAAAAAACCACTGCCCCAGCATGGGAAACTTTGCCAGGTACTTCTGGTCGTTGGTCAGACGGTACGCGCAGAGCAGGATGCGCATCGAGGCGCTGGTAGCCCCATCGTTGTACGAACCACCCTCGAGCACACCGGAAATAGAAGTCATCGTCTTTCCGGTGCGTTTATGACCAGCGATCCAGTAATCAGGCCATGAGCCATTGTCGTTCTGAATCGAAAGGAGATAATCTGCCAACTGGAGCGCGGACGCCAGATATTTCCTATCGCCCGTTTGCTTGTGGGCCGCCAGCATCAGAAAGAAGGATCCGCTTTGAAAATAGTCCTGGATGCGACACTCCTCGCCCTCGGTCGAGTCATGGTAATTCTTACCGACACTCTCCGACCATTTGCCCGCGATTGCGCGATCGCGAGTGGTTTGGTAATTGCACCGCCAGAAGCCCTCGGGCTGCTGCATTCCCAAAAAAGCGTCGGCAATCTCCAGTGCTGCCTGACGATACTTCGGGTCTCCCAGGACCAGGGTGCCGTCAAAGTAGGGAAAAGCCGTTCCTGCGGCCATGCTCCACTGCAGGTTGAGCTTGAAGCTGCCATCTGCCGACCGGCGGAGATGGTCGCCGTAATTCTCAATGCGGGCAAGGCGGACAGGAACGAAGGGGCCGGTTCGATTGGCGAGCCCCGCGTCCAACCACATGCGAAAGTCTTTCTCGCAGTCGGCCAAGAGTTGCTTGTCCACCTTCGCCAACAGCGAGTCCAGTTCGGCCTGTCCCTGCTCGGCGGCCATCGCTGTTACGGCAGGGACACATAACGCCAGCAAAACCGCTGCCAGACTCACAACCCAATGGCAGCGGTTCTTAAGACACCCCATGAAAACTGATAGGGAAAAGAGAAGTATTGACTTCATAAATGTTAAATGGATGGTGTGCTTGGATTCGACGCGGTTTCTGGTGACATTGAAAAGTCTATTCGGCGAGCAGCTCGCCGCAGGATGCGAAGGCTTGTAGTGGCGCATCGCCCGACGCCGGCTTGCCCGCAACTCGCACGCCATAGACTTCTACTGACTTGGACAACTGGCAGGTAAAGCGCTCGCCACCATTCAGGCCAGCCGCACTGGTCGCGGTTGTGGCGGGATAGTCCCTTAATAAACCCACGGTTTCCCACGGGCCCTTCTTGGCTGTCTGCACTTGCACCTGCGGTTGGCCGGCGCTGGCATTAAACCAGCCGCCATGGTGGAACGTTTTGCCATGAACAAAAACTACCCGCCTCAGCTCGGCTGGCGCTGCGAGCGTTACCGCGAACCAATCCTCAGCCGCAGCCTTATCATCGAACGTCAGCACGAAAGTCTTGGGGTCTCCGTCCGTGATGGAGCCCGAAATGTTGCCCCGGCGCGAGCGGCTTTCCCTTTCCTCAAGCAGCAGGTTGCCTTCGGTCTGACCGATGGGCATCCAAACCTTGAAATTGGAGCCGCCAGCGCCGGCATCCGCAAACGGCACCAGGCGAATGGGCAGAGCGGTAGCCGGCTGGCCGGACTTGGAAGCTTGCCGGGGAACGGCGTTGACACGGAAGACCTGGGCACAGGGCCACGTCTTATAATTATCCGGAGCCGGTTCTGGAGTGACGGCGAGCGCCGCGAGATCCGCGCTGGGCAACGCGACAGATTTTAGTCCCTTGAGTTGATCTCCCAGGAGAGCCGCGTCCGCCGCGAGCAGGAGCGGGCCATACAGCACCGCGAGTTTGCCGCTGTTATTGTGATCTCCGACCACCACCCGCGGTTCAAGTTTGAACCGCAGATTGACCTCGTCGCCATCTTTCCAGGAGCGCTGGACCGCCACATACCCATCAGGCCCGGCGGGGGTAATGGCCAAAGGCTGGCCATTGACTTGGACTGAAGGCTCGCGGCACCAGGCAGCCGTTCTCAGCTTGAGGGCAAACTTCTTATCCCCGGCAAGACCCACCGTAATCCGGATTTGCTCATCCGCGGGATAGCGCGTTGCGATGGCGAGCGTCACGGCCGTTTGGTCTTTCAGGGTCAGCTTGGCTGTGCCTGCATCGTAGAGATTGACGACTGCGCCGGCGGCGTCGGTGCTGACGGCAAAAGTGGGAATCAGCGCGACACCCCTAGGCCCGCTCGAGAGGCAGCAATTGCCATCCAAGGCGGACGCGTAGGGCTTCTTACTGTCCCCGCGCACAGTGTTGCACCAGGCTGAGCCATCGCACTTCTGGGCCCCGAATAACTGGTTGAACACCGTATACTCCAGATGCTCGGCAAAGCGCGCTTCACCCGTCAGCCGCAATAACTGGGCATTGAACTGTATCCAGGTTACGGTGACGCACGTTTCGCCAACGAGGGCGGCATTGGGCAAATCCAAGTCGTCGCGGAAATACTCGGAAGTGGCCGCTCCGGTGAGGTAGAGCCGGTTTTCCACGATGTCCTTCCAGGCGTTCAAGCAGGCCTCGAGAATTTTGGGATCGCCGACGGTGCGGTAATATTCGAGGGTGCCGTTCAGGCAGGAAAGCATCTCGTAGGCCTTGCCGTTGGCCACTTTTTCAACGCGCTTCTGGGTGAGCAGCGTCGAAATGATTTTCGGGCCATTGGGCTGCTCCCAAGCGCGCAGGATATAGTTACAGAAATCGAGGTAGCGCTTCTCTCCGGTCAACCGGTAGAGCAGAACCATGGGCTCGAGCACGCTCGTGGGGGCCATGCCAACGTGCCAAGTGCCGTTGATAATATCGCGTTGGCCAGGTTCATCGCCAAAGGTGTTGCATAACAGGTCACCCATGCGGCGGCAACACGACAGGGGCGCCAGATTGCCGGTGTAGCGCACATAGGTCATCAGCCCAATGAGATTGTATTTGTGCGCCCAAACGTCCCAACGGGTCCAACGATCCTTCTCCAGGTAGGTGCCGAGGTAGCCGTCCTCCAGTTGGCACTTGCAAAGCTCGGCGGCGGTTTCGTCCAGCTTGGCACGCAGGGCCGGGTCGCCCGAGTTCACCCACGCGAGCGTGGCGGCGTGCAACCATTTGCCGACGTGTTCGCCATCCCAAGTCTGGCGACCGGGGCGTTTGCGGTAGCCTTCCAGCAGGCGGTCGGTGTCAACCAGCGCGAGCCGGTTTCCTTCGTTTGCGGCGATGCGCGTGCCAAGCCATCCGGTTAATTGCACGCGATCGGGAATCTGGAAGTCCTGCCGATCAGCCACAACGCAGGCAACCTTATCTGGCAGAGGCGTGATCTCTGACGACAATGTCACAGAGACCGCATTGAAAGCGATCAAGAGTCCGGCGATAAATTTAATCATATAATTCTGTTTCACATGCACGGAATAATGGAATTACGCGCACAATTCATTACCCATGTCTGAAGGCGCGATGGTTTGTGCAATTATCATGTGCCATTATGCTCACCATCGACATTGGAGCAGTTCAATCAAGGTGAAAGCCCGTTGGCGGGAGTACAGATTTGGCGCGGCGCGCTTCCGCGCGAATTTATTTTCTGCGGTATTTATAATCAATTTATGATGCCGAGCTATATTAGACATTCTTTTTCAGAACGCGGCTCCACGCAATACGGCAATTACCGTATGGCACAGGCCCGGGCTTGTATAATTAACAAACGCACAAAGTTTGGGAGACTTGGCGATAGGTTAATCGCTTGCCTTCGATCTGGGCGGCAAACGTCTCCATGCGTTTGCTGTCGGTGTCCTGCCGCGTGTTCTAGCGAAAGGCAAATTCGTTGGCATAGCGGGGCAAATGCTCTCGGGAGATATGATGCCAGGCGCCAAAGATGGCGCGTTTGAACAGGGAGAAGAAGGATTCGGCAGTGTTGGTCGAAGCCTTCGATCCATCCGGGTTTAGGCGCTGATATTCGCCGCGCGAGTGATTCACCGCCTGATGGGCTTTCCATGACTTCAACGGCTGCTTGTAGCTCGGGTGCTCGTCGGTATTCACGACCGCTCCCCGCTCACGCATTCACCCAACGCGGCGCCGAGGTTCTTCTGGGTCACCGAGGTGATCACTTTTACCCGAGCCAGCCCCTGGCGTTCGACCAGCGCGACCACGGCCGATTTGGTCTTGGCCTTGGGCCCCACGAACGTCTGGTCCCCTTCCACCGTGCCCTTTAATTTCGCCTCGGCCCCATGATTGGGCGTCATGCCAAAGCGGATCCGGTGGCAGAGAAACCAAGCCATCTTGTAAGTGACTCCCATCATCCGGTGGATTCAAGGAACTGGAAGCGTATATGCACGCCAAGGGCGAGGCCGACGCGAACACCAGTGGCCGCCAGGAATTTTTGGAGAACCTCATCAACGAGCTTGTCTGAACTTAAACTCAAACGGTTAGTGATTGAAAGGCAGTTTGGAGTCCGTCTCCCGAGTGGTACCTCAAGCGAATAAAATAGAAACCAACGGGTGGTGATGAAAATAATTGCGCGAACGCCATGCCCTGCAGTCTCGACTTAAAAAACTGGAATGCCTGTTACATCCGCAGTGACAGGAGGTTGGAAAAATTCAAGCAGATGAAATACGCAAAACCTCATGGACTAGATACGAAACGAACCGGTATTATGACCCCTATGTAATTTGGTGGGCGGATCAATGCAGCAGTCGTTGGGCTTGGTTTTGGGTTTGAGTTCATACCGCTTTGGCAAAAGTATTTGCAAGCCCGCTGCGAAGCCAACCAAGCAGTCACATTCCAAAATAATCATGAACATTAATAAAGACGGAATCGCACCAAACTCGGCACGGCTCTTATGGGCTGGCTTTATGGCCATCTTCGCAGCCGGAGCCGGCTTTGCTTTGCGCGGTGGCATTTTTGACAACTGGGGCAGCGAGTTTGGCTTTACGGCCACGCAACTCGGGGCCATCGGCGGCGCGGGGTTCACGGGATTTTGTTTTGGCATTATTTTAGGCGGCGTGGTCTGTGACAAAATCGGTTACAGCAAACTCGTCATCGCTGCGTTTGCTCTGCATATCATTTCTGCGGTTGTCACCTTCGGAGCTTCAACGCCGGAAAATGCGTATCGGATTTTGACCATTGGGATGTTTATTTTCGCCTTCGCCAACGGCATATTGGAAGCTGTGGCGAATCCGCTGGTCGCCACCTTGTTTCCCAATAACCGCACGCATTATCTGAACATCCTGCACGCGTCCTGGCCGCTGGGAATGATTTTCGGCGCGTTGGTCGGGTGGGTATTGGACGACAAGATGCAGGTCAATTGGAAGATTCAGCTTTCCCTCTACCTGATTCCGACGGCGATCTATGGCCTCATGTTCTTCGGCCAGCACATGCCCAAATCAGAAGCGTCCGAAAAAGGCAGCAGCCTTGGGGAGATGTTCAAGGACGTTGGTGTGCTAGGAACGCTGGTCGTGTGCTATCTGCTTTCAATTTTTTTCGCCAGCAGTCTCGGTTTTCCGCCGGCGGCGGCATACGGTCTTGCGGGCGCGTTGCTGATCGCGGTTGGAGTCATGACCAAATTTTCGCTCGGCTCGGTCTTGTTGTTCTTCCTGTTCATCACCCATGCGATGGTGGGCGCGGTCGAACTCGGCACGGATGGTTGGATTCAAAACATCACAGGCAATCTCTTCAGTTCCGAGCAAGGCAAGGCACTCTTCCTCTGGACGTCGCTCATCATGTTTGCGCTGCGGTTCTGCGCGGATTTCATTGAGAGAAAACTTAAGATTTCCCCAGTTGGCCTTTTGTTAATCTGTTCAATCTTGGCCTGCATCGGATTGACCGTTGCGAGCACCATGCACACTTTCGCCGCAGCGTTCTGCGCGCTCGGCATCTACGCGGTGGGCAAGACGTTCTTCTGGCCGACGATGTTGGCGGTGGCCTCGGATCGTTTTCCGCGCACAGGCGCGGTCGCAATCTCCATCATGGGCGGCATCGGGATGTTGTCCGCCGGTTTGATTGGTGGCCCCGGTCTTGGTTACGCCAAGGACCGTTTTTCGGCGGACACGTTGAAAACGACGGATGCCGCACTCTATGAACAGGTCAAAGCCACCAGTCCGTCGAAGTTCCTGTTCTTCAGTGGTGTGACCGCCATTGACGGCAGCAGGCTGGCCGAGGCGCAAAAAGCCAAGGTCGCAGAACGCACGCCGGCAGAAAAAATCATCGTGGATTCGAGCATCACCGGCGATCGTCGCACCCTCAAGGCAGATGCATTCATCCCGGCGACCATGGCGCTCATCTATCTGCTGATGTTGATTTTTTTCAAGTCCATCGGTGGCTACAAGACCGTGCATCTCACGAGGAATGACGGAATAAAATAGGGCTGGAGCCGGAATGGATTAAGGATTCATCCACGCGCGCTTTGCAAGTGGCGCCTCTTTACGCCACAGAACCATGTAGCGATGTGGCACGGTCTCAACCCACTCCAACTTGCCGTCTGTCGGTCAGAGAAGTGATCATTGTCAACCCCGGGTTTTGGCGCGGAATTTACTTGGCGGCATGCTGATGTGTTGCTTGAAGACCACGCTGAAATACTCGACGTGCTTGAACCCGGCGAGCTCCGCAATTTCCCGCAGCGGCAGGTCGGTTTGCAATAACAGTTGTTTGGCACGGGCGAGTTGCACGCGCAGGATTTCATCGTGAGGCGTCCGGTTAAAGAAACGTTGAAACTGAATCTCGAGTCGCCGCCGAGACTGGGGCACGGCCCGCAATACATCCTTCATGTTGATGCCCTCGCACGCGTGGTCACGGATGTAGCGCATGGTCATGGCGAGCGAGCGATCCTCCACGGCGACGACATCGGTGCTCTGCCGGGTGGCGATTCCAATCGGCGGGGTGAGACAGGTTTCGGTGCGGCTGGGTTGGCCAGCCATGAGGGTGTCCAACAGCGCCGCCGCTTGGTAGCCGGTGCGGTGGCTGTTGGGAATCACGCTCGTTAGCGACGGGCGGGAAAGTTCACAGAGCAATTCGTCGTTGTCCACGCCAATTACTGCCAACTCATCCGGCACCGCGATGCCGATTCTCCGGCAAGCGTCCAGCACTTGCTGGCCGCGAATGTCATAACACGCCATCAGACCGATGGGCTTGGGAAGTTTGCGCAGCCACGGCGACAGCGACTCGATGTGTGCCACGTCATCGCGGGGAAAACGGCGTATGGGTTGGTAGTGAAGGCACTGGCCGCCTTCGGCTTCAATCGCTCGCTGAAAATGCTCGCCACGCCAAATTGACCAGTTGAAACGGTTGTCTCCGCAATAGGCGAACCGCTTGAATCCCCGTTCGCGCAAATGTTCAAACGCTGCCTGCGCGATCGCCGCGTTGTCGGTTTCAAACCAGGGCAGCGAAGGAATGAGCCGGGCGGCGCTCATGTCCACGATGGGGATTTTGAGCGGGCGCAAGGCTTTGGCCATGGCCGTGGTTTCAATGCGGGCGATAATCCCATCTCCCCGCCAGCCGTGCAGCCAGCTCGGCGGTTGATCACCCCGGCTGTGTTCGGCCAAGTAGAGCGACCAAGGCTGATGCTCGCGAATGTAGGCCAACATTCCGCGCAACAGACCCCGCGCGTATGCGTTTGAAGTTTCGATCAATAGCGCAACTTGTTTCATTCGAGTGTGGCTGTTTCTAAACGTTAGATGTTAGCGGCTGAACTTAACGCTGACAAGGCGGCCATAGAGTTGAGTCCCACAGCGACCGGCATAGCTCCATTGTCGAATCTGTGAAAATCAAAGGAGGGGCATCGATATCCAATTCGCGGAAATCCGTTTCCAATACCAAGCTGTCACCGCAACTCTTGCCAAGATTTTTTTGGGCGGCGCCAGCTTGCGTTTGTTGGCATCGCAAATCGTGATCCCACAAGCATCCTCCTGTGTCCCCCCCGCCATATCGTTCGCACGCGCGGTGATTCTGCTGGTGGGCGCGGGGTTCAGCACTTGGGAAGGCCTATGCAACTCACCGCTCCCATTTTCATTACGCGCTTGCGTCATTGCCACTGGCTGGGGCTGAATGGTTGGCTGAGTATAGCTTTACTCGTCAACTATGCTGCGGGTAAACGCTGGCAATTTCACGATCATGCCGCCTTGGAGCGCGGATTCATGGGCGCACAGGCCAACGCACGTCCAGTTGGCGGATTGTTGCGCGTTCGGAAACGGGTCGCGCCCTTCCACCAACGCCATCGCGAATTCATGCACCAGATGCGGATGGCTGCCGCCATGCCCGCTTCCCTGGGTGAAACTCAAATGGGTTTTCTTGCGCGCATCATAGACGCCCTGCTGCGTGTATTTGGCGATTTGCTTGGGCAGGCGCTTGGCAAAATCCGGGCACGCGATGGCCTTCGGAATCTTCGGTTCAGGTAATTTCGCCGTGTGCATCACCAGCAGTTCATGCTCCACCAGCGGCCACTCAACGGACGCCTTGTCACCATACACGTCAATGCTCTCCCGATACTGGCGGGCGGTGTCAAACAACGAGCGGATGATCCGCGCGCTGACGTCCGTGCCGGCAAACTTGATGTGCGCCGTCTCGACGGCGAAGGATGAACCGTAATGCGTTTGTAACTCCTGGCGGATCGTGCCCGATCCGAAACAACTCACATATTCAGCGGGCCTGCCGATCAGTCCGGCAACCGGCCCAACGCAATGGGTTGCATACCACATCGGCGGCAGCCCCGGCCAGTAGTTCGGCCATCCGTCCATGTCTTGCTGATGACTCGCCTGCACAAATTGAAGTTTGCCCAGCTTGCCATCGTCGAGCAGTTCCTTCATGAACAGATACTCGCGGGCATACACCACCGTCTCCATCATCATGTATTTCAGTCCCGTGGCCCGCACGAGATCCACAATTTTTTTGCAATCGGCGATGTTCGTCGCCATCGGCACGGTGCAGGCGACATGTTTGCCTGCCTTGAGCGCCGCGATGCTCATCCAAGCATGGTCGGCGATAGGGCTGTTGATATGGACGACATCTACCGCCGGATCTTGGAGCACTTGTTTGAAATCGGTGTACCGCTTCACGACCCCAAAGTAGTCCCCCACCGCGTTAAGCTTTTTCGGGTCGCGCTGACAGATCGCTTCGCAGCGGGTGTGCGGATGTTTCTCCCAAAGCGGGATGAATTCGGCCCCGAAACCGAGTCCCACGATTGCGACATTGATCCGCTTGCCAAGTTTCATTGATCCACTATGCTTCTTCGCTCTGCATTCTTCCATGAGGTTTTGCGCATTTCATTTGGCGAAATTTTTCCAAACGCCTTACCAACAGGGCGGCTGACTGTTGGGTGTGTAAGAGGGAACAGCCCGCCGGAATTGAACGCCTGGGTGAAACGTGCTTGCCACAAGGGTTGGCAACTTTAGCCGAGCGCTCCGGCGACCAACCATGTCAGCGCGGCATAGAATGTCACTTTCAAGCACTCGTAGCGTGGTCGGAAACGGCCGCGCCAGTTTTTCTGTAAAATTATTGAGGTCATTCCAAAGGCAAGTTCGTCTTCAAAATAAGCTGCGTCACGCGCGTATTTGGTTGAGTCGGTTGGTAAATTCTCAACCCTCCCACCTCTCCGATTCTGCTCGCGTTCCGTCGGCTTGGTCACCGTTGGACTGGCTAGATTGCAAGGTCTAACTTGAGGTTTGCGCTGGATAATCAGATACCCAAAATATGCTGTTACGCTTCGCTCTTCAGGCTTGGTTCTCCTTGATCATGCTCGCCATATGGAGCACGGCGCGCGGAGAGTTGGTGCTGACCAATTATAGCTCGGCCAACTCGCTACGCCGGAGGAGATATTTCAACGCGTTGCCAAACTGAAAACGGTTGCGCATGACATTATCATGGACGGCCCCGCAGGACTCTCCACCACCACGCGGGCAATCATGCTGAAGGCTGACCGCGTGGTCCTGCCGTGCGGCCCGTCCATTCTCGATCTCCGCGCCCTCACTAAAGCCGTGGTCCTTTTGAAAGCCGCGCAGAAAGCCCGGAAGGGAAAACCGACTGGCGCATTGATTCCGAACCGGCTGCAAAAACGCGGACGCTTGAGCGGTGAGGTTTTACGCGCCGCCGAAAAAATTGGCTTCCCCATTCTGCCGACGCTTACACTCCGCCAGCCTTTTGCCGATGCTGCGGGGCAGGCGAGTGTGGTTTGGAAAATGGGCATCCTGTCCCGCGCTGCCGCGTTTGAGATGGAAGATTTGCTGGAGGAGATGACCCGTGGTTAAACGTCGTTCACTGGATGATGCCTTGATAACACCAAAGGAAGCAGCGTTCCTTTTGGCGGGTGTTGCCGCGCCGGAAAATCCCGTTCCGAACGAACCCGCCAAATCGGAAATTCCAAGACCCGCCGAGGGCGGGCTTGTTTCGCTAAACATCCGCATTGCGCCGCCCATCATGGCGGCGTTGCTCCGCGCCTCGATGGATCGGAAAATCCAACGCCTTGAACCTTGCACGCAACGCGACATCGTTTCCGAAGCCCTGGCCACGTGGCTCAAAACCAACGGCTACGCCTAAATTTTTGCACGGTTACAGGGACGATTTTTCTACGGTGCTTTTCTACGGTTGGACGTGAAAACGAAGTAAAGCCGTGTAAACCCCTGCAAAGCGAAATCGTGAAAACCGCCAATGTTCACGGAGCTTTTGAAGAATTTGAAATACCGTGTAAAACTATGAAAACCCGCTTTTCTCAATTAGAAATCCGGTTGTCACCAGCGTTGTGGCAATGCGGACAAACTAGGCCGTTGGGCCACCGCCACGATTCCAACAACTCCCGCGCTTTGGCTTCGTCGCCATACGCCGGCGCCAGGTCCGTCAAAACCGCCCCGCCCGCCTTCATTTGTGAGGTATTCATGTCCGCTAACCTACCCAACCCACTCGGACATCCGCTGTCCAATGCGTTTGTAAAGTATACAAGCCCGGCACAGGCCCGATGATTGGTCTGCTTTGGGAGTGGCCGCTTGTCCACGACGCGGCGCGGGTGATCGTGCGTTTGTTGCGAACACTCGAATTATTATGGCAGTTCATGTCAACTTTTGAAAAGGTAGGGCGCGTCACTCCGTGCGCGCCGGCGTGGTAAATTAGGACGCGTGGGTTGGCAATCGCGGCGGGCAGGGGACCGCTCGCCCTACCCGCGGACTTTTTTGCGCAAGCGGATCGCTTTGTTATTACCTCGGCTTCAGTAGCAAGAGCAGACCGGAAACATTCGGGTGGATGAAGGATGAAGGATGCCTGGATCCGGATTGATCGACCCAAGGACCGGCCACCTCCCTCGCTGGATGGCGGTTAGGTAGGGCGCGACACTCCGTGCGCGCCGTCCTGGGCATAAGGTGACGCGGGTTGGCAATCGCGGCGGGCAGGGGGCTGCCCGCCCTACCTGCCGATGTTCCAAAGTTAAGTTGAACTGCTATAGTGGGGATCTTCAGGAGGAGGCGGTCCATCGCGTTTCCAATTTCCCGATGGTCTCGGCCGGCAGGCGCTTTTATGCCCATAACTCAATGTCCCCGGAGTTCTTGTGCGTCTCACCCAAAGTGCTCCAGCCACGAGCCGCATCGGTTTGAAGCAGTTTTGTCAAACGCGCGACGATCTGGGGTGCGTTGCATATTCATTTGCTGCAGTGCGTCCATAACCTGTCTGATTCTACAGTCGGTTTGCATGACAACATCACCGTAGCTCTTCAGACCGCTTTTGCCTTGCCATTCCTCATGGCTCCGCTGCCTCTACGTCGGGTGGCTTACCGAAGCGCATCCACTCTTTCCGGATCGAATCCGGCTTTGTAATCCAGGGTCACGACGTGGCCATCGGGAAAGTTGGCGTCTGTTTTGCCGTTGTGGATTTCTTTCGGGTTTCGGATTCCGCTTTCAATTCGCAAACTTCCGTTCCCGCAGCCAAAACAGGCAGTCCGCCGCCCAGGGGTGCGGATGCGCAAAGGGTGCCTTGTCTTTCAAGCCCATTCCATGCCCGCCTTTTTCATAGACATGCAGCGCGAACGGCACGTGATTTTTACGCAAGGCCTCCGCGAACATCAGCGTGTTTTCCATCGGGACGGCCTTGTCCTCGAACGTGGTCCACAAGAAGCAAGGCGGCGTGTTGGTCGTCACCTGGAGTTCATTGGACAGCAGTCGCACTAGTTCCGGTGGCGCATTGGTGCCGAGCAAGTTGTTCCGCGACCCTTGGTGCGTGAATTCACCCAGGGAAATGACGGCGTAACACAGCACGCCCAAATCCGGCCGTGAACTTTCCCGCTCCACCACGTCCGCCGCGTTCGTGTCGCCCTCGTCAAAATGCGTCAGCAGCGTCGCCGCCAGATGTCCGCCGGCGGAGGATCCCATGATGCCGACGCGATGCGTGTCGAGGTTGAAGTCCCGGGCATGGGCCCGCACCCAGCGCACCGCCCGGGCGGCGTCCTGAAGCATGGCGGGATGGCGATAGCCCTGGCTGCCCAGCCGGTATTTTAAGACAAAGCAAGTCACGCCGTGCTGGTTCAGCCACAGCGCGTAATTGTGGCCCTCGTGCGAGGCGAGAAAGCCATAACCGCCGCCGGGACAGATCACCATGGCCGCGCCGGTGGCGTTCGTGACGTCGGTCGGATAGGTGGTGAGCGTGGGAATGTCGTTGCTTGAAGCCCCCAACGCGCCGGGCGCGCCATCCGGCCAGAGTGGAATAGGAGTTGGGATTTCAGAATGGGACAGCATGAGCGAACCAAACAAAATCGCGGTAACCAGAAGGGGAATTTTATTCATCAAAGTTTATAGGTTCATGGGCTCACTGATTGAACGTTTGAAACTCCTTATTCATCTCGTCGTCGCTTAGGACGGCTCCGGATTTGACGAGGATGCGGTGTTTGAAGGTCAATGATTTTCCAGGCTCAAGCGTATGACAAGCTTCCGCTTCCCCGGCATTGTAAACTTTGGCCCCCAGATTGTTCACCGCAAACAATCCATAACCGCGGGCGTGCCAGTGGGCCGGGTAACCGACGTTTTGCTTATGGTCGAGCATGGCAATCGTAATCGGCTCGCCTCCTTTGGTGGCCGAGAGCTTCACCCAGTCCCCCCGGGTGCCCCAAACTGCTCCTTTTTCAAGCCCTGCACTGTTGCGATAAGTGCCGTTCACCCCATCATTGTTCAGGCTCGGAACGGAGGTCACATTACCGTTGGCATCGGTGAACACCTCGGGTTTAGATGCTGGTTCTTCGAACGCCCGGTCCACCCGCATTCCCAGCATACCTTCCTTATCATCTTTGAAGACCACCTTCTCCGCTTGGGCCGTCAAGGTGGTGGTCCGATCGATGCGGCGCAGAGTTTCGTCGCCAGTGAACCGGAAGGTGCTTTCTTCGACAATAAGAACTTTGCCTTTGAAGTCCATCCAATGTGTTTTCACCTTCAGCACGCCGACGTCCCGGCCGGAAGTTACTTCAAGGATCGCTTGGTGGCGGATGCTGCCATAGCCAGGCTTTTTCCCGGCAGGAATGGCGTATGAATTATTCCAAAAATCCAACCCATTCACATTCCCATAGTTAAACCACATCCCGACGTGATGCGGATGATCGACCCGTTCGCCTGCACGCGGGTCGCGGGGAAAACCGCGGGTGACCACCGTTCCTTTGGCGGAATAGAGGGGATAGAGCACCGGCTTTTCCAGATCGGCCGGATAAATGTAGGAAGTGAATAGTTTGCCATCGTAGAAGACATCGACTTTCTTCTCTTTCTCTGAGGAGATGACCTGAATTCCTTTACCTCCCTGGGCGTTGCTTAGGCCCTCTGTGGCAATCAATGCCAAGAAGCTGGCCACCAAAATTTGGCGTTTCATTTCAGTATTTGAAGGGTTCGTTGCCAGCCATTACTTGCTGATTCTTTTCGTCGAAGGTCACGCGCAGGCCGGTGCGATAGGCGGCGTTGGCCATGATACAGGCGATGGCGTGGCTGTAGCCCGCCTCCGCAGGCGCATTGGTTTGTTTTCGGGACCGGATGCATTCCATCCAGTTGCGCAGGTGGGCGGAAGTAGCCCTGTCTGCACCGGTATTGGCCCCCGATTCCATTGAAACCTTGGGCAGGGAAAACCCCGGCAAGAGATTAGGCTGAAGTTTCATGGCGGTGGCTTCGCTTGCTTTCAAGCCGCCTTCAGGGGTTACCTTGTTCGTCTCAAGATTGAGCATGCCTCCGTTGGAATAGTACAACTCTTTGGTGCCCCCAGCCGAGTTGCTGAAACGCGAAGAGTAAACCACCTGAAAACCCTTGCTCTTATCATCGAGCGGGCCGTAATCAAACACGGAAGTAACGGTGTCGGCATTGGTCCGGCCATCTTTCCACTGATAGATGCCACCGTTGCTGGAGACACTCCGCGGATGCGGCAAACCCGAAAACCAGTGAACCGTGTCAATCTGGTGGCACATCCACTGGCCGAAGATGCCCGAGGAATACGGCCAAAACAGGCGGTATTCCAGATATTTTCGGGGATCCCAGGCCACATGCGGACGGTTCATGAGGAAGCGTTTCCAGTCGGTATCGCTTTCTTTGATGTCGGCAACCAGCTTGGGCCGCCGCCAGCGACCAGGGTCATTCACATTCCAGGTCATCTCCACCATCACAATATCGCCAAACTTACCGGATTTAATGTAGTCATTGGCCGCAATATAATTGCTGGTGCTGCGACGTTGCGATCCGATCTGCACAATCGATTTGCTGGCTTTGCAGGCCTTCAAGGCGGCCTTGGCATCATCCATGGTTTCGGAAAAGGGTTTTTCGCAATAGACATCCTTCTTCTGACCAACCGCTTCGGCGAGATGGAGCGCGTGTTGAAAGTCAGCCGTGGCAATGATGACGGCGTCAATGTCGTTACGCTCATAAAGTTCGTCGTTGTTGCGACAAAGGGCTACGTCCCATCCGGCGCCCTCCTTCAAGAAAGCCTTGCCCTCCTCCCGGCGCTGACTCCAGAGATCGGAGAGAGCCGCGATCTCAAAGTTGAGTTCGCTGGCAAGTGCCTTGAAGGCCGGGAAATGACCGTTTTTGAAACGATCGGCAAAACCAATCAACCCCACCCGCACCCTGTCGTTCGCACCCAGGATTCGCCCGTAACTTTTCGTTCCGAAGCCGAACCCGGCGCCACCGATAGCCAATCCAGCCATGCCGGTGGCGGTTTTTTTTATAAAATCTCGTCTGGTTTCCATAATTAGTTAGTTGCGATTTGTCGGTTTGTTAGTTGGTCCCATTGAGTGATCACAATTCAGAAAGTAATTTGACGTTGTCCTCCAACGCCGAGCGGTTCAAAGCGAATTGATTTTCTGCGGTATTCATATTGTCATGCCGCTGGCACGCTGCGTTGTGTGCAACCAGTCAACATTAGATCCCGGAACAGCGCCATACGGCAATCACCGTATGGTGCCAGATCGGCCCGACCGACGACGGTGAGGTTTTGCCCGACAGGGTATCCGGCGCGGTTGACGGCCTGCCAAGGTTCACATCGTCGTCCATTCCGCGGGCTGCCATCGGCTAGGGCAGCCACATATCCATCAGTCGCCGCCAATTCAGGCCGTTACCCCCTATTTCGCTACTTCTATCGGTGCCCCAGAGGGCAGGATCAAACGCCTGCGGATTGCCCCGCGACGTCTGCCACTTCACGTGTCCGTCGGCAAACAGCGCATTGATCCCGGCAACCCCCTTGTCCTTGTGAGCCGCATAATCCAGGGTATGAATCAGGTCCGTCGAGATGCTCTTGTTGGGATTGATCTGGCTCATTTTCCCCCCGTGCCCCGTTTTTGATCCGCCGACTTCCATCTCCATCGTCATGATGTTGATGCGCGGCAACGGATAGCCGGACACATTCTCCGTTAGCTGCATTTGCGGGTAATAGTTAAATCCCATGCGCAATGCAGTATCGCCCGTCGGGGCGCAAGGCCACGCCCCGGGCTGGTTTAAATAATCGAAGGTATACTCTAGTTTCTCCTTTTGGCTGGGGCAGTAAAACACTTTGCCGTTGGGCACAGCTTTGCTGGCCCACATCTGGCCCAGCCCCAGAAACCCCCATTTAACCGCGCTAGCCCCCCCCACGCCATTGCCCGCG
>Ga0114958_10000051_pt1 | contig 95988 bp, 82 predicted proteins | sample C_130208_EF_Meta_FD_89577 | JGI IMG/M metagenome (GOLD analysis project Ga0114958, IMG submission 89577) | Freshwater microbial communities from Lake Croche, Canada to study carbon cycling - C_130208_EF_MetaG | ecosystem: Environmental > Aquatic > Freshwater > Lake | place: Lake Croche, Canada...
GGCCAAAAAATGCTCGCCTTCGCCCACGCCTATCACCAGCGGACTTCCTTTCCGCGCCGCGATCAGCCGCTCCGGAAATCCCTCCTCCATCACAATAATCACATAGGCACCCACCACCCGTTTTAAGGCGATGCGCATGGCTTCTTCGAGGGTGGATTGATTTTTTTGTTGGATTTCTTCGATGAAATTCACCAAGACTTCGGTGTCGGTTTCGCTTTTGAAGGTATAGCCTTTGGCGATTAATTCTTGTTTTAAGGAAGCGTAATTTTCGATGATGCCGTTGTGCACGAGGGTCAATCGGCCGGAATTCGACGTATGTGGATGTGCGTTCGCGTCGGAGGGTTCGCCGTGGGTGGCCCAGCGTGTATGGCCGATGCCCACCTGTGCCGTGGCTGTCACGGATTCCGTCCAGGCTTCTAATTCTGCGACCCGACCTTTTCGCTTAAAGCATGCCACCTCTTCCCCAAACAAAGCGATTCCCGAGCTGTCATAGCCCCGATATTCCAAGCGTTTTAAACCTTTTAAAATGACCGGGAAGGCGGGTCGGGAGCCAATGTACGCAACAATTCCACACATATTTTTGTACTATTTATATATTTTCTAAAATTAGGGGCTATTCTATAATAGCTACAAATATCTCTAAATAGGGAATAAATTCCAATTTTTTAGGTAATAAATTACGGATTTATTAATCGGTAATTTTGAATTATTTTAATGTGTGGGATACAGTGTGGAACTGTTGGGTCAGGGGCTAAATATTGATTATTTTTGAAGCATAATTTTGCTGTAAAAATTTCATATGCATGTATTTTTTTTGAGTGAATTAAATTGGTCTCTCATGAGGGTTTGAAAATGTAGCCTTAAAAATTACATGCATGTCAATTAAAGCCTATTGCCTTTAAAATAAATCGCTTTCCTTTCGGAAGCAAAACAATCATGATATGAAACAAATCGCCATTCTATTATTTGTCTTCCTGAGTCAGGTAGCGGCCGCCCAAAACACACTTCGCGTCGAGCCCATGAACTGGTGGGTGGGGATGAAAAATCCAAAAGTCCAATTGCTCATTCAGGGCGAAAATCTCAGCGGGGCTACGGTCACTTCGGCCCAAGAGGGTATTCAAATTCGAAAAATACATGATGCCGATAGTCCCAATTACTTATTTGTGGACATGCTCATCAGCGCCAATGCAAAGCCGGGGAAATATCCCTTGGTCATTAAAAAGGAAGGAAAGCTTTTGCATACGATCGAATATCCTTTGCTCACCCGCAAGGTTAATTCTGCGCAGCGCCAGGGTTTTAATTCCTCCGATGTCATCTATTTAGTGACCCCGGATCGTTTTTCGAATGGCGACCCCGCGAATGATGTGATAAAAGGGATGAAGGAAACGTCCTTGAATCGGGCGGCGCTGTACGATCGGCATGGGGGTGATTTGCGGGGATTGATTAATCATTTGGACTATATGAAAGACATGGGCTTTACGGCGATTTGGAATATGCCGGTTCAAGTAAATGATCAGGCCAAAGAGAGTTATCACGGTTATTCGATTGGGGATTATTACCAGGTGGATCCGCGTTTTGGCACGAATGAAATGTTTCGGGAATTCTCGGAAAAAGCGCAAGCCAAAGGAATCAAAACCATCATGGACGTTGTGATCAATCACTGTGGAGATGGGCATTGGTGGATGAAGGATAAGCCGTTTAGGGATTGGATCAATATGGAGGGGAAATTTGTGTCGACGAGTCACCGCCGGGAAAGTACGCAGGATCCGCATGCTTCGGCTTTTGATAAGAAATTAGAAACGGAAGGTTGGTTCGTACCCACTATGCCCGACCTGAACACACGCAATCCATTTTTAGGAACTTATCTTATCCAAAACGCGATTTGGTGGGTGGAATATGCGTCCTTGGGAGGATTACGTATAGACACCTGGCCTTATTCGGGGAAGGAATATAGCGCTGCTTGGGCGAAGGCATTGATGACGGAATATCCGAATTTCAATTTGGTGGGCGAGGAGTGGACCTCGAATCCGATTATTCCGGCGTATTATCAAAAAGGCCAGAAAAATCGGGATGGCTATGTGGGGGAATTGCCTTCGTTGATGGATTTCCCTTTTCAAAATGGCTTATCAGAAGGCATGCGGGGGAATGACAGAGATTGGGGGCAGGGTTTGAATAAGATATATGAGGCATTGGCGAATGATTTGGTCTATGTGAATCCGGGGAATTTGGTGATTTTTGGGGATAATCATGATATGAGTCGTTTTTATACGCAGGTGAAGCATGATGTGGATTTATTGAAAATGGGCATGACGATCTTGTTTACGACGCGGGGCATTCCGCAGGTATTTTATGGGACGGAGGTATTGATGGCGAATCCGAAATCGAGTGAGCATGGGGAGATTCGGGGGGATATGTATGGGGGCTGGGCTGGCGACACTAAATCCGCCTTTACCGGCCAAGGTCTTTCGCCTACCGAACAAGATGCGCAGGCATTTTTTAAGAAAATATTGAATTGGCGTAAGTCAAACGAGGTGATACATACGGGTAAATTGATGCATTTTGGGCCCGTTGACGGTGTCTATGTCTATTTCCGCTATTCGGCGAAAGGCAAGGTGATGGTGATTGTGAATAAAAATTCCTCTTCGGTGGATCTTTCGTTAGATCGTTTTGCGGAGATTCTCCCGGCTAGCGCTCGGGTGCGGGATGTGCTTTCGGCTAACCAATCATCGTTTATGTTAGGAAAGACCTTGCCAGTCCCTGCCAAAAAAGCCTGGGTGCTGGAGGTGGAGTAGGGACTTGGTTCGGGTAAGCCTTAGGCAAAGGTTACTTTGGCTAGGTCTCTTTGGCTAGGTCTCTTGGGCTAGTTCTATTTGGCTAGTTCTCTTTGGCTAGTTCTCTTTGGCAAAGTGCCTTTGCCAAAGAGACATTGCCAAAGAAATCCCCCCACAAAAAAAACGGACCGCTTTCGCGATCCGTTTTGTAGCCTCGGAAGGAATCGAACCTTCATCTTAGGTACCGGAAACCTACATTCTATCCATTGAACTACGAAGCCAAGGCTGCAAAATTACGAAAATTTGCCCAACTGTTTTACCAACACCCCAAAATCTTTTGGATACGGCGCCTCTACCGTGATCGGACTGCCATCCAGCAATTTAAAACTTAAACTATGCGCATGCAAAGCCACCCGACGCATTAAGGGCAACTCCTCCGTCTCTTTTTTCAAATGAAAATTCCGCTTCAAATCCGACAAATACAGCTCCGGACCCCCATACATCCCATCCGCCACAATCGGTGCCTTCAAACAGGTCAAATGGATCCGAATCTGATGCATCCGTCCCGTAATCGGCATACACTCAACCAACGTATACCCCCGAAAAACCTGCAAGGTCCGAAACCACGTCTCCGCATCTTTGCCCCGCTGCCGATCGATCACCACCTTGCCATCTTTCAGAGGGAGAATCGGTAAATTCACCAACATCCCCTCCCAATCCTGCATCCCCTCCACCACCGCATGATACCGCTTCGCCGTCTCCCGATGCTCAAATTGCATCGAAATATGCCGATAGGCCTCCGGATTTTTGGCAATTACCAAGGCCCCCGTCGTCTCCTTGTCCAGCCGATGACCTACCTGCGCATCCTCCACATAGGCCTTCGCCATCCGTAAAATCGACGGCGCAAACACATCTTTCCGCTCATCCAAGGTCGCTATCCCCGACGGCTTATTAATCACCATAAAATCTGCATTCTCAAATAAAATGTAATCCCGTATATCTTGCTTCATATCAAATCAAAAAGGAAAACTAATTTTGCCCATCGTTACCCAGGGCGAATCCCCCAATCTCCGACCCGCCTGCGCACCCGCATCAGACAGAGTTTCATTGGCCAATAATGCAAATAATAAGGCCTCTTTCGCCCCCGATGGGATACCAATTTCATCACTCACCATCGTTTTCCAGGTGGGTAATAATTCTGCCAATCGTTTCATAATCAAAGGATTACGACTACCTCCACCACTCGCAATCAATTCCCCCGCGGGCACCGGTACATAAAGTCGAAGAGCCAAAACAATACTTTGGGCCGTAAATTCCGTTAAGGTTCGGACCAAATCTTCGGTTGAAATCAACCAAGCGTTTTTCTCAATCAAATTCTCCACGATGCCTAAATGAAAATATTCAGGGCCCGTGCTTTTTGGAAAGGCTTCTTGAAAAAAATCCTGCGCCATCAAGGCGGCCAATAAACCGGCATGACATGCGCCGCTCAAGCCGATCCGCGCATCTTCATCAAACTCCACACCCGGAAAATATTTCCGAATACAGGCATCGATCAAGGTATTTCCCGGACCCGTATCCGTCACCAAAACCTGAGCCGCATCGCCATTCGCAGGCAAATAGGTGAAATTTCCGATGCCCCCCATGTTCAATAAAACCCGGTCTTGACCCGCTTTGGAGAATAAAAAATAATCGCCATAATTGGCCAAGGGCGCACCCTCGCCACCAGCGGCGATGTGTTTTTGGCGGAAGTCAGATAAGGTAATGATCCCCGTCCCCGCCGCAATATGGTCCCCATCGCCGATTTGAAGGGTCGAATGAGGCAAATGCCCATCGCGCATCGGTCGGTGCATCACCGTCTGGCCGTGCGAAGCGATCACGTCGATGTCCGCCGGATCGATGTTCCAAGATGCTAGGGTTTCCTGAATCAATCGGGCATGTGTTCGCCCAATTTCTGCATTCAGTGTACTCAAACTCGGAAAATGGATCTGTTCTTTGGCAAAAACCGCTTGGATGTTGGCCTTAAATTCTGGACGAAAGGAAGCCGTTTTGAAATGCAAAATCTCATATTTTGTCGCTAATCCATAAGCCTCAAAGGTACATAAAGCCATGTCCAAGCCATCCATCGACGTGCCCGACATCAATCCCAAAATCAGTTTTTTGGGTTTCTTCGAAATCTCATACAAGCGCGCAATCTGCGGATTCATCCCTTCTTATGTTTGCCAAAGCTTATTAAGGAAACAAAGCTACAAAAAAAGCCTTTGACTAATTTATTTAATCAAGTATCTGATTATTTTTTCTCCATTCTACCGCTTCATTTGCCTATCTTTGTGATTCAATTTTGACACAAATTTTCATGGCTTTAGATGTAATCATTGTCGGAGGTGGCATTGTGGGATTGGCCACGGCGCATCGTTTGTTGGAACAAAAACCTGACCTAAAAATCGCTTTGTTTGAGAAGGAAAATATGGTTTCTATGCACCAAACGGGCAATAATTCAGGTGTCATTCACTCAGGTCTTTACTATAAACCAGGCTCGCTGAAGGCGAAAAATTGCATTGAGGGCTATCACCAATTAATTGATTTTTGCCAAGCCCATCAAATCCCTTACGAACTCACGGGTAAAATTGTCGTCGCTTCCACGGAAGGTCAACGAGGGCAATTGGAAAATTTATACCAAAGAGGACAAGAAAACGGCCTCGACGGCCTTAGGAAATTAAGTTTGGCCGAAATGCAAGAACATGAACCCTATGTTACCGGCGTCGAGGGCATGTGGGTGCCCCAAACAGGCATCGTGGATTATCGGGCCGTGGCGGCGAAATTGGCGACTTTGATTCAGGTCAACGGCTGCGAATTGCATCTCGGCGAAGGCGTAACAAACATCACCAAAGGTCTGACCTATTCGATCGTCGAAACGACCAAGGCGGTTTACGAGGCGAAATTGATCATTAATTGCGCCGGCCTGTACTCAGATCAGGTAGCCCAATGGACGCAAAAAGAGCCCTTGGACGTGCGCATCGTGCCTTTTCGTGGGGAATATTTTAAATTACGGCCCGACAAAGAATACCTCGTCAAAAATCTCATTTATCCCGTGCCAGACCCGAATTTCCCATTCTTGGGCGTTCATTTTACCCGCATGATGCGGGGTGGGGTGGAGGCAGGTCCGAATGCGGTCTTGGCATTCAAGAAAGAAGGCTACAAGAAATTAGGCTTTGATGTGAAGGAATTGTGGGATACGTTGACCTGGCCAGGATTTCAGAAAGTGGCGGCGAAATACTGGGAAACCGGCCTCGGCGAAATGTATCGCAGTTTCTCCAAGGAAGCCTTTACTAAGGCCCTCCAAGTCCTTATTCCCGAGATTAAAATCTCAGATTTGGTCGAAGGGGGTGCGGGTGTTCGTGCCCAGGCATGTGACCGAAGCGGAGGCCTATTGGACGATTTCTCGATCGTGGAAGACGCGAAAGTGATCAATATATTAAATGCCCCGAGTCCGGCGGCGACCTCGTCTTTGTCGATTGGCAAGACGGTCGCGGGAATGGCCTTGACGCGTTTTTAATTTGAATGATGTTTTTTGCTAATTAGGAATTAAAATGATTTACAAGCTGGCGAAAGATTTTTTGCTGCTTGGGAGTAGAAGTCGTGAGGAGCGTATTTGAAAAGAAGATATGAAATTATTAGTTGTTTATTTAAAGCATTACCGTTGGCGCGTCATCGGGGCCCTGGCCCTAGCAGCCACGAATCAGATTTTCTCTTTGATGGATCCTTACATCTTTCGTAAGATTATCGACGATGTCGCGGCAGTCTATCGCTCGAATACGCATACGATGGATCAGTTCATTGCGGCGATTTGGCCATTGGCGCTTGCTTCGGTGGGCGTGGCTTTTGTGAGTCGGGTGGCGAAAAATTTCCAGGATTATGTGATTAATACCGTGACGCAAAAGGTGGGGGCGAACCTATATTCCGACGGCATTCGGCATTCCTTGGAACTGCCTTATGAGACTTTTGAAGACCAGCGCTCCGGAGAAACGCTGGGAAAATTGCAAAAGGTGCGAATCGATGTGGAGAAATTAATCACCATCGGGATTAATATTTTATTCCAATCGATCATCGCCCTGATTTTCATTTCGGTGTATGCCTTTTCGGTGCATTGGATGATTATGCCTTTGTTTTTATTGACCGGCCCGCTCATCGCGATTATTTCCTCGGTATTAAGTAGGAAAATTAAGGTTATCCAAGTGGAAATTGTGCGAGAATCCACCGGTTTGGCGGGCTCCACGACCGAATCTTTGCGCAATATCGAATTAGTCAAATCCCTCGGTTTAGCCGAACAGGAAATCGCGCATTTAAATGCGACGACAGAAAAAATCCTCAAATTAGAGCTCAAAAAAGTGCGTTATGTGCGGTCCATGGCCTTTGTCCAAGGAACCTGCGTGAATTTATTGCGCATGCTGATGGTGGTGGTTTTGATCTATTTAATCTACGAAGGGAAGATCACGATAGGGCAATTTTACTCTTTGAACATTTATTCCTTCTTTCTATTTAATCCTTTGCAGGAGATTGGCAATGTGGTGAATTCCTACCGCGAGGCAGAGGTTTCACTTCAGAATTTCGAGCAAATTTTGTCCATTCCCTCCGAGAAGAAACCGGAAAATCCGAAAGCGATTCATCAAATAGACACGCTCGCTTTTGATCATGTGACCTTCCAGCATCAATCTGCGACTCAAGAAGCCCTCAAAGAAATCAGTTTCGACGTGAAAGGCGGCGAAACCATCGCCTTCGTGGGACCATCCGGGGCGGGAAAATCGACCTTGGTGAAATTGCTCGTCGGTTTATACCGACCGAAGAAAGGCCAAGTTTATTACAATGGCGAGGCTGGAGATGCGATTGATTTCGATCAATTGCGTAAAAAAATTGGATTCGTTACCCAAGACACGCAGTTGTTTTCTGGATCCATTCGGGAGAATCTATTGTTCGTGAATCCACTGGCGACGGATGCCCAATGTTTGGCGGTCTTAGAAAAGGCGGCTTGTCAGAGTCTTTTGTCTCGAGCAGATAAAGGTTTGGACACGCTTATTGGGGAAGGTGGCGTAAAAGTTTCAGGGGGAGAAAAGCAACGTTTAAGTATTGCAAGGGCCTTATTGCGGGAACCGAATTTATTGGTTTTCGATGAGGCGACGTCCTCCTTGGACTCCTTAACTGAAGAAGAAATCTCAGAAACGATTCGGGCAGTGTCTCAGGATGCGGCGCATTTGACGATTTTAATCGCACACCGCTTGTCTACTATTATGCATGCGACGCGTATTTACGTGTTGGAAAAAGGTAAAATTGTGGAACAGGGAGATCACGGGGATTTGTTGGCCCAAAAGGGATTATACTATGCGATGTGGCGCCAACAAGTGGGAGAAAATAGTTAAATTGGGCTTTTGGCCATAGATTATTTGGCATTTATTCGTTCTGAACGAATCGTATTGTGTATATTTATCGTTTGAAAAAATTTGAACCATTTACCATTATGTCACTAAATAAATTTTCAAGAACCTTAACACAGGAAATTACAAATCCCGCAGCGAAGGCCATGTTATATGGCATTGGTTTGCAACCTGAGGATATGGATAAAGCCCAAATCGGTATCGCAAGTACCGGTTATGAAGGGAATCCATGCAATATGCACCTCAATGGACTTTCCGTTCACGTGAAAAAAGGGATTCAAGAAAATGGGATGGTGGGCTTGATTTTTCATACGATTGGCGTTTCGGACGGCATGACGAATGGAAATGATGGCATGAGTTATTCCTTGCCTTCGCGTGATATTATAGCGGATTCGATCGAAAATGTGGTGGGAGCCCAGTGGTATGATGGCGTGATTGCGGTGGTGGGTTGTGATAAAAATATGCCAGGAGCGATGATGGCTTTGGCGCGTTTGAATCGTCCGGGGATGTTGGTCTACGGAGGAACGATCCGTTCTGGCATGTACAAAGGAGAAAAATTAGATATTGTTTCGGCTTTTGAGGCCTTGGGTAAGAAGTTTGCTGGTAGTATATCTGATGAAGATTATGAAGGCGTGATTCGTAATTCCATTCCAGGCCCAGGGGCTTGTGGAGGAATGTACACGGCGAACACGATGGCCTCTTCGATGGAAGCGATGGGATTGGTCTTGCCTAATTCTTCGACCTATCCAGCGACGCACGAAGGCAAAAAAGCGGAATGCTTGGCGATCGGCGCGGCAATGAAGGTGTTGTTAGAGAAAAATATTTGTCCGCGCGACATCATGACGCGCAAAGCATTTGAAAATGCGATGACGGTTGTGATGGCCTTGGGTGGATCCACGAATGCGGTATTGCATTATTTAGCCATCGCCCATTCGGCGGGAATTAGCTTTTCCTTGAAAGATATTCAAGATATTTCGGATAAGACGCCATTGATTGCGGATTTGAAGCCATCGGGCAAGTATTACATGGAAGATGTGTTGGCCATTGGAGGATTGCCGGCGATTTTGAAATATTTATACCAAGAGGGTTATTTGCACGGAGATTGTATGACCGTTACTGGTAAGACAATGGCGGAGAATTTAGCCGATGCGCCGGATTTGAATTTTGAGACACAAAAAATTATACGTCCTTTCTCGGACCCATTGAAGGCGACGGGTCACTTACAGATTTTATACGGTAATTTAGCACCGGATGGCGCTGTGGCTAAAATCACTGGAAAAGAAGGAGAGCGTTTTGAGGGAATTGCCAAAGTTTGTGAGCGCGAGGAAGAGGTGATGGAGTTTTTGGCCCAAGGAGAAATCAAAGCGGGACAGGTAGTCGTGATTCGCAACGAAGGTCCGAAAGGGGGTCCGGGAATGCCGGAAATGTTGAAACCAACCTCTGCATTAATGGGTGCCGGATTAGGAAATTCTGTTGCCATGATTACGGATGGTCGTTTTTCAGGTGGAACACACGGTTTTGTGGTGGGTCACGTGACGCCAGAGGCACAAGAAGGAGGGAATATAGGTTTGGTAAAAGACGGAGATAAAATCACGATTGACGCCGTCGATAATAAAATCATTTTGCATGTGTCTAATGAGGAATTAGCCGTGCGTCGTGCCTTGTGGAAACCAATAGTTTCGCCACATACCTCGGGTGTTTTGCGGAAATACATTAAAAATGTGGGTCCTGCGAGCTTAGGCTGTGTGACTGATTTGTAAAAAATAGTGAATTACCTTAATTTAGCTTTCTAATTAAAAATTTTGAATATGGGACAGACCCAATCCGACCAGCCTAATTTCTTAACCGGTGCACAAGCGATTATGCAGTCATTGGTGGAGCAAGGGGTGACTACGATTTTTGGGTATCCAGGGGGGGCGATCATGCCTACGTACGATGCTTTGTATGATTACCAGGATCGTTTACATCATATTTTAGTTCGTCACGAACAAGGTGCGGGACATGCGGCGCAGGGATATGCGCGGATGCTGAATAAAGCCGGTGTATGCATGGTGACTTCGGGGCCAGGTGCCACGAATTTAATTACGCCGATAGCCGATGCGATGTTGGATTCCACGCCTTTGGTCTGTATTGTGGGTCAAGTGCGAGGTAATTTATTAGGAACGGACGCCTTTCAAGAATGTGATGTGATCGGGATGTCCATGCCGGTGACGAAATGGAATTATCAAGTGGTGGATGCCAACGAGATTCCTGAAATCATGGCGAAGGCATTTTATATTGCGGAAACGGGCCGACCAGGTCCTGTATTAATTGATATTACCCGGACGGCGCAGTCAGACAAAATGACAATTCCGTTTGCATATAAACCGATCAAGAGTTTAATTTCCTACAAACCTCGGATTGATCCTAAGGCAGAACACCTAGAGGCGGCCGCCAAATTGATTAATGCAGCTAATAAACCCTATATTTTAGCGGGTCATGGCGTGTTGATTTCCGGTGCGGAGCAGGAATTAAATGATTTTGTTGATAAAACGGGTATTCCTGTAGCGACGACCTTATTGGGCATGTCATCCATGGATGCTGATCATCCTTTGTATGTGGGTTGGCCTGGCATGCACGGAAATTATGGAGCGAATTTCTTGACCAATTCATGCGATGTATTAATCGCAATCGGGATGCGTTTTGATGACCGAATTACGGGCGATTTGGCGTCTTATGCCAAACAAGCAAAAGTCGTGCATATTGAAATTGATCCAAGTGAAGTAGATAAAAACGTGAAGGCAGATGCGCCGGTCATCGGCGATGCGAAGTCGGCATTGAGGGCATTATTGCCCTTGGTGAATAAGAATGAGCATACGGAATGGCGCAACGAGTTCAGGAAATACGATGAAGAGGAATACGAAAAGATCGATAAAAAAGATATTTTCCACACCGGGGATAAAATAACGATGGGAGAGGCGGTACACATGTTGTCGAATAAAACCAAAGGTGAAGCCGTGGTGGTGACGGATGTGGGACAACATCAAATGATAACCAATCACTATTATCGTTTCAAAAAACGTAATTCGATCGTGACATCAGGCGGTGCAGGTACGATGGGATTTGCCCTGCCGGCGGCATTTGGAGCGAAAGTGGCCTTGCCAGAAAGGGAAGTCATTGCGATTATCGGCGATGGTGGTTTCCAAATGACTTTACAAGAGTTAGGGACGATTGCGCAAAGCGGCTTGCCCGTGAAAATTATTATTTTGAATAATAATTTCTTAGGTATGGTGCGCCAATGGCAGGAATTGTTCCACTCGAGACGTTATTCTTTTGTGGAATTACAAAATCCAGATTTCATCACGATTGCGAAAGGCTTTGGGATCGATGGCCATAAAGTAGAAGATCGGACGGAATTGAGTAATTCTTTGGATACTTTATTGAATTCAAAAACGCCGTATTTATTGGAAATTGTGTGTGAGAAAGAGGGGAATGTATTCCCAATGGTTCCAGCGGGAGGTAGTGTAACGAATGTGAGACTTGAGTAATATGTTAACAACCTATACAATATCTATTTTTACGACCAACACGGTAGGTTTATTAAACCGAATCACGATTATTTTTACGCGAAGACGTATCAATATTGAGTGTTTGACGGTGTCTGAAACGGAGAGGAAGGGCGTATCTCGGTTTACGATCGTGATTCGCAATGAGAGCCGGGAATTCGTAGAGAAATTAGTACGTCAAATTCGGAAAATTACCGATGTATTAGCTGTTTTTGGGTATTTAGATGATGAGATTGTCTTTAATGAAATAGCGCTCTTTAAGATCGCGACGCCTTTGCAAGGTGAGTCTATTGATGTCAAAACCATCAATTTGGACTGGAATGCAAAAGTGGTGCATTGGGGATTGGAATATGTGGTAGTAGAAAAAAATGGTACAGAGGAAGAGATTCATGAATTTTATAGCTACTTGAAGAAGTGGGAAATTTTGGAATACATTAAATCAGGCCGTGTGGCGGTGGGGAAGACGGAGAAAGGATTGGTGGCTTATTTGCCGGAGGGCAATTGGGAAATCGTATAAAAGTATAATAACGAACGAATCATAAATAAAACAATTAAAAGATGGCAAAGATTAATTTCGGCGGGGTTGTTGAGGATGTAGTAACTAGAGAAGAATTTCCATTAGAGAAAGCGAGACAAGTATTGTCGGATCAAACGATCGCGGTAATCGGGTATGGTGTGCAAGGTCCAGGCCAAGCATTAAACATGAAAGACAATGGTCTGAATGTGATTGTAGGTCAACGCAAGGGTAAAACCTATGACAAAGCCGTTTCTGATGGCTGGGTTCCAGGCGAGACTTTGTTTGAAATCGAGGAGGCTTTGGAAAAAGGAACCATCATTTGTTATTTGTTGTCCGATGCGGCGCAGATCGAATTATGGCCAACCGTTAAAAAATATTTAACCGCCGGAAAATCCTTGTACTTCTCTCACGGATTCGGAATCACCTACAAGGAAAAAACGGGTATCATTCCTCCAGCTGATGTAGACGTATTTCTAGCAGCGCCAAAAGGATCAGGAACTTCATTGCGTCGTTTATTCGTAGCAGGAAAAGGCTTGAATTCTTCGTTCGCGATTTATCAAGATGCGACGGGCAAAGCACGTGAAAAATGTATCGCCATGGCGATCGGCGTAGGTTCAGGATATTTATTCGAAACTGATTTTTACAAAGAAGTAACTTCTGACTTAACGGGCGAGCGTGGTACCTTAATGGGTGCGATCCAAGGTATTTTTGCGGCACAGTACGAAGTATTGCGCGAAAATGGCCACTCGCCTTCCGAAGCGTTCAACGAGACAGTTGAAGAATTAACTCAATCCTTAATGCCTTTAGTGGCTGAAAACGGAATGGATTGGATGTATGCGAATTGCTCGACTACGGCACAACGTGGCGCCTTGGATTGGTGGAAACCTTTCCATGATGCAACAAAACCTGTGTTTGAGAAATTATATAATTCAGTAAAAACACAAGCGGAGGCGGCTCGTTCGATTGATTTGAACTCACAACCGGATTACCGTGTGAAATTAGAAGCTGAATTAACCGCATTGCGCGAATCAGAAATGTGGCGTGCAGGTGCGGCGGTTCGTAGCTTACGTCCTGAGAATAACTAAGAAATTTTATTTCTTTTTCGAAAAGGGCACTCGCGAGGGTGCCCTTTTTGTTTGATGCAGATTTCGTTACTCAGCGTGGTATTCATGCCAACTTGGAACCTTCGAATTTCCTTCTTACAAGCATCTTTTTGATTTAAACCTTTTCACGCATTTGGAGGAAAAAATCCCTCTTTTTTGTACATTTGGGGGCATGGAATTCAACAAACTCACACAGGTTCCAAGTCTATCAGATATCAAACAAGTTGCGAAAGAATTGCTAGGCATTGTCCAACAAAGCCCTTTGGAATTCTCAAAACCCTTATCTGATCGCTTGGGTGCACGGATATACGTTAAGCGCGAAGATCTTCAGCGTGTGCGTTCCTATAAAATCCGAGGAGCCTATTATAAATTATCAAACCTGCCCGCGGAGGCTAGGGCCAAAGGCATCGTCGCCGCTTCTGCAGGTAATCACGCGCAGGGTGTCGCGTTCGCCTGTGCCCAATTAGGCATTCAAGGCTATATTTTCATGCCAGAAAGCACGCCGCTGCAAAAAGTGGAAGCAGTTCGGTTTTTCGGGAAAGATTTTATTCGAATCAAATTAGTTGGCCAAACCTACGACGCTACTTTCGCTGCCGCGCAGAAATTTTGTGCCCAGCAGGGTTCCATTTTCATTCCTCCCTTCGATGATTTTGATATCATCGCCGGACAGGCAACGGTAGGTCTCGAAATAGCTGAGCAAATAACTGAGCCATTGGATTATATTTTTCTTGCGATCGGCGGTGGAGGATTAGCCGCAGGAACCTGTCTAAGCCTAGGTGCCTTATCGCCAGAAACCCAAATCATCGGAGTAGAACCCGAAGCTGCTGCGTCTATGACTGCAAGTCTCGCCGAAGGCCGAGTAGTAGAATTAGATACCATCGATAAATTCGTTGATGGCGCCTCCGTCAAACGGGTCGGCGACAAAACGTTTCCCATTTGTGCTAAAGGTTTGAGCGATGTCGTTTTAATTTCCAAATCCGCCGTTTGTCAGGCGATGCTGGATCTTTATGCTATGGATGCCATGATCGTAGAACCCGCCGGCGCCTTATCCATTGCCGCCTTACCTAAATATGCCGAAAAAATCAAAGGTAAATCCGTTATTTGCATCATCTCTGGGGGTAATTTCGACCCCAAACGTTTTCCTGAAATCAAAGAAGCCGCGGTAAATCCACATTGATTTTATAAATAAACTGATAAAATTTTTATTCGGGTATAAAAATCATATTTAGATTAATAGTCTAATAAATTATGTTTTTCAAGATTTTTATATTAAAAAAATCTGTTAAATTGAAAATTTAAGAATTTTAATCTAAAATATGAGCTTGGGTAATTATCAAAAAATTGCTTCATAATATAAATAAAGGTAGATTTACGCTCTATTTAAGAAAAAAAACATGAGCAACCGCATTCAGATTTTTGATACAACGTTACGAGATGGGGAACAGGTACCTGGTTGCCAGTTGAACCGTGAGGAAAAAATCGAGGTTGCATTAGAGCTTGAAAAATTAGGTGTTGACATTATCGAAGCCGGTTTCCCTATTTCATCTCCGGGGGATTTTGCTTCGGTCAAAGCGATTTGTGAATCGGTTAAGGAGCCAACGATTTGTGCCCTAACACGTGCTAAAAAAGAAGATATTGATGCCGCGGTGGAGGCTTTGAAACCTGCACGGAGGCCTCGGATACATACTGGCATCGGTTCTTCTGATGTACATATTAAACATAAATTTAATTCGACACGCGAGGAAATTATTGAACGGGGCGTTTGGGCAGTGAAATATGCGAAATCCTTTGTGGAGGATGTTGAGTTTTTTGCGGAGGATGCCGGTCGGGCCGACCTCGAGTTCCTCGCTACATTAACCCATGCCGTCATCAAAGCCGGGGCGACCGTAGTGAATTTACCAGATACGACGGGTTATTTATTGCCTCATCAAATGCACCAACGCATTTCATATTTATTCGAAAACGTGGATAATATACATCAAGCCACGATTTCCATGCACAATCACAACGATTTGGGATTGGCTACCGCCAATACCATTGCTGGGATTCAAGCGGGTGCACGTCAAGTGGAAGTAACGATCAACGGTATCGGGGAACGCGCCGGAAACACGTCATTGGAAGAAGTGGCCATGATTTTAAATGTGCATAAGGATTTAGGTTTTACAACAGGGATCCAACCAAAATATTTATATCCAGCGAGTTGTTTAGTGTCCAATTTAATGGGCATGCCGGTGCAGGCCAACAAGGCGGTCGTTGGGGCAAATGCCTTCGCGCATTCCTCTGGGATTCACCAAGATGGCTTTTTGAAACATGCACAAAACTACGAGATCATGAATCCGGAAGATGTAGGCGTTCCTTCGTCGGCGATTTTATTGACATCGCGTTCGGGTCGGGCAGCGCTACGTCACCGATTAAGCCTATTGGGTTTTGATTTTGAAAAACCGGAATTGGACAAATTGTACATCCGCTTTATATTGATGGCAGATGAGCGCAAAATGATTCACGACGAAGATTTAAAGGAATTAGTTGGGTAAGCGTTTATTTCACGCTGCTAGCTAAAGAAATCCCTTCATTTTCCAAGACCTTTAAGATTTGTAGATTTAAGGCTTGTTTCAGGTCTTGAAATTTATTGAAATCTTTGGAAGCCACATAATACGTCACTAAAATATCTAAGGAATACGGACCGAAGCCTTCAAAAATTATTTTTGGGGCTTTTTTCTTGCACAAGGGTTCCTCCAAAATCAGCGCCTCGATCGCTGCAATGGCCTTTTCTATTTGTGCGGGTTTAGTGGCTAAGTCGCATGTCAATTTAAATTGAGCTCGGCGATAATTTCGTTCGCTTAAATTTTCGAGCGATTGAGAGGTCAGTAAACGATTGGGAATCATAATTAAATTCCCATCAATACTTCTTAGTCGCGTGCTTCGAAAACCAATTTTTTCAATATCCCCAGAAATTCCCCCTACCGTAATACTGTCTCCCACCACAAATGGTAGGTCCAAAAATATGGTAAAAGAGGCAAATAGATTTTCCAAAGTTTCGCGCGCGGCCAAGGCCAAAGCCAAACCTCCTAAACCAAGACCTGTGATGAGCGCCATGACGTCTACTTGGAAAACTTGGCCTAACATCACAAAACCGGAGGCGGTGATAATAAAGACCATGGAAAGGTCGTTGAGGAAAGGAATGAATTGTTGCTTCGATTTCTGTTCCACCCCTTGCCATTTTTCCTGGGCGACCAGAATGGCTACTTTCATTAAACGAACGATTAACCAAGTGGCTGTATAAATGAAAGCGATTTCAAAGGCTTTTTCGACTAAAAATAGAAGACCGAATTCGTGGATGGATTTAAAATGCCAGGCGTTGGGAATATGTAAATGTTGGACCGCAAAATATAAAAAGATCCAAAATATGAGTAATTCAAAGGGCTTGCGAATGAGTTGGAAGCAATCTTGGATGGAAATGGATTCATCGGGGATAAAGCGAAATACGATTTTTGAAAAAGAGTTGGAGAAAAAACGCTTTAATGCAAGTCCACCTATGATAACCGCTCCAAAAAGCATGATATCCCAGGCTGAATTTTCCAATAGATATGAATTTTGTAAACTTTCCATTCCTTTGTTCTTCAAATTTGAACTCAAATATAGCCAATAACTTAGTCGAATGTGAAATAAAATTACGACCTTTGCACACGAAATTGACTGACAGCGCCGATTATTACGATATGATTTACAATCGATTGAAACCTATAGTTACCTTTTTTTCACTTGCAACAATCGGTATTTTCCTGATTTCTTTTGGAATGCAGGCGCAAACTATTGTTAATTCTCCGTTGTCCTATGTGGGCATGGGTGAATTATATACAGCGGAATCCGCCTCAAATACCATGATGGGTGGCATCGGGGTTTCAAACTCAAACGGGATTTATTCCAATGTTTTAAATCCTGCCTTATTAGCCCGTAATCATTATACGGTTTTCGAGGTGGGTTTACATGGGGAATCAAAAACGCTTCAGAATTATCGCCAAAAACAACAAGTTTATGGGGGTAATTATCAGTCACTGAGTTTAACATTGCCTATTAGTAATCGTTGGACCACAGCCATCAGTATTCGTCCTCATTCCGCAGTAGAATATGCCACACGCTCTTATCGTCGCTTAAATGTGTTGGGTCTTGATAGTTTAATTTATGGCTATGATGGCAAAGGCGGGATTACTAAATTAAGTATATCGAATGGTGTGCGAATCGGTAAGGAGTTTTATATTGGATTGGAATCCAGTGTATTGTTTGGCACAGTGAATCGCAATGTGTCCACACAAAACTTGTCGGATGGTCAATACTATAAAATCCAATTAGAAACGTTAAACCGCTATTCAGATTTTACCTTTAAAGGAGGCGTCGCTTATCGGAAAGATTTAAAAAATGACGTGTTTCTAAATGTAGGGGCCACTTTTGATTTATCTACCAGCATGAGTGCAACGCAATTACGTCGCTTTGCCATCATGGATTTATCGGGAAACAATGTCATTAATTCAGATACCTTAGAGAAAACGACTACGATCAAACAGAATTTACCTGTCACACAGGCCTATGGAATAAGTATCGAAAAAGTGGCCAAATGGATGGTGGGTATCGATTATTCGCAAACAGATTGGACCGCGGTAGACAATAATTTGGGGCGAATCGGAAAATTACCAAAGAGTTCTAAAATTTCAATCGGCGGTGAATTTACCCCTGATTTTAGTGCTATTTCAAATTATTTTAAACGAATCACCTATCGGGTTGGTTATTCCTATACGAATACGCCCTATGATTATTCAGGAAATGGGAAATTTGCGGTGGATCAAAATTTGAGTTTTGGTGTGGCAGTTCCTTTGCGGAATTTGTCATACGTGAATATATCCTATCAAGTTGGGCGCCGTGGGCTTTTATCCGACAATGGCTTAGAGGAACAATACCATCGGATTACCTTGGGCCTTACGTTGAGTGATCTTTGGTTTGTGAAACAACGGATTAACTAATCATTCTTCCATGAGAATCCTAGTTGCGTGTGCATGTTTCATAGGGCTCATCGCTTGCCACGAGCGAGAAAAAAAATCATCCGCAGAATACATTGGGCCAAAATCTGAACTCCGGGGCATCGATATGGTTTATTCGGATTCAGCGCGCGCGACCTTACGTATGGTAACCGAGCAGCAAATCACCACCATTTCCGAAGATCGGGTATATCCCAAAGAAATGAAACTTTGGTTTTATGATAAACTAGGAAATATCACCTCGCAAATCCGCGGCGATTCCGCCCATTTTTTTCGTCAAACCAATTCCTATAAATTGATGGGCCACGTCGAAATTTTCAATGTCAAGAAAAAGGAAACACTGAAAACGGACGAATTTACTTGGCTGCCTGAACAAAAACGTGTGTTTACCGAAAAACCCGTATCTATTCAAACCAGCAAGGAAATCGTGCATGGGGTAGGACTCGATGCAGCCCAAGACTTCTCCACTTATTCGCTCCGAAAAGTGACTAATTCCCTTCTGACGGTCGAAAGTTTACCGACGAACTAAGTACTTTTCACAACGTTGTCTCACATTTTTTCAAGGCAAATCGCGTTGAATCTAAGCTATAGATGGCTTTCTGTGCCCCCCATTGCTCCCTTAAAAATGTCTGAATTTCCGCGATATCCAAGGCCTGTAATTTTGTATTCCCGGGCATATAACCTTTCGTGCCTTTGCGTCCCCATTTGATTAAACAAGTTAATTCATCTGTTTTAATGCTCTTCCATAATGCTGGCTGGGAAATGGCTGGATAAAGATCTTTTAGTCCGCTTCCGTTTTCCTGGTGGCAATTGGCACAATGCGTTTGATACAACACGCGCCCTTCGACAACATATTGCTGATACAAAATCTCTTCTTTACTATCGCATGATACCAAACCCAAGGCCAGCATCATGAATGCGCTTATTTTTCTCATTTATTTCCCAATAATTTTTCCAAATCCTCAATCAAATGATTCACATCTTCCTCTTTCGTACCATCGTAAATCCCCCGCACATGTCGGTCTTTATCCACTAATATAAATGCCCCACTATGTACAAAACCACCCACTTCATTTGAATCCTCTTGTGCCGCGACCATGTAACTTTTTTGGCCGATGGCATAAATTGCCTTCTTGTCCCCAGTGAGCAAATTCCAACGCGGGGTTTCTATATGTAATTTATTCGCATAATTCTTCAAGACCGACACCTGATCAAATTCAGGATCGATGCTATGGGATAAAATGCGAACCACGTCATTGGCCGCATAGCGTTCATAAATGCGTAATAATTGGGTTTTCATTTTGGGACAGATCGTCGGGCATGTTGTAAAAAAGAAATCAGCCACATATATTTTCCCTTCCATTTCTTTTTCTGTCACCCAGGTTGAATCCTGATTCAAAAAGCGAAAAGGGGGAATTTGGTGATAGACCGTATCGCCTGAGGCATTCAAAGTTTTGGGACCTAAAAATGGTAACTCATGTTTCTCTTGACAGGATAAAAGGCCTAAAAAACAAAGCAAAATCGCTGCAAAAAAGGATTTACTGTACATAATTTTTGGCAGCCAATAGGCTCGAATCGGTGAGGGCTTCCACGTTTTTTAAACGACTCAATTGCTGTCCTAAGTATATCGCTTTGGCTTTCGAATCTAATTTCCCCAGGCTATCCACGGAAAAAGAATGCATCCAATCCATCATGGATTGATCCGCCTTATCGAGCGCCTGAATTAATCGCTTCACATGCGTACTATCTTTTCCTTGACTTAGGCTGTCTAATTTACCTTTCAATTGCACGATATGTTCCGTCTGAGGCATTAATTGATCATGCAAAGACATGACCTGCTCATTCAATTCCGCGCTTAATTTTTCCTCCGCTTGTTTACAAGCGCTCATGATGAATAAACCAAACACCACGATGACTAAAGCTTTATTTTTCATTGGCTGCTAGTAATTCACGTACATTTTCTTTTAGTGCTTGATAACCATTTTGGCCACCAATCATTTTCGCAATTTCATCCACGCGGTCCTCATCTGTTAAACCTCGAATACTGGAAACTGTTTTTTCTCCACTGTGATTTTTAAAAACAAACCAATGTTGTTTTCCAGCCGCGGCGATTTGAGGAAGGTGGGTTATGGCAATAATCTGATGCGCTTGACCCATTTGACGGAGCATATTAGCCATTTGGAATGCTACTTCACCGGAAACGCCGGTGTCAATTTCATCCAAAATCAGCGTAGGCATCGCTCGTTTTTGAGCTAATAAATGTTTGACGGATAACATCAGTCGACTTAATTCTCCTCCCGAAGCGATTTGCTTGAAGGGTTTTGGAGCCAAGCCTTTATTTGCAGAGAACAATAAAGAAATCTTATCCATGCCCATGGCCACGCAGGTTCTAGTTTCGATTTCCCAGTCTAAGACGGCATTGGGAATGCCTAAATGTTGGAGCGATTCCGTTAGCGCCGATCGGATGGCGTTTAAAACCGCTTGCCGACTAGCACTCAATTCCTGTGCCTTTTCCTCACACATTTTTTGGGCTAACTCCAAGGTTTTTTTAGCGGCGGCAACGGCCTCATCAATATGTTCAAAACTGACAATTTGCTCATCCAAGGAATCGCGTAAGCTGATTAATTCTTCGATTGAATTTTTTTGATGCTTTTGAAGGAGCCGCTGAAGCGCGTCTAGGCGTTTATGTTTGTCTTCTAATTCCAAAGGGTCAGAAGAAAAACCTTCGGCTTCTCGTTCTATTTCGGAGGAAAGGTCTTTTAATTCGATCCAAATGGAATCCAACCGACTCTTCCAGGCAGCGTATTCGTCGCCAAATTTGGTTAGGGATTGGGCTTGCTGGAGGGCTAAGCGCATTTGTTGGACCGTAGAAATTTCAGAAAGGCTGACTAAGTTCGCTAAACCAGCTAATTTTTCACGGATTTGTTCGGCATTGGCTAATTTGGCGACGCGGGCGACGAGCCCTTCGAATTCATCGGGTCTCAATTGCGCCTTATCTAATTCCTCCCATTGGAATTTCGTAAAATCGAAGCCTTGGTGCCCTTGAGCGGCTTGTTTTTCGAGTCGATGATATTCCGATTGGGCCGCTTGCATCTGTTTAAAGGCAGCGGTATAGGCATTTTTTAAATCGGGATGTTGGGCAAAACTATCGATTAATTCCAGGCTAAAATCGGGATGAGCGAGCCAAGAGGCATCTTGTTGGGAATGAATGTCCATCAGCTCTTGCCCGATGGTCCTCAGACTCTCCAAGGTAACCGGTGTATCATTTATGAAAGACCGAGATTTTCCCTGAGGATTTATTTCCCGCCGGATCAAACAGGGTTCCTCGAAATCGATTTCTTCTTGTTCGAAAATAGTGGCTAAATGGGGATAGGCACGAATGGAAAAAACACCTTCGATGATGCATTTTTTGGATTCGTCGAAAAGCGTTTTGATATCGGCTCGTTGGCCCATCAATAAACTGATCGCGCCGAGTAAAATGGATTTCCCAGCTCCAGTTTCTCCGGTAATGACGCTTAAGCCCGACGAAAGATCTAGATCAATCGAATCGATGAGTGCGTAATTTTGAATATGAAGATGTTTGAGCATGACTTAAAATCCGAACCCTAATTTACACAAAAAATTAAGACGGAATTTTTATTCGTATCAATGGGCCTGATTTTGATGAATTTTATCAATAATTTGTACCTTTGAGAAAATTTTTTCGCCTTAGTTCATATAAACCAATCGAAATGAGTGTTTTAGTAAATAAAAATTCAAAGATTATCGTTCAGGGCTTCACCGGAACAGAAGGTAGTTTTCATGCCGAGCAAATGATTGCCTACGGAACTCAAGTAGTAGGGGGTGTTACCCCAGGAAAAGGGGGAGCTATGCATTTAGATCGGCCTATTTTTAATACCGTAGCGGATGCAGTGAACCAAACAGGAGCAGATACTTCGATTATATTTGTGCCCCCTGCTTTTGCGGCGGATGCGATTATGGAAGCAGCAGATGCGGGCATTCAGGTGATTATTTGTATTACAGAAGGAATTCCTACGAAAGATATGATCGTAGCGAAAGAATATATTTCCACGAAGGCTTGTCGCTTGATTGGGCCAAATTGCCCGGGTGTCATGACGGCTGGAGAGTGTAAAGTAGGTATTATGCCTGCCTTTATTTTCCAAAAAGGTAAGATAGGTATTGTGTCTAAATCAGGTACCTTGACGTATGAGGCGGTGGATCAATTAACCAAAGCCGGTTTAGGTCAAACTACAGCGATCGGTATCGGGGGTGACCCGATTATCGGAACGACGACCAAAGAGGCGGTAGAATTATTAATGAACGATCCAGAAACGGAAGGCATTGTGATGATAGGTGAAATTGGGGGTGGTATGGAAGCGGAAGCGGCGCGTTGGATCAAGGCGGATGGAAATCGGAAGCCGGTCGTTGGTTTTATAGCAGGTCAAACGGCGCCGAAGGGTCGTCGGATGGGTCATGCGGGTGCGATCATCGGCGGTGCGGATGATACAGCAGAGGCTAAAATGAAAATTATGCAAGCCTGCGGCATTCACGTCGTATATTCTCCAGCTGATATTGGCGAAACGATGATCAAGGCCTTAGCAGCGAAATAATTCATAAAGGATGATTCCTTTTCCCTATTTGAAATCTGCTATTGATTTGATGTCTCATCAGATGCGTAGCAGATTTTTTTTATGCCTTCTTTTTTTGTTAAGTTCTGTGGGCCTGCGGGCGCAATGGGAAACGGTTAACACGCTGGAAAAGGAATGGTCAGTATATCAAAAAACCTGGGGGACTTTTTTGCCCTATGTGCCGAACCAACATTACAGCTACCATTCAAAATCTTTATTTGTTCATCCTCAGGAATATCCCAAAGGTTATTTGACCATCGATGCGGACAATCAGTATTTTCTGTTTTTAAATGGGGCTTTTCAGCGGAAATTGGAAAAGGGTCAGCTCGTGCGAATCAGTTTGGATAGTTTACAAAAATTATCACCCGCCAAACAATTTTTTGTCCTTACCTTTTATGCGCAGAGTTTGGAAGGATTACCTCAAAAGATCAGTATTCAGCAGAGGTATTTAGGCGATAAAATTTCGAAGTCTGATTTTTTAAATTTCCGAAATCGAAATACACAGGTATTTTATAATTTTTTCAGTTTCAGTTTTTTTAGTTTACTGGCGCTATTGGGTCTATTAATTGCCTTTTTTCCAAAACATTTTCATGCTTATTTTCGATTCTCGGATTGGATTCATTTTGAATTAAAAGATGAAGTTATCATTAAACGCCCCTTTGCGTTTCCGAATTTGCTTGTCATTTTTATTCTTAGTTTAGTCATAGCCTGTATCTCTTTTTTTAATGGCATGACGCATCAGTCGAAAGATACGTTTTTTGATAGTCCGGAAAATTTTCAGTCCTTAGGTAAGATTGCTATTTTTTTATGTTCGAAAACGGCTGTTGCTTTTATGCTTTTTTTAATGAGGTATTTGATATACCGATTGTTTTCAAGCTTGTTCAAATTAGATTATTTGGCGGAGGCACATTTTTATAAATCGATGCAAACGAATTTTCAATTTTTCATCGTGTTGTTCCTGGGCATAGGAATTTATGCGCTGTCGGCGGGGCCCTTATTTAAGCCTAATTTGACACAAATTTCTTACGTGGTGGACGCATATTTTTTAATTCGGACGATTTACTATTTTCGATTGTTTCGAAGAAACTTTCGATTTAATCAGATTTCACTTTTTGCGTATATTTTGATCATGGAAGGTCAGGTTTTGTTCTTTGGTCTGCGCGAATTAATTTTTCCTGAATACATCTAATTGATGATTGAAAATTGTATATTTGCAATTGATTTCCATTACACTGCGAAATCTCGATTTAAATCAAGTTTTGGTATGAGTGAATTAGTTAACGTGGCAGTCCCAGATCCGAAAAGGATGAAAAAAGTTAAAAGTATTTTAGTAACTCAGGCAGCGCCAGCAGATGCAAAATCCCCTTATTTTGAGATTGAAAAAAAGTATGGGGTTAAAGTTGATTTTCGTTCTTTCATCGACATTCGTGGGGTTGCTTTCAAGGATTTCCGCAAACAAAAAATCAATATTTTAGAGCATTCCGCGATTATTTTTACAAGTCGCAATGCCATCGATCATTTCTTCCGCATGTGCAAGGAGGCGAAAATCGAAACACCGGCGGACATGAAGTATTTTTGTATCACAGAACAAACAGCCAATTACCTTCAAAAATATATTGTCATTCGGAAACGTAAAGTGTTTACGGGGACGAAAACTGCCTTGGATTTATTGGAAATCATCAAAAAACATAAGACAGAAAAATTCCTTTTTCCTTGTTCAAACAAGCGTCAAAAGGATTTGCCTGATTATATGGGGACGAATGATTTTCAATTGACCGAAGCCGTGATGTATGAAACCGTTTCTGCGGATTTATCGGATTTAGAAAATGTGTTTTATGATGTCTTGGCTTTTTATAGTCCATCAGGGATTACCTCTTTATTTGAGAATTTTCCTGAGTTCAAGCAAAATAATACACGCATTGCGGCCTTTGGACCAACCACCGCGAATGCTGTAAAAGACGCTAATTTAATTTTAGATATTCAAGCGCCCATGCCGAATGCACCTTCGATGACGGGGGCCATCGAGCAATACATTAAAACGGCCAACAAATAAATCAAAAGCTCCCCAATGAGCTTTTTTTATAAAATTCGCTTTGCATTCGAAAATATTGCTTATTTTTAATCGCTATAAGCGAACAAATGCCTATCACTACGTTAAAAAAATATTTCCTGCGCCCCTTGACCCTCTTAGGGGTGGTATTTTTATGTATTTCGCAGGAATTATATGCGCAGCAGGATCCGCAATTAAGTTTATTCCAACAAAACACCATCTTTTTAAATCCAGCCTTTGCAGGTTTTCAGGATCAATCCTTGGTGCTATTGCACATTCGAAATCAATGGACGGGCTATGAAAGTACGAATGATGGCACGGGAAGTTTGGGCACGACTATATTAGGTGCGTCCTTGCCTTTAGGAAAATGGAATACCGGAGTGGGTTTGCTTTATATATCTGATAAGACGCCTTCGGGGGTGAGTCAGCAAAGCATTCGGCTACAAATGGCCTATCATTATCCCCTTGCTTCAGGAACTTTATCTTTCGGTCTTCGGGCGGGTCTGCAATCTAAATCGTTTGATGGCCGGGTGTATCGTGCGCGGGATATTGGAGATCCCTTATTAAATACTTTTTCTGGGAAAGTGGTGAGTCAATCGATTCCGGATGTTGGATTTGGCATGGTCTATGCTGGATCAAATTGGAATGTGGGTCTATCAGCCGATCATTTGGCAAATGGCCAATATACGTTTAATGACCCTTCGATTTCGATGCCTTTGGCGCCAAGCTATTCCTTGCATGGGTCTGCGGAATTGCTATTGACGACTAATTTTGATTTAATTCCATTTGCACACATGAGGTATTATTCGGGTCGAATTTTGCCAGAAGCGGGTGCGCGGGTTGAATTTAGGGATATGTTTTGGGTAGGCGGAAGTTTACGGATGAATGATGCGGCGATCGGGATGCTCGGTGTTTCCCTGCTGAATAATCGGCTTGATTTGGGGTATAGTTTGGATTATACCTTGGTCAATGTGCCGATAAAAGCGCCGATGACACATGAGGTTTTTGTGCGGTTTGTGATGCCAACGATGAAAATTGGCACCCAAGGAATCCCAATAAAAACCCCTCGATTTAGAATTAATTAGAATTTTAGTACTTAAAAAATTTAAAAAATGTTCATTATTCTTAGGAATTCCTTTAATTTTGGGGAATTTGAATAATAATTGATTACCAGAATTCGTTAGACAAAAGATATTTTTAATTCGTTTTTATGAATTTACAGTTTTTAACTAAGCGATTGTTTCTGTTTGTAGCGCTCTTTGTTTTTTCGACAGGAGCCATCATGGGACAAAGTTCTAAGAAGACCTTAAGTAGTAAAAAAGGTTCAAATAGTGGAAAGGGGATGTTTGGCTTCATGAAAAAGGGGGGCAAAGATTCACCGGGGATTGAGAATGGAGAGGTCGTGGCTACTGCGCGTAAAGGCTGGTCCCAACCTACACCGTACGGCATGGTTCTTGTGCCATCCGGCAGTTATATGATGGGTCAAACGGACGAGGAATTGTCTCGGGCGGGGGTTAACTTCAATAAGCGTGTGACAGTATCTGCCTTTTTTATGGATGATACCGAAATCACCAATCATGAATATCGGCAGTTTACAAATTCTTTATTGAAAGATTCGGTCTCCGTTTTAGGAGAGGATAAAATCATGAGTGCATATTATCCTGATACGACGGTTTGGATGAGTGATTTTACGTATCACAGTGGGGATCCGATGTTGGAATTCTATTTTTCGAGTCCAGCGTATGATACGTATCCGGTGGTCGGGGTGAGTTGGGATGCCGCTAAATATTTCTGTTTATGGCGTTCTAAGATGCTGAATGATTATCGGAAGAAGCAAAATATGTACAATTTGCCGCGTTTTGAATTACCCTCTGAATCCGAATGGGAGTGGGCGGCACGTGGTGGAAGAGCCTCTTTGAAATATCCGTGGGGCAGTCCGTATGTGGCGAATGCCAAGGGATGTTTGATGGCTAATTTTAAACCGCACCGTGGAAATTATGATGCGGATGGATATTCTTATACGGCACCGGCGGCTTCCTTTTTCCCGAATGAATTTGGCTTATATAATATGGCGGGTAATGTGGCAGAATGGTGTGAGGATGCCTATTCAGATAATGCGGTGGCGGTGACTTGGGATTTAAATACGGTAAATAAAGACCCTGATGAGCCTAGAAAGGTGACGCGTGGGGGATCTTGGAAAGATATTGCGTATTACTTGGAAACAGGTACGCGTGCTTATGAATTACAAAATAAAAAAAGGGCCTATATTGGTTTTAGGTGTTCGATGAGATACCTGGGTCGTGCGGTTTCTAAATAATTAACCTACCAACAAAAAATTTAAATCTTATGAAAGGATTAGAAAAATCGATTAATGTGGTTGCCAGTTTTGGTGCGGCGGTGGTTATCGTAGGTGCCTTGTTTAAAATTTTACACTGGACTGGGGCTAATGAGATGTTGATGATCGGAATGTTTACCGAGGCTGGAATCTTTATTTTATTCGGGGTATTGTATTTGCAGGCCAAGCCCGACAGAGAATACAACTGGGAAAAAGTATATCCAGAATTAGCGGATGGTGCGCCGGCGGTTCAACGTAGTTCTGCGGAAGGTTTTAATGCCTTAGCAAATCAACCGGGTTTAGGGGCGGATGTCGTAGCTAATCTTACAAAGAGTTTAAAAGGCTTAACAGATACAGCGAATAGTTTATCTGATATTTCTAAGGCCACGGGAGCGACCCAGGATTTTGTTAATTCCTTGAATTCGTCCTCTCAGTCATTGGTGACTTTAAATAAGACGGTGGCCGAAGCGACAACTTCTTTAAGTTCCATTTCAATTTCTTCCACAGATGCCGCCAATTATGCGAAACAATACGCGAAGGCTGGTGATCAATTAGCAGCTTTAAATGTTGTTTATGAGACTGAAATTCAAGAAGCAAGTAAGCATTTAAAAGCCATTAATGGTTTTTATGGCAATGTAAATACTACAGTAGAGCAAATGGCTTCTACGCAAAAAGATGCGGAAAATTTCAAGGCGGAATTAGCGAAATTAAATGCCAATATTCAGTCATTGAATCAGGTATATGGTAGTATGTTAACCGCTATGAAAGGCTAATAACGATGGCAAGTTTAAAAGAAACACCCCGGCAGAAAATGATCGGGATGATGTATTTGGTATTGACTGCCTTGCTTGCATTGCAAGTTAGTGATGCCTTACTACAGAAATTTACGCTATTAAATAATAGTTTGGAAATCGCGAATCAATCCGCTACTTCCAAAAACAAAGGTGTTGTACAGGGTATTGATGAACGTATCAAAGATTTACCTAATCCCGCAGCCTATACAGACGTGTTAAGACGTGCCAATGAAGTGCGCAGAATTGCTGATGCGCTTGTCAATCATTTGGATGGGGTTAAGAGCAAAGTCTTAGAAACGGGGGGTGGTATAGATCCCGAAACAGGAAATATTAAAAACCCCAAGGAAGAGGAAAAGGTCTATGAATTGATGGTGGGTTCAAAGAAAAATGGGGAAGCCTATAAATTGGAACCTTTGTTTAGCACCTACATCAAGGAATTAACTGCCTTAGCAGATCCGGGTACTAAATTTTCGCCTTTGGCTTTAGATGCCAAAGACGATCCTATTTCCAATAAGGATGCGAATCAAGCCAATAAGGATTTTGCTGAATTAAACTTTGCACAAACGCCAGTGCCAGCAGCTTTAGCTTCTTTAAGCCAAAAGCAAGCCGAGGTTCGTCGTTATGAAAGTGATGTATTGAATCAATTGGCTGCTAAAGTAGGGGCAAAGGAAATTAAATTCGATAAGGTATTTGCACAAGTATCTGCCAATGCCAATACTGTAGTCGCAGGAATGGAATACCAAGCTGAGGTATTTATAGGCGCGACTTCCTCAGGTTTCACCCCTCGCATGAGCTATAATGGTTCTTCGATTCCTGTTACCGATGGTCGTGGTCAAATTAAATTCAAAACTTCAGGTGGTGGATATGATGCCAATGGTTTATCGAAAAAAACGTATACGGCTACGGTTTCTTATATGAGTCCCACCGGTCCTAAGACAGAATCCATTGTAAAAGATTATTTTGTTTTAAAACCAACTTATAATATAGAGACGGCTACTTTACCTGCCTTGTATTTGGGTTGTGCAAATCGCTTAAGTGTAGTAAGTTCAGGCTTAGGTGCTTTGTGGAATCCTTCCTTTACTGCGGACGGTGGTGAGACAATTGCGGGCCAGAGTCGAGGAAAGGTAACCATCGTTCCTTCGGCTGCGACCATCACACTGAATGTATCAAATAGTGGTACCTTATTAGGAAAAGAAACCTTCCGCGTGCGCCGCGTGCCAAGACCAGAAGTGAAGGTGTTTGGCAATGGAAGCGAGTTGGATGAAAAAAGAGGTGCCAGTGCGTCTGGGTTACGTAGCGTGGATGCGCGTGCCCTAGCCGATGAATCATTTAAATCAACGAACCCAGAAGATGCAAATTATCGCGTGTCTGAAATGTATGTGGCTTTAGCGCGTGGTCAACGGAAAATAGATGATCTAACCTTGCCTGGTGCTGGGTCAATCGCCAAATTGGCTGCTCAGGCGCAAGCGGGCGATCGGTATTACATTGAAATTAAAGGCGTTCAACGCAAAAATTTTAAAGGAACTGTGGAAAATATTCCATTCTCCATGGCTAAAAATATTCCATTGAATTAATCAATTTAGGATATATGAAACGAGTAGCTACACTTTTATTGGTTTTTTCTCTGATCTGTTCTTTCGCAAGTTTAGCACAGGAAAAGCCGATTGCTCCGAATCAAAATTCAGTTCGCCCCATCGACGAGGCGGATGTGCATTATCGTGCTCGTTTATGGCGTCGAATGGATTTAAATGAAAAGATAAATCAGCCATTTTTTTCCATGAATAGTGAGATTTCAAAGTTCTTGTTAGAATGGGTAAAAGCGGGTGTGTTAACTCCGTACACGAATGATTCCTTGCAAGTCAAATTAAGTCCTGCCGCTTTCGTGGAGAACTTAAAAATGGAAGAAACGACGGCTGATGGTGAATTGTCAGAGGCAGAACGCGCAGCAGGTTTTGGTGCGGAAGTAGCTAAAGACACAAAAAAAACAGATGCCAAAACCGAAGGAGCCGATGATGGATGGGGTGGAGCTAAAGCCACAGCCACACCCGGAGTACCCGCTAAGGATGATTTTGATGCGAAGCCTGTTGTTTCCACAGTAGCTTATTATTTTCCAAAAGAGTTATCCATCCTGGAAATTAAAGAAGATGCCGTGATTGACCGGAAGCGTTCTCGTTTGTATTTTGACATTCAAGCTTTGACCTTAATTATCCCAGCTTCGAAAACTAAAGCGGGATTTGATAAGCCTGTAGCCTCGTTCCGCTACAAGGATGTTTATAAATTATTTAGAAGCAATGCGAATTGTATTTGGTATAATTCCGATAATGAAATGCAGCATAAAAATATGGCAGATGCCTTTGATTTACGTTTATTCCAAGCGAGAATCATCAAAAAAGGGAATGCTGAAAATAAGTATCTAACTGATTTGTTTAGCGGGGATAAAGAAGGTTTGTTGATGTCCCAGCAGCTCGAATATAAATTATTAGAGCTTGAACATGAAATGTGGGAAAATTAATTTCCAATGATTTTTCTAAGAGGGATGAGGTTCATCCCTTTTTTATTTTTTAATACATTTTTGCTCAGGTATTTTTGGATTATTTCAAGTTTAAATCATTGAAATACTCCTTTTTTGCCTAAAAAATGTAAATTGCAATGTAATTAGTCAAGAAGTATATATGTCGTATCAACGCAAAACCAAAATTGTTGCCACAGTAGGTCCAGTCTCAGAATCTCGTGAATCTTTAATTCAATTAGCCAAAGCCGGAGTCAATGTTTTTCGTTTAAATTTTTCACATGGAACTCATGAGGATCATGGGCAACGATTGAAGACGATTCGTAGCATTAGCGAAGAATTAGGGCTTAATTTAAGTATTTTACAGGATTTACAAGGACCGAAAATTAGAACCCAATTGGTTGAAAACAATGGTGTTTTGTTGGAAGCAGGCAAGCAATTGATATTTGCCATGGACGAAAGTTTGTTAGGCACATCTGAAAAAGTGGGTACTACCTATACTTCCATGTATTTAGATGTCAATGTGGGCGAACGGATTTTGATGGATGATGGTAACTTAGAAGTAAAAGTCATTTCCATTGATAAGGTGAAAAAGGAAGTATTGACCGAAGTGATTTACGGTGGAATTTTAAAATCTAAAAAAGGTATCAATTTGCCAGGAACTAAGGTTTCATTGCCTTGTTTGACCCCAAAAGACGAAGAAGATTTGTATTTTGGATTGGATCATGGAGTGGATTGGATCGCATTATCCTTTGTGAGAAAAGCATCTGACATTTGGGATATTAAAGATAAAATTAAGGCGTACGGGAAAAATACTCGTGTGATAGCGAAAATAGAGAAGCCAGAGGCAATCGATAATTTAGATGAGATCATTGAGGCAACAGATGCCATTATGGTGGCTCGTGGTGATTTGGGTGTAGAAATGGATGGTGCGGTGGTACCTTATTTGCAGAAAGTAATGGTGGAGAAATGTACAGCAGCTGGAAAACCAGTTATTGTAGCGACCCAAATGCTTGAATCCATGATTACAAATCCTGTTCCTACACGGGCAGAAACCTCTGACGTAGCCAATGCGGTTTTGCAAGGAGCCTCTGCTACGATGTTATCCGGTGAATCTGCTTCTGGAAATTATCCAGTCAAAGCCGTGGAGACCATGGCTCATATTCATGAGATTGTAGAGCAGCAACAAAACCAATTGGAAATCATCAAAGGGAACGAAGCAGCAATTTATTTTAAAAATCACTCTTTGTCAGCTGTGACTGGCCAGGCGGTTAATTTGACTGACCGTCTTATCGCAGGTGCGTGTCGGTTAGCGCGTGACTCGAAAGCGAAAGCAATTTTATGCATTACCAATTCAGGCCATACCGCCTTCCGTTTATCCGCGCATAGACCCAAAGCCGATTTATTCGTCTTTACTTCAAACAAAGAATTGATGTCCACCATGGGTCTTTTATGGGGCGTAAAAGTATTTTTCTATGACCCTTCATCGGATAGTGTAGAAAAAACGGTTGCTGCGATGGTAGATAAATTAAAATCTGAAAAATTATTGGCTATCGGTGATGTGTTTGTGACAACTTTGTCCATCCCAGCGCACCAAGGAAAGAAAACGAATACGGTCCAACTAGGTACCGTCGAATAATTCGTTAAACAACAGGCCTGATATCGACATATGAAAAAAAGAGAATCGTTATTTATCCGTTCCCTTTTGGTCATATATTCGCTTTGGACGGCTTTTTGGTTTATTTCCAGTTTCTTGATCTTATATCCTTTGATGCTCATCTTTCTCCAAAAAATATCTTGGAGGCGCTATGCGCATCGATTAGTTCGGCTTTGGGGTCAAATTTTCTTCCTATTCGCAGGTCTGCGGATCAAGGTCAAATACCATTATAAGCCTGATCGGAAAAAGGTGTATGTCTTCTGTTCCAATCATTTTTCGTATCTCGACATCCCCCTCATGGTGGTTCTGATTAAGAATTATTTTTCGTTCATCGGAAAATATGAAATCAAAAAGGTGCCTTTGTTTGGCTATTTATATGCTCGTTTGAACATTTTAGTGAATCGCAAAGACCGGATGAGTCGGGCTACATCATTAGGTCGTTCGATCAAGGCGCTACAATCCAAACGTAGCATCATTATTTTTCCGGAAGGAGGAATCGTGTCAAGTGAATTCCCTTTCATGGGCAAGCCACTGATGGATGGGGCGTTTATTATGGCGGTGCAGCAACAAGTACCCGTGGTGCCCATAAGTTTTTTCAATAACCATCATTTATTAAACGATCGTACCTTTTTATTACGTCCTGGCGTGATTAAAGTTGAAATTCATCCACCGGTAGAAACGATTGGCTTAAGCAATGAGGACGTGCCTGTGCTTCGAGATAAGGTATTTGATATGATTCAAAATCCGATTTTGGCTTATTATGGAACCGATGTGCCTCAATAAATGAAAAATGTAAATTTTTTATTGGTTTTCTATCTCCTTGCGCTTTGTTCCTGTGCGAAAGTAGAAGAACAATCAGATTTACCCCGTCCCAAAGGATTTAATCGAATCCCCCTTCCCGCGCATCGCTATGTTACTTTGGAAGCGGGTCATCCATATAGCTTTGATATATCGACGTTGGCAGAAGTTCGTCCGGATACACTCACGCTTGGAAACAAAGATCGCATTTGGACCGCCGAACCGCATTGGATTTATGTCTATTATCCAGCTTGGGATTCCTTCATTCAAATCACGTATAAAAGGTTAGGGGGCGATCGTGCGAAAATGAAGGCATTGATTAATGATTCCTATAAATTAGCCTACAAACATCAAGGTAAAGCGAGCGGTATTCAGGAATATGTCATGACGACTACACGTGGGAAAAAGGCCGGATTGATCGAATTAGATGGGGAAGTGGCGACTTCATTTCAATTTTTTAGTACGGATAGTAGTCGGCATTTCATCCGTGGCGCGGTCTATGTGAAGACAGCCACGGCTAATGATTCCCTCGCTCCAATCATTCGATATTTGAAACAAGATGCGATGCATTTGATTCAAACGCTTCAGTGGAAATAGGCGAATTTTCCGTTTCTTTGTAATGTATGCGCGAGGAATCTCCATCCCTTTTTGAATCGGAAGAATCTACTGTTTTTGTAGATGCCTTATTGCCTTTGCCTATTCCCAGGCATTTCACCTATCGGGTGCCACGTGTATGGGCTGATTTAGTTCAAACAGGCCTTCGGATCGTTGTTCCTTTCGGAAGTACCAAAGTCCTCACCGTTGTCATTGTAGCCGTGCATCACCAGCCACCCAAACAGTATCAAGCCAAATATATTTTAGAAATATTAGACGAGGCGCCCTTGGTGACGGCTTCCCAACTAAGCTTATTTCAATGGGTGGCAGATTACTATATGTGCTATCCTGGGGAGGTATTTCAAGTGGCATTGCCAGCTGGTTTAAAAATTTCGAGCCAATCGAAAATTCAAGCCCATCCTGAATTTTCTTCACCAGAATTGTTGACAGAAAAAGAGCAACTGATTTTTTCAAAAATCATCGAAAAGGGTGCTTTAACATATGATGAGGTGGCGCGTTTGGCGGAGGTGAAAAGTCCTTACCATTTGATTAAATCCATGGTGGGAAAGCAAGCCGTGCTGATTTTCGATGAATTAAAGGATCGATATACACCCAAAGTGATTCGAAAAATTCGACTTTCCCAGGCTTGGACGTCCAAAGAAAAATTAACCGAATTAATCAAAGCTTTAGAAGATAAACCGAAGCAAATCAATGTCTTATTGCATTATTTGCGTTTTATTCCGGTGTTGCGCGATGAACCTTCAAATCAGAAAGGTTTAGAAAAATCAAGTTTTACTCAAGCGGGTCTTTCTGAAAGTTCGTTAGCTACCTTACAAAAAAATCAAATTTTTGAATCCTTTGAAGTTGTCGTTTCACGTTTTGGAAGCGACGAGGATGATTTTATTCCTTCGGATTTTGAGTTAAATGCACCTCAAATAAAGGCTTATCAATCCATTTTGGAAGTATTTCAAGAAAAGGATGTGGTCTTATTGCACGGAATTACCGGAAGTGGGAAAACGGAGATATATATTAAATTGATTCAAGAGGCCTTGTCGAATGGCGATCAAGTCTTGTATTTATTGCCTGAAATTGCACTAACTACACAAATTGTCATGCGTCTGAAGAAGATTTTCGGCGAACAAGTGGGTATTTATCATTCTAAATTTTCGGATAACGAAAGGGTCGAAGTTTGGAAATCGATTGTGGAAGGGAAATATCCCTTTGTCGTAGGCGTTCGTTCCTCTGTATTTTTGCCATTTTCACGCTTGGGCTTGATCATCGTGGATGAAGAACATGAATCTTCCTTTAAACAGGTAGATCCCGCGCCGCGCTATCATGCCCGTGATGTGGCGATGGTATTAGCGAATCAGCATGGTGCCAAAGTCCTTTTAGGATCCGCTACGCCTTCCTTGGAATCCTATTATCAAGCCAAACAAGGCAAATATGGTCTTGTTTGCTTGAAGGAGCGTTTTGGTGCGGCCCAATTACCGCGAATGGAACTCATCGACACTAAATATGCCGGTCGGATGAAGCAAATGAAGGGTGGATTTTCAATGGATTTGATTCGTGTACTCCAACAAAATTTTGATCAAGGAAAACAAAGTTTATTATTTCAAAATCGACGTGGTTATTCGCCTTATATTCAATGCCAAGATTGTGATTGGATCGCTTCCTGTAACCAATGCGATGTGAGTTTAACGTATCATGCGCGGGATCAAGAGATGCGTTGTCATTATTGTGGCTACAAAGAAGGCTTATTACCACGTTGTGCAGCCTGTGGCAGCACGCAATTGAAAGCCATGGGTTATGGAACGGAGAAATTAGAAGAAGAGCTTCAATTGCATATTCCGGATGCACGTTTAGGTCGGATGGATTTAGATACAACCCGTTCGAAAACCGCTTTCACGAATTTATTGGCTGAGATTCAATCGGGTAATATTGATATTTTAATCGGGACTCAAATGGTGGCCAAAGGTCTAGATTTCGAGGGTTTATCCACGGTGGCGATTTTTGATGCAGATCGAATTATTAATTTTCCAGATTTTCGTTCACATGAGCGGGCGTTTCAATTGATTACGCAAGTGGCTGGGCGGGCTGGTAGGAGAGAACAACAGGGCGAGGTATATATTCAGACAAACCAGCCGACGCATCGGATGTTTGATTTTATTTTGCGGGGAGATTATGAGGCTTTATTTGCGAGTGAGATTATGGAACGAGAGGGCTATCATTATCCGCCCTTTACGCGTTTGATTAAATTGACCTTTCGCCATTTGGATTCCATAGCCGTGGAAAAGGCGGCAAAGGAATTTGCATTGGTTTTGAAGGAGAAATTTGGAAATGGTCGGGTATTAGGTCCGGAGCGACCTTTGGTCGAGCGGATTCGTAATCAATACGCGATGGAAATCATGATTAAATTAGAAAAGGGGATTTCCCTAGCTAAATTCAAGGAAGCATTGCGACAAGAATTGGACACCTTTCAAACGAAAGCGGTTTGTAAAGGCGTCCAAATTATTCCTGATGTAGATTGTTTATAATTAGCGTGTAAAAACAACGTCCTCGTAAGGCAGGCGAAAACGCTTTCCCCAAACGCCTTCTTCGGTTCCTTTCCCCACCGACACAATCATATTGATTTCAGCTCCGCGAGGAAGAGCCAATTCTTTTTTCACGCGGACGGCATCAAATCCTTCCATTGGACAGGATTCTAAGCCCTCTGATGCGATAGAAAGCATGAAGGTTTGTGCAGCTAGGGCGCAGGATTTATGAGCCATCACACGCTGATCAGCCTCTCCGCCAAAACGCATGAAGGGTTTCCGCATACCCATAAATAAGCAAAGACATTTACGTACAAGTGTAAATAAGCCGAAAGGATCTTGGCGGTACAATAATGGCATTAATTTGCCATAATAGTCTAGTCCGCGTTTCTCCATTTTATTGGGTTCTCCTTGGATGCCTTCTTTGATTCGTGCCAAATTCCATTTAGCCCTTGAGGCCCACAGATCTTTTCTAGTTACAAAAACGACTAAATGTTGGGTGTCTTTGGCGGCGGATTGCCCTAGGCAAAGTGCATGAAAGCGTTTTTTAGCCTCTTCGGATTTGATCCAATAGAATTCCCATAATTGCATATTGCTACTATTGGGCGATAATATGGCTCGTTGAAGACTTTTTTCGATGATTTCATCGGCTACTACAAAATTAGGATCAAAGCGGCGATTGGATCTTCTTCGTCGTACTATTTCGTCAAATTTTTCTGATAACATGTTTGTTATAAATTTTAGCTAAAATACAAAATGTATAGCTTTTTCGGGTCTTGAAAACAAAAAAAGGCAGGACCATGTCCTGCCTTTTTTAAAATGTAAACCTTAAGGATTAATATCCTGGGTTTTGAGTTAACGTTGCTTTTCCGTCTTTTTGCGAGTTCAAGATCTCGTCGTTTGGAAGAGGGAAGAATTCGTTTTTACCGGCTGTAAATGTTTTTCCAGCTAAGTATCCACGCTTGTTATAGGTTCTGCCTGAAAGGTCAGTTCCGTTAACAGATTCCTCTTTCAAGTATTTGTTGATGTATGGTGCAGCAATTCCCCAACGAACTAAGTCGAAGAAACGGTGACCTTCCATCGCAAATTCCAAACGGTTTTCCATGCGGACAGCATTTAATGCGAAGTCTTTTCCTTTTTCCGCAAAAGTACCTGTAGGATATGGGTTTACCACATAATTCACAGAAGCATCTTGAACAGAACCATTCTTCGCACGGTTACGAATCATGTTTACATACGTTTCAGCACCAGCTAAATTTCCTAATTCTGCCTCGCACTCAGCTAACCAAAGAATAACGGAAGACATTTTTAATAAACGGTAGTTGTTATTCACTGCACGTTTGTTCGTAGAGTGCGTAGAACTTCCTTCATCTGCTAGATAATACATCCATTTTTTACCGATGTAAGGTCCTGAATATAATTGGTTACGAATCCAGTCATTTCCTGGCATTGGGCCCCAATCCAAGAAGTTTACACCACGACGACCTACTGTCCAATCCAAACGTGGATCTACTGGGATAGTTTTATCTAATGTAAATGCTTGGTTTGATTTCAAACCTTGGTCATTTGGTACATCAATTGCATTGTATGTATCTGATGTTCCATCTGCTTTGTCTCCTATCATTGGTAAACCATCATTCGTTTTGAAAGAATTAACCAAGTTTTGAGATGGCAAATAGAAACCGCAACATCCACGACCTGGAGAGTTAGCCGAATATGGCCAGTTTAAGTTATCTCCTGCGTTACCATTGTTACCCGTAGAACCGTCATTGATTGAGAATTCAACCTCAAAGATAGACTCTGCATTGTTGTTCGTAATGTTACGGTAGTTATCATGGAAATTAGGCATTAATTTCTTGCCTGAATTTTTGTACACATCTTCTAAAAGTGTTTTTGCAGCTGCAAATTTCTTTTGGAACATATAAGCTTTCGCTAAATAAGTCATCGCGGCCCATTTAGTAGCACGACCCTTTTGAGCTTGTGTAGCTGGTAAAACGGCAGCTGCATCAGAGAAATCCTTCTCGATATTCGCCCAAATATCTGCTGTATTTGCAAGTTTCGTTGAATTCGGATCATCACGCTTGTAGACAGCTTCTGAAATATATGGAACTTTATTCCACATTTTCTTTGCTTCGAAGTGGTAATGACCACGTAAGAATTTAGATTCTGCTACAACTTGTGCTTTTTCAGCATCTGTCATGTCCTTCACATCTGGACTTTGCGCTAATAACATAGCTTCGTTTGCACGAGCTACACCATCATATGAATGTTGCCATTTTCCTAAGAAGTACGTGTTATCTGATAACCAGTTGTATTGCTCGATGTACTCTTGCTCTGGTTGGTCACCGATATCCGTTCCTTTTACCGCATCTCCGGAAGTAATACCTCCAAATACATAGTTTGAGATCGTAGACTGACGTCCCGTATTTCCAGCACCTACACCGTCCATTAACGAGTAAGCTCCAATTAAAAGCGCATTTACACCGTTCTTGTTACTCAAAGAAGTCAACGAAGCCGCACCTTGTGGCTGAATATCGAAGAAAGTATCTGAACAAGAAAAGTTGATGCCCGTGGTCGCAATTAATGCGAATATGATTAACTTTTTCATTTTTTTATCTGATTTATTTTCAAATGTTACCTTAATTAAAATCCTACTTTTAAACCAATATTGTATGATTTAGCAACAGGGAATGCACCTTCGTCAATACCCATGTGGATATCTTGGTTATCATTACCTGAAGTTCTCAAGTTAATATCTGGATCTAAACCTTTGTAATTAGTAAAGGTGAACAAGTTTTGACCTTGAACATATAATTGCAATGAGCTTAATTTCAATTTACTTACAAATGAACTAGGCACTGTGTAAGTTAATTGAATGTTCTTGATACGCATGTATGAACCATCTTCCACAAAGTATGAAGAGATTTGCTGACTTGTACCATCTTGAGAGTTCAAGCGTGGCAATAACGCATTGTCTCCTTGTTTCTTCCAAGAGTTATACAACATGTCTACTGAACGGTTACCTTGGAATGTGTTAAAGTCTGTCCAGTATTTCAAGTAGTTAAATAATTCGTTTCCTTGAACACCCTGAGCAAACACAGTCAAATCCCAGTTTTTATAACCTAAAGCTAGATTTAAACCGTATGTGAAATCGGGATGTGGATTTCCGATGATCGTTTTATCAGCCGCAGTGATTACACCGTCTCCATTCACATCACGGAACTTGAATACACCCGCACGTGTGTAAGAACCAAACTTAGGAGCTGAGGCAGCCTCCGCATCATCCTTGATTACACCGTCCACGATATATCCGTAGAAACTGGCAATCGGCAACCCTGCTTTTGTAACTGAGATTGCTGGAAGACGTGTAGAGAATCCAAAGATGGTTGCATTCGGGTCATCGTTCAACTTAACCACGTTGTTTTTGTAAACCGAGTACATCGCACCAATCGTATAACGTAAATCACCAATTTTATCGCGATATGTAACGTTTAAGTCAAAACCAGAGTTATTGATTTCTCCAATATTTACATATGGAATAGTAGCTGTTCCTGCAGTTTTAGGAATAGGTACCTGTGTTAACATATCTGATGTGGTACGAGAATAAATATCCAACGTAACATCCAATTTGTTGTTCCATAGGGAAGCATCTACTCCGACGTTGGTTGACGTATTGGTTTCCCAACGACCTGTTGAATTACCAAATTGAGCAATGTCAAAACCTCCAGCAATTGAGTTACCCGATCCACCGATGTCATAGGCATTGTTATCTGGGTTAGGAGTAAACAATGTATAGGCGTTGTAAACGTTTGGAATCAATTGGTTACCCGTTTTACCCCAACCTCCACGAATTTTCAAGTCATTTATAAATGTCAAATCTTTCATGAACGCTAATTCCGTTAAACGCATACCTACTGAGAATGCTGGGAATACCCCGTAACGATACGCAGGAGAGAAACGTGAAGAACCATCACGACGGATTGTGAAGTCAGCCAATAAGAAATCCTTATATGCATAGTTTACTTTTCCGAATTGTGAAAACAATGCAGTAATTGTAGCACCACCACCCGCATTAGATAAACCAGCCGCAGATCCGTTGTTCAAATAACGATACGATGGATCATCAAAAGCGAAGTTACTTCTAGCTGCGTTAAATCCAAATCCATACGTAGAAACTGCTTCAGTACCTACTAATACGTTCACGGTATGATCTCCGATTACTTTGTTATAATTCAATGTATTATACCAAGTCACCGTACGATCGTATGAATTCGAAACCGTTAACGAGTTCGAAGAACGTGGTTCTGCAGCCTCAATATCACGGTTTAAATAAGCCGATTGGTTTAAGTTGTTATATTCAAAACCTAAACTAGTACGTGCTTTTAAATCTTTGATGATTTCATACTCAGCAAATACGTTTCCGAAGATGTGTGTTCCTTTTACTGGGTTATCTTTTTCACGCCACTGACGAGCTAACGGATTAGGTGCATTACCTAAGTTTGATCCACGAGAACCCGCAAAACCGTTCAAATCAGATGTATTTGTTCCACCTAAAGCTTTTGGACCTCCTGTGATATCAAATACCGGAATGATTGGTTGAACACGAATCGCAAACATAATTGGATTAGATTCGCTATTGTTTCCCGAAGGAACACCTTGGCGCTCATCGTAGGTTACTGTAAAGTTTTCGCCAAAAGTTAAATTACCTTTTTTGAATTCTGTATTCGCACGAACTGAGAAACGTTGGTATCCCGTATATTTCAAAATACCATCTTGTGTAAAGTAGTTAGCTGAAATAGCAAATTTACCTCCTTTAGATCCTCCAGTAGCACCTACTTGGTAGTTTTGGATTTTGGCAGGTCCGAAAATTTCATGTTGCCAATCTGTTCCTAATTTGTTTGCCTTCGTAATGTTGAATGCTGTTTTTCCTAAGTTTGGATCAGCAATATCATTCGTGTATGTATAATTTGATGGTAATTCTCCAAACACGTTCGGATAAATATAGTCCGCAATCGTTTGAGATCCATCTGCACCAAAACGATACTGAGCTGAAGGAGAGGTACCCGCAGTTTTTCCTGCTCCGATCTCTGATTCATAGTAGTATTGTCCTAATTCTTTTGTGTTCAACAAATTCAACGTCTTACCCACATCTTGCATACCTGTGTACATATCAAAAGTGATTTTTGGCTCACCTTCGCTTCCACGCTTTGTCGTGATGATCACAACCCCATTCGCTGCACGAGCACCATAGATAGAAGCTGCTGACGCATCTTTCAATACCTGCATGGACTCGATGTCATTTGGGTTGATTTGGTTCAACGTACCTTGGGTAGGAACACCGTCAATTACGTATAATGGGCTATTGTTGTTAATAGATCCAAATCCACGTACACGAACCATCGTTCCACCACCTGGTGAGTTGTCATTACCTACTGTCACACCCGCCGCACGGCCTTGTAACATTTGAGTAACGGAAGCTGAAGGAACCGCATTTAATTCTTTCGCGCTTACTACAGTTACAGCACCGGTAATGTCTTTCTTGCGTTGTGATGCATACCCCGTCACGATAACCTCGTTTAATTGGCTTACATCATCTTTCAGAATAATACTTACAGATGAACGACCAGCCAAGGCTACGCTCTGGCTAATGTAACCTACTGAAGTAACTTGTAATTCAGCATTTGCACTTTTAACAGTTAATGTAAATGTACCATTTACATCCGTTGTTGTTCCTGTAGTTGTTCCTTTTACAGCTACAGACACGCCCGGAATTCCGTCGCCTTTGGCGTCTTTCACAGAACCCGACACTTTTCGGTCTTGACCAAATGCCACCCAGGATAGGGAAAACATTAGAGCCAACATGAAGACCACTCTGCTTACGTAGAAATTGTGTTTCATATTAAATATGTTTTTAGTGAATGCCGACGTAACATACTGTTCCGCCGACGAATAAGCGACAAATATACTAACATTTAAATTTATTGTACTTTTTTTTATAATTTTTATCAAATACTTCTAATATTTTATTTTGATTTAACGAGTTGATCATGTGGTGTTCAATAAATCTAATTTGGAATAATTGATTACCTTTGTCCTTTATTTTTTAATTCATGTAATTCCATGTTAAATCTTATTTTATTTGGGCCTCCTGGTGCAGGGAAAGGTACCCAGTCATCCAAGCTTATCGATAAATACGGTCTTATTCATTTATCTACAGGAGATCTTTTACGTGCAGAAATTAACGCTGGCACAAGTTTAGGGCTCGAAGCTAAAAAACTAATGGACCAAGGAATTCTCGTTCCAGATTCAGTCGTGATCGGAATGATCGAAAATAAATTAAACGAGAACAAAACTGCCGCGGGCTTTATCTTTGACGGATTTCCAAGGACGGTCGCTCAAGCCGTAGCGCTCGATCAATTATTAGCCGGTCACCATCTTTCCATTCATCACATGATTGCCTTAGAGGTGAATGAAGAAGAATTAACCGAACGTCTGTTAGAACGTGGAAAATCTTCTGGGCGTCCCGACGATCAAAATGAAGATCTTATCCGTAAACGCGTCCAAGAATATACCGAAAAAACAGCTCCAGTGGCCAAACATTATGAATCCCAAGGAAAATTCCAGGGAATCAATGGCATCGGAGAAATTGAAATCATATTTTCTCAAATCGAAGCGATCATTCAGCGCTAATCGGTTTAAATCTACCTTATGACATCTAACTTCATCGATTACGTCAAAATTAACCTGCGCTCTGGCCGGGGTGGTAGTGGCTCATCCCATTTCAGAAGGGAGAAACACGTACCCAAAGGTGGCCCAGACGGAGGCGACGGAGGTCGCGGAGGTCATATCTATTTAGTGGGGACGACCCAACAATGGACTTTGCTCCATCTTAAATACCAAAAACACATCATTGCTGATAGCGGAAATGTGGGCGAAGGCGGTCGTCGATCAGGTTCCGAAGGCGCCGATGTGTTCATCGAAGTGCCCCTGGGTACCATTGTCAAAGACGCCGAAACCGATGAATTTTTAGCCGAAGTAACCGAAGATGGCCAAAAGGTCCTTTTAGTACCGGGCGGCCGTGGAGGCTTAGGCAATACGCATTTTAAAACGTCGACCAATCAATCACCCCGCCACGCGCAACCCGGAGAAGCCGGAATCGAACGCTGGGTAATTATGGAATTGAAGGTTTTAGCCGATGTAGGTCTCGTTGGTTTTCCAAACGCTGGAAAGTCCACCCTGCTATCTGTCATTTCAGAGGCGAAACCTGAAATCGCAGATTATCCTTTTACTACTTTAGTGCCTAATTTGGGCGTGGTGGCCTATCGGGATTATAAATCGTTTGTCGTAGCTGATATCCCTGGAATTATTGAGGGTGCTGCGGATGGCAAAGGATTGGGGATCCGTTTCCTTCGTCACATTGAGCGAAATTCCATTTTATGTTTCCTTATTCCTTCGGATGCAGAAAATTGGGGCAAAGAATACGAAATTTTATTGGGCGAACTCGAAAAATACAACCCAGAATTGCTGTCCAAACAGCGCGTGCTTGTCATCTCCAAAATGGATTTGTCTATTCCTGAAATGGAAGAGGAAATGCGTACGAGTTTACCAGCTGGAATACCTTTAGTCTTTGTTTCTTCTGTAACTCAAATGGGCATTCAAGCGCTCAAGGATTTACTTTGGAACACCTTAGAGGAAGAAAATAAAAGACATATCCCGCCGGTCGTAGAACCAGAGGTCCCTTTAGCTTAAATTTTTCACCTGTTCCGCCATTAAGGCAATTCCTTGATCAAAACTTCTGGGTTTATAGCCTAATTCGCGATAGGCTTTTTCTAAGATAAAACCTGTCCGCATGGGCCTTTTGGCGGCTTGCTGAAAGGTCGAGGAATCCGCTTTTTGGATCAAATCTTCATTCAAGCCATAATATTTGGCCGTTTTAATTGCCATTTCATAAGGCGTGAGGAAATCGGATCCTGAAATATTAAAAATTCCTTCGGCTTCTTTTTGGGTGATTAACCAACAACCGATCGCCAAATCTTCTGCAAGGGTCGGGGTTCTAAATTGGTCTGTTACTACATTTATTGTTTTTCCTTCTTCCAACGATTTTTTTACCCATAATATAATGTTCGTACGGCTCATATCAGCCACAATGCCATAGACCAAAACCGTTCGGGCAATCGCCCAGCGCAAGCTTGACGCTTGAAGGAGCTTTTCGGCTTTTAATTTACTTTCCCCATATATGGAAATCGGGTTAGCTTGTGCATCCTCCGAATAGGGACCATTTGCGCCATCAAAAATAAAGTCCGTCGATAGGTGACAAAAAAATGTATTGTATTTTTCACTGGCACAGATGAGGTATTCGACGGCTGTCACATTTAATTGCTCACATCCTTCTGGGTCTGTTTCACAAGCATCTACATTGGTCATCGCAGCGGTATGTATGACCATATTCGGTTGGTATTCCTCAAAAACCTGATTCACCTCTTCCTCTTGTGTAATATCCAAGGAGACATACGAATAGTCGGATGAGACATTCAGCCGATTATTGCCTTTGGCTGTTGCGATTAATTCAATACTGGGTTCTTGGCTCAATAATTCAACTAATTTTTGTCCCAAAAGCCCATTAGACCCCGTAATTAAAACCCGTTTTTTCATCTGCAATGAATTAATTCGATAATGCTTGGCGTATTTTTTTTAATAATTCTTGGGCTCCTGCCTCAATTAAGTGATTCGCTACATCTTCACCTATTGTAATTGCATGCAAGCCCTGAACCTGATGATCTATTTTTTCTTTCCCGTCTAAACTTAAAACACCGGCATGAATATGAATTTTTTCATTTATCCATCGGGCAAATCCATAGACGGGTACGCTACATCCGCCCTCCAATTTAGCTAATACAGTTCGCTCGGCCAACAGACAAGCCTCGGTGGCTTCGTGATTACAGGCCTGTCTTATGAGCTCAATCCATTTTTGGTCTACGTTCTTTGCGCATTGAATAGCGACAGAACCTTGACCTACCGCCGGAACGAATTGCTCAGTGGATAAATGCTCGGTAATATATCCGGCCATGTCCATGCGATGTACACCGGCAAAAGCCAATAGCATCGCATCACAATCACCGTTTTTTAATTTTTCTAATCGAGTTTGTAAATTTCCTCGCATTTCCACAGCCTCATGTTGAGGATAATAATGCTGTAAAAATGCCCGGCGGCGCGTCGATGAGGTTCCAATGCGTAACGATTCTTTTTGGGAAAGGCGGATGTTAGGATGTAAACTTAACACCACATCATGCGCTGCTTCGCGTTCGGTGAAGGCAATTAATTGAAGGTCCTCCGGCAAGCTGGATGGTAAATCTTTGGCGGAATGTTGGGCGATATCAATGTCCCCATTCCTTAACATGATTTCCAATTCTTCCGTAAAAACGCCCTTGGAACCTATTTTAGATAGAGACCGATCTAAGATCTGATCCCCTTTCGTACGAATCGCAATGATTGCATAGTCGAGACCTACGCTGCGCAATAAGGATCCCACATGGTGGGCCTGCCATAACGCTAAGGCTGAATTCCGTGTGCCGATCTTAATTTTTTGCATGAAATAGTCGAATTAATTGAAGCGAAAGGTCCAAATGTACCATTTTCGCACGCGCATTCCGTTCCAAATGGTAATATACTTCAGAAACCTTTTCACTCATGCGGCTAATGGCATCTTGATGTAAGGTTTTGGAAAAATTCACGATAAATGCCCGTTCCTTTTCGAGAGACTTGATCAGTTCAGGCGTCCCGGTAATTTGATAGAGGCATTGTCGAAACATGTGTAAAGCATATTCCAAAATCCCTTTTTGCTCTTCCTTCGCCAAGCCATCAAAATCATCCGCCATGTGGCTCAATTTAGTTAAATTCTTGCTGTAGACTGCGCGCATCCATTCGGCAAACCAAGTAGCCATGCTCAAATTTTCGTTCACAGCTTTGCTCAAAGCCCAGGAAATATTTCCTTCACAACTCATGGCTAAACGCTGGGCCTTCTCAAAATCGATCTCAGTTTTACTGACCAAATAGGCGGCAAGGGCCTCTTCTTCGACCGTTCCCACTTGAATGCGTTGGGTTCTAGATATGATGGTTGTCAATAATTTTTGAGGATCTGAACAAATCAATATGAAAAGGGTGGAACTCGGTGGTTCCTCCAAGGTTTTTAACAAAGTATTTCCGGAAGAAGCATTTAACGATTCCGCGTTCCAAAGAAAAACAACTTTAAATGGCGCCTCAAAGGGTTTTAAACTAATTTTTTGTACAAGTTTTCGAGTTTCTTCGACGGGTATATTACCTTGTCGGTTACCCTCGGCACCCAAATACAAAAGCCAATCAGGCAGGCTTCGGTAGGGGGTTTCCAATAAAAAATTTCGCCATTCGGGTAAAAAAGCATCAGATTCAGCATCTTTAACTTTTTTTGTGGTGATGGAGGGAAAAACGAATAGGAGGTCGGGATGTATGCCTTTGTGGACTTTTTGACAACTTGGGCATGTTCCGCAGGCATCATCCTCATTTCGTTGTGTACAGAACAAGTAGGAAACGAAAGCCAGGGCCATGGCCATTTGAGCACCCCCAACAGGACCTTGAAACAATTGTGCGTGAGCGATATGCTGATCTTGCACGGCGCGGCTCAAATGTTTTTTAACCAGTTTCAATCCCGGAATATCCTGAAAACGCATGCCTAGGGGTTAAATTTTTGCGAAAACACTAATTTCGGAAAGAAGCTTCCTCTTTCCAAATTTGATCCATCATTGCCTTCATATTTTTTGGGAGGCTTTGATTTTTTGTGGCGGCCCAGCTGTTTGCATTTTTTAGGGCCTTATCTTTTTGGTATGGGCTGAATGCAGGAAATTCACCCCAAGTTAAGGAAGGGATAAATTTAGGTAAAAATGTACTTCCGCTGATATTGCAGTGGTTCCCGATGACCGTGCCGGTATTAAACTTAGTGGAGATTCCTGTCGTCACAAAATCACCCATGAGGACGCCAAATCCGGTTTTATCTGTTTTTCGGTTTTCTCCGGAGGAATAATCAAAAAGGGAAATAGGAGCTAGATCATTTCGGACATTGGAACAGGTGCTGAGGGCTCCCCAGTTGGAATATGAGCCAATAATCGATGAACCCACATAGCCTTCGTGCGCCTTATTGCTGTAGGGGAAGAATAGGGAGGTATTTATTTCGCCGCCGACTTTACATCCGATACCGATGGTGGTGTTTCCTCGGATTTTTGCGCCTAGGTTGGTGGATGACCCTGCGAGTAGCGCCGCTGGTCCTTGGATCAGGGTGCCAATTTGTACTTGGACCCCTTCTCCGATGAAAATAGGCCCTTGGCTTGCGTCCAAGATGCTTCCTTTAAGGGATGCGTGAGGGTGGATGAAGCAGTTTTCGGGATGTAAAATGGTATTTCCTTCTCGGTTTAATGCGTCGAGATCGAAGGTATTTGCTTTGATTTCTTCGTGAAGTAATTGGGCATTATAAGTCAATAGATCCTCCGGGTATTGAATATACCTCGGGGCAAAAGTCATCATTTGTTTTTTTAATCCCTGGGATTCGGATGTTTTTGATCGGAATGCAATGAGTTGTTCGCCATACCAAAGGCTAGTTTCCGAGTCGAGATGAGCAAGGTGGGAGTTTAAAATCGGGTCGGGAAGAAGAGCGCCGAATAGGTGCAAATCCTCTGAGATTTCTGTCCATTTATCTTGGATCTGATTCAGTCCAATGTGCAATTCCGACAGACGACGCATATAGGTAAGCGGTCGGAGGTTTTTTAGGATTTTTTCGTCGTCAAAAAATTGGATCGAATGGCTCATGTTGCAAATTACAAAAAAAAGGCCTCACCAAAAATATTGGAGAGGCCTTTGCATAAATGCTGAGAGAAAATTAGCTCTTCGCGTAGCGCTTGTTAAATTTGTCGACACGACCTGTTGTATCTAATAACACATTTTTACCTGTGTAAAAAGGGTGTGATTGGGAGGAAACTTCAATCTTATATACAGGATATGTATTGCCTTCGAATTCAGTAGTTTCGGTGGTAGGAGCGCAAGAACGAGTTAAAAACTTGTAATCGGCTGATAAATCATGGAATACTACTTCTTTGTATTCGGGATGAATGTCTTTTTTCATGGGTTTTTAAATAATGACGATTCCCTGCCGTCGTGTTGATTTCAAATTTGGAATCGGTGGGAGTCGGATTCCTTTTAATGGGCCACAAAAGTAGAAATTATTTATTCCATGTCCAAGTTTTTTCTTGTTATTTTTAACCGGATTTACAAGTATTTTTTGGTCCATTAAAAAGAAAAATTATTTTTTTTGGTACTTTTCCAAGAGGTATAAGGCCTAATGATTTGACTAGGCGACAGTTGAATATTATAATTTAAATAACAATTTTTTAACACCTTTTTTGCTCAAAAAAAATGTTTGCAAGTGGGGGCGATTTTTTCTAATTTTACTGAGTAAGGAAAGGTTCTAAAGATTTCCTTTTACAGTCAAGAGTTTACAACATAATCATACTATAAAACACATGTACGTAATTAAAAGAGACGGTCGTCGCGAATCTGTTAAGTTTGACAAAATTACCGCCAGAATAGAGAAACTTTGCTATAGCTTAGATCCTTTCTTTGTCCAGCCTTTGGAGGTAGCAAGAAAAGTTATTTCAGGATTGTACGACGGGGTTAAAACGACTGAATTGGATAATTTGGCGGCTGAAACGGCTGCGTCTTTGACTACTAAGCACCCGGATTATGCTGTTTTGGCTGCTAGGATTGCGATTTCTAATTTACATAAGAATACACTGAAGTCTTTTTCGGCGACAATGAAGCGCTTGTATACCTATGTAGATCCTAAGACAGGACAAAATGCGTCGTTGCTTTCGAAGGACGTTTATGAGATTATAAAAAAGAATGCGGTGGAGTTGGATGAGGCGATTATTTATGATCGTGATTTTGGGTATGATTATTTTGGTTTTAAGACGTTAGAGAAATCATATTTATTGAAATTAGAGGGTCAGATTGCGGAGCGTCCTCAGCATATGTTGATGCGAGTAGCCGTAGGAATTCACGGGGCAGATTTGACATCAGCTATTGAGACATATAATTTATTATCGGAGCGTTGGTTTACTCACGCGACGCCGACCTTATTTAATGCCGGAACTCCTAAGCCTCAAATGTCATCTTGCTTCTTATTGACTGTACAAGATGATTCCATTGAAGGGATTTACGATACCTTGAAGCAAACGGCGAAGATTTCGCAATCAGCTGGTGGAATTGGTTTAAGTATTCATAACATTCGAGCGACGGGTTCATACATTAAGGGTACGAATGGTACTTCCAATGGAATCATTCCTATGTTACGTGTATTTAATGATACAGCTCGTTATGTAGATCAAGGCGGCGGAAAACGTAAGGGCTCATTTGCGATTTATTTGGAGCCTTGGCATGCGGATGTTTTTGAGTTTTTGGAATTAAAGAAGAATCACGGAAAAGAAGAAATGCGTGCGCGTGATTTGTTCTATGCGCTTTGGATTCCAGATTTATTCATGAAGCGTGTGGAAAGCAATGAGGAATGGTCTTTATTCTGTCCACATGAGTGTCCGGGCTTAGCGGATACGCACGGTGAGGCGTTTGAGGCATTGTATCATTCGTATGAGTTGGCCGGAAAAGCGCGCCAAGTAGTCAAAGCACAAGAATTGTGGTTTAAAATTTTGGAATCCCAAACAGAAACAGGTACACCTTACATGTTGTTCAAGGATCATGCGAACAACAAATCAAATCAGAAGAATTTAGGTACAATTAAATCATCGAATTTATGTACTGAAATCATGGAATATACATCGAAAGATGAGGTAGCTGTATGTAATTTAGCTTCTTTGGCCCTTCCGAAATACGTTCATGCCAATGAGCAGGGAGTATTGGAATTTGATCACACTCGCCTGTATGAGGTCACAAAAACGGCAACGAAGAATTTGAACAAAATCATCGATGTCAATTATTATCCTGTTCCAGAAGCGCGTAACTCGAATTTACGTCATCGTCCAATCGGTTTAGGTGTGCAAGGCTTGGCAGATGTGTTCATCATGTTACGCATGCCATTTGAATCTGAGGAAGCTCAACAATTGAATAAAGATATTTTCGAAACGATCTATTATGCGTCCATGGAAGCATCGATGGAATTAGCGATCAAAGAAGGTCCATATTCGAGCTGGGAAGGGTCTCCGATCTCCAAAGGTATATTCCAATTTGACATGTGGAATGTGACACCGAGCTCCGGTCGTTGGAACTGGGAAGAAATGCGCGAGAAAGTGGTTACACACGGGGTTCGTAATTCCCTTTTGGTAGCACCGATGCCGACGGCCTCCACTTCACAAATCCTAGGAAACAACGAATGCTTTGAGCCATATACCTCGAATATTTATGCTCGACGAGTGTTATCAGGGGAATTTGCTGTAGTGAATAAGCACTTATTGAAGGACTTGATTAAATTGGGTCTTTGGAATGAGTCGATGAAAAATAAATTAATTTCTGCCAACGGTTCCGTACAAAACATCCCCGAAATTCCTCAAAACTTGAAGGATTTGTACAAAACAGTTTGGGAAATCAAGCAAAAGACGATTTTGGAAATGGCAGCCGATCGCGGAGCGTATATTTGTCAATCGCAAAGTTTAAATATTCATATTCAGGATGTGAACTTTGGCAAATTAACGTCCATGCACTTCCACGCTTGGAAATTAGGTTTGAAAACAGGTATGTATTACTTGCGTACGAAAGCTGCGGCTGACGCGATCAAATTTACCGTGGAAAAACAAGCAGATGTTCAAATCGAGCAAACAGATGTGGTCCGTGAAACAGAAATGCAATACGCAGCCCATACCACACAAGCTGCTGCATCATTTAACACCGAGGATGACCAGAATCGTTCTGATATGTCTTGCTCATTAGATAATCCAGAGGCCTGCGAAGCTTGCGGATCATAAGAATGATGCATATCATCTTATTAACAAAAATCACTTGATTGAAAGGTCAGGTGATTTTTGTGTTTACATATTACCCAAATAATGACTAAAAAAGGAACGCTTTTTCTCTTATTTTTTACGCTAATGTCCCTAGGATTGTTCCTTAGGATCTATCATATTTCCAATTTCGGTTTATTCGGAGATGAAAAACAAAGTGCACTTATTGCCGTAGGCAATACGAATTTCGGCGGGATGAGTGCCCTCATGAGTCCTCCGGCCGTTTTTACTCCAGCGGATTATTGGGCTCCTCGAGGGATTCAAGCCTGGTTTGAAGCCGACGCCCGTGGCGATGTCAGTGGAAATAGCCTCCTTCATGACATGATGTTAAAACTAGTCGCCCAGGTTTTTGGTAAGGGGGATGGAGCATTACGAGGCGTTTCCGTATTTTTTAATATGCTCACGCTATGGTTGCTTTTTTATTGGGCGCGTCGCCAAAAAAAACAGGAATTTTATTGGCCTTTGGGTATTTTATTATTGGCAGTTCTTGAGCCCTTTTTTATAATTTTTAGCCAGCAAGCACGTAATTATACCACCAGCCTTTTTTTTAGTACGGCATCCAATTATTTTTTCTGGAAAATCATCATTCAAAAACCTGATTTAGAAACACCCAAAACAAAAGATGTATTCGGATGGGCTTTAGCCAGTGTTTTTGCCTTATTTAGCACCTATTTGACTGCTTTGGTTTTGGTAGGTCAATTCATCTACATGCTGATTCGAAGGCCAGCATGGTTATTTTGGCAAAAAATGTTCCTTGGAGCCCTATGTATTTTAATTCCATTTGCCGCCTGGATACTTTGGGGGCCGGGTCAATATTTCTTGGCTTATCAGGCCGACGCCGGGAAACAATATTTGGCCTTTTTGCAAACGAATGGACCTATCAAGGATTGGATAGAGGCATCGAATCCTACAAATTTATCCAAAAGGACGATTCGTATTTTATCAGATTGTTTTTTCTGGACCAATGATTTATATGCACGCCAAGGCATCAAAATTGGTGGAATCTTATTGGTGATTTTTGTTTTTTTGGTTGTGCGTTGGGTTCGGTCGATTGACGATATCCCCATGAAGCGCTTATATATGTTTGCTGGAATCCAACTATTTTTTCCAATTCTGGTTTTAATAGGAACTGCGATTCATGCAGGTACGACCACCGGTTATTTTTTGCGTTATGCGAGTTTTGCCTTGCCATTTGGTATTTTCATTTCGGCAGGTTTTGCAGATTATGTTCTTCGATTGCCTATCTGGTATCGAAGTTTTGGGATTCTCCTGATGTTGATTCAATTGTATTTTTTGGTATTTCAATTTACCCCTTTATATAAAGACCAAAAACAAAAATATACCAATTCACAAGGACGAATTAAGAATCCATACCCATTCATTGCGGATCGGATCCGACAAAATTATACGGCTGGGGATACAGTTTTATATCCATCACGAAAGACGAATTTTTTAAATTCACAGCACATTAATATGCAAGCTGCGGATGTTTCCGATGCGCAATTAGTGAATTTGTATTTTGATGCAGAGGAACCATTTTATCAAAAAATTGATACCACATATCAAGATTCCGTCATCATTCGCAAGAAAAATGGCCAAAGATTGCTTATTTTTGATTTTCGACAGGGCTCTTTAAGATATTAGGTATATGTACAATTCGCTTCCTCAGGTTTCATTTGTGATTCCATTGTACAATGAAGAGAGTAATTTAGGTGTCTTGGTGGATCGCTTAATCCAAGTGATCGAATCATCTGATTTGGCGATCGATGTCGTTCTGATCGATGATGGAAGTCGGGATCGGTCTCGTGAGATTTTGCAAGCCTTAGCGCTTCAAGATTCTCGTTTTCATGTGATTTTATTGTCAAAAAATCATGGCCATCAATTGGCCCTCACCGCGGGTTTGTCCGTTGCCCGAGGTACTGAAGGCGTTTTTGTGTTGGACGGAGATTTGCAAGACCCACCTGAATTATTGGCCACTTTTTATGCCAAATTTAAGGAAGGCTATGATGTCGTTTATGCGGTGCGAGAAAAGAGGAAAGAGGTTTTCTACAAGCGCTGGGCCTATTTCATTTTTTATCGGATTTTGAAAAAAATTGCCAATGTAGATATACCACTAGATAGTGGCGATTTTTCATTTATAAGTCGGCGCGCTGTCAATGTGTTAAACCAAATGCCAGAGGAAAGCAGGTTTATACGGGGTATGCGTACTTGGATTGGATTTAAACAAATCGGTATATCCTATGATCGCCAAGAGCGTGCGAGCGGAGATTCTAAATATTCGTTTGGTAAATTGGTTCAATTGGCCTTAAATGGAATATTTAATTTCAGTGAATTTCCGATCAAATTTGTAACCATGTTAGGTGGTTTTGCGATTTTTTCCTCTTTGGTTTATTTTATTTCGGTTGTGATCAAGAAGTTTTTTGTCGACGAGGTCATTGAAGGTTTCACGGCTTTATTATTTGTTATTATTTTATTTGGAGGAATCCAATTGGCTGCCATTGGGATTTTAGGGGAATATATTTTACGTATATTCTTTCAGTCTAAAAATAGACCCAATTTTATCATAGAAAAGCAAATCCTGAATGGAGAAATCAAATAAGTTCATTAGCGCAAAAAACCTGATCATCCTGTATATTATAGATGGTCTCTTGAATTTATTTTTAACCTATCTTTTTCCTGATTTAAAGGATACGCGCTATATCACAAAACCCCTATTGATGCTGTTATTAATGGCATATGTGGTCCAAGAAGCCGATTTGCCTATACGTAAAGCCCTTTTAATTACCTTGTTTTTTTCGCTGCTCGGGGATATTTTTTTGATGTTACCGGGTACGAATCCCCTATATTTCCAATGGGGTATTTTGGCCTTTTTAGGTGCTCAAATCGGATATATTAATTTGTTTTTTAAGCAAAGGGGTCCGATTATCTACTTGTTTTTAGTGCCCATCCTGATTTACGTAGGAGGGCTTTTGGCCTTTCTTTTGCCGCATGTGAAGCCCATGCTCCAAATACCCATTATTATTTATGCGCTCGCTTTAGGTTCCATGTTGTTTTTTGCTTTGAATCGAAAAAAGGACAGTTCATATAATCAAGTGGCATTTGGCGCCTTATTGTTTGTAAGCTCCGATAGTATTTTGGCGGTATTAAAGTTTTATTATGCCTTTCAAGGAAATTCTTTAGCCGTGATGAGCACTTATATTACGGCTCAATTGTTACTCACCTTGGGTTTATGTAAATTGCAGATTAGAAATTAATTCAAAATTTTCATGTTGGAATTAGAGGGATTAGCGAAAAAGCTTCAAGGTGCATTGCATACGGATCAGGTCATGCGTACTCTTTACGCTACGGATGCCTCTGCCTATCGTGAAATGCCTTTGGGGGTGGCTATTCCTGAGACCATAGCGGATATCGAGGCGTTAATTAAATTTGCGGATGAAAAGCAAATTGCCCTGATTCCACGAACAGCCGGTACGTCATTGGCAGGCCAAGTGGTTGGTTCAGGTCTGGTCGTGGATGTATCTAAATTTTTCAATCGTATTTTAGAAATTAATCAGGCGGAATCCTATGTTTGGGTAGAGCCTGGCGTCGTTCGGGATGTGTTGAATGTGGAATTAAAAAAGCATGGTTTGTTTTTTGGTCCTGAGACATCTACGGCAAATCGAGCAATGATCGGTGGGATGCTTGGAAATAATTCGTGTGGTTCGAATTCCGTGGTTTATGGATCTACGCGCGATCATGTGTTGGCCGTTGAGGGCTATTTATCCGACGGAAGTTTTGTGCGATTCGAAGAAGAAAATCCGTTCCAAACGTTGGAATCCTTGCCTGAAGGAAGTCGTTTGAAAGAAATATATGCCAATACTTTGGCGGCTTTATCCAAGCCTGAAAACCAAACGAATATTCAAAATGAATTTCCGAAACCGAGTATTCATCGGCGAAATACAGGCTATGCGGTCGATATGCTTTTGAATACAGATGCGTTTATTCCTGGAATGCCAGCCTTTAATTTTTGTGCTTTGTTGAGCGGTTCGGAAGGGACTTTGTGTTTTGCGACGAAGATCAAATTGCATGTCGATCCCTTACCACCGGCTCATTTGGGCTTAGTTTGTGGGCATTTTAATAGTATCGATGAGGCTTTACGGGCGAATTTGATTGCCTTGACTTTTAATCCATCCGCTTCGGAGTTGATGGATCATTATATTTTAGAGTGCACCAAAGCCAATGCGGAACAGCGTCAAAATCGCTTTTTTGTGGAGGGAGATCCGGGGGCAATTTTGGTGGTTGAACTACGCTCCGACGATCCCGTGGCACTCGAAAAACAAGCAAAATCTCTTGAAAAGGCGATGCGCGATGCGGGTCTAGGGTATCATTTTCCCTTTGTGACGGGTGGGGATGTGAAGAAGGTATGGGATTTACGGAAAGCGGGTTTGGGATTGTTATCGAATCTGCCCGGCGATGAAAAAGCGGTGGCGGTGATTGAAGATACGGCGGTGGATGTGCATGATTTGCCTGCTTTTATAGCAGAGTTCAATGTCATTTTGAAAGCCAATAATCTATATTGTGTGCATTATGCGCATGCGGGTTCGGGGGAATTACATTTACGGCCCATCATTAATTTGAAAACAGCCGAGGGACATCGTCAATTCCGACATATCGCCGAGGAGATTGCCCGTTTGGTCAAAAAATACCAAGGGTCTTTGTCCGGTGAACATGGCGATGGGCGCCTGCGAGGCGAATTTATCCCTTGGATGGTGGGGGAGGCGAATTACCAATTAATGCGTGAATTGAAATCTTGGTGGGATCCCAAAGGGATTTTTAATCCGAATAAAATTGTGGATACACCGCCGATGGATACGTTTTTGCGCTATGAGGCGGGCCAAGAAACACCTGCATTTAAAACCGCTTTCCGTTATCAGAATCAGGATGTACTCCAACATGCCGAACAATGCAATGGATCTGGCGATTGTCGGAAAACACCTATTTCCGGTGGAACGATGTGTCCGTCCTTTATGGCCACCCGCAATGAAAAAGAAACGACTCGGGCTCGGGCGAATATTTTACGGGAATTTTTGACCCATTCGACCCAACCGAATCGATTCGCCCATGAAGAGGTGAAAGAAGTGATGGATTTATGTTTAGCCTGCAAGGGCTGTAAGGCTGAATGCCCGTCGAATGTGGATGTGGCGAAGCTTAAGATGGAGTTTTTATATCAGTACCAAAAGGAAAAAGGCTTGCCTTTACGGAGCTGGCTCGTCGGCCATTTTGCAGATATCTCATCCTTGGCTTCCAAGGTTCCTTTCGTATATAATATGGTGATGGGAACGACTTGGCTACGTCGATTGGCGAATCGCTTGGTTGGATTTCATCCCGACCGGACGATGCCTTTATTAGCGAATCAAACGCTTTGGGCATGGTTAAAAGGAAGACAAACGATTTCATCCAACAAAGCGGTTTATGTATTTGTGGATGAATTTACAAATTTCAATGATGCGGAGGTGGGACGCAAGGCGGTGCTATTGTTGGAAAAACTGGGTTATACAGTGCAAACGATGGCCCATCCGATTTCTGGTCGGGCCTATTTATCGAAGGGGATGTTGGACGAAGCGAAGGTCTTGGCGCAAAAGAATGTGGATTTGTGGGCTGATTTGATTTCTTCACATGTTCCTTTAGTGGGAATTGAGCCATCAGCAATTTTAACTTTTCGGGATGAATATCCAGATTTAGTGGCGGAGGAATCGGTGGTCAAGGCGAAGAAATTGGCTGAAAATGTATTTTTACTGGAGGAGTTTATTGCTCGCGAAATGGAGGCGAAACGGATTTTGCCGAGTGCATTTACGGAGGAGAAGAAATTGTTGAAGTTGCACGGGCATTGCCAACAAAAAGCCATGAGCTCACTCGTGGCGGCTAAAAAGGCTTTGTCTTTGCCGCTTAATTTTGAGGTGCAATTAATTCCATCGGGCTGTTGCGGAATGGCAGGATCCTTTGGTTATGAGGTTGAGCATTATGATTTGTCGATGCAAATCGGGGAATTGGTATTATTCCCAACGGTCCGTGCGCAGGGAATGGATGTGGAAATTGTGGCTTCGGGGACGAGTTGTCGGCACCAAATCCACGACGGTACGCAGCGCCATGCGCGACATACCGCCGAGGTTCTATTTGATGCTTTGGTTTAAAAATTAAAATTTCCAGCGAACAAAAGCCTCCATGGCTTCGTATTCGGCTAATCCTAATCGATTATAAATGTGTGCGGTTCCGCGGTTCCGGTCTTCGGCCCGTTGCCAAAATTCCCGTGAATCATCCCCTTGAAAAACTACGCCATCTTTTTGTGATTGGTGTTTAAAGATTCCAATTCGTTTTTTAAATACTTGGTCGGGTGACATGGGAACGGCCATTTCGATTTGATCGATATCCCATTCTGCCCAAGCGCCTTTGTATAACCAAACCCAGCAATTTTTCATGTATTCGCGATGTTTAAGTCGGGTTATGGCTTCCATAATGGCGTCCAAACATACTTTGTGGGTGCCATGGGGATCGGCAAGATCACCGGCGGCATAAATCTGATGCGGTTGGATTTCTTCGATCAGATCCATGATTAATTGGATATCTGGTTCTGAAAGTGGTTTTTTACGGATCGTGCCGGTTTCGTAAAAGGGCATTTGGAGAAAGTGCGCATGTTCTTTTTTGATGCCTACGAAACGGCAGGTATTTTTGGCTTCACCTTTTCGAATCAATCCTTTGATTTCTCGCACGGCAGGAATATCGAGTTCGGAGTCTTTTTTGTTTTTCAAAAAGCGAACGGCGTCCTTATAAATGCGGTTAGCTTTGGCGTTTGTACTTTCAAATTGGTCGTTGAAGTCCACCACAAATTCCGCGAATCGAAGCGCTTCGTCATCCGCTACGGCGATATTTCCGGTCGTTTGGTAGGCGACATGCACTTCATGGCCTTGGTCGTGAAGTCTTTGGAAAGTTCCCCCCATGGAAATGATGTCATCGTCGGGGTGTGGGGAAAAAATGATGACTTTCTTTTTGGCTGGGAAGGCGCGTTCTGGACGGTGTGTATCGTCGGCATTTGGTTTTCCTCCGGGCCAACCGGTAATGGTATGCTGTAAATAATTAAATACCTCGATGTTTATTTCGTAGGCTTGTCCGTAAAGGGATAATAAATCGGATAATCCGTTTTCGTTATAATCTTTATTGGTCAATTTCAAAACTGGTTTTTCCAAATGCAAAGACAAGTGGGTAACCGCTTTTTTGATCATTTTACGATCCCAAATAACTGAATCGACCAACCAAGGAGTTTTAATCCGGGTTAAATCGGCCGCGGCGGTTTCGTCTAGAATGAATCTGACATTTGGATGCTGTTGGAGATATGATGCAGGGATGTCCGAGGTAACGGGTCCTTCCACGGAGCGTGCCACGGCGTCAGCTTTGTGTTCGCCCCAGGCCATAAGCACGATGCGTTTGGCGTGCATGATTTTATCGATTCCGAGTGTGATGGCCTTTTTGGGCACTTTGGCTAGACCTCCAAAATCGATGGCTGCGTCAATTTTGGTATGAATGTCCAGCGTCATGAGCCGGGTTTTTGAATTAATGAGGGAGCCGGGTTCGTTGAAACCAATGTGCCCATTCCGTCCAATGCCCAATAAATGAAAATCTAATCCTCCAAGCTTATCAATTTTATCTTCGTAATCCCGACAAAATTCCGGAATCTTTTCAATGGGCAGGGTCCCATCTGGTAAATGGTAATTTGTTACCGGTATGTCGATATGGTCGAAGAGTTGTTCTTTCATGAACCGGACATAGCTTTGTACGGAATCGGGTTCCATGGGGTGGTATTCGTCCAGGTTGAAGGTAATCACATTTTTAAAGCTGAGTCCTTCTTCTTTGTGCATGCGAATGAGTTCCTGATAAACTTTTTTAGGAGAAGATCCGGTGGCCATTCCGAGAACGGTGGGTTTGTTTTCGCTATTTTTTTGACGGATGAGGGCCGCCATTTCTTGCGCTACTGCTTTGGAGGCTTGATCTGAATTTTCGAAAATGTGAGTTGGGATGCGTTCAAAACTGATGGCATGTTCCATAAGGATAGGTGTTTAGGTATTTTGTTTGGAGGAAACCACGATAAAATCTAATTCTAAAATCGTAAAAATGCGTAGAATGGTTTTAAGAGCAGGATTTCCCTTGCCTAATTCGATGGAGTGTATGGTTTTAATCGCCACGCCACTTTTTTCACTTAATTCTTCTTGCCGCAAACGTAATGCATTTCTTTTCTCGCGTATAATTTTTCCGAAAATTTGTAGTTCCATAGGTTTTTAATGTTGTTGCAAAATTATTCGAATATTCGGATTTATAAAATTTTCGGAAATAAATTACTGATTTATTTTAAAAATGAAAAAATTAAGAGGATTGATCAACAAACTGATTTTATGATGAGCGGTGAATGATTTAAAACAAATTGTGAAATTCCTCCGTTATCTTTGTGCCATGAATTTTAATCGCCCTTATACCATATTTTTTTTCTTTCTGTGCATGACTCAGCTCATGGCTCAAAAGTTTACGATTAGTGGTTATATCAAAGATTTGTCGGATGGGGAAGGAATTATTGGTGCCAATGTGTATGTCAAGGAGTTAAAGGTCGGTACTTCTGCCAATACGTATGGATTTTATAGTTTGACCCTGAGTCCAGGGACTTATACTCTTATTTATTCGTCGAGTGGATATACCAAACTCGAAAAAATACAGATTCTAGAATTTAAAAATGTTGATATTTCGGTGGAGCTTTCGCCATATATAAATGAGTTGGCCGAAGTTAAAGTGATGGCTCGGGCGGTGGATGAAAATGTGGCGGGTATTGAGATGTCGGTGAATAAAATTGATATCAAAACAATTAAAAAAATTCCGGCTTTATTGGGGGAGGTGGATTTGGTTCGGGCGATCCAATTGTTGCCGGGCGTTTCCACGGTAGGGGAAGGGGCTTCAGGCTTTAATGTGCGGGGTGGCGGGGTGGATCAGAATTTGGTATTGTTAGACGATGCCCCGGTCTACAATTCTTCGCATTTGTTCGGCTTTTTCTCGGTCTTTAATCCGGATGCGGTCAAGGACGTAAAACTTTATAAAGGGGGTATTCCAGCTCAATATGGGGGTCGCGCTTCATCGATTTTAGATGTAAAGATGAAGGAGGGGAATGCTAAAAAATTAGAAATTAATGGGGGGATTGGGGCGATTTTCTCCCGTTTGTCCATCGAAGCACCCATTGTAAAGGATAAGGCCTCATTTATCGTGGCGGCTCGACGTTCATATATAGATGTGTTGGCAAAACCATTTCTGACAGGAAATAATGCGAATGCCACCTTTAATTTTTATGATTTAACGGCTAAAGTCAATTATACCATCAATTCGAAAAACACCGTTTTTTTATCGGGTTATTTCGGTCGGGATGCCTTTGGAACGGGATTTGGGTTTAATTGGGGAAATTCAACGACCTCAGCGCGCTGGAACCATGTTTTTTCCAATAAGCTATTCATGAACACTACGGCTTTTTACAGTAATTACGATTATTTGTTGGATTCAGATTTGGAAAATAAAAGACCCAATGATTCATTTAAATGGACATCTAATATCGTTAATCTGAGTATTAAACCTGATTTCACATATTACATTCAGCCGGATAATACGTTGAGCTTTGGCGCTCAAATCATTTCATATGAATTTAAACCAGGAAAGGCGGCCGCGATTTCGGGGGGTGAAAAACGTGAATTTGGACAAGCGAATAAAAAAGGGGTGGAGTCCTCTGCCTATTTGGGGCATGATTGGAAAATAAGTCCATTGTTCTCCGTACAATATGGTCTTCGTTATTCCTATTATGATTACAAAAGTTTAAACGGGGAATTTTATGATCGAATCAAAGTCGCTGAATCGGTGGAGAATCCTTCTGGTTATATTTTAAAAATAAATAAAGTTGACCCTTCGACCACCGTGGCATCTTACGGAAATTGGGAGCCGCGTTTTTCCATGAAGCTTAATTTGGGGGAAATGTCTTCGTTGAAGGCTAGTTACAATCGCTTGGCTCAGTATGTGCATTTAATGTCGAATACAGCTGCTTCTACGCCTTTGGATGTATGGACTTCTTCGACGAATAATATCAAACCGCAAATTGCGGATCAGGTAGCGCTTGGGTATTTTAGGAATTTGGGTCTTGAGGGAAATGAGTATGAAACCTCTGTTGAGGTTTATTACAAGGACATGCAAAATCAAATCGATTATGCGGATCGGTCGAATTTGTTTTTGAATCCTTATTTTGAAAAGGATTTGTTATTCGGGCAAGGTCGGGCGTATGGAATCGAATTTTATGTGAAAAAAAATGTGGGGAAATTAACGGGTTGGATTAGTTATACCCTAGCGCGTACCGAGCGTAAAATAGCTGGATTAAATGGAGGGGAGTGGTATGCGAATCGCTATGATCGCACACATAACTTTAATGTGATTGGTCAATATAGCCTTAATGAAAAATGGTCATTGGGAGCGAATTTTGCTTACATCACGGGTGTTCCTTATTCCATTCCTTCTCAGAAATATGTATATGAGGGAATTGCCTATCCACAAACATTGCCAGGGACGCGAGGAAATATTCGGGTACCGGATTATAATCGGTTGGACCTTTCGGCCACGAAGAAAAATAAAAAGGCTTTATTTGGTAAAGGAAATTCAGAATGGGTGTTCTCGGTGTATAATGTGTACAATAGGAAAAATCCATTTTCTATCTACACGCGTCCAAATGGCGATAATACTTTACAAACTGAAGCGGTTCAGCTGTCCATCATAGGTTCATTTGTACCCGCTGTCACATATAATTTCTCATTTTAATATGGCGGCGATTTTCAAACATATTCTATTGCTTTTCGTAGGCTTAGTCGCCTTGAGCTCATGTGAGGAAGTGGTATCATTGCCTAGTCCGGCTTCGGATAATTATCTGGTGGTCGAAGCCACGCTTACCAATTTGCCTGGTGCTCAAAAAATCTTGCTATCCAAATCACAGGCCTATTTTGATAATTCAACGGCACCCAAAATTTCCAATGCAGAAGTCCTTGTAAAGGATAATGTAGGTAATAGCTATATGTTTAAAGAGTCGAAAGAATTAGGCACTTATGTGTGGGAGCCGGCCAATGCCTCAGAGGTGATGGCCAAGGTAGGAAGAACCTATTCGCTGAGTGTTAAATGGTCGAATGAGGCCTATCAAGCAAGTGCCACCATGAATCGGGTTCCGCCAATTGATTCGATTTTGTATCAGTATGATCAGGCTACAGGCCGACAATCAGGCACTGATAAACCCAAAAATGGCTATGATGCCCAATTTTATGCCCGAGATCCCAAAGGGGATGGGGATTGTTACCGAGTAAAAACCTATAAAAATGATAAATTATTTAATGGGACGCAGAATTTAGTTTTCTTTTATGATGCGGCTTTTCAAAAGGGTGCCGGTACCGATGGCTTGATGTTTATCATTCCGATACGCAGATCCATCTCGCCGGAATTATATCAAGCTAATGATAAAATTAAGGTGGAATTGTATTCGATTTCCGAAGATCAATTTAATTTTTACTCGCAAGCTCGCTTGGAATTAAATAATGCTGGCCTATTTTCCAGACCGGCCGCGAACATTCCGACCAATTTTTATAATGTAAATCTAACTTCGAAATTACAAGGGGCTGGCTGGTTTGCCGTTTCGGCTGTAAGTACCATGGAAACGGTGGTGGATGCCAATAAGGCACGTAAAAACATTAAATAAATTTATTCAAAATTAAAGATGAGGGTAACCGTATGGGTTTTCATATTATTCATTTGAAAATAAATAGGGGCAGATGCAGCGCTGGTGGGTTTTATATACAAATTCGTCAGCCCATGTGAAAAGCGTATTTCTGGCGTAAATTTAAAAAACTGAAAAAAGCGTTCCAAGCCAAAGCCATATTCCAAGCTTAAATCTGCCGTATTAGCACTTAACACAACACTTCTACTTTTAACATTGGCCTCCATACCTAATTTAACACCGCCGATGATGTACATGCGGTGATTGTCCCGACGGATAGATTTGTATTTGACCAATAAAGGAATTTCAAGCCAAGTGGATTCACGAATTAACATGTCATTATCTCTAAATGAAGGCTTAAATGTGAGCTCACGATCATATAGTGCTATGTTTAATCCCGATTTTAATTCGAAATGCTTATTGTATGAATAATTTATAATGCCACCTATTTGAAGTCCAAATTTACTTGGTGACACGACAGTACTATCTCCTCCATTAGGAATATAACTCGACGAAGCAAAACCAAATAAAAATCCAAAGTGGATAGGTTTTTCATCATAAAATTCATGGTATTTTCGCTTGTATTGATCCTGCGCCCACATGGATGTATGTGCAAAAACGATTAGCAAGATCAATCCAAGGATTCTCCTCATTTTTTTGCCTTTTGACCAAAATAAATGGAACAAATCCCTCCCGTCATGGGAATCCATTGGGCAGCCTGGAATCCAGCTGTTTCAAATTTTTCAATAAAATTCGGCCCATCTGGAAATGCTTGAACAGATTCAGGTAAATAGGTATAAGCCGCAGGGTCTTTGGAAATTAAACGACCCAACAATGGCAAAATAAAGCGTGAATAAAAAGCATATAATTGCTTCATGGGAAAATGGCGCGGATTAGAAAATTCCAAAACCAAGCAATAACCACCCGGTTTAGTTACTCGAAACATATCTCGCAATCCCTTTTCTAAGTTTTCAAAATTCCTCACGCCAAAACTAACGATGACCGCATCGAAATTATTATCCGAAAAGGGCAACTTTTCAGAATCTCCTTTTTGCAAATGGATGATGTGATCTAAGCCCATCTTTTTGATTTTTTCTTTTCCAAAAGCCAGCATTCCCTCCGAAATATCCACACCCGTAATCTTTTCTGGCTTTATTTTTAATGCCTCAATCGCAAAATCACCCGTGCCCGTGGCTATGTCCAACATGGTTTTAATGCCCTTATTCTTCAATAATTTGATCGCCTTTTTTCGCCAAATGATATCAATTCCCCCGCTGAGCAAATGATTCAAAAAATCATATTTGTGAGAAATGGAATTAAACATGTCGGCGACCTGTTCTTTTTTTCCTTTGGACTGATTTTTATAAGGGACTACCATGCGCGTATTGTTGATGAACAAGCAAAATTACCGAATTTTATTTGCTTTACATGGGTGCCATATGGAAAAGCCACACTAAAATCCACATCAGCGCAAAGCTAATGAGCATCGAAAAATTCACGAGCGCCGCCGCTATGGACGTATCAAATTCCAGTTCATCCGCATAGGTTATCAAGGTCATGCCAGCAGGTAAGATGAGACATATGAGCAACATGTTTCTAAATGAGACATCAAAGGGCACGGTGTAAAACAAAGTTAAACCCACCGTTAGGCCTAAAAAATACCGTAGACTTAATACTTGGAATACCTTGATATAAGATTTTTTGGGTAAGCGAACACTGAAATAAATACCCATTAACAACAATACCATCGGTTTGTTACCTTTCGCAATCGTGTCTATGATATTAAATGCTAATTCTGGCACGTGTATATGCATTAAATTAAATGTTAAGCCGATAAGCATCGCTTGAAAAGGAGGTAGCGTAAAAATGCGTTTACATATATGTTGGGCCGTATTTCCTTTTTTGGGTAATGCGGATAAATATGTTCCCATGCCATAATTGACCATGAAATTAATAAAGGAATTTCCCAAATCGAACATGATGGCATAGGTCAAGCCTTGCCATCCCCAAACCCCCTCGATTAAGGGATAGGCAAATAAGCCCAAGTTATAACCTGAACTTCCCATGGTCAAGATTCCTCGATATTCAGGATCCTCTTTTTTGAAAATAAAAAACCCAATCGCCGAGGAGGCACTTCCGAATATAAAACAAATGATGGGCAACCAAATGAGATCTAAGGACAGTTTCACCTGAATCATCGTCGAAAAGACTAAGGCCGGAAAGGTCGTATGCATGAGGAATTTCGAGACCGATTTCGCATCATGTGCCTTAATAAAGCCAAAGGATTTTAGCAAATAACCAATCGAAATAATCAGCAAGGCAGAACCAAAAACGACATTAGGAGAATTCATGCGTAAGCGGGTTTGGGTAAGGAAATACGGAAGGTACTTCCTTTATTTACTTCCGTCGATTTTAAATTTAATTTCCCCTCGTGGTAATTTTCTACGATGCGTTTAGCCAGGGTTAAGCCCAATCCCCAGCCGCGTTTTTTCGTACTAAAGCCTGGTGAAAAGACCTTGGAGGTGTTTTTGGGAGAAATCCCTTTGCCTGAATCGCTGATGTCGATGATCAACTGGTTATTTTTTCCCTCCGATAATTGAATGAGAATATTGCCCTTACCACTCATTGCATCCACTGCATTTTTACAGATATTTTCGATGACCCATTCAAATAAGTATTTGTTCACATTAGCCACTTGATTCGGCGCCAAACTGGATTGAATATCGATGTGCACTTTAGTCGAAATACGAATTTTTAAATAATTCAAAAAGCTGGTGATTAATTCCAATAAGTCCTCTTTTTTCAAAATAGGGGTGGAACCAATATTCGAAAAGCGTGTCGTAATCGTTTCCAAGCGCTGGATGTCCTTGCTTAATTCTATGACGATGTCAGGATTAATGTGGGGTTCATTACGAAGAATTTCCACCCAAGCGGTTAAAGAGGAGAGCGGCGTGCCTAATTGATGTGCCGTTTCTTTCGCTAAACCCACCCAAACTTTGTTTTGTTCAGCCCTTCTTGAATAGGAAAAAAAGATGTAACCCAGAAATCCGATGATGAGCACGACCGTTAATTGCGATAAGGGATAGTAGCGTAATAATTTCAATAATTTCGAATTCCCATAATATATGTATTCCTTTTGGAAACCCATATCCATCTCGATGGGCTTGTTTTTTTCAAGAATGATTTCCTGCAATTTGAGTTTTAGGATCTTCTGCTTAGCTTCCGTTGGAAGACTCTCATTCATCGGGATGTTAATCGAATTTAAATGGCCACTTCCATCTTTCCAAATCACCGGAATGGTATTGTTTTCATTGATTTTTTTGATGCGCTCAAAAAAGAAATTGATGTCCGCATTGTCATCACTCGTCATGACATAGCGGATTGTTTCCGCATATAATTCGATTTGCTGTTTTTCGCGTTCCTCCAATTTGGAAATCAAGCCATCCGTAAAATACAACGAAAAAGTCGCCATAATCACGCTTACCGCGAAAAAGGCGATTTTCAACCACGTATCCCGGTTGTAAAATACTAAAGGCAAAGAAACATCTTTAAACATCGATTGCGTTCATTCATCACAAATTACTGACCGTTTATCCATAAATCAAAAAAAAAGTTTCTAAGGTACTTTGTAATGCATAGTACCTTTTATACTTTTGTCAAGTCAAATAAAACAAACAAATCCATGGATATTGAAAATGCCAAGGTTCAAATGCGTAAAGGGATTCTCGAATTCTGCATTTTGCAGATCATTTCTCGGGGCGAGGTTTACGCGTCTAACATGCTGGAAGAATTAACTTCGGCAAAAATTATGGTTGTCGAAGGGACCTTGTACCCTTTATTAACTCGCTTAAAAAACGCCGGTTTTTTAGACTACAAATGGGTGGAATCCGTTTCAGGCCCACCACGCAAATATTATGTTTTAACCGAAAAAGGCCAATTGTTTTTGGCGGAATTACATGCTACCTGGGATGATTTGCATGCCTCCGTCGGTCAAATCATTCTTCCTAATCAAACTAATCAATAATCTGATGAAAAAGACTTTATCCATCAACATCGCCGGCATCGTTTTCCACATCGAGGAAGATGCATATGCCCAATTAGACGCTTATATCCAATCCATTCATAGCTATTTTGAATCCTTCGAGGGCTCCAAAGAAATAATAGCCGACATCGAAACGCGCATTGCTGAGAAATTTTGGAGCATTCGCGAGCAAGAAAAAACAGAAGCCATTACCGAGGAACATGTGAATGCTTTGATTGCCTCTTTAGGCACCGTGGCTGATTTCCAAGAAGTGGAAATGGAAGAGGATAAAAAAGAGAATGCCCAACAAAGCAAAAATACCTCCAATACTTCCGAAAAATTATTTAACTCAGGCAAACCATTTCGTCGGGATATTTCCCGCAAGCAAATCGGTGGGGTGGCCGCAGGTTTAGCCCATTATTTCAGTGTGGACCCGATTTGGATTCGCTTGGTTCTATTGGTCACTTTTTTCGGATTATTGCCACTTTTGCATGTAGGGAATTTTGTTTTTTGGGCCTACATTATTTGTTGGATCGCCATCCCCGGCGAATTGAATTTAACCGAAGACAAATCTTACCGCAAATTTTACCGAGATCCAGAGCGGAAAGTAATCGGGGGAGTGATTTCCGGAATTGCGGCATATACGGGCTGGGATATAGGTTTATTGCGGGTCTTGGCCGTTTTTTCTGCTATCTTTTTTGGTTCGGGCATCGTTGCCTACATTGTGATTTTGATTATTTCCCCGGAGGCTAAAACGCTGACGGACAAAATGGCTATGACTGGTGAACCGATCACGCTTGAAAACATCGAGAAAAATATCAAAGAAACCATTCAACCAGATAAGGATGGCGAGACGTTTTTAACTCGCTTATTGCTTTTCCCATTCCGCATTTTTACGATGGTATTTTCATGGGCCAAACCTGTTTTAAATGTCTTTCGCTGGTTTTTACAATATACTTTCGGCATTTTGCTCATCATTATAGCCCTTGCCTTCACCATTGCTTTGTTGGCTTTAAGTACCGCTGGGTTTTCGGGCATGGACCATGGACTTGTTCAATTGGCCTTTGGGGAGTCTGTTCCTGTATTTTTATTAGCACAGGATTTACCTGCATGGTCAATCTGGGCCGCATATGCGGCTGTGATTCCGATAGTAGTGGGGATTGGAATTGGAGGGGTCTCTTTGTTGGCCAATCGCAAATTTTACAATCGCAGTTATAAATACGTTGCCACCACCATGGCCATTGTGGGTTGGATCGGACTTTTTGCCGCCTTTGCCTTTGTGGGAAAAAATTTCCAAAGAACGGCCTCCGTTAATCTGGTGAAGGAAATTAGTGCAGATTCAACGGTGAATTTCCAAATCAATCGGGTTTCCAACGAAAGTATTTGGGAAAAATTATTAGGGTCAAATGTGCTCGCGGAGGAATTTTTGGATGAAGATGAACAACATGATTACAACCGCGGTGGATTTTCACGTGCACAAATTTCCATGGAAGGTTATGACGGAAAAACAATTCAAGTCATTCAATACGCCAAATCCAATGGAAATTCGCGCATAGAAGCAGAAAATTATGCCAAAGGAATCCAATACGCGTTCCAGCAAAAAGGCCAACAACTGATGTTTGATACACATTTTGGTCTTAAAAATTTCAAATTCAGAAATCAACGGCTGCGCGTGAAAATCTTGGTACCCTTTGGAAAGCCGTTTGGTATGTCAAAAGAGTTTGCACATTTTATTGACAACTTGATCGACGGCGGATATTTTAGTGATGATGAAGACTTGTTTGTCGGTTCCCAATGGACATTTTCCATGGATAAGGGCCTCATTTGCCTTAATCGGAATCCCAAGGTTTTGGAGGAAAATTCGACCGAAAAAAATGAGGACGATATAAAACCTGAATTCGAAATCACAAAAAGTCTCGCTGATTTTAATAGCATCGAAATGCCAAATTCTGAATCCGCTTCCATTAAAATCATCCAAGGACCTTCACAAATTACCTTCAAATCTGAAAATGCCTCTTTCAAAAATTTCGATAGCATGGCCAAAGTTGAAAACGGTATATTAAAATTTCCTGAGGTGCAATCTGGATTGGAAATTACCATTCAAACCCCTTCCTTGAATAAACTGGATTTAGGAGGAAATGCTCGAACAGAAGTGCTTGGATTTAGTCCAGATCAATTGACAGTGCTTCTGCACGGCTTTCATAGTTTGACTTTGCAGGGCAGTTCCCAAACCTTAGCAGCATCTGCCTTTGATTCTTCGGAATTATTGGCAAACGAATGGGTTACAGAAAAAGCACTTGTGTCTATTGGTAATCAGGCCAAAATGGATTTAAATGCCACAAAATCTATTCAAGGAATCAAGGGAGATAAGTCCGAAGTGAATTTGAAATCCAACCCCAAAGTGGTGATTTCATGGAAATCCACTGCAGGAAAAAAATAAGCGATGCAACTAATTTTAGCGTGTTAACATCTACGCACTATTCAAATCAACCAACATATATGAAACGAATATTCCTATTGGGCTGTTTATTGTTCGCAACAGGCCCTCTTTTCCAAACCCTTGCCGATGAAGCTACTCGTAAATTCAAAGTCAATGCATTTCGAGGTATTGAAGTCGGTGAAGCTTTTGAGGTTTATGTTCAAAAAGGTCCTAGCTGTTCGGTGACTGCTTTGGGCGAATCTAGTGACCTAAATGAGGTCGAGGTTACTTCCTCAGGATCTGTCTTACGGATCAATAAAAATGTGAAATGGAGTTTTTGGTCCAAAGAAAAAAAAATTGTCCTTAAAATTACCATGCCAGAATTAATTGATTCAGAATTTTCGGGGGCGACTAAGGTATTCATTAACGGCTTTACCGATGAGGAACAAATGCGATTATCCTTCTCCGGCGCGTCTAAAGTTGAAATTCCGGAAATCAACGCGGATAAATTAGTTCTTGAATTTTCGGGAGCATCTAAAGCCGATTTGGCCGGCCGAGTAGGTAAATTAGAAATTAACTGTTCAGGTGCCAGTAAATTAGAAGCCAAGGATCTCATCGCTAGAGACGTAGATGTGGATGCCAGCGGTGCGAGTAAAATCGAATTAAACGTACAAAAATCTTTGAAAGTCAGTGCCAGCGGCGCGAGTAAAATCGCTTATCGGGGCCGACCGACGATCGATAAAGATCTTTCAGGCGCTTCTTTCCTTCAATCCGTGCCTTAAGGATTTTTTTCCCCAGCCGGTATCCTGAATGGAATTTCATTTTCCTTAGGAGGTACGGGGCACGTAAACGTAGAATTGTAGGCACAATAGGGGAAATAGGCCAGGTTAAAATCGATTACTAATAGATTGTCTTTTAGTTTAGTTAGGGGAAAATCCAAGTACCTACCGCCTCCATAGGTTTCTGTGGGGGCGGTTTTGTCTTTTATAGGGAGGAAAAAATCACCATTTTCATGTTGGTATAAAATCAGTTCGATTTCCTGGCCGTCAATTTGCCCCTTTATTTTACCAAATAAAATATTCTCTTCCTCTGTTCCATCATTCATTTTCATACGCACTTTTTTTATTTCAGCTGCCCTTTCTACTTGAAATTCAATTCGATATTTTTTCGAATAAGGGAAATAATGAAGTTGGCGAAAGGCCGTTTTATCGACAATGGGGGAGTTTTCTGCTTGTACAAAATCGATGTCTTTTTGGGCTCGATCTTTTACAACTTGCAAGGAATCAGCGTCTTGAAGTGGAACTAGGTTGCGCTTTTCGGGAATGCTTACATAAATCAGCCCAATTAAGCCGAGCGCAATTATCAAGTACCATTTATTGAATTTCATCGGAATGGATTAATTTTGTCTTTCAATCCGTAAAAATATAAAATAAATCACATGTTTACAGGAATCGTGGAGGCTTTGGGTGTATTGGAAAAGAAGGAAATTCAGGCGACAAATGTCGACTTTTGGTTTTCCTGTCCCTTTACGAATGAATTGAAAATTGATCAATCGCTGGCCCATAATGGGGTTTGTTTGACGGTTGTTGAGATTTTTGCTGAACAATACCGTGTAACCGCGATCGATGAAACCTTGAAAAAAACGAATTTGGGCGATTTGAAAATAGGGCAGGAGGTAAATTTAGAACGTTGCCTCGCCGCCAATGGTCGCTTCGATGGACATATTGTTCAAGGGCATGTAGACCTCACAGGGATTTGTACGGAAATCATGAACCAAGACGGTTCTTGGTATTTTCATTTTTCGTATCCAGCGAACAGTAAGCATTTGACCGTGGAAAAAGGCTCTATCTGCGTCAATGGAACGAGTTTAACCGTGGTGGATGCTGATCATCATACTTTTTCCGTAGCCATTATTCCCTATACGTATGAACATACCGTATTTCATCAAATCGCAGAAGGCGACCGGGTGAACCTCGAGTTTGATATCGTTGGGAAATACCTGCAAAAAATGATGGCGAAGGCTTAAGCCAACAAAGCCTGAATAGCTTTATTAACTCCTTCAAATCCAAATTTCGCCCAGAGGGCATCTTTTTGCGCCTGAATATCAGCCGTTCCTACATTTCCGATACTCCCTAAATGGCTATGGGATAGTGTACGTGAACTGCCTTCGAATTCACCGGATTCGATTTTTTTGCCAACGATTTGATAGGCCTCCCGGAACGGAATTCCCGAAACCACTAATTTATTGACCTCTTCCACGGAAAATAATAAATCGTATTTGGCATCTTTCAATAAATCCTTTTTTACCTGCATATGGCTTACCAAATAGCTAGTCATAGATAGAAGATCCAAAATTTCATCGATGGCGGGCATCAATAATTCCTTTGTTAATTGGAATTCCCGGTGATAGCCGGAGGGTAAATTGCTGGTCAATAAATGCATTTGAATCGGCAAAGCCTTCAATTTATTCGCTTTTCCACGTAATAATTCTGCCACATCTGGATTTTTCTTATGCGGCATAATCGAACTTCCAGTGGTTAATTCGCTCGGTAATTCGATAAAGCCAAAATTTTGCGAATTATACAAACACACATCCATGGCCAATTTACTCAGCGTAACGGCGATTTGACCGATGGCGTTTAATACATACATTTCCGTTTTTCCCCGGGACATTTGAGCATTCACCACATTCACATGCGGATGCTCGAAACCTAATAGTTCCGTCGTTAATTTCCGGTCCAAAGGAAAGGATGAGCCATAGCCCGCGCCAGAACCTAAGGGGTTTTTATTGGCCAAGCGAAAAGCCGCCTCTAATAATTCCGCATCCTCCACCAAACTTTCGGCATAGGCACCAAACCATAACCCAAAGGATGAGGGCATCGCAATTTGCAAATGCGTATAACCGGGCAATAAATCGTTTTTATGGGCTTCACTTTTAGACAAAAGTACATCGAATAAATCGCCGGTGGCTTTTGAAATTTCCTCGATTTTGGCCCGCATAAAAAGTTTCAAATCCACCAAGACTTGATCATTTCTCGACCGGCCCGCATGAATTTTCTTGCCCATCTCCCCTAATTTTTGAGTCAACAAAAATTCGATTTGGGAATGTACATCCTCCATACCGGATTCGATAGCAAAATTTCCAGCATCGATATCTTTTAAAATGCGCTTTAACTCCGCACGCAAGGGCGACAATTCCGTCATGGATAAAAGTCCCACGCGTTCTAACATCGCAATATGAGCCAATGAGCCCCATACGTCATATGGGGCTAATTGTAAATCATATAAAGGATCATTCCCAATCGTAAATGCTTCGATTTTCGCATCGGTACTTTGATTTTCTTTTTGCCAAAGCTTTGCCACGGTCTACGATTTTAAAAGGTTAATAATTGTATGTACAAGTCTATGCCTTGCTTAATTTCATCTACAAAAATAAATTCATCTGCCGTATGTGATCGACCGGAATGTCCAGGTCCCATTTTGATGGACGGGCAAGGTAATAATGCCTGATCCGATAAAGTAGGTGATCCAAAGGTCTTTAATCCCAGTTTTTTTGCCGCCAAAACGACTGGATGATGCTCATCAATCCGACTAGATTGTAGTCGCATCGATCGCGGAACGAGTTGCGCCGCTACGATGCTTTGTAATTCCGTTAAAATTTCAGACAGCGTATACAGCTCATTCACCCGACAATCAATCGTATACGTACACACATCGGGTATCACATTATGTTGCTTTCCGGCCTGTATGACGGTCACCGTTGTTTTTACGGCTCCTAAAACTTCGGAAACTCGTTCAAAGCGGTGGCCTTGAATTTTCTGTATGTCAGAAACCGCGATTTCGATGGCATTGATTCCTTCGTTTCTAGCTGCATGGCCTGCTTTTCCGGTACAGGTAGCGTCGATGACCATGAGGCCTTTTTCGGCGATGGCTACTTGGCAATCCGTAGGTTCCCCCACAATCGCCCAGGCGATTTCAGGAAAATCTTCGTCATGTATCAGCGACTCGATCCCGCCTTGGCCCGAAATTTCTTCCTCGGCGGTGGCCGCCAAAACCAAATTGAACGGCAAATCGTTCATTGCGTAGAAATGACAAAAAGTGGCTATTAAACATACTAAACTAGCCCCGGCATCATTACTGCCTAAACCAATGATTTTGCCATCTTTTTCGGTTGCGGCATATGGACTTTCGGTCCATGATTCATTCGCTTTGACGGTATCGTGATGGGAATTCAACAATACATTCGGTTTTTTAGGATCAAAATGCAGGTTTTTGGCCCAAATATTATTTCCAAGTCGTTGGGTTTCAATTCCTTTTGCTTTCAGAAAATCTTGTATAATCACAGCAGTCCCATCCTCCTCTTTGCTCAGGGAAGGGCAGGCGATTAGCTGGCTTACTAACGCTTTTGCCTCCAAGAAAAGGGTTTCAGAAGGTATCATGGCAGGATGTTTGTTCCAAGGTCTTGATTGAGTAAATTATCCGCATGGCATAATCGAACCAAATGTACACCTTTTGAAATGGCTTTTAATGCATTTTCTAATTTGGGAATCATGCCGGAGCTCACGGTGCCATTGGCTTTTAATTCCTCGAAATATGCGGCATTGATGCTTGGAATAAGAGATTCCTCATTCGTCGGGTCACTTAAAACCCCCACTTTTTCAAAGCAATATACGAGCTTCACCTCAAAAAAATCACTCAATGCGATCGCAATGGCTTGTGCCAGCGTATCGGCGTTGGTATTAAGTAATTGTCCATAAACATCCGAGGTAATAGGGGCAAAAACAGGTGCATATCCCGCTTGGATCAATGAAGCCAAGGCCTTTCCATTCACCTCTTCAATATCCCCTACGAAACCATAATCGATCGGAATCGGATTTCTTTTTTTCGCCAAAACGATTCCACCATCCGGTCCTGAAAGACCTAAAGAGGAACATCCTTGTGCTTGCAAAGCCGCCACGATGGATTTATTGATCCATCCTGCATAGACCATTGTTACGATCCGAAGGCTGGCTTCGTCGGTTACCCGCCGACCTTCAATCATTGTACTTTCAATCCCCATTTCCTTGGCCATGTGGGTCGCAATTTTACCGCCCCCATGAATGAGTAATTTGGGCCCTTGAATGGATGCAAACAGGCATAGAAAATTCGCCAATGCCTCTGGATTATCAATGACATTGCCTCCTATTTTAACGAGTTGAATGACTTCCTTGGGATGATTCATTTAAAATAAATAAGGACTTTCCGTTCTCATTTGTGTTAATAGTATTTCTTTGATGACAACTTGTGCTGCCCAAACGCGGTTTCCGGCTTGTTGGACCACAATGGAATGATCCGAATTGAGGACGGCGTCTTCGACGACCACGTTTCGTCGGACAGGCAAACAATGCATGAATTTGGCATTATTTGTCCGTTTCATTTTTTCCATCGTCACCATCCAGGCAGGATCAGATGAGAGGATTTTACCATAATCTTGGTAAGAAGACCAGTTTTTGGCATAGATAAAATCAGCGCCATCGAATGCTTCGGCAGGATCATAGCAGATCTTGGCATCTCCCGCAAATTCGGGGGCCAATTCATATCCTTTGGGATGTGCAATGGTAAAATCCACATCCGAATGGTTCATCCATTCAGCGAAAGAATTCGGTACACATTGAGGCAAAGCCTTCACATGAGGGGCCCAAGTGAGGACCACTTTGGGTCTTGCCACTGTTTTATATTCGTTGATCGTAATTAAATCAGTTAGGGATTGCAAAGGATGCCGGGTGGCTGATTCCAAACTGATAATCGGTTTACCGGTATATTTAATGAATTGATTGATAACCTGTTCGGAATAATCTTCCTCTTTGTTAGCTAATCCTGGGAAACTACGTACCCCCACGATGTCGCAATATTGGCCAATGACGGCGGCGGCTTCTGAAATATGTTCGGCTTTATCGCCGTTCATGATGACTCCTTCATTCATTTCGAGTTGCCATGAATCAGCTCCTACATTCATGATCATGACCTCCATGCCCAAGTTTTGGGCCGCTTTTTGCGTGGACAAACGGGTACGCAAACTCGAATTAAAAAATAACAATCCAAGGGTTTTATACTTACCTATATGTTTATCCGAATGCGGCATTTTTTTCATCAATAAGGCCTCATTGACCAAATATTGAATATTATACGCGTCCTTTATGGAGATAAAATTCTGCATGCAATTTAGATTTTGCTCCAAAATTACCAAATCTAACCCGAATGGAAAGGAATTTCCGGGATTTTATATTTTGGGACATTCCCAACAAATCACTTTCATGGGTTCCGGTGTCAAAATTTCTTTTTGTCCTGTGGAATGAAATTGATTCTTCACAAGGACTTTTTCGGAAGCCATATTATCTACGGGGGTCTCTGCGCGAAGCATCTGAAGATCGGGATCTTGGAAGGCCCAGGTTTTCAAAGCAGCTAATGCCTCACTCGCAATACCTTGGCCACGAAATTTTTGATCCACAAAATAGCCGACTTCCGTGTTACCCTCATTCGAAGGCATCCCTCCAAAACCAATTCCCCCCACAGAACAGGACTTTTCCGTGAGAATAATTTCCCAATTTGTGTACCATAAAAAATCGAAAGGGTATTTTTTAGTCATGGGGACCCAAAAATCACGTAAAGCAAGGAATGTCTCTTGTTCGTAAAACTTTTCGATGTTCCAGGAGTTAGGCTGAAGATGAATGAATTTTTCTAATGCCGTTCGACCTGCATTTTTCCAAATGGACAACATTTCGTGGTCCAATGGAATCAGTTGGAGTCGCTCAGTTTTTATTGAAACCATTCGTTGCTTCGATTGCGGGTAAGAATTGACCTACAAATTACCCATATTGGTCGCAAAAAAGAAGTGTATTACTATATTATATAAGATTTTTGTATCGATTTCTGAAGAACGGATTGGAAGAAATCAATCATTATTGCCAAATCAAAATAACATGAAAAAATTAGTCTATTTATTTTCTCTTTTAAGTATTTCCTCCATTGCATTCGCGCAGGTTCCTGCGGGCCTAGGTAATTTTGGAGCTGCTCCTAAAAAAGAAGTAGCCGCACCAGTCGCTGCACCAAAAGGTTCTGCGAAGATTGTTGGTTATTTATTGGATTCTACGGATTCGAAAGCTGTGGAATTTGCATCAGTTGCCTTAATTTCTAAAACTACTGGTAGACCAGTGGACGGAACAGTCGCTGACCAAGTAGGAAAATTTACAATTACGAAAGTAGCGGTGGGTAGTTATAAATTAGTAGCTTCTTTCCTAGGTTACAATAGTATCACCATCCCGGTCGAAATCTCATCAAAAAATGACGACAAAGATTTAGGTGTGATTAAAATGAGTTCCAGCACCAAAATGCTTGCGGAAGTGACCGTGGAAGGCCAACGGGCATTAATCGAAGAAAAAGTCGATCGTACCGTTTATAATGCTGAAAAAGATCAAACAAATCGCGGAGGTGATGCAACGGATGTCTTGAAAAAAGTTCCGATGTTATCCGTGGACTTAGATGGTAATCCATCTTTGCGTGGTTCTTCGAATATTAAAGTATTGATTAATAATAAGCCATCGACTATTTTGGCATCTAGTATTTCGGATGCATTAAAGCAGATTCCTGCGGATATGATCAAGACGGTGGAGGTAATTACTTCCCCATCTGCGAAATATGATGCGGAAGGAAGTGCGGGAATTATCAACATTGTGACAAAGAAAAACACCTTACAAGGTTTGACCTTCTCGTTTGATTCTTCAGTAGGTGCACGTGGATCGAATTTATCGATGAACGGAAATTTCAGAAATAAGACGTGGGGGATGACTTTGGGTGGTTTTGGTCGTTCTCAATATAATGTAAATGGTTCTTCTGAATCCATTCAGACGACTTCGAACAACGGAGTTTTGACGAGAAACGTACAGACTTCTGACACGCGTAGTTCTGCATTGTTTGGTAATTATCAAATTGGATTTGATTGGGATATCAATAAATACAATTCCATTACTGCGTCTAGTCGCTTTGGGGTTCGTAACGGAAATAACTGGGGTGACGGTTTACGTCAAGTAAAAAACGATATGTTATTTAGTTTGCGTAATACAAATTCATTAGACGAATCTGCAAACGTTGATTTGAATGTGGATTATACGCACACGTTTGAGAAACCACAAAAAGAGTTTAGTATTTTGGCGATGATGTCGAACAACAATCGGACCAATAATTTCTTTAATGACATCATGAATACCAATTCGACCATGAGTCAAATTATGAGCTCCATTAAGAATATCAACGGTTCGGTAAATAAAGAATCTACTTTACAGATTGACTATCAAACACCGATTACCAAATTACAAATGATTGAATTTGGAGCCAAGATTATCGGTCGTCAGGTGAATTCGGATTATGCTTCCTTTACTAATAAAAGTGGAAATGATCCTGCCAATTATACGAAGGTCAATTTTGTGAATTTGCCAAGTAACGTTTTTGACTACAATCAAAACATCTGGGGAACCTATTTCTCTTACACACTTACTACAAAAAATAAGTGGAGTATTAAGGCAGGAGGTCGTTATGAACATACGGACATTACGGCCAGTTTCTTGAAAAAAGAAGGTCAGAACTTGTCTATTCCTCCATACGGTGTGTTGGTTCCTAGTTTCAATATGTCGAAGACATTTAAGTCAGGAACATGGCGCTTTAGTTTCAATCGCCGTATCCAACGTCCGGGTATTCAAAACTTGAACCCGAATGTGAATGCAACGAATCCATTAAATATTTCGATGGGTAATCCGAATTTATCACCGGAATATGCGAACAATTACGAAATCAATTATAGTAAATTCGTGAAGCAAACCTATATTTCTACCGCGATTTTCGTTCGGAATAATACGGGTGCAATCAATCAGATCAGGTCAGTGGTGGGCGATACGGTGAAAACGACTTCGATGAATATTGGTGAGGAGAATGCTTATGGAATGAACATTAACTTAAACGCGAATCTATCAAATAAATTGATGATCGGTGGAGGTGGAGACTTTTCATACATGGTTTTGAGAAATAATGTAGCTGATCCATTAATGAATGCGAGCAATCAAGGTTTGCAATCTAATTTTAGAATTTTTGGAAACTACAATATTGGTAACGGTTGGGGTGCTCAATTATTCTCTTTCTATCGTCCGAATCAAATCATGTTGCAAGGATCTCAAGGAGGTTTTGGAATCTATAGCTTAAGTTTTAAGAAAGATTTCAAAAACAAAAAGGGTAGTATCGGTTTCGGTGCGGAGAATTTCTTAGCGAATGGTATGACCATTCATAGCGAAACGAAGACTCCTGTCATCACCCAAGAAAGTAATAACGTAATGCGTAATATGAATTTCAAAATCAATTTATCGTATCGATTCGGTAAAATGAGTTTTAATCCAACCAAGAGAAAGAAATCGGTTAACAATGATGACCAAAAAGATGGTGGTGGCGATGCTACTCCTGCGCCTGCACAACCTATGATGCCTGGTATGATGGGCGGTGACCGAGGTGGTCGCGGTGGTAGTGGCGGAGGTTACAGCGGTGGCGGTGGATTTGGCGGCGGTGGTCCGAGATAATAAAGAATTTCAAATTAGAGTTTTTAGGTTGTTAAAAAAGAGTACCATGCTGGTGCTCTTTTTTTTGTCTAATAAATTTGCTTAGGATTTTTCCATTCGATGGATCGAACTTTGCCTGAATGAAAGGTTCAACAGATTACCCTATGGTAGGCTGCTCAAAGAAATGCTTGGAAGGTAAATACATTATTTAACTCGTTCGATGGTATAACCGATTAGATCGCCGAGGGAATTTCGGTATTCGGAAGCGGGGAATTGTGCTAATAGCGCACGTGCTTCGTCGGCATAGGCATTCATGCGTTCGTTGGCATAAGCCAAACCGCCCGTTGTTTTTACAAATTGAATCACCTCCTGCACTTTTTGAGGATTTTCTGACTCATGTTTGATTAGTTGGATGATTCGTTTTTTCGTCGAGCGATCCGTGTTTTGCAGCGCAAAAATCAAAGGCAAGGTCATCTTTTTTTCCTTAATATCGATGCCCAAAGGCTTTCCGATTTCCGCATCGCCATAATCAAATAAATCATCCTTGATTTGAAAGGCGATTCCGACTTTTTCACCAAATGCCCTCGCTAAATCAACCAAATCCGCTTCGGCATCTGTGGATTGAACACCGACTGCGCAACAAGCTGAAATTAAGGTCGCCGTCTTTTTTCGAATAATATCAAAATATACATCCTCCGTGATGTCTAGTTTTCGCGCCTTTTCGATTTGCAACAATTCCCCTTCTGCCATTTCTCGAACGGCCGTGGAAACGGAGGTCAATAAATCAAAATCCTGATTTTCTACAGACAATAAAAGGCCTTTGGATAATAAATAATCACCTACAAGTACGGCGATCTTGTTTTTCCAAATGGCATTAATGGAAAAAAATCCCCGTCGGTAATTTGAATCATCCACCACATCATCATGTACGAGCGTGGCGGTATGTAATAATTCAATCAAAGCTGCACCTCGGTAAGTTTTTTCGGTGATTTCGCCGACGCAACCGGCCGTCAAAAAGACAAACATCGGCCGCATTTGCTTTCCTTTGCGCTGCACAATGTAATTCATGATTTTATCCAAAAGCATCACTTTTGTCTTCATGAACTTTCTAAACTTTCCTTCAAATGCCTTCATCGGTTCCGCGATCGGTGCCTGAATGGATTTGATGGAGTATGACATAGAAATTTTAGATACGAGCCTAGGGCTCATTGGAATTATGTAAATTTAATCACAATTTAGGATAATCCCTTTTCTGTTAACATTTTAATACCAAAATATGAGCAATATCTTAGTTCTTGCCGGAGGCTCCGTGAAAGGCGCATTTCAGGCAGGTGTTATCAAGGCATTGATGGATAAGGGCTATGTACCGGATGCCATTTATGGGGTCTCTGCGGGCAGCCTAAATGCGGCCTATTTGGTAAATCAATTAGGTTCCCAAGCTTTGGCAGGAGAACCCATATCCTATTCGCAGGCAGCTCAGGATTTATGGGATTTTTGGGAAACACGTATTACGCGTCCGGATTGTTTGTCTAAGCCCTTTAATATATTCCAATTGGGCTGGACCGCTCTCACCAAACGTTTTAAAGGCTTGGTGTCTACCGAACCTCTCCGCTTATTGTTGGAAGATGTGCTTTCTCTGCGAAATTTACATGCGAGTCCGATTGGTTTAAAGATAGGTGCAGTGAATATTATGGAAGGGGATATGCATTATATGGATCCTTCGCATACTGATTTTTTGACCTATTTGATGGCCTCTTCGGCTGTCCCTATTTTGATGCCTGTTGTGAAAATTAATGGAGAAGATCGGAAAAGTTATTTGGATGGGGGACTTCGGGATGTAGCCCCTTTAAAAAAGGCGGTGGAAGATGGGGGTAAACATATCGTGTGTATTGCTTGTCATATGGAAACGATTGAAGGAGGTTCTTTTGATTCAGGGGATTTGTTAGCCTTGGTGGACCGGGTGATGGATATTGCGGTTAATGAAATTTTGAATGCGGATATTCGAGAGGTGATGATGTTAAATCAACATCTTTCGATTCGGGCGATTCGTCCACCTCAACCCCTTACCATCGATATTCAAAATTTTACAAAATTGGATATTCGGCGATTGTTGGAATTAGGTTATGCTGTGGGTCAGGAAATCGAACTATAATCGGGAATAAAAAAAAGCCTGGAATTTCCAGGCTTCTAAATTTATACGGACATGATGTCCTTTTCTTTTTCGGTGAAAATCTGATCGATTTTGGCGATAAAGCCATCGGTCATTTTCTGAATTTTTTCTTCGCCGAATTTGATGTCATCTTCAGCCACCCCATCGCCTTTTAATTTTTTGATGCTGTTATTCCCATCTTGGCGGGCATTACGAATATTGATTTTAGCTACCTCGATTTCTTGTTTTGCGCGCTTCACTAAATCTCTTCTCCGTTCTTCCGTCATTGGCGGAATGGAAAGGCGAATTAATTCTCCGTCGTTCATGGGATTTAAACCCAAATTTGAATTCCGAATGGCTTTTTCGATTTCGCCAAAAATTCCTTTTTCAAAAGGTTTGATGGCAATCGTCCGAGCATCAGGCGTCGTAATAGAAGCCGCTCCTGTGATGGGCGTAGGCATGCCATAATAATCAATCATCAGGCCCTCCAACATCGAAGTGCTTGCCTTACCTGCCCGAATTTTCGACAATTCGATATTTAAATGTTTGATGGCCCCTTCCATCGTTTCTTGGGACGCATCGATGTAAAATTCTATTTCTTCCATGGTCAAATTAACTAATTAGGGTTCCCACATCCTCTCCAGAAACCAAGGCAGCTAAATTGCCTTCTTTATTCATATCAAAAACGATGATGGGTACTTTATTTTCTTGGCATAACGTAAATGCCGTGGTATCCATAATTTTTAATCCTTTGCTGATAGCTTCTTCGAAACTCAATTGTGTATAACGTGTTGCGGTCGGATCTTTTTCCGGATCCGCCGTATAGACGCCATCCACACGGGTTCCTTTTAGTACAACATCCGCTTCGATTTCAATCGCACGCAAGGAGGCTGTCGAATCCGTGGTGAAATAAGGATTCCCAGTGCCAGCTCCGAAAATAACTATACGTCCCTTTTCCAAATGGCGCATCGCACGGCGGCGAATAAAGGGCTCACATACAGCCTCCACTTTGATGGCTGTCATCATGCGGGTATACAAGCCTTGTTTTTCCAAAGAGGCCTGAACGGCCATGCCATTGATCACAGTGGCTAACATGCCCATGTAATCGCCTTGCACGCGATCAATACCTGCTTTCGCGGCACTCGCCCCGCGAAAAATATTTCCTCCACCGATGACAATCGCCACTTCCACCCCTAAATCATGCACTTTTTTAATTTCGGCGGCATATTGACCTAAAATGTTAGGGTCAATGACCTCGCCATCCGTAGAAAGTGATTCGCCTGAAAGTTTTAATAAGATGCGTTTGTATTTAGGGTCTTTCATGAAACGAGGATTTTGTCGATTTTGTGCGCTGCAAATTTAGAAAAAAAAATCAGCTAATTACGTTCTGTATCGAAGCTTTTCTCTTTCGCTTGGGGCAATTTCCACCATGGCAAATAGGGTTGTGCATGATGTTCGTAATGGTAACCAAAAAAATAGCAGGAAATAAATGCCCACACATGGTTTTTACGTTGGCTGCGTGATTGCTGTTTATTATCCATTTCATGCTCGCCCCGGTGGGGTAGGTAAGTTCCAAAAATGAACAATTGTAGCGTGCTTAAAATTGCAGGCAATTCCCAAATCAGAATTAAATTCCACATGGGAATCCAAATTTTTAGGACGTTGTACGTGATGGCCATAGCGAGGACTTGTTGCCACGTCACATACTGCCACATAAATCGAAACCACCACATGAAAAAATTACCCTGATGCACGTCTGGGTCTTTTTCGGTGTTCACAAAGGCATGGTGCTCGTGATGTTTTTTCTCAAGTTTCGCGTAATTATTGAATGCAAAAAGTAAAGTACAGAGCTGACCGAGCCGCCGATTCAGCACAGGATATTTCATGCTTAAAACTCCATGGATCGAATCATGGGAAGAAATAAAAAGGCCGGTATATAAATGGGTTTGGATAAGAATGGCTACATAAATCCAAGGATTTTTGAGGTCAATTTTCATCTGAAGTCCGAAATAAAGGTTGATGCTCCAGCCCATTAAAATGGCCAATGCCCAAAAAATTCCCCATTCTTTATTTGATTTCTCCATGGAATCGTGTCAAATTTGAATTCCTATACAATACCCCAAAACTATGAAAATTGTTTCATCCATTTTCCTCTTTTTCATTTGTTTCTCAGGAAATCTATGGGCCCAGCAAACCTATTGCAATCCCATGAACCTAGATTATGGATTTACGCCGATTCCTAATTTTTCTGAACAGGGCAGACATCGGGCTACCGCGGATCCTGTAATCACCTTTTTTAAGGATCGATATTACTTATTTTCAACGAATCAATGGGGCTATTGGTGGAGCAAGGATATGCTGAAATGGAATTTTGTTTCGCGCCGATTTTTACAACCTTATCATCAAGTTTATGATGAGTTATGTGCCCCTGCGACGTTGGTCTTGGGAGATAGCCTGTTGGTAATTGGTTCGACGTACGCGAAAGATTTTACGCTTTGGTATAGCCAACAACCGGAAAAGGATACCTGGAAAGAAGCGGTGCATGCATTTACGGCGGGGGCTTGGGATCCCGCTTTTTTTGTTGACGATGATAAACGAGTTTATTTATACCATGGCTCGAGTAATTTTTTTCCTATGTATGGCCAGGAAGTGGATCGCAAAACTTTGCAGGTCATTGGAGAGCGGAAAGACCTAATTTCCTTGCATGATGAGGAACATGGGTGGGAGCGTTTCGGTGAATACCAAGACAATACCTTTCTAAAACCCTTTATGGAAGGCGCCTGGATGAACAAATACAAGGGAACTTATTATTTACAATATGGCGCGCCGGGGACCGAATTTTCGGGGTATGGAGATGGTGTATATACCTCAAAAAACCCCTTAGGTCCGTTTACTTACCAGGCTCACAATCCCTTTTCTTTTAAGCCAGGCGGTTTCACGCGGGGTGCAGGACATGGAGCTACTTTTGAGGATCGCTATACGAATTGGTGGCATGTTTCCACGATTACCTTGGCGGTTAAAAATAGTTTTGAGCGTCGCTTAGGATTATGGCCGACGGCATTTGATGCCGATGGAATTTTATATACCCAAACGGCATATGGCGATTTTCCACATGTAATGCCGACGAGTCAAGTGAAAAATCCGAAGGATCTTTTTACGGGTTGGATGATTTTAAATTATAATAAACCGGTTCGTGTTTCGTCCAGTTTAGGTGCTTATGCACCTAATTTGGCCGTGGATGAGCAAATGAAGACCTATTGGTCTGCAAAAACAAGTAAAAAAGGGGAATGGATTGAGTCGGATTTGGGGGCGGTATCGACCGTGCGTGCGCTACAAATTAATTATGCTGATCAGGATGTGGATTCTAGTTTTTTAGGGAAAATGCAAGGTATTTATCATCAGTATCAAATTTTTTCAAGCTTGGATGGGCGTACATGGAGGCTATTGGTGGATAAATCTAAAAATAAAACGGATGTTCCGCATGATTACATTGAATTGAAAAAGCCTGTGGAGGCCCGTTATTTAAAAATGGTGAATCATCATATGGCGGCAGGGAAATTTGCGTTGAGTGGTTTTCGAGTATTTGGACTGGGGCATGGAAAAAAACCGGGAGCGGTGAAGGATTTGATTGTGTTGCGTGGGGAACATGATACACGCAGTGCGTGGTTGAAATGGGCTAATCGATCTGATGCCACAGGTTATGTGATTTACTCAGGCATCGCCCCGAATAAATTGTATACATCAGTTCAGGTATTTGGGTCGAATGAATATTATTTTAAATCGATGGATAAGGGACGCACCTATTATTTTCAAATCGAGACGTTCAATGAAAATGGTATCGGAGAAAGGGGTCCGATTATCGAATCACGTTGATTTTTCTCGGATATTCTACTATAAACCTCTCAGGAAGTCAGGGAGGAGAGGGGTTTAGGGAGGGATGGATTTCCCAACGAAGCATTCCCGGCAGCGATTCGCTTGGCAATATTCCCGGTACCAATGCAAACACCCTTGGGATTCAGCCCCATTACTCAGCTGCATGCCTTCCGCCTCAAAAATCCGCGTAATGAAATTATTTTCAGGCTTCAATTCAAGTAGCCAGCGGTGGGCTTTTTCTGCATAGCGGGAACTATCTTTTTGTTCAGCATACGTCAAAAGCATAGGAATCAGTGTATTTATCGCGATGGAATGAAATGCATTTCCGACATGGCCGTTTAGTCTATTTCCTTTTTTACCAAAATGGTAATGGTTTTGCCAATACGCACGAACCGGAATTTTAAATAAGGATTCTAGGGTCTTTAGGTCCTCCATTTCGAGCAATAAAGAAATTAAAGAACAATTAGTTCGAATGACTTCGGCAAATTGGGCCAATCGGACCGTAGGGAAATTCGGGGGTCGCATGCGTAGGAATTTCCAATCGGCCACTTGTAAATAGGTAGAGGGCCAATCATGTTTTTTACGTAAATGGATGAATTCCCGACGAAGGTCCCATTGATATTCGTCTCGGATGGGCTCTTCCAATAAGCCTGCCAATCCAAATAATGCCGCCTCGATACCCAAGGGTCGATCCCGGTAACGAAGGATAAGTTTTAAAGGCAAGGATTGAGCTAGCCGAGCCATAGGTTCTGCATTCACTGAAAAGCCATAGCTTCGGGCGAGAGATTGATAAAAGGTTTCTTCCCAATCGTTGGAGGTGTTCCGTAATACCTGACGAATCACGTGGACTTTTTGCAACAAGCGCTCTTGCAAGCATGATTGCAGCATCAGGGACTTCTGCAGGTTCGGAACTTTCGAAAATTGCTCCTGACAGGAAAGGGCCTGACTTATTTTTTCCCGTTGAAAAAAACGGGGGATTTGTTTCATCGAAACAAAATTGGAAAGGGCTAAACAAGGGATTTTCGCACCGTTTTGATAGCGGATTTGGGTATCATTTTTCCAGACAACATGGAGAATCACATTTTCATAGGAAGGGTCATTTTCGTGGGTATGCGCATACCAGTCGGAGGATTGCACATGTAACTCGACCGAACCTATCCAGTCCAACGAATCAATGCAGATTTTAGCCTCCTGAAAATCAGCACCCGCATGCCCATTTTCTTTCCCAGGATCATGTACCCGAATGGACTCGCCTTGTGTGGTTTTTAGGTCCTTAGAATCAAATAATTGATTTTTCCAGAGGAAAGCTATTAATTTTTCGTTGATCATTTTTCGGCTTTTGATGGACCGAATTTAATGGACGAAATGAAAAGTTATTTGATAAAATGAGGTTGACGATTGTATTATCAACTTCCTGATTTTCTTAATTTATATGGAGGCTTGAATTTAAAAAAAACCAATTATTTGGATTTATTTATCCCATAGATACCTACTAATAAAATAATCATAAAGGTGATTTGAGATAAATAAATGGATTCCCCATCCAAGGTTCCCCAAGCCAGAGCCACGATCGGAATCAGGTAGGTGACCGAACTGGCGATGACCGCCGAGGTCCATTTGATGATTTGATTAAAGACTAGCATCCCTATCGCAGATCCCAAAAGCCCTAAACCGATGCCTGAAATAAGCGGCCAAACATGTGCTTCATCCACAGGAACACTGAAAAAGCCTGATAAAGCCAAAAGACTCAGGGCGATCGGTCCGATCATCATGAAAATCCCCGACGTGGAAGTCAATGGGTGTAAATTCGATAGATGTGTTTTGACGATGTGCATATTAATGCCATACAATAAAGTGGCCAGCACGACCCAAAGCGCATGTATATTGAAATCTAAGGCAAAACCTTTCCCCGCAACGAGTAATCCGATACATCCGATGAGCCCTAGGATAATGCCCATCATTTGTTTCCAATTCGTTTTTTGGGCATAAAATAAAATTCCGATGATCAGCGCAAAAAGTGGTGTAAATGCGTTTAGCATGCCGGAAAGGGCGCTGGATAAATGTTGGCCCGCCACCGAAAATAAAATGGCTGGAAGCATATTGCCAGTAAGGCCGGCAATTAATAGATATTTCCATTGGCCAGGCAGAAAATGCGTACGGCGTTGGATAAAAAACGGAACAAAAAATAGCGTGGCAGAAAAAATCCGAAGCGCTCCCACCTGCATCGCGGAATAGCCGAGGAGGCTTTTTTTGACTAAAATAAATGAACTCCCCCAGATAAGTGCTAGTCCGATGATGGCGAGCCAAATAATAAGTGGGGATTTAGATTCCGATGATTTCATGAAGGTTAGGCGAATTCGGTTTGATAAGTTTGGGCTATTTCCATTAAAATGCCTTGAATTTCTTCATGCGACATAGAAGTAACGAGCCTCGTTCGAAAAGGTTTAAAATGGTCTAAACCTCGGAAATAATTCGAATAATGGCGACGCATTTCGACGATACCGCCGTGTTCTCCTTTCCAACGAATCGAAAAGTCCAAATGCGCCATGCACACATCTATACGTTGCTGGATCGTAGGTGCTGGCAAATAAGTTCCGGTGGCTAAAAAATGTTTAATTTCATTGAAAATCCACGGATATCCGATCGCCGCCCGACCAATCATGATCCCATCCACGCCGTATTTTTCCTTGTACTCTAAAGCCTTCATGGGCGAATCCACATCCCCATTTCCAAAAATCGGGATTTTAATGCGTTGGTTTTCTTTGACTTTTGAAATTAAGCGCCAATCCGCCTCGCCTTTGTACATTTGCACCCGCGTCCGGCCATGAATGGTCAAGGCCTGAATGCCAATATCTTGTAATCGTTCCGCCACATCTTCGATGTTTTTCGTGGAATCATCCCAGCCTAATCTCGTTTTCACCGTCACGGGTAAATGGGTGGCTTTTACCACCGCGGATGTCATCGCCACCATTTTAGGAATATCTTGTAACAAAGCGGCACCGGCGCCTTTGCAAGCGACTTGTTTGACGGGGCAGCCGTAATTAATGTCAATTAAATCAGGTCCGGCTTTGGTGGCTATCTCCGTGCAGGAGGCCATGGTTTCGATGGAACTTCCAAATAATTGGATGCCAATAGGACGTTCATATTCGAAAATATCTAGTTTTTGAACGCTTTTCGCCGCATCACGAATGAGTCCTTCGGAAGAAATAAATTCGGTATACATTAAGTCCGCACCATTAGCCTTACAGACTGCCCGAAATGGGGGATCTGAGACATCCTCCATGGGTGCCAAAAGGAGGGGAAAAGAGCCGAGTTCAATGTTACCGATTTTTACCATTCTGATTAAAAATTCCGTAAATTTACGAGCATTATGGAAGAAAACTATTATCAAAGTCCGGTTCGTTGGTTTGGCCTAGCCTCAAAACTTTTAAGTTTATTCGGATTTTTCTTGTTGGGAAGCTTTTTTGGCCAATTTTTCGGCCTTTTAGCCGCCGTTTACATCATGAATTTTCCGACCGCGGACATGGTCCAGTTTCAAAAATTAATATTGGATTTTGTTTCACATCCCGAGAAATACGAAAATTCCTTTCATGGTATGATGGCATTGCAATGGTTTACGGCCTTATTTACCTTCGTGCTTGGCTCTTGGGCGTATTTATCTTTCGTCGAAAAAAGATCTATTTCAGAATTAAATCCAGGCGAGACGCCCGATTGGCGCATATTTTTATGGGCAATTTTGGTAGTTTTAGTAGGTATGCCTTTGATGGAATTTATTATTCAATGGAATCAAAACATTCAGTTACCCGCCGGTTTTGAAGACCTCGAAAATTGGATGAAAAGTTCGGAAGACACCATGTCCAATTTGACCCGTTTTCTTTTGAATTTCCAAAGTCCTGCCGATTTTGCGATTGGTCTAGCAGTAATTGCCGGAATGGCCGCCTTGGGAGAGGAAATTTTCTTTCGAGGAATTCTACAATCGCTATTTGAACGATACATCGGAAATTCGCATGCCGCTATTTGGATTGCCGCGGCGATTTTCAGTTTTATCCATTTCCAGTTTTATGGATTCTTTCCGCGTTTGTTTTTAGGCGCCTTTTTTGGGTATTTATACGTGTGGTTTAGAAATATTTGGGTGCCCATACTTGCTCATTTTTTTAATAATGGGTGGACGCTGACGATGCATTATATGTATCAACAAAAGCAAATTGACATCGATCCCGAACAAATGGGGACAATGATACCTTGGTGGTCAGCGATTATTTCGTTGGTCTTAGTTGCTTTTTACATGAAGCGACTTCACGATTATAAATCAGATTCATGATCAAGGATTGGGTATGTTTGGGAAGCTCCCGGACCGGTATTGATTTAGAAGTAAAAAAAGGTCTTTTGGCAGAAAGCCACCAGATTCCAGCGGTCATTATGAATAAAAAAGTAAGTGCCTATGACTTAGGAGTTTGGGAATTATATGTGCATAAAAAGGATGTGGAACAAGCAAAAATAGCACTTGAATGGAATTAAGGGAAATGTCTAATTTAAAGCAACGTCTCATCGCAGCCCTCATTGCTGTTCCATGTTTGCTATTTTGTATCATTTATAGTGACTATACGTTTTTGGCGATGTTTCTCTTTATTGGGATCATGGCTCAGCTTGAATTTTACAAGTTAGTCGGTAGTTTCGGGGGTAATTTACCCTTGACTTTTTATGGTACTTTTTGCGGCGTAGTACTTCATTTATTGACTTTTTTCATCGAAAAAGGAGATATCGCCTACCAAAACTATTACATTTTATCGCCCTTATTAACCCTTATCTTTTTTATCAAATTATATAAAGACAAGGACGAAAAACCTTTTAAAAATATCGCATATACCTTTTTAGGGATTATCTATGTGTCGCTTCCTTTCGCTTTATTGACGGTTTTAGCTTTTATTAAGGATGAAAAATACGATCCAAATATCGTATTAGGCTGTTTATTTTTACTTTGGGCAAGTGATTCGGGGGCCTATTTTGCAGGTACTTATTTTGGTAAAACGAAATTATTTGAACGCGTTTCTCCAAAAAAATCTTGGGAAGGGAGTTTGGGAGGCTTGGTTACGGCGATGGGCGTCGCCTTTATTATTTCGCGTTATTTTACGAATTATGCACCATGGCAATGGTTTTCCATCGGATTTATTATTGTCGTGGCCGGCACTTATGGCGATTTAGTGGAATCCCTATTCAAGCGCAGCATGAACATCAAAGATTCCGCTGATACGATTCCAGGGCATGGAGGATTTTTAGACCGATTTGATGGTTTATTGCTGTCCATTCCCTTCATTATCACCTTTTTAAAATTAGTAGCGTAGGTATTTAACTATTTTTAATTCCATGCTCCATAATTTTTTGTTTACTTTGTACGCTATGTCGAAATGGATTGCTTTATGGGTTGTTTTGTTGGGCTGCTGCTGCTCGTCCCAAGTCCTTGCGCAAGGGCAAGACAAGACCGTATTGTTTCAGGTGCAAGTCGTGACGACCCAAGGGACAGAATTTCTTCCCTTAGCCTATGTCTATAATCCAAAAGCTGGTCGCGGCGCGCTGACAGATAATTTTGGCCGGGCGGATATGAACGTTTTTCCTGGTGATAGCCTCGTTTTTACCTACATCGGTTATAAAAATAAATTTTATATTATCCCTCGGAATAATGACCTAGTCCATCAAAAAATCATTTCCCTGGATGAGGATTCCAAAATGCTTGCCGAAGTAAAAGTTTTCCCACATGCGAATGAGGAAGAATTTAAACAAGCATTCCTCAATATGCGCCTTCGGGATGAACGCCAGCGGGCTATTTTGGCACAAAATTTAGAACAATCCAAATTGAATGTCTTCGCCCTTCAAGCCGGTTTAGGGGCAGCCTCTAATTTTAGAAACTTCTCAGACATGATGGTTTCTTCTCAGGCCAATAAAAGTTTTTATTCCAGCCCATTACTTTCTTTGACGAATCCATTCGCCTGGATGAGTTTTATTCAATCCGTTAAAAATGGGGATTTGAAAAACAAAGACTGGAAGAAGGCCTACGAATTTATGCCGAAAGAAAATATTTCTAGGCAAATGTTTTTACGGGATAATTCTAAAAATTAGGATCGATTCATTAGACTCGTGCTAATCATCACAGGATCTAGTCCACATGGAATCTAATAGAATTCTTTAGTTGATCCAGGAATAAAAGATCAGGGAATCATTTATCGCTCAAATTCTAATCATTTATCGCTCATATTATAGCTTTTGTGAGCGAAAATAAATATTTTTGTGAGCGATAAATTTAAAAATGGCAAAGAAACCTACCTTTTCTACTACTGAGATTCTTGAATATATTAAGAATAATCCTCTATGCTCTTCCGTTGAGATATTAGATGGCATTAGTCAAAAAATGAGTATTGCAACCTTGAAAAGGGTATTGCAAGATTTAATTTCATCCTCTTTAGTGAATAAATTGGGTGAATTGAAAAATAGGAGATATGAAATTAGTCCCGTTTATGAAATTATCAGACCTATAGACGTCAATCAGTATTTTGAAAAAGAGATAGACGAAAGAATTATTCAAGATAGGTTTAATCATGAGTTGATGAGTGAAACCCTTAGGACGATTTCTTTATTTACCGATAATGAAAATGATTATTTAATTGCTTTACAAGCTCAGTTTAAATCAAACTCTTCAAAATTATCTAGTAGTGAATATAAAATTGAGTTAGAACGGTTAGCCATAGATTTAAGTTGGAAGTCATCTCAAATTGAGGGGAATACCTATACCTTATTAGAGACTGAGCGACTTTTAAAGGATAAAGAAACTGCTGCAGGCAAGACAAAGGATGAAGCGATCATGTTATTGAACCATAAAGACGCTTTAGACTTTATCATAGGTCATCCTGAGTTTATTAAGCCAGTAACGGTTTCAAGTATTGAAGATATTCATAGTATATTGGCTAAGGATTTAGGTATTACAAGAAATATCAGAAGTAGCAGGGTTGGGATTTCTGGTACCAACTATAAACCGTTGGAAAATGAGTTTCAAATTAAAGAAGCTCTAGAATCAATGTGCGTTGTTATAAATGCAAAGGAAAGTATTTTTGAAAAGGCATTGTTAGCGCTTATGTTAATATCTTACATACAACCTTTTTCAGATGGAAATAAAAGAACTGCTCGAATAATAAGTAATGCTATTTTGATGAATAATCACTACTGTCCTATTTCATTTAGAACCATTAATTCAATAGAGTATAAGAAGGCTCTGTTGATATTTTATGAGCAAACCAATATAAATCCTTTTAAAAATGTGTTTATAGGTCAATTTGAATTTGCTGTAAATACTTATTTTTAAGATAATCCTAAAATTTATTAGGGTCGGTCTTTAAATCAATCATTTCTAGGCAAATGTTTTTACGGGATAATTCTAAAAATTAAAGCTTCTCTATTTACGTATATATTTTTCCCGATCCACTCCGTCGGGGCCATCTGATATTCAGCTTTAAAAGGTGCATAGAATCTTGATTTATTTTTGAATCCATCTAGCGACATGCGTTTCTAATTTGATGTACTTGGCATAAAGAAAACATCAGTTAATGAGTCGGGTAATTCCACTTCCATCTTATTTTATGTTTACATTAAAAAAAATTATCAAGGCCGAAAGCCTACCTTTTTCTTCTTAGATACGTTGGGGGATGGTGCCATTCATATCCCTATCCTATCCTATGCCTTTTCCTGGTCTCCTGTACGATGGAAGAGGCTATTATTCCTGATTTTGGTGATTATATTCCAACAACTTCAAAGGGTAATATTGTCAGACATTCCGAGTACACTTTGTCCTATTCCAACTCGGATAGAAAGTCGATATTTGCCTACTACTCCCTTTCTCCTCCAAGCATTACTGGCGGACAATCAAGAACTGATGACTTTCATATAGACCTTAAGGTTAGATCAAATCAAGTAAAAAGTACAGGACACTTTTGGGGGTATTACAAATAGACCACCCCGATGAAATGGTTTTTTAATTTAGTATATAAACGGTTCCGCTAATTTTTCTAAAGTAAAATTCTTTTGAAATAATTGAAAAATTACTTGACAAATTTTATTTCTTAATTATATTTAATTCAATCAGGCAAATACTAAAATGCGTGAGTTAGATTAAGAAAAGATTATTCATTCAGAAGATTTGAAAGCAGATACAGGTGCTTAGAGTGCAAGATAAGTATTCGGTTTGATAATTCATTTACAGGGGAACATAAGGAGGATCTAAAGCATAGATTACTTGAGTATTATAAATTTAAATGACAACTAAAATGAAAGTAGCTGTAATTGGTTCAAGAGCTTTTAATGATTATGAATTACTCAAATCAAAGCTACTTGAACACATCAATGAAATAGAGTGTATCATCTCGGGTGGTGCAAAGGGGGCAGATTCTTTGGCTGAGAAATTCGCGCAAGAGTATAATATTCCAACCAAGATTTTTCTTCCTGATTGGAAACAATTTGGTCGTTCTGCGGGAATAGCGCGAAACAGAGAGATAGTAAAAGAAGCGGACCTATGTTTCATATTTTGGGATGGAGAGTCCAAAGGAACAAAGTCCGTTGTTGATTCCTGCCGGAGTCTTAAAAAGCAATCTAAAGTTTTTATGATTTAGAGGAATTAATTAATTGCCCTATCGCCTTTTTAAAAAATAATCGCAAAAAATACTTGACAGCGCTTTTTTTCTTAATCATATTTTCAAAAATGATTTTATGAGATTTATTGAGACATATAATTCCATACTTGACAACGCCATTAAGCGCCTTGTGCCAGATGCTATTGATTTGAATCAATGGGTTGAGGCCGGAGTTAAAACTATATGCGTCGTACTAGATTCTGAGGACAATAACCGAATAGTTCATTTTAGCGGAAGCAGCGATGAAAAGAAGTCTGAAGTGAAATCCACATTCAATAACCTTTATCATCAGATAGTTGGCTTAACTAAAGATAAATTAACCATCTTAAAATCATTGTACAATCATGTAAGTGGGGATGAAGTATTAGTTATAACGAATAAGAGAATTTCAACTGATATTTTATTTGATAATTTAGAAGAAAGCAATGGTTATTTGATTTATCACCACCAGTTGGAGTATTTTTTAATCACTGAGATGGGATTTGATGAAAAGGAAGCTATTGAATTAAGGAAATTTTGGAATAGGAAGATTATACGCGAAAAGGTCAAAGTAATATCAAATAAAAACTATCACAAATTGAAGGGGTCGATGCCTTTTGAATTCACATTTAATAAAGTCCTTTAAGCATTCATACAAAATGTTTTATATATTCTAAATCAAACGAAAAGAAAAATAGAAAATAGGGTGTCTACAGAGGAGATAGTTCCTTGGTAACAGCTAGTAAGAATAAATTTCAATTTGAGAAAGGGGAAGAAACTAAAATTTAAATATAAAATATAAAATGAGAAAATTAAACCTTAGTATTTATAATCAATTAATTCAAAATGGAGTTCTTTTGACTCCAGAAATTAATATCCAAAATTTATTAATTTGGGGTCAAAATTCGGAGAATGTTTACAATCATCATGACTCATATTTGTTGAATTTTAATGAAGAAAATTCAATCGGCTGTTTAGAAAAACACCCTTATTTAAGTCTTTATGAAGATGATTGTGATTTTAGTAGAGGAACTCTTATTTTAGGAACATTTCCTCCTTCTTCATATTTTAATAATTTACCTTTAGTTAATTTACCTAATCCTAATATCCAACCCAATCAACCAGTAAATTATTTTTACGGAAATTTAAATGAATTATGGTATTTTTTGTTTGGTTTAAATTCAATGGATATCACTGTCGAAAATATTAGAACTTTATTAGCAAAAAATGATATATCTATTTCAGACGTAATTAATTACACTCAAAGAGAGGTTATGAAAGACTCAGATGATAGTAATCTAAGGAACATTGTAGTCAATTGTGGTTTGAGTAAAATTTTTAATAATGATTCAAATGTTCATACAGTTTTATTCACAAGTGGTAGCTTAAGTTCTTTTTTAGGAAATGCAACATCTGCATTAACTGGGTTTAGATGGATTTTAGAAGATTGTTGTGATGGATTAGAAAGTTTTCATATAAGTGGAGTTTTAAACGGGGAAGGGGATTATTACCAAATTAATCAATTTGGAGTTCAAAATGCTATTAATCAACAAAATGGCGGGATTGTGTGGTGGTTAAAAAATAATGATAAAAAATTGAGAATAATTAATTTACCAAGTCCTTCTCGTGCAGCTTCAATCCAAATGAAAAAATCTACATTTTTTTTAAAATGGATTAACTATTTGGCAATTAAAAATGGTATAAATCCTCCTCGTTTAAATCAAAATTTCAATGAGTTTTTACTTCAATATCCAAATGTATTCCAAAAACCATTCACTAGGCAATATCGCAGTATGATTTATGCCAAAGTTTTAAACAACACAATTGGAGAAATAATTTGAGGTCTCCTTCTATCCACTTTGGTCCTCAACCCCGTAAAAACACAAAATAGACCCTTTTGAGGTGGGTTGTTGTAGTCACACTTACTTTAACGCCTTTAGTATGAAGCAATCACTAAATGAATAAAATCGTCAAAATATAACAATAGAAGTATTATACTTTAGAATGGCTAACTCACGGGGAGTGTAAGTACCCCCTTTTTCAGACAGTCAAAACTGTAGACATTTGGTTATTAAGCACTTTTTCTTTCCATTCGATAGGAGTTAAATTTCCTAAAGATTCATGGGGTCTTTTGTAATTATATTCTTCAATCCATTCTTTTGTTAAATTTCTTACATCATTTAGCTCAA